>Ga0307477_10000046_pt1 | contig 189985 bp, 181 predicted proteins | sample atmos_gasesECM2C_FD_203316 | JGI IMG/M metagenome (GOLD analysis project Ga0307477, IMG submission 203316) | Hardwood forest soil microbial communities from Morgan-Monroe State Forest, Indiana, United States - atmos_gasesECM2C_515 | ecosystem: Environmental > Terrestrial > Soil > Temperate...
TTCCAGTTTTCCGCGCGCAGCGTGCCACCTGAGCGTGTGGCACCGATGGTGTGCGCAGTTTCGCGCGAACTCAGGTATCCCGTAAATAATCCGTTCGTAATGATCGGCGTGCATTGGGCTGGAACCCCTTCATCATCGAATGCAAATGTTCCCAGCCCGGGACCGTGCTCCTGGCGGGCGTCGGCGACAACGTTTACAAGATCGCTTCCGTATCGAAGGGTGCGCAATTTATCGAGCGTGAGGAACGAAGTTCCGGCGAAGTTGGCTTCCATCCCCAGCACGCGATCGAGTTCGATGGGATGGCCAATCGATTCGTGAATCTGTAGTCCAAGCTGCGAACTTTCAAGGATGATGTCGAACGCGCCTTCGGGACACTTGTCCGCGTGGTGCAAGGCAACCGCTTCTTCGCCAATGCGGCGGGCATTCTCGAGCAACTTCAATTCGCCGATGAGTTCGTACCCTTTATTCTGCCATTGCCCACCGAAGGAACTTGGATATGAGCGCTTATGGATTTCGTTTCCGGCGAAGGCATAAGCAGCGTATCCCGCGCCAGTTGTGTATTTCGTCTGGTGGATGTTCGCGCCCGCCGAAGAGACGAACCACTGCTGCTCACGGCGAAAATTCATATTGGTCTCGGCTAGTGTGACGCCTGCGACTGCACGCAATTCGGTGTCGATTTTGAAAAGTAGGTCGACGTTCTGTTCGACGGAGATGCTGAAGGGGTCGATCTTATGCGGCGTCGTCCATTCCGCTGTGACCGGAATTTCAGGAGCCAGCCGGACATCCGCCTGTTTTACTTTGGATGACGCTTTGGCAATATCAACCGCGCGCGCCGTCGTGGCTTCGACGGAAGCGCGGCTCAGATCGTCTGAAGCAGAGAATCCCCAGGCTCCATCAGCGAGAACGCGGATACCTATTCCCTGAGACTCGGCGTCCGATGCGCCTCCTACTTTGCCGTTTTTCGTGGCGAGGGCGCGGCTGCGTTCGTCGACGATGCGCAAGTCGGAATACGTTGCGCCCCGTTGTTCAGCGACGTTGAGAGCCCAATCAGCAATATGTTTCATTGGACATTAGAATTTACCATAGGGCTTCTAGACGCATCGGCCCCAGTGCGCGCACAAAATTGAAAAGCCCCTCAGTTTCCCGAGGGGCCATTTATTTTCGCGACGCTAATTATCGTCTGTCGTGGTCTCTATCGTATCCTCGATGCTCCCGATATTCGCGATATGCATTTTCCCGTCGATCCCAGCGGCGATCACGATCATACCGGCCATAGTAACCATACACGTTGGGATAAATGTAGCCCGGCGCGTAGTACGGCTGCGCGTACATGTATGGGCGCGGGTGTACGTAGACGTATCCGTATGCGGGTCTCGCGTAGACAGGTCCCACGTTAAAGCCGACTACCACAGCGGCTTTTGCTGGGGATGGACTGAATACTGTTAAGGCTAAAGTTAATCCGAAGACCGCCGCTAGTACCGTTCGTTTCATCATTTCCGCACCTCCCGTTCCTACAGAATGCAAACACTCCGGCAGCAGAAAAGTTGTGAAGCTGCGATATGGCTTATTAATGAACGGCCGAAGTTCCCGTCCGTAATGGGTTTCGTAGTTTGAGCGGCTCGGTGCGGTTACAATTACCAGCGGTTACAAACGTTTGGATAGACTGCAAGAATCGAAAGTCACGGCGAAACTAGATGCTGAAAATTAGACCGAAGCAAGAATGCCGATGGGACCTGGTTAGCCTGGGCGAGGTCATGCTGCGCCTTGATCCCGGCGATGGCCGCGTCTCGACCGCTCGCACGTTCCAAGCCTGGGAAGGCGGAGGGGAATATAACGTCGCGCGCGGACTGCGCCGCTGCTTTGGAATGGACACGGCGATCGTTACCGCCCTCGCCGACAATCCGGTGGGGCGCCTGATTCAAGACTTTATTTACCAGGGCGGCGTCGATCAATCTCATCTCAAGTGGGTTCCATACGACGGCGTTGGACGCTGGGTCCGCAACGGACTGAATTTCACCGAGCGCGGATTCGGGTTACGGGCAGCCGTCGGCTGTTCCGACCGGGGACACACCGCTGTTTCGCAATTGAAGCCAGGAGAAATCGATTGGGAGCAAATCTTCGGAGGCGAAGGCGCTCGGTGGTTCCACACGGGCGGAATATTTGCCGGGCTTTCCGAAACCACGCCCTTGGTTGCAAATGAGGCCATGCAAGCCGCTAAGCGGCATGGCACTCTCATTTCTTACGATTTGAATTACCGGGAATCTCTTTGGAAGGCTATCGGCGGCAAGAAACGCGCGGTAGAGGTTAATCGCGAACTGGTCTCTCAAGTAGACGCTCTTCTGGGAAACGAAGAAGACTTCACCGCCGCACTCGGCTTTGAAGTCGAGGGAGTGGACGAAAATCTCTCAAAGCTCGATGCCGCTAACTTCCAGCGAATGATTGAACGAGTGTTAAAGGAATTTCCAAATCTGAAAATCGTGGCAACCACTCTGCGTAACGCCAAGACCGCAACTCGCAACGATTGGGGAGCAGTGTGCTATTACGAAGGAAAACTTTATCAGGCGACCACTCGCGAAGACGTTGAGATATTCGATCGGATTGGCGGTGGAGATTCATTTGCCTCTGGCTTGATCTATGGTTTCTTGACGGACCGTGGCGCTCAATGGGCAGTCGAGTGCGGGGCCGCTCATGGCGCCCTCGCGATGACTACGCCCGGAGACACGACGATGGCGACGCTGGCGGAAGTCGAAAGAGTAATGAAGGGGGCGAGTGCGCGAGTGGCAAGGTGAGAGATGATGCGCTCGATGATCTCGCGACTGAGAAAAAGCGATAAACCACCAAGGACACGAAGGTACACGAAGGAAAACCTATAAAAGCGACGGCTTCTTGGTTTAGAAAAATGCCAGCGCGTTAGTCGCGCGGTCGGCGAGAGTTTATGACCCAAATAAGCAAAGCCGAAGTTATTCGAAGAATTCGCGAAATTGGTTTAATTCCGGTCGTGCGTGCTGAGTCCTCCGAGATGGCACATCGAGCCGTTGCAGCCGTCTGCACCGGCGGAATCCCGATTGTGGAAATCACCATGACCGTCCCCGGGGCGGTTGATGTAATCCGAGCGCTGGTAAAACAAAATTCTGCTGAGACGCTAATCGGCGCCGGGACTGTGCTTGATGCCAAAACGGCGGAAAAATGCGTGGATGCTGGGGCGCAATTCATCGTTAGCCCCGCGCTCGATCTCGACACGATCGCCTATTGCAAGAAGATGGACATCGCCATGATGGCCGGAGCGCTCACGCCGACTGAGATTTACACTGCATGGTCCGCGGGCGCCGATTTGGTGAAAGTTTTTCCCGCAGGCGCCGTAGGTGGAGCAAGCTACTTGAAAGCGATCAAGGGCCCATTGCCGCATATCAAACTGGTTCCAACCGGAGGAGTCTCGCTCCAGACTGCCGCCGCATTCATCGAGGCAGGCGCGGAAGCGTTAGGCATTGGCAGCGATCTCATCGACGTGAAAGCGCTGAAGGAAGGAGTAGACTCCGTCGTTACGGCTCGCGCGCGGCAGTACGTCGATATCGTGAGACAGAGTAGAGCAGCTCAAAGTGTTCGGTAGTAAGGAAAAATCCGGCTCTGGACCTAGGCTGATCATCGTTTGCGGATTGCCGGGTTCAGGTAAGACCACATTAGCCAGGGCGCTTGAGAGTAGGCTGCGAGCAATCCGCTTTTCTCCCGACGAATGGATGAAGGTTCTTTCACTTGACCTCTACGACGAGGAAAGGCGCGGGAAGATAGAGTCGCTACAATGGAATCTGGGAAAGGAACTCCTCGCGCTGGGTCTCACCGTCATCATCGAGTGGGGGACGTGGGGGCGATCTGAGCGGGATACTCTGCGGCTCGAAGCCAGAGCCCTTGGCGCGGCTGTTGAATTGCATTATCTGGCCGCGTCTGAAGATGTGCTCTTTGCGCGAACCCAGCGACGTGGTGTGGAGAATCCACCTATAAGAAAAGAAGACCTGGCGCAATGGTTCAAGTTATTCCAAGCTCCGACACCCGAGGAAATGGCACTCTTCGACGAGCCTTTGATTGCGGATCTCGCCTCCACCTGGAACCCTGCCACGAACGAATATTCCAGGGAGTGATGGGCGCCTCCATTTAATTATTGTTTGTTTCCAAACTTACGCTTGAAATTCATGGCAGTATTTACTAAACCAATGTGAGAAAACGCCTGCGGAAAATTTCCAAGAAGCCGTTTTGCATCTGAATCGTATTCTTCCGCGAGCAGACCAACGTCATTTCGAATGTCCAGCAAACGTTCGAACGTGGCCACAGCTTCCCTTTCGCGTCCTTGCAAAACATAATTGTCCGCGAGCCAGAATGTGCAGGGAAGAAAGTTGGCTTCACCGTGAGGCAAGCCGTCTACTGCGGGGTCGGTTGAGTATCGAGCAACAAACCCTTCCTTTGACATGAGGTATTTCTCGATCGCGGCCACGGTTCCTGCGACTTTTGGATCATTCGCCGGCAGAAATCCGAACAGTGGTATTGTCAGCAGGCTTGCGTCGAGATGCTTGCTCCCATAGAACTGCACGAACGAGTTCAGTTCGGTATCGAATCCCTGGCGGCAGACCTGTTCGTGAATGTTGTCTCTTATTTTTTTCCACTTGGCCATGTCACCGGAGACCCATCCGAGTTCGGCCGATTTGACGGCGCGGTCCACCGCCACCCAAGCCATCATTTTGGAATGCGTAAAATGACGGGCGGGACCGCGAACCTCCCAAATGCCTTCGTCCGGACGCTGCCAGGCTGTTTCCAGAAACTCCACTAGCGCCTCTGCCATCCCCTTGTGCGTGTCTTGCGGTGGCGCGGAAAGGGATTGACGGTATTGAAAAAGAGTGTCAAAGACTTCTCCAAAAATATCCAGCTGAAACTGTTTGTAAGCTGCGTTGCCAGTTCGTACCGGCTTCGATCCTTCGTATCCGTCGAGCCACGGCAGCTCCAACTCAGTGAGACGTCGTTCCCCGCGCAGTCCGTAGACAATATTTAATTCCGAAGGGTGACCCGCGACGGCGCGCAAGAGCCACTTCCGCCAACCCTCCGCTTCCTCCCAATAACCTGCGGCCATCAACGCATGAAGAGTAAAAGTAGCGTCGCGCACCCAGCAGAAGCGATAGTCCCAGTTGCGAACTCCTCCGATGGCTTCGGGAAGGGAAGTCGTGGGTGCGGCAACGATTCCGCCAGTCGGGAGAAACGTCAGTGCCTTTAGCGTAATTAGTGACCGCACGACAGCGTCCCGCCATTTACCTTGATACGGACATTGGCCAGACCATTTGCGCCACCAGCTTTCGGTTTCCTTGATTGCGTCACTTACATCGATGGAATGTGGTTCCTCGGTGTGCGAGGGATACCACGTGAGGTCGAAATTAATTTGTTGGCCTTTGCTGACCGTGAACTCCGCGGTGGTCTTAAAATCCTCGCCGCGAAGAGGCACTTCGCTTCGCAGGCTGACCATGTCGGGTCCGGCGAGCCCCGTAATGCCCGCTTTCGTTCGCCTGACCCACGGCACCACTGATCCATAGTCGAAACGGAGAACGAATTCCATTCTCATATCGACTTTGCCCCGTTTGCCGGACACTACTCGCACGACCTCAGGCTGGCCATCGCGCGGAATCATGAAGTCAATGAGGACTGCCGAGCCAGTCTCGGTTTCAAATTCGGTCTCAAGAATGAGAGTGCCCTCGCGATACCGCCTGGACGAGCTGCGAATTGTTCCAGCGGGGGAGACCGTCCAATGCCCATTTTCATTGGTTCCTAACAAAGCCGCGAAACAAGCACCCGAATCAAAGTGCGGCAAGCAAAGCCAATCGATCGATCCATCTTTAGACACTAAAGCTGCTGTGTGGCAGTCACCAATGAGGGCGTAATCTTCGATGGGTTTGGACAAAACAACGCTCCGCGAATTCTCGTTGGATTACTCTGTGTCTGAGTCACTCACTGTCGAGATGGGATCCCCATCAATTTGTATATGACCGACGTCCGTCCTTGTGGCAGAGAAAGTACTATTCCCCAGATGCGGATCTTTAGCAACTGGCAGAAGCCACCCGCTTTTGATGCGACCCTCGGGCTTCAAGTTTAAGAAAAAAGGGTTTGGAGCTAGGTGCCGGAATGTGAGACTTGCGCGTTACCGATGTTCTTGGACGGCGTCGACATCCTTATCGCCCTTACCCTTGGAGAATATGGGGCTGTCGATGGTCCCGCCGATCCGGAAGGGAAACTGCAATTTGCCGTCTTTCAATGTCGCGCCGGAGAACCTGGCAACGATATTGGTAAAGAAGCTCTCTTTAGTCGTAATCTCCGCCAACCCGCGATAGTTCAATACATCTGAGCCGGACACACTGACACTGCCCGAGCCATCCACGTCGACTCCATAGCCGTCAATGTCGATCACTTTGCTTGAAATCGTTTGATTGGCCAATTCCAAGTCGGTGGTGATCACGTTAAACGAAGAAGGATCCTTTTTGGCTGGGCCAAGATCGTTGAAGTGCGCCAGTTTCATCAAATTCGCGTTCAACATGAGACTCGGCACCTGACCGTTGCGCACAGTGACGTGTCCAGTTCCATGGATTCCCGCCAACGGGCGGAGCGAATGGGCAATGTCCCCGGCCAACTTTACGTCCCCTTCCATCTTTCCCGTCATCTTTCCGCCGCCGTGCGGGAACGCCGCCATAAGCTGGGACACATTGATTCCCCGCAGTCGAGCTTCGGTTTGAAAAGTGGTGTTTTTCTGCGACAAATCGAACGAGAAGCCACCGGCAGCACTCCCGCCGTAAATTTCCGCTTTAACATCTGTAAAAAAAATGTGCCTTGACTCCAACCGCAGCTTCGATTGCAAATTGTTAAACTCGACGGCACCGAAGCGCATGAGGCCAACCCGCAAGGTCCCCTGGCCGTCCATCGAGGAGGAAGTAGGATTGATAATCCCTACCAGATTCACCTGCTCTAATTCGCCAGAGACCTCGTGAGCTTCAAAAAACACCGGCCCGGCAGCATCGGACGGCAAGAGATTCGATGCTATAACTACACCTCTATTTATTCTCACACTTGAAATAGGGTCAAGGAGAAATCCCACCGCGGAGACCCTGGAATTCGGATTCTCGAAGTTCCACGGACCATCAGGATCCGACGTCACATTCAGAACCGGCTCTTCAAGCACAACCGACTTAACTACCACCTGCCGGTGCAGCAGCGCTCGCACCTTGAGTTCGGCATCAATTCGCGCGATTTGGATCACATATCCCGTCGGGAAAATAGGAGGGTTCTTTACCCCGATATGATCGATGTGAACCGTTAAAGGGAAGAACGTGAGGGCGAGCCGCCCGATTTCGACCTGCTTTCCGGTCTTTTCTTGAAGATAGGAGATCAGCCGGGGCCGGTAGCGATCCACATTGAGGAGAGTGGGCACAACGAAAATAAGCGCGAGCAGCAGCATTACGCCGATTCCGGCAATGACTAGGATAGTCTTGCGCCGGATTGTAATAGCCGGCTTGCGCACGGCTGCATGAGCGACAGGCATCAGGTAATCGTGCCACGAAAGCGGAAACTAAAGCGTGCAATTGTGAACAGCTTTGGGGAGAATCCAAATATCCCGGGAGTCCGGACGTGGATATACCCAGAGTGCGTTGATGGGCTCTCAATGCCAGCGCTAAAGGCTACGCTCCGGTATCTTATAAACTACCTGGAGCGTTGCTCGCCGTGGGTTTTGCATGCTGCCCTTCAAGCTCGTCTACAGTGATGGCTACTACCTTCCGATCGGCCCGCATGTCTTTCCAGCTGAAAAATTTCGCCGCGTGCGAGATCGCGTGATTGAAACAGGCGTCGCCGAATCCTCCGACTTTCTAACTCCCGAACCAGCGGATGATCGCGACATTCTGCTCGTCCACACGCCGGAATATGTTCGAAAACTTACGACTGGAACGCTTTCAGCGAGGGAAGAGATGGAACTGGAAATCCCCTACTCGCTGGAACTCGTGCGAGCTTTTTGGCTGGCGGCCGGGGGATCGATTTTAGCCGCGAAGTGCTCCCTCGAGAACGGCGTGAGCATAAATATCGGCGGTGGTTTTCACCACGCCTTCCCCGACCATGGCGAAGGCTTTTGCATGATCAATGACGTTGCCGTAGCAATTCGGACCATGCAACGCGATCAGAAAATTCGTACTGCCATGACTGTAGATTGTGACGTCCATCACGGAAATGGGACTGCCGCGATCTTCGCGGGCGGACGTAGCTCCGCGAATCCATTGCCATCAACTTCGGCACCGACACTGCGCACGCCCTCTTCAAGCGACTCTGTAAAAGCCCAAGCTGGAGACGTTTTTACGATATCTCTACATCAGGCGAACAACTATCCTGCCCAGAAACCGCCATCCTCCATTGACGTAGACCTGCCTGACGGTATCGCTGATGAAGCTTACCTTGCGTGGCTCGATAACACTTTGAGTTCCGGGTTGCGACAGTTTCAACCGGACTTGATTTGCTACGTCGCCGGCGCCGATCCGTATCGCGAAGATCAGCTTGGTGGACTGGCGCTAACTATTGAAGGGCTTAAGCGCCGTGACCAGCTTGTATTTCGCGTGGCCAAAGCACGCAATATCCCGGTTATGGTGACCTTCGCCGGAGGCTACGCCTGGCGAGTTGAAGACACCGTGGCGATTCACTGCAATACCGTCATCGCGGCGCAAGAAGTCTTTTCGGCGCAGAAGTCGGTAGCCCCAAGTCATGTCTAGGTCACCCCATGCCAAAGTCGATGTCCGTGCGGTCGATGCTCAAAGCGAGGATGATCGCATCGGTTTGTGTGCAAAATGTAGACATTCGCGTCAGATCAAATCCGACCGCGGTTCGGTCTTCTATTTGTGTCAACGTTCGCTGACCGATCCGGCCTTCCCTAAGTATCCCCGCTTACCCGTCCTCCGCTGTTCCGGCTTCGAGGCGCAAGTGGAGGAAGTCCAATCTAAATAATGACTTACCGCCATTGCCTCATGGATCAATCACGCTTTTCCTTAGCGAAAACACCAAGGTTTGCTATTCTGATATCTGGACGGATTATGAAAGCCTCGAACTCCCATTGGAAAGAGCAACTCGCCGGAAGCATGCCCGAAGGCATCGCGCGGGAGATCGATATCTTCGAAACCGAAATTGTGCTGCGAAAGCAGGGCAAGATGGACGAGCGCCTCTTTGCCGAAACACGGCTTCGAAGGGGCGCCTATGGACAACGCTACGACAATGGCCAGAGGCACGACGGGAAAAAAGTCCAGCAAATGACTTACCCGTCGGGGGACTTGACCAAAGGCCCGATGACGATGTGGGATGCCCCCGGCATGCAGCGGATCAAGATCCCCGGCGGAGGCCTGAACGCTGAGCAGCTTGAGACTATGGCCGAGTTAGCCGAGGAGTATTCCGACGGGATAGCTCACGTGACGACGCGGCAGGACTTTCAGCTCCACTACATTCAAATCGACGACACACCTAGCCTGATGCGGAGGCTTGCTGCGGCTGGAATCACTACCCGCGAGGCCTGCGGGAACTCTGTCCGCAATGTGACGGCTTGCCCGTACGCTGGCGTCTGCCCCGACGAAGTATTTGACGTCACTCCTTATTCCCATGCGCTTGCCAAATTCCTTCTGGGCCATCCGGACGTCCAGAACTTCGGCAGAAAATTCAAGCCTGCATTCAGCGGTTGTGCGCAACATGCCTGCGGCCTCACTAATATGCATGATTTGGGCCTGATCGCCGTGAAGCGCGAAGAGGACGGGAAAGAGAAGTTGGGTTTCGAAATGTACGTTGGCGGCGGTCTCGGAGCAGTCCCCTATCAGGCAAAGTTATTCGATTCCTTTATCCCTCCGGAAGAGTTGCTGCCGCTGGCGCAGGCGATCTCCAGGGTCTTCGCAAAATATGGCGAGAAAAAGAATCGCAACCGGGCCCGAATTAAATTTCTGGTTCAGGATCTAGGCATTGAGAAGTTCAAAGAATTAGTTCTTGAAGAGCGCAAGAACCTGCCGTTCGATCCGCGATGGACCGAATTTGTAAACGAGGCTGAGCGATTCGAGGAAACGCCGCTTAAGCCAGGCGGCGAGTGGCCTGCGGCAGCTGTGCAATCAGAGGCGTTCCAACGTTGGTTGAAGCACAATACCCGTCACCAGAAGCAACCTGGCTATGTAACCGTCACGGTTGCGCTTCCCTTGGGAGACATCACAGCCAACCAGTTGCGGTCTCTGGCGGACATCGTTCGACGCTTTACGAAAGAAACTATTCGCACCACAGTAGAACAGAACTTCGTGATTCGCTGGGTAAGCCAAAGCGACTTGCCCGAGCTTTACAACGCGTTGCGGGCCGTGGGCCTGGGCGATCCTGGCGCGGGGGCGCTCATCGATATAGTCTCCTGCCCAGGAACGGATACGTGCAAATTGGGAATTTCTTCTTCTCGCGGACTTGCCATGGAGCTGCGCCAGAGGCTCGCCGAGAAAAGTTTCCAGTTGGATGAAGCGGTTCAGAATCTCCACATCAAGATCAGTGGATGCTTCAATAGTTGCGGTCAGCACCACGTGGCGGACCTCGGGTTCTACGGCGTCAGCCGCAAGATCGCCGGATATGCGGTTCCCCATTTTCAAGTTGTTCTTGGAGGCGAGTGGGAACACAACGGTGGTTCTTATGGGCTGCCAGTGGTTGCGATTCCGTCGAAGAATATTCCCCAAGTGGTCACGCGGCTTACCGAGCGCTACGCTGCCGGCCGCACGAAGGGGGAAAGCTTTAAGGAATTCGTCAAAAGAATCGGCAAGGCCGAACTGAAAAGCATGATGGAGGATCTCACGCGGCCTCCAGCAGACCCCTCCGATCGTTCTTTCTTCAGCGATTGGGGCGATCCCCGTGAATACAGCCTCGGCGATATGGGAGTCGGGGAATGCGCGGGAGAAGTGGTGTCCGCGGTTGACTTCGGTCTAGCCGCCGCCGAGAGGGAATTATTCGAGGCCCAGCTGGCATTCGAAGCCGGACAAATCGAGCAGGCGGGAAAGAAAGCTTACCAATCGATGCTGCAAGCCGCCAAAGCTCTGGTGAAGTTGCAGTCGCCAGACATTTCGGATGATCCTGATCGGATTGTTTCCGAATTCCGCACGCGGTTCTTCGACACACAGTTATTCTGGGATCCCTTTGCGGGAGGGAAGTTTGCCAACTATCTGTTTGATGCTTACAAGAAAGCCGACCAGCCGTTCACTCCTGACTCAAGCCGCTACTTGATGGACGAAGCGCAGCTCTTCATCGATGCTGCCCACAGCTGCAATCATAAATTGGGGACAGCAGTCACGGTGTAACTGGCGGCCAACAAGCATCTTCAATCCGGAAACAGAACCCCAATTTCTAAGCCGCGGCATCAGAATGCAGCCCACGGCGTAAGCCGTGCGGAAAGTGGAAAATCGACAAGCCCCGAAGGGGCGAAAGAACCCAGAGATGAACGAGTACGAAGGAAAGACATGGAACTTCAACACGTCAATGTAAAGCTCCTAGTGAAAGACCCCGAGGGCCTCGATCTCGAGCCCTTGATTCCGGTGTTTCACAATTGGATTCAAGACCAGGTCTTCGACGAGCGATTGCTCGACGTCGCCGACTACAGGCACGTCCATCACGGTCCTGGAGTGGTCCTGATTGGACACGAAGGTGATTACAGCGTTGACAATACCGACGGACGTCTGGGCGTCCGCTACAACCGTAAAACCCCGCTCGATGGCAGCAATGAAGATCGTTTGAAGCAGGCAGCCAGAGCCGTCCTGAATGCATGCCAACGTCTGGAAGCGGAACCTAGCTTGAACGGAAAGCTCCGCTTCAATGGTCAGGATATAGAGATGTTTATCAACGACCGGCTTGTGGCGCCGAATCGGGAGGAGACCCGCAGAGAGTTCGATTCGGACTTCAGGAATTTCGCCGAGCCGCTTTTTGGGGGGAAGGCATACTCATTGTCCTACGATACTGACCCCCGCAAGCTGCTCACGGTATTCCTGAAAACGCAACAATCTTTTACGGCTGCAGAACTGCTGGAAAATGTCACTGAAAGCTAACGACTGCAGGATGGATCTCCCACAGGGTCGCAACTTGAGCACTTCCACGCCCTCCCGGATGTTCAAAGTCTTCGAACGGCAGTCCAAGAACACTTACAGGTAGCGGTTGCGTCAGGTCGCCGCCATGTTGAACATCGAGTGTGAATCCGTGCTGCTTCAATTGATTTTGCACCGTTTGCCTTGCCGAACAATACTCGCTGTCGATTGGAGTTTCAATAATTATGCGAGGCGCTGTCTTATCTGGAGTTTGCGAGATTTCCATATGCACATCACAATCTGCGGGATTGACACTTGCATTTTCCAGATACGCCAGCGCGACATGAACTAACTGAAGTTCGCGCCCAGTCCTCGGCGCGTCTATTGGCAGGGGAATAATATCTACGGGCCACGTAAGAATTGTGCTCACGTCCGTCTCTTGAGGAGTGCCGGAAGGCAAAGGTACGTGTTTAGCATTGTGGCGATAGTCTAGGGCGTCGGGCTCGACCGACAAGCAATTGCAGATGTCCTGAAGTCTCTGAGTGACAGTCCCGCACGAGAACGAAACAAGTACGAATACCAGCAGAGCTTCAAGACGGATTAAGGTTCCTCTTTTGGGTGCCATCGAGGCTAACGATGAGATTGGATGCAAGAAATGCAATGCGCAGTACGATTTTTTGGACTCCGTTATTTTGGCCCGGCTTGCAATTCTCTCAATAGGTGGCTCGTAAGGCGCTCAAAACAAATCCCAAGTGACGGCGCGCGAACCTCGAACTGGGGACTCGCGGATTACTGGCGATCCGCATCATTTGATCCCAAACCCATGTGTTGACGAGCACGCTATGTGTCGTAACATAGCACCCAGAAATCTGAACTCTCTCGCATGATTGGCCAAACCATTTCCCACTACCGGATCATCGAGAAGCTCGGCGCTGGCGGCATGGGCGTGGTCTACAAGGCTGAGGATATCGAACTCGGTCGCTTTGTCGCTCTTAAGTTTCTGCCTGAGGGTGTGTCAGAAGATTCGCAGGCTCTCGAGCGTTTTCGCCGGGAAGCGCGAGCGGCTTCGGCGTTAAACCATCCCAATATTTGCACTATTTACGCGATTGGAAAGCATGGCAAGCGGAGTTTTATTGCCATGGAGTTTCTCGAGGGAATGACACTTAAACAGCGAATCGATGGCAGACCGATCGACGCCGACTTGCTTGAATCCCTGAGCATCGAGATCGCAGATGCGCTCGACGCCGCCCATATGCAAGGTATAGTGCATCGCGACATTAAGTCCGCTAACATTTTCGTTACCACGCGCGGACGCGCGAAAATTCTCGATTTTGGATTGGCAAAGATTAGCTTCAAGTCAAATCCTTCGAGCCACGCTGCAACTCAGACGATCGATGACGACTACCTCACTACTCCTGGCACGGCCCTGGGCACCATCGCCTACATGTCGCCGGAGCAGGTGCGCGGAAAAGATCTCGACAATCGCACCGATCTCTTTTCTTTCGGAATCGTATTGTATGAGATGTCTACTGGCGCATTACCATTTCGCGGCGACACTGCCGGATTAATCTTCGAAGCCATTCTAAATCGCGCCCCGGCAGCCGCATTGCCCCTTAACCCAGATCTGCCGCCGAGACTGGAAGCCATTATTCGTAAAGCTCTCGAGAAGGAAAAGACTCTGCGATACCAGCATGCCTCGGAGATGAGAGCCGACTTGCAGCGTCTGAAGCGAGACTCGGTCTCGGGGAAATGGTCGTCGGGAGCGATTGGCGGCGTCGGACAGCCGTCGATTGTAGTCCTGCCCTTCACCAACATGAGTTCCGATCCAGAAAATGAGTTTTTTGCAGATGGCATTACCGAAGAAATCATTAACGCGCTCGCCCAGATCAAGAATTTTCGCGTTGTCGCCCGCACTTCCGCCTTCTCTTTTAAAGGCAAACAGATTGATCTGCGAACGGTCGGAGAAGCACTGAACGTCAACACAGTTCTCGAGGGCAGCGTGCGCAAATCGGGGAGTCGTCTGCGCATCATGGCTCAACTGATCAATGTCGCTGACGGATGTCATCTCTGGTCGGAGCGCTACGATCGCGAGATGGAAGACATCTTCGACCTTCAAGATGAAATTGCCAGAACCATCGCTGCGCGTCTGAAGATAACTCTGGCAGCGGGTGAACAAGCGTCGCTGGCAAAGGCGGGCACGAAAAACCTGGAAGCATATCAGCTATATCTGAAGGGCCGCTTTTACTGGAACAAACGCACTGGCGAGGGAATGAAGAGGGCCATCGCATATTTCCAGGAATCCATCGAAAAAGATCCCAATTACGCTGTTGCTTACGCCGGGCTTGCAGATGGCTACAACATGGCCTCGTTCATAATGGTTTTCCCTCCGAAGGAGGTAATGCCCAAAGCGAAAGCTGCCGCAAGGAAGGCCCTCGAATTAGATGAAGGCTTGGCCGAAGCTCACGTGTCGCTTGGATATGCCAGCTTCACATTCGATTGGGACTGGGCCGCCGCCGAAAAACATTTCCAGCAAGCTCTCCACCTGAACCCGTCGTATGCCAATAACCACGCGTACTATCCTCTTTATCTAAGCGCACTGGGACGCTTCGACGATGCGATCGCGATAGTCAAGGGCGCACTCGATGCAGACCCCGCGTCCCCAGCCGTCAGCCACGTTCTCGCAGTCCAGTTTTACTTGGCAAGGCGATTCGATCAGGCGATTCAACAGAGCCGCCAGACTCTCGATATGGACCCGAACTATGTCGCTGCGTTCACAGTGCTGGCACAATCTTATGCGTCGCAAGGCTTACACCGCGAAGCGACCTCGTCTCTAGAGAATGTTTCCGACCTCAGCCGATGGGGTGCCGCAGCCACCGCTCTTGTCGGCTACTCGTATGGCCGCCTGGGAGAAAAGAAAGAAGCACTCAAAATGCGAAACGCACTGACTTCAGCATCCGAGCAAGTCTTTGTATCTGCATTTTTCTTCGCCCTGATATATGCCGGGATTGGAGATGACGATCAAGCCTTCCGGTTGCTCGATAAAGCATTCGAAGAACGCTTCAATCGTCTGGCTTATCTGAATGTTGAGGCATTGTGGGATCCGTTGCGATCTGATGCCAGATTCCGGGAACTGCTCCGGCGCATTGCTGTTCCAGAGTTGAAATTGTTAAGGCGTTGAAAAATACCAGATTTGGTGGCGGCGCGTGGACTCGAACCACGGACCTACGGATTATGAGACCGTCGCTCTAACCACCTGAGCTACGCCGCCATCGTTTATTTACAACAGCTTAAGCACTGATTACTCAAAGACTCGTTGCAATATCATTGCATGGACCGCTGCCACGTTGCTGTCTTGAGGGTAGCCTGGGTCGATACCAACGAGGGCACGTCCTTGGAGCTGCTACGTCTCCGAGATTGTAGATGGTGAACCTCGACGAGTGCAACGTTCGGAGCGACTCTGGGCGAGGGACAACAGACCACGGCACGAAGTTTAAGCCCTGTCCAACAAAAAGCCGCCGCGGTAATCGAGCGAATCAGGCGGGCTGCGACAGATCATGCGCTCCAATCGTAGAATTCCCCTATGGCAAGAACCTACACGGATCCAACAATCGACGAGTATCTACGGAAGCGGTTAATGCCGGTGGAAGGTGCGATTCCACGCCTGCCAGGAATTGACATGTATGGGAATTCGATTCCCGCGGGAACTGTCGGCGGCGATCTATTTGAGTACATAAACTTTCAGCAGCGTTACGACATAGACGCGCGTATTCAGCGGGCTTTGAAGCTATCGAAAGAATTTCTTGACCCGCTTCCGCCAGGCGAGCCGCCGCGTAATTCGGTGGACGATCATGTGGAATGGCTGAAGTCAAGGCCGAATTATAGGCCCGATATGGAAACCGAGTACCGATACGCGCGAAGCTCGGAACAAGTACGGGTAGCCGAAGATCTGAACGAGCTTTACACTACTGCGGGCGTTCTGTTGGTGGACGCTGAGGGACATGGAATTATTTCGGCGAAGATCGCATCCACGGTCCATGATACGTTCCATGCCCTGATGCTCTCCGAACTCGATCGCCGTGGGAAAACGACGCCGGAAATGTTTGAAAGGCTCAACCTGCGTTTGGCGCAGTCAGTTACCGCTCGCAATGCGCTAGGCAGAAGCGAGAAAGAGAGTGCCCGCGAGATTGCAAGCATGCTCTACGGCGAGGTTCGCCCTAACGGTCAATTTCGGTTCGTTAATTTCGGGCATCCGCCACCGCTGGTGTATTCCGCGGAATACCGTAAGTTCATGCAGATCGATAAAGGCTGCATGGTGCAATTTCTGGAGCTCGGTCTGCAGATTTCCGAAGATGATCCAGATCGTAATCGATATTTTTCACTGCAACTCAGGCAGCGGCGGGCAAACTCCTCCGACATTGCCGAAATCACGCTGATGAGTCCGGGGGACATTCTTTTCCTTTACACAGACGGGGTTTATGACGGCAGCGATATTGAAGGACGCCAGCAACTCGAAGTGGTAATGCGCGAGCACTACTGGCTATCAGCAAAAGAAATCTGCAATGCCTTGCTGGAACACGCTTTAAAGGAAGATGAACATCTGCGACAGATCGGCGAACAAGACCGCATTGACGATAAGACAGTGTTCATTATCAAACGGAACTGAAGGGGACATCTGACTCGCAACGCCATGTATGACTACCTCGTGCTCAAGCACGAGACTCGAGAGCCGCGCTGTTCCCGATAATTCCTGCCTCAACATTTCGACAACTCAGCACCCTGTTCAATCGGCTTTCTACCAAACGCGGCAAGCGTTGGCTCGAACCATTGGCTGCCCGGATTTGCATCCGTAAGCTTTCTGGAATTGCTCCATGTTGCTGACGGCACCGTTCACTCTGAACTCAGCCGGAGAGTGCGGATTGGTTTCTACCTGCAGCCGTAGTGCCTCATCGGTTGCGTTCGTGCACCATACCTGTCCCCATCCCAAAAAGAATCGCTGTTCAGGCGTTAAGCCATTAATTGGATCGCGAGAGCTGTCCGGTTTCTTTGCGAGAGAATCCATAAGCGCCGCGTAGGCGAGTCGCAGGCCGCCGTTGTCCGCAGTATTTTCTCCAAGAGTAAGCTGGCCGTTCACATGCTCGCCGCCCGGGACGGCGAAGTCTCCGTACTCTTTTACCTCGCAGCTAGTGCGCTCATTGAACGCCTTTGCGTCTTCCGGTGCCCACCAATCACGCAGATTGCCGTCGGCATCATACTGTCGGCCCTGATCGTCGAAGCCATGAGTAAGTTCGTGCCCGACGACCGAACCAATTGCTCCAAAGTTCACCGCATCGTCGAGGTCGCTTTCATAAAAAGGCGGCTGCAAAATCCCAGCCATAAAGTTAATGTTGTTTTGCGGAGGGTAGTAGTAAGCATTGACCGTGGGGGGACTATAGAGCCATTCGGAAGGATCCACCGGCTTGCCAATTTTGGCGAGCTGCCGTTTGCTCTCGAATTCATTGCTGCGGAGCGAATTGCCCATTGCATCACCACGAATGATTTGAAGAGTGCCGTAGTCGCGCCATTTGTCCGGATAACCGATCTTGTTAGTGATCCTTTGCAACTTAATGACGGCTTGCTTCTTTGTGGCTTCGGTCATCCAAGGCAGATCGTTGATGTCCTTCTGCAACGAAGCTTCCAAGGCTTCGACCATTTGGAGCGTGCGCTGCTTGCTTTCGCCTCCAAAGGCGCGCTCTACATAGGCTCGTCCAAGGGCCTCGCCAAGATCGCCATCGACGGAAATCACGCAACGCTTCCAGCGTGGCTGCTGCTCTTTTTGTCCCGCTAGAATCCGGTTGTAAAAATTGAAAGACTCATCGTCAATTTTCTTAGGCAAGAAAGTCGGCTGGGCGCTCATCACCCGCCAGCGCAGGTAAACCTGAATATCACTGAGACTATTGGACGCGATGATTGTCTGCATCTGTCGGGCATACTCGGGCTCGGATGCATCCAAACTTGAAAGGTCGCCCAGGCCGACGGAAGTCATAAACTGACTCCAATCGAAAGACGGCGTAAGCCCCTGGATCTCCGTCATGGTCATTTTGTGATAGACCTTTTGCGGATCGCGCCGGGACACGTTATCCAAAGATCCCTTGGCCAGTCCGGTCTCGATACGCATGATGGTTTGCGCTTGAGCTGCCGCGTCCGCTGGCTTTTCCCCAAAGAGTTCGAACATCTTTTGCGCATGTTCTAGGTACTGCTTCCTGATCTCTACCGACTTCGGATCGTCGCGGAAATAGAAGTCGCGGTCGGGCAAGCCGAAGCCTCCTTGTCCCACTACCGCGATTTGCTGAGTCGAATCTTTGGCGTCTTGCTCCGAGCCAAAACCAAAAAACGAATTCACGCCAATCAGCGAAAAATGGGCCTGAAGGGAAGGCAAATCACCCTTCCCCTTGAGCGCTGCGATTCGCGCCATTTCTGGATCTAGCGGCGCCGTGCCCTTTTGATCGATCCCGCTCACGTCCATGCATGATGCGTAGTAGTCCCCGATTTTCTGGTCGGTGGCAGATCTATTCGGAGTCGCAGCGGAAGCTTAATCCAAAATGCTTTTCAAAATCAGTCTGTTCCGATCTGCAAGCTCCGCAAAACGGCCATATACGGCCTTGTCAGCGGGCACTGGGTTTTCCTTGAGCCACGTGCCGCAGGCGTAGTGATAAAAATCGACACACGGATCGACCGATTTATCCAGAGCATTGATGTCAAATCCTTCTTTCAGTTTAGGAGAAGAGGAGGCCGAACTCTGTTGGGTTGCTGCCAACTGAGAAACTTGCTGTTGTGCCGGCGCAGACGCAGTCTCGGCACATACAAGGGACGCGGTGCAGAGCACAACGAAGAGAAACCGCAGTATTTGCATAATCACCTCATCAACGAGTTCTGTTCAAGCTCGGAGAAACGCCGGACGAGCTTCTCCTCGTGACCAAAACAAGTTGGACTCGCGAGGTGGGAGAAAGTGAGCAGGAGTTCCGAGCAGATGTTTCATTCTGGTGGCACATGGTTACGGGCGCGCCGTCGGAAGCGTCACGAAAGCCTTGCGTTGCGCTCCGAGGCATCGGTGGAAATCTTAATTGGGAAGGCTGGTACCTCCTCCAACAAAATGGACGACCTCTAAACGATCCCCGTCTGAAAGCGCCGTTTGTGGCCACATTTCCCGTGGGACAATGTTTCGGTTCAATTCCACCGCCACTCGGTCTTGCTTCATGCCGAGTTGCTCAACCAGCTTCGACAATGATAGCGGCGCGGCAAACTCGCGCTCATGACCGTTGAGTTGGATCTTCATGCTAAGTGGAACTGCGTATGGCCGGTGTCCTGGCAGAGGAAATAGCTTTTGAGAACTGCGTGAGCCATCGTTCTTGCTCGGCAGTTTCTGGCACCGCCAAACCTCGGGCGCTACTGATTCGACGGATTGCTTCTTCCGCGGTTGCTCCCTTCACAATCAACAGCGCTGCCGCAATAAGGGACGAACGACCAATACTTTGGCGACAGTGGATGGCAACGGTTCTCCCGCTTTCTAAAGCCTCGCGCACCCTCTGGACAAAAGCCTCGGCCTGCGCTTGAGAAGCCGGAACTTCGCGGTCTTTGATTGGGAACGAAAGAAAACGAATACCGCGGGCTTCGCTAAGAACGGATTCACTGCTCAATCCAAGTTCCTCCACCTCATCCGCCGTGAGCAGCGAGACAACTACGTCCACCCCATTTTTTCTCCACGCTTCAACCTCGTCTTCAAGCCAATCGCCCCCCCGAGGACGCGAAGTTATCGCAAGCCGGCCGGGCGAGTTAGCGTCGATCCAATAAAGAGAAGGGCTCATAAAATGCATTCATTATCCAAACGAAATGAGCTTTTATGTCTTGTCTCCAACGACGATGTCACGTGGTAACGCGTCGACGTCAACTCCACGTGAACGCAGGACCTTTAAACGATGGTGACCATCCATAATTGTGCCGTCCGGGCGTGCTTTGAGCGAGTCTCTCAAGCCAGGTCTCAATGACTGCTCAATAATCTCAGTCGGGATCCGATTTAGCTGAGCTAATTTTGCCTGGCTCAGAGAAGTGTCCGGATGTAGCGGCTTTAAAGGCGGATGGGGCGAAGGGTCAGTCATTGAACGTACTACTTGCACCACCGAAAAGACCAGCTACGCTTCGACTTTCCTCAACTGAAACTTTCGAGTCGCCGTGCGCCCTGAATAATTTGCCTGCACCAGAACCGAAGAATCCGGCATTGATGCCTCGTCCACAGCGATTTTCATTTCTGCTGCCCCGCCTTCAGTCGTCACCACCTGACTGTAAAAGGGAACTGCATCCGGACGAGCGAAACGCACCGTGAGGCGCGCTCCTTCAACCCCGGACCCTCCGTCGGTTACCCGAAGGCGCATGGTCAGATTCTGATCGGAGTGCACCGAGTCCGCGTTCAGCCACTGTACATCGAGCTCTTTAATCGCGGCCAGGACTTCCGGGCTCTCCCGTTTATCCAGAACGTTATCGAGGCGCCCGTCTTTTATCGCGTCTAAGACCACGCGGTGTTGATCCTTCAATATTTGTTCTTTTTGCTGATCGTTGAATCCAGATTCAGATGCGCGATCGGCATACGACTTCGCGCATTTCCCGATGCAACGGCCACGGACAAAAACCTGGGTTTGCAACAGCAGCTCGCTTTCGCGTGCCTCACTTTGTACGTGATAGATCGTATCTTCGTGTTTTACGTCGGTATTAAAACCAAAAATCATGAGATTTGCGTTTAACGCTGCTAAAAATCTATCACGTCTACAAAAACCCTTTAACAAAACGGGCCGAGCCGCTTGACACTACACACCGTGAAAACTACTCTAGAATGTTTACTTACAGCTGGCGCAAATTATATATAGCCTTTTTCTATGCCCGACAATTATTTCGTCAATTATCTGCCCTTACTAATCCATTTCCTGCTCGCGGGCGGATTTGCGGTCGCCGTGGTTACCCTTTCTTACTTTATCGGCCATCGGCGTCCCACTCGCGCCAAACTTTCTCCTTATGAATGCGGCATGGTGCCGATTGGGGACGCTCGCGGCCGCTTCTCGGTTAAATTCTTCATGGTCGCAATGTTGTTTATTTTATTCGACGTCGAGGCGGTCTTTTTGTATCCATGGGCCGTGATCTTGCGTCAACTCAAAATGTTCGGATTCTGGGAGATGCTCGTCTACATAGGCATTGTTCTGGTGGGCTTCTTCTATATATGGAAAAAGGGCGCGCTTGACTGGGGCGAGTCGCCCACGCGAGGTGAAATCTAATGGCATTGGCGCCGGCCGTCACCGATCTGGAGCAATTGAAAGGTCATCCAGCGATTGCTCGATTGATTGCGTGGAATCCAAGCGCCGTCGAAAGCGTGAAGTTCGACCGGGACGAGATGACGATCTATGTCGAGCGATCCGCTATTCGAGAAGCCTGCGGCCTACTCAGAGACGATCCGAACTGCCTGTTTAACTATCTTTCGGATGTAACTTGCGTTGACTGGTTTCCCTCCGAGCCGCGGTTTGAAGTGATCTATCAATTGTTGTCGATTCCCAAGAAAGAGCGGGTAAGGTTGAAAGTTCGATTGGGAAGCGACAGTCCGGCGGTGGAGTCGGTCACATCGGTTTGGCCGGGCGCAAATTATTTCGAAAGAGAAGTGTTCGATCTCTTTGGAGTTCGGTTTGTTGGCCATCCTTATCTGCGCCGCTTGTTGATGCCGGAAGATTGGGAAGGGTATCCGCTACGGAAGGATTATCCGGTGGAGGGCTACCGCTAACCAATGGGCCACCTGACCCAATTGCCCCCGCTCGAAGAGGCCCAGGATCGCACCATGATCCTGAACATGGGCCCGCAACACCCCTCGACCCATGGAGTTCTGCGCCTGATCCTGGAGATTGATGGCGAGAACATCGTGCGGCTCATGCCGGACATTGGCTACCTTCACACCGGGATAGAGAAGACATGCGAAGCCAAGTTTTACCAGCAAGTTGTGCCGCTCACGGATCGCATCGATTACCTGTGTCCTCTGACTAACAATCTTTGTTACGTGCTCGCGGTGGAGAAGCTTCTCGGCCTTGAGATTCCTCCCAAGGCGCAGTGGCTGCGAGTGATGCTGAACGAGTTGACCCGCATCAACTCTCATCTCGTGTGGCTGGGAACCCATGCCATGGACATCGGCGCCATGACCGTCTTCCTATATTGCTTCCGCGAGCGCGAAGATATTCTCCGATTGTTCGAGGCAGTGAGCGGGCAGCGCATGATGACTTCTTACTTCCGCATTGGCGGCGTCGCTCTCGAACCGCCTTTAGGATTCCTCGACCGGGTGCGGGATTTCGCGCGACGGTTCCCATCGAAGGTGGATGAATACGAAAATCTGCTGACTGGCAATCCAATTTGGACGATGCGGACAAAAGGTGTGGCCAAAATCACCGCGGAAGACGCCATTGCCTTGGGTGTGAGCGGCCCAACCTTGCGCGCGAGCGGCGTGGACTTCGACCTGCGGCGAGACATTCCATACTCTGGCTACGAGAATTTTAGATTCAAAGTGCCGATCGCAACGGAGGGAGACGTGTTTGCGCGGTATATGTGCAGGGTTCGCGAACTGCGGGAATCGATTTCGATTGTGCAGCAGGCCGCGGAAGGAATGCCCGAAGGACCGATCAAGGCAGATGCCCCTAAAGTGGTTTTGCCTGATCGCGAAAAAATGAAGACGCAGATGGAAGCCCTCATCTACCACTTCAAAATCATCACCGAAGGATTCGCCGTACCTGAAGGCGAGGTTTATCAGGCGGTAGAATCTCCGCGCGGCGAGATGGGCTACTACGTTGTAAGTGATGGCACCGCTAAGCCGTATCGAGTGCACATGCGATCGGCCTGCCTGGCGAACATGCAAGCATTACCTGAGATGTGCGAAGGAAAGTTGCTCGCAGATGTGGTCGCCGCTATAGGAAGTATCGACATCGTGCTCGGGGAAATAGATCGTTAGGCGACAAAACGACATGAAAAACTGGATCTTGGTCGCGTTATGTCTGCTCACAACTGTTATTGCCAGAGGCCAAGACCAAAACCAGAAGGAATTTGGTTCTGTCACTCAAATTTACGACACGAATGTGAAAGCGATACAGCGAGCGCTTACAAGGATCGCCGGGATGATGCCGGAAGATAAATACTCTTTCGTTCCGACGAAGGGTCAGTTTAGAGATGTTCGAAGCTTTGGCGAAATGGTAAAGCATGTCGCGGTGGATAATTACATGAACGGTGCTGCCCTGCTACAAGAGAAGGTACCGATTGATATTGGTAGTCACGAAAATGGACCGATTTCTATTGCTACAAAAACGCAAACTATGAAGTTCCTGGGGGATTCGTTCGAGTATCTGGAGAAGGCGGTAAACACCGTCACCGAGAAGAATCTCATGGAAAGCGTTAAGGACCCATGGGGAGGCGCGAATTACCCCGGCTCTTGTTCGTAAATTCTGGAATCAGCCACCCTTGGGACCTCTACGGTCAAATGGTGGAATACCTGAGGATGAATGGAATTGACCCTCAGCGAAGTCATTAGAAGATGAAATTCTCTGATCAATTCGAACTGCGATTCGTGAAGATGTTGAAGCACTATCCGACCAAGCGTTCCGTCTTGGTTCCGACTTTGTTATACGCGCAGGACGAGACCGGTTATTTGAGTCCCGAGGTAATTCATGAAATTGCAGAACGCCTCGAACTCACCGAACTCGAAGTTGAAAACGTGATCAGCTATTACTCGCTGCTGACCACGAAACCGCGCGGAAAGTACAACGTGCAGGTGTGTACAAACATCGCCTGCCTGGTTCGCGGTGGAGAGGAACTTCTCGATCACTGCAAGCACAAGCTCGGAATCGGACACAAGGGAACCACGGCCGACGGCATGTTCTCACTTGAAGAAGTCGAATGCATCGGCGCATGTAGTTGGGCGCCAGCAGTCCAGGTGAATTACGATTTTCATGAAGACTTGACGCCGGAAAAGATGGACCAGGTTCTTAGTGAATATGCGAAGCGGGGAATGGAATAGATTGTCGAATTGTCGAATTTCCAAATTGCAGAATTTCAATTCGACAATTCGTAAATCTGACAATATCTAAATGGCTCGTCTAGTTTCCCATCCCGACGAAGTAAAGGTTGTCTCCAAGCGCTTTGGCTTGGGTGCGACCAATATTGATCGCTATTGCGAACTCGACGGCTACAAGGCGCTCACGAAAGCGCTGGAGATGCAGCCCGACGCAATCATCAATGAAGTAAAGAATTCAGGATTGCGCGGTCGCGGCGGCGCAGGGTTCAATACTGGCCTCAAGTGGTCCTTCGTTCCGAAGCAGTCGGCGAAGCCAAAATACATTCTATGCAATGGCGACGAAAGCGAACCCGGGACCTGCAAAGATCGGTTGATTTTCGAACATGACCCCCACGCCGTGATCGAGGGTGTAGTCATTGCAGGCCTCGCCGTTGGCGCGCATGCTGGTTACATCTACGTCCGGGGAGAGTACCGCTATCTGCTCGAAATTATGCAGAAGGCGATTGATGGCGCGTACGCTCGCGGGTTCATCGGGAAAAACATTTTGGGCAGCGGATATAACTTTGACGTTTACTGGCATGGCGGTGCCGGTGCATATGAAGTCGGCGAAGAATCCGCGCTGATGGAATCGCTGGAAGGGAAGCGTGGCATTCCCCGAATACGCCCTCCGTTCCCTGCGGTGGTTGGACTGTGGGGCGGCCCTACGGTTATCAATAACGTTGAAACACTGGCGAGCGTTCCTCCCATCATCAATAGCGGAGCTGAATGGTTCGCAAATCTCGGCACACCCAAGAATGGTGGAACGCGCCTCTTCTGCTTGAGCGGTCACTTGAACAAGCCCGGCGTTTACGAACTACCCATGGGATACAACTTAAAGAAGATGATCTACGACGTCGGCGGTGGAATTCCTAACGGGCGGAAATTGAAAGCGGTTGTCCCCGGCGGATCGAGTTGTCCGTTGCTAGCCGCCGACGAAATCGACCTGCCAATGGATTTTGATTCCCTCGCCAAGGCCGGGAGCATGCTTGGCTCGGGTGGCCTGGTTGCGGTCGATGACACAACGTGCATGGTGAAGTTTGCGCTGCGTATTATGAAGTTTTATCGCCACGAAAGTTGCGGATGGTGCATCCCATGCCGCGAAGGAACTGACTGGCTGGAAAAGACGCTAAAACGGTTCCATTCTGGCGGCGGAATTGAGAAAGACATCGACAACATTCAATACTTATCGGAGAACATGCTGGGTCGCACATTCTGTCCGCTGGGTGATGCAGCGGCGCTACCGACAATTTCGATTGTGAAGAAATTCCGGAAAGAGTTTGAAGATCATCTCGAAGGTAAGCCGTGCCCATTTGAGAAGCAGGGCGTTGCAGAGATGGCTATGGCAGATTGAAGAAATAAAAAGGATTTCATGCCTGACGTAAACATAACGGTCGGCGGCAAAAAGGTTACGGCTCCCGCCGGCACGCTCCTGATCGAAGCCTGCAAGAGCGCGGGCATCGAAGTGCCGTCATTTTGTTATTACCCCAACCTGTCGTTGCAGGGCGCTTGCCGCATGTGTCTGGTGCGCGTCGAAAAGATGCCCAAGCTCCAGACTGCTTGCACGACGGTCATCAGCGAAGGCATGGTGGTGACAACTGAGAGCGACGAAATCCATCAGGCGCGCAAGAGCATGGTTGAAATGCTTCTCGGCAACCATCCTCTGGATTGCCCGGTTTGCGATGCTGGCGGCGAGTGCGAACTTCAGGACATGACGTTTTCGTACGGCGCGGCGGAGTCGAAATTCATCGATATCAAGAATCATCGCGACGAGCAGCAATGGTCTCCGGTCGTCTATTTCGACCGGCCGCGCTGCATCCTGTGCTATCGCTGCGTGCGCGTGTGCGGCGAGGGGATGGATGTCTGGGCTCTCGGTGTGCAGAATCGCGGGGTGAGTTCGATCATTGCGCCTAATCTGGAAGATCATCTCAACTGTGAAGAGTGCGGCATGTGCATCGACATCTGTCCTGTTGGTGCGCTGACTTCCGGCGCTTACCGCTATAAGACTCGGCCATGGGAGATGAACCACGTCGGCACGACCTGCACTCATTGCGCCGATGGTTGCAGGACCACGCTCGGTGTGCGCCGATCCGAGACAGGCATGGAAATCGTGCGCGGCGACAATCGCGACAAGAGCGGAATTAATGGAGATTTTCTCTGCATCAAAGGCCGCTATGCCTTCGATTTCGCCAATCACGAAGATCGACTTACCCAACCCCTGATTCGAAAGAATGGACGCCTCACTCCTTCTACCTGGGAAGAAGCGTTTCAGTTGGTCGGGAAGAAGTTCGCCGATGTGCGCGAAAAAGAAAGTGGACAAGCCATCGGCGTTGTCGGCTCGACTCGCACGACCAACGAAGAGAATTATCTGCTGCAGAAATTCGCGCGAGTTGTGTTGGGCACCAGTAACATCGATCATCACCGTACCGCCGACTATCCCGCCTTTGTGGCCGCGTTGTCGGGCAAGCCTGAATCCACTGCCAGTATGCGGGATGTGTACAACGCTTCTGCTATTTTGCTAATTGGCAATGACCCCACGGACGAACATCCGCTACTGGCGTGGCAGATTCGCAACAACGTCCGGTTGCATCAAGCGCGGCTGTATTTAGTGAATTCGAAGCCGATCAAGCTTCGACGGCAGGCGACAATTTTCTCCCAAATTCCTGAAGGCGCGGAAGCCAGCCTGATAGCTTTTATCGCTGGAGATGATTCCGTAATCGCGGCTATCGCGACTGATGTAAATCTGCCTGAATCGTTGATAAGTCTCCGCGAAAAACTACGAGCCGAACCGAATCTCGTAGTCATTTTCGGAGCTGAGATTCGCGGTGAAGCCGTTTCTTCGCTGCTGAGTTTTGGCGCGCAACTTCAAGGAGCAAAATACATTTGCCTCAGTGATTACGCGAATTCGCGCGGCGCCGCCGACATGGGTCTTTACCCTGATCTGCTTCCTGGATACCACTCAGTCGCTCAAACCGGCCTTAGCCATAATGAGTGGGGCGAGGCCCCGCGAACTCCGGGCTTAACCCTTCCCGATATGCTGGGTGCTGCGAAAGCCGGCACGCTGAAGGCACTGTACGTTGTGGGTGCAAACCCGGTCGGAAGGCTTCATCTCGAACCTTCGTCCTTGGCTAACACATTTATCGTTGTTCAGGATATGTTCCTGACCGAAACCGCCGCAATCGCAGATGTTGTTTTACCTGCGGCCAGTGCTTACGAAAAATCCGGAACGTTCACTAACACCTGCGGCGATCTACAGATCGTGAAACAAGCAGGTGAAGTTACCGCAGTAAAATCCGACTTCGAGATGATCGTCAGGATCGCTGATGCCATCGGATACGACGTCAGCAAACTCGTGCCCTTCGGTCGCGGCACTCGCGCGGATATGGGACAATCGCGCGGCGCGCAATCCGGCGAAGCCGATCGGCACAGCGTATGGTTAGAGTCCCACGGTCTCGAACCGAAGATGAGCCCATTCGATCCGATGGCAATTCTCGATGAAATACAGCGGCTTGTGCCGGGATACGACGTTTCCCGAATCAATCTTCTGGCGGGGAACGATCAGCACACAACTTTGTCCAATAGTGGGCCGGGCGCACGCCACAATCCGGATTTAATCGTGCCGGCAAATAACGATTTATTCAGTTCTGGAACGTTGGGGCGGTACTCCCGAACTTTGAATTCCGTCATGGAAAATCATCACAAAAATCCCGCTGAGGCTGAGGTTGCGGCGGACTAACACGGACGTCACTGACTGATTAAATGAAACTGAATATTTTTCAATCGAAGGACGCCGAATTGTGAACGTAGGCCCATTCATCCTCGTTTCCCTGGTCAAGATTCTGCTCGCGCTGTTTGTGCTGCTCACCGCGGTTGCCTACACAGTTTGGCTCGAGCGCAAAGTTGTGGGACACATACAGAACCGCTGGGGACCCACCCGCGTTGGTCCTTTCGGGTTGTTGCAGCCGATGGCAGACGGAGTGAAATTTCTTTTCAAAGAAGACCTGACGCCGCCGCACGTTTACAAGCCTCTCTACATTGCGGCGCCAATGATCGCGGTTATTTTTGCGCTGACCTCCATCGCGGTGATCCCTTTCGGCGATTGGCTCGACATTGGTCCGGTCTCGACCATGTTGCAAATTTCCGATGTGAATATTGGACTGCTCATCGTTCTGGGAGTCACATCTCTCGGTGTATACGGAATCGCGCTTTCCGGCTGGTCTTCGAATAGCAAGTACTCTCTCCTCGGAGGTCTGCGGGCCAGCGCTCAGATGGTTAGCTACGAAATCGCGCTCGGACTTTCACTGGTGGGCGTGATAATCCTCTCCGGAAGTCTGAGCCTCCGCGAGATTGTCGACGCACAGGGCGGGCATTTCTGGGGATTCATTCCGAAGTGGAATATTTTTTACGGCGGCCAAATCGTCGCGTTCTTTATTTACCTGATGGCTGCGTATGCGGAAACGAACCGTATCCCATTCGATCTGCCTGAGGCGGAAACAGAATTGGTCGCCGGATACCACACCGAATATAGCGCGATGAAATTCGCCATGTTTTTTATGGCCGAATACGCCAACATGATCACGGTAGCCTGCATCGCGTCCTTGCTCTTTCTGGGTGGATGGCACGGCCCGCTTGGTGGTCCGCCCTGGTTGCAAGCGTTGTTGCAGATATTCTGGTTCATGGCCAGAGTTTTTGTATTTTTGTTTGTGTATATTTGGGTGCGCGGAACACTTCCACGATTTCGTTATGACCAGCTGATGGCGTTCGGATGGAAGTTTCTGTTGCCGCTGGCAATTGCGAATCTGGTGATAACGGCATTGGTAGTGGCTCTGCGCGCGTAACTTATTCAAAACTAAACGTACTTCGAAAAATGCTTCACTTAATTTTATTCTCGGTCTTCGGATTGGTTTGCGTTGCTGGCGCTATAAATCTATTGGTGCAAAGCCATCCTATTAATAGCGCCTTGTCCCTTATCGTCGTAATGGGTTCCCTGGCGGTTGAGTATCTTCTGCTGGGCGCGGAGTTTGTCGCAGCTGTCCAGGTTATCGTCTACGCCGGCGCAATCATGGTTCTGTTTGTATTCGTGATCATGCTGTTGAATGCTGGCGAAGAAGAGCGCACCAAGGGCAGCCGGGTGTCGCTCCTGATTGGGATTCCCGGGATGATCATCGGCAGCGTTCTCATGGCTTGGGTGCTTATCACTCACTCGGGCACGCACGCCGTGGAAGCGGGCGCGTTACCGGGAGCTCCCGGAGAAATTGCTCAATTGTTGTTCCACGAGTTTCTTTTGCCTTTTGAGGTCACGTCGATTCTTGTCCTGATCGCGATTATGGGCGCGGTCGTGCTTGCGGCGCGTCCGGAACCGTTGCAGCCGGAGGGCAAGAGCTAATGGTCCCTCTTTCTTATTACCTGGTTCTGAGCGGAATTCTATTTGCTTGCGGAGTGACTGGATTCCTGATCAAACGCAACATCATCACGATTTTCATGTCCATCGAACTCATGCTGAATGGCGTGAATCTGTCGTTCGTGGCGTTCGCCGCCCAATGGCATCAGCTCAGCGGACAAGTTTTCGTTTTCTTCGTGATGGTTGTTGCCGCGGCGGAAGCAACCGTCGGCCTGGCTATCATCATTGCTGTTTTCCGTACGCGCGAAACTCTCAACGTGGACCAGGTCAATTTGCTCAAGCTATGAATCCCAACCTCCATCTCTGGCTAATCCCGGTGCTACCGCTTCTTGGCGCTGCCATCAATGGTGCTTTGGGCAAGCGCTTTTCGCGGCAGGCGGTGACCAGTGTTGCGTTGCTTTTTTGCGGAGCAGCCTTCGGGATGGCGTTGTGGGTCGCCTCGCAGTTTTCATCGCTATCCTTACCTCACACGGAATACGTCGCAACATGGATTCGCGCTGGAAGTTTTCAAGCAGACTTCGCTTTCTATCTCGACCAACTTTCTCTGGTGATGTTGCTTGTCGTTAGCGGTGTGGGATTTCTCATCCATATCTATTCAGTCGGATACATGTGGGAAGAGGGCGGATATTACCGCTTCTTCGCGTACCTGAATTTATTCATGTTCTTCATGCTGACGTTGGTGCTGGCCAGCAACTACCTGCTCATGTTCATCGGATGGGAGGGCGTGGGGCTGGCGTCTTATCTGCTCATTGGTTTTTGGTTCACCAAAGACTCGGCGGCATCGGCTGGCAAAAAAGCTTTCATCGTCAACCGGATCGGTGATTTCGGATTTCTCATCGCGCTCTTTCTTCTGATTCAACATTTCGGCTCCCTCGACTTCACGACTGTTTTCCAAAAAGTATTGCCATTCAGTCCCGAAACAAATGGCGCGGGACTCCTCACCGCAATCGCACTGTTGCTTATGGTGGGTGCGTGCGGCAAGTCCGCCCAAATCCCGCTCTATGTCTGGCTGCCGGATGCCATGGAAGGCCCAACCCCGGTTTCAGCCCTAATACACGCCGCGACTATGGTCACGGCTGGAGTCTATATGGTCGCGCGGTCGCATGTAATTTTCGAGCGTGCGCCCTCAGCGCTTACCGCCGTTGCGATCATTGGAACGCTGACCGCTTTGTTTGCCGCGACCATTGGCGTGGCGCAGACGGATATCAAGAAGGTCCTGGCTTACTCAACGATCTCGCAGCTTGGCTATATGTTTTTGGCGTGCGGCGTGGCGGCGTTTTCCGCGGGCATTTTTCACCTGATGACGCATGCTTTCTTTAAGGGCCTCCTGTTCTTAGCCGCAGGTTCTGTGATTCATGCTTTGGGCGGCGAGCAGGACATGCGGCACATGGGCGGCCTGCGAACTAAAATTCCGTGGACATTCTGGACCATGACTGCTGGGACATTCGCGATTGCTGGGATTCCTCCATTTGCCGGATTCTTCAGTAAAGATGAGATTCTGTGGCGTGCCTATCAGGCCAGCTGGATTTATTGGCTGATCGGTTTATCCACGGCTTTTCTGACATCTTTCTATATGTTCCGGTTGTGGTTTATGACGTTCTTCGGCGAGTATCGCGGAGATATGGAGGACTCCCACACCCCTGGCGGTGCGCACGCGGTGGCGCCCGAGCAACCTGGGCACGGGCACGGCGGAATTCACGAGAGTCCGAAGGTGATGCTTGTTCCGCTGATGATTCTGGCCGTGCTTTCGGTCGTCGGAGGATGGGTTGGTGTTCCTGGATCTCTCGGCGGCAACAATCGATTCGACAAATTTCTTGGACCGGTATTTCACGCAACCGCGCCCGACGTTAATGCCACCCAGACATCGCCTGGAGAACTAGCTCCACCCGAGAAACAGACAGAGGGCCCTGAGCCGAAGACCGGCCCCGCCACCGAATTAATATTCACCGGGGTTTCGGTTGCTGCGGCGTTGACCGGTTTGTATCTGGCATGGCTGCTATACCTGCGCCGGCCGCAACTTCCGCAGAAGATTGCGCGCTGGCTCAACGGCTTCTATGACATGGTGCTGAATAAATATTACGTTGACGAATTTTACTCGACGATTTTCGTCAAGCCCCTCATCGACGGCTCGCGCGCAATTTTATGGCACGGCATTGATCAGGGAGTGATTGACGCCGCCGTAGATAAGAGTGCCGAGGAGGCTCTCGAGGTCTCCGACGGCGTGCGCCACATGGAATCCGGAAACGTGCGCTCTTACGCAAGCTGGGTCGCGATGGGCGCGGCCGGCGTGATCGCTTACATGATCTGGGTGGCATTGCGATGAGCAACATCCCGAATCTGGACGGCTCAATCCTTTCACTGATCACCTTCATCCCCTTGGCGGGAGCGCTGCTATTGATGCTATTCCCGCGGCGGGATCGTGACATTCGCGTTTTCGCGCTCGTCGTTTCTCTAATAGCCTTCGTGGCATCGTTGTACTTGCCTGCTAATTTCCAGCGCGCTCAAACTGGCTTTCAGTATGAGCATGACAATGTTTGGATTACGAATCCGAACATCCATTACCACATGGGCATCGACGGAATCTCCATGTGGCTGATCGTACTGACGACGTTCTTGACCCCACTATGCGTACTCATTTCTTGGAAATCGATTTCGGAACGGGTGAAGGAATTTTTCATTCTCCTTCTGATTCTCGAGACTGCGCTGATTGGGGTTTTTGTTTCGCTCGATTTATTTCTCTTTTACTTCTTCTGGGAAGCAACGCTCATTCCAATGGCATTGCTGATTGGAATGTTCGGACACGGCAGGCGAGTCTATGCCGCGGTTAAGTTTTTCCTGTACACGATGATCGCTTCCGTATTCATGCTGGCTGCAATCCTGTGGCTTTACGCCAAGGTAGGGTCATTCGATTTTGTGACCGTGGAGAATGCGATTCGCAGCGGCCAGGTCCAAAACTTCTCGGCCGCAGCGGAGTGGCTGTTTCTGGGATTCTTCATCGCCTTCGCGGTCAAAGTTCCGCTGTTCCCATTTCATACCTGGTTGCCCGATGCCCACGTCGAAGCGCCAACCGCTGGATCGGTACTGCTGGCCGGTGTTCTTTTGAAGATGGGTACTTACGGAATGTTGCGGTTTAATCTTGGCCTCTTCCCGGAACAAGCCCGGCGAAATGCTTCGTGGATCATGGTGCTTGCGCTGATAGGAATCATCTATGGCGCGCTTGTCGCCATGGTGCAACCTAACCTGAAAAAGCTGATTGCGTACTCTTCCATCAGCCATCTTGGGTTTGTCGTTCTCGGGATTTTCAGCTTTACCCAGATCGGCCTCGACGGCGCGACATACGTCATGCTTGCCCACGGAGTTTCCACCGGAGCTTTGTTCATGCTGGCGGGAATTTTGTACGAGCGCAAGCACACCTATGAGATCTCTGAGTTCGGCGGACTCGCAACTCCCATGCCGCGTTATGCAACCTTCTTTCTGTTCATAGTTCTAGCTTCAGTTGGTCTTCCTTTGCTGAACGGGTTCGTGGGCGAATTCCTCGTTCTCAGCGGAGCATTTCAGGCGCGTGCCGTGTACGGAGTTTTAGGTGCCACCGGTGTTATCTGGAGCGCTTGCTATCTTCTGTGGATGTATCAGCGAGTTTTCTTTGGCAAGGTTACTCATCCATCGAATCAGTCTCTTCCTGATATGAATCTTCGCGAGCGCACCGCGCTATGGCCCGCCGCGGCAATGGCTCTCGTGATGGGAGTTGCTCCCCTGCTTTGGTTGAATTCGATTGATCCCTCAGTTCAAAACGCATTGGCGCCATTCAGCCAACTGGCCAGCAAGGTGGCTGGACGGTGAATCCTTCCACGCCGCTTCCGCAAATAGCCGACTACATCCGCATTTTGCCGGAAATCGTATTGTCGATTTTCGGCATGATCGTAATGCTGCTTGATCCGTTAATGGACTTTCGTCCAACCCATGCCCGCAAGAGCCAGAGAACGCTCGGAGTCATCGCGCTAGTCGGCTCGTTGGCCGCAATTGCTGCCAGCCTCTACCAGGCCCGCTATCCCGGCACCGGCTTCTGGGAAATGGTGCGAGTAGATTCATTCAGCGTATTTTTCCACGTGCTCATCGCCGCAGTTACGGCTGTGGTCATTCTTTCTTCGTTCGAGTATTTGGATATGCAGGAAATCCGCTCAGGTGAATACTATGCGCTGATTTTGCTGGGCGCAGTGGGCATGAGCCTGATGTCTTCCGCGATGGAACTTGTGCTCATCTTCGTCGCCTTGGAAATTTCTTCGATATCGACCTACGTCCTTGCCGGGTTCCGCAGGCGCGCCGCCATCAGCAGCGAGTCTTCGGTCAAATACTTTTTGTTGGGATCCTTTGCAACCGCATTCTTCCTCTACGGCGTCGCACTGATGTTTGGCGCAACCGGCTCCACGAACATCACCGTGATCGGCGATGCGCTCAATTCCGGCAACGTCTCGTTCCTGGCGGACGTGGGAATCGCGCTAATGTTCGTGGGCCTAGGTTTCAAGGTCGCCGCCGCGCCATTTCACATCTGGACTCCGGACGTCTACGAAGGCGCTCCATCGCCTGTGGTCGGATTCATGTCATCAGCTCCGAAAGCGGCGGTGTTCGCGGTGCTGTTAAGAATCCTGTTCGAAGCTCATGCGCCTGGCCGCGTGTGGCTCATCTGGATTGCGGCCGCTCTGTCCATGACCCTCGGGAACATTGGGGCTTTGGTACAGGACAACATCAAGCGGCTTCTCGCATACTCTTCTATAGCCCACGCCGGTTATTTGTTGATGGCATTTGCGGCGCTGCCGCATGACGGAATTCCCTCCGCCATGTTTTATACGGCCTCATACGCAGCAATGAACGTTGGAGCTTTCGCGGTCGTTAGCCATTTTGGAAATGCCGGCGAGCGTTACGTGACTCTCGAGGACTACGCGGGGTTGGGCCGTCGCTCTCCACTGCTGGCCGCAGCCCTGACGATTTTTCTTCTTTCGCTGATCGGAATCCCTCTTACCGGCGGCTTTTTTGCGAAATTCTATGTATTCACCGCGGCCCTGGAAGCCAATCTGGTGGGGCTCACCATCATCGGAGTGCTGAACAGCGCGGTGGCTGCGTACTATTATCTGCGCATCATTGTAGTCATGTACATGCGAGAGCCTCGTGAAGACGTGTCTCTCCCACGGATCCCACTGGGTCTTGGAACCGCTCTGGCAGCCAGTTTGGCGGCTACGATTTACTTGGGCGTGCTGCCGGGTCACGTGCTGGAATACGCTTCCCAATCGGTTGCCGACCTTGTGCGTTGAGTCGCCTCAAATTATTGAACTCAATATCCTGACGAACATGCAATTGTTTGCGCAGATTTGCGGCATGAGCCAAAAAGCGCACCAATCCACAGTATTAACAGTTTGACATCCCTCTCCGGACCCGGCATGATGGTTTCAAACCGAACTCATCCCCCGGAGGTTGGTATGGCAGGGTTTATGTACAGACTTTTCATCGACGAAGAAGGTCAGGATATTGCCGAATATGCTGTCATGTTGGCAGTGATTCTGGTACTGGTGGTCGGAACTATCCGACTGATCGGAACCAACTCAAACACGGCCTTTTCTAGCGTCGCCAGCTCCATTCAGTAAAACTAGGTCGCGACAGCCTTGGATAGTGTGCGCGAGAGTGTACCCGGGGCTTATAGCCGTTGGTAGCAAACCGTTTTTCTTCAAAACCTAACTTTGGTAATACGTTAGATTTTGGTCAATAGGCATTCCGCTGTATAGCTTTGGGGAACGGCCCAGTTTAAGCTTCCGTTTGGGGTTCACCATTTGCTTCGAATATTGATCGTAGACGACTGTACACCCGTACGCCGCGCATTGCGAGCGTGTCTGGAACTCACTCCCGACTGGGAAGTTTGCGGAGAAGCCGAAAATGGCCAAGCTGGCATTGAAATGGTGCGCTCCTACAAGCCTGATGTCGTGCTTCTCGACTACGCCATGCCGGGAATGAACGGATTGGAAGCCGCTCGCCAAATTGCCGTCGACGCCCCAAATAGCATGATGTTTCTTTTTACCATGTACGCTTCAGAGCAACTTTCGGAGTTGGCTCAATCGGTCGGCGTTCGGGAAGTCATCTCAAAAGCGGTCGGTGGTGTAGGCGCCATTGTGCAGGCGATTCAGGATGCTGCTCACAGCGCTGGAACGCTCCCGACGGCGAAATTCCAAGCTTCCCGTGAGGTGGCGTCGTGACTGACGGAAAACCTTCCGCGAAGGATTGGAAGCAGCTCTACCAGGCTGCGATCCTGGAAAGCGATCCGCAAATCGCAACGCGACTCATGGAAGAAGCAGAAAAAGCAATTGTCGAGCGTGCCTTGGTGTTACATCGCGACGCGTCCGGCGCCAATTCCAGTGAACTTACCTCGCTGGCCTATTCTGCGAATTTCCTGGCTGAGCTCCGCCGTGTGGAAGTCGACTCAGCAAGGAAGGCGCTCTCCCCGGCGAAGGATCGAACTTCGTTCGCGCAAAGCCCACTTAGTAACGCCTGAGGCCCTTAATCGCCCCTGTACAGCGTTCTCTGTAACCAAATTCTTCGAGCGAAAAACCTCCAAAGTTCACCCCACCGCAAACACCACAACTGCATCTGAAAGAAAACAGGCAGCAAGCCTTTGGTCCCTGGCTTGCAAGCTTGGATGGACGGTACTAGCCACTCGGCCATCCACGGGAGAGTGCAGTGTTCACAGCGCAGGTACTCGAGATTGACCAGGCGATCGTTGTGGCATGCAGCGGAAGGCTGGTTCAAAGTGAAGCGGCCTTTCAACTTCGCAATGCTGTCCAGTCGCACAAGGAAGCTAAACGGATCGTGCTGGATTTCAGCGAATTGGGCGTTCTTGGTGGTGGCGGTCTCGGCATGGTTGCGTTCTTGCACCGATGGGCCGGGCAAAATGGTATTCCCCTAACTATCCTCCGGCCAAACCCCCAAGTAGAACGGAAGCTGGAAGAATTTGAACTCAGGGGAAATGGCAGGTTCGACATCGAACGCGAAAGTGGAGTAATGAAGCTGGTCGGTTTTCCCGATCGGAAGCACTGGGTGGCGTCTAATTTAGCTGCCTGAAACGAGACTAGATGAACTCGCGAACCAAACCGCTCCAAATCGCAGTGATAGCGCTATTAATCTGCGAGGTCGGATTTTGCCAGGGTTTTCGTCACAACAATAATAGTAATAAGGTTAGCGTTGCGAACAATGTTTCTCAGACCCCACCTGCGTTTGCAGCGTTGATCGAGCGGGTCAGACTGGCCCAGTTAGCCAACAAAAACCTTCGCAATTATGAATTAGTTCGCGAGTACCGCATTTCGGGGGAAGGCCACAACAGCATTCAAGCAGACGTAACCGCGACCTTGGACTTCTCTCCGGCAAAAAATACCTATACGGTCGAAAAGCACGACGGTAGCCCCCGCGGGACAGAAGTGGTACGCCGAATATTGGATCATGAAGTCGAGTCATCGAGCGCGAAATCAAAAACCGACTCGGGTCTCGCCCTAACAACAGCCAATTATGACTTTAGCTACGGCGGGGAGGCTATTCTCGATGGGAATCCGTGTTTTCTACTGGGGCTCGCGCCAAAACGCAAGGATAAGGAATTAATCGCGGGACAGGCCTGGATCGATAAATCAACCTTCGAGGTCCGCAGAATCGAAGGGGACTTGGCAAAATCTCCTTCGATGTGGATCAAGAAAGTCTACGTCGCTATCACGTTCGGCGATGTTGGCGGCAACTGGCTGCAAACCAGCCTGAATGCCAAAGCGGATGTGCGCTTCATCGGTACCCAAACCCTAACCTCTAACCTGGTTGACTTCCAAACTCCAGAGGAGGTAGCGCAGAAATCGTTTGCAACCGCCCACGTTCCTGGCTCTTCGGCATTTCGCCAACATCCGTAGCTCTGTCTGTACCTGTACTGGTGCAAGCACAAAGGAACACAAGGGAAGCGTTGTAGCAAAGCCTTCGTGACCCTTCGTGTCCTTAGTGGTTCATGGTTTTTCTGATCCCTAGTGAAATGACCACTACCAGCGAGCCGTGCAAAAACGACACGTCGCGATTTGCTCTGTTACAATCGAAAAATACTTTAGAAGCTGCGGACGCTGGCGAAATCATCTTCGGCAAATCGCGACTTTTTCAGAATTTTCCGCTAATCTATTTAATGCAAGTGGGGACGTAGTTCAGTTGGTTAGAACGCTGCCCTGTCACGGCAGAGGCCGCGGGTTCGAGTCCCGTCGTCCCCGCCATTCTTTTTAGCAGGTTACGGAATGGCTTCCCTGATGAATTCGTAATTCCCCACAAAGTTCCCCGCTCGCCAACCCGAAGTGGGTCGATATCTTGACCGATCCTGAAGGAGCCGCCCGAAGGCGCGACGAAGAGGCGAAAGCGAGCTAAAGCTAAGACAGGCAACCACTTCGCCGCGCGGCCTAAAAGTTCGGCCTGCGCGCCAGGTGCCTCATTCTAAATCTCGCATTTTTGCGAAATTTAGAGCGGGAATTTTCGCCGGGGCTTCGGTTTGGGCTTCGGCTTGTTCTTGCCTTTGAGATTGAGCGCCACTGCAGCGCGGATGAGATCTTTCAGGGCTGCCTGATCGACCTTGTCGCCTTCGTGGATGTCGATGGCGCGCCTGACATTCCCGTCGAGACTCGAGTTGAATAGACCTGAAGGGTCCTTCAACGCGGCTCCCTTGGCAAATGTCATCTTGACGACGTTCTTGTACGTCTCTCCCGTGCAGACGATGCCGCCGTGGGACCAGACCGGAGTCCCCGGCGATGTCGCCTTGGCCCACTTCCACTCTTCGACGATCTCAGGGTCGGCTTCGTGTATGAGTCCGCGAACTTTCGCGAGCGTCTTCCCGCGCCAATCCCCAAGCTCTTTGACCTTCTGATCGATGAATGCAGAAGCAGATTCCATCGGGACGTTCCTTTCCATCTGCAGCTCTAACTCTCGCTCCTAATTTAGCTGCGCTCAGCATAACCTGCAACCTCGCAACTGGAAGTCTCTTTTAGTGGCCCATTCTATATTTCGCGTTCTTTGCGAGATTTAGACTGGGGATGTTGTCAGGTGACCCAACCCACTCAAGCCAAAACTGGGCTTGAATGGGCAACTAGCCCCGCTTTAGAGTGTCTCCTGGGAAAGCCGTTCTGCGAAAGCGATGACTAAAAGCCATGAATAATAATGAAGACGCTGTGAACCAGGTACTTACCGACTACTACAAGGCTTTCAGTACACTAAATGTCCAGTCCATTCTGCGCTATTTTCACCAGCCAGCTCTGCTCATCGGACCGTCTGGCGTAATTGCCCTTCCGACCCCGGAGGCGGTCGTTCCCATCTTCGGCCCGGTCATGGAAAACCTTCGGCAACGGGAATATCGCCGGAGTGAATTGAGCCTACAACAGCTCCGGCTTCTCAGTGCGACATCCGCATTCGCGACGGGCGCGGCCATACGGTACAAGACCGATGGTCAGGAGATGGAGCGGGTAGGTGTCACCTACCTGCTGCATAAAGGGGATAGCGGTTGGAAGTTTGCCGTGATGACGCTACATGATGCGGACAAAGTCGCGCCAAGCAATTAGTAGTCGCTGCGGGGGACGGGCGGACCGGTGGCCCATTCAAGCCCAGTTTTTTGGCTGAGTGGGGATGTTCCGATCTCCAATTCTGTCGTCCCGACCGGAGCTGATCATCGCAAAGCGATGACCCGAGGGGGCAGCTGTCGCTTACGCCGCCCTTCGGCTAGCCCCTCAACTTTCACTCGGGACTTCGGCAAAATCAAGACGGCCGTAAAATGGCCGCCTTACCGTTCCACGGTTTTCGCGTCCCATTTCGGAAGATTAACTCCTTTGACGAGCAGCCAAACGGCCAGTACTAACAACCCTAGCAGCATCGGCAGCGGGAGCCAGTCAGCCCGGAACCCAGGCGCGAGCACGACCGCAAAGTTGCTAAAGATAAAGGTCAGACCAGCTATCGTCATAAGGACGCCGAGGAACTTTGGCAAATAACTTGATCGAAAGATAAGGTAGCCGCGCAGGACCCAAAGTACGCCGTAAAAGACGGTGAATAGCACCGCGCCCAATCCAAACAATTTGAGTGACAGGAGCGCGAGAGTGTTCAGTTGGTCCGGCGAGAAGCTTTGCAGATAACCATCGTCTTTCAGGATGAGTGTCGGCGCAAAGTAAAACAGTTCTGAAGCCGCAAAAGTAGCGGTGGCCAGGAGACCAAAGAATGCGGTGAGAAGTGAAACATACTTGTGGACGGGTCGCAGGAGCACGTAAAACACCAGCGCCAAAGTTATGTCACAACACGCTTCCAGCAAGTATCCGGCGAAACCCAGGCGGAACAGGACCTGGGAAGCCCTGAGGTTCGCTACCGTGGTGGCGGCGTCAGTAGGCGCGATCAACTTCCCCGGCACATAAGCCTCGCCGAAGCCGCCCGCAATGAATGACACGAGGATCAAAACTGCGGCAACCTTGGCGTACATTTGTACGGGAATTGTTCGCCGACTCGTAGGCAGGCTTGTATCTGCGAGAACGCTCATGGCCAGTGCTCTCCTCAGTTTTTTCGGATTAACGATGAATCCTTAGGTCTTCTACGGACAGCACTGCGAGAAAGTTCAACAGCGCCCTCGTTGTACCCTAGGAACTCAGATTCTCCAACTCAGTTATGCCGACGGGAACAAACCATCGCAAAGGATGATGTGCCGAATGCCTGCAGGTTAACGTCATAAGGGAACCGAGGTAATCTCGTACAGGTACGAGTCGCGGCCAGAGGAGTCTGCTCTGGAACCGATATGAACGGCACCTAACTTCTCAATGGCCTTTTGTGAGCGCAGATTTTGCGGGCCGATGAGAAAGACTACTCGCTTCGCAAATCGGAAAGCGTGCCGCAGCATGAGCTGTTTCATCTCCCGGTTATACTTGCCACCCCAATACGCTCGTGCCAGGAAGGTCCATCCGATTTCGACCTCGCCCGCTTGTTCGTTATATCCGTGAAAGCGCGATGATCCGATAATCCTTCTCGTCTTGCAATCAAGAGTCGCCAATGCGCCACCAGACGCCAGCGATTCTCGGAAAAATGCGCCGAATACCTCGGGCCGATAGCGGTCACTAACCGGATGCTGCTCCCAAATCAGCGGGTCGGAAGCGATGGTAAAGAGGTCGTCGGCATCTTCTGCACGAAGAGGCCGCAACTCTACGAGCACGCCTTTTAATGTAGGCTGAAAGTCGAAGGGCATTCTTGGAACTCGTGGCCATAGTCCAGAACGTAAGGGAGAATATCACGTAGGGTGACTACCTCAATCCATCTGCGGAATACTAGTGACATTCCCCTCGAATCCGCATTACTTAAGGAGTCCGACCGAATGCTACGAGTACGGTACGAGGAACTATTCGATGCCTTGTTGCGCGAACTCCTGAAACTGAACTTTGACCCCAATCGTGCCAGAAAGTGCGCGCAGCTTTTTGCCGAAGCGAATCGCGATGGCGTGTACTCGCACGGACTCAACCGGTTTCCATTATTTGTTTCCATGGTACGGAGTGGTGTGGTTGACGTGAAGGCTGAACCGGTGATGTTGGCGAGCCACGGACCGCTGGAGCGGTGGGACGGAAAATCCGGCCCAGGTAATCTCAATGCGTATCAGTGTATGGAAAGGGCCATCCAACTTTCTCGCGAACACGGAATCGGCTGCGTGGCGCTGGCCAACACAAATCACTGGATGCGTGGCGGCAGCTACGGATGGCAAGCCGCTGAAGCCGGGGTCATTGGAATCTGCTGGACCAATACGCTGCCAAATCTTCCTCCGTGGGGCGCGGCCGACCCGCGTGTTGGCAACAATCCACTCGTCATCGCCGTGCCGCGCGCCGAAGGACACGTGGTGTTGGACATGGCCATGTCTCAATTTTCCTATGGCGCATTGGCTTCCTATCGCATGCGCGGAGAGTTGTTGCCTGTGGATGGCGGCTTTGATGTTGACGGCCAGTTAACGAAAGATCCCGGAGCGATCGAAAAATCGCAACGTCCTTTGCCAATCGGCTTCTGGAAAGGATCGGGTCTGGCCTTAATGCTCGATCTGATAGCGGTTGTTTTGTCCGGTGGGAAATCCACTTACCAAATCCCGGCTGATCCAACGCGAGAGACGGGATTGTCGCAGACTTTCATTGCATTCGATCCCTCGATTCTTGGTTCCTCTGCGTGGACGGGTCCCGGGCAAGTAGTAGATCAAGTGATTCAATATTTCCAATTCCCTGCCAGCGTAATTGGCGAGCGAGTGCGCTATCCCGGCGAGCGCGTCCTAAAGACGCGGGAAGAAAGTTTGAAAGAGGGCGTTCTAGTGGACCCTTCAATCTGGCGGCAGGTGCAGGAAGGAAAGCTTTAGCGTACGCTGGCCTTCAGGAAAATCGCGGACTCGCAGTACATGTGGAACAGCGGCCCTTGCAGTGCTGTTTCTCTCCGCGATCACGGCGTACTCGGCGGTGCATCTTCACCCGAAGTAGTTAAGACTCTTGCCCCGTCTTAGGCGACCTCGGCGTTTCAGCACCGAACTGCTTGGCGTACTCCGCCACCAGCCGCTGCCAGCCAGCGAACTTCATCGCGTCGACGCCGACGGTGCGGCCGATGGGAGTTCCGTTGAGAAGCCGATCCAGAACATCGAAAGCAATATGCCATCCCGCAGCGCCCCAAGCGATGAAGCGGCGATCGATGCTGTGCCACAGCGTCAGGCGCGTGCCTTCACCAAAGCCTTCGAGTTCCCAACGGATATCGCCGTACTCAAGCAGCTTGGGAGCGTCGGCTCGCGTCACTTTTGTTTCCACCGGCGTGGGCGTCCCCACCCAGGTGAGATTCACCGTGGCTCCAACCGTACCCAGGCTTCCATCGGCCACAAAGGGCGCCCACTCGCGAAGCTGCGCCGGGTCGGTCAGGGCCTGCCAGACTTTTTCCGGCGAGTGGCGCAGCTCGCGGACGAGAATGAGCGTCCACTTGTCTTTATCGTTCTGTACCTGGCCCTTTAGTACCTGCGCCCCGCTGGCCGGACCCGGTGTGTACTGCTCGCGATCAAGCATCTTCCTCTCCTTGTCTTCCGTGGAACGTTCCCCTACCAGCTCTTCAGCTGTGTGAGCTGGATGAGGTTGCCGCAGGTGTCGTTCACCATCGCGATGGTCGAGGCGGTGACGTCGGTGGGCGGCATGGTGAACTCGGCGCCGCGGGACTTGATCCGCTCATAGTCGCCCTTGATATCGTCGGTGAAGAACATGGCTGCGGGCTGACTCTGTTGAAACAGAGCCTGTTGATACGCTTTGGCTGCCGGATTGTTGTTCAGCGCCAGTTGCAGCTCAGTGCCGTCCGGCTCCTCGGGTGAGGCCACGGTCAGCCAGCGATATGGGCCGTTACTGAAATCGTTCTTTTTGGCAAAGCCCAATACCTCGGTATAGAAGCGCAGGGCCTTGCTCTGGTTGTCCACGTACACGCTGGTCAGTTTGATTTTCATTTCTTTTCTCCTTTGTGACGTTTGCGTTTTGAACCGCCTTGTCTTCCTATCTTTCGTTTTGGTGGTGTTGATGGATGAATATCCATGCGCGCGTTATCCATGCGATCAAGATGGCGTTCCAGAGCATCCAGGTGAGCGGACCAGAACCGACGGAACTGAGCCAGCCACATATCCACCTCCTGAAACGGTTTAGGTTTCAGCCGGTAGAGACGGCGCTGTGCGTCCACCGTGGATTCCACGAAACCGGCCTCGCGCAGCACTCGCAGGTGCTTTGACACGGTCGGCTGCGTCATACGAAGCTGACGCTCGATCTCTCCCACGGACTGTTGTGACGAGACCAGGAGGCTCAATATCGCCCGGCGGTTCGGCTCCGCAATGATTTCGAAAACAGATTCCATTCTCTTTATATACTCCACATAGCATATACGTGTCAAGGTATATAAATGGACAGAATGCAGGCAGCGGTTTCAGCCAGCTGGGTGACCATCTGATGCCTTTTGGGGAGTGCGATTCAGAGGAATCATGGCTGCGGATTTTCGGCAAGCAGCTCAGCCTGAAGTCGTTATGGCACGGAAGAACACAGGAGAGTAGTTTAGAAACATCACTGGAACGCCTAGGCCAAACAACTTTTGCTGCAGCCATACTATTTATAGGGATGTGAAAAATGCAAACGCGCAAACTTGGAAAACCGGGCCTGGAAGTTTCGGCTTTGGGGTTCGGTTGCATGGGATTGAGCTTTGGGTACGGCCCGGCTGCAGACAAGCAGGAAGCGGTCGCCCTGATACGGTCTGCCGTCGAAGACGGCGTCACATTCTTCGATACCGCCGAAGTGTACGGTCCGTTCACGAATGAAGAACTCGTTGGCGAAGCCCTCGCTCCATTCCGCGGGAAAGTCGTGATCGCGACGAAGTTTGGGTGGGAAGCCAATCCCGATGACGGCGGCAAGTGGAATTCCCTAAACAGCCGGCCAGAGCACATCAAACAGGCGGCTGAGGGATCGCTCAAGCGGCTCAACGTCGATGTGATCGATCTTTACTACCAACATCGTGTCGACCTGAATGTTCCGATCGAAGATGTAGCGGGCGCCGTAAAGGATCTCATTCAGCAAGGCAAGGTCAAGCACTTCGGCATGTCTGAAGCAGCCGCAAAGACAATCCGGCGCGCGCACGCAGTTCAGCCAGTCACGGCGCTCCAGAGCGAGTACTCGCTTTTCTGGAGAGAGCCGGAACAGACGGTGATGCCCACCCTTGAGGAGCTTGGAATTGGCTTCGTTCCATTTAGCCCGCTTGGCAAGGGCCTTCTGACAGGCAAGATGGATGCAAATACGAAGTTCGATAGTACCGATTTTCGCAGCACCGTGCCAAGATTCAGTCCGCAGCATCTTAAAGCGAACGTGGCATTGGTAGCTGTGATCCGCGCCTTCGCGGATAAAAAGAAGGCAACGCCTGCGCAAATCGCACTCGCCTGGCTACTTGCAAAGAAGCCATGGATCGTTCCCATTCCGGGCACAACGAAGCTGACTCGACTGGAAGAGAATCTTGGAGCGTCGAACGTCGAGTTAACTCCGGACGATGTGCGCGCCCTCGAAGACGCGTCTTCAAAGATCAAGCTTGAAGGGGAAAGATACTCACCCTTTCATGCGAAGCTAGTCGGTCGCTGAGGTGCCGAACGTTCTACGCAGCGTTGTGGGAGGGGTGATTGGGGATGAGAGTTCTACGCTCCGCAATGCTGGCGCCCGTACTTTGGGCGCTAACCTGAGTGCACGGTGTAAGCGGTCGGAAGGCTTGAGATCGGACCTCGTAAAAGGTTCCCGTGACTGGCCATGTTAATCTGCAGCGGTGAAATTCGTACTTGCTCTCCTTGTATTTACCAGTGTCGCGCCGAGTGTCTCACAAACTCCGAAACTGCTCATCCAGTCTCAGCTCTCTCGTAAGGTTAAGCTCTTTCGGCATCACTCCACGATTGCGTGGGTGTGCGACTCCTCGGCTGCGGAGGAACCCTTTGTTTTTGAAACCGGTTTGGCGGTTGATGCGGACGGAGCGTTTAAGGCCTATCACCCGAACAATCGGTTGGGGCTGGATTCTATTGAACATGCAGGTCATCCGGGCAACTGGTGGGCCTTGGCTACCGACACAGGCGATCCAAACGGTCGTCCAGTCGTGCAAGGAAAAAAGGATCCCGCGCCCGGATATTACGTCTCGATGACTTCGCTTTTCGATGCAGCTAATCCCAACGAGCGCGATCCGCATCGATTTGTGGACGCCGCCAAGATTCCATATGTAGTGCTTCCGCCCGTAGGTCTCAAACACGCCAAACTCGGAGATTTCGCGACGGTAGTCAATCTTCAGAATGACGAAGTGGCCGGCGCAATTGTCGCGGATGAAAGCGCACCGGAGTTAAAAATGGGCGAAGGCTCAATTGCTTTGGCTGACGCTCTTGGTATCGATTCCAATCCGCGAAGCGGCGGAATCGAGCATGGTGTTGCTTACGTCATCTATCCGGGTTCGGGAAACGGCAAGCCCCGAGAGCTGGATGAGATTGTCTCCACTTCACGACGATATTTTCAAGTGTGGGGTGGCCTGCAAAAACTAAATAGCTGTTTAAGATAGGCTTGAGGCCTTACGCGTCAATGAGTGAAATCGCAACAATGTTACGCCGATTGACCCAAACCACCCTTCGAATGTAAAAAGTGCAGGATGCTTATCCTCCTTCAAGATGCAAGGCGCGTACCGGGCGTACTCCACAGGTTCGGGCCAATTCCAGCGGCAGAACTCAGGGAGTGGTTGCGTCAGAATGCGTTAGTACTCCCCCCTGATCTCATTGAACTGTGGGAGGCGACCGGCGGAGGGGAGATCTTCGATAGCGAAACGGTCTTCCGTCCAACCGTCCCTTCGAGTCCAAATACTTCTTTTGTACAGGATGACATCGAGGGTAGGAATGCAGCGCATGCAGCAAAAGGTAAACCTTCAGGACTCTATGTTTTTCAGCAAGGAGCTTTTCTCTCAGCAATCCGGCTATCCGACCAGAGATTTGTGACTCTCACTCAGGATTACGCAGTCGAGAATTCATTCGGTTCCCTCAACGACTGGTACGTCCATACTCTAAGGACTGAGTTCGGGCATAGGTACGGACTCCCGTCGCTGCGAACCTAACTGTTGCACTCAAGCGGTTAGCTCATTGAGCAACTAAAGGGTTCAGAAAATGGAAATAAAAAGAGTTGGCTCTCAACCTTCCACCAAGGGTCCGTCAGAGTGGTTCACCGGAAAGGTACGAATTGATCCGCTCTTTCAGGCACCTGATCCGGTATTTGTTCAGGGCGCCAGCGTAACCTTCGAGCCGGGCGCTCGAACGGCGTGGCACACGCATCCGCTCGGTCAGACTCTCATCGTCACGGCTGGCTGCGGCTGGGCGCAACGACGGGGCGGGCCGATCGAGGAAATTCGTCCCGGTGATGTGGTCTGGTTCTCGCCCGGCGAGAAGCACTGGCACGGCGCTACGCCGACCACGGGGATCACGCATATCGCCATTCAGGAAAAGAAGGACGGCAAGGTGGTCGACTGGATGGAGCACGTCACCGATGAACACTATCGCAAGTGAATCGGTCAACAAGACATAGCCTAAAGGGGGTCCACATGCCCGCACAAAAGGATGATCTCAAAGCCCAACTCACCCGATCCAACGAAATCACCATCACCGTAACCGGAAGAAAGTCAGGACGCGCCATCTCAATCCCAGTCTGGTTCGTTTTGGAGGCCGACAAACTTTACCTCGTGCCGGTGCAGGGATCGAACACGCAGTGGTACAAGAACGTGCTGAAGAATCCATCGATTCGGATTGAGGCAGGCGGCGCAAAAGCTGAAGTTCAGGCCGTGATTCTCAAGGAAGCCGCACAAGTGAAGTCCGTGGTCGAGAAATTTCGCGACAAGTACGGGGCTAGCGACGTCAAGAAGTACTATCCAAAGCACGACGTTGCTGTTGTCGCCCAAGTGCACTGATGGAATCTCTCAGGAACTAAGCTCTACTGGAACTCGAGCATTACAATCTCGGGATTAGATCCCAACCGCAACGGCGGACCCCAGGTTCCGGCTCCACTCGAAGTGAAAACTTGCATCTTCCCAATCCGGCTTAAGCCATACACAAACTGCCGGTAAATTCGTCGGGCTATCCAACTCCAGGGTAAGAACTGTCCAAGATGCGTGTGCCCGGATAGCTGCAGCGAGACGCCGGCGGCTTCCGCGGTCTCCGGATGGTCGGGCGCATGGGTTAATAAAATGCTCGCACGGTTGCGATCCAAGTGGAGGCCGCTCAGCGCCGACGCTAAGTGTCCGTTTTGTGTCGCATTTCGGTACGGCACGCCGATGATCTGCAAACCATCCACTTCAACCTTCTCATTTCTAAGCACGCGCACTCCGGCCGCCGCAATAGCATTCAGATATTTGCTGTCATCTCCAAATTGCTCGTGATTTCCTGCAACGAAATACACGCCGTGCGCCGCCACCAGCTTGCTCAATGGCTCCGCTGCCCTGTGCGCGTCGATGGCGGTTCCGTCATACAAATCTCCCGCGATAAAAATCGCATCGGGCGCTTCCTTCAAAATCTTCTCCACCATGCGTCGAAGAAAATTGCCGTTTCGCACATGTCCCAAATGCAAATCGCTGATGAGCGCCGCCCTCCGCCCCTTCCAGGCAGCCGGCAAGTTCGCGAGCTGTACCGTCGTTCGGGTGATTCGCGTCCAGCTTGCGTTGAAAACACCGAAGAATCCGGCCACCACAGCCACACTGAACAGCACTTCCACGATCAAATGGAAGTTCACGTCGAGGTGAACCAGCAGCGCAGCTCCGAAGATAATCCAACAGGACACCGCCGCGAGAAAGATGAAGCTGACCAAACCCATCCAAACTGCAGCAATCCTGTAAAACGCACGAAGAACAGCGTTGGTGTAGCGAAGGGCAAGTAGCGAAGCGCCAACGAAGCTAACCGACAAAAAGCCGAGGGCCAGTGCGATCCAGGAGGCCCCGGGAGTAGCAGCACTTGAGGGCGAAAATGTCCACGTCCTATAGAGAAAGAGGTGCGCCAAAAAAAGAACGGTCTGAATGATTGCGATGAAGCCGATTAACTTTCGTACACGCATGGTTCATTAGACGCTGAAACCACCTGTTCGGATTGTTGGCATATCTTCTCAAGAGTTCAGTGGCGTTTCACTGAGAGGCATCATGACTACGCTTGTCGCTCTCTGGGGCACTCCAGGTCGCAGACAGCATGGCAGGCTCAAAAGAGGGAAATGACAAAGTCAGCAGAACTCACACATTTCTAAGCGGGGACTCTGGTGCTGCCTGTAAAACCCGCCGCGCTTTCACCGCAGATCCCGACGAGGGTCGGCAACAAACGGCTGGGAGCTTCGTCTTTGGACACGAAGGCGTCGACCACATTCAGAGCGTCTTCCGAAATCTCAATGTCACTCGAAACCATGATGATTGGGACTTGCGGCGTAGTGCGCTTTATTTCGATCGCAACCTCGTGCCCATTCATCTCGGGCATGTGATAGTCAACGATCACCGCCGCGATGCCGCAGGCCGCCGCGATTTGCAGGCCTTCTAGAGGGGATGCGGCAGTGAGCACATCGTAGCCGCGTCTTTCGAGCAGTGCTCTGTGGTATTCCAAAACACTACTGTCGTCATCAATGCAGAGAATCGTTTTGCGCTGGGGGAATTCTGACATCACTGAGTCTCGCTTCAACATCGATGATCGATGAAGCCACCAGGAAAATCTGTTCAAATTTGCACATTCTCGGCTAGATTGCTACTTAGTTACCTCTCGTTAGTCGGAGCTTTCGGTCTTCCTCATCTAAAGCGCTATGGAGTTGCTGGATCAAGTGCATGAGCTTATCGGAGTCGTGCTCCACACTTGCTGCTTCCGCGAATTTTTGCCACGTGTTGTGAAGGTCTTTAGCCATTACGGGAATCCTTTCTAAGATCCTCTACAACGTTACCTACGGTCCCATTTCGGGTCTGAGCTACATTGCACATTTGGCAAACTATTCACTTTTTTTCCTGTGATTTTGACGTGTCGCTTCGTTCGGTCTTTAAATCTTCAAGGGCGGCGTCGGCTGAGTGAATTGTTTTAAGCAGGCGGGCAGAACTAGAATTAGGGTTTGCAGCAGCATCAGCTGCCAGTGCTGGAAATTGTTCTTCAGGGCTAGACATAAATTCCTCCATTTCCAAATCTTTTTGGCGCCCTTGTCAGTTACAGGCTCTGAGGGGCAACGTCCCTGGGGCTGGCGCCGGAGTCGGGAGCTTGAGCTTGTACATGATATTGCTGCGATGGGTCTCCGCCGTCTTCACGGTCACGTTCAAGATCATCGCGACTTCCTTGGAAGTCTTGCCCTCGCCGACCAGTTGCACGACCTCGCGCTCCCGTGGCGACAATTTGGGCACGTTAGCCGCGGACGGGCTGGCACGCTGACGCTCCAGGTACCCGTCCATAATCAGATCAGCCACCCGCATGCTAAAGGAAGGCTTGTGCTGTCGCATTGACTCGACCGCTATCGCAAGATCATCCATTCGATCGGACTTGAAGACCCACCCGCGCACACCCACTTCTAGACACTCCCGGACAACGTCCTCGGAATCGACATCGGTTAGCACCAGTATTTGCTGCTCTGGATTCCCTTTCAGGATCTGCCTTGCCGCGTCCACGCCATTTAGTTTGGGCATGCAAATGTCCAAAATTACTAGATCTGGCTTCAACTGCTTGGACTTCTCAATGGCATCTCGGCCGTCGCTGGCCTCGCCGCAAACCTCCCAACTCTCATGAGCCCCAAGGAGGGAACACAGACCGAAGCGGAATATCGGATGGTGGTCAGCCACTAAGATGCGAAACATATTCATAAAGCCTCCGTGACGAAAACTTATCAGGGCGGCTGTGGCACATTCTGTTCCGAATTGCTCAAAAGCGGCACTGCTCAAGGTTCTGCCAGTGTCCTTGATTTTCTTGATCTGAGCAGAGTCAGCACGGCGGCGAAATTCTAATCGTGCAGGACTACATTAAGGAGCGAGCTGTGCACTTGCAGTCCGCCATTGTAGTGAATGAAACCCAACTTCCGGAACCGGTTCATGAAAAAACTAACTCGTGAGCGAGTGGTTCCAACCATCTCCGCCAGGGTCTCCTGATTGATCTTTGGAATAACGGTTTCAGGGCTGCCCTCCTTGCCGAAATGAGCCAGCAACAAGAGAACTCGGGCCAGTCTTTTTTCACTGGAATTGAACAATTGGTCGACGAGGTCCTCTTCGAAACGGATGTTGCGCGCCAATAAATACGCCACGAATATGTCGGAAAACGCGTATCCCTGGTGAAGTGCACTCATCATCGCTTTTTTGTCGACGCGCATAAGTTCGCAGTCCGTCATCGCAACTGCGGAGCCCATGCGTATTAGCTGACCCGCGAGCGCGCCCTCGCCAAAAAAGTTACTCTCGTTCAATATTCCGATCGTCGCTTCCTTGCCGGTATGCGATACGACGGTTAGCCTGACTTTTCCTTTTTGGACATAGAACACAGAGTCCGCGGCGTCCCCCTGTGCGTAAATCGTTTGCTTTTTCGCGGCCGTTACAATCTTTCTGCCCTCGCCAATCGTCGCGAGGAATGAGTGAGGATCGAACTCAGGTCCCTTTCTAGCTCTTGCCGTAGGTGTCATGTTTAGTGCCTGAGCAAAGATTAACTCGGTTCATAAAATCCGGGTGAATTCTTAGTAAGTCTTAGTGAAACTCCCCCCCCCCCATGATGTATCCTGTTGATAACATTAATGTTACGCAATGCGTTCGGATCGTATCGGGTCCGTAGCGGCACGGCACGGAATTTTAGTTGCAGCCTACGATTTTGTGCGCTACGATTTCGCTCATATCGGATAGCAGTTTTCAGGAACGGGAGCCCCATATGGTTCGCAACGGGAACGGAACACACTACGAGTCGGTAGACCGAGCCGATGTTCCGCAAGGCCGGAAAGGGAAGCATCGGAAAGCGGTTACCGACATTCTCGGCGATCTTTCAAAGCTCAACGGCAAGCAAGCGATCAAGATCCCGCTCAGCAGTCTGAACGGCGAGAAGATGCAGAATCTCAGGTCAGCTTTGAACCGCGTCACGCGAGAGAAAAATATCCCCGTAGTAACTTCGAGCGACGAGGAGTATCTCTACGTTTGGCGCGCCGACTCGGCCGGAGATGCGGCCGCGAGCAAGTAGTAGGCGCGAGCAAGTAGTAGGCGCGAGCAAGTAGCAGAGACGAAGACCCCCAGGGTTATCCGAAAGCCTCCGTCTCGCGCAGGTATGCGAATTTGCTGCCCACCCCTGGACGCTTGATACGTCTCCACAAAGTCGTCGGAAGCTACCCGCTATTTCTTTTCATCTGCTTCTGCGATTGCTGCCTTTTGGCTAGCGTGCGACACAGCCTCCATAAACGCTTCCGTGCTTCGCGGAGCCGTGGCCTTGCCGGAAAGAATCGTACGGAAAGACATTCTCTTGCCGTAAATCGCGCGGGTTGAATCGTTGTCCTGCTCCACGACTGCGCCTTCAAGCGTTATTCCAGCGAACAGGCCCTTGGAGCGGGAGTAGGTCAAAATTTCCGTATTCATTTTCCAGTCGGTGCCAGCGGACGCATGCCGTCCCACTGGTCCCGCAGCCGCAGATCCTTCTCCGCTGAGCTGAAATTTATCGGCTAGCAGATGCTGAAATCCTTGTTCGTTCATGACCAGCATGACTAGATCGACTCCCTCAACGCCAATCTGCAATCCCCAGCTTCCCCCGCCAACTGAGACAAAAGCGGGCGCGCTCCACCCGTCCGATGTGCGGCACGAAGCCACGCCGCGTCCGTGTTTGCCGCCAAAGATAAAACCACCCTTTACCAGGTGAGGAACCACGACGATGCATTTTGCGTTGCTCAGAACTTCTTCTGGAATACCTCTATCTGGAGACGCCATGATGGCGTGGAGAACTTCCACTGACATTTGCAGGCGATCCACCGTGTCCTCGCGGGCCGAACCTGCCCAGGCATACGTTCCCATCAAACCGAGCAGCATCGCCACGAGCACCGAAATTGTCTTCTTCATTTAAGTTAATCCTCGATTTTTCTCACTAAGGGGGAAATATTCCAGACGACCTGACTTAGTCCAGAGATCTGAATGTGCAAGCAAGCTTTACCCGCACCCGTCATCATGATGTCATGAACCAGAAATAATAAGTGAGCGGAACTGCACACCCGTGCAACGTCGCGGATGCGGCTGACCTGAGCAATGTTGAACAGAACTCGCAAAAGAAACATGCCATTCTGAGGGAACCCGTATTGACTGTGAGTCCTGCAATGAATCTTCTGCAACGCGGCGCTCATTGGCTGAAGAAGTTGAATGCCTCCCTTCGCGCAACCAAGCTGAAGCCCGAGATCGCGGGCTTCGGATCGCAACGAATGTGTCCTTTCTGCGGACTGATTACCTCGCGGTCTAAATCGTCGTGCCTCGAACGTGGCAAGTCGCTGCCGTGAAGCCCGCTCCCAAGGTGAGCAATGTTGAACAGTAATTCAAATATCGGTAGTGCAAAATGTGATCGTGCCAGATCGGAACTGCCGCAACTTTCTGTGAGCTCTTGAAAGCTTTTCCAACGTAGTCCGATCGCAAGGAGGAAAACATGCTTTGGACAATCTTCGTAGTCCTGGGAATTTTGTGGCTTCTGGGCTTCAGCCTGCACATCGGCGGAGGACTCATCCACCTCTTGCTGGTAGTTGCCTTAGTAGTTCTAGTTATCAACCTTCTTAGCGGACGCCGAGGCGTGGTTTAGCAGAGTCTTCGCTTCGGAGTCCCGATTCATACAGTTTCTCCCCGCCATGCTCAAGAAACCAAAAGCGCTCATTTCCAAGCCGAGAAGGCAGTCCGCGAAGGTAACTCTTTCTCGCGTCAAAGCCGAGATGGAAAAGCCTCGAGTCGTGCAATCTGCCCGCTCGAGAACTTGAAGCCTAATTCCCTGCATCGATCAAGCGGCTGAGCTTTCCGGGATGCCGGCCTCTCGCGCGGAGATGCGAGCAATTGCCGCCCAGTCCTGAGCACTCATTCCCTGTGCAATCGCGGTTACAAATCGATCATGAATGAGATTTGCCATCGGTAGCGGCACAGCAGCTTCTTCGGCTGCGGCGAGCACCAGTCTGTTGTCTTTAAACCCGAGCGGCAACTTGAAGCCGACGGGCTCGAACTTGTCAGCCGCAATCATGGCGCCATAATTTTTATAAACGGGGCATGCGAACAGCGAGTCGGTGAGGACTTCCAAAAACACTTTCGGATCAGATCCGGACTTGCGGATAAGACGCAAAAGCTTCAGCTAAACTTTCTATTACAGCGGTGATCATAAAATTTCCCGCGAGCTTAAATACATTCGCCGCCTGCGGTTCCTGCCCTGCAACGAATGTCTTCTGCCCCACGGCCTCAAGTAGGGGACGGCAGCGTTCAATCTGGTCCGCAGAGCCGGCAACCACTACAAAAAGCTTGCCAGCCGCGGCCGCGTCAGGACGGCCGAATACCGGCGTCGTAATGTAGTGCTGCTTCTTCTCTCCATGCGCCGCAACCAATCGACGCGACAATGCCATGCTAATTGTGCTCATGCTCGCGTGAACCGCCCCGGCACTAAGTGATTCAAGAATATTGCCTGGATCGAACACAACCGATTCCACCGCATGATCGTCGGCCAGCATGGTGAAGACAACCTCCGCGCCAGACGCGGCTTCGCCCGGGGTGTTGCCAACTTTCGCCCCCAACCGCCGAAATTCCTCGGTTCGGCTCCTCGTTCGGTTGTAGACCGTCAATGTGTGCCCAGCCTTGATCAAGTTCTTAGCTATACCCGATCCCATGTTTCCCAAGCCAACGAATCCTACTTTCATCTGCTTTCTCCTTATTCTGCTCGCTGTTGAATATTGATGAGTGGTACCTTGGAAGGCTTCATGAAGTTCTCTGAGGGCGAAGATCAGTGCCCGTGTCGATTATTACGCGAATATCATTTTTGAGTCAGCCCGATCTGAAGTAGGTTCCACTTTGGACGAGAAATCAAGTATGCAAATTGAGCGCTCAGAAAACATAGGGCCGAGATCGAAGCATTTGTCACGATTGCTTTTTGCACGCATCGGAATGTGCGCTCTGCTTGCGACCAGTACGTTAGCGCAGAGCCCTGCAGCTACAAGCCCAACTGCCTCTCAGGATCCCGCCACAATCGATCAAATCTGGCAGAAAGCCAGTGCGAAGTATGACGCCCAGCGCACAGCGATTCTGCAACAAGTCGACGCTGCAACGCACAAAGGTCCATTCCGCGCCGACTGGGAGTCGCTCAAGAATTATGAAGTCCCCGAGTGGTACAAAGACGCAAAGTTCGGAATCTTCATTCACTGGGGAGTGTATTCGGTACCCGCGTTTGGCAACGAGTGGTACCCGCGAAACATGTACGTCCCCGGCTCTCCCGAGTACAAGCACCATATCGCAACTTACGGCTCACAGGATAAGTTTGGCAACAAGGATTTCATTCCCATGTTTAAAGCCGAGCATTACGATCCCGCAGCGTGGGCGAAACTCTTTAAGGATGCGGGCGCGAAGTATGTCGTACCCGTATTCGAGCACCACGACGGCTTCGCGATGTATGACAACAGCCTGTCCGATTGGACCGCCGTAAAAATGGGTCCACATCGCGACCTCTGGGGAGACTTAGCAAAAGCAGTCAGGGCAGAGGGATTGCATCTTGGGGCCTCTTCTCATCGTGTCGAACATAATTTCTTTCTGGGAGTCGGCAGAGCGATACCGTCAGACGTAAATGATCCCGCGAATGCCGCCCTTTATGGGCCAGCACATAATTGGCTCGCGAATCCTAACAACACTCCGCTGAGCGACGACTTCACTTACGTCTCGGAGGCGTGGACGAATGACTGGCTCGCCCGCTCCGCAGAAATCGTGCAAAAGTATCATCCCGACGTGATGTATTTTGATTGGTGGATCGGGCAGCCGTCGATCCGCGCTGCCCTCACTCGCTTTGCCGCCTTCTACTACAACACGTCCCTGGCGAATGGACACACCGTCGGCATCGTTAACTATAAGGACTATGCCATGCAGGAACATTCGGGCGTGCTCGATATTGAACGCGGCCAGCTCTCAGACATCCGCCCGCTGTATTGGCAGACCGATACCTCTATCAGCAATAAATCCTGGGGATACATCGAGAATGACACTTACAAATCTGCCGACTTCATCGTTCATCAGTTGGCAGATATTGTAAGCAAGAACGGAAACCTGCTCCTGAATATAGGACCGCGCTCAGATGGCACAATTCCAGAGGCGGCGCAGCAGGTGTTACTTGATGTAGGAGCATGGCTGAAGATGAACGGAGACGCCATCTACGGCACTCGCCCCTGGAAGGTGTACGGTGAAGGCCCAACCAGGGTAGCCGCCGGTTCTTTTCACGACGCGGATACCAAACCATATACCGCCGAAGATTTCCGCTTCACCGCCAAAGCCGGGGCGATTTATGCCATCGAAATGGGCTGGCCTGCTGGTCACGAAACGATTATTCACTCTCTGGCAAGCGGTTCGTCAGAAAGAGTTGAATCCGTCACTTCACTCGGCACAGGAAGCAGCCTTCAGTTTCAGCAGCAACCCGACGGATTGCACATACAGCTTCCAGACCAGCCTCAAGGAAAGTATGCGTATGCCTTCCGGATAACGACTGCGCCGTCTTCAAAATAAACCGGGACGTGACACGGCTCAATTTGCAGCAGAAAATGTCGATCAGTTTGGGGTTTATCCCCCCGCGATCGCTCCAATGATCAAGAAGGGCTCCGCCCCAGACGCGACTGCGTCCGGTAATGGCGCGTCTGGCGGCTCGTGGGAAAGATCCTCCTCGCAAGCGAAGAACCGCAAGAACGGACGCCGCTGCTGCGTGACGTGATCTCGAATGGTTCCACGAAGCATCGGATAGCGGGCCTCAATGGCGTCTATGACGGAACGCTGCGTAACCGGGCTGTCGACCTCAACGCTAACCTCAACGCCCACATGCGCCAGAGTCCGCAGATGTTGCGGAAGCATGATTCGTATCTTCCTGGAACTCATTTCCTCGACCTTCCCCTGAAATAAATTTTACGATAGTTACCAATGCCGCGGCCCCGGCCTCCAGCACTTGAATCAGTCTAGGCGCGAACGTAAGCTGTAAGCTGGCCTTGGGCCGAAAATATTATGGGAAGTTGCCGTGTCGCCACCATTCCTTTCCTGTTCGTTCTTTCCACATTTTGCGCCATTGCCCAAACTGGGGCCCCAGCGGGCAGTGCGGTCGATCGCGAGATTCAAAGCGGGACGGCATCCATTCGCCGCGGCAATTACGCGGAGGCGAAGCAACATTTTGAGAAAGCGGAGAGCATGGGTGGACCGCCTTCAGCTGAGATCAACTCCGGGATCGCTGTCGCGGAGTTGGAGATGGACCATTTCGATGCTGTGCGCCAGCGCGTGGCAACAGTATTGCAACTCGTCTCCACCGACCATGAGCGCGCCGAGGCTTATACCCTCATAGGTACATCATGGCTGCGTGAAGCTGCGCAAAGCACCTCCAACACCGACATGTTGAAATCCGCTGAGGAATCGTTCCAGCGAGCGATGAAGCTTGATCCGAATTTTGACACGGCCTACTTCAACTTGGGAATCACTCTGCTTCGCCAGAAAAGAGAGGACGACGCAGCAGCGGCTTTTAAGAATTTCATTGGAGCCGCGGAGAAAAATCCCGCCTACGACCAAAACCTGCCAATCGCGCCGCAATCACCCGCGCCCGCATTCAAGGTCACCGACAGTGAAGGGCACCTCTTCTCCTCCGATTCCTTACGTGGGCGCTTCGTGCTGCTGGATTTCTGGGCGACCTGGTGTGCTCCCTGCATGCGAGCACTTCCAGCCATGCGGGAGCTCGCGCACTACTTTCCTCCAAGTCAGTTCACCTTGGTCAGCGTGAGTGAGAACAGCGGAGATCAGGGAGTTTGGAAGAAATTTATCACCCTCCACAAGATGGACTGGACTCAACTCTGGGACAATAACCTCGAGCTATATTACAAGTTCGGCCTCGCACCTCGCCCGGACATAAACATCCCGAGATATGTCCTGATCGATGGCAATGGCTTCGTGCGCCGTGTTTATAGAGGCGCTGAGAACATCGGGTTGGTGATAGGCCAGATCGCAAAGACCGTAGCAGCGGCGCCCACTCCGCAAGCATCGAACCCACCATCCACGCCTGCACCGCAGAAGTCAAAGCCACAGGAGATTCCCGCGACCGTTCAGGGTCAAGCCGCATCTCAAAGCCGGGAAAGGATTCCTAACCATGCAAAAAGATAAAGCGCTTCGAGAACATCTGGTTGAACTGCTAAAGGGCGGTCACGCTCACGCTGATTTTGAGACTGCTATAAAAGACATGCCCGCGAATCTTCGAGGGAAAATCCCGGAAGGAGCCGAGCATTCACCATGGCAACTGCTCGAGCATGTGCGCCTTGCGCAACGGGATATTCTCGAGTTCACCCGAAACCCCGATCACGTCTCGCCTAAATGGCCAGACGGATACTGGCCGAAATCACCGGCTCCGCCCAGTAAAGATGCATGGGACAAGACCGAAAAAGCTTTTCGGGCCGACCACAAGGCTCTAATCCACCTGGTAGAAAATGAATCCACAGACTTGTTCGCCAAAATTCCCCACGGCGACGGACAAACAGTTCTCCGCGAAGTACTACTGGCCGCCGATCACACCGCCTACCACCTGGGAGCATTTGTTCTGCTGCGGCGCATGCTGGGAGCATGGAACGGGTAACCAAGAATATCCAGAAAAGTTCGCCTCCGAACCGCAATGCATAGGTGCGCGGCAAACGTGAAATGGGGTACTAATATCGCGGACAATGCATTCAGTGACTCATTTCTATTCTGTGGTTACAACTTTCGTCCTCTTTGTGCACGCTCTGTTCATCTTGTGGGTGGTTTTCGGCGCCCTGCTGACACGCTCACGCCCGATTCTTCGGTGGCTGCACATCGGATCCATCGTCTGGGCAATTCTTACGGAATTGCTCCCTTGGCCATGTCCCTTGACTCTGCTGGAGAACTGGCTTGAAGGGCTCGGAGGAGTTGAGCCGTACCAGGGTGGGTTCCTGCTCCACTATCTGGACAGCCTGGTGTATCCCAATGTCTCCGTCACCGTTCTCACCACCGTGGGAGTTACTGTCTGCATCTTGAACCTCGCTTTTCATGCTCGACAACTGTGGATTAGCCGAGCCTTTAATCGCTGACGCTCTCTCGCATCGCTGCTAGGGTGCGGGAAACCATTTCACCTTGTTATCAACTGAACAAGGTATTTAGCAGGAATCACGTTAGCCAAGCCGGAGTTGTACTCAAGTTCCTTCCCATCAACTGTTGCTGGTGCATGATCTTGGTCATGCACAGAAACCAAAGCAGGAGTAAATGAATCGCAAAGACCAATCACTGCGCCCTTTGCTATTGAATACACAGGCGCTCCGCTATCGCCCTGATTGACTTGTATGTCCGTTACGTAAGAATCCACTAGCGGCGTGGCATTCTGACGCTTATCTGTAGCCCAAGAAGAAGCGACAGTCCCCGAGTTGGTTTTCATGGCCAGTTCGTACAACGGAAACCCGGAGATAGCGATGGCTTCGCCTTCGGAGGGGCGTGCGACATCAAACGTAGCAACGCCAGGGACGGGCGAGTTCACTCGCTCCGACCGAGTAAGGACTAATGGAGGATCGCCCATATTCCTAAACGGATTTCTTACCATCTTGAGAAGCGCAACATCGTGTTTCTTGTCTCGGTCTATAACAGTCATCTGAATGTCAAAGGTTGACTCGCGTATTTGCACACTGGGCGAATCTACATGTAGTGCTATTCCGGCGACCATGCGCCCAACGCCCAATGGATATAGATTTACTCGCTCGCCTTGCGGGATTTTGACGGTAGTCGTGCTTTCGAAGCCCTCAACCACGTGAAGCGCTGTTAGTACATACCCTTGATCATTGACGATGAATCCTGAGCCGCACACCCAGCGATAAAACGGAGCACGAAGAGCGTCTTGAGTTTGTTTTGGGAGACGGTCAAAGACGCATTGAATGGCCACGACTGAGGGACTCCCCAATTGTATTGCGTCCGGTAATGAAAAACGCTGATCCCCGTCTGCGGCGGCAGCAAAACTTCCCAGCACCAGGAGAACGACGAAGCGCATAAATTTGTCCGCCCTTGAACCACTTCACGCCAGCGTCTGCACCTCCACCGACAATACCGCCGGAAGATCACGCACAATCGGCGCCCAGCTATCCCCCGCGTCGGCGGAAGCGTATACCTGACCTCCAGTGGTCCCGAAATAAATCCCGCATTTATCGAGCGCGTCGACGGCCATAGCGTCGCGCAGAACGTTCACGTAGCAGTCTTTTTGCGGCAGGCCTTTGGTCAGCGCCTCCCACTCGTTGCCGCCGGTGCGGCTGCGGAAAACGCGCAGCTTGCCCTCGAGCGGAAAGTGCTCCGAGTCGCTCTTGATGGGCACGACGTAAATCGTCTCCGGTTCGTGCGCGTGAACGTCGATGGCGAAGCCGAAATCAGTAGGCAGGCTGCCGCCGACGTCTTTCCAGTTGTCGCCTGCGTCGTCCGAACGCATGACGTCCCAGTGCTTCTGCATGAACAGCACGCCCGGCCGCTTCGGATTCATGGCGATGTGGTGCACGCAGTGGCCGACCTCGGCGTCCTGATCGGGAATGTATTGCGAGCGCAGACCGCGGTTGATTGGCTTCCACGTTGCCCCGCCATCGTCGGTGCGGAAAGCGCCCGCCGCAGAGATTGCGATCCACATCCGCTGCGGATTGCTAGGATCAAGAATGATGGTGTGCAAACACATGCCCCCCGCGCCCGGCTGCCATTTCGGACCAGTGCCATGGCCGCGCAGGCCGGGAAGTTCCTTCCAGTTCTGTCCGCCGTCGGTCGAGCGGAAGATGGCCGCGTCTTCCACGCCCGCGTAAACGGTATCGGGATCGGTGAGCGACGGCTCCAGATGCCACACCCGCTTGAACTCCCAAGGATGCTGCGTGCCGTCATACCATTGATGCGTGGTCAGCGGTTTCGCGGCGACGTCGTAAGCGAACTTGTTGCTATCAGTCTTGGGCGGACCCGGTGCGGCCGGCTCACCGGCAGGCGTTCCGGGCTGATGCCAGGTTTTGCCGCCATCATCGGAGCGCTGAATCACCTGCCCGAACCATCCGCTGGTCTGCGAAGCATAAATACGCTTCGGATCCACAGGCGATCCCTTGAGGTGATACATCTCCCATCCCGCAAAATGCGGACCGGAGACGTCCCATTTTTCCCGCTTCCCGTCCGACGTGAGAATAAATGCGCCCTTGTGTGTACCAACTAAAACACGAACTCCGCTCATGGAATCTCCCTCCAAAATTTGCTTTCGTTATCGATTGGCGCCGAGGCGTTCCATCATTATTTCTCTGACCCGCTCTGGTGTGATGCCCCTGTGATACTCCTGCGAAAGAGGGTGGTCGCTGAGTTCCAATCGAAAATGTGGACGCATCCCAACCTCCTGAATTTTGGCATACATTTTCATGTTTAGCGTGTCCGGATATTCAGGAATTAGACTGCTCAACCACGAAAACATTTCGGGTAGCTCAACCCGGTCCGGGTCTTTATCCATCTCTAAGAGTTTTTCAAAATTAGCGCGACTTACTGTACCCCATACTCCCCAACGAAAGGTCTCGGCAGCACCAATAATAGGTAAATGAATGATGCCACGAACGAAGAAATCGTGGTCCTCGATTGCGCAGAAGTCCTCATTCAAAAACGTGCCGCCATTTGTCTCGCCCCAACCAGGCCTCAGCTGGTTTTTGCGATGCATCGCCCCGTGTTTGTTAAGCCAATATTGCGGTGAGTCATAACTGAAATCGAGGCAGGGCCCCGGATGCCACTCCTCGCACGAGCCGCATTTCCAGCGCAGATCGGCGAGATTATCAAGCGTGATATCGGGTCGAGTGTTACGTATTCGCGCTCGTTCATAACAACCCGAACATAGAAGCGATATTTTTGCTAGTTTCTCGGTTTCCTCATTCCACCCATCGCTAGCCGCGCGTATCAATTCGCAATTGTCACACCAAGCGTCGGGGAATGGGTTATCTGCTGCAGGCTCGTCGCGGTTGAATCCAAGGCCCGCGCTCTCGCCAACGAGATGGGTGCACACGTAAGTTGTTTCACATTCCCCGTGGGTTTCGCAGTGAATCTTCCCTGCCATTTGCACTTTTCCTATTTTACGGATATACCCGGCCGCTCAAGCCAGTCGTTACTATTGTGACATTCGTCACATCTTTCTTCATCTTCGGAGCACAATTCGCCGCTTGCCATTCTATTCTCCATGTGACTACAATGTAATTACCTCGATATATATACTATGAAAACCGAACTGGTCCGCATCGGAAACTCGCGTGGTATCCGCATCCCGAAACCCCTCATTGAGCAATGTGGATTTGGCGACCAGGTTGATCTCCGGGTGGAAAATGATTCCCTCATCATTTCGCCGCCGCGCCTCCCTCGCGAGGGATGGGAAGCAAAGTTTCGTGCCGCCGGTTCTCCGACAGAAGATGAACAGCTCCTGGAGGCTGGCGTGAACGAGTTCGATCGCAAGGAATGGCGGTGGTGAACCGTAGTCCGCGCCGGGACGAGGTTTGGCTGGTTTCGCTTGATCCTGCCCACGGCGCAGAAATCCGGAAGACTCGGCCGTGCCTGGTGGTTTCGCCAGACGAGATGAATCGGTATTTGCGAACCGTAATTGTTGTGCCGATGACCACGACCATTCGTCCTTACCCCACCCGCGTTCCGGTTCGCTTTCAAGGGAAGTCCGGCCAAGCCGCACTGGACCAACTGCGCGCAGTGGATAGTGAGCGGTTGGTTCGAAAGCTTGGAACGATTTCGCCCAGCACCGCTCAGCAGGCGTCTGCCGTTCTGCTGGAAATGTTCAGCCGAACATGAACTGCCGCTCCCGCTTGTTATGGCACGCATTCCAATCGCACCCTTTCCCTCTACAATAGTCACCCAATGGACCATCACACCGTTGCGGCCATCAGCATTACCGGCACCAGCCTTGATGTGATCGGCAGTCTGTATCTTGCGTATGATTTGCTTGGCGGCCGGCATGGCCCGCTGCGACTGCTCACTAGGGCCGTGACGTACTCCATCGTCTTCGGCGTGGGATACGGCCTCGGCCTCGGTCTTTTCTTCGGAATCGCTTCCGGAATTGCTACGGGCATTACGATCGCCATCGAACTCAATCGCACTGCCCGCGGACTGAATCACTACTCGCTGCCGTGGGAGGCGCTGTTCTCCGCCATCCGAGGACTTGGTTTCGGCGCAGGACTCTACCGCACTCTGGGCCTTGGTTTCGCCGTTCCCTTTGTCGTTCTCATCACAGTCGGGCAAGTGGTCGCCTACTCCCGCGGCATGCGTCCGGCCCTCGACTATGTTGCCAATCGACGCCCACGCCTTACTCGGCGCCAGTTCTGGGGAACTGTAGTGCGAACAGTAGGCTACATTGCGACCGCGCTTCTCTGTAGTTTCTTCGTGCATCACATCGACCACGCCTGGTCTTTCGCCATTCGAGTAGGACTGGTCACCGGCATCGTCACCGGTATCGGAATCAGCGTGAATCCCTACATTGAGTACTATGCCGACAATCTTCCCGAACGGCGGCTCGGCGTCTTCGGCATCGGGCTCATCCTTTGCGGCTTTGCCCTGCAATCCTTCCAATATTGGCTAGCGTTGTTCGACGTGCGCGTCACGTAGTTTGCAGACCGCCGGCCCCGGTCATCCCTCGTACGCTCGCTTCAATCCGGCAATGTCGATCTTGGACATTTGCAGCATGGCCTTCATCACTCGTTTCGATTTCTGCGAGTCTTTGTCCTGCAGCATTTCCATCAACGCCGACGGAATGATTTGCCACGACAATCCAAATTTATCTTTGAGCCAGCCGCATTTACTTGGTTGGCCGCCCGCAGACAGTTTCCCCCACAACTCATCTACTTCTTCCTGCGTCTCGCAATCCACGAAAAAGGATATGGCCTCGGTGAAACGGAATACTGGACCGCCATTCAGCGCCATGAATTCCTGGCCTTCGAGCTGAAATGTCGCCGACATGACCGTTCCCTTTGGCCCAGGTCCAGCTTCGCCGTAACGAGAGACTTTCCCGACCTTTGAATTCTTGAAAATGGAGACGTAAAAATTCATCGCCTCTTCCGCTTGATTGTCGAACCATAGGAATGGCGTGATTTTCTGCATGATTTAGTCCTCTCTCGGATTGCCGCCCTACATCGCCTTTTCGCAGTTGATCATCCATGGAATACCGAATTGATCCGTAAGCATTCCGAATCGCGCCGCCCAGAATGTTTCCTGCATGGGCATCGTTACTGTGGCTCCTTCCGACAAAGCACGGAAGATTCGTTCCGCCTTGGCAACGTCCTTGAGGCCGATGCTTACCGAAAATCCCTCCGGTTTGCGATAGCGGCTCGGCGGCGCATCCGTGCCCATCAGCACTTGGTCCCCGATGGCGATGGTGGCATGCATCAGCTTGTTTTGAAATTCTGGCGGGACGTCATTCGGCGATGGAGAGCTCGAGTAGGGAAAGGTGCCCTCTATTTTTCCATCCAGGGACTTCTCATAAAACTTGAATGCGGCCTCGCACTGGCCATTGAAATGGAGATAAGAATTAAGCTTCACAACCCCTCCTTGGAGTGCAGAAGAGATAACGCGAAAACTGCGGGTGTCCCAACGCGTGGGATTATGTAACATATTACTTGTGAATTGCAAGTGACATGTTTATTGTGGAAATGTGAAAAAGAAGCGCAAAGTCAAGCGCCGCTCCGAGTGCCCGCTAAACGCTTCAGTCGAGATGCTGGGAGACCGCTGGTCCCTGCTGATCATCCGCGACATGATGCTGCGAGGCTTCCGAAGCTATAAAGAATTTCTCGAATGCTATGAGGGAATCGCCACCAATATCCTGGCAGACCGCCTGCGAAAACTCATAGCCAATGGAATCATCACCGCCGAGGTAGACCCCTTCGATGGACGCAAACTTACATATTTGTTGACCAGGAAGGGAATCGATCTCGCTCCCGTGCTCACGGAAATGGTCCTATGGGCAGCGGCGCACGAGAAAACTGGCAACCAACCGCTGGTCCGTCAAATGCGAGCCGACAAAGAAAAAGTCATCGCTAAAGCCCGCCAACGCTGGGTCGATCGCCGCTCATGACTCTGACGTTCCTCACTCCAAAGTTGTCATTCCGAGCTCATGAACCACCGACGTGCGGAAAGAAGGCGTGAGGAATCTGCTTTTCATATAAGCCAGAAGCCGTCCCTGCTAGACTGTCACGACCATGAGCGTGATTGATGAAGTTCTGGAAGCGAACGAAATTTACTCGCGGACGCACGAGTTGCGGAGGCTTACTCCGCGGCCGGCGCGGAAGCTGGCTATCCTTACTTGTATGGACACGCGGCTTTCCATCCGCACCTTAGGGTTGACGACCGGGGACGCGCACATTATCCGCAATGCCGGCGGCATTGTGACCGACGATAGCCTGCGCTCCCTGCTCGTGTCGCACTACCTGCTCGACACCGAGGAATTTATGGTGATCAATCACACCGATTGCGGCCTGATGCAGACCAGCGAGCAGGATTTGCGGACGAGAATCCAGAATCGGACGGGGACGGCGGCGGTTGCTCCCGCATTCTTTTTTGCTTTTCAGAATGTCGAGCAAAATGTGCGAGAGCAACTGGAGAAGCTGCACAACCATCCGTGGATTCCGAAGTCGGTTTCGGTGCGCGGATTTGTGTACGACGTAAGTAACGGAAAGTTGCGGGAGATCCCGTAAATCAAACGTGCGGCTCCCATCCTTTTTCGTACTGACGGCTGCACAACCTAGCGGCCTCGGGGTTGCCGACGATGTGTCCATTGCCTGGATCGAGCGTTAGCCCTCGATTCAATTTCCAGGCAATGTTGGAAAATAGCATCATAGCCACGGCAATGTAGGCATCGCTGATTGGCGCGTTCAACTTTTCTCCAGTGCGGACCGCGTTAATCATGTTCTGGAAGTGCGCGTCGGTCATGGAGTCGCGGCTCGTAAGATCCTGGGTTTGACTCTGTCCGCCGAGGTTGAATTCGGTGAGCAGTTTGTTGTCGAGACTGAAAACCTGGTATCCCTCGCGATCGATCAGGACGGTACCCTTGGTGCCGTGGATGGTTGATCCGCGGCCTCGGTTGTAATACCGTTTGTCGTTGCAGCTCATGCCTTCCCAGGTGATCATTTTGTCGTCGTATTCAAAACTCGTGACCAGCGTGTCGTAGAACTCCCAATCATCGGCGAAGGCGTATCGGCCTCCCGAAGCGGTGATACGTTTGGGAAAGCTGGTCCCCAACGCCCAACGGCAAACGTCGACTTCATGAGTGCCATTGTTGAGAGCTTCTCCGGTGCCGTAGATCCAGAACCAGTGCCAGTTGTAAGGATGAATGTTGTCCTTGTAGGGACGTCTCGGTGCGGGGCCCTGCCAGAGATTCCAATCGAGATAATCGGGAACCGGGGCCTCTTTGCCGATTCCGATCGACTTGCGGTTATTGCTATACCAGCACTTTGCGAAGTATGCGCGGCCGATTAATCCATCGTGGATTTTCTGGACGATCTCGATGGTGTGAGGCGAGGAGCGCTGCTGGGTTCCCATCTGGACCAGCTTTCCGTACTTGGTTTGAGCTCGCAACAACAGCTCGCACTCGTCGAAATTGTGGCTGCATGGCTTTTCCACGTAAACGTTCTTGCCCGCCTGCATGGCCAGAATCGCCATGGGAGTGTGCCAATGATCGGGCGTGGCGATGCTAAGAACATCAACGTCTTTGGATTCGAGGACCTTGCGGAAATCTTTTTCTTTGGCGGGAAGATGGCCTAGTTCGGTTTGCGCCTCCGCCGCGAATTTGTCGAGTTCGTGGGAGTCCACGTCGCACACATAAGAAAGGCCAGCCGAGTTCTGGGCTGCTTTGATCGAAGACAGATGCGCGTACGCGCGTCCATGCAATCCTGCGATTGCGAAGTTCACCCGATCATTCGCGCCGAGAATTCTGGCATAGCTCTTTGCAGTTGAGGTCGCGGCGAAGGCAGCCCCTGCCGCCACGGTACCGAGAAATTCACGCCGAGAAATCATTTTTTCCTCCAATCAATTTGGCAGCGCAAACGCCACAATGCTTGCACTCGACGGGACGCCCTTCGATTTGCCGCCTCCGGCCACAATCACCACATACTGGCGGCCATCGACTTCGTAAGTCGACGGGGTTGCATTGCCGGCCGCGGGCAAAGTTGTTTCCCACAGAAGTTTGCCACTGTCTTTATCGAATGCGCGAAACTTTTTATCGAAACTACTGGCGGCTATGAAAAGCAAACCTCCGGCGGTTGCGATGGGTCCACCGTAATTTTCTGTGCCGGTATTCGTCATGCCCTTGGCGGCGAGTTCGGGATATTCTCCCAATGGAATCTTCCACACGAACTTTCCGCTGTCCATATTAATCGCAGTGAGTGTTCCCCAAGGCGGCTGGATCGCGGGATATCCATCGGCATCGAGAAATCTGTTGTATCCGTCGCTAACGAACTTCGGCGCGGTGAAGGAAACTGCGGTCTTCGTCTTGGCGCTTCTATCGATGCCGCTATATACGTATTCGACCACCGCACGAATCGCGTCGTCTCCAAGGCGCCCGAAGCCGGGCATTCTTCCAGTTCCTTGGGAAACCAGTGCGGCAACATCGCCATCGGGATAGCGGCTGCTGAGTCCTACAAGGGAAGGGAATTCAGGCGGCGTTCCCTGCATGTTCGGCTTGTGACACGCGGCGCATTCGCGGAGGTAGATGCTCTTGCCACTCTCTGTGCCGGTCCTTGGTTTGGGCTCGATCATGCGCAAGACCCAGGCCATTTCATTCGCATTCACAAATAGAAGATGAGTCTCGGGGTCAAATGCTGGCCCGCCCCATTCCGCTCCGCCGTCGAAGCCGGGAAAGATAATTGTGCCCTCACGGCTTCCGGGGACGAACTGGCCGTCGCTGCGGACTTTGCCAAAGCGCTCGAGGGCATCGTCATGAGCCGCCGGAGTCCGTTGGGTTAGCATGTCGGCCGTCAGCCGCTGGCGAGCAAATGGCTCAGGCAGTGTGGGAAGAGGCTGGGTGTCCGCCGTGACTTCTCCTGCAAGATCAGACTTGGGATATTTCCTATATTCGACAGGGAAGAGCGGCGCCCCGGTTTCACGATCGAATAAATAGACGAAGCCCGACTTGGTAGGTTGAGCGACGGCATCGATGGGCTGCCCGCTGCGAAGCACGGTGACCAGAGTTGGAGGGGACGGCAAATCTCGATCCCAAATATCATGTTTAACAGTCTGAAAGTGCCACACGCGCTCGCCAGTGTCCGCTTTTAACGCAATCACTGAATTTGCAAATAGATCGTCGCCTACACGGTCGGCGCCGTAGAAATCCGACGCCGCTGAGCCTGTCGCGGCGAAGATCAAGCCTCGTTTTTCGTCCAGTGAAAGACCCGTCCAGTCATTGGCGGCGCCGCTGTATGTCCAAGCATTTTTCGGCCAGGTTTCATAGCCGAGTTCTCCGGGATGAGGAATGGTGTGGAACGACCATTTGAGCTTTCCCGTCCGGACGTCATAAGCACGGATGTCTCCGGGCGATACGGGCAACATTTCAGCCATGCTGCTTCCGAGAATCAGCAAGTCTTTATAGACAATTCCTGGGCTGGTCATCGTGGCCCAATTCTTTGGATCGCGTCCCAAGTCGTCTCGAAGATCGATTCTGCCGGAAATGCCGAAATTGTGGTCTGGTTTCCCAGTTTGAGCATCGAGTGAATAAAGATACTGGCGAACGGCGAAGAAGACCCTTTGGTCTTCTCTGTCTGACCAATATGTGACGCCGCGGCTGCGCATTTTGCCGAGGACGCGCACTCCTATATTCGGATCAAAGCGCCACAAAAGTTTGCCGGTAGCTGCGTTGAGCGCGACGACATTTACCTTCGGAGTCGTCGCGTACAGCACTCCATTCACAATGATCGGATTACATTCGTTTTCAGATCCCTGAAATGAGTCGCCGGAATCGAAAGTCCACACAACCTGAAGACGCTTTACGTTGTCGCGGTTGATTTGGGACAGCGGTGAATAATGCGTGCTCTCTGGATTGCCGGAATAGACGCTCCATTCAATGGGATGATTTGCAGGGTAGGGGGCCGGAGCAACGTTCTGAATCGGTATCAGCAGAAGGACCAGGCAAGCTCTCATAGTTTCGGTGCAATTTCAGCCGCGAGATTACGGTGCAAGCATACGCCTGATGTAAAAGCGAAAGAATGCCTCGGAATCCGAATTCAGACAGACCTGGGCATTGGGCACACCCGACTCAGGGCGAGTGTAGCCCTTGTCATCCACGCGAATGTGCATCGGCTTAACTGGGCAGAGATCCGGTTCCAGAATGTAGGCCACGGTCATCACGTCAAAAAGAGTTGGCGTTTCCTGGCCCCACTGGTGATAGAGAAGAGTGAGCGCGTCAGTGACCGGCATTCCCGCTTGAAATAGGATCGATCTCTTGACCTCGTCCAACTTCAATTGGGTGGAGTCGAGCGGCATCATGTAAATCGGCACGCCGGAGGCGAACAGCTTTTGCGCCGAGGGAATATCGTTCACTATATTCCACTCCGGTTCAGGTCCCCGCGGTGGCGCATACCCGAGATCGCCGTATCTGCGCTCGATCGAGCCTCCCATAAGGACCACCCGCCGAAGCTTACGGAATGTTTCTGGGTCCTTATCAATTAGCGCCCCAACGTTCACTAGAGGACCAATCGCGATCAACGTAATCTCGTTAGGGTAACGACGAATCTGGTCCAGAATAAAGTCGATTGCTTGAGGATGAGATGCTTTGGCAAAATGCCCCGCCTCCGCATAGCGGCGTTGAGTGAAGGAGCTCTTGGTCGTGGTCGGAGTGCCCGCCGCGACCGGTATGTCTCTATAGCCAGTTTCGCCGAGAAGCCGGTCCAAGAGTTTGGCGCGAGTCTCAGTGTCTCCGAAGGTCGTGGAGATACCTAAAATCTGCAGCGTAGGGCTATGTAGAGCAAGCGCGACTGCAAATGCGTCATCGACATCGTCTCCAATGTCGGTGTCAATAATGATTTTTTCCCGAAAGTTTTTCTGCGGGACGGCAGGGTTGGAGGACTGTGCATGGCTTGCGGCCACAAAGATGGTGACGATCAAAATAGGAATCAGGGCACACCGCCCGGTTCCGCGCGAAGAAGAATCCGAGTATTGAAGAGCTTCGAGCAAAAGTGGTTTCAGTCCTGAGAAACTATCGTTCGGGTTCCATCCAACATTTGATTCAGCCGTTGTTTCACTTGCGGCCATTCTGCCTCTATGATTGAAAAGCGCGCCGAGTCGCGAGGAATGTAGTCGGCCGCCATACGATGCGAGCGAAGAATCCCTTCGAACTTTCCACCAATCCGTTCCAGTGCAGCGCGTGAACGCTGGTTGCGGATGTCGGTGTGAAAGCAGACTCGAAACACTCTCCACTCTTCGAACGCATGTTGCATCATGAGCAGCTTGGCCTCGGTGTTCACCGCGCTTCGGATTGCGGGGCGGGTCAGCCACGTATAACCAATTTCGCAAGCATCGGGAAAGTTGCGGCCCTGCCTGGGATGGTTCGGGGGCCACGCCCACCGCTCCAGATTCCAGAAACGAGTCGAGCCGATAACGACGTTATCTGAAACGCGGACGATCGCAAAGGGTATGGCGGTACCAGCGTCCCGCCAAGATAAAGCGGTCTCAACGTAGCGGGCAACTTCGATTTTGCCCTGCGGCACGGGAGTCCACTGGTAGAGCGTAGGATCAGTTGCCGAGGCCGCCGCCAAACCGTCGCTGTGGAGAACGCTCAGCAGTTCAAGACGAATGTGCCTGCCTGTCAGTACGGGAGATTCAGTTTCCACAATCCACAGTATGCCATGAGCTCAGCAATAGGATCGTGCTACCGCGTCGGCGGCAATTGAAACAATACTCCGCGGTCAGAGTTTACTTTCTTGGTTGCGTCCACATCCAGGTCGGCCAACCGATACTTTTTAGAATCCTGCTCTGAATAAACCCAGATACTGTCGCCGATGATCGCGTAGTTACGAGTTTCTATGTTGTGTCCGTCCCGGAACACGAGAGTTGTGATCGGTGTGGGTTCTTCAGGCTGTGGAGCCGGCGAAGGTGCCGTTGTCGCGACAACCGGAGCGGTAGTTTTTGCCGAAGTTGGTTGTGCTTTGGGTTTCGATCTGACAGTGCTTACCGTCGAGGATGGTGAAGTCCGCAGACGATTTACTTCATCGTCCAACCGGGCGACCTCTTGACTCAATCGCTCGACCTCGGCTTTAAGCTGCTGAACCTCAGCAATAACTTCAGCATTGTCCGTGGGCTGGGTCGCTTGGGTATCGTCTGTTTGCTGGGCAAAAAGAACGGCTGAAGAGGTCACGCAAAGCAGCAGAACGCATGTGCAGGTGAGGCGGTTCATGCCAATAGCCTAGCATTTTCCGGGGCTTGTCGGCCCGGGTACTGAGACTCGATCCATACTCAAAAGCTCTTGGTCGCTCGTGCGTTGCGGCTCTGCTGTCAACGTCAGAGGAAGCGAGTGCTATTCCTAATTATGGCAGCAATCCGAACACGGCTACTCCGTTAGTGGTCCCAACATAGACTCTGCCGTTGACGATCATCGGCGTGCCGAAGTGACTGGCAGAACCGAACTGATCTCTCGAGTTCGCCGCCTGGTTGGAGTTGTAAAGTTCAGTCGCGAGATTTGCGGCGTCATAAGCATGTAGTACTGATGGGTTGGAGTGCTCGATGGCCCACACGATTCCGCTCTTGCCGTGGTTTGCGGAAACGCTCGGTGTAGAGCCGGGATAGGTAAATGACGCTGCGGATTGTGAGAGAGGTGCCGTTGATAGTTTGGCCTGAGTGAATCTGAATTGCAGCAGATTACCTCCCTGTGGTCCGAAGTAGACGTTGCGATTGAAATACGCGGGCATGGACCAAATACCGCCGCCGAGAACGCCGTCGATTTCCTGATAAATCGCGCTGTCATTGCTCGGATTGAATTTGCCCATGTTAGTGGTATCGACGACGTAGATGTTCCCGTCTTTTCCAGCACCGATGGCGAGATGGTGCAATATCTTTTGCGAATCTGGCTGTGGCGGTACCACGAGAGCGCCGCCAGATCCGAGGTCTTGATCCATATTCGATTCAGAAACGATGTTGGACATGGCGAAATAGTCGGCCACCGCGAGCTTGTTGCTAGTCGTGGCAATCTTAAGGAACGTGTTGCCGTAGTCGCCGTTGATGGGGAAACCTGACGCATTAAGAGTTGTGTCGAATGTCCCGTTACCATCCAGCAAAAATATGTTTCCACCCGACGCAGCCATGCCCGCGCCACTCTGCCAGACCGCTCCCTCGTTTCCATTGGGCGTGAGATTCAGAACGCTCTTCTGAGCCAGCGTAGTGGCGCTGTATCCGATCAACCATCCGGTGTAGGGACGCTGATCACAGTGTGAGGTCCAAGCGGTATAGATAACACCGTTCAGGAGCAGCAGTCCTTGCCGCTCCGCATATCGGTGAGGATCAAATATCACTGATCCATTCTGGCTGTTGTCTCCGGTGCCAGGGTAGCTGGCCTGAACTGTGGTGGGACCGCCGAATTCCTCTTGGCCTGTGGTTACGTCGAGCGCGTGAATCCGCTGAAAATAGTTGGAGGAATTCTTGCTCATGGCAACGACATAGATGGTTCCGTGAGGACCAGTTTTGAGATCGATCACCGGTGTTGAGGTAATGCCGATTTCTGGCGTGATTTGACCGCAACTGTGGGTATCGGAAGGAGTCTCGCCCGACCCGAGGACAGAAACATGCCAAAGCGAAGCGCCGGTGTCCGCGTCGAATGCATAGACGGTATCGTTTTCGGTCACGGTGTAGACAACGTTATGCGTGCCCTGGCCGGGAATGGTGACGGCGGATAAATACAGGGGTTCAGCATCGATCACGCCATCTACCGAAAGTGTGAATAGCTTTCCGAAAGTAGCTTGGTTCACGTTCGCCGTGGTCAGGCTGGTCTCTTCGAGATTCTGACCTGTCCGTTGATTGTCGTTGTGGTAAGTCAGGACGTTGGTAGCGAAGACGGGCGCGGTTGACAAAAAGAGAGCGAATAAAAGCGCAAGCCGTAATGGAAAAGCCATGAGATCCTCCAGCCCTCAGTCATGTGATCGAATGAAAGCGCGATCAGACAGGATTACCGCGGGCCAGAGTTTTGACGAAGAAGCGCAGGTCTTTCTTCGGACGCAGGTAGAGCCTAACGACACCCTAACCTAAAAACAATACGGTGAAATACTGAGGAGAGCATGATTGTTGAGTTGCTAGAATTTTCCGTCGAGCTGTGCTCGACTAGACAGCCGAGGGGCTGTCTCTACGTGGCGCGTTTTTTAGCAGAGCTCGCGCAAACGGGCTGCGGCGGATTCTGCGGTAATGTCTCGTTGCGGCGATCCCAGCATTTCGAATCCGACCATGAATTTTCGAATTGTCGCTGACCGCAAGAGCGGCGGATAAAAGTGCGCGTGCAGATGCCATTCTGAATGCTGTTCGGCATCCGTAGGACGTTGGTGAAAGCCCATGGAGTAAGGAAATGGAGCGTTGAATACGCGATCGTAACAACCGGTCAGCTTGCCCAGAATTTCGGCCAGCGCATCTCGCTCATCGGAATTGAGAGCAGTGATATCCCCAAGATGGCGCTTGCTGGTCACAAGAGTTTCGAAAGGCCAGATCGCCCAGAACGGAACCACTACCTGGAAATGTTGGTTGGTCAGAACCAGTCGCTTCGAGTCTTGCGCCTCATACGATGTGTATTCACAGAGCAGACATTGATGATGCTTGGAGGCGTATTTCTGCAATGAAGTTTGTTCTTTTTGAGGCTCGTTTGGAATAGAGCTCGTCGCCCAAATCTGACAATGCGGATGCGGATTGCTGGCGCCCATCGCGGCCCCGCGATTCTCGAAAATCTGGACATAATTGATATTGTCTCTTGCTCCGAGATCGCTGTATTGCTCTGCCCAGATATCGATCACGCGGCGAGTCTCGACAACACTCATGCGGGCGAGGGTCAAGTCGTGTCGCGGGGAGAAGCACGCAACTCGGCAGATTCCGGATTCGGTTTGAGCGACGATCAAATCCTTTTCGTTTAGTTCCGAGTTTATTGTGTTGGGGAGGAGTGCTGGAAAATCGTTATCGAATACGAAAGTAGAGTCATACTTCGGATTATGAACACCGCGAGCTCTCTCATTTCCAGGGCACAGGTAGCAGGTCGGATCGTAGGCAGGCTGAGATTCCGAAGATGTAGCTTCCACTTGCCCGAGCCAAGGTCGCTCAGCGCGATGCGGAGAGACAAGCACCCGCTCGCCGGTGAGGGGATTTAGACGCCGGTGGGCGTTCTCGCTTAAGCTGAACATTGCGTCATGCGACGGCTCTCCCGGTCTTCAGGATATGACTTCAGGATGTAACGGCACCGGCTCCGTCAGCGGCCGAGGTTACGTAAATCTCGGGCCGAATGCCTGTCTTCTTCTCGTAGGATCGCGATATGTCGCTCTTGAAATCTTCGACTTTTGCTTTCTCAACCAGATTGATTGTGCAGCCGCCAAAACCTCCGCCAGTCATGCGCGCGCCATAGGTTCCCTGAAATTGGGACGCAAGCTCCACCATAATGTCTAGCTCGACGCAGCTGACTTCGTAATCGTCTCTCAGGCTGCGGTGGGAGTCGTACATCAGCTCGCCAAACTTGCTGATCTCGCCCGAACGTAAAGCTTTTGCGGCGGAGAGTGTACGCGCATTTTCGGCGATCACGTGACGGCAGCGATGAAAGATGGTCTCTGGCAAATCTGTTTTGTATTGTTCGAGCTGTTCCTCGCTCACATCGCGCAGGGCACTTATTACCGGCAAAGTTGCGGCAAAGCGCCGCACTCCTTCCTCACATTGGGAACGACGCGCGTTGTACTCGCCTCCGGCGTGGGAGTGCTTTACCATCGTATTGCAGATGACGAGGCTCACATCAGCAGGTAACGCCAGCAGTTCGAATTCAAGAGACCGGCAGTCGAGTAGCAACGCGCGTCCCGCTCGGCCATTGATTGAGGCGAACTGATCCATTATTCCGACTCGCGCACCGACAGTCTCATTTTCGGCGCGCTGACATAGTTTCGCGAGACTAACCCGGCTGGCTGCCGTGTCTTCCGAAGAACAGCCCGCCGCTTGAATTAACGCGAGTGCACTCGCAACTTCAAGCGCGGCGGACGAACTGAGTCCGGCCCCCATCGGAATATTCGAGGAAATCGCCAGATTGCAACCTTGCAGTGCATACCTGGAGGCGTTGAGTTGGATGGCTACGCCACGAACATAATCGAGCCAATGATGGTTCGAGGAAGCATCAACATCGTCGAGGTTGAACCGAGCCGTCTCCTTCCACTCTTCGGAATGCGCAACGACGCTTCGATCGTCGCGACGAGCCACTGCAACCCACGTATGGAAGTCGATCGCGGCGGGCATTACGAATCCGTCATTGTAGTCGGTATGCTCTCCAATCAGATTAATGCGCCCCGGAGCGCTGAAGATTGCAGGGGTTGCGCCGAACGACTCAACGAATCGTGTTCTTAGCTGTTCAATCCGCAAGTTTTTTCCTGGCTGAGGTGAAGTGCAAGATAAAACCCTAGAGTATAGCAGCGGGCTAGGAGCGTTCTTTCCAGCGCACGTTGACACTGAGGCAGATGTTGGTCGTTGAGTGAATAGCGATATTACGCCAACCGACGAACACAAAATATACAACCGCGCTTCCGCCTGTGGCCGACGTTGCCTTCTTGGATATTCTGAATCGCGTCAGCGGCTTCCTTCGCAACTGGGTGAAAGCCTTTTACCATTCTTCTATCAGTTGCGGCGAGGCGCTTGAGCGAGGGAAGTGCTCGTTTCTCCGCCATCTGACCAAGGGAAAATGCACACCAGAACCGCACGTCCTTGCTCGAATCATTTAGTCCTGCAAGAAGGACATCGTGGGATTTTGTTCGATGACAATGCGCGAGTGCCTCGGCTGCTTCTCCCCTCACACGCGGACGCTCGGATTTGTTCTTGACTGCACTCTCCAGCGCCCTAACAGTTCTGGGGGTGCTTACCATTTGCATGGCGAATGCGGCGGCGGCACGGTTGAAGGCCCTCCGTCCTCTTTTCAGCGTCGCGATCAGAGGCTGTTCTAATGGTTTGTCAGCGGGGCCGCCAAAAGCCTTAACGCGGCGGCCAGTGTCCTCCCAGATTGCCTTTGCCGCTTCGAATGCGTCCACCTGATTGCGCCCGTTCAATCGAGATACGATTTGCCGTCTCTGTTCGTCAGTCATTCTCGCATTCCAAAGTATCGGAAAATCAGTCACGGGAATTGTAACTGTCAAAAACAGCCAATTACACTTACAATCCACCTCCCAGCCGTTTGACTTAGCCCTCCCCAGCGCCTAATATCGCGGCCCAAGGAGTAAAATTCCTCCCTGTGCTCGATCAGACCATTTCGCACTATCACATCACCGAAAAGCTCGGCGGTGGCGGAATGGGGGTGGTCTACGGCGCCGAAGACACGCGGTTGCACCGTCAAGTCGCCCTAAAGTTTCTGCCAGACGAGATGGCAAAAGATCCCCGGATCTTGCAGCGTTTCCAGCGCGAGGCGCGCGCCGCATCCCAATTAAACCACCCGAATATCTGCACCATCCACGACATTGAGGACAACAACGGCCATCCTTTTATTGTCATGGAACGGCTCGAGGGTGAGAGCCTTAAACAACGTCTGCGGGGCAAGCCGCTCGAATTGGACGAAATATTAGATATTGCCATCCACGTGGCCGATGCTCTTTCCGCCTCCCATGCAAAAGGAATCATCCATCGGGATATAAAACCGGCCAACATCTTTATTACGAAGAGCGGCCAGACCAAGGTCCTAGATTTCGGCCTCGCGAAAGTGGCGCGAGAACCTTTGGGAAGCAACGACGCGGCGTTCGAAGACTCCTTGACCCAACTGGGAGTAATTCCCGGCACCGCGGTTTATATGTCTCCCGAGCAAGCGCGCAGCGAGGAATTGGACGCACGCAGCGACATTTTTTCGTTTGGGGTCGTGCTCTATGAAATGGCCGCCGGAAAAAAGCCGTTTGCCGGCTCGAACATAGTAACCACGCTTGATGCAGTGCTGAATCAAAAACCAGTGTCGCCGCTGACCCTGAATCCTAGCCTCCCGGTCGAGCTAGAAGGAATCATCGGCAAGGCGATGGAGAAGGATCGCAGCAAGCGGTATCAAAGTGCCGCCGAGATGAAAGCGGATTTGCTGCACCTGAAAAAGGAGACCGAATCTGGACTAACCAGAACGTCCCTCCGCAACTTTTCGCCGCTAAAGTCATCGACCAGGACATTTCAACATTCTTCCACTCCGCAGAAATATCTCTTGCTCGCAATGGCTCTTGTGCTACTCACGGTTCTGGTATCGGTAGGCACGTGGTGGTATAAGCATCGCGGCCCCGGAGCTTCAACAGGGGCTAGAAATACGATCGCGGTGCTGCCGCTGCAAAACAATACCGATGCCGAAGACCTTGACTATCTTCGATTCGCGTTGGCCGACGAAATCTCAAACATTTTGACCGGTACACGGTCTTTGGATGTACGTCCTACGAACAACACTGGAAAGTCGTCCGCTGCGGATATTGATCCGCAGCAGGCTGGGCGCAAGTTGCGAGTTTCCACCGTGCTAACTGGCCATTATTTGCTGCAAGGCAAGCGGCTTCTGGTAACCCTCCAAGCGATTGACGTAGGTAGTAACCGATTGATCTGGCAGACTACGGTCAGCGCCCCTTCCCAGGATTTGATTTCGGTACAAAATCAGCTTGCCGCGAAGATGAGACAAGGATTGCTGCCTCAGTTAGGAGCGGCAGATGGATTCGTCGAAGCGGCCACAAAGCCCAAGAACCTGGACGCTTACGATCTCTATATGCGAAGCTTGGCCATTTCTCACGACCCAGGTCCCAATAAGGACGCTATCGGCATATTGGAGGAAGCCGCGAACATGGATTCAAGTTACGCGCCGGCTTGGGAGGCCCTGGGCCTGCGCTACTACTATTACGCCGCTTATTCAAGCGGGGGCGACGCGATGTTCAAGCGATCGGATGAGGCGTACCGACAGGCTCTTAAGCTTGACCCTAACCTCAATTCCGCTTCTGCCCATCTGATTCTTCATATGGCGGAACGGGGTGACGTGGGGACGGCTTATAACCAGGCCAAGGACCTTGTGACGCGTCGCCCCGGGTGGGCTGAAGGTCATTTCACGTTGTCTTATGTGCTCCGCTATGCCGGGATGTTGCCGCAGGCCACCCACGAGTGCGATGTTGCGTTGGCGCTCGACGCCGGCAATTACGAATTCCGGTCTTGCGCGTGGGCGTTCCTGGAATTGGGAAGAACTCAACGAGCCATGGACTTCGTCCGTCTCGACGCCGGTTCGGAATGGGCAGCTTACATCACGTTTTCCAGTTTGCTGCGTGAGGGAAAGATCGAACAGGCGCGCGCGGCAGTGAAAAATGTTTCTGCTAATCCATTCGACCACCGCGATTTTCTGGAAGCGTGTATGCAACCAAAGACACCCGCTGATTTCGAAGCGATCGCGAGGAAAACTGAGACGGCGGTGATGACGGAATCCGATCCCGAGAAGCTCTACTATCAAGGCGCTGTCATGGGCTATTGCGGAGAGACAGACGAAGCGGCGGGGCTCATCAACAGCGCCATTTGGCACAACTATTGCGCCGTATCCGCGTTGCAATCCGATCCCCTGTTGGCAACGTTACGGAAAAGCGCAGCATTCCGCCAGTTGCTAACGGCAGCTCAGCAATGCCAGAGCAAGGTATTGGAATCGGTGAAGCAGCCGGTCACGCAGTGAGGGTTGTGAATTGTTTCGTGTCAGGGTACGTCTTCAGGCGTGCCGTTTCGGCGTCGAAAGCACTACTCAGCAACGCCAGACGAAGACCAGATAACGAGTGGGGTGCAAAATAATTCATAGGCTGGACCGATAACGGCCCTACAATCAGTGGATTTCCATGGCCGAACAGTCAGTTTCCCATTACCGGTTAATCGTGGAACTGGGTCGCGGCGGAATGGGGGTCGTTTACCAGGCCGAGGACACCCGTTTGGGCCGATTTGTAGCTCTCAAGTTCTTGCCGGACGATGTTTCTCGCGACAACCAATCTCTCGAGCGATTTCGACGTGAAGCTCGAGCGGCTTCTGCTCTGAATCATCCCAATATTTGCACTATTTACGACATCGGAGAGCACGATGGCAGGGCGTTCATCGCCATGGAGTTCCTTCATGGCCTCACGCTGGAAGCCCGCATTGCAAGGCGCCCAGTGGAAGTTGAAGATCTCTTATTGCTCGCCGTCGAGATTGCCGATGCGCTGGACGCCGCCCATTCCAAAGGGATAGTTCATCGGGACATCAAGCCCGCGAACGTCTTTGTCACCGACCGGGGCCATCCAAAGATCTTGGATTTCGGGCTGGCGAAGGTCGTGCCCACGGGCAGTTTCCGCAACCAGATCACATCGGGGAGCACGCCTACGACCTCGATTGAACAAGACCTGAGCAGCCCCGGTTCCATGCTAGGCACGGTAGCCTACATGTCTCCGGAGCAGGCCCGTGGCGAACAACTGGACGCTCGTACCGACATTTTTTCATTCGGAGTTGTTCTGTACGAAATGGTTGCAAGAAAGAAGCCTTTTACCGGCGCAAACACGGTGATGATAGTTGATGCGCTGCTGCATCAAAAGCCCCCTTCTCCACTTACCCTGAATCCCAGCTTTCCAAAGGAAATAGAGGGAATCATCGGGAAGGCGATGGAAAAGGACCGCAGCGAACGTTACCAGAGCGCGGCCGAAATGAAGGCAGACTTGCAGCGGCTAATGAAGGAAACCGAGTCCGGGCTAACCAGGACGGTCCTCCGCAACCTTTCGCCCTTACGGACCTCGACCAAGACATTTCAACGGTCCTCCTCGCGCCGGAAATACTTGCAGCTCGCGATGGCTCTTCTCTTCGTTGCGGTGTTGGTCTCCGTCGGCACGTGGTGGTATAGGCACCGCGGGCCTGGAGGTTCATTAGGAGCAAGGAACACGATCGCGGTCCTGCCTCTGCAAAACAATACCAATGCCCAAGACGCCGAACAGCTCGACTATCTTCGTTTCGCGTTGGCCGATGAAATCTCTAACATTTTGACCGGTACCCGGTCTCTTGATGTACGACCCACCAACCATACGGGAAAGTTAGCCGGTGCGGATACTGATCCCCAGCAGGCTGGCCGCCAGTTGCGAGTTTCTACTGTGCTAACTGGCCATTATTTGCTGCAAGGTAAGCGGCTCCTGGTAACCATCGAAGCGATTGACGTAAGTAGTAACCGATTGATCTGGCAGACTACGGTCAGCGCCCCTTCTCAAGATTTGATTTCGGTGCAAAATCAGCTTGCCGCCAAAATGCGGCAAGGATTGCTGCCTCAGTTAGGAGCGGCGGATGGATTCGTCGAAGCGGGCACAAAGCCCAAGAACCAGGACGCTTACGATCTCTATATGCGAAGCCTTGCCGTTTCTCATGACCCGGGTCCCAATAAGGCCGCTATCGGCATATTGGAGGAAGCCGTGAACATGGATTCAAGTTATGCGCCAGCTTGGGAGGCCCTGGGCCAGCGCTACTACTACCATGCGGCTTATTCAAATGGGGGGAACGCGATGTTCCAGCGATCGGATGAGGCGTACCGCCATGCTCTGAGCCTTGACCCTAACCTTAATTCCGCCTCCGCCCATCTCCTTCTTCATATGGCGGAACGGGGTGAGGTCGCATCGGCTTACGCCGGGGCAAAGGACCTTGTCAGGCGTCGCCCGGGGTGGGCTGAAGCTCATTTTGCGTTGTCTTATGTACTCCGCTATGCGGGGATGTTGCCGCAATCCACCCACGAGTGCGATGTTGCGTTGGCGCTCGACGGCGGCAATTACGAATTCCGGTCTTGTGCCTGGTCGTTCCTCGAACTAGGAAGAACCCAACGAGCGATGGATTTTGCCCGTCTCGACGCCGGTTCGGAATGGGCAGCTTACATCACGTTTTCCAGTTTGCTTCGTGAGGGAAAAATCGAAGAGGCTCGCGCGGCGGTAAAAAATATTTCCGCCAATCCTTTCGACCGTCGCGATTTTCTGGAAGCTTGTATGCAACCGAACAAGCCCTCTGATTTTGAAACGATCGCTAGGAAAACTGAGACGGCGGTGCTGACGGAAGCGGATCCTGAGACGCGCTACTATCAAGGTGCTGTCATGGCATATTGCGGACGAACAGACGAAGCGGCAAGGCTCATCGGCAGCGCTATTTGGCAAAACTATTGCGCCGTATCCGCGTTGCAGTCCGATCCTCTGTTGGCAACGTTACGGAAAAGCGCAGCATTCCCCCAATTGCTAACCTCAGCTCAGCAGTGCCAGAGCAAGGTGCTGGAATCGGTAAAGCAGCCGGTCACGCAGTGACGCTTGCAATATCGCAGTTCGGTGTTCTCCATCTAAGAGCACAAAGCCTCTGTGTCGGCCTCGCGAGAAAGCCATGCAACCCAAAATCTTCACCTCACCCGGCGAGTTCCGAGAATGGCTCGAGAAAAATCACGATCGCGTCGAGGAGTTGTGGTTGGGCTTCTACAATAAACGCGCGGACAAGAGAAGTATCACTTACCGTGAGGCCTTGGACGAAGCTCTCTGTTTCGGCTGGATCGATGGAGTGCGCAAGAGCATCAACGAGACCACCTATAAACAACGCTTCACTCCGCGAAAGCCGAAGAGCTACTGGAGCGCGGTCAACATTAGGCGGGCAGATGAACTCGCGAAACTTGGCCGAATGGTTCCTTCAGGAGTAAGGGCCTTCGAGCGGCGAACTAGCGATTCCGGTAAGTATTCTTTCGAGTCGCGACCGAAAAAATTGCCTCCGGCTTACGAGAAGCAGTTCAAGGCCAACCCTGCGGCGTGGGAATTCTTTCGCGCACAATCACCGTGGTACCAGCGGACATCCAGTTTTTGGGTCGTCTGCGCAAAGCAAGAAGAAACTCGTCAGCGGCGACTGGCTACGCTAATCGCCGATTCAGCGAAAGGGCGCAGGCTCGGAATGCTAACGCCGAAAGCGAAGAAATCGCAGGTTAAGAAGCCACGAGAGCGGTAGTTGATGCGATGGGAGAAAACCTCTCTGCTTCCCACCCTTTCGCAAAATGTGTCACGCCGTGAGGGTTGCAAATTGTTTCGTATCAGGGCACGCCTTCAGGCGTGCCGCCCCGTGTCGAAAGCACTTACGGTATGGCTGAAAGCCATACCCTGACACGGTGCCTCTCATAAGCCAAATTGATATGGGTCGGCAGTCTGAGACTGTCTATAGCGTCCCTTTGTTTCGATGTGATCCTTCAAGGCAGTTCGTATAATGCAGCCTCATCGTACACATACACACGACCGTGGCGGGCAGCAACTTGAAAAGGTACGTACCAACCTGTGCGAGTGGTTTCAGGCGGGCCTCCAGCAAGTTTGGATAGAAGCCTTCCATCTGCATCAGCCAATTCCCAGATGGTCGTATCAGGATTCTCCAGAGTGCGGGTTACCAGATAAGGTTTGTCATACACCGGAAAGATGATGAGGCGGTTGCCCCGAATGGCAACTGCCCGATTTGCTCCCAAGCTGCGCCACACCTGCTCCAATTTGAAGTTCTTCAGACATACGAGAGGATAGTCTGTGTAGTACGAAAGCCAGACGGTAGAGCCGGAGACATTCAGCGTGTCGCAGTCGCTGATAAAAGGAAGATTATGTTGTGCGGCGAACTCATCGTATTTGAACACTGGTGTTCCGCTTGACTCAAAGCAGACTAGCCCTGCACTTCCAATTCCCCGGCCGTAAACGCCTTCGTCAAAATAGCCCACCCATATATGCCCGTCAGGGGTTGTCTGCACATGCTCGCTGGCGTCACCCAAATCCAGCGTCCAAACTGGATGTCCCGCCTGGTCGCAGATCCGCGCGTGGCCTCCTGTCGCTTCTGCGATCAGCCATCCGTCTTCGAAGGGCTGTATGTGAGTGGTAGTCACTAATCCCATCGGATTCTCGAACGAAACTTCCGATACCGTTCCCTCGTGCAAATGGAGCAAATGATGCCTTTTTGGTGGAGAGTTCATCCATTTGACGATTGTATCGATATCCGCGTCGCGATCTGGGCGCGGTGGCTTGCCTTCCCCAAGCAATACAAGGGGTTCGCCTTCCCAGTCAACCGAGACCGAAGTTAGTTGCCAGTCCGATGGGAACGAGGAGAACTCGAGTCTCTTCTGGAGTTGCTTGATTTCTGACATGGAACTACGAACCCGACCGCTTGTACACCCGCACATAATCGACAAGCATCTGCTGCGGGAAAACCGTGGTTGCATCGGGACTGCCTGGCCACTTTCCTCCTACTGCCAGATTCAGAAGAATAAGAAATGGATGATCGTAAACCCACTTGGTTCCGGCGGGGAGATCGGCAGGAGTGCGAGTGGCGTAAAGATTGTTGTCCACGAAAAACTTGATTTGATTGGGGGACCACTCGACCGCATAAACATAGAAGTCATCCGCGAATTTACGGCTGTCGGGAAATGAAAATGGTGAGCCGATTCCTTTACCTCCCGAATATCCGGGGCCATGAATCGTGCCGTGAACGGTGGAAGGTTCGCGGCCAATATTTTCCATGATGTCGATTTCGCCGCATGTCGGCCAGGCTTTCGTGGAAATGTCACTTCCCAGCAGCCAGAATGCCGGCCACATTCCTTGTCCATAAGGAATCTTTATGCGGGCCTCAAAACGTCCGTAAGCCTGCGCAAATTTGTTCGAGCTATTGAGCCGCGCGGAAGTGTAGTCGTGCGAGACCATGTCTGCGCCGGTGTAGCTCTCTTTGAGCGCGGTGATAACAAGGTTGCCATTCTGGATTTCCGCGTTTTGCGGCCTATTTGTATAGGACTCGAGTTCTGCATTACCGAAGCCATTGCCACCAGTCACAAGATTCCATTTGCTGGCGTCCGGAGAGGAGCCATCGGGGAGGTTGAATTCGTCGCTCCAAACCAACGTCCATCCGGGAATGCCCTGAGATGGAGGCGGCGTAACCGATGCCTTGACCTTGTGGCCGCAGCTTGCGAGCAGGAGCGCCTCAACAATCATGAACACCAGAAAGTATCCGCGAAGTCTGTTTCTGTAATCCAACCGATCCTCCTGCCTATTTCGGAGGCGACGTCATCTCCATCGCCCAAATCGCCGCGGGGCGCATGTACATAGAAGCCCGATAATATCCGGTATTTTCCCAAGCTTCAGGAGTTCGGAACCAGTAGCCTTTCGTTTCATAGGTCGTGTGAAAGACGCCCCAGGCCGTCCGGTATCCTTCTTCTTTCATGCCATCGCTCAACATCAGAGCGGCCACGCCGAAAGTGGTGCCGGTCCAAACCTCCTGCACCTGTTCGTTGGTGGTGATGATGCCGCCATCCGCGCCCATGCCATTTGCCGCGCCCATTTCCCCTTTGGCAAATTTCATCACGTTGAAGTCGTAGATTTTCTTGAGCGCCTTCAACTGCATCTCGCGGGGAACCAGGTCGCCCAGCCCGGTCATGTTCGCGTACCACTGCCCGGCGAGCTGGTCGGCCTGCACGTTGTCACGATATTCGCTCATCGTGTCATAGCGAAAGTACTCCCCATTCCAGAGCTTTTTCACGTAAGTATCCTGGCCCTTGAGGAACATCGCGTGGTATTTGGTTGCTGAAGTCGTATCGCCCAAGACTTGCGCGATTTCTTCCGCGGCGCGCAGTGCGGCCAGCCACAGTCCGCCGCAGTAGGCGCTCTCACCATGCACGATCCATACATCGTAAGTCTGGTCGGGATAATCGTCATTCTGAGGAATACCATCACCAGTGCGGTCGTATTGCTGAAGATGTTGAAGCGCCTCCTGCACTGAAGGCCATGTGGTGCGCAGAAATTCTGTGTCCTTCTTGCCAGTAAAAACGTAGTCGCGATAAATCATGAGCACGAACTTGCTGTTCAGATCCTTCCAGTCGTTAGTATTTTGCCAACTGAAAGAATTAACCTGCGCAAACGGATCTTCTTGCGGGACCCCGAGATCGTGGGGCACTGCTCCCTTGGCTTTGCGAATTCTGAAATTGAGGGAACCCGTCTGTTGAGATTTCCATTGCCACAAATATTTATCAGTCAAATCCTGCGAAACTGTATCGGAAAATTGACGCAGGACTTGCTTGTCGATGTCAGGCCAGAACTTCACGAGGGGCATGGAACCGTAGAAACGAACATCCAGCGTGGCATAAAAGGGATAGTCAAAACATTCGAGGAAACCAAATGTATCGGCGGGCTTCTTCTCGGCTGTCTGTCCGCCCGACCCAACCGGATGTCCCCAGAACGAACCTCCATCCGCGAGAATGTACATTTCGTTGAACAGCATTCCGCGATACCACATTGGTTTACTCTCATCGTTAATGTACGGAGCCTGCCACGCATCGATCTGATCGCTCCACTGAGATGCGTTTAACAATCCATCGCGCGCGATCTCCCAGGAATTCGTTCCGGACGTCCCGTAGAAATTCGTATAGTGGCGATTCCATTTGCGTCCGGAACCGAAAGTCACAATCGGAAGATCCCACGCGATCACCATGGGAATTACCCGCTTTTCTCCAGGCTTCAGGGTAAATCGAACTGCGATTGCTCCAGAGAGTTGTTCACCGCTGCTTACCCACGATCGATCGCTGTTTGAGAGGCGTCCGTCGGCAGCGAATGGCTTCCAGATCTCGTCGCTGGTTTCCGGCAAGAAAGTCGTTTGATAGGTAACTTCCACGCCAGGCGATTCAAGCGTGGCTATGGTCATCTGACCATCCCAATCATCTTTTACTCCGTTGGGATGGATGCGGTCGAATACGATTCCCTTCATTTGGCCGTTGCCGCCTCCATCTTTCTGCTCAAAATGGTTGCGATTCCCAATGTCGAGAGCGCCATGCATGTTTGGCGAAAAGTCCCGAAACCAGCCGAGCATGTTGGTCCACGACAACAGAACTGAAACCGTGACAGGCTTGTCGGTTGGATTTTCAGCATGCCAGCGATACACAGCGACGGGGTAGCTGCTTTCGCGGTAATTGTTGGGCAACACCGGAGAAAATTGTTCTAGTGTCACGTGGGCAGGAAATTTGTCCCACCGATAGTCGTACCAGGATTTCGGGTAGAGGGAATGATAGTCGCCCGCCCCCACGGGGTAGTCCCACTTCCAACTTCTTAATTCGCCATTTTCTGGATGTGCAGCAGTCAGGACTTGCGCGATGCCTTCCGAAGCGCCTTCTGACTTCTGGTACATGGCGAATTGATTTGTCCAAACCGTCTGATACTTGTGGACTCCACCCTTCATGTGCCAGCGTGCGAAGTCGCCGCGGTAGGTCCGCGAAAAAGTTCCCGCGCCAAAACCTCCAACTGGAGCACCCTGCCAGTAGCCGTCGTCAATCATCCCAGAGGCTGCTAACGCTGGTTTTCTGCCGCCCGCATTTTCGAGGGGAAGACCGATTGGCCGCTTCCATGCTGCTTTAGGAATGGCGTCTCCAGCAAACAGAAACGATGCCGAAAAAAAAGAAATAAGCAGCAAGAACTTCCAGGTGCGCCCAAAATTCATGCAAGTCCTCCCCAACCAATTACGCCATAGCATTCGTGGAATCACTGCATAGACGTGAGGGTCGGTATTTTATAGAGGCTTGGCAGGAATAGAAAGCGGTATCTAAAAGAATTCGGCCATTGATGGCGCGGTGCTGGCGGCGCCAGGATAATTCGGCACGTTCGGCACTCCGAGTCCTTCGAGAATGAGCCGAAGCGTGCTCTCATGCTGATACAACGTGGTCGACTGGAAGCCTTGTGTGGCCTCGGGGCTGATGACCACGACGGCAACGTGGCCACCGCCGTTTGCTGAATCGCTCGCATCTCCCTCATCAAACACGATAATCAGCAAGCCATCTTTCTGAAATGTAGGACTTGAAATCACCGGCGCAATGTACTGGTGCAACCACTGATCAGCGAGCTGCAAGGTGCCGTCGTGAGCATCGTCCAGCAAATTCGGCACAAGGAATGAGAAGTTTGGAAGCTGTCCATTTGCCAGGTCCTGATTGAATTGAGTTAAGGATTGCAGATTATTCACCTGCGTGCTGCTATTCACCACGTCAGTTATGTAAGCGAACGGATTATGGCGCTTGGCATATGGATAAGAATCGCCGCCCGTGTATCCCGGGGAAGGAATGCTTTCAGCGTACGACTTCCAGGTTTTTCCCGCAGCGATCAGTTGGCGAACGATGTTATCGACACTAACTGTTCCGCTGAACGAATCGTCGTTCGAAATGAGCTGTCCCGTGGTTAGCATGAAGTAATTGCCAATCGACGGATGTGCGTTCGCGTAATACTGAGTCGCCAATCCATATTGTGTGGCAAGGCTATTCAAATATGGCATGGCGGAGTTTCCGATCACCTCCGAGTAACTGTGATTCTCCTCGACGACCAGCAGGACGTGCCCGAAAGCCGGTACGCTGTTGGAAGAGGGAGGTATATCGTTCGCGGGCCGCGGGCTGCTGGCTGATGATCCACCGCAACCAAGAGTCACAACTGCTGAGAGACTTATGATGAACAAAAATGCCATTCGAAGTGGCGACTGAAAAATGGAAGGTAAAGATTTCACGGATTTTTGATGCCGTTAGCGAGGTGTGCGGCTACAGGACCGGTGTTTCAAAGAGCTTTTAGGACAATGCGGAGAAAATCTGGCCCCACTTAGCCTTCTTGGGCAAAATTGGCGGAAGCGAATGGGAGTTGAACCCACCGACGACGGAATAACCCGCCGTCCACCGGTTTTGAAGACCGGGACGATCACCGGAACGCATGCGCTTCCCTCGTACTGTCAAGTCCGAAATGCTTCTCAACAATATTTGTTCTTTAGGTATTCATTGTGTGAATTGATTTTTCCCACAAACATACGATCTTTATCTTTATGTCCAGCGGAACCACTTCAATGCCAGTGCGAACGAGAATCCTCCCCACAAAGCTAGTACCAGAATTCTTCCGGCTTGCGACGGCAACGATCCGCCTTGGAGGATAGTTGTCCGTAGGGCGTCGTTGAGTGCGGTCAGCGGAAGGACTTTGACAAACGGCAGTATTTTTGCCGGGAAATGTTCGTAGGAGAAGAAGACTCCGGAAAAAATCCACATCGGCATCATTACCAGATTGATGATTCCACTGACAGTCTCGATTTTCTGGGCGCGGCTTGCGGCTAATAGGCCCAATCCGCCAAACGCAACGGAGCCTAATCCCGCCAGAAGCAGAACGGTCACTAACGAGCCCAATACCCGCATTTGAAATGCAAGCACGCCGAGACTCAACAGCAAGCCTACTTCAATCAGCATTAACACCAGGCGGCTACTTGCCAGCGCAAGCAGAAAGTCGCTTTTGCGCATTGGAGTGGCTACGAAGCGCTTGAGCAACTTTCGTTGGCGCATGTCGACGAGGGCGAATCCGACTCCCCACATGCCGGAGTTCATCAGGGTCATTCCCAATAATCCCGGAATTAGAAAGTCGATATAGCGCGAGCCGGCCTCAGTTGACACAAATGATGTTGCAGGCACAGGATTTGTTCTCCCCGCGCCTGATTGCAAAGCATCGTCCACTTCGGCGCGCGACAGCACGGTTTCTGATCGCGAAGGATCGTAAATGTAACGGACGCCCCCCTGGCCGTCCGGTTCGACGACCAAATCATATTTGCCAAAGTTAAACGCTTGCAGTGCTTGGGACTTCTCAAGCACCTGCAAATTTATGGACGAGCTTTGAGGCGAACGCCGGATCATGCCCACGACATCCTGCACCCCAGGGCTGGCGACGACAACAATTGATGTGACCTCCGCTGGTTTATTACGGAAAGCGATACCAAGGCCGAGGGCCAACAGGAGAGGGAAGCCGAATATCCAAAAAATCAGTTCCGGCTCGCGAATCAGTTCTCGCATGCGCGCCATCAGAAGGGAGGTGAATCCGGACCAACGCCCATTGCGCAGCGGGGCGAGAACCGGATTTAATTCGGCGGGCGGCGTTTGTTGGGCGATGGCCATGGTTGCTTTTTTGTCTACTGCTCTCCCATATAGTATCGGAGCGAATGACGGTTGGTTTGGGTGCGATGCTTTTTGGGACGGAATCTAGGCCCGGGATATTAGACATCGGGAGTTGTTGCGAGCCTGCTATTCTGGGGATCGGAATGAGAGATCAACTTCCACATTGGTTTGACCGCCCCGCTCTCTACGCGGCTTTGGACGCGCAGCGCCGGGCTCGCGGGATATCGTGGCAACAAGTCTCGCGGGAGACTGGCGTAGCCGCTTCTACAATTGTTGCTACCAAACGAGACGGGCTCATGGAGACGGACGGGATGCTGGCGATGGTGCGATGGTTGGGCTGCGCTCCGGAGAACTTCATTCGAGGATCCGGGCGCCCCCTGGCAGCCCAACCGGCTGCTGAAAGTGCGGCCCCAGTTCCTAAGCACCGATTCAACACTACAACTCTTTACCGGGCGCTCGATGCACGGCGTCGCTCAAGGAATCTGACGTGGCGTCAGGTCGCTCTAGAGATCGGCAACAATATCTCGCCTGCGATGCTTACCCGTCTCGCAAGAGAGGGCGCATTGGAGTGCATGTGATGGTGTCTGCCGTCGGGTGGCTAGGAACAACCGTCGAGAGCTTCACGGGCTGATTGAAAATGCTACGCCTCCCTCAAATGACGCCCGGTCAGGTTCACGAATACATCTTCAAGACTGGCTTGGCGCGTACTGAGGTGAAGAAGTTCGGAGTTTCGCGCTCGAACCGCGTCCAGTAGCGCGGGAATTGTGCTGTGAGGTTCACGCACATTGAGACACACGATACCATCCTCGTTTCGAACTGAGTCAACTCCGGGAAGCGATTTCCAGTGATCGAGAGATGTGTTGTCAGCGGCGCCGGTGACGTCGAATTCCACAACATGATGACCTCCGAGACGCTCGATCAAGTCCGACGGAGTGCCCTCAGCAATGACCTGGCCGTGATCGATGATTGCGAGCCGGTCACACAGCCGCTCGGCTTCATCCATGTAATGAGTTGTGAGAAGCACCGTGCCGCCTCGGCTCAAGAATGCGCGAACGATCTCCCAGAGCTGCCGGCGGCTTTGAGGATCGAGCCCGGTGGTCGGTTCGTCGAGGAAGAGAACTTTTGGATTGCCCACCAGCGCAGTCGCGACAGCTAAACGCTGGCGTTGGCCTCCTGAGAGTTTGCCAACCCATGTATCGGCTTTCTCGGTGAGTTGCAATTCTTCGATCACTTCGGCTGAAGATCTCGGTTGGCGATAGAAGCTGGCGAATAGCTCGATAGTTTCTCGCACGGAAAGCTTTTCAGAAAGCCGAGTCTCCTGCAAAGAAATTCCCAACAACTCGCGCAGCTCGTGGGTGTGGGTTTCCCAGGTGTGTCCAAGAATCGTGACCTCGCCGGAAGTCGGTGACAGCAAGCCCTCCAGGATTTCAATGGTGGTGGTCTTGCCGGCGCCGTTGGGTCCAAGCAATCCAAAACATTCTCCCGCCTGGATTTCAAGGTTCAGCCCGCGAACAGCTTCGACTTTGCCATCGTAGGTCTTGCGCAGGTCGCGACATTGGATGGCAGTGGACACGAGAGAATTCTAGCGTATCGGGCGACAAGATGACTGCGCGGCAGATTGCGATTTCATTCCGTGCTGAGAATGATCTAAAATCATTTCTCTCACAGGACTTCGCAATGCGAGTGTTTCGACGCGGCTTCACTTGACGGCGCTCCCTCTAAACGCCCGTGTGTCGTTTCCAATAACACTCTCGCACAAGTCTCGAAAGGACATCGCCATGTTGCGCAAGCTTGGATTGCTGCTGTTTTTCCTCATCGTATTTGCCGCACTGGTTTCGGCACAGGAGGCGCGCCACTTCACATTTCACTATGCGTTCACGGTCAAGAACATTCCCGCCGGTGAACGAGTTCGCATATGGATTCCCGCAGCAGAAGCCAATGACTTTCAGGAAGTTCGTGTCGTCTCGGCTACCGGTGACTTGCCGCTGAGGAGAACCCACGAGTCGAAATTTGGCAATCAGATGTATTTTGCCGAAACGAAAACTGCGAAACCGGAAATGCATTTCGAGATCGTCTATGACATCGTTCGTCACGAACGGCTCATCCTGGGCACTTACTCTCCGCATCTCCAGAGTGTCGTGCTGAAGGAAAGGGAACGAAGCGAATTCCTGGCAGCGGATCGCCTGGTTCCGGTTACGGGCTTGCCTGCGCAATTAGCTGCTTCGGTTACCGAGAACGAGACGTCCAACCTCGACAAGGCGCACGCGATCTACGATTTCGTATTTGCCAATATGCGCTACGACAAGACTGGCACCGGTTGGGGTCGAGGCGATGTGTTGTACGCATGCGACGCCAAAAAAGGCAACTGCACAGATTTCCATTCCTTGTTTATTGCCATGGCGCGCTCGCAAGGCATTCCATCGCGCTTTGAAATTGGATTTCCATTGCCAACGGACAAGCATTCGGCGGAAATTGTGGGATATCACTGCTGGGCGGATTTCTTCGAGCCGCAGCATGGATGGGTTCCGGTGGACATTTCCGAAGCCTGGAAGCATCCGGAGAAAAAGAGTTATTTCTTTGGAGCGCTCGACGCCAATCGCGTGCAGTTCACAATGGGACGCGACATACGTTTAAATCCGCCGCAGGATGGGCCTCCACTGAATTACTTCGTATATCCCTATGTGGAGATCTCCGGGACAGAATATCCCGATATCTCGCAGGCGTTTTCTTTCACGGATGTTGGCAGTGGAGACTTACATGGCGCGCAGTGATGCGGCAAAATCCTCACTGCGTTGCCATCTTACGGTCGATCAGAGGAATTGCTGTTTACCACAAGTAATCTTGGAGAGAGCGCGGTTTTACGGTTTTCGTTGCTCGTAAACGTGCACCGTAACGGCAAAAGTACGATTTGCATCTGTAACGGGTCCTGCGGGCAGGGAGGATTGTAGGTGAATGACATGCCGGATTTTGACCTGTGCCTCTCCTTCGGAAACAGCCAGGAAATGGTAGATCTGTTTCGGGCCGCCAGGAATCTGTTCCTTAGCGAGCCTGGCGCTCTCGAATCTGATCGCCGGGGAAGATATCTGCGGAGAGTCGTATTCCCCGGGACCGATGGTTTGCAGGGTTATCTGTATAGGTTGACCCACAGCGGCGTCCACGCCTTGCCCAGTGTTCGTGTTTTTCAGGTACAGCACATGTTGCTTGGCACTCGACTGCGAAACAGTGTTCTGAGCGTCACTATTTCCGTGGAACCCCCACAGTAAACCTGCTACGAGCAATAGGGCTGCTGACCGTGAGTGCTCCATAGTCCCACCTCATCACTGAATCTTAGCGGCACGTACTTAGAGAATGGTCCGACTCCATTTTCTTGCATGGCGGGCACGCCCACCCTCGATATTTTGATCTCGTTCGGCCCTCCGTCCTGTTCCGTGCGGCTGTGGCCTACACTTTTTACTGTATTTGGCATCTCAGGGCGGAATGGCTTAGCATCAAATGGGGGTTTTCGCGAAAGCCGCCAATGGCGATGCATGACGGGAATGCGCTTCTGCGCATCAGATGCGTGACGCGTTCTGACTGAGGACTTCACCCAGTATTCGACGACAACCGAACTGGTTAGGTCGTCCCGCAAAATATGAGCGAGCCGAAGCAAGCAGAAGAAATAACCGGGCTGTTGGCGGCCATTGTAGCCTCCTCCGATGATGCCATTGTCAGTAAGAATCTTGATGGCATCATCACGAGTTGGAACAAGAGTGCGGAACGGATATTTGGGTTCACCCCTGAAGAAGCCATCGGGCAAAATATCACCCTCGTCATCCCACAAGACCGCCTTGCTGAAGAGTCAGACATTCTCGGCCGCATCCGGCGAGGAGAGCGCGTTGACCATTTCCACACCGTCCGCAGACGGAAGGATGGCAGCCTCCTTGATGTTTCACTAACGATATCTCCCGTAAGAGATCCATCGGGGCGTGTCATTGGAGCCTCGAAAGTGGCGCGGGACATTACAGCGCAAAAGCAGATCGAGCGAGCTTTGCGTGAAAGCGAGGAACGCTTTCGCGTGATTACGGATGCTTCGCCCATCATGGTCTGGATGGCGGGGACGGATAAGCTTTGCTATTACTTCAATAAGGGGTGGTTGGATTTCACCGGGCGCACTCTCGAACAAGAGTCAGGCAATGGCTGGGCGGAGAACGTGCATCCAGAGGACTTCGACCGCTGCTTGCAAATCTACGTTAGCAACTTCGATGCTCGTCGTCCATTCGAGATGGAGTACCGGATGCGGCATCACACAGGGCAATACCGCTGGATACTGGATCGCGGTGTGCCGCGCTATGCGCCGGATGGAACGTTTGAAGGATATGTTGGCGCTTGTCTCGACATTCATGACCAAAAAGAGGCAGCGAAGAAGGTTCGGATTGCCAATGACATGACGCGCCTGATGAAGGCGCAGGACGAAGAACGACGGCGTATTGCCCGCGAACTACATGACAGCGCTGGGCAAACGTTGGCAGTGATCGGCATGAGCCTCGCGCAATTGGTTCGCCGGGCGGAGGGCAGCGCGCCGGAGCTAGCAAGGGAAGGGAAAAAGATCGAGGCGATGGTTCAGCAATTACATCGCGAGATACGCACTACGTCTTACCTGTTACATCCACCGCTGCTGGACGAAAGCGGTCTCGCGTCCGCGCTCACTCTGTACGTAGAGGGGCTGGCAGAACGCAGTCACGTAGCCATCACGCTGGATGTTGCCGACAATGTTGGAAGACTGCCAAGCGATATGGAGCTTGCAGTCTTTCGACTAGTGCAGGAATGCTTAACAAACATCCACCGGCACTCCGGCAGCAAGACCGCTCATATCCGAGTAGCGCGCGAAGGAGAAAGCGTCCGAGCAGAGGTACGGGATCACGGAAGGGGAATATCGCCAGATCGCCTGTTGGAAATTCAGTCCCAAGGTGCCGGTGTTGGGATCAGAGGAATCAGGGAGCGTATCCGTCAATTCCACGGAGAAATGAAAATCGAATCGAATGGTTCAGGTACCAATGTGATTGTAAGCATCCCCATCCCCAGGGAAGTCCGTTCAGAAGATAGTGAACCGCTGCAAGCTGTCGTATAGATTTTGATCTCCTTTACATCATAGTTACTGTGCTTTCCCTGTCTTTTCGACCGTGGCGGCAACGCTTTCGCTATCCCTTTGCGGGCGGCGAAGCAACCCATTGATCGACGGTAAGAACCGTCGCCGAACGAGGAAACAGGTTCGTCATCAGCTCCTCATGCAGGCTTGCCTTGGGATTAGCACATGCATCGGAGAGAATTGTTATGCTGCAGTCTTCATCCGCTGCGAGCGTAAACGTCGACAGGATGAGGTCGCTGGTGCTAGAAACTCTGCCGAAGCACAGGTCACTGGCCTTGAGCTGAGCTGACAAACCTACCCGGATCTTTGTCGAAGGCCTCCTTATGGTTCCTGCTGCAAAACAAATAAGTCTTGCCTTTGTAGAGGGAGGTGATCGTGGGGTCGCTGTCCATGCCGCATACCGGGCAGAGACTTTTGTCCGCGATGAAACGGGGTGGTTTGGTGTAGACCAGGTTCGAGTCCGGGTTCGTCCAGCCGCGTCCTTGGTATTCGATGTTGTAGGCCGTTTCCTCGGCTGCCTCGCGGCCGAAATAGCGCTCAACCACACGGAAAGCGAGATCCATGCCAGAAGTAAGTCCGCCCGAGGACGCCAGATTGCCGTCTTCCACGAATCTGGCTCCGCGTTTCAGGTGGATATCCGGGAACTCCATGGCGAAGTCCTCATACGCCCGGTGAAACGTGGTCGCCGATTTACCCGACAATAAGCCGGTTTTGGCCAGCACATATGCACCTGTGCAAACCGACATGGTTACGTCCGTGCTCTTTGTCGACGTGCGAATCCATTCCAGCATCGGTTCTTTAGCTCCTGACTGCGCCGGGATGACGATCATCTTGGGCGCGGGAGCCGTCTTAAAGGTGTAGGCGGGAACGATCTCCATTCCCCCGCTTGCAAAGATCGGTTCTTTCGTCTCGGCCACGGTATAGAGATGGAATGCAGGATCCTTGCGGCCGTGGATTTCGACTGCGCCGAATACCTCCCAGGGTCCGCAGAAGTCGATGATCACCGCGCCTTTGGAAATGGGAAAGGCAACCGGGATGCTGCCTTGGGCGGGAGGCGTCAGGGGGTTGGAAACGGCTTTAGTTTCGTCTGTGGCACTCTTGGCCTGGATTCCGCCTGTCCTGGCAAACAATTCGCTTGCTAACATGGATGGGATTCCAGTTGCCAAACCGAGTGCCGCCGATCTCTTGAGCAGTTCTCTTCGATTCATAATGTCCCTTCACTGGTTTTTATGACGTCCTGTGTCTCAATCTGATGTAACGATTCCGGGGCCTTCGTCTTCTCCGCGGACCGGTGCGTGTAATCGAAACTACTCAACGCATCGTTTTATTCCAATGGCGTCACAACATTTCTCCGCGTGGAATAAAAGCCCCACAGCTCGGGTTGTTCCGAACACCACTTGCCTTCGAGATCAGGTCGCCCTGATGCTGGGTGGTGGGTCACTTTGAGATAATTAGGGCACGTTGGTCACGGATATCGATCATTTGCAAATCGCGGCTCCGAAAGGATGCGAGGCGGAAGCACGCCGTTTCTTCGGAGAGCTGCTCGGATTGCAGGAAATCGAGAAGCCTGCGCTCTTGCGACCGCGGGGTGGCTGCTGGTTCAGGATCGGTTCCAGACAGCTTCACATTGGTGTCGAGGAGCCTTTCCGGCCAACAACCAAGGCCCATCCGGCGTTTTCGGTGAACAACATCGACTCGGCGTTCGAATTATTGGAGCAACAAGGGGTCCGTTGCGTTTGGGACGAAGCAATGGTCGGTGTCCGACGTTTTTACGCCAACGATCCATGGGGAAACCGACTGGAGTTCACCCAGCCCACATCGTCGGTCTGACCGCTCTGAAGCTCACGGAGGAATCCAATAGAGCGGGTGGGTGCTGGCCCACTTTTCCACAGCACCCCCTTGAGGTTTCGCATTTTCGCGTTAAGGCAGGCTGTCGAGAAACATATAGATCGCAGCAATGCGACCGTTCCGGGCAACGACAAAATCGGTTCCCGCGTAAGCTGGAGGTTTGCCGGGAGTGCCAGATACCCATCGAACCCGTCCGGCATCACTGAATTCCTCGGGAGGGGAGAGAGGCTGGTATTTGAAATCTGGATGCGTTGCTTTTATCACACCAGCAATACGATCAATCTCGTCACGGCCTCGGTAGATGCCTCCGTTGGCATCGTAGAACACACCATCTTCATTCCAGATGTCGTCGATTGCAACGCGACGACGCACGGGGTCATTTTCGCCAAATACGTCGCTCAGATTACGAAGCAGCAAGGTCGCTATGCTGTGGGACATGACTTGTCTCCTCTCGCCATCAGATCCCGGGGAACGGAATCGGACTCGCTGTCTAGATGCACGTATTCAAGGAAGGTTGCAGCAAGACGCCATTCGTTGACGGCCCACTTCCGCGTCCGTAAGATTATTGCGACCTGAGGCCAAGCCTCCCTAAATGATCGGCCAGACCATCTCGCACTACCGCATCGTTGAGAAGTTGGGCGGCGGCGGGATGGGCGTTGTTTATAAGGCGGAAGATCTAACCCTGCGCCGATTTGTCGCCCTAAAGTTTCTTCCCAATGATGTCGCCAATGACCCTCAGGTGCTAGCCCGCTTTCAGCGGGAGGCGGAGGCCGCGTCCGCCCTCAACCATCCCAACATCTGCACGATTTATGAAATTGGGGAGCAAGATGGGCGGAAATTCATCGTCATGGAGTTTCTCGATGGAGTGACGCTGAGGCACCGTATTTTGGGGCGTGCGCTGGAAGCTGAGGTCCTTCTTACTCTCTCCATTGATATTGCCGATGCTCTCGATGCGGCGCACGTTTCCGGCGTCGTTCACCGCGACATTAAACCTGGAAACATTTTCATAACCAAACGGGGACACGCCAAGATACTGGATTTTGGGCTTGCCAAAGTGACGCCAGGCGTCGGCAGAGTCATCGAAAGTGCCTCAGAAGTGGCTCGGGAATCGACGATGGCCGACGATCACCTGACCAGTCCGGGCACGATGGTTGGAACGGTAGCCTACATGTCACCAGAACAAGTGCGAGCGAAAGACCTCGATGCCCGCACGGACCTGTTTTCATTTGGTGCAGTACTGTACGAGATGGCGACGGGTGCGTTGCCCTTCCGCGGGGAAAGTTCGGCGATGATTTGTGAAGCGATCGTGAACCGCGCTCCCGTGCCTCCGGTGCGGTTGAATCCCGACCTGCCGCCCGAACTGGACCGCATCATCGACAAGGCCCTCGAGAAAGACCGCGATTTGCGCTATCAGCACGCAGCCGATATCCGAACCGATCTGCAACGGCTGAAGCGGAGCAGCAGCTCGGCCCGTGTTGAAGTATCGCCTTTGGAACAAGAGGTACAAAAATCCCGCCCAGGTACGTCGCAGCCAACACCAAGCAGGCGGAGAGACTATTACTATGTGGCCGCCGCATTGGTTTTGCTCGCGGCAGCGGTTGCGGCATTTCTCTTCTATCGCTCGTCTCGGAACGCTCCACCCGCCAGCAAAGAGTGGAAGCAACTCACCTTTTTTACGGACTCTGCCGTGTACCCGGCCCTGTCCCCGGACGGACGAATGCTCGCGTTCATCCGCGGAAGCGGTTCATTCATGGGCCAGGGACAGGTTTACGTCAAGTTCCTGCCCGATGGCGAGCCAGTCCAACTCACTCACGACCAGACGTTTAAAATGAGTCCAATCTTTTCTCCAGATGGCTCACGCATCATTTACAGCGTAGTTGGGCCCTGGGAAACATGGGAGGTACCTGTGTTCGGTGGCGAGCCCCGCATTCTGCTGCCCAACAGCTCCTCCTTGACATGGATTGAAGGCGGGAAGCGGTTGCTCTTCTCCGAGATCAAAAAAGGATTGCATATGGCGGTGGTGACGACAGATGAGGGCCGCGGGGAGAGCCGAGACGTTTACGTACCTGCCGGAGAGCGCAGTATGGCCCATCATTCGTATCTTTCCCCGGACGGCCGATGGGTGCTCGTGGTTGAGATGAACAGTCGTGGCGACATTCAGCAGTGCCGGATTGTTCCGTTTAAGGGCGGTGGGGCCATGCGCCTGGTTGGGCCTCCCGGCGGTACGTGCCTGGCGGGCGCTTGGCCCCCCGACGGTAACTGGGTGTATCTCTCAGCTGAGACGGATGGATTTCACATCTGGAGGCAACATTTTCCGGACGGAGAACCGGAGCAGGTCACGACGGGCCCAACCTCTCAAGAGGGTATTACGATGGCCCCGGATGGCAAATCGCTGATTACGTCGGTGGGCACGACGGATAGCACGGTTTGGCTTCACGACAACCAAGGAGACCACCAGATATCCTCCGAGGGAAATGCGGTTGAGCCTTCGTTCTCTTCCGATGGAAACAGTCTGTACTTCCTTATGTCCAACGGCCAAACGCACCGTAACGAGCTGTGGAGGGACGATCTGGCAAGTGGAAAGGCGGAGAGGGTACTGCCCGGCTATGCGATGGAGAGCTATTCAGTTTCCCGGGATGGAAAAGAAGTCGTCTTTGCCATGAAGGACCAGAGCGCCCAATCCAGCCTTTGGATTGCGCCCACCAATCGTCGTTCCTCGCCGGTGCGCATCTCCTCAACAGCCATCGAAGATTCTCCGCATTTCCTGGCGGATGGCGATATTATTTTCCGCGCAATCGAAGGCGGCTCGAATTTCCTCTATCGCATGAAAGCAGACGGAACCGGGCGCAGCAAAATAAGCCCCGAGCCCATCTTGGATGTCTCCGCAGTGTCGCCGGACGGACGCTGGATCGCTGCCCTCGCGACGGGTTCTGATGAGGAGCAAACGGTTGCAACAAGAGCGTTCGCGGTGGATGGCGGTGAGGTTGTACCCTTGTGTTTGGTTTATTGCTGGTTCAACTGGGACAATTCGGGGAAATTTGTTTACCTCGACGTAGTACAGAACGGATTCAGCAGCTACCTATTACCCGTGCTGCCTAATACGGGACTTCCCAAAATACCGCCGAGTGGAATCTCGGGAATTCAGGACCTTACGAATGCGAAAGGTCTGCCAATTCCGTGGTACGTCCAATCGGCCGTAAGCTCCTCGGTGTACGCCTACACACGTCAAAATACTCGCCGCAACTTATATCGCATCCCGTTACAGTGACGGAGGCGTTTTTTCTACACGAGCGCCACGGCTGTCCTCCCGAAAGCATGAAGACGTTCACTCAGGGTGACTCCACGCCCAACTAGCTTGGACGGCCACGGTTCCGACGATTTCAGGTGTTTGCGTTGGCTGGTAGCCCGGCCGATTTCCCGCACGTGAAGTTCGGCTTTTCTGCTACTCATTCAGCCAAATGGAGAAGCCAAGGAAGTGAGGCATACTTCCATCCTCAAAATGGACACTTCATTCGGCCACCAATCGGTTTGCGGCACTTATGCTGGGCGCGGTCAGTTTGTACGGCGGGTCAAGAAGGCCGCACGCAGCAGCACGGACCCGGGGGTCCGACATCCGGTAGACGCTGCGGTCTAAGAGGTAGTGCACGAAACCGGTTGCGAAACCTAAAGCTACTAATGCGGGAACCCATGAAGAAGTACGCAATCCCTCCGCGACAGCGCCGAAGATCCGGTCTCCATAGTATGTGCCTCCCTGCCGGTTAGCTTCTACCTCAAAGAAAGGCAGCAGGAGTATCGAAAAGACTACGAAGACGAGAAGGATGGCCCAGGGCCGGGCGTTTAATGCGTGAAAGACGTGTCTGACAGTGCCGCTCGCTGGAGCTGGCTCTCCGCTAGGGGTTTGGGAAGCGAGACCCGTTGCGAGAATCCAATGCTGTGAAGTCCAGATCACAACGAAGAGAAATGGGCTCCGAGGCTGAAAGGCGATGGCGGTCATAGCTGCGAGGCCCAGGATGTAAAGCACCCGCGGCAGCGAGCGACGCGGTGCGCGCGCTTCCGCAACCAGTACGAACGCTGTCGCAACGAGCAATACCAACAGGGCGGTTTCGCGGATTCCATCTTGGTGCGATGCAAGCCATTCGGGGATAAGCCAACGGTCGATCCACAAATCCTGGTAGGCGACCGATCCGGCCAGAATGTCGGCAAAGAACACGAGGGCGCCCCCCACCCCTAGAGCGAATATCCGATCAAGACGTCTCGTGTGCTTGCAGCCCGCGCGCTCAGCCCGCGTGCGGTAGAGGGAAAGGGCGCCGAAATGCTGTGCCGCAAAGTGATACGTCACCAGCGCATAATCGAGTATCGCCATACCCACAAGGCGCTGCTCGCGTGTCCACGGCAATGCCTCGTCGGGCGGCAGGAAGACAGCAAAGCAAGCGACTGTCACCAGCAGCGGGAGAACGACGAACTGTACCGGCTTATTACGAAGGAGTGGCCTGTACGCTTCTGTGCAGTAGGCTAGCCACGTACTGCACAAGCGATGACCGATCCAGAACAACGCAGTCAACCCGAAGTAAAACATATCGAGCGGGCTCGACTCCGGATCGGAATATCCATGGGCCAGCCAGAGAACGAGGGGCACGAGCCATAGCGCGTTGAGCATCCAGACCCCGTCCCAAACTGGGCCCCGCACCCACGTAGATGAGCGCAGCGCTGCGGGCTCAGCCGGGAACAAGGATCGCATCGTGTCCAGCGTCCCCAAGGTGTCCTCTCTTGCCTAAATGTTTACAGTCCTGCGATGCCCTTGTTCTGAAGTATTCTGACCACCACGCGACGGTTCTCGGCCTCAGCGTCTGCTGTTTTGTCCTTGCCGACTTGGTGACTCTCACCCATGGCACCCGGGGCGAGCATGTTCGTCAAGGGGACATGACCTTGCTGGAGCAGGATATTGGTGACATTATTTGCGCGGTCTTCGCTCAGCTTCTGGTTTAGAGCAGCACTGCCGGTCGCCGAGGCGTATCCCTTAACCTGGATCACGTAACCATTAATGCCCTTGGCCTTTTCAGCCAACGCTATGAGTTGAGGATTGTATTTCGGGTCAACCTTCACTTTGCCGTTGCCGAAGTAGACGGTGACCTCGTCGAGGATATAGTAGTCGTCGAGCTGGCCAAATCGCGCGGTCGCAGCCGCGATAGCTGCTTTATTGGCGGCTATCTTTTTCTCCTGTTCGGCCAAAGCCTCCTGCTGTTCTTTCAGGGCTGCGTTCGCCTTTTCTAGGTCCTCTTTATTTTGCTCGGCTGTCTCCTTGGTTTCTGCCAAGCCGATCTGCGCGTTCTGCGCTCGCTCCAAATCGTTGCCTTTAAACCTGATCGTCTTCGCAATCAGCTGATTTTCCGTGTCATATGTCCCTTCGACCTTAATAGGAAGCCCTGGAATTAGGGCAGCCATTGACATCTTCTTATTGCGGGCCTTTAGAACACCCTGAACCTGGCCTACGTCAGTGCTGTCTGTCAGCAGGACGACAACCTTGGCCGAATCCGCGGTCTGTAAAATAACTTTTGCGCCGCTCCTTCCTCTGATCACTCCTTCGATCTTGGTTTGCGCGCACATGATCGTGTCTGACAATCCGACGAGCAGAAGCGACAGGATTGTCGCGGCAAGGAATGTTGTAGGCTTGTTGCGAGTCATATCTTCTCTCCAATGAGTCCTCGGCCCAAAGTGCCTGATATCAGAGCTTCAGCCTCAAATGGCTGGGCGGGACTCGCGGCATCCGCGGACGAGGCCTATCCCTCATCCTTGGTGCTGGCATCGCTGAACAAACCTACGGTTGACTCGAGATCTGGACAACTAGGAAAATCCCTAATCGCGCCCGCGCAGAACCGCTCCGGATTTGGAGCGAGAGCGTAATACAATCTTCGGCGGAGGTGTCCCCAATGCGTTACGCAAAGTGCGTTGTGATCATGTTGCTGGTGTGTGTTCCATTGGCTATGGCAAAGAAGGAGAAAGGTAACACCTCTCTGAAAGACCTGCAGCCGGCAGGCACTACTGATAAGAAAAATAAGAACCAGCAGTTTGATTTCTCTTTCGATGCTTCCGGAATGAGCTATGTCTGCCGTACCAGCCACAAGACAGAGGTGAAAGCCACCGACTTCGTCGTGGGCTCCACTCTGAGTTACGAACTGGATGAACACAAAGGAAAGCTCAAGAGTGAGAGCGGCAAACAAGTGAAGTGCACCGTCGTGCGGGTCGAAAAGCTCCAGTCGCCGTCAACTCCTAAGCCGTAGAAGTGCATTCTCAACTAATGCAAACATATCCCGGCCATTCGTTGACGGCTCACGGCAGCCTCCGTAAGATGAAGCGACCGGAGAACTTGGTCCTCCCCTAATAGTGATCGATCAGACCATCTCGCACTATCGCATCATCGAGAAGCTTGGTGGTGGCGGCATGGGGGTGGTCTACAAGGCTGAAGACATCGAGCTTGGCCGTTTTGTCGCCCTCAAATTTCTGCCCGATGAACTGTCGCGCGACCCGCAAGCGCTGGAACGCTTTCGCCGGGAGGCGCGGGCTGCGTCCGCTCTCAATCATCCCAATATTTGCACCATCTACGAAATTGGGAAACATGGTGAGCAGTCGTTCATCGCCATGGAGTTTCTGGATGGCGTCACGCTGAAATATCTGATTGCGGGTAAGCCGCTCGATATCGACCGAGTGCTTTCGCTGGGCATTGATATTGCCGACGGGTTGGACGCGGCGCATTCCCAGGGTATCGTGCATCGCGACATCAAGCCGGCGAACATTTTTGTCACCAAGCGCGGACACGCCAAGATCCTGGATTTCGGGCTGGCCAAAGTCGAGCTCACTGTCGGCTCCTCAGGCCGGGTTGCATCGGCAAACACGATGACGGCTGCGGTCGATGAACAGCATCTCACCAGTCCCGGCTCGACGCTTGGCACCATCGCGTACATGTCGCCGGAGCAGGCGCGGGCGAAAGATCTTGACGCGCGGACTGATCTTTTCTCGTTCGGAGCAGTTCTCTACGAGATGGCCACGGCGCAAGTGCCCTTTCGTGGAGACAGCACGGCAACCATTTTTGAAGCAATCCTGAATCGTGCTCCGGTTGCCCCGGTGCGGCTGAATCCAGATGTGCCGCCGGAGTTGGAACGGATCATTCATAAGGCGCTCGAGAAAGACCGGGAGTTGCGCTACCAGCACGCAGCCGACATGCGGGCCGACTTGAAGCGTCTGAAGCGAGAAACGGAATCGCGGCCTGTCGAGGCGGCCAGTTCGGGGCCCGTGGCAATTGCGCTGGAAAGCGGTACTCCGGTTAGCGGGAAGTCGTCCGTTTCTTCACCGGCATTGCCGGCGTCGTCGAAGTCGGACGTTGCGGCTGCGAATCAAGCGCCTGCGGCATCCATACGGAGCCGGTCTTATGCAAAGATCGCCGGCGCGCTCGTCGCCGCGGTCATCGTGTTAGCGGTTCTTTTTTGGTTCATTAAACAGCGCTCAGCGCCGGTTGTGGTCACGGCCAGTCAAAGAACTGTTGCGGTTCTGCCTTTACAGAACCTGGGCTCCGATAAAGATGTGGATTTTCTGCGGCTGGCTCTGGCCGACGAGATCGCAACTTCTCTCAGCTACGTTCACTCGTTATCGATACGTCCGTTCGCAACCACCAGCAAGTATGAATCTCCCACACTCGACTTGCAGGAAGCGGGCAAGGCCATGCATGTGACGGACGTTGTCACTGGGCATTACCTGAAAGAAGGCGACCAACTCCAAATCACGCTGGAGGCCGTGGACATCGCGGACAACCGTTCGGTATGGCGCGATACCATGACTGTCGCTGCTGCGGACCTGCTGGCCATGAGGAGCCAGATTACGGCAAAAGTTCGCCAAGGCCTGGTTCCCGCTCTCGGCGCCGGAACCGATTCAGGAGAAGCTGGCACCCATCCCAAGAGCGAAGAAGCTTACGACCTCTATTTGCGCAGCATTGCTCTGCCGCATGATCCTCAGCCGAACAAAGATGCCATTGTCATGCTGGAGCGCGCCGTGGGTATGGATCCCAGCTACGCGCCTGCTTGGGCCTATCTCGGAGTTCGTTACCATTACGACGCGGCTTATTCGAACGGCGGGCAGGCCATGCGCCAACGTTCTGACGCGGCTCTGGATCGGGCCATCTCGCTTGATCCCAATTACGTCTTCGCGGCTGCCCAGCTAATCACCGGCCGCGTCGAAGAACGTGAATTGATTAAAGCCTACCAGGAGGCGAAGGCGCTGGTGATTCGCAATCCAGAAAATCCGCAAGCCCATTTCGCTCTGGCGTATGTCCTTCGCTACGGAGGAGCGCTCGAGGAATCCGCGCACGAGTGTGACGCCGCCTTGGCCCTAGATTCCGGGAACTTTATGTGGCGCTCGTGCGCGTTGACGTTCGACCAACTTGGGAACTACGCGCGGGCGATGGATTTTATTCAGCTCGACGCCGGATCGATGTGGGCCTCGAGCAACCTCATGCGGCACTATCTTCGCGAGGGAAAATTAGCGCAGGCGAAGGAACTCGCCGATAAATTCAGCGAAAACGGGAGTCGCGATTTCAGGATGATGAAGGTGTGCATGGAAAACCCGTCATCCCCGGAGGCGGCGTCTCTGTCCCGTGAATCGGCCGCCGGACTGCTTGCCGATCCTGACCCCGAACCCGCCTACGTGGTTGCGCCCGACTTTCTGTTTTGCGGACAGCACGACCTTGCCATGCAACTTCTAAAGAGTTCGATTGCTGGGCACTTTTGCGCCTACACGGGTTTGCAGAACGATTCCGCGTGGACGAAGCTGCGAGGCACTCCTGAGTTTGCCGAGCTGCTCTCCTCCGCGAAACAGTGCCGGGACAATTTCCTCGCCGAAAGATCGCAAGCCGCACATTGAAGTGCGGGTAATCCAGAGCCGGGTATTTGTTGACGGAGTGGTTGCATGCGGACGGCAAAATGCTCCTTCGCCCTGTGCCCCATGGGATCAATGCGTGTTATTGCCTGGTTACCTCAACTGTCCCCATCCAGGTTGTTATAAAGCCAGTTTTGGTCCAACGCCGATTACTTCCTGTTTGCCCGCGACTCTGGAACAATGCTGCGAAGCCTCTTGGTGTAGAATCGCCCCTGTTTTCGTCCAGAGACAAAGCCAATGCTGACAACGGCTCCGCTCTCAGGAGGTTTGACCTGATTGGCCGCACCATCTCGCACTATCGCATCATCGAAAAGCTCGGTGTCGGCGGAATGGGCGTGGTCTATAAGGCTGAGGACATCAAGCTCAGCCGGTTTGTTGCTCTCAAGTTCCTACCCGACGACGTAGCCAAAGACCCGCATTCCCTCAGCCGCTTTCAGCGCGAGGCCATGGCTGCCTCTGACTGAACCACCCAAACATTTGCACGATCTACGAGATTGACGACCAGCACGGCGAAGCGTTCATCGCCATGGAGTTTCTGGACGGGCTGACGCTGAAGCATCGCATTGCTGGAAGGCCCGTGGAGACGGACCTGTTACTCAGTCTGGCGATCGAGATTGCCGACGCTCTGGACGCCGCGCACGCAAAAGGAATCGTCCATCGCGATATCAAGCCCGCTAATATTTTCGTGACCGAGCGCGGCCACGCCAAGATTTTGGACTTTGGGCTGGCGAAAGTTACGCCCGTTGACAGGCGATTGGGAAATGCGGCGGGAGGAACCGCCCATGAGATAGACACAATCGATGAACAGCGCCTGACCATCGCGGGTTCGACGCTCGGCACCTTTACTTATATGTCGCCGGAGCAGGCGCGCGCGAAGGAACTGGATGCGCGGAGCGATCTGTTCTCGTTTGGAGCTGTTCTCTATGAAATGGCGACCGGGCGGTTGCCCTTCCATGGAGATAGTACAGCAACGATTTTCGAAGCGATCCTGAACCGCACACCGGTTCCCGCGGTCCGGCTGAATCCTGACGTACCGCCTAAGCTGGAAGACATTATGAGCAAGGCACTAGAGAAAGACCTCAACCTGCGCTATCAGGGTGCTCTCGAGATGCGCGCTGATCTGCTGCGGCTGAAGCGGGACACGGAGACGGGGCGGGGAGGAGTCGGGAGCTCCGGGTCGGTAATGGTCGGGCAGAAGGCGACGGCGTCGTCGGGTCCGTCGAAATCCGCTGCGGCGCACGTACGCTCGATTGCCGTCCTGCCATTCCTGAACCGAGGCGGCGATCCCGAGGAGGACTACTTCAGCGACGGGCTTTCGGAAGAGCTGATCAATGCGCTCGGCGCACTTCGGGGCATCCAGGTCACGGCTCGCAGTTCGTCCTTCCAGTTCCGCGGCGAGGAACGCGACGTGCGGGAGGTTGGGCGCAGCCTAGGCGTGGCGTCCGTCCTCGAAGGCAGCGTGCGCATTGTCGGCGAGCGGCTGCGGATCACCGTCGAACTCGTGAACTGTGAGAACGGATACCAGATCTGGTCGAACCGCTTTGACCGTGAGATGAAGGACATCTTCGAGACGCAGGACGAGATTGTCGCGAGGGTGGTCGAGGCGTTGAAGGTGCCGCTGGGCGTCGGCAAGGCTGAGCCTGGGCGCGACTGTCCCACTCCGGATATTGAGGCCTACCACCTGTATCTGAAGGCTCGCCACCTGCGCCAAAAGCTCAACCTCGCGGGTGCCTTGGAGTGTTTCAAAGCTGCGGTCGGGCGCGACCCGTCCTTTGCCGCGGCCCACACTGGCGTGGCAGAGGCCTACCTCATGATGTCCAACTACTATATGCTGACGCCGCGGGACGGCATCGCGCGGGCAAGGGAGGAGTTGCGGCAGGCGGTCACGCTCGGGGGGGAGTTCGCCGAACAACTGACCGTAGAAGGCATGATCGCTACCTCGTTCGATTGGGACGTGCGGGCAGGCGTGGCGCTTCTGGCGCGCGCGCTGGAGTTCAACCCGTCGTACTCCCCCGCCCGTATCTGGCGCGCAGTCACGCTCTCGATTAGCGGTCGAACCGCGGACTCGCTTCAGGAACTCCGCATCGCACACGAAAGGGATCCGCTGTCATCGTACGTTGACGCCGCTTCTGCCATGACCTACCTCCAACTCGGCCTGCTGGACGACTCCCGGTCCATGGCCCGACGGGCTGTCGAGCTTGAGGCCTCCTCCCTACTTGCAATGTGGGCCTTTGGCCTAGCGCAGGCCGCTTGCTCGGAATGGGAAGGCGCCCTGGAACGTTTTCAGGCAAGCGTCGCTTTGTCTGGCGGTGTGCCCTTCTACCTCGGCATGCGCGCCTGGGCAGAGGCGGCATCGGGTCGCCGGGATCAAGCCCACCAGACCCTCGCGCTCCTGACCGAGAAAGCCAAAACACAGCCGGTGTCGCCTCTTTCCTTTGCGTGGGCGCTGAGCGAACTCGGGGAAACCGGACCAGCCCGAGAAAAGCTGGGGGAGGCCTTCAACCAGCGCACCATCTTCCTCATCTTTTACGAGTGGCCGGTGTTTCGTGAGCTCCGGCACGAACCTCTGATGAAGCGGCTTAGCCAGCATCTGAGGGCTGCGCAGGGGTCGGAGTTCGAGGTTCTGGGGGCTCCGTCTGAAGACCTAACAAAGGGTTAACTGTTGAGAAATCGCCATCTCACTCATTGAGGGTTTTGAGTGTAATCAACGATTCCTCAGTGACAGTATGATCAACTTTTAAGGTGTGATTCTCCTGGCAGCGTTCGGCGTTCACAAAACCTCCCACTAGTAAATGATCTTCAGCGAAAACTGAATTTGCCGGGAGGTTCCCGCGGTCTTGCTGATCATGCCGAATCCTGTTCCCTTGATGATGTTCGCAGGAAGCCCCATATTGACGATGTTGAACAGATTGAAAAACTCCCCGCGGAATTGGAGGTCGGCGCGCTCCAGGCCGCTGCTTCTACGTCCAATCGGAGTCGTCTTGATGAGCGCAAAATCGAAGTCGTAGTAGGCCGGGCCGCGAAATGTATTCCGGCCAAGGTCTCCGAACTGTCCCGAGTTCGGCCCACTCCCGCCAAGTGTCCCGATCGGAATGGAAAAGAAACTTGCGTTGTTCGGGCCAAGCCCAAAATAATCGTAGCGGCGCCGCGTCGAACTGCCAGCAGTGGAGAAGTGCGGTGTTGAAATCTGGTCCGGCCGGTCAGCCCCAACTGTTCCCGCCCCTGTCTGCTGGATTCCAGAATAGACGGTAAACGGCGAACCGCTGGTGATCGTCGAAATGCTCAGCAGCTCCCAACCCTTTGTCAGCAGCTGGAATCCATCGGATTGAACGCCCAGATGCTCCAGGTGCAGGTCCTGGGCCGCGCTCAGCGTGAAGGCGTTAGTCACGTCAAAACTTGACGGCCCCCTCTCCGGTCTTGTGTCAAACGGGTTTTGCGGGCTGAACAGCGTCACAGCGCCAGTGGATCCTGTTCCTCCGCTGACGCCGCTGACATCATCCAGAGATTTGCCCCAAGTGTAGCTGGCCTGCAATGACGGACCACCGTGTTTGACATTTCCCGACAACGAAGTCTGCAGAGCGTTGTATGACGAATGGGCCGTGGCAGTTATCACGGCTTCGAATCCGAAGCCTCCGGTTACGGCGCCGCCGCTATTGAAGTTTGTAAACGGGGCAAATCCCGAATCTGCTCCGGGATACGCGTTCGGGTACGACGTTCGCGGAAGTCCAAACGCCGATGTTCCAACATACGCGACGTCAGCCGTCAGACCGCCAAATGCCCGCTCCAATCCCAGGGTCCAGGTCTGGAGGAAAGCGTTGCCGAAACGCCGGTCAATTCCACTCAGACTGAGCAACGAGAGCTGATGACTGGGCGACAATGCTGCCAGATCTTGCTGGTAGCGATTCACGTCCATCACAGTGTTGGCCGGCACCTGTTTCGAATTGCCACTGGCGAGCACGTTCATGCCCGCCGTGTTGTAGACCGGCGGTAATTCATCCGGTGTAATCTGGAATCCATAGGCGATCTCTCCGTTCTGCGCCGCATTGACGCGCGGATACACGACATAGGGCGTGGATCCTGTCAGAAAATTGTCCTGCCAGATATTTGGGGGAATGACGGTGATTGCCGCGCCCACCTGTACTCGCAATGCATGTGGTGCACTCCACACCAGGTGCACCCGCGGACCCCATCCATTCCAATTTGTCTGATAAGTCGGCCGCGGATTGATCAAGTACTCCTGCCCGACCCCAGCGGGGGGAAACGAGTCCAGAAAACTCGATGTGCGGTCTGCACGCTCTGAAATCGGCGTGTAGAGCTCATACCGCAGTCCGTAGTCAAGTGTCCATCGAGGTTTGATTTTCCAGGTGTCCTCGACGTAGGCATTTACATTATTCCGGTTGATTGCTGCCGGCCCAATGTGCGCGCCGCTCGACGCATAGGGTGGCGCCACCGCGACTGTGTACGCATATGGAAACCCAAGCAGCAGACTACTCAGCGTGTCTGGTAGAGGCTCGCCTGGGTGCACATCGTTCTGTCCGCTTGCAGAAGGAATGAAGACCGGCGAATAAACGGTACCACCGCCGAAATCGTATTCTCCATTCGGGCTTGTGCCAAAGTAGGTTGTGTCGCGATTGAGGCGTGCTTCCGCTCCCCATTTCAGTGCGTGTTGTGCGGTCGTCCAGACAAAATTCACTTGTCCCTGGAATAGATTCCCAAACGCTGAGGTCACCGTCCCCGCCGCGCTGTTATATGCCTCGTACAGGCCATCGTTGAATTTGAGGGCCGCATCTGTGTGGTTCGGCGTCACAAACGAAGGCGTCGTCCGTGTGAAACTCAGCGATGCCGACCAAAGAAGGTGGGGGGACGCGGTGCGCGTGTAGGTGACCACTACGTTTCGCTGATGATCCACATAAGTCACGCCGAAACTCGGATCGAGCAGCGTCTGATCCGGATTTGTGGTTGGTCCCGTCAGATTGTCGTAATTGAATCGGCCAAACAATTGACTCTTTGCGCTCAAATTCTGATCTATTCGAACCGAAAATTGATTTGCATCTGTGTTCACGTTCGACGGCGCGGCGTACGTGCGCGCGCCATATGCGCCGGTTGGGTTATTGGGTAAGGGATAACGGTTCAGAATTGTCGCAATGGCTGGATTTACCGGGACTTGCAGGGTGTCCATGCTGCCGTCCGGGTACGTCACAACATCTTCGCCAGTTCGCTCCGCTGCGGTAGGCACAGCCAATACCTGAGTTGTTCCCAGCACCTGCCTGAATCCCTGATACTGCACAAAATAGAACGTCCGGTCTCGACCGTCATACAGATTCGGCAACACGACCGGTCCGCCGTTCGTAAATCCGAACTCGTTTCTGCGGAAAGGAGGGATCCGTCCCGGCTCTGCAATTGACGGGTGATCGAAATAATTCCGCGCATCGAGAGCAGAGTTTCTCAAGAACTCGAAAATTGAGCCGTGAAAGCCGTTCTTCCCGGACCGGGTCACGATGTTGGTGAAGCCCGCCGCGCCTCGTCCGATGTCTGCCGGCATCCATCCCGAGCTTGACTGTAGGTCTTGAATCGCATCCACGTTGAAATTTGTGAATGTGCTCCCACCCATTTCAGGATCGCTGACATCCGCACCGTCCATCGCGAACACAGCTTCAACACCGCGCTGTCCGTTGATGGCAAACTGCTGGGTAAAATTCGTCTGCCCATTCACGTCAGTCATCGTGCCCGCCGCCAACAGCAGCAGCGTGCTGAAGTCACGACCGTTTAATGGCAGTTCATTTACTTTTTGGCTCGACAGCGTCTCCCCGCTCGCCCCGTTCGCCTCATTCGAGACTTCCGGCGCTGCTTGCGAATTCACCTCGACAGACAGCACGTCTTGATCGGATACGGTCAGGGCAACAGACGCGTCTCCTATATCCAGCGCTACTGGCGCGGTCGGAGGCCGCCGATGAAGTTGCACAGTCACAGTGTGCGGCCCTGATGCAAGCCCCTTAATCGCGAATTGTCCGCCGGTTCCCGTGACAGCCGTTTGCTGTTTCCCCTCGGTAGTGAAAACCGTCACTTTTGCTTTAGCCACAGACTGCCCGCTGGCGGAGCGGACAACGCCACTCCAGACAGTCGTGGCCTGTTGCGCAGTGAGCAGGGCCGCGGATACGAGTACCAAAAGTAAACCCTCCAGCAGGAGGAGGATTTTATGAAAACTCCGAGCCATTATTTGGCCTCCGCCTTGCAGTATTTCATGTAGGAGGAAATTCTTCCCGTCGACCTAGTTATCGGTCGGCCTAATTGACGTAATATCGGAAGCACTCACTGAAGATTTGTTAGCGGGTGGTGAGCGTAAATCTATTTGCAACAGCAAATGACCTCAGAACAGTTCGATGTAGGCATTCAGTTTAGGGTTCGTCTGCGAAAGCAGCGGACTTGCGTCAACGAAATTTATTTTCAGCTGGCATCGCTCCCAATGCTTCGCCTCAAACCCTCCGAATTCTGTTTCCATCCAGTCTGTTGCGTAGGCTCCTCCCAAGATTTTGTCGGACGTGCCTGCGTACTTAGTTTTCCCGCCGTCACAACTCAAAGTCCACGAATACTTCAGGCGAGTCTCATTGCAGTCCTTAACACCAAGCCAGTCGTTGATACCCAATAGGCACTGGAGTTCCCGGTGAGGTAATTTCCGTTCTGCTTGAATTCCAAATCTGTAGAAGCCGCTGTAGTTAACCCAAAAGTCTTGCGTTATGGTCGTCCCTGGAGTAAGCGCGATGCGGCGATAGACTGCGACATTGTTAAGGACGAAGTACCACAAAAACAGGGGCACGACGAAAATGGCAGCGACCCAGAGCCCGATTCTGGTCTTTTGCGATTTCGTTCGCATGTAAGAGGTTCCGCGTTAATGATATAGCACCAATTCGACGCGGTCAGCGGAAACGTCGCTACCGAGGCTACTGAGTTGGATCTGCGACCGCCACTCCGCTGCTGGTGAGTCCATCGGAACAGGTAGACCCTATCTTCGTTGGACTCTGGTTGGGAAACGTCTGAGTCCGACCGCGCAGAGGACCACGAGTGAATCGGCAGGAGTGACTGGTGCGCCCCGAAGATGTTTCGCCATCCGGATCGGGAACCGTCACTCCGCTGCTGGTGAGTCCATCGGAACAGCTCGAGCCCACCCTTGTAGCGCTACGATTTGGAAGTGTGTGCGTTTGACCCTGCAAGGGTCCTACATTGAATTTGCAGGTGTGGCTCATGGGCTGCGCAGTCTCCGGAGTGTCTGGGTCGGGAACGGCGATACCGCTGCTGGTAAGGCCGTCGGAACAGGTCCAGCCCACCGTCGTGGCGCTAAGATTCGGAAACGTGTGGGTTTGACCCTGCAAAGGACCTCGAGTGAATTTACACGTATGACTCATCTGGTCAGTTGCAAAAGCAGCGCTTATCAAAACCGCGCAGAGAGTTAGGTTCTTCATTAATGAGAAGCTCAAAATAGCGACGGGCCTATATGGCACAGTTCCTCCTGAATACGGCTCAGCGGTTTTCTGGGTCTTTTTCTGGATATAAGGATATGGGACCAGGGTTCTTGCGAAGGAGCCAAAAACGAGTCTTCAGCTGACGTTAGTAATCGTAATTGGCGCTAAATCACGATTTCGCTCATTGAGAAGGTTGGTGACTATCGAAAGCGAACAAGCGGCTGCCGGCGATCCGGCCATTCGTTGACGGCTCACGGCGGCGTCCGTAAGATGAAGCGACTGGAAAGCTGGGCGTCTCTATAGTGATCGATCAGACCATCTCGCACTACCGCATCGTCGAGAAGCTTGGCGGCGGCGGCATGGGCGTGGTCTATAAGGCTGAAGACACCGAGTTGGGCCGCTTCGTCGCCCTGAAATTCCTGCCCGATGACCTGTCGCGCGACCCGCAGGCTTTAGAACGTTTTCGCCGCGAGGCGCGTGCCGCGTCTGCTCTGAACCATCCCAACATTTGCACGATCTACGAAATCGGCAAGCATGGCGAGCAGTCGTTCATCGCCATGGAGTTTCTGGATGGCGTGACGCTGAAACATCTCATCGCAGGAAGGCCGCTTGAGAATGAGACCGTCCTATCGCTTGCGATTGAGATTGCCGACGGGCTGGATGCCGCGCATTCGCAGGGCATTGTCCATCGCGACATCAAGCCTGCAAACATTTTTGTGACCAAGCGCGGCCATGCCAAGATACTCGACTTCGGGCTTGCCAAGGTCGCGCCCGCCGGTTCTTCCAGTCGGGTTCCATCGGCGAACACGATGACTGCCATGACCGATGAGCATCTCACCAGCCCCGGCTCTACGCTCGGCACGATTGCTTACATGTCTCCGGAGCAGGCTCGCGCCAAAGAGTTGGATGCGCGCAGCGATCTGTTTTCTTTTGGCGCCGTGCTTTATGAAATGACGACCGGCAGTCTGCCGTTTAGAGGAGAAAGTTCCGCAGTCGTCTTCAAAGCTATTCTGGATGCAACGCCGACTTCTCCGGTGCGTTTGAATCCCGCGGTGCCGGTCGAGCTTGAACGGACCATCGACAAGCTGCTGGAAAAAGACCGCGAGCTGCGGTATCAGTCCGCTGCCGAGCTGCGCGCCGATTTAAAACGCCTCAGACGCGCCACCGAATCCGGAACTTCAGTCGCATCGCCGGCCGCGCCGCAAAAAATCTCCACTCGCAAATATTTGACCCAAGGGGCGATTGTTTTGTTCGTTGCGTTGGCTGCGGCGGGGATTTGGTATTGGCGCAGCAAGGCGAGCGCGTCTCAAATCGAATCCATCGCCGTGATTCCATTCGCCAACGTTGGCGGCAACGCGGACACCGATTACCTCAGCGATGGCCTCACCGAATCACTAATCTCCAGCCTCGCCCACGTACCTGGGTTGAAAGTGAAATCCCGCAACTCCGTCTTTCGTTACAAAGGAAAAGATGTTGATGTACAAAAAGTCGGGAAGGATTTGACCGTCGATGCGTTGCTTACGGGCCGGGTGGTGCAACACGGAGACAGCGTCCAAGTCAGCGCCGACCTCACCAACGTGCAGGACAACACGGAAATCTGGGGCGAGCAATACGAGCGTAAAGTGTCAGACATTATTTCCTTGCAGCAGCAAATCGCTGGAGATATCGCGGACAAGTTGCGCTCGAAATTGAGCGGAGCGGAGAAACAACAGGTCACCAGGCAAGGCACGCAGAACCCTGAGGCCTATCAGCTTTACGTGAAGGGCCGTTACTACTGGAACAAACGCACGACTGCGGACCTTAAAACAGCAATCGGCTACTTCAATCAAGCCATCGACAAAGATCCCAATTATGCGCTGGCATATGCCGGACTCGCGGATTCCTATCTCGTACTTCCCAGTTTTGGCTCTGACCCGAATGACGTTACCCCCAAGTCGAATGCCGCCGCAGCAAAAGCTCTGGAACTCGACCCAACGCTTGCACGTCCGCATGCGGACCTGGCTCTTAACAAGCAGCGATTCGATTGGGACTTTTCCGCGAGCGAAGCGGAGTTCAGAAAGGCCCTTGAACTTGATCCCAGCGACGCCTCCGCCCATCAGTGGTTTGGCCAAAGTCTCGCCGAATTAGGTGGCCGGGCACAGGAGTCTATCGACGAAGTCAACCGCGCCCACCAGCTTGATCCGCTGTCGGCCATCATCGGCATGGCACAAGCGGAGGCTTACTTCGACGACCGCCAATTTGATAAGTCGACTGAGATGTACAAGAAAGTCGCAGCTGACAACCCGACATTTCCGGCAGTGCACTTGAGTCTAGCAACATCGTATTGGGCCGAGCATAAATATGCGCAAGCCATCCAGGAATTTGAAAACTTCTCGAAATTGTCAGGGGACAATAATGACGCCGAGCTCACAGCCGCCAGGGATGCAGGCTTCCTCGCGGGCGGATGGCCAGCGTCGCAGCGGCGGGTAATTGAAGTTTTACTCGCGCAACGTAAAGACAAGGCCGAGTACGTTTCTCCCTACATAATCGCTGAGGTATATGCCGATTTGGGAGACAAGGATCATGCTTTTCAGTGGCTCGACACTGCGTACATGGAACACGACCCATGGCTGTACGGCATTCGGACCGACTTCACCATGGATTCCCTGCGAACTGATCCGCGTTACGCCGACCTCCTCCGAAAAATCGGTTTGCCGCCGCTAACCAGTCCGAGATGATTGCTGGAAACAGACCAAGGAAACAAGTGCTTCCTGAGGTCCTCGATTCTTGCCCTTTGCTGCCGCGCGGAGAGGCGCAGCTTCATTGACGAAGACCCAATGTCACCCTAGCATTATGCAAAGGAGCAACTGTGATCGGCCAAGTTCTCGGTCACTGCCGTGTCGTGGCAAAGATCGGGGAAGGAGGAATGGGGGTTGTCTACCGCGCTTATGACGAATTATTGCACCGCGATGTCGCGGTAAAAGTCGTCAAAAAAGACGCTCGTCTTGATATGTCGGCAAGCCAGCGTCTACTTCACGAAGCGCGTGCCTCGTCTTCTCTCGCGCATCCCAACATCTGCACTATCTACGAAGTTGGTGAGACTGATGGCGAGCTCTACATTGTAATGGAACTGGTCGAGGGCAAGTCCCTCGCCGCCATGTGCTCGGCAGTTGGCCTGGCGCCAGAATCGGTCCTGCGATACGGCGTTCAGATCGCCAGCGCACTCGCCCGCGCTCACGACCGCGGAATTGTCCATCGAGATCTCAAGACCGCGAACATTGTCCTCACCGCTGATGGTTTGGTTAAAGTCCTCGATTTCGGTTTAGCGAAACAGGTAGGTGGAAGCACATTCGAGGGCACTACCCGCTCATTTGCCTCCGTGGAGGACGCCTCGAGTGTAAGCGGCACTTTGCCGTATATGGCGCCCGAAATACTGCGCGGCGACGCGGCGGACTATCGCAGCGATCTATGGGCGCTCGGGGTTGTCCTCTATGAAGCGGCTTCAGGTCGCCTGCCATTCGAGGGCCGCACTGGCTTCGAGATCAGTTCGGCGATCATGCGGGAAATCCCGAAGCCGCTTGGCCCTCCCGTTCCCCCCGGCTTGTGGGCGATTATTCAACGCTGCCTGGCGAAGGAACCGATACAGCGCTATCAACGCGCGGGTGAAGTTCAGGCAGCGCTCGAAGCAGTCCAATCTGGCGGAATCGTCTCCGCGACTCCCAGCGCCGATCCAGGCGCGCCCACGACTACGATATTGCACAGCGTGCGCCACGCACACGTCAGGAAGGGAGACTTTCTTTTGTTGCTGGGAACGACCAAAGGCGCATTCATCCTTCGCTCGAATGCGCAGCGAAGCCGGTGGGAGGTCGGCGGTCCCTATTTCCACGGCCATAACGTTTACGCGATGGCCTACGACGCCCGCGGAGGCAAACATCGTATTTGGGCCTCGACGGCGAGTTATTGGGGCACAATGCTGCGATCGAGCGACGATTTCGGAAAGAGCTGGACCAATCCGCAACAAGCCCCAATTCGATTTCCCTCCGATGCCGGCGTTTCCTTGAAGAACATTTGGCAGATCACGCCTGGCCGGCCCGAAGAACCTGACGTGCTCTATTGCGGCGTAGAACCCGCTGCACTCTTCGAAACCCGCGACGGAGGTGGAACCTGGTCACTGGTGCGCGGGCTATTTGATCATCCGCATCGGCCCCGGTGGATGCCTGGAAACGGCGGACTGGCTTTGCACACCGTTTTGCTCGACCCATCCGACAAGCAGCGGATGTACGTGGCCATCTCGGCTGGCGGGGTCTACCGGACCAACGATGGAGGAATTACCTGGACTGCACAAAACCAGGGAATCCGAGCAACCACCATGCCTGAAAAATATCCCGAGTTCGGGCAATGCGTACACAAAATTGCGATGCATCCGGCCCATCCTGAACGCCTGTTCCTGCAGAGTCACTGGGGCCTGTACCGCTCCGATGACTGTGCGGAAAGCTGGTTCGACATTGCCAACGGAGTACCGTCGGATTTTGGTTTTGCTATGGTCACGCACCCCAGAAATCCCGAATGCGTGTATATCGTTCCAGTCGAGTCCGACGTGTTTCGCTGCGCCGTGGACGGCCGGCTGCGCGTTTATCGAACCCGCAACGCAGGCGCATCATGGGAGCCTCTCATGCGCGGCTTGCCGCAAAAGCGGGCTTACGAAACTGTTTTGCGAGATGCGATGACTGCCGATGCCTTGGACCCCGTCGGAATTTTCTTCGGAACACGAAGCGGCCAGCTATTTGGTTCGCGCGATGAAGGCCGGACGTGGCAAAAGATACTCGACGGTCTGCCGTCAGTGGTCTGCGTCAGGAGCGCTCTCTTCGAGGACACGTTCGCCGCTTCAGCGCCAAGCCGGCCTAGGGCTGTGCCCTCGCCCTCGCCGCCCTCACATCAATCGAAGTCTCGGTCTAAAAGCAAGCGGAGACCGAAGAGGTGATTCCATGCCGGTCACATTTCACATTCCAGGTGCCTTGCGCGAATTTACGGTCGGGCGCAGCAGAGTGGAAATCGAACAAGCACCTAAAACTTTGGCCGAAGCCTTGTCGGCCCTCTTTGCGCTCTACCCCGGCGTTCGAGATCGAGTCGTCACCGAGCAAGGCAACGTTCGCGAACATATCAACATTTTCATTGGTGAAGAGAACGTCCGATATACCGGTGGACTCGCGAGTTCCGTTTCTGCGGAATGTGAGATTTCGATCGTCCCCGCCGTTAGTGGCGGTTGAGTCTACTTAGTTTTAGATTCTCCCGCGAAAACAGTGTGTCTTGGCGCAGGCATTGGCAAATTTCCTTTGCGGTCGTGCCACAAAATTGCATTGAGCGTGGCGGGATTGTTCGCATCAGGGCGAGTGAAGTCCAGCTTTGAGGAAGTCTCCGCGCCCCGGCCGCGTGGTGGATTCATTTGATAGATCAATCCGTTGTCGCGGTTACTCCAATCTGCGGTATAGGCTGGCTGAGTGCCGGGGCCGCTAAAGAGAGGGGCCATCACAGGTGCGTAAGCGTCATTCTGGTTCATTGGCGGCAGGCCCAGTAAGCTTTCCATCGTATGCATCATGTTGACGGTCGTATAGAAGCGGCTGTCCACGAATGGGTGTGAGGCCGAACCCGGCGAATACTTGCTGATTACAAAAGCTGTTGAACGGTGCGCGTCGACATGGTCGGCGCCATCCTGAGCGTCGTCTTCAAGGATGAAAATTGCGGTGTCATTCCAATACGGACTGCGCGAGACAGCCTCGACCACGCGGCCGACAGCAAGATCATTGTCGGCCACAGATGCAACCGGACGCGGCGCGCCAGGAGTCGTACCGTGGGTATGATCATTCGGAAGGTAAAGATAAACAAAGCTAGGAAGCTCAGCTGATGCCTTGCCACTTGCCCGAGCCCGCACAAATCCATCAAACTCATTAAGGAATTCGTCCGCTCTCAACTGATCGGGATACTCCGTATTGAAATCGGGGTAAGAATCATCGAAGTGACCGCGGAGCAGCGCCTTTGTCGCTTTTCCTCCCGAAAACAATGGAATCGGCCAGGGCCACTGGCTAATGGAGCCGTGAGGCTGTCCCACATTGTTGGGGAGCAGATCACCATTTTTGACGAACGGTTGCGGGCACTGCACAGATAGTGCTGGCGGAGCGCCCTCTTTCGGCGAGCCCGATTTTTTCGGCGTCTTGCACCAGATCGTTCCGATGTAATCGCCATAATCGCGATAGCTCAGTCCGTGGCTTGCCAGGTTGTCCCAAATGTATCCCGTTGCCGGAGCATCCACGTCCGGTTCGCCTTCGTCTAGCGGAAACTCATCCGCGACAATGCCTCGATAATCGTAGGTTCGCTCCTTGCTTCGGTATCCAATTTGCCAGGTTTTTTCGTTGTAATCGCTGGTGATGGCCGCACTGGACCAATCGTGACCGTCTCCTGAAACTTCACCGCTATCGTAGAAATTGTCGAGGACTCCGAATTGCAAAGCCAGTTTGTGTTCGTTCGGGGTGATGTCAGTGCCATAGAGAGTCAGCGACGGATCACCGTTCCCAACTTTCAAGTCGCCAAGAACCTGGTCGTAAGTCCGATTCTCTTTGAGGATGTAGATCACATGCTTGATGGGATTCGAGCCTTGCTGAAAATGGACCGTCCCCGGATCCGTAGTCATCAAATTGCTTTCCTGGACCTGTCGCGTCAAGTCGGGCAAGTGCGTTTCGGCAGTGCGAAAATTGATCCGAGAAACCGAACCGTACAACAGCGATGCAATGTAAGGATGCTTGCGGGCGTGAGGGCCGTACTTGAGAGCGGGCCCGCTGTTCGGTCCCGTTCCTTGACCCTTGGCGGTCGCAATTAGAAGATCATCTCCGACGGTAGCCAAGGCGGTGGGGTACCAGTCGGTGGGAATGAATCCCAACACAGATAGAGCCGTGGTATCGATGACCTCGATTGCATTGAGCGCGGAATCAGCCACAAACAAACGCTTGCCATCATCGGACTGCGCCAATGCGCTAGGCGAAGTTCCGGCACTCTTTTGACCGGGCAAGCTGGTGCTAAAGGACTGGGCTTGATTTCCGGTGCTGGTGTCGATTATCGCGACTTGGTCCGTATTGGTCAGTGCCACGAATAGGAATTTCTCGTCGGGACTTAGGAGCAACGCGGTGGGATGCGATCCTGGCGCGGTGGGATCCTTCGGCTCAAGCAGAGAAATCCAACGCGCGATGGTTCCGTGTTCCAAGTCGAGTTCGGCTACGCGGGACGCGTTCCATAGGCTGCACCATGCGCGGCGCCCGTCGCGGGTCGTGACAACCGTGTAAGGAAACGACGATGGAATCACCTGGTGGGTGCTGAGATCGAATCGTTGAAGCATAGCTCCATGAACGGAATCGATGAGAACAACATTATCTGAATAGTTATTCGCGACCAGCAATTTGTCTGGACCGCCGGGGCTGGAAATCACTGCGAGCCCTGCTGGGTAGGGAATCGCGTTCCCGTCCGCGGATGAACGAAGGCCGTACGCAATTTTTTTCCCGCCCGCGATTTTTTGTGGCCAAATCTTTATGAACCGTTCCCAATTGATCTTCCCATCTCGAAAGCTGTAAACGGCAATTCCGTTTCCGGTGTCCCCGGGCTTTTCTCCCAATGGATCGGTAATCGAGCCGATGGAGGCGTACAAATGATTGCCGTCTGAGCTATAGGCTAGCCCGAGGAAATAGCTTTGACGTGCCTCCTCAGGAAGCCGCGCTTCAGGAAAATCGGTAAGCTCATTCGTGTTGAGGTCGATAATTGCGATTGATTGATGAGATTCGCTCCTTTGCGCCCCGTAACCGTCATTCATAATTGCGGCGTAGTGACGATCCGGGCTCAGGGAAATTGTCGGGGGAAAGCCGTTCAGCTGGGCGATATGGCCGGGCGAGGGCACAGTTAAACGCTTGCTACTGGGAAGAGGAATTTCCTTTGAACGCTGTGGAGATTGCCCTAAAAGGGCGCTAACGAAAGCGACCGTTACCACCGCTGGATATACAAATAGTTTCAAGTTTCAGACACCTCGCTCATAAGCCTGGGGAGATTCTCACTAGCAGAATGGATGTCTCAGCGGAGATCAGCCTTCCTTGAAAGCCTCCACATAGAGAGAATGTGGAAGCACCGCATCGTTCGGCTCAAAAGGAGGAACGTTGCTTTGGTAAAGGCGACTCTCGCCCTCAGAGGACTCCTCGACCGCGTTGAATCCGGATTTGCGCAACACTTCATTGAGATATCCGAAATCAAATGCGGTGCGATGTTGACCGTCACAGAACACAAAGTTGGAGAAACGTCCTCCCAGTGAATCAAAATGCCGCGGAAAAGAGTCGTAAAACCATTCGACGCGATTTTCCTGATAAGCTCTGATCGCGTTTCGCAAGCTAGGAACCACCAGCCGCAATCCTGCTCCAGTCTTAAGCACGCGAAAGCATTCACGGAAAAGCCGCTCCAGTTCGTCGGGGAAAAAATGCTCGATCATGTGGGTGGAGTAAATGGATTCGATCGAGGCCGTGCGAAAAGGCAAGCCCCGACGAACGTCGAGCCAAATATCCACCTTTAGAAACGGGTTTGCATCAATATTTACGAAGCCGGGAAGGAATTTAGGACCGCATCCAAGATGCAGGTGACGTGCGTGCCCGTTTCCGGCACCGATTGCGTATGCGCATTTGCGCACCCAATAATTCGGCAGCGTGGCCTTTGCGATGGCCAAAAAACAGAGATCTTTATAACGCTGATGAAGCAAAGAAGGCCTCGCAATTTGACTTCGGAAATTATAGTGCAAGCTCCGAAGTTTTCTTGCTGGAATCCAGGAGAGAACGAGCCAGAGCTAACATTTGCTCGACGTGAGCGGACCAGGAGAAATGCTGTGACCGAGTCCGACCGCGTGCCGCCAATCCGCTTGCGAGCTCGCGGGAACTAGCAACTCTCTGAACCTGGGCCGCCAGCTCCTCCGCAGAGAAACGATCAAAGTAAAGAGCGGCATCCCCGCATACTTCCCGATGAACGCGCAGGTCGGAAGCCACGACCGGTAATCCGCTTGACATGGCTTCGACAAGAGGATGCGCGAAAGACTCCGCGTACGCTGCGGTCACATAGATGTGACACCAGCTGTACACATGGTGAAGCAGTTCATAGGGTACCGCCCCGAGTTCAACCACACTGTCTGCAATATTTAATTTGCGGACCAGCGAAGCGGCGGCCTCCGCCTGATAGGCTCCCGGATTTTCCCTTGATATCAATTTGCAAGTGAGAAAGAGCTTGACCTGCCGAGAGCCCAACTTTTTCTGAATTATCGGCAGCGCGCGAAGCAACGTTTCAAAGTTGCGGTAGTAGTTATAGTGACTGACAAACAACAAGCGGATCGGTTGCCCGGAGGCGTCCAGTTTCGCTTGAATTCGAGTGGGTAGTGGGCCGGGATCTTTGAAGAAGCGTTCATGATCGAATCCGTGATGAATGGCGCTCACCCTGGTCCCGGTCCACGCCGAAAGTTCCTCGGCAAATGCTTCCGTTGGTGCAACGGTGCAATCGGCCCATGCGAGTGAACGCTTTGCAAAGACCCCCTTGAAGTAGGTATCCGCCAAGAGGCGGTAGTCGCGCCTGCAGCGCAGGTCTGCAATAAAATCGTTGGAGGTGTAGAGCGAATTGCCAGAAAGTAGTATTTGCGGTACCGGAGAATTTCTCAGGGCAAAATTGCCGGCGGAGATCAAAACGTCGGTACTATTGTCCTCTATGATTCCGTAAAGATCCGTTTGTTCGCGCCAGAAACGCTGGATGGCCCCTCTCGGACTGGGCAAATTGACAAAAGAGATATTGGCGAACCCGTCGAATTCGCGTTGTAATTCGGAGTCTAAGGCGATGGTCGTGTGAAGTCCCGGCCGTTTCGAAATTTCGGGAATCACATTGCGCAGATAAGTCAGGCCGGCGCCCGCGCTGGCTGCCAGTCCGTTCAGGAAAAGACGCATCACTGGCTTCTAGGAGCGAATGTGGCTTCTGTCGCAGAAATATGAATTGGCAGAAAGGGTTGGTCACCTAATGTTACTGCTCGGGCAGGAATGAAGTCCGGCAACATGAATGCAAGACTCCAAAAAAATATGCAGAGATAATAGCCCACTGCGAACAACCAATCTTCAAACATTGCATGGATTAGACCAGCCAGGAGAATAGCAGCGATAGGAAGTGCGGGCGAAAAAGGATCTTTCGAGTACCAAAGCCATTTAAACACCCGAGCGAGGTTAATGACAATTACAACAAGAAGGCACAAGAATGGAACTGCTCCGATCAGTCCCACGCCCTCGACAATTGCCAGATAGCTGCTTCCATGCTCATGGGTCGTCACTATGTTGGAAGAAAAGTTGCCTACGTTATCGGCAATCGGGTTATATTCCGTGCCGGCCGTACCAAAACCGCCGCCCAACAAAGGATGTTCCTCGATCGAAGAAATCGTCCGATCCCAGACCGATCTACGAGAACCTAGAACTCCGGCTTGCGTTTTTCCTTTAAACAGGAAGTTAGAAGTAAGTGAAGGTCGCATGCCCGTCGCGGGAGGGGGTTCAACCGAGGCGATGACAACTGCGATCAACAAGGATATAGCCAAGCTTTTGATCAGTATCCGATAACGCCCCAGCAATAGACACATAAAAATACAAGAGACTGTTGCCGCAGTTATACCGGCACGCGCGTGACTGGTCAGCAATAGGACGAGCGCAAGCAACAATGCGAATGTCCGGCGCCCTCGAACAAACGAACTTTCACTTACGAGAACTCCCCACAACATGAGTGGTACTATGGCCACGCCTGTCGCAGCGCCCAGCGAGTTCGGATTCCCAAAGAACTGGGAGTGAAAGATAAAATACTCCACGACGACAAAATAAATAAGTGCTTCTAAAGCGAACAATAATCGTGAGAAAAACCTCTCTTCTCTTCCCTGGATCGCCAGCCTGCTACCGAATGCGCCGTACGTGAAAAGCAGGAATAAGCTCAACGCCTTGAGCAGCGCGTGTTTAGGGTAAGGGGACACTAAAGCGGATGTGGCCGCTGCAACTGCGCAAAATAATGCGATCAGGTGAAAAAAGCCCAACGAATGAGGCTGGTCCCTCAAGTAAATAAAGACGCCAGCCAGCACGCCTGCGCCGAGGACCAGCCATCGAGCGGAAGTCCACATTGCCTGCATTGGAACCGCCGTACCTGCAAAGAGGAAAGTGAGGATCAGAACAGGAAAGAATGTCAGACGATAGTTCCAAATAATCACAGCTAGAATCTCGAGCAGCAGCAGTCCGCCTAAATACTCAACGCTGGTAAGGTAACCCGGTCGCGCTACCACCAAATAGGCAGCGCCAAACACACACAGCGCGATTGCTGCGAAAATTCGTGGGTTAAATTCCGAACTATACATACTTAGGCGCGCAAGAAATCGCGGCGGCAGCTATCCCTTCCGCGCACGCGCGCGGCGAGTAATGCTGTATCCGTCTCTTGCTGTTTTCTCCCATGACGCGTGTTGCCTCAGGACATCGCACCAAATCTTCAAGAGCCTGAGTTAATCCCTTGATGTCGCGAGGGGGAAGAACCCGGCCGTTCCATCCTTCTTCCACGAGATCAGCGGCGCAGCCGGTGACCTCTGTGCAAACAATGGGCAAGCCGCATGCCATCCCCTCATTAACGACTAAGCCCCAGACTTCCGCATGCGTGGGGAAGACAAGGGCCTCGGCAAGCGCGTAGTAGGCAGCCAGGTTTTCCCGCTGAACAAAACCTGGGAATTTAACGCAGCCCGGAGTGAGATCGGCGGCGAGTCTACTAAGCTCGGGCCGCGCAACGCCGTCACCTACGAATATTAGTCCAAATTCACGTCTGAGTTCAGGATCGAGCCTGCGATAAGCATTAAGAAGATCAAACACGCCTTTTTCAGGAACTATTCTGCCGACAAAAAGAAAGAATCGGCCGGGAAGGTCAAAGTCCTTGCGCCATTTCGCAGAATTGTTGCACACGTTGGCGGACATCTGGCTGAAGAAACCATTATCGACCGCGTTCGGAGCCGTAAATATCTTTTCTGTGGCGACACCAAAGCTCTTCAAGTATTGAAGGGACGCCTTTCCGGGAACCACAAATGCGTCACACTTACTAAAGAATCTGGTCTTCAAAGACTCTACAACCCAGGTCTTCCGACGAAAATCTTTCGCATTACTCTCCGCCCATAGCAGAAAGGGCACCTGGTTACGTCCGGCCCACAACAATGCCTGCCACGATGCAAGGTAGTTATAGCCGCCACAAAGAATAATGTCCGGTGATGCCTTTCGCAAAGCCGCATACATCCCACGGTTGAGCAGAATATTACGATTTCGCCAACGCCTCCTGTAAGAAGCCAGCACCTCGTAACTGAACTCGATTTCTTCTTTGTAGACTAACCATTCGCGGACAAACGGATCAGTTTCAGCCAGAAAAATAACATGCAGATCGATTCCCTCAATGTCTGCGAAGGCATTGAAAACGGGTATTCGGTATGGCGCGATGATTTCGGTCAGGATCACGAGTTTTAGACTCACTCGACGCACTCCCGATAAATTCGAACCAGGCGTTCCGCCTGATGATTGAGGGTGAAGTCTCGCAGAATCGTACTTCTCGCGGCTTCGCCAAGCGCGCTGCGCATTTCACTGCTTCCTAATAGCTCAAATAGTGCCTCGGTTAATCCGGGGAGGCTGCCGGGATCGACGAGCCACCCATTGGCTCCGTGCTCAATTACTTCCTCAATCCCTTGCCCACGGCAACCGATAGCCGCTCTGCCTGTGGCCATTGCTTCCAAATAAACACAGCCGAGGCCTTCATACCCACTGGGAAGAGCGAACAAGGTGCATCGCTGCATTGCATCAGCGACTTGGCTGCGGCTGCATCGTCCCAAAAATCGAACCTTGCCGTCGAGATGTAGCTGCGCAGCAGTTTTGGTCAGGTGCGATCGTTCCGGACCGTCGCCGATAAATTCGCAGGAAACTTCAGGAAATCTCGAATGCACCGCCGCGCAAGCTCGAAGCAGAAGTTCGTGTCCCTTACTTGGTATCAGGTCGCCAACGCAAAGGATCGTTTGCTCTTCCGTGCTGTCACCCAACGGATGAAACACTTCCGGATCGACTCCGTTATAGACGACTTCGGTATTCACTCGCTCCAGACCACCTTTGAGTACTTGATCCCGGACTTTGTCGCTCACGCAAATTGCGCATCTCGCGGAACGATAAACAAACTTGGAAACCCTTCTACACCAGTTGCCGGAAAGACCGCTCACCTGCTCGGTGGAATATGCATCCAGCCCGTGCACTGTCACCACGAAAGGAACTCGGAGTTCCCGGCTCAACAATGCGGCCGCGTGACCACAGGGCAATGCAGCATGCGCATGGATCAAGTGGATGGGATTTAATCGGTGCAAACGTCGCACTGAGCTCAGTAGGTCAGCGAACAGAAATGCTCCCGCCGTTGGCAGACCAAATCCGCCGGGCAAGGAGATGAAGCGAGTGTGCTGCGCGGGAAATGCGAGTGGGTTCAGAGACACGCGCGACCGATAGAAAGGCTGAACTGCAATGACAGTGTTATCTACTCCAATTTTCGACAGTACCGGGATTGGTTCGGCAACGAAGCAACCCTTTGCGTCATCGGTTGAAGTCGGGTAGAAGGGCGTAAGCACCAGAACGTGAATTGTTTTCCTAGGCGATCCGAGCGGTTTTCCCGGCAATGGAAACGAGGCAATCACGCCATTCGACCGTTCGCCCTCCGCAAGATCAATTGCTGGAAGATCGCTTCCCACCTTTTGGCAATTAAGTCCCAATCGAATGTCTCGCTCAGCACGCGCCCAGCCCTTCCCAACTTCTGGCGAAGCTCTGGATTGTTTAGCAAGTCTCGCAGCCTGTCGTACATCTCTTCATCGGACCCAACGAGATATCCTGTTTCGCCATCGACCGCGGTTTCAGGACAGTAATCCTTTCGAGCAATCACTGGCACGCCACACGCCGCTGCCTCAAGAATAACTTTCGGAGAACCCTCCCACTTGGACGGAAATAGAAAGATGTCCGCCTGTTGATATTCTCTTCTTAACGTGGGAGCAGTTAACGATCCTAAGAAAGTGACGTTGGTTAGATTTCGTTTTGCTGCGCTTGTGCGCAATTCCTGCGCCATAATTCCATCCCCGGCTATGACGTAGTCTGCCTCGGGAAAGTGGAGAGCCGCCTCCAGTAACAAGTGTGGCTGCTTGAAAGGCCGCAATGAACCGGCAAACAACACGCGGGGCCGGGGATTAGGCGGCCGATTCCACGCCGGCGTGAAGAACTTGGTGTCCACCCCGGTGGATACAATCTCGCTCGGCAATCCGTATTCACGCTGAAGGCTCCGCCTAACCGCTTGCGAATTGCTAAACAGGAACTCGCACCGTAGCACCGAACTTTCCCAGAGGTGCACGCCTGCGGGGCTAATTGTAGGCTCATTGTGCACATCGGATTGAGACTCAAGTGTCCCAATTGTGATTCGATTGTCCTTCCATTTGCGCCGAAGTTTCATGTAGAACTTGCTCGCCGGAGCCGCCTTCATATAGAAGAGAATTTGATGATGCCCAAGAACGAATTCCTGAAAAATTCTCACCGTTTGTCCGTGCTTGGGGAGTCGAATCAATCTTGTGTTAGGCCGGATCTCGACCATGGGATCCGGTCGATTGACATAAAAGACGCTTACATGAAATCGGTCAGGGTCCAGGCGCCGTATGATTTCGCGCGCATTTGTCATTTGCGCGTTTGTCAGATTCTCATCGGCCAGGCTGTCTACCAGAATCCGAATTGGGTTCATGATAGCGCCGGAAGAGGGCAAGTTTTCTGACGCGAAAGAGACCGCCATACTAGGAGGAAATGCTGGCAACGGAATCCGACCATTCTAGCCGAAGGTCGCGGAGTTGAGCATCCAGACGCCGAGCAGGGCTGCGCGACTCAACCGACTGGGCCATGTGCTCGCTCGCGCGTTTCAGCATGCGCCGTCGCACAGGCTTCTCGACTTCCGGACGAAGTGGATGCAACTCGCCGGGATCGTTCTTTAGATCAAATAAATTCTCCTGCGACGAAGCGAAATCGACTACCAGTTTGTAGTCGGCTTCTCTTATCGCAAGGACCCTCGCCCCTAGCCGTTGCGCAGAATCGAATGGATTCGTGCAGGTCCCAACCGATTCGACAATGACCGCACCGCCGCTCGTGTCAGCATTCCGGCTCGGGGTCCAGAAACTCTTCCCTCTAAACATATCTGGCGACGGAATGCCTATCGCATCAAAAACTGTCGGCGCCAAGTTTACAAGGCTAACCGGCTCTTTTCTGACATTTGGCTTTGTCGCTTTGCCCGCAATCAACAGGGGGACATGAATCAGTTCCTCTGTGAGTTTGGAAGGGGAATGATATCGGCCTCCGTGCTCGAGAAATTCTTCTCCATGATCGGCAGTCACCGCGAGAGTACAGTTCTCCCACAGTCCGCGGCGCTGCAGTTCATTGACGAAGCGATCGATCTGCGCGTCGACCGAGCGGATGCCTGCGTCGTAAAGCGAGACGATTTCCTCCCGATGTCGAGTAAGACGGTTTGGACCGATGTCTCCACGGTTCCAATAGGAATTTAAATAACGTGCTCGCGAAGCATCCAATGCGCTTCCCAACGACTGCAGACTTTCTTGCTGAGGATAGTAAGGAGAATGGGGGTCCATGAAGTGCAACCAGAGAAAAAATTGACTTCCGGAAAGGCCATTGAGCCACCGGGTCGCCTCGTCCACAAGGACGTCGGCGGCCGGAAATCGTCGTAACGAATCGAAGCTAACGCCATCGGTCCCGGCCGTCCGTTGGCAGTATTCAAAATAGAGATCGTCGTAAATCGAACCGATTGGTCCAAGGTTGCGGCAGGTTTTCGCCAAGTACGCATTGAAGCGGCTGCGGAGAGGATGGCCGTTCGGAGTAGAAAGGTTCCTGGAGGAGTCGACTTCCGTGTCGAGAAAATCGCGAAATGTGTCAAAGCCAGCGTTGTAGCCAAAGCGCGGAGATAGATAAGGATTGGCGGCGAGGAACGCGCCAGTTGCATATCCCAGTTGACTGAGGGTCGACGCAATTGTAGGTTCGTCCGGCGCGATACCGATGACATCTCGCCCCAAGGCAAGGGGATGGCGCGAGGCCATAATCGCGGGAAGGGAATAATACGTCGGAGCTCCAGCCACTATCGCATTTGAGAAAACAATGCTAATCGCGGCCAGCGAGTCAAGAAAAGGCGTTGTGTCGCGGCCGTATCCCAGGAAACCAGCATGGTCGGCGCGCATGCAGTCTACCGTGATGAGGACCAACGATTGCGTGGCGTTCACCTTGTTTCTCCCGCAGCAGTGGGCGCCTGGACTTCCCGTTCGACCCTGACAGAAATCGTCCCGCGCGCGGTGCGAAGTTTTCCCGTTGTAACAATCTCGTATGCATCGCGGTCATTGATGTACAGGAAATTGGGGAATTTGGTTTCCAGTGCACTGAGAAATTCGTCCAATGCCAGTAAAGCAGGGCTGCGAAAATCCTTCAAAGAAGAATGGAAATTTATGGAGTGCACGGAAATGATTGCGGGAATGCCGCGGGAAAAACAACCGATTGCCAGCTGAACATATTTCTCGATGGGCAAATCTTTTTGGCTGGGTTCAAAGTCAACGGTCCGATGCAGGTTCAAAATTTCAAATTCGTCCATATGAGGGGGCAACGGTGCACCGGTGCCGTTTTGCGCAACGAGGATTCCACATTTTGACCAGGCGGCGAACGTATCGCGGTTACTCCGATATCCGGGAGCACATGCAGAAACCGGAGCACGGGAGAAGAACTTTTCGAAAATGCCCGCTGCTTCTTGTATCAACGCAGTCTGCTCTTTCGCCGGCAGAAATCCCGCGTGCGGTCTTTCAGGATTCTTGTATTCGTAACCCACCCACGGCATTCGCCAGTAAATATACGGTGTCTGTGCGTCCCACATAAGTCGCAAGAGTTCCGCGGGTGGTCCGTTTTTCGCCAGAGCATTTTCAATCGCAATTTGACAGAAATGGGTCAGCCCGTGAAGAGAAGGGAAGAAGACTGCATCGGCGATGCCGGCTCGATATGCGTCGACGAGTCCCGGTCGTTTCCAATGTAAAGGAAGTCCTTCGGTCAGCGGCAAAAGATGAAGTTTCCTGAATCCATCCGAGGACATCTTTTCAAAATCCAGATTGGCCATCACAAAGTTCATCCCCAAACAAGCCGAACGACCCGTTGAATCACGGTGACGTTTCAGCAATTCGTGGATGGCTGAGACATCGTCCGCAGTTTCGAGGCTGTAAAGATCGTAAGGATGTTCTCCCAACCGCACTCCCGCGGCTCGCAGAAGTTCATATCCTTCTTTGTCGCGCACTCCCACGCGCCCCCAATCGTCGCTTTGCAGCAGAACGAGGGGGCGATTGATCCGAAAACTGGGGAATGGATTACTCTTGCTCTTGCGCCGTTCCAACAATTGTCGCGCGAAGTTGAGCATGATAAGCGAATGCCTGAGGCAAACGGGAGGATATACCTTAAATCACTTCGAGTCCGCCATCGCCGCGCGTATTAACTCCACGAACCCGGCGACGATCCCTAATATCAACCCCACTAAGTAAAGCCAGGTTGTATGCAGCCAGCGGTCCAAACCTGCGCCAAGTAACCATCCGGCGACGGTCGCGGCCGGAAAAATAAATGCTAACTGGCTGTATCTTGCCAGTTGCACCCACGTGCTCTTTTCGTTTGAGTCATTGTTCATAGGCGACATAGTCAGTGTTGCAAGTTCGGTTCCCGAAGACCTCCGAGCGCTTGTGCCTGGTGCGTTTCGATCAATTCGCGAATTCGGATTGCATCTCTTTTACGATGGCCGTGGCTGGTAATTGGGTCGGTGCCGCCAGTCGAGTCGATTCGAATTTCGGACCACAATATTCCCGTCGCAATCTTGACCGAAGCGACTTGGGGAATGGCAATGCTCTCATCGTTGCTCCCAAAGAGCCGGGATTTGACCCGACTCACCCGCTGAGGCGTAACAACTATACGAGTGGGAAAGATTAGATTGCCCTTCGTCCATCGGCTAGCCGTAAAAGTTTCGGCCGCAGATGCCGACGATTCCGACGCTAGACTCATTCGCGTGCCCTCGATTCTCGCGTACCGATAGTATCGCTTGGGAGGCTCGACCTTCAACGACCAACGACGACTAAATACATTCCTTCAGCAACTCGGCCATCTGCTTGGTTATAATCGGGCCTTCTCTCTACCAGCAATCTCAGCCAGAAGAAGGGACATAGTGGCGCTCGACGAAACAATCTACGAATTACGGCGCGAGAAGTTGAAGCAGATCGAAGCCTTGGGGCAGCCCACTTACCGCAGCAGTTACGAATTTACGCATACCGTCCCTTCGATCGTGGCTGATTTCGCCGCAAAAACCTCCGAAGAATTAGGGAGTCCCCGCATTACCGTGCGCGTGACCGGCAGAATCATGGCAATCCGCTTGATGGGAAAAGCCGGGTTTGCCCACATTCAGCAAGGCGGACAGAAGTTGCAGATGTACGTCAAGAAAGATGCGGTTGGAGAAAAAGGATTCGAACTCTACAAACTGCTCGATCTTGGCGATCACATCGGGGTTGAGGGATACCTGTTCCGCACTCGCACCGGCGAACTCAGCGTCCATGTCGACGAAATCACTTTCCTTTCGAAAGATCTTCTGCCGTTGCCTGAGAAGTGGCACGGGCTGACGGATGTCGAACTCCGCTACCGGCAACGATACGTCGACCTCATCATGAATCCGGAGGTTCGCGAGGTTTTTCTGAAGCGCAGCAAGCTGGTGCAGTCCATGCGGCGGTTCCTCGATACCAACGGGTTTATCGAGGTCGAAACGCCTATGATGCAACCGATTGCCGGAGGCGCAGTCGCGCGGCCGTTTGTTACGCATCACAACACCCTCGACGTTGACCTCTATTTGCGAATCGCACCGGAACTATATCTCAAGCGGCTAGTCGTTGGCGGCTTCGATCGCGTTTATGAAATCAATCGCAATTTTCGCAACGAAGGAATCTCGACTCGCCATAATCCAGAGTTCACGATGCTCGAGTTCTACCAGGCCTATACAGATTTCCGCGGTGTGATGGACCTTACCCAGCAACTGATCGAATGCGCTGCAATAGACGTGACGGGAGGAACAAAGACTAAGTGGGGCGAAGACGAGATTGATTGGACTGGCGCGAACTGGCGTCGAATGACCATGCGCGAGGCCATCATTCATTACTGGCCGGAGACCTCTGGATCGAAGCCGGAGATGGCCGATTTTGCATCGGCTGAGGCTGTAAAACAATTGGTGGCGCGTTTCAACGCCGGCCACGCCCACATCGCATTTGATCCTAACGAGCCAACTGGCAAGACCGTCGCGAATTTGTTCGAGGCAACCGCTGAAGAACACCTGATTCAACCAACGATCATTTACGAATTTCCTGCTGCGGTTTCCCCCCTCTCTAAACAGAAGCCAGACGAGCCGGACTGGGTTGAACGTTTCGAGATTTTCGCGGGCAAGATGGAAATTTCTAACGGATTCAGCGAACTCAACGATCCCGAGGAGCAGCGCCGGCGGTTCGAACAGCAATTAGGCGAACGAGAACGCGGCGATCAGGAAGCGCACCAGATGGACGAAGACTACATTCGGGCGCTCTCCTACGGCATGCCCCCCGCCGGCGGAGTGGGCGTCGGCATTGACCGTTTGGCCATGTTGTTAACCGATTCGCACACAATCCGCGACGTGATTTTATTTCCCTTAATGCGGCCGGAAAAGCAAAAGACGCACGACGACGAATCCAGCGCTCATGCCGCTGCGAGTTGATGGTTTCATCATTACGCTCGTTACCGCCGTGTGTTGACTTGTTACAGTCGGCGCGTTACTTTCGACTTCTCGAGGGAATTCCTGTTCAAAAGGCGACTCCGTGGCAAACCGTTCCATCATTACTCTTACCACCGATTTCGGACTTAACGATCACTTCGTCGGAGCGATGAAGGGCGTTATTTTGAACATCATCCCAAACGTTGAGATTGTGGATATCTGCCACGCTGTGCAGCCCTTTGACATCCTGGATGGCGCCCTAACAATCGCGCAAGCATACAATTATTTTCCCGCGGGAACGGTTCATTTGGTTGTGGTCGATCCCGGTGTAGGAACCGACCGGCGTCCCATCATTGCGAGTACTGACCGTCATCATTTTGTCGCCCCGGACAACGGAGTCCTGTCGGTTGTTTACGGCCGGGAAGAACGCCTGCATGTGCGCCACGTAACCTCGGAACATTATTTTCTGGAGCGGGTGAGCAATACTTTTCACGCGCGAGATGTATTCTCGCCGGTGGCAGCTTATCTTGCGAAGCGTGTTGAGACCGAGAAATTCGGTGACGAAATATCCGATTTTGTGAGATTCAACACTCCCAAGCCAAAGCCCGTGAATGGAAACACTCTGCGCGGCGTTGTGCTTAAGGCCGATCGTTTCGGTAATCTCGTGACCAACATCACTGCGGAGGATGCGCCCATGCTCTTCGAGCCACAACCTCCGCCGTTCAAGATAACCATTGGAAAACGTGAAATCACCGAAGTCAGATTTGCTTATGCGGATGGCGCTCCCGGAGAAGTTTTTGCGATTCCGGGAAGCATGGGATATTTGGAGATTGCGGCCAACCGAGGTTCAGCTCTTCAAGCCATCGGATCAGGTAAAGGCACGGAAGTGAACGTCGTTCTGGAAGGTGCGGCCGCTACCAGCAGCGGTACTTAATTGCTCAGGTCTCAGCCCTTCGTCTTAGGATGGACATATCTTTCCATCTCTGCCGTCCACTTAAGAAATCGCCACAGACTAGTACGCTCGCGCCAGGCAAATTCCCAGAATTCCAGAAAACCGATCTGCTGCATCTTAACTCCGCAGTAGGTCTCGATTCTCCAGAGTAGATACCGGCTGCGCCACGGCGTCAGGTGATGTCCGCGAGTAGCATTCCACAAAAATCGCACGATATAAATCATCGGTGTTCACAGTATAGCTGGGGCTGGAACGCCTACGGGATACTCAGAGTTTGTCCCTCAGTAGCGTTTGCTTCATACCTAAGTCCTCGCCAAAGATAGATCACGCGAAGAAATTTGGTCGAACCGTAAGCCGGATCTCCACCCATGAATTGGTTCGTGACTGGCATCTCCAGCCGGTTTCCTTGAACCATGGAAGCGACGCGTCTTGTAACGTCTACCTGGCGATCGCGCTCTCCCCAAGTTGCCTGCAAAATCTGGAGAGCGCTATCGGACCCGCCCGGCCAATACTTGTGATAGTAGGCGTCATCGTCACGGTCGCGATCCCCATTCTCGCGGGGTAAAGTTAAAAACTCGCCCTCGTTGGCGAAGGCGCGCCCATTACGGCCGTTGAAGATATAAAAAACGGTCAGGACTTTACGCTCTCCGGGCGCCGGGTCGCCGCCCATGGCGTAATTCGTGACCTGAAGATTCAGAGAATCATTTTGGATCTGCGAGTTTAGCTGATCGGTAACATCGACAAAGCGTGATTGTGCGCCATACTGGGCGCGCGCAATTCGCAGGCGAGTCTGGTAATAATTTGACTCGCCGCCACCGGGCAGAATCAGCGTATCGCGCTCTGGCACTACGACCTGGCCCGGCCTTCCGTTGTAGGTGTACCAGACCGTGAGGGTCTTCTGTTGGTCTTCCGCGGGATCACCACCCATGACGCTGCTCGATACGCGGACTTCTAAGCGATCTCCTTGAATCATCCGGGAGAGGCGATCCGTCACGTCTCTTACTCGCGGGCCAGCTCCGTATTCCGCGCGAGTGATCTGCAAGCCGCGACCATAGTCGCCGCCGTATTGCGTGCCTTGAGGCGGCGGCCCGCCGTAACTGGGTTGGCCGTAAGGAGCTTGGTTGTATTCATTTGCCACGTAGAGACGGACGATGCTCTTTTCGGGATAGGTGAGATCTTGGATTTGCCCCCGACTGTTGCGGACCTTTAGGCGAAGAATTTTTCGCTGATTCGGAACTGGATCAACCTGCAGGTGATCGACGTCGACGCGGAAATTTAAACCTTCACCGTGTACGAGTGCCCGGACCCGCTCCGTCACGTCTGCCCACTGATTTCCCAATCCAAATTCCGCCCGGATAATCTGTACTTGGTCTTGCCCCAGACTTGCTCCTGCAAACAACAATATCCCCACCACCAAGGCAAGAAGCCGCAGAAAATGTTTTCTCATGGTTGCAGTCCTCGGAGACAGCATACTCCAGCGCTAAATTTACTTAACTTCGGAGCTACAGGCCCCACAGCGCGGCTAAGGCGGTCGAGGCAACTGTTAAAGCCTGATTCTTTGGGTCCTCAGACTGGTTAAAGCGTTGGCGTTGCACGATCGGCTTACGGCGAGCCAGGGCCTTCGGGTCGTCTGTGCGCAATTCCCCTAACGCAGCTTCAAAATTTTGCTTCAAATCACGTTGCAACTGGGGAGTCGCAGTCGTCGAGTGTTTATGCATTCTTCATCCTCTATACGGCAGATTAGAGGTGATGACGCAAACTTAGACAATACCATCGAAATTCGATTAACCAGCGCTGGGCGACCCTATTGGATTGCTTCCCAAGCGCCAAAGGTAGGATTCCATACAGTTTCTGCCTGATACAAGTAACGATCATTGCTCTCGATTGGCCCGCCAGCCACCCCTGTTAAACTATCTTTCTAGTCATGTTTGAGAATCTTTCAGAAAAATTACAGCGTGCGTTCAAGACTCTGCGCGGTCAGGCCGTCCTTAACGAAGAAAATATTCAGGAGGCGTTGCGAGAGATTCGCCTGGCCTTGCTTGAGGCGGACGTTAACTTCAAAGTCGTAAAACAGCTCATCGATCGCATTCAGGAAAAAGCCCTCGGACAGCAGGTTGCCACCGCGCTTTCCCCCGGCGAGCAGGTCATCAAGATCCTGCGTGACGAGCTAATCGAAACGTTGGGTAAAGACACCGCCCGGATAAAGTTTGCCTCGCAACCTCCCACTGTCGTGCTCATGGCCGGTCTTCAGGGATCAGGCAAGACCACCACCTCCGGCAAGCTGGCGAACTGGTTTAAGAACGGAGGCCACCGGCCATTGCTGGTTTCGGTTGACGTCTATCGCCCAGCGGCGCGTGAGCAACTGAAGGTCGTTGCTCAGGCCATCAAGGCCAACATTTACGAAGGAGAAGTCGGCGAGGCCAACACGGCCACCGTTGAGCGGCTGGCTAAAGAAGCCCGGAAAGAGGCAATCAATACCGGCTCCGACGTGCTTATCGTAGACACAGCAGGCCGGCTCCACATCGACGACCAGCTCATGGACGAGATGCAGTCACTCAAGCGTCTGCTCAATCCGCAGGAGATCTTATTTGTAGCGGACGCCATGACTGGGCAGGATGCCGTGAAATCCGCCGAAGAATTTCACAAGAAGCTTTCTCTCACTGGCGTAGTGCTCACAAAAATGGATGGCGATGCCCGCGGCGGCGCGGCGCTCTCCATCCGGCAGGTCACGGGCCAGCCAATCAAGTTTATTGGCCTCGGCGAAAAATACGATGCTTTAGAACCTTTTCATCCTGACCGAATCGTCTCGCGCATTCTCGGCATGGGCGATATGCTCTCCTTAATCGAAAAGGCCGAGCAGCATGTTGACAAGAAAAAAGCCCAGGAAATGGCAAGCAAGGCCCTCGCTGGAGATGGATTCTCGCTCGAGGACTTTCGCGATCAACTGCGTCAGGTTAAAAAGATGGGGTCGCTCCAGAGCTTGATGGGGATGCTCCCGAGCGTCGGTCCATTCGCGGGATTACAAAAAGCCGCAGATAGAGTGGACGAAAAGCAGATCAATCGCGTGGAAGCCATTATCAACTCAATGACAACTCACGAGCGTCTGCACCACGAAGTGATGAACGGAAGCCGCCGCAAACGCATTGCCCGCGGCTCCGGAACCAGCGTGCAGGAAGTCAATAATCTGTTGCGCCAATACGCGCAGATGCGAAAAATGTTCAAGCAAATGGGAAAAGCAAGCTTCGCGCGAAAGTTTGCCGGCATGAAGCTGCCGGGAATGTAGACGAAAAATGAAATGGCGCTCGCTCGATGAATCTGCAGCACAGCTTGACCTTCGACCTCTTCGAGAGCAATTCGCCGAACGCAAGCATCTAATCGCGAAGTATGCGCTTCCTGAGACTCAAGCAATACATGCTCGCGCAATTGCAGAAATCCGAGATAGCGGAATCGTTCGCGGCGCTTTAGCCGTTGGCTCCCAGGCTCCGCCCTTCGAACTTCAAGATCACAACGGAGTGAATGTCTCCTCCCCAAAAATCCTCAAAAAAACCAGCCTGGTGATTTGCTTCTTTCGCGGACGATGGTGCCCGTTCTGTGTCGGCCAAATGGAAGCTATGAACTTGCTCGTCCCACAAATTGTGGAAGCGGGCGCAACGCTCGTCGGCATCTCGCCTCAAACCGTGCAGCAATCATTTTTTATGGTGGATCAACACAAGTTGCGCTTTCCTCTGCTGAGCGACAGAAATAACGAAACGGCGCGCAAGTTTGGGCTGGTATATCGCGTCCCCGATTATCAGCAGTCAGTCTACCGTCGCTCGTTTGTCAATTTGCCTCATGTTAACGGCGGCGATTCCTGGGAGCTTCCCATACCCGCGACTTACATTGTTGGCCGTGATGGAATTGTCCGCTATGCATCTGTGAATTCCGACTACTCGGAGCGACCGGAACCGGCGGATATCCTCGAAAATCTCCTCCGTCATTGATCCGGCAAGCCCTTCAATCCCTGATGAATTACTATTGCTTGCCATGGCAGATGCGCCACTGTGGAACGCGGATGATCAACGTAGCCGGCTCGAGGAACTTACGGCGAGCACTGACGACCGCTCCAAAGAGAAGCCGTTGCGGCGGGATGTTCGCTCGCTGGGCGTCTTGCTGGGCAGAGTTCTGGTAGAGCAGTCTGGCCAGCAACTCTTTGAAGTAGTTGAGCAGCTGCGTCGCCTCCTCATCGCTTACCGGGAACAATCGGCGGGGCAAGGGCCGGGCGCGAGTTTTGAAAATCCACAGATGATCGAAGCGCGAAGGGTAGTGCAACAACTCGAAATAGGGGACGCCTACCTTGTCACGAAAGCCTTCGCAATCTACTTCGAGCTGACCAATCTTGCGGAGACCAATCACCGCAAGAGACGCCGCCGAGCCGCAAAGGTGCATACTGACCAGCCTCCTCTTGCAGGCTCATTCAGAGGCACGCTACTGCGCATGCGGGCAGCAGGGATAACGGCAGATGAGGCCATGGCGTCATTGCGTCAAGTGAGAGTGGTACCGGTCTTCACTGCGCATCCGACTGAAGTTGCCCGGCGTACGGTGTTATTCAAGCGCCGCAGGATCGCACAGTACCTGGAAAATCTTGATCGCTTGCCGCTCTCAGAGGCCGAGGCGAGAACCATCGAGAATCTGATTCTTGCGGAAATAACGAGCCTGTGGCAAACCGATGAAGTCCGCGTGGAGAAACCTCTGGTATCGGACGAAATTCGCATGGGGTTGGATTATTATCCGATGTCGATTTTCGATGCGTTGCCCCGTTTCTATTCGGAAGTCATAGATTCGTTCGGGGAAGTTTATGAAATGGAATTAGAAGACGAAAATGTGCCCGAAGTTCTTTCGTTCGGATCATGGATCGGCGGCGACCGGGATGGCAATCCGTTCGTTACCGCGGAATCCACCCGCGAAGCGCTTCAGCGAGCTCGTAACGCAATCATCACGCATTACATTTCAGAAGTTCAGCGTGCGATTGATCGAACCAGCTCTTCGTCCGGGCAAGTTCCGGTTTCGAATGAGCTCCGGGCACGTCTCGCGGATTACAGCGTCCGAATTGGCGATGAGCACTCGCGGATGGCGCGTATTTCAGAAACCGAGCTATACCGGCGCTTCATGAACTTCGTCGTAATTCGACTCGAGCATACTCGCGCCGACGCCGAAACTGCGTATGCATATCCGAATTTGGACGAATTGGAATCCGATCTATTGCTTCTCCGCGATAGCTTGCGCGCCAATTCCGGACATCGCATCGCAGATTTGATCTTTAGTCCGCTGCTCCGAAAAGTACGCACCTTCGGCTTTCAACTGTCGACTCTCGACATTCGTCAGCATGCCCGCCTTCACTCGCAGGCTCTGAATGAGCTGTCGTCGGCAAGTGCCAACAATTCCCAAGAATCCGAAGTGACCGCAACCTTCAAAAGCATTGCCAAACTGAAGAAGAAATACCCGCCCGGAGCAATCCGAAATTATGTAATCAGCGGGGTCGAATCATCGGAGGACATTGTTTCCATACTTCGCCTTGCCGAAGCCACCGGGGTTTCCCTGGCCGCCAACGGCGATGATCCGGGACTCATGCCTGTTCCGTTGTTCGAATCAATCGAATCGCTTCGCGCGTCGCCCGGAATCATGTCCAGCGTTTGGAAGCGGCCGGATTATAAGGCGCTACTGCTTTCGTGGGGCAGCTGGCAGGAAGTGATGCTGGGTTATTCCGACTCCAACAAAGATGGCGGAATGTTGACCAGCATTTGGGAGTTGTACAAAGCGCATCGTGAACTGCATCGGGTAGCGCGGGAACATGGTGTAAAGCTGCGGCTTTTTCATGGCCGGGGAGGAACTGTGGGCCGTGGCGGAGGGCCTACCCATGCGGCGATTCTGGCGCAGCCCGTAGGGGAATTCTCGGGAGAGATTCGCGTAACCGAGCAGGGCGAAGTGCTCAATTGGAAATACGCCGATCCCGTTCTCGCGGAATGGAATCTTGAAATCATGATTGCAGCTTGCCTCGAAGCGCTCACCCGCCCCGACGGGCCAAAGGCCGGGAGCGACGAGAAATGGAACCAGGCGATGGAAGAGATGTCTCTGGATGCCTATGGCTTTTACCGTAAAAACATCGCCAAGAATCCGGATGTGCTCGAGTATTTCGAACAAGCTACCCCAGTGAACGAACTCGAGCATGCGCGCATTGGTTCGCGGCCTCCCCGCCGTTCTGAGGCTCGCGGCCTTGAAGATTTACGCGCAATTCCGTGGGTGTTCGGCTGGATGCAGAGCCGCCACGCCGTTCCCGCGTGGTTTGGCGTCGGTTATGCGCTTGAGCGTTTTGCGGCCAAGGGTTCAGCACAGCAACAGTTGTTAGCCAGCATGAGGAAGGAGTTTCCACTTTTTTCTGACCTCATCCGGAACGTTGAATTAGCCATGGCAAAAGCTGATTTAACAATCGCCAGAATGTACGCTGAGCTTGTCGAAGACGTGAAGCTAAGAGAGCGGGTTTGGAACGTGCTGGTCGAAGAGTTTGAACGCACCCGCCGTGTCATCCTGTCTCTAACCGGGGAGCAGCAAATTCTTGAAGATAATGCTGTGTTGTCCCGATCGATCCGGCTGCGCAATCCTTATGTGGATCCCATCAGCTTGATTCAGGTCGACCTCTTAAGAAGAAAACGGACGGGCAATGGCTCGGAGGAATTGAATTACGCATTGGGTGCGACCATCAATGGCATCGCCGCGGGGTTGCACAATACAGGATGAAGAGCAATGCAATCTCTCATCATGAATTCTGCAAGCGTTCGTGCCGTAAATCATCTTGTCATCCTGAGCGAAGCGAAGGACCTATGAATCGCCGAATCAAATACAGAGGTCCTTCGCTACGCTCAGGATGACAACTCAAATTTATCGTTTCAGTCTTGTCGTACTTCGAGCAGATTTGTAATTGTGAATGGCCTCGTCGGTTGCTTTGAGCTATTCTTCCTTACTCCGTGATGACCTCTACTGGCCTAAATTCAGCTTCAAACCCTGACCGAAAATCTTTCCTTCGCGGCGGGATGCTCATCGTTCTGGCTATTGCCGCCGCGAAACTGGTTTTCCATTGCGTATTCAACAACCGGTACGGCTATTTCCGAGACGAATTCGATTACATCGCTTGCGGCAGGCATCTGGCCTGGGGATATGTAGATCAGCCGCCGCTGATTCCGTTCCTAACCAGGATTAGTCTCGTGGTTCTGGGAGATTCCCTTCGCGCGGTTAGATTTATCCCGGCGCTCGCGTCGTCGGCGATAGTTGTGTTAACGGCGATGATCGCACGCGAGTTCGGAGGCCGCCGTTACGCTCTAACACTCAGCGCAATAGCTGTTGCGGTCACGCCCATGTACCTTTCGGACGGAAGCCTGCAGGGGACGAACTGCCTTGAGCCCCTTCTGTGGATGGGTTGCGTTTACTTCGCAATTCTGGCCATCAACCGTGACAATCCGCGTTACTGGCTGTGGTTCGGGGTAGTTGCAGGAATTGGTCTGGAAGAAAAATATTCAATTGCGATATTGGGTTTCGCGATGCTAGTTGGATTGCTACTCACCGAACAGCGCCGTGCTCTCGCCCACAAGTGGATTTGGCTGGGAGGCGTCGCGGCATTCCTGATTTTTCTCCCGAACGTCGTTTGGAACTTCCAAAACCATTGGCCGTTCCTTGAACTTATGCGGAATATTCGGGCCGAGGGGAGAGACGTTCGGCTGTCTCCTCTTCAGTATTTTGGTCAGCAGCTTTTGATCATGGGCCCGTCAGATCTGCTTTGGATCCCTGGTCTTTTCGCACTGCTTTTTTCCCGAAGGCTCAGGCCGTATCGAATGTTCGGTATCGCGTATCTCGTGTGCCTCACAGTATTCATCGTATTGCATGGCAAGAATTATTATCTGGCCCCGGTTTATCCCGTGCTCATAGCTGCGGGCGCCGTGAGGTTTGAAGTCGGAATTGAGCGCTCACGCTGGGGCTGGCTGAAACCTTTGAGGGTGGTGGTGTTGCTTGCCGTCGGGGCGTGGTTTGCTCCGCTCGTCGTGCCAATTCTGCCGGTTGATCAATTCATTTCATACATGAATCACCTGCCTTTCAAGATTCCGCGCACCGAGCATGGTCAGATGCGAGCAATCCTTCCCCAATATTTTGCTGACCAGTTTGGCTGGACAGAGATGGTCGCAACGGCAGCGCAGGCCTGGCAGCAGATTCCCGCAGACGAACGGCCCGGCTGCGGAATTTTCGCTCAGGATTACGGACAAGCCGGTGCGATCGACTTCTTCGGCCCGCGTTACGGATTGCCCCCTGCGTTGAGTGGGCATCAGACTTATTTTCTTTGGGGGCCGAGAGGGTATTCGGGAAATTGCTTGATCGTTCTGGACGATAGCGAAGAGCGATTGAAAACGCTCTTCGAGCAGGTTGTGTTTGTGGGCAAGTCTGACAACCCTTATGCGTTGGAGCGGAATATCCCCGTATACATTTGCAAAGGCGCCAAATTCGGCACGCTAGCGAAGCTTTGGCCCGAATTAAAAAAATGGCGCTAGCAACTGGTTGAATGGGGCAACGCAGACAGCGATTTTGGGTGGCGCAGCGCTTTCAGCGCTGCGATTAAATTTCTCAAGAGCGGTGGCTTTAGCCACTGAGGTTGGCGCGGCTATACGTCAAGAGCCATTGGCGGCGCCCGAAATCCGCCACACTGTTCCTCCACAATCGCCGCGATAGATAGCACCACTTCTTCTTCCCAGGGACGCCCAACGATTTGAACTCCGATTGGCAGACCCTCTTGCGATTGGCTGACTGGAACTACCGCAGCGGGGCTGCCTAGCAGGTTGAACCATTCGCAGTAGCTCCACGCGTCCAGATACTTGACCTCCCGGCCGTCAATTTCCCAAGCCCGCTCGCCATGACGAAACGCCGGAATAGAGGCAACGGGACACAGCAGAATTGGATACTCACGCATCTGCTTGAATATTTGCTGACGAATCATGTCCCGCTGCATCCACATATCCAGCAAGGACTGTGCGGTGTGCGACGGCTCAGCGTCAACCCAACCGGAAAATTGCTTCAGCATCGGGCTAATGTCGTACTGATGTCCGCGCAGCATTGGCCCAAGTAGCATCCCACCCGCGATGCCGAAAAATTGCCACCAGACTTGTTGTGCGAGTTCAAGCCCATCGGGACGAAACGCCTCAACCTCAAATCCAGCATTACGCAAACCGGTCGCGGCCGATTGCACGGCGGCGCGGGTTTCAGGTGTTACCGGAGTCCGTCCATCGTCTTCAAAATAACCAATCCGGATGTCTTTCAGATTTTCCGCGAGTGGCCAGCGCACGGGAACGGGTGCGGATGAGGGATCGCCGTCGTCAGGTCCCTGCATGACTTCGAATAACACCTTCAAGTCTGCAACGGTGCGAGCCATCGGTCCCACCACTCCGGTAAGAGCAAATGGCCCGACAGAAGATGGGAAATGCCCGGTCGCAGGAATTCGGCCAGGCGTCGGCTTCAGCCCGCAGATGCCGCTAAAGTGGGCCGGCACGCGGATGGATCCTCCACCGTCGCTGCCAACACCACCGGCGGAACAACCTGAAGCGATCGCTGCCGCCTCACCACCGCTGGAACCACCGGGTGTGCGCGATACGTCCCATGGATTATTTGTGCGGCCATAAAGAAGATTGTCAGTTTCCCAGGCCATGAGCAGCTCGGGTGTGTTGGTCATCCCCAAAATAATCGCTCCAGCGTTGCGAAGCCTCGCCACCAACGGCGCATCTTGAGCGGCGACATGACCAGCACGCAACCGTGTCCCGGCCTCACATAGCATTCCGCTCACGTCAATCGCGCTCTTGATGCTGATTGGGACTCCGTGGAGAGGTCCAATGTTTTCCTCGCGCGCTATCGCAGCATCCGCAATGCGCGCCTGGGCTAGCGCCGACTCGGGGTTCAATTGCACAAAGGCATTCAGGCTGGGATTTAGTATCTCGATTTGTTTGAGATGAGCTTCCACCAATTCGACCGCTGAAAGCTTTTGTTGACGGATTCGCCGCGCCATCTCAACGGCTGGAAGCAGTGTCAGGTCTCGCATGCCGGGTTCTAGAGCTTTCGCAGTCTAGCATCGTCTAGCCCGCGTCGTAGTGCTGTAGAGATTTACAATCGATTGATGCACCGTTATAGGAGACACTTATGACTCACCAACATTCTCCTCGTTTTCTAAAGATAGTTGAGGACGCCCGGTCGCGTGTGAACGAGATTAGCCTCGACGATGTAAAGGCGAAGCTTGATCGCGGTGAAACCTTTTTGCTCGTGGACGTGCGCGAGGATAGTGAATATGCTGCGGATCACCTGCCTGGCGCTGTCCATCTTGGCAAAGGAATTATTGAACGCGATATCGAAAATCGAGTCCCCGACCCGGCTACGCCGCTGGTGCTCTATTGTGGAGGCGGTTTTCGTTCTGCCATGGCGGCCGACAATCTTCAAAAAATGGGTTACACCAACGTGCTCTCCATGCAAGGCGGCATCCGAGGTTGGCGCGAACGTGCGTTTCCCCTCAGCAGTAAGTAGATCGAGTTACGCCAAGGCAAAAGCCTCTTCTCTTTCGTAACTTGATCCAGAATGGTCCGGCATGGAGACTTATTCTACGGAGTTCGGCCTCAACATTTGTGTGCCCGGCCCGAATCCAATTGTTTAACTAGACATGACTAAAGCTCAGCAAATATCGGGGAGAACTGGCGCAGCAGCGGCGGCACCTGCACGAGCACCGGAGCAAATTAGCTTCGAAGAGTCGTTGAGCCGCGCGCAGAATCCAGAACAATTCTGCTCCCTGGTGGGCAGCGCTTTCGGTGTGCGAGCAACAGAAGTGGCCTTGTTACGTTTGGAAAAAGGCCTGCTGATGTTTGTTTTTCCTAACGAGTTGAAGACTGCTGGATCCATTCCGGTGTCTAGTTCGTCAGCAGTTGCGGTTCACACTGTGCTGACAAAAAAAGTGGAACTGTTTAATAATTTCGTAAAAGTGAAGCACGTAAGTATTTTCGAAACGGTAAAATTCTCGCCTTCCCAGGAAACCGGCATGACGGAACCTGCACCGATCCAGAAACTTATGTCCGCACCAGTGACTGATGCAGACCAGAATGTACTGGGGATCATTCAGGTTTGCAGGAAGGCCGTAGATTTAAAACTTGCCGGCCGCGACTTCACGCTAGATGATCTACAGCAACTGGAAAGCGCAGCCAAGGTGGCCGCAAGACTGCCTTTCATGAAAAAGAAAATAGGGAACTGAGAGTCCGCTTCCTTCCGCCTTAGAACCTTAGACAGACCCATCACCAGCACATAGCCCAGGATGCCCCACCCACTCGGGGGCTGGCCACTTTCCGTTTCTTTGCAACCGTGCGAATTCGTGCCGTCGATGGCTTTTCTGAAGGAATCAGAACCTCTCCCTTAGAAGAAAACCGGCCCACGGAATGAGGCATTCTCAGTCATGACTCAGAGGAAATCAAAAACTTTCACAAAGGCTGGCCAGCGCCCCAGGCCGCTGATGGCGAGTACACTGGAGAATACTCGAGGTCAGGTGAGGAGAACTTTCCAAATGCATCGGAAATGGTTGCTGAAAGCTGTACTGGTGTTGGTTGGAGTCATTTTTACGGCTCTGGTTTATCCGATGATTATATTTGTCCGGCAAGAGCCTGCCTTATCGATGATGTTCAGCATTTACGTCACACTCGGCATTTTCTTGCTGATGGCAGCGCGAAACCCAGCGGCGAATCGCAGCCTCATCGCTTTCACGGCATGGTCGAGCTTAGCCCATGCCGCACTCATGTCAACGCAGGCAATGCGTAATATGGTCGCACGAGGAGAACTCATCGGATCGGCTGTGCTGGTTGTTATCGGTGTGGCGCTGATCGCGCTGTCCCCGGCAACGGAGCCCGTCAGCAGTTAGTCCCCACACATTGTCATTCCGAACGGGCGCGCAGCCCGGAGGAATCCGCGTTTCCATCCTCACGTCTCCGGTGCTCACCGAATCACGTTCTGGAAATCGTTAGGTGGTTCCCACACCTGGTCCCCTGGAAGTCGATCACGAGCGTGACGCTGGAGTAAAGATCTGAATCTTCATCGAGAAACCGTTATCGCTGAATAGACATCGCAATCGTCATCTACTGCCGCACATGCATGCGGCTGCTACGATGGCTGCATGAAACGCATTTCTCTGGCGATCGCCTTGCTCGCGATTATTGCCGTGGCATATTGGGCGTTTTATCCGTCGAAGCCATCGATCATTTTTAAAATGCAGTCCCAAGGACCGGCGGAAGGCAGCAGCCTGAGCAACATCAGCGCAATCACCCGTTCCCGAGACGGGCGAGTCCTTGTCACGGTTATCGATAACAAAAAGCTACGTCTGTGGGAAGCGGCGACAGGGCAACCTCTGCGCGAGATCGAAAGCACGGAAAAGGAATGGCTCTATTCGCCGGCTTTTCTCCCGGACGCAAGTGCTTATGCCGCTGTCGACAGCGTTTCCGCATCCGATCATCAAGACGGCAACGTAGTATTTTGGAATCCCGACAGCGGGGAACGTACGGTAACCATCGAAAACTTCAACTGGCCGCACGCCATGAAATTCAATGCGCGGGGAACGTTGGCGGCAGTCGGCGGAATTTCCGATCTCTATCTGGTGGATGTTGGCACCCACGAAATTACCGCGAAGGTGGAGAAAGCGCACCGCAATGGGCCAATTCAGGCGCTCGACTTCAACGCCAGCGGAGATCTGCTGGCCACCTCTGGGCGCGACGGATTGGTCAAGCTCTGGCACGTGCCAGACCTGAAGTTGGTCCGAAGTTTCTCCGTTGCGCAGACCGTTCGCCCCCAACGCTCGACCGATGGTCCCGTCACCGTTGCGGCGAATGCGGTCGTGTTCTCACATGACCAGACTCTTCTCGCCGCCAGCACCGAGGAAGCCAGCGTCTATTTCTGGGAAGTGGACACCGGAAAAGAGTTACAGAAATATCTTGGCGACGAGCCCGGGCCCGATCAGTCCTTCCCCTCGGGGATCGAAAATTCGCTGATCTTCACCACAGACGACAAGTGGTTGCTGACTACGGACCCCGGCGGCCGAGCGCTGCGCTTCCTCAACCCCCGCAAACATGGGGATTACCCCACTGCGATTTCCACCGGCAGTGACGCGCGGATTGACGCCATGGACGGCTCCGCCTCAGACGGTAGCGTAGCTATAGCGTATCGGGAATATCATCCCGGCGTTCCAGGGCCGCCGGTCGCAAAATTCGCGATTTGGTCGCCCGTCCCGGCAACTAAATGAGACCCCGTGTTCCAAAGGAAGTTCGTGATTCCGTCCAGCAGCGCCAACTCCGTTGGCGCACCATAGCCGAGCGTGCCCGACCCCCAGCCCAAGCTTGTAGCCCTTGTCATTTCGAACGGGCGCCCAGCCCGGAGAGCCAGCCCTGAGCGAAGTCGAAGCGAATCTGCTCTTCCATCCTCAAGTCCCCCGCCGGAAGGCGAATGAACTTCTTCCCGCTCGCGTGCGTACCTATTAGTGAGAGGTCTCCCATGGCTGCATTCTTACTCTGGTGTCTTTTGTTCGTTGTCTGCTGGCCGCTCGCCCTGGTGGCATTGATCCTGTATCCGATCGTGTGGCTCCTGCTGCTCCCCTTTCGCATCGTCGGAATCACAGTCCACGGAGTGCTGGCTCTTATCACCGCAGTAATCATGCTTCCGGCACGCCTTCTTAGCGCGCCGTTCCGCTTAGGCCGGACGGCGTAAAAACAACAAGTCGCACCTTCACGTTTTTTGTGAAGGTGGGAATTCGTCTTGCCTTATGTGTCGTAACCTGTCCGTTGCTCTGGACGGTTTGCTGCCCAAGGACCACGCTCCGGGGCCGGCATACACGAGCATGAGAAGGCCTCCCATGATTGCCAAATTTTTTCGGAAATGTGTCTCCTGCATTCCGGCGAGCATGCCCGTCGCTGCCCAGTAATTATGAAACAGCATTGTCACTCCAATCATGTATATGAACATGATGAAGGCGGCGGTGCGCGCGCCGTATCCTGTAATAAGGGAGATCGACCCGGCCACTTCGATGACCATGGCGATGGCCAGCAGCACGGGAATCGCGGGCAAGTGCCGCGTGCTCATGTATTGAATGTTTCCGTGCCAATCCATGATCTTGCCGAGCCCGCTGGTTGCGAAGATGTACACGATTAGGAGTCGTCCCACTAAGGGCACCAAGGGATGGTCGAACAGGGGATGATCGAACCTCATCAATGGCCTCCGAGCCGAAGTTGCGATCAATAGACGGATGCCGCAGGCGAAAGTTAGCTAGTGCTTCGCTCCGCAGCTTCGAACGGTTTTTGAAGGAATCAGGACCCTCCGCATTCGGACGGTTTTGATCTCTCAGCACAACCAGAAACGAAGGTGCCCATTTCTCGCGTCCTTGGCGAGAACTGAGAGGCATCCGCCAGTACCGATTGTGTGGCGCGAGCGCCCCTTCGACATGCTCAGGGCAAGCTCTCGCCGGCGATCCGCCATCACTCCCGTTGCACGTGGCGTGGACCGAGGTTTTCAAGTCCCGCGGCGATGAGATGTGGAGCGCGGTTCTTGACCAGCGTCGCTATTTGAGTTCTTACTTCGTCTCTCCAGTTAGGGGGCAGCGGATCTGGTTTTCTCTGAAGGTCTTTCTCCGGCGAGGACTCGTCTTTTTCTTTGCCCTTGAAGTCGGAGTCCTGCCAGACATCTTCTCCCAGGTGCGTTTGGCCTACCGTAGCGGGATTGATGACTACTCGCCTAGGGTAAGGCTCGAACTGGGTGTGGCGCAGGTTGGCGGACGCGGTTTGCAATCCGTAGAGGACCAGGGCTGCGGTTTTGTGTTCGATTTGTCCGCTGAGGAGCAGGTTCAGCACCTGCATGATGGCGCACTGGATGGAGTTGGCGTCTTCAAGAACGGGCATGTCGATGGCTGGCCTGACCTTCACGCCGGGGGTGTCAAACTGGATGTGCTCCTCGCGCCATCGTCCATGAAAGTAGCAAAAACTATTTTTGCGGATGGCCGGCGATCCGCACTGAGTGCCGTTGACTTTGATGTGTTCGCATCGGTGGATGCTGGGATGGTAGGACATAGGGCTACCCTCCCCCCTGGGTTCGATATATTGGAATCATAGATTTAGGAGGTGTCGAGAGTCCAAATCTATGGATGTAAAAGAGTTGTAGGTAAAATCTTGATTCACAAATAGTTATAGTCATATGGTTAAACCTTTACGCGAAGTTATAAGCTAGTTATGGCACGAATCGTGACTGAGGTCAAACTCGGAAGTACATGGGGATTCAGGTGAGTCCAAGTCGGGAGGTAAGCAAAATATTTCAGCTTTGGGTGGCGCGGCGCTTTCAGCGCTGCGGGATTAACGGCGACCTCCGAGTCGGATTCTGGTAACAGGCTTTTCGCACTGTCTGCCTACCACACATCCGCCAAGAGCGCGAATGTGTGGGGCACCCGGCATCGTAACCGAGCGTTGTCAAATGGGTTTCGCGGAGCTAGAGATTCTCAAGTTTGCGACGCTCGAAAGCGTGTGTATTTAATACGAGTCAGGATCGCAGACAGGTCGAGCACCCCCTTATCTATCCCCCACTGCGACACTGGGGACACTCTGGACACCCATTGACACACAGGGACACGCGGACATGCAGGACACCATAATTCCGCCGTCCACCCGTTTTCGGGAGCCAGGAATGGGCTCACAATGAGTCAGGAATCCAGCGAATATGCGATTAATCGCATATTCAACCTGTAGAATTGCCTTTTGTCGCCCCATGCACTAACGTTGCGGCGCGGATACGCGAACGGCAAGGCATGCCTCGCAAATCTAAGTCGTTGATGTAATTGAAGGCACTCTCAATAATGGGTCATCTGCAGCACGGGCTCCCATCGTGAGGGTTGCCGGGTTGCGAAGGTTCAAGCCGCGAAAGCGCGCTTCGCGGCATGACCGACATAGATAGGAGCTTACGTGGCTGAAAAATCTGGTGTCGCAGCGAGACGTGAAGAAATCCGGAACCAGTATTGGCCGGACGAAGATCTGTGGACCGGAGAAAAAGAGGTGGGCTGGTTTCCTGCGCCTCGAACGCTTCCCTTGATTTTGAGTCTGCTTTCGTCAAAGGAAATCAGCGCAAAGAAGGACCCTTCTTCGGTTTATCTGGACCTGATCAGCCGGCAGCGGGGCGAGGGCGTCATTGAAATGGGACATGAAGCTGATCATGCCTTTGCGTCGGGTTACGAGGGCCGCCGGGCGGTCCGCACCTGGCAGGAGCGCATGAAGATTCTTGAGGAAAACGGTTTCATCAAGATCGTCGAAGTAGGCAATCAGCAGTACAAGTACGTGGCGATTGTACATCCGACTGCGGCCGTGCAGCGCCTCCGCGACGAAAAGAAGGCTCCCAACAAGTGGTGGAATGCCTATCTCGCTCGGAAGATCGAAACCAGAGAGGCTACACACGAGCAACGCGAGAAAAGAAAAGCGAGCGCGAAGAAGGTCGTTCCGCTGCTTCCTTCGACAAGAACATCCAGTTCGAGGAAGGCCAGGGGCAAGTGAATACCTGTCCAGCATAGAAAATGTGACGGGTGGGCCAGCCGACCATACTGCCATGAACCATTGGAGGATCGGGTGACAACAACCAGCGAATTTGACTGGATAAAACTGCGGGTTGACTCAGTCAAACACATAACAACCCTAGCAACCGGGACGATCGTGCTCCTGGTCACATTTCTCGACAAATTCCCTAAGCCCCTCACCAGTCGCTATGCGTTGATTGGGAGTGTTATCGGCATGCTCCTCTGCGTGATCTTCTCGTTTTTATATCTTTTCCTAATTTCAATGATGGATTATGACCCGGAGCACCAGCACCCAAGGCGCCGGTCCGCAGTAAATTCCCTGGCTTCTTTAATTCAACTGGTATTCGTGTTTGCACTTTCGGAACTAGGATTTTTTGCGGTCGCGAATCTTATGAAACTCCAATAACCCTCAAAGTGACAGATTCCCGCGCCGTTATACGATCACACCGCCCCAAGGTGTGAGAGCCACGAAATGCGAACCGTGCAGAGGAAGTGGCACAGTCGGCCACGTTTTTATTCGCCTTCGCCTGCCTCTTCGGAAACCTTTTGTGTCGTAGGAAGGGTCATTTGCTCCGGCTCTGCTGACTCCGGCAATGCAGGAGAGGAGTTCAGGTCCCGCCATAATTCCATTGCGCTTGCTGTCCGTGAGGCCACGTGTCTCCGGAGAGCTTTCTCAAGAGCGAAGTTGTAAGGCGGGGGAAGTTGTAGAGCCAATTGTCGCGGGCTGCCGGCGAGAACTTCTTCTTGGGTGAACCTGATCTCTGCACCATTTAGCAGATGCAGGAATAATAAGCCGCAGTGATAGATGTCGATTCTGTAGTCCATCGTGCCGAACTCTTTTGTATTAAGAACTTCGGGTGGAAGCATCCACTGTGCTCTTGTATTGGTCGCATCTATTTCGCTAAATAGCTTCGCAACACCCAAGTCACCTAGTTTGAAATGGAGCGCTCCCGGGGCGGTCTCGACCAGCTCATCGCGTGCAAAAGCGGCGAACACGTTATTGAGGTGAATATCCTGGTGAACGTAACCGTTCAAGTGGGTGTAGTGAACCGCTTGCAGCAAACATCGGGCAACCGCCTTGATCCAGAGTTTACCGTCGAACCCTTTCACCTCCGCGAACAGCCGGGAGATAGGGCAGTAAAATCGCTCCGTCACAATGTAAACAGTCTCCCCCAAATGAAAGGCGTCAAAAACGTATGTGACGTATGGATGGCGTAGCAGCAATAACTTTCCGAACTCTTGCTGCGCCGCAGCTTCGATGACCCCGTAAGGCGCGGTCCCTTTTAATACCTTCACCGCGAGCTGGTTATTCCAAATATCGACGCAACTGTATACAAGCCCGAAAAATCCTTCTCCAATCTTTTCACCCATCGTGTATGTGTTGCGGGTAAGTTCGCTCGTGATCGTCTCGCCGGGATTTGGAGGAATCACCAAAGCGGCGGGAGGCGTTGCCTCAGGCGGCGGGGTCGTTGACGCAGCAGGTCCGGACATGCTTTCTCCGGATCATACAACAGCTGTCGCTTTTTATTCGCCTCATTTTGCGGGCGGGCAATCCAGATCACGCTGGACCCAGTCGGGATTCCCACTTGGCGGGCTGGCCCACCTTTAAAGTTTTGATCTCCTCGAAATAATAATGAATGGGCTGCCGCACTCGTCGCGATTTTCGACGGGTGGGCATTGATGCCGCCGACATCGGATGTTTTGGTCCGATGAAATCAGAACCTCGCCTGCATGCGGTCGAGGTACCAAAACCGCAAGAATTGGCAGCCTCGGGTGTGGCAGTGCAAAAGGTGGGCCAGGTGGCCCGCAAGGTCCCTCCACTGCGCTTCGCTCCGGTCGGGATGACAGGGGAGAGAGATTCGGAATGACAATGCTTTTATGGTTTAGAACAGTTGTGGCAGTGCGAAGGTAGGCCAGGTCGCCCGCAAGGTCCCTCCACTGTGCTTCGCTCCGGTCGGGATGACAGGGGAGAGAGATTCGGAATGACAATACTTTTATGGTTTAGAACAGTTGTGGCAGTGCAAAGGTGGGGCCAGGTCGCCCGCAAGGTCCCTCCACTGCGCTTCGCTCCGGTCGGGATGACAGGAAGAAATAACGCTGAGGCGAACAAAGAGCGAACATGCTAGAATGCCCTCGTCATGGCCCGGCGTCCGGAGGTCTCGAAAGAGGTTTTGAGCCGGGAGGACCTGAAAGACCTGCGTCATCGGCTCGCGCATCTCTCTGGCAGCGCGGTGCGCGATTACTATGAGAGTTGTTATCTTGGTTGCCGGGTCGCCCGCGACCATTTCCCTAGCGCACGGCAGATTCAAGAGCTCGTCCAGGCGTGGAAACAGTTGAGGAAGTGGAGATAGGCGCTTGGTCCAAAACAAAAGCGGGCAGTGTTAGCCCATTTTTTCGAGCGCGAACATCCCCACTCAAGCCAAAACCGGGCTTGAATGGGCCACCCGTCCAGTGTCGGTCCCGCATTTTTTGGATAGTGCAGGGATCTCGCTGCTTGCGGTCGGGATTCCCACCCCTTCGACAAGCTCAGGGCAGGCTTTTGCGAAAACCGCGCAAAGATGGGGCACCCTGGCGACAGTGAGAACTTCACTATCGGCGCTTCCTTGTCTCAATTGCGGTCCGCCAAAGCCTCGCGCACAACCGTCTCCCGAGCGGTAAAATCCCTCCTAGAAGGTGGTCGCGTACTTTACGCTAAACATCAATGTTGTGACGGTGTGACAGCTGAGGATCAGCGCGTAGAATCGAATGACGAGAGTCTCTCTCGCATGACGGCACTTCTCATGGGAGGAAAGTTATGCTCGACGTAATCTCAACAGCTGAGGCACCCCAGTCCATCGGACATTATTCGCAGGCGATCAGTGCAAACGGATTCATTTTCGTCTCCGGCCAAGTCGCGATTGATCCGGTAACCCACCAGGTAATTGCAGGCAACGCCGCCACGCAGACCGAGCGAATCATGAAGAATCTTTGCGCCATCCTCAAGCATGCCGGAAGCTGTCTTGAAAGGGTCGTTCGCTCGACAGTTTTCCTGAAAGACATGGACGACTTTGCCGCAATCGACGATGTCTGTGCAAAATATTTCGGTGCGGCTGCTCCAGCGCGGTCCACAGTTGAAGTTGCGCGGTTGCCAAAGGACGTTCTTGTCGAGATTGATGTAATCGCAGTCGCAAAAAGTTGTGTGATCTTTTCCAGATCAAGATGACTTCAACGCACAGGTCAATGGTCTGGTCACGCTCGATTTGGTGCGGAAGGACGGAAGCAAATCTTGTGCTCACCGAAAGGGGGCAAAGTTGCGCTGAGGACTTGAACCAACCGTGCGGTCTCAGTTGGCGACAAATCGCCATAGCGCTCACAACCCCCGGTCGACGAGTGCTTAAGGCCTGTTAACAACAGCGACTTTAGCCGCTGAGGTCCAACGATCCGCGAAAGAACGGGCTTCTAACGCTTGCTCGATCTCAATAACTCCGACCCATTGTCCGTCCCTACGATCCGTATAGATCAAGCGGCCTCCAAGAATCTGGGCCGCTGCTGCTGGCGGAGCGTCGATGTGATATCCGAAAAAGCGCGTCTTCCACGCTTGCCAAAAGCGCAAATTGTCGAACACGGAATGAGGAGGCTCGTACTTTGTCGAAAACACCAGAGCCACGTCGAAGTTCGAGCGCACCTCACTCGCGGACATAAGTTGCTCCACCGTGAAATCCTCAACCCGGAACACTTTCATCGGTCGCGTGACATATCGTTGATTGACGTAACCCAGGTAAGGTCTGGATAGTTCGTCGCTGGCGGGCCACGCAGTGAGGACGCGAGCGTTGGGATGACGAGCTTCAATGAAGTTTTCCGCGCGTTGATGAAGGCGAATGTAGTCGCGATAGGCCAGATTGTCTTCCAGGGAGAATCCGTAGGGAGGGTTTACAAAAAGAGCCGCAATGAATGACAGTGCGACGAGTGCGATTACGCCAGTCCACATACGTACTCTCCGGCGCAGGGTCGAAACAGACACCAAGATTACCAACGGAATTACGGGAAGCATATAGCGAGCCAGCACTGCGCCTCCGATTACCGAGAGCGCGATCGTGTACGCAAAAATGATCGCGAGGAACGCGAATTGCACTTCGAGAGCGATGCGCTCGCGTTGGCGTTCCCCGTCGTGCAAGGGAGGCATCCACATGGCGAGCAGGGCTGCCAGTGTGAGCACGTAGAGATTCAAATATCCGACGCACTGCCACAATCGCATCAAGAACGCGAGCAAGATTCGCAGCGGTTGCAAGGTGCTCTGCACGTTATAACGAAAGAACTCCGGGTTGCCGAAGACGAAACCGGTTTGACGATAGTGATATGCGTACCACAATCCAAGCGGAAGTACGGGGAACAGGAGGGTCCAATTTCTTCGCAATGAATCTTGCTCAGAAATTATCGAAGATCGGATGTGCGGCCGTAAGAGCTCCCACGCGAGCAGGGATAGAGGCGCAACAACAGCGGTCTCTTTTGCCAACACCGCGAGCGAGAACCAAATGGCTGTCGCCGTCTGGCGGTCCTCCACATACGCCAGCAACGCCCAAAATGTGAGACCGGCGGAAGTCAAGTCCACCTGTGCAAGAGAGCTCTGAATGAAAAATACGGGGTAAAGGGCTGTACACAGCGTAGAAGCGATGGCTACCTCGATATTTGCAACGCGAACAGCGAGCCGAAAAAATCCGGTCAAAGCGAATGCCGCCGATGCCAGCATGGCAACGCGAGTAATCGCGATCCTGAATCCCGTAATTTTCCACCACAGGGCTAGATAGGCCATCACCAGAGGGGGGTGGGCATTCGAAGGAGTGGAATGAGGAATCGGCGATCCCGTCAGCAATAGATCGCGTGCTGCCGGAATGTAATATCCGGCTTCATCCCAGAAGTAGGGAAGGCGGAGAAGAGGGAAGTGCAGCAACGTCAGCGCACACAAAAAGATGGCAAACATCAGCCAAGGATGCAACCACCCCGATTCATCATGAATATTAATGCGCCGCTGATTTTTCACGCTGCGGGCGTCTAATGGATCGGTCCTGAAGGAGTCATCCGCGGATCAAGTTTAATTTCTCCGAACGTGCTCTCGTAGTTGCCGACGTTCTGCTGCAAAATCGCCATCAGCGCTTTGGCTTGCTGCGGGCTGAGATAGATCCCCTGAAAGTTGTGGACTTCGACCTGGGTCTCGCTCTGCTGCTGCATGGTCCCAAAGACCAGGAAAAAATCCCACACATTCACTCGGACTTGAACGCTATTGGCATAGCTTTCGCGATAGTCGGAATTATTCACCAATTTGATATTGGGCTGCGTCGGGTTGGCCATAGGCTCATTAGTGTAACGATTGGAGAAGGAAGAAGGAAGCAGGGGAGAAACAAAAACGCCCCGGATTTCCTCGGGGCGTTCAAGTTGCGCGGTCCAAGTATTAGGAGGCGCGACGCTTCTTATCCTGATCCTGTTGATCGCGCTCGTTGCCGTAGTCCCCGCTGCCCTGCTGGGGATCTTTCTTTGGATTGCCCGACTGCTGCTTCCACGAAGTGTCTTGTTGATTTCCTGGATTGCCCTGATTTGACTGTTGTTTATTTTTTTCCGTGTCTTGTGCCATTGATTGTTCTCCTTCGAGTTTTTAGTTGCATTAGAATTAAGGGAGGTGGCCCCGCCGCGAAAATATCGGATACTCCACGAGAATCAGCTAAGATATTTCTCTTAGGAGCCGGGATGGCGGAATTGGCAGACGCGGCGGCCTTAGGAGCCGTTGGCCGAAAGGTCGTGCAGGTTCAAGTCCTGTTCCCGGCACCATGGTCGCTATAGAAGAGAGCCGAACTTTGTCGAGTGGGCAGTTTCTCGACGCGGACATCCCATACTCTTGCTAATCGACAGGAATTACTGAACCTGGTTCAGTCCCTGATAGATGGCGACGCCGCCGATGACCAGGATTAGAAGGGCTGAACTCGCTCCCAGCCATTTAACGAGCGGGCCAATCTTATTTACTTTTCTCATGATCTCAATCTGTTCCTTCTCCATGTGCGATTCGGATTCGGTTAGGAACAGCTGAGAATCTTCCTGCATTGTGAGTGTGCTTCGGTAAATGAGGAGGATGATCAGGATGGCGGTGAGAACTCCCCAGGCTACCAGCGGCCAAAGCAACGTCGACATAAGCCACCTCGCTAGTGCTCTAGAACGAGGTTCCCATCTGATTGCGGCCGTAGCCGTCACCCGGACGGGGCCTCGCAGAAATTATACTCTTGACAAGCACCTACGGCATTTGAATTTGTGACCGGGGCAGGGGGTAGCTCATCTAACTATGTGTAGGATTCCAAGCGGGTTTGATTTACGATGTTTGAGCAATATTTAGTTTGTTATAATTAAGGGTTCGAAGGAGAGAGAATCTATGGCTACCACAACCGTTCCAGAAGTTACGACCGATGTTAAGAAGGCGCCTCCGATTTCCTTGACTCCCAATGCCGTGGCCAAGGTGAAGGAGATTATGGCGCAGCAGAACCCTGTCCCCAGCGGCTTGCGAGTTGGCGTGGTGGGCGGTGGCTGCTCTGGGTTTTCCTATTCAATGTCCTTCGAAAATACTCCGGGCATGATGGACAAGGTTTTCGACATGGATAGCCTGAAGGTTTATGTGGACGCCACGTCGGTCATGTATCTGAATGGATGCGTTGTCGACTACGTCGAGACGCTGGAGGGCGCAGGCTTCAAATTCGAAAATCCGAATGTGAAGAGTACTTGCGGTTGCGGATCGTCATTTAGCGTGTAAGTTGGATTTACGTTTCTTAAGAAACCCGCCGTTTTCGGCGGGTTTTTTATTTGCTGATTAGCCAACCCAGACATCCGCAATGGACGCGAATCTGTGGGGCACCCGGCCTTCAGGGTCGCGACCGTCGGCAATTTAATTGATGGAGCGCGGCTTTAGAAGAGGGCCATATTCGGCAACGTCGCTTCTACGATTTCGTGGTATTCGCCATGCATAAGAATCCGGTAAAGCGCGGACTTGTGCTTGAAGCCGAGCGCGGCCCCGTTCTAGTGAATGAGGCGCAGAAAGCCGAGCTTCACGCGCGCAAAAATCGCCTGATACCATCAGCACGAATTCCCACCCGTCGAAAACCGCGACGAGTTGAGCAGCCGGTTTGGTTATCGTGCTTAGGAGATCAAAATCGTAAAGGTCGGCCGGCCCGCCTGAAAACAAATTATTGTTGCTGCTGGGGTTGTGGCTGGGTGTTTTGGGGTGGCTGTTGCTGACCGCCACCAAACGGCGATCCTTGATTGCCTAATCCCTGATTGCCGAAGGGGGAGCCGGGAGTGCCTGGGGCGCCTGCTGCACCTGCGCCGGCTGGTTGTCCGACGGGCGCCGCGCCTTGCAGAGCTGGTTGATTAGGGGTGTTGAGCAAGCCTCCGCGGTCCGTCTGAGGGTTGTAGATAAAGAGCCACTTGTTGTAGTGATTCTCTTTATTGAAAACGCGGATACTCTCTTTCTTGCTTGTGCTCACGACTCCGACGATCGGTCCTCCACCGAAGGTCTGTCCGGCGAGCTTATCGGTGCTCGCGCTCTTGGCGCCCCCCAGCTGATTTGGGCTCTGAGCCGCGGTCGCAGTCGAGCTTCCCGGGGTAGCTTGATCCGGGGAACCATTATTATTTGCGGCGGGGCCGCCTGCACTCGTGGCGTCTGGAGAGGCCGGTTGCGCGGTGGCTGCTGGAGTGTTAGCCGGACTATTGCTGGATGGCTGCGTCGTGGCGCCGAAATTACCGGCGCCGAATCCGTTCGCGGTCTGCCCAAATTGATTGCCCGCGGCATTCGTTGTTGCGTTGAGACCACCCCCCCCTACTCCAGGCCCCAACGCGCTCGGAACGTCGCTTAGATAGAGTAATTTGAAATCCTGGCCAGTGATTGGGTCTTTGTAGCGTTTGCGAAGGAAGCGCATGTTACTAGTGCTTTCGAGATCTTCGATCCGGGTAGGATAACGTTTGAACTTCTTGAAGTAATGCTGAACGGCGCGCGAATATTGGACGCCGCGATGGACCAATTCTTCTTCACGATCCCGTCGCACTTCGAAAACAATGGAAGGAGCAATCGCGGCGGCCGCGATCGTCAACAGTGCAACGAACAGCATAAGAACCAGCAGGATGAAGCCCCGCTCAGTGTGTTTGCTGGTGCTGCGATTTCGGCGCGAGTTCATCAAAGTATTAGCCCTGAGTAAGCGGGAGGCTCTGCCGATTGTTGGTGAGCACGTCCTCGACTTCGACCGAGGTTGGGGAAATCTGAAGGATTTTATAGCGGCGGTCTACAATGTCGCCTTCACCCGCAATAAAAACATCATCGCCCTGCGAGAGGAAAATCTTTTTTGGCTCGCCTGGACGGCTGGCGAATCCATAAAACCTCAACGGAATGGGGGGTGGCGGAGGCGGACCCTGCGGCTCAGGAGGGGGGGGCGGCATCCTCATTGGAGGGAATTTCGCCTGTGGAATAACTTCTGCCTCAGCGCGGAAAATGTTTCGGCCCTTGCCTTCGTATTTGGTGCCTTCGCTGGTTGTCAGCAAGTCCAAGCGCAAGGTCGGATCAAGGCTCCGCTCAGTCTTAACGGGCTTGTTGCCACGATTGATCTTCCTCGCTGTCGTAGTCGAACCAACCGGCGTCGACAATGCTGAGGGAGAAATCGACGCAGCAGATGAGGTTCCTCCAGAACTGAAAAGCCATTGTGCGAGGAGTCCGACGGCGACCACCATCAGGACGATGGCGACGATCAGCTTATTCCGATTTTCGCTACCAATCTTCATCTGAAATCTGATTTTACTTGGTCAAAAAACGCGATTCTAATTTCCGGTGCTTCTCCCTATTACGTCGTCTTGCGATAGGTTTCAAGAGTCATCTGCAGTTTAACCACTCCGCTCTGTTCCCCGGCCAACTGTACACTGTCGACTATAAAGAAGAGACGATTTCGCTCGAGAGCATTTATGAAGCGCATCAGCTGCAGGTAGTCGCCGGACAGATCTGATTCCAGCAGGATACGGCGAAGTCCGACAGCTTCAGCTCTTTGGGACAGATCATTCGCAGTCTCGGAGCGTTCACCTTGCGCGTACTTCACTCCCTCGATCTTAACGCCGCTCTCGGTCGCCATCCTTCCCAGCTCAGCGGAAATCTCTGAGTCTTCGGAGGTCATGCGGTTCTTGTAAAAATCCTCGATTTGCTGGCGAGCCGTAGGAATCTTTTTGTCCAATCCGCGCAGAGGTTCGACCTGCTTGGTCTTGACTTGTATCGCCGATCCTAAGTCAGTCAGTTGTTGATCTCTCGATCTCGCGGATCCCACTAGTGGGGAGATCAGGATTGCCACCGCAACCACGTCCAAGGCAGCGAGAACACCCACTGCAATCTTCAGTTTCTTGCGGGTCTCTCCGAGCTCTGGCATTATCGACGTCTCCGTTGGGGCGTGGTCACCGGCTCCGGGGAAGCCTCGGCAATGTATTGGGGAACATAGATTGCACTGATATCGAAACTCACCGTATCCCCTGACCCCTGTTGGGTCACTGATTGCTGTACATGGATCTCCGTTTGCCGGAAGTGTTGCGAGCCTTCCATTTTTCGCACTAGCTCAAGGACGCGAGCAGGCGAATCCCCGGCAACCACAAGTTTAATTTGTAATTGGTTCTCGGGGGCCATTTCGGGGTGAATTGAAACCACATGCACACGTGGCGGCATGATGCGCTCGAGATCCTCAAATACCTGGGTCCAGGAGAACGCTTTCCGCTCGAAAAGATCATTTAGAAACTGCGATTTGTCACGCGTCGCACGATTCTCCGGCCGGTTCAAAGTTGCTTCGGCCGAGGCCTTTTCCCCGTCGAGCATGGCAACCTGTTGCTCCCCTTTAGCAATGAGATTATTGGAAACATGGGCCTGCTGCCAGCCGTGAATGATCAGGAAAAGAATCACCAAAAACACCGCGCCCAGGCTTCCGAGTATGCCGCCCCAACGCATCCAGAAGATGCGCTGATCCTCGTAAGGATGAGTCGCGAGATTTATGTCTACGCGCATTTTTAGGAAAGCAGGGCGCCCAGAACCCCCGCCGTTCTCCATTTGGGCACAGAAGCCGCTTTGGCGCCGAGCTGCGACGATCCTACTAATTCCTCGACTTCCGCCCCAGTCTGAGCACGCAACGCTGGGGCGGCTGCGCCCAGGTCGGGTACCCCGGCCACAAAAATTCGATCGATATTCATATGATACGTGTCTTGAAAGAAAACCACCGACGGATAGATCTCTTCGGCGAGTCGTTCGCCGGTGATGGCGGAGCCACGAGCATTTTCCAGAGTTCGAAAGAGCAGGAGTTGCTGCTTATCCATAATCGCGATACTAGTGGTGCGAGAGTCGACTTTTACTACCAGGGTTGGACTGCTGGCCTCGGCAACGCCTAAAGCCGCTAGCGTGGATGGAATCACGATACCAGGGCTGTAACCTGCCTCGCGAAACACAGACTCATAGTCGTCAACGACGGTGTTGAGCGCCACTGCGGCAATCACTCGCAATCCGGTAGTAGAAGTTTGAGACTGGTAGGAGACTTTCGCTTTGTCGACGTCGAACGGCAATGACTTCTTCAGGCGGAAGCGCACGACCCCTTCGGCTTCTTCGCGGTTAGCCGGCAGCGTTTCAAAATCGAGCAGCACAACGCGTACGGCAGCGTCCGGCAGAATTGCGATCAAGTCGCGGGAGCGGCCGCTTACTGTACCCAGCGTATTGCGGAGCGCCTGAAATACGGAATCGCGTTGGCGCAGGTTGGACTCAATCAAATCCGGGACCACGCTACCCGGAGCGAGATCCTGGGAGACGCACGTATCCAACATGCCTCCGGTTTCGGCGAGGCGCCCGGCAATCACACGATCTGAGGCAATCTCACAGGCGACTCTTGGTTTTGCGGATGTATAAGTTTTTGCCATTCCAATTTAGTCCAAGCAAAGCGTAAACCACAGAGGTCACGGAGAACACTGAGGAAGCCGCATAACCTTAATCAGCGTGCCTCTATCGCATGCTCTCGATAAACGTTACTTTATTAATCTCTTTTAGCGTGGTCATGCCTAGCCGGACTTTGTCGAGAGCGGATTCGCGCAGAAATCTCATACCTTCGTCGCGTGCGGCCCTGCGTATCTCTGAGGTGGGCTTCTTCAACAGAATCATCTCGCGAATCCGGTCGCTCAAGTCTAGCAGTTCATGAATTGCGGAGCGGCCGCGAAATCCGGTTCCCGCGCACTCAATGCATCCTTGCCCTTCGTAAAAAGAAACCTTGGACCACTGGTCGGGATCGAGTCCGCTTGCCTCCAACATCTCTGGCGGATATTGCACTACCGTCCGGCAAGACTCGCAAATCAGGCGCACCAGACGCTGCGCCAAGATGCAGTTAAGGGCGGAGACAAAATTGTATGGTTCCACACCCATGTTCAGAAAGCGCCCGATCACGTCCACTACGTTATTCGCGTGAACGGTGGTAAACACGAGGTGGCCGGTGAGTGCGGATTGAATCGCAATTTGAGCAGTCTCCGTATCGCGGATTTCTCCGATCATGATCTTGTCGGGATCATGGCGCAGGATGGATCGCAGTCCGCGGGCGAAGGTGAGGCCCTTTTTTTCGTTTACGGGAATCTGCGTGATACCGCGAATCTGATATTCGACCGGGTCTTCAATGGTAATGATCTTGTCTTCGTCGGTCTTAATTTCATTAACTGCCGCGTAGAGAGTCGTCGTCTTGCCGCTTCCGGTCGGGCCTGTGACCAATACCATGCCGTAGGGTTCGCTGATGTAGCGGCGAAATTTTCTCAGGTCCTGCTCGTCGAAGCCGACGACATCGAGAACGAGCTTATGGAACTTCTCGCTCATCGATTCTTTATCAAGCACACGGAGGACGGCATCTTCTCCGTGAATCGAAGGCATGATGGAAACACGAAAATCGATTGGCCGTTCTGGCTGGCCATATTTCACACGGAAACGGCCATCCTGCGGAACGCGGCGCTCGGAGATGTCGAGTTCGCTCATGACCTTGATACGGGAAATAATGGTCGAATGATGCTCCCGGGCAATGGGCGGCATCGCCTGGGTGAGCACGCCGTCGATGCGGAACTTGATGGCCACCGAGTCGTCGCGAGTTTCGATGTGAATATCGCTGGCACGTCTTTGCAGTGCGGTAAAGATCGTGGTGTCGACCAGGCGGATGATCGGGCTGATGTCTCCCTGCGCCGTCAGCCGGTCAATCGAGATGCTCTCATCACCGACCGTGTCATCCTCGTGAATGACGTCGAGAGTGAAACCTTCGCTGGCATCTTCGAGGACGCGCTTGGACTGCTCCGTCTTTTTCAGGATTTCGCTGATCTGCGCCAGCGTCGAGACTTTGGTGACGATGCGCTTCCCCAGAAGCAGGCTGATCTCGTCGATCATCATCAGTTGGCTGGGATCGGCGATGGCGATGGCTAAACGATCATCCTTTGTTTCCTCAAGGGGAATGAAGTTGTAGCGGAACATGAGGTGGACGGGGATCTTTTTGAATAAGTCGTGGTGAAGCTGGAAGTCATGCAGATCGACGAACTCGCAGCGATAACGACGCGCAACGTCGCGTGCTCTTTCCAATTCTTCGGCGTGCGTGCCCGGTGCGGCACCGTTTCCGCCGTTTACGAACACCGACTTTTTTTCCACCACGTTCGCCATTTTGTAGCCGCCTCACGCCGGCCCAAGGCCGTATGGTGCTATGAATCGATTAATGAATAGTTGTTCCTAAGCTAAAGATCGGCATATAAAGCGAAATCAATATGCCACCTACAACGACTGCCATAAAGATGAGGATCACTGGCTCAATTAGCGCCATCGCCGCACCAAGGGCCGTCTGAACGTCCTCTTCATAAAATTCCGCGACGGAGTTGAGCATGGCGGGCAAAGCGCCCGTTGACTCGCCCACTTCGATCATTTCGACCGACAGGTCCGGAAACATCTTCTGATCTTCCAAGCTCTTCGCCAGCGGTTGTCCTTCGCGCACCCGGATCGCGGCGTCGGCTACGCCATTTAAGATGCGGCGACTGGTCATGGAAGAACCCGCTGTTTCGAGCGATGGAACCAGGGGCATGCCACCGCTAAGTAAAGTGGAAAGCATTCGGGCGAAGTTAGCAACCTGATATTTCAGCCATATGTCGCCCAGCAATGGCATTCCAAGCAGAACCCGGTCAATGCGGTCAGCTCCACGATCGGTGTTCTTCCATCGCCACAACCCCACGATAAGCAAAACTGCAGCCACTGCCACGAACGGGCCGTACTGCTGGGAGTGGTTCCCGAGTGCGAGCATGAAGACGGTAACCGACGGCAACTGCGCATTCATGTCTTCGTAAAGCTTGGCAAATTGCGGCACTACGTAGGTGACCAGGAATATCAACATGAAGAAAACAACCGTAATCAGCAGTACCGGGTAGACAAGGGACACGACCAGTTTCTTCTTAAATGTCAGGGCCATACGTTGCAGGCCGATGAAGCGGGTGAGAACTTCTTCCATGTTGCCGCTTTTTTCTCCGGCCAACAACGTGCTGGTATAGATTTTCGGAAAAGAGCCTTGAGCCGCAAAGGCGTCGGATAACAATTCGCCGCTTTTTACGCGATCTCGTACATTCTGCAAGACGCTGCGAAGATAGGCGTCCTTTTGGCGTCGAATTAGCAGATCAAGCGAGCTTAAAATTGGCAGTCCGGCTTTGATCAAGGTCAAAAACTGCTGATTGAAGACTAAAAAAGCCGATTGTTTGACCTTGCCGCCGCGCCTTAACTTGAAGCTGCCCGAGGAAAGCATTCCCCTGGGCTTGACCCAATAGACCAGAAACCCTTGTTGCACGAAGCGATCCCGGACCTCGGACTCTGAAAATCCACTCTCCACTTGCTGAACCAGACGACCGCGTTCGTCAGCAACTTTTATTAGAAATTCAGCCATACAATTTTCAGAGGGGTTCCCAAGCCAAGTTTAGCATTCCAAACGGGTATTCATGTTTACCCGAAGCACGATTTAGAATCGGCGGTAACGCTGTTTTGATATTCCACCCATGCCACGTAAGCTACTGAAACAACAAAGATTACTTTGCACACCCCCTTCGCCTTCCGGCTTTCTCGAACGCCGACGCATATGTAAATAGTTTGTTAATCCGATCGGCTACCGACAACGCCATGCCGGTTATTCGGCAGCGTCGCCTTCAATGACCTCAATCCCGGGGGGAGGGATGAACCTAAACTGCGAGTCGGGGAGTTCCACGTCCTCGTGCTGATTCGTGAATCGATATTCCGTAACCGAGCCATCTGTTCCATCGAGCAAAATGCGGGCTATTCGATGGTCCGGAGTGATCTCGATCACAACCTGGCTCACTCGATCCGCCATGCCCACTGGAGCACCACTGAGGACTGTGTCTCCAGCGTTCAAGGTGGCAACGTCTGTGGGCATGGCTAGTCCTGTAAGTTCTTTCTCTAACCGGGTTTTTCCTAAAAGAAAAGCTATTGGCGAGCGAAGGTCATCCAACTTGCGCATCAAGATCTTCCGAACCTGCTGCTCGCCGGGGACGTAAAACCACGCTTCCTTGCCATCGCTCAAGAACAGCTTCTCCCTTGGAGAACGATATTCCCAGCGCATCTTGCCAGGTTTTTTTAACCACAGGGTTCCCGATTCGGTGCGTTCCGCTCCGGCACCGGTGTAGATCTCGGTAAAATCGGCTACCAGCGTGTGTAAGTGGTTGTATCTATGGTCTACAGCTTGGATAGTGCTTTGCAAATCAGTGGGTTGTGAGGCCGAGACCAGAGAACAGAGAAGCAGGATCGCCGCGAGCCATCGAATTGTCAAATTGAGACGTTTTAATTGTGGGATTGTAAGATTGTAGGATTGTCGGTAAGAGAGCATTGGAAGCATCAGTTTTTTCGTTCGACGAGGAATTTTGCCAGTGAGCTTAGAGTTTCGGCTTTGCCACCGAAGCCGCTGATGGATTTCAAAGCCGAATCGATGAGTCCGTTCGCTCTGGTTAGAGATTCATCCACGCCGAACAACGCCGGATATGTGGCCTTTTCCGCCGCCGAGTCTTTTCCGGCAGTTTTACCCAATTGCTGGGAACTCTGGGTCACATCGAGCACATCATCCACAATCTGAAATGCGAGTCCGACGGACTGGCCGAATTCTCGCAGTTTGGCGACCTCCGCGTCGTTTGCGCCCGCGTAGATTCCTCCGCTGACTACGCTGGCAGTGATGAGAGCAGCTGTCTTTGCGCGATGGATGTATTCGACGATCTCAAGGTTCGGCTTCTGGTGCTCAGTTTCCAGATCGACTACCTGGCCGCCGATCATTCCGTTGACGGTACCGGTGCCGCGAGCAATTTCTTCTATGATGCGGACCCGGCACGCGGCGGAGCATTTCAGCCGCGACAGGACTTCGTAAGCTTGCGTTTGCAGAGCATCCCCAGCCAGAATCGCGATGGCCTCTCCGTAAACTTTGTGGCAGGTCGGACGGCCTCGGCGCAGGTCGTCATTATCGAGCGCCGGAAGATCGTCGTGAATCAGGGAATAGGTGTGCAACATTTCCAGCGCGGCGCCTAGTTCTTCGATTCCCAGGGGAAGGGAACCAGCGACCATCCGACCCCCTTCCATGCAGAGGATGGGTCGCAGGCGCTTGCCTCCTGCAAAGACGCTGTGGCGCATTGCCTTGTGAATGGAAGTAGGGCACTGTTGCGTTGATGGCAGCAGTCGTTCCAGCGCTGTGTCCACCATCATTCGGCCTTGCTCTAGAGTTTCCTCGAGCATGACGGTGAGTATAGCAAGTGAGGAAATGAGGGGAATTGAGGACACACGTAGGGACAGCCGATGGCGGCTGTCCCTACGCAAATGCTAGGCGGCGACAGTATTCTTACGCGCCGAACTTGCCAGCGCGGCTTTTGCAATGCTTCTTGTGTCGGACGATGGGCAGCAGTCCGCCGCTCCCGCATTCATCGTGGCTGTCCACATGTCCTCATCGGCCAGGCGATGGTTGCAAACGATGGAGACGTCCGGGAACTCGTGTGACAGTTCGGCCACATCCGCGAGAGAGGACGCTTCCAAATCTAGGATCACGGCTCCCGCATGGTGGTTGACTATGCTGCTGCGCAGTTCACGTCTGGATCGAGCCGTGTAAATCTCATGGGTCGACTTCGACAACGAAGCGATCAGATTTTGCGAAATCGCAGAATCACTCTGGAGGAGAACAACATTGAGAGGTTGCATACTTCCCTCTAACTTTCACCATTCGCATGTGAGGCGAAGGCTCCTGCTGTGGCCACTTCACCGGCGTGAATATCGCCACAGTCGTTAATACAGCTTCTTACTTGCGGCCAGTTGCTTTCTCAGTAAGAGTGTCAAATGGTTCAGCCTGAAGCTTTCCGTTCTGCCTTAAAAGGATCTCCACCTTGCCTTCGGCTTCCTCCAAGTCTTTGCGGCAACTTGCCGAGAGCTGCATGCCCTCTTCAAAAAGAGTCAGAGATTTTTCCAGCGGCACTTCGCCTTTCTCCAGTTCCTGCACAACTTTCTCCAACCGCTGGAGGCACTCTTCGAATTTTGGCAAGGAGAACTCCCTTTCAATATTATTCTACTGCTGGATGGCCGGTGAATATCAGGGAAAAACTGTACGCGGTTCCTAAGTGGGATCGGGTGTACCACCTAAATTCCGGCGGCGGATTGCGAAACGCCTCCAAGGGCCTCAAGTACATCCACCGCAGAGGGGTACTTTCCCTGAGGGGCACTGATTTGGGCCCCTTGCACCATCCCACGGACCGCGATCAGCATTTCGCGGGCAATAGCAATGCCTTCTTCGCGAGCAGCTTCCGGGCTTGGAGCGCTGGACATACGCTGCAGAATGGAGTCCGGCACTGAAACCCGCAATTCGTTTTTCATGAATTCGGCGTTTCGCGCGCTTACCAGGGGCCAGATGCCGGCGACTACTGGAATCCGGCAGTGCTCGATCCGGCGTAGAAACTCTTCCATCAAGCTGAGGTCGAATACGGGCTGGGTAACGGCGTATTCGGCTCCTGCTTCGACCTTGTATTCGAAGCGGCGAACTTCCTCATCGAGGTTGGTCACCCCGGGATTTGCTCCCACGCCGATCACAAACGATGTGCCTGCTCCGATTGCGTTGCCGCCAATATCCAGGCCGCGGTTCAAGTTGTGGACGATATTGACGAGGCCGATAGCATCTACGTCAAACACAGCCGTTGCATCCGGATAGCTGCCCATTTTCGGCGGGTCTCCGGTAATGCAGATCAGGTTGCGAAGGCCAGTCGCGGCTGCTCCCAGCAAGTCCGACTGAATACATAGAACGTTACGATCACGACATGTGTAGTGCATGATCGTTTCGATACCAACCTCGCGCTGGATCAGCAATGAGAGTGCCTGGTTACTCATTCTGGCAGACGCGCGTGGACTATCCGGGATGTTGATCCCATCGACTCCCACGGATTTTAGAAATCGCGAGCCCTCGACTTCTTTGCGAATATCCGTACCTTTGGGAGGAACAATCTCTACCATGGTGACAAATTCGCCCGCGGCCAGCTTTGCGCCAAGGGCGGAACGCTGTTCCAGAGGGGCGGCCACAGCCGCAGCTACAGCTGCTCCGCTTTTGACGTGGGCACTTGGTGTCTTGGAGCGGGCTTCGCTGGCGCGCAGCGCGGACTTCATCACGCGGATGTGCTCGGGAGTGCTTCCGCAACATCCACCGATCAGCCGAACGCCCGCATTGACGAACTTCCGGGCATAGCTCGCCATATATTCGGGGGAGCAAAGATAAATATTGCGTCCTTCGACCGAACGCGGGATTCCGGCGTTGGGTTGGGCCGAGAGCGGCAGCGACGTGGCGGCACGCACGCGTTCCATTGCTTCGAGCATAGCCACCGGACCGACGCTGCAATTGCAGCCGATTACATCGGCACCCCACTCTTCCAACCGCGGCGCAAAAGTCTCAGGGGTCGAGCCGTCAAGGCAATTCGAATCTTCGTCAACTGTGACCTGAGCCACCACCCGAATCTTGGGATCCACGTCGCGGGCTGCCAGGATTGCCTGATGGAGTTCTTCGACATAGCCGAACGTCTCCATTATCAGAACATCGACGCCGCCTTCCGCGAGAGCTTCAATTTGCTGTCGGAAAGCCACCCGAGCTTCGGCGAAAGAAGTCTTACCAAGAGGTTCGATGCGGATGCCCAGCGGCCCCACTGCTCCCGCCACTAATACGTCAAAGCTTTTCGCAGCTTCCCGCGCGAGATGCGCGCCCGCCAGGTTGATTTCTCGCACCCGATTGGCTAGGCCATGCCTTTCAAGCCGGAAAGAGTTTCCACCAAAAGTGTTGGTTTCTATGAGTTCAGCGCCCGCCTGCAAGTAGTCGTGGTGAATCCCGCGAATGAGTTCAGGCTGAGACAGGTTGAGTTCGTCATAACAGCGATTAATGAAAACACCCTTGGAGTACAGAAGAGTGCCCATGGCGCCATCGCACAGCACCGGCGACTTTTTGAGACGCTCCAGTAAATCAACGGCCATATATCGAGAATACAAGATGATCGCGGGGTTTGCACACGGCAGCGGATTCCGAAATGTCTCAAAAGGCTCTGTTATAATCCGCTTCTTTGCATCCAACTCACCAGCGCTCATGCCTTTTGGAGTTCCCGGGTTGAAAAAAACCTTCGGCAGGATTTTTTTGTTAGTGGTGGGATGTGTATCTGTAATCTCTTGCGGGAGCAGCAGCTCGACGACCACCGCTAACCGTCCCAGCGGATTGAAATTTCGGGCGTTTGTTTCTAATCCGCTGTCTCCTTCCGTCGCTTCCGCCTTGCCCGTGCTCAATATCGTTAATGCGTCTGCAGACTTGCAGTCGGCGTCGGTGGTGAGTTTAGCTGGAGCCGTTACGAACGCAGGCATGATGGTCTTATCTCCGAATAGGGCCTTCACGTTGGTGCAAAATCCCACGGGTAATTCAGTAGCGGTGGTTAATAACGCGGCCGAAACTGTAAATTCCACGTTCAATCTACCGGGTCCCACTCAGAGCATGTTCATTTGGATCGACAACGGGACCGCCTATGCTGCGGTGCCGACCGCGCCCGTGAGTACAGCGCAGGGGGCGTCCCCGGGAGCGGTGGTCGTGGTCAACCTGTCAAGCTCAGGAATCCTGGCCACGATTCCCGTGCCTGGCGCCAATTACGTCATTGAGAGCCATGACGGGAGCAGAGTTCTCGCTTTTGGAAATAATCCGCAAGCCGTGACCATAATTTCAACCAGCCAGCTTGGAGCCGCCACGGACCCGCGCACGGTCTTGACCAGCGCGAGCTTTGATCACCCGGTATGGGCTGTTTTCAGCAGCGATGACACTACGGCTTACATTCTTAACTGCGGACAAGAATGTGGCGGCTCCGCCGCTAGCGTGGCCGTCCTTGATATGACCCAGAGCCCGCCACAAATTCTCACAACGGTTGCGGTCCCTGGGGCGACTTATGGGATTTTGAACGGTTCTACCCTGTATGTAGCGGGAACTTCGGCAGCCGGCGGAATGCTGACCCTGATCAGTGTCGCTTCAAATACGGTCACGAATGCCAGCGCAATCGCGATTAGCGATGGATATCACAATCGGATGGCGGTCGGCTCGAATGGAAAGTTATTTATAGGCGCTCGCACTTGCAGCGGAGGATGTCTATCCATTTTCAATATCGCTACCGGCAGTGTTGACATGCCAAAGATCAGCGGCGACGTGACCGGCATTCAACCTATTACTGGACGGAACGTCGTTTACGTTTGCCAGAATGGCGCCTTAAACATTTACGACACGGTAAGCGATTCGCTGCAGACCACACAGGTCGACATCGTTGGCCAAGCTATGGACGTGGAGCTCGTGGACTCGCCGTAGACGCGAACTAGCATTTACTGGAGTAGAGTTCCGTTTTCTAAGCAGGTTCCGGTAGAGTTGGTGCCGATGGTCTTAATATTTGCGGTTTCATCCGAACAAAAGAACCGCGAACCAGTTTGATTCGCTGTCATGGGAGATGCGATGACTTGGTATTTCGTGTTCGGCATACGCGACCCCTCACCGGCGCAGTTCCTCAATTCAAACGAGTAACCATATTTTTGACCTTCCGCTAATCGATCGTCGATATCGTTACGGAGGTCTGACAGGGAGCATGTATAACCAGCGTCGCGATGGGAGTCGGTGTAGCGAGATTCTGCCGCGATGATAGATCGAATTGAACTGACGGCCATAGATTCATTGGCCGCAATCCGCGCGCGCAAAAGGTTCGGAATCGCGATGGCCGCAATTATCATCACGATCACAGGAATAAACGCCAGTCCTAAGTATCCCAAGATCAGTCCCGCTAAGGCTATTCCATTTCCGGTTAGACGCCCGGCGCTCTTTCGGATGTTGGACCTGGCAATATGCCCGAGTACAATGGCCGTGATCGCAGCTGGAAAGAAGAAAGAAAAAATACCGGATACGAGACTTCCGATCGCCATTCCACTCGTTTCAGGAGGGGTTGTAACAGCGGATGGCGGTATCGGAACTGCTTCTCCACAGCTCGCGCAAAACTTGCCGTTTTCAGGCAACGGTTGTCCGCACCTGTTGCAAAGCATCAACCCTCCTCATTCCGGGACGTCAGGGGCCAGTTGCTCGTGACAATGGTCAACACAACCTACTCCCGCCTGCATTTTTCGTCAATTCGGTCACGATTCCAATTGCCGTGAAGCCAGAACTCTGGTAACTTTGCGCCCGTCCTTTGCGGACCTCTCGCGGAGTTGGATCAAGTTCGGATTGGAGACCTTTTATGGCATTTTGCAGCGCATGTGGAGCCCAGATCCCAGATGGCTCGACCGTCTGCCCCGCTTGCAACCGTGCAACGACGTCTGCGCCTGCCTCCGCTACGGTGGCTGGTGGCGGAGGCTTAGCTGACAACGTCGCCGGAATGCTTGCATATGTCACGATCATTCCTCCGATCATTTTTCTCGTGACTCCGCCGTATAACAAAAGCCGCTTTGTCCGGTTCCACTCATTCCAGTCGATTTTTTTCATCATCGCCTGGATTGTCCTGTGGACGGCATTGCATTTTCTGGTCGTGATTCCAGTTTTCGGATGGCTGACGCTTTTCCTTTGGCCGTTGGTCGGCCTCGCCGGAATGATCATTTGGATCATTCTGTTGCTCAAAGCGAATCAGGGACAGATGTACAAATTGCCAATTATCGGCGATCTCGCCGAGAAGCAGGCTTCCGATTTCTAATTAAATCTTTCACTCCAAGCAGGGAGCGTTGTGTGGCGACCGCTCTCCGCGCGTCTGCTTGACAGGTTCCCTGACCGATGCCCTTCCGATTAGTTTTGGGTTCTTCACATTTTCAGGTAGTCTGCATACTTGAATCTGAACTCAAAAACTCGAAGGGATGGGGCTTGAAGGTCAAAGTTTTCTATCACGACAAGTGCTTTGATGGGGCATCCTCGGCCGCTCTGTTCTCGCGCTTCTACCGTGAGCGCATTCGCGGTGGAGCCGAATTCACGTTTTGCGGTTTGCTGCACCGGGCGGGTGCGCTTTTCGACAACGTTAATTTTGACGGCGACGAAAACGCCATTGTGGATTTCAAATACTCCAGTTCACCTCGACTTACTTGGTGGTTTGACCATCATCAAAGCGCGTTTTTGACCCCGGCCGATGCAGAGCACTTTGAGCAGGATCAAAGCGACAAGAAATTTTACGATCCTGATTTCAAATCTTGCACCAGCTTCATTGCCATGATCGCGGAGCAGCGCTTCGGATTTGATCCATCCCCTGTCGCGGAATTGGTTCACTGGACCGATATCATTGACGGCGCAATGTATTCAGACGCGTGGACGGCCGTCGAAATGAAGGCCCCAGCCATGAAGCTCACGATGGCAATCGAGTCTTCTAAAGATCCAGCGTTTATTCCACGCCTAATCCCTCTCATCGCGACCAAGCCCCTTGCGGAGATTCTGGAGGAGCCTTTCGTTGCTTCGTTATTGCCCCCGCTGCTGAGCCGCCATGAACAGTCGATAGAAATTCTCAGGAAGCGCATTGAAGTCAAAAATGGGACGCTCTTTTTTGATGTGACGGATCTGGACCTGGAAGGCTATAACAAGTTTGTTCCGTACTATTTGAGTCCGGAATCCATTTATAGCGTGGGTTTGAGCAAAAGCAGTTTTCGCGTGAAGGTTTCGGTGGGATCTAATCCCTGGGCGCCCATTGAGCCTACAGTTAATCTTGCCAAGATCTGCGAGCGTTATGGAGGCGGAGGGCACGCTCGCGTGGGTGCGATCTCCTTTGACGTCAACCAACACGAGCTCGCGCGGAAAGCTGCGGCGGAAATTGTGGAAGAGCTGCGCGCCAGTGTTGGGTCGTATAGTCAGGGCCGGTGAATGCGAATCCCGTGAGCGATTCCGGTTCCATTATCCTCCGCAGCGAAAACCTGGGTCGGGTTGTCAATGGTAAGGTGCTAGTCGACGATGTCACATTCGACCTTTGGGCAAGTGAAGTACTGGCGATTGTCGGTCCGAGTGGATCGGGAAAGAGCTCTTTATTGCGGCTATTGAACCGGCTCGACGAACCCAGCAACGGCACTGTCTATCTTGAGGGAATTGATTACCGCCAGATTGAGCCGCGCACCTTACGCCGAAAGGTTGGCCTGGTGACTCAGCGTCCTTACTTGTTTCCCGGCACGGTCGGGGAGAATCTGAAATTCGGCCCTGCCCAACATGGACAAGTGCTTTCCCAGGAATCTCTGGATGATCTGCTTGCTAAGGTAGGCTTGCGAGGATATTCGGCTCGAAATGTCGCCAACCTTTCAGGAGGAGAAGCGCAGCGAGTTGCCGTGGCGAGGACTCTTGCGAACCGTCCGCTAATACTATTGCTCGATGAACCGACCTCCGCTTTGGATGAGGCGTCGAAGTTCGAGATCGAAGCGTTGCTGCTAAGTATTGTGCTGGACCAGCGGCTCACATGTGTGATCGTGACTCACGACAAAACCCAGGCTGCGCGGTTAGCTGAGCGGGCGCTCGTGCTCGAATCGGGACGTGTTGTGCGAATGGGCGCCACAAGCGAGGTGCTTCATGCTTAAACATTTCTTCAGCAATCCGCTTCACTTGGTGTTGGTGCAAGCGGGATCCGCGGCAGCGGCTGCGATGATTGTCGTGCTTCTTGCGCGCAGGCGGGGAATACATCTTGAGAACGAAACCTTGATTGCTATGATTCGCGGGCTCATTCAAATCATCGCGGTCGGGTCTATTCTCGTGATCTTACTTCGGGGTCCGCGTTGGACGGGTGGTTTGTTATTGGCAGTGATGATCGTGGCCGCGGGTGCCACGTCGGCAAGACGCGCTAAGGGCATTCCCGGTGCTTTCACTGTTTCCACCTGGGCAATTGCATTCGGAGCCGGCTCTGTCATTGCCATCATGACTTGGCTGGGAGTGATTGATAGCGCCATTACGTCTCTTGTGCCTGTGGGCAGCATGTTGATTGCAAATGCGATGAACACGAATGGACTTGCACTAAACCGCCTTCGTGGGGACGTTCTGGCACACAGAGGGGAAATCGAGGCGGCATTAGCCTTGGGAGCGGAAACCAAAGTCAGCGTTTCTCCGTATATTCAGGTAGCCTTCGAATCGAGTTTGATACCGGCTATCGATTCAGTACGCTCTCTCGGAATCGTCTGGATTCCAGGGCTAATGGCAGGTATGCTGCTCTCCGGTGTGCGGCCGTTGTATGCGGCAATTTATCAGTTTGTGGTATTAGCTATGATCCTCGCTGCATCGGGTTTGACGTCGCTCGTTAGTACGCTGCTCATTCGTGCGCGGATTTTTACATCCGCGGAACAATTGATTCTTCAGCCTGGGAGATAATAAGAGCATGAGAAGTATGGTTCACGCCGGCATCGCGACCGCGCAGAGTGAACAGCCACACATTAAAGTATTGCGCGCGGTAGCGTCGCTGGAATTGATCAAAGGGCTTATTGTCTTGGCGGCGGGGTTTGGTGTTCTTCTACTCACCCATAAAGATCCGGGAGACATCGCCGATTGGTGCCTCAGCGTCCTCCATATTAGCCCGGACCATCATTTTGCTCAGGTCTTCCTCGACTGGGCGGACACCTTGACGGAAACCAAGTTGTGGGTAGTCGCCGGCGCAGCCGCTATTTACTCAACTCTGCGCTTCGTTGAAGCTTACGGGTTATGGAAGGCGAGACCCTGGGCGGAATGGATCGCCTTAATTTCGGGAACGTTATATTTGCCATTCGAGATATTCAAATTGATGGAAAATCCAAACTTGTTTCACGTTAGTATTCTCGCGGTGAACCTTGCGGTCGTGATCTATATCGCGTATGTATTGTTGGACGCGCGAGCGCGGAAAGTCAGAATCCGGGCCTGAGTAAACTTGAACGCTTCCGCGGCGTGAATATTCTGAGAGTCCCGGCGCACTCAGACTGCATTTACGACATGCTAAACTGCCTTTTGCCGCTATCTCTCGCCTGACTCCGGGGATTCTTGCTCAATGCCTGTACTGCGCGTCACTATTCTGTGGCATCAACATCAGCCCTTTTATAAGGACCTGGTTACCGGAGAATATCGCCTGCCCTGGGTTCGCCTGCATGCCTTGAAAGACTATTACGGGATGGTCAAACTGCTGGACGAGTTCCCGAATGTTCACCAGACTTTCAATTTGGTGCCGTCTTTAATTGCGCAGATTCAGGACTACGTGGCGGGGACGGCGGAGGATCCGTTTCTGAGTGTGGCGGCAAAACCAGCCAAAGAACTGACTCCGGAAGAGAGGCGTTTTGCCCTGAAATATCTCTTCCAGGCCAATCAGGCTAATATGATTGCCCGCTATCCCCGGTACCAGGAACTCTGGGAGACTCTTCAGAACGCCAGCTCGGCCCCACAGCGTGCCGATAAATACTTTCAACCGCAGGACTTCACCGATCTGCAAGTACTTTCGCAGATTGCCTGGTTTGATGAGTTCTTTCTGGAAGACCCGGAGATTGCGGCTCTTGTCGCCAAAGGAAAAAACTATTCTTTGGACGACCAGAGTTACGTAATTGCCAGGCAGCGTGAGTTGGTCGGCCAGGTGATTCCGGCGCACGCTGAAGCAGCACTGAAGGGACAAATCGAGATTTCAACCTCGCCGTTTTATCATCCGATTCTGCCATTGCTGTGCGACACAAATATTGGCGCGGTTTCTGCGCCCGGATTGCCGCTTCCACAGAGCCGTTTTCGCTACCCCGAAGATGCTCGAGAGCAAATCCAGAGAGGTTTGAATTTACATCAACAAGTCTTCGGAGTTCGTCCGCAAGGGGTGTGGCCTTCTGAAGGCAGCGTTTCAGAGGAGGCTTTGAAAATAGCTGCAAGCTTGGGTGTGAAGTGGATGGCGACTGACGAGGAAGTTCTGGGCCGCACTCTCGGGATTTCATTTTCTCGCGATGGAGCGGGGCGATTGTCGCCGGATGCAGCCGCGAGACTCTACACCATGTACCGCTATGAGAGTGGCCCAACTGCGATGCACCTGATCTTCCGCGATCACACGATTTCGGATCTCATCGGCTTTGTGTACTCCGGAATGCCCCCGCAAGACGCGGCGAACCACCTCGTCAGCAGCATCCAGCAGGCAGCGCAACCCGTTCTCGACAGCGGACGCGATGCGCTGGTTTCAATCATTCTGGACGGCGAGAACGCCTGGGAGTACTATCCGCGATCCGGCAGAGAGTTTCTCCGGCGGTTCTATGACCGGCTTGAAGAAGACCAGGGAATTGAGGCGGTCACCGTGTCTGAAGCAATTCAGCAGCACAAAGAGGTTGCGGAATTGCACTCTCTGGTTCCCGGCTCATGGATTCGCGCAAACTTCAACGTTTGGATTGGGGCGCGCGAGGACAACCGGGCATGGGATTATCTTTATCACGCCCGCAATTTCTATTCCCAAGTTTCCCCACACTGCAGCGCGGAACAACGAAAACTGGCATTCGAGGAATTACTCATCGCCGAAGGCAGCGATTGGAACTGGTGGTACGGTCCGGAGCATTCTTCGGCGAATGACCGCGAGTTTGATGAGCTTTATCGCAAGCATCTTTCCAATGTTTATCAGGCTTTGGGAGCGGTCCCGCCGGATTATCTCGCACAGTCAATTAATCGCGGCGGAGCGAATCCTCTTTTTACGCCGCAGAGCGCCCACATTCATCCCCGAATTACCGGCGACTCAGTCCGTTATTTTGAATGGATGGGAGCAGCGGTTTACGCTCCGGATCGCCGAGCCGGTTCCATGCACGGCAAGCAATTTCTGCTGGATTCAATTCATGCGGGGATAGATGAATCCTTTGTCTACGGGAGGCTCGATTTTACCGACAAAGTCCCTGAGAGCGATTTTGAGTTGGTCGTGAACGTGGAATCCCGGGCCGATGGTGAACACAATCCACGGCGCTCCTTGAGGCTTGATGCGAGGGCAGAGGCTGGACAAATACAATCATGGAATTTATGTGTACCTGAAGAGGAGGAACCCGTTGCAACGTCAAACGAGCGCCAGAACGACATAAGGGTCGCCCTCGGCCGCAGCCTGCAGTTCAGGTTGCCGTTGGTATTTTTGTCCGCACCGCCTGCAACATCGAATCGTGCAACCACCGCCAGCACAGCCAATAAACTACGTCTCAGGTGCAGCCTGTGGCGGAATCGGCTTCCGGTAGACGCGCTGCCGGAAGAGGGATGGATGGAGCTTCAGTTGGAAGGTGAAGATGAGTGGGTATCGCACTGAGCGCCCGAACTTTGGATCCTTCGATCGAATGGAAGCGGAAAGTTGACCTCAGTGCTCCGCTGATATAATCGCTGGTTCCAGCGGCTCAATATTTAAATCAGAAATTTTTCGGAATTGAGCGGGAAAGTTCTGTCGAGCGACCATCTGCTGAAAATCGTACAAAAAAGAGAGGAATCTTCATGAGCAATATTATCGACATACATGCGCGGGAAGTGCTTGATTCTCGTGGCAATCCCACGGTAGAAGCCGAAGTGATTCTCGGTGATGGAACCCAGGGGCGAGCGATTGTGCCCAGCGGCGCGTCGACCGGAGAACATGAAGCGGTCGAGTTTCGCGATGGAGATAAGAAGCGTTTTCTCGGCAAGGGCGTGCTCAAAGCGGTGGAAAATGTGAATGGCGAAATTGCCGAAGCCTTGGCCGGTTTCGATGCCGCCGACCAGCGCATGGTTGACAAGAAGATGATTGAGCTCGACGGCACGGAGAATAAAGGCCGACTAGGAGCTAACGCGATCTTGGCTGTATCGATGGCGACCGCCCGCGCATCGGCTGTCTATTTCCAGCTTCCGCTATATCGATACCTTGGAGGCGCGGGCGCCAACACTTTGCCGACACCGATGATGAATATCCTCAACGGAGGCGCTCACGCCGATAACAACGTCGATTTCCAGGAATTCATGGTCATGCCGGTTGGCGCTGAATCGTTTTCTGAAGCACTGCGGTGGGGAGTCGAAGTTTTTCATACTTTGAAGGGTGTACTCAAAAAACGTGGATATAACACGGCTGTCGGCGATGAAGGTGGGTTCGCGCCTTCAGTGAAATCGAACGTCGAAGCCATCGAGGTTGTTTTGGAAGCGATTCAGCAGGCGGGATACAAACCGGGTGAGCAGATTTCCATTGCGCTCGATCCTGCTGCCAGCGAGTTCTATCAAGACGGCAAGTACGTTTTCAAGAAGTCCGACAAATCAGCGAAGAGTTCAGAAGATATGGTTCGCTTCTGGGCAAAGTGGGTAAATGATTATCCGATAGTCTCGCTTGAAGATGGCCTCGCGGAAAACGACTGGGATGGATGGAAGAATCTAACCGACGAGATAGGAAACAAAATTCAGTTGGTTGGAGATGATCTATTCGTCACCAACACAGAATTTTTGCAGAAGGGAATTGATCGGGGTGTCGCGAATTCAATTCTGATCAAAGTCAACCAGATTGGAACCGTGAGTGAGACCTTGGACGCCATCGATCTGGCTCGCCGCAACGGATACACCTCGATCATTTCTCATCGATCGGGCGAAACTGAAGACACGTTCATTGCAGACTTGGCCGTGGCGACTGGAGCCGGGCAGATCAAGACCGGATCGGCATCGAGAACCGACCGCGTCGTAAAGTACAACCAACTGCTTAGGATTGAGGAAGAGTTGGGGGATTCGGCGAGGTTCTTGGGGCTGAAGGCGTTGAACTACAAGGGATAGTCATCGATGGTGGGAGGTAGCTCTTTCCCAAATCAGGGATCGGGCCGTTCGATTCTTTCTTTATCGGGATTTGATCCGCGTATTGGCCCGATAAACTGTGATCATGGAAATAACCAGTGAGAAGGCCCAGGAGCAACTGGAGCATCTTATCGAAGTGGCCGCTACAGGCGAGGTGATAATCATCCTCTTAGACGGCATACCTGCGGCCAGATTGGTGTCAATCTCTTCTAGCTTTCCAAGTGAGTTCAGTGATCCGTTGCAAGAAGGATGATTTCCGCGCTCCGGATCAGTTTCCTCTCAAAGCCCTATCTTTTCATCCGCTGATGGCCCGTATGTCGCGGGTACCGGCTCGTCGTTCATTCGCAAATACACTCCGAGCTGAGCCCGGTGATGGATTATGTGGTTGATGAACATCTGCCTGTAAGCTAGAAAGCGCGATCCCGCAAAGATCGGCTTTCCGTTAGCGCTTAACTTCCAGCTTTCCGTCCACGCTGTATCCGGAGTAGTTTTGAGAGCAGCGCGAGCGTTGGCCGCGCCATCGTCGAGAACCTTCACTAGTTGTGCCGCAGACTCGAACGACAAAGGTTTGTAATTTGCCGTGGCAAAATCGAGTTCAGGAGTAGTCAGGATCGCCAACCCGAATCCCGCGAGCTGCGCGACGTGTGGCGCCAGCTTGCCCAGTGGCGTGGACCTGGGATGCGGCGCAAAGTCTCTCTTCTCGACTGGAATGCGCTCCAAGGTCCTTCGCGTCCTTTTCATTTCTTCGTCGAATTCGATTAGTAGAAGTTCGCTGACTGACATGCGCTTCCTCCTGGATCAGGTATGATTTTGAAATTGTCCGGCATCGCCACCGATTTGCCAAGAGCCAATAAGCGAAACCCAGGAGCTGAATGACCCGTCCTAAACCTCTCGTTCTTATCATCCTCGATGGCTGGGGATACCGCGCCGAAACCAAAGCCAACGCAATCGCGCTTGCCAGCAAACCGACCTATGATCGACTTCTGCGTGAGTATCCCAATACGCTGATTCAAACCAGCGGACATTTTGTCGGCCTTCCCGATGGCCAGATGGGTAACAGCGAGGTTGGACATCTCAACATCGGTGCGGGTCGAATCGTCCACATGGATAGTACTCGCATCGAGTTGATGATTCAGAATGGCGAGTTCTTTCAGCATCCCGTTTTGCTCGCGGCTATGAAGAATGCGCGCCTCGATGGTCGGCAGCTTCATCTTTTCGGATTGGTTTCTGATGGAGGGGTTCACTCTTACCAAAGCCATCTTCATGCGCTGTTGGAAATGGCCAAACAGAATAGCGTCGACCGGGTCTTCGTCCACGCGTTCACGGATGGCCGCGACACCTTGCCGACGAACGGTGCCGGATATTTGGAACTTCTGTTGCAGAAGATGCGCGAGTACAACACTGGAAAGATTGCCAGCGTGCATGGGCGCTACTATGCAATGGACCGCGATCGCCGCTGGGAGCGCATCGACAAGGCATTCAAGGCCATGGTCAATGGTGTTGGCGAAGGCGGAAACTTCACTGATCCGGTTCTGGGCGTGAAGGATTCCTACAATAAAAACGTAACCGACGAATTTATCGTCCCGTTTGTCTGCACCGATGAGCATGGAAAAGCTGTCGCAACCATTCGCGATAACGACTCCTGCGTCTGCTTTAACTTTCGCGCTGACCGTGTCCGTCAGATTACGCGCGCGCTTACCCGCAACAGCGGCCTGAACGCCCAAGGCGGACGCGACCTGCCCGGTGCGGATGACCTCGACGCTGCTATCCCCAGAGATCGAGTTCCGAGCAATTTGGAATATGTCTGCATGACGCAGTACGACAAGCATTTCAGCTTGCCGATCGTGATTCCGCCAGAATCGATGAACAATATTCTTGCCAATGTCATGGGCGAAATGAATCTGCGTAATCTTCGCGTGGCCGAAACAGAAAAATATGCCCACGTCACTTATTTTTTCAATGGCGGAGTGGAGACTCCTTTTCCCGGCGAAGACCGGTTGCTGGTTCCATCGCAAAAGGTCGCGACTTACGATTTGATGCCGGAGATGAGCGCCTCCGGCATAGCCGATGCTGTCGTCAAAGCAGTCGAGGGCGGCACGTTCGATGTGGTCATCGTCAACTTCGCCAATGCCGACATGGTCGGACACTCCGGCAAGATCGAGCCGACGATCCGTGCTGTTGAAACCGTGGATGGGTGTCTGGAGCGCATCGAACGGGCCGTACGCGCGAAGGGCGGTGCAATTCTGATTACCGCCGACCACGGGAACGCCGAGATGCTGATCGATCCAGTCACTGGAGGGCCCCACACCGCGCATACCACGAATCCGGTGCCCTTCATTGTGATCGGGGAGAATGGCAAGAACATTACGCTAAAGCCGGGCGGTTCTTTGCGCGATATCTCTCCCACGATTCTTGGGATGTTAGGCATTCCGCAACCAAAGGACATGAGCGGACACGATCTGCGAATGGTGCCAAAGATCTAAGACCATTTGGAAGGGCGTCGGTCGGCTGCTTCGATTCCCACCCCTTTCGCGAAGTGCGCGAAAGGAGGGGCCCCCTCGTTGTGGTGATTCTGGCGAAGTCGAAATCTGTGGAGGCACTCTCTCGTTTTAATATCATTCGATGAAGATTCTGATTCTTCCCTACACTCGCGGGAGCTTCTGGAATGCTCCACCTTGGTTTTCGGAGCGGCTTCGGAAAGAATTTCCGCAAATTGAGGTTGTTCAACTCAGCGACTTCGACCAAGTTGAGGGACGGATCAGGGATGCCGAAATCGTGGTCACCTGGTCCCTTCGCCCTGAACAATTCAATGCCGCAGCCAAACTTCGCTGGATACATTCTCCGGCAGCGGCGGTGCATCAATTGATGTTTCCGGAGCTGATCAAGAGTGACGTGATACTCACCAATGGTCGCGAGGTTCATGGAGCGACCGTTGCTGAGCACGTGATTGCGCTGATCTTTGCGTTGGCGAAAAAGCTGCCGCTCTCGATGCGATGTCAAGAGAAGCATGTATGGGGACAGAACCAAGTTTGGGAATCGCAACCGCAGCCCCGCGAAGTGTCTGGCGCTACGCTTGGTCTTGTCGGACTGGGAAGCATCGGGACGGAAGTAGCGAAGCGCGCATCGGCGCTCGGCATGCGAGTGATTGCGGTTCGCAACAGAGTGGAAGCGGAAAAACCTGACAATGTCGAGCAAGTCTATGCTTCGTCCCAGATCGACTTGATGTCGGGTCAGTCCGACTATGTGGTACTAGCAGCGCCGCTGACGTCTTCTACCACTGGAATGATCAATGCCGCGCGACTTGCCAGCATGAAACCAGCTGGCTATTTGATTAATGTTAGTCGCGGCCAGCTGGTAGATGAATCCGCACTCGCGGAGGCCCTGCGATCGAGAAAAATCGCTGGCGCCGCGTTGGATGTTTTTGAGAAAGAGCCGCTAGCGCTTGAATCGCCGCTGTGGGATTTGGAAAACCTGCTCATTACTCCGCACACCGCTGGCTTTACAGAAAAGCTGTGGGACAAGCATTATGCTTTTTTCATGGAAAATCTGCGGCGCTATCTGAGTCATCAGCCTCTCTTAGCGGTCGTCGACAAGAGTAGGGGATACTGAGAGCCGGGCCTTAGAGGCTGAAGGCCGTTTTGAAGGTAAGGCGTTGGTTCGCAGCGGTGAATCGCTGCGCCACCCAAAAAACACCGGTTTTCCCAAGGTTTAACTAGGTCAGTGCAGTTCAATATTTCCTGATCCAGTTTCGATTTGCACGGAGACTCCGCCGCCGCGAACTTTTCCTCGAAGATCTTTTTTCCCGGTAGATGCTTCCAACACGATCGGAAAATCCGTGGAAACTCTACCTGAGCTGGTATGGGCATTGAGATCAAACGCAGCGTTGGGTGCGAAACGAATGTCAACGCCGCCGGAGCCTGTGTGCACGTTCCAAGCGCCGGTGGGCGCGCCATCGGCATGGATGGACCCGCTTCCGGTACTCGCCTCAAGAGAACCTCTAATACCCCGGAGGTCGACGCTGCCCGAGCCGGTGCTTGCGCGAACCGATCCCGAGGACGTTTGCTCCAGACGCAGGTCTCCGCTTCCGGTGCTGCCTTCGAAGCCGCCCGCAACATCGGTTGCGTGGATCGATCCACTTCCGGTCTTGGCGTGAACGTTTCCTTTAACTTGATCAATTTCGATTGCACCTGATCCGGTGCCGGCGCGAACGGTGCTGCCGATCCGCGAAATCTTGAGATGTCCTGAGCCGGACGAGACATCAAGAGAACCGTTAATGCCTTCAATATCCTCGCCGCCCGAACCGGTTTGCGAATGCAGTTGAGTTTCGGCGGGCACGAGCAGTTCGTAGCTTATGGATACGTCGCGCCGCAAGTCGGGGTCGTCGACGTGGCCGATGCGAATGTCGTTACCGTTTTGCTCGATTGGGGGATTGTTCTCCAGGCGTTTAATTTTGTCCTCGGCGTTTCCGCCAAACCAATCATGGACTCTGATTCGTCCCGTCACGCGCACTTCGTTCGAGGACCCGGTTCGTACCTCAATTTTTCCTGAGCCGGTAGTCACGTCGAGATTCACACTGCCGGTAACTTTCAAAGTCCGCTGGAAAGAGCCCTCTGAGTCAGCGGTTGCAGGGATGGCGAAGGCCAGAATGCAGCAAAGAGCGACTAGGAATAAAGGAAGTCTGGGCGGCGGTGGGAATGCATTCATTGTGGGAGATGGCATTTTGATTCTTCCTCCGCGGTAGGCATTCCGAATCATTGACGCAATGCTCTCTCGCTCCTGCGGGGCTGCGCGATCCGCAATTGCGCCCATCGCGCTTTATCGATTCCATCTATACCCCGGACTTCCGTCCGGGGCTAAGATAGGGCGCTCCTCGGGAGCTCATGTTATTGCAAAACGACTTGGTCGCCTTCTTTTAGTCCGCTAAGGACTTCGGTCTTGGCGCCATTTGAAATGCCGATGTTGACGGCGACTTTGACCTTGCCATCTTTGGCGCTAGGCTGCGGAATTTCGACGGAAGCCTTCTTGTCCTTGTCGTAAATGAGTGCGCCCTCCGGAATTTGGAGAACATTCTTGTGCTCTTCGAGAATGATTTCTGCGTTTGCGGTCATCTCCGCCTTCAGTTCGCCGCCTGGGTTGTTGATCGAGACTCGCACCTCGAAAGTTGTGACATTGTCTTTCTCCACTCCCATGGGAGAAATTTTTGTCACGACACCATTGAAGGTTTTATCTTTGAAACTCTCCACCTTGATCCGCGCGGGCTGGCCTAAATAAACCCGGCCAATATCGCTCTCATCGACTTTTCCTTTCACGTAGACCTGGCTGGTATCGCCCAGGGTCATGACGAGCGTGGCCGAGGAACCCAACACCAGGATGGAACTAACCGCGTCTCCGAGCTCGACATCGCGGGAAAGGACAACCCCATCCATTGGTGACTCTATATCGGTGTAGTTAAGCTGCTCTTCAAGTTGCTTCAAGTTGGCGCGGCTTTGCGCGATTTGGGCCTGAGACTGAGCAATTTTGGATTGAAGGACGGTCACCTGAGCCTTCGATACATTTTGCTTGTTCAGTGCCATCTTGTAATTTCTGTCGGCATCATCGAGGGCAGTTTCGGAAACGATGCCATCTTTCGCCATGCCTTCGGCTCGATCGTAGGCGCGTTTCAACAAGGGAACATCCGGACCCTCTGCGTCGACTTTGGCGCGCTGCCAATCAGCCTGTGAACTGGCCAGGTTTGCCTCCGCTGCCTGAAGCGCTGCACGAGATTGTTCGACCTGAGCCTCAATCTCAAGCTTGTCCAATTGAGCGAGAAGCTGGCCCTGTTTTACCCTATCCCCAGCGTCAACCAGGAGCTTCTTTACGATGCCGCTGGCTTTGGACTTCACCTCAACCTTGGTAATAGGCTCGACCTTGCCGGTTGCGACGACGCTCTTGGCGAGGTCTCCCTTTTCAACCTTTGCCAGCTTTGAAGGATCAATCTTGGTGCCGCCGCGAGTGAAGGCGTAAAGAGCCCCTGCAAATATCACAATCAAGGCGACAACGATTGTGACGATAATGATCCGCTTACGCCGTTTCTTCCTACCATTTGTATTGCCGTTCACATCGCCTCCTGATTAAAACCGAAAAATACTGGCCACACTTGTCTTACGCATGTGAACATTGCTTTGTTCCCCAAACTTTCCGACCATGGGAAATAGGATCCGCCTTGCGGGAACACTGCTTAGACTCGACCATCCAGAAAACGGAAGCAACAAAGTTTCAGGGGTTATGGTCGTTGTTAACGATGCTGGAAGACAAATCCTGCACCAATTCTACAGTCTCGGAGCCTGAGTTGAAAATGCGATACCGCCTTTGGAATGTTAAAATTAAGCATCCATGATCGCTTTTGTGCTGCTCCGGGTTTTCCTGGTTCTGCTCCTGGTCGCGGCCAATGCGTTTTTTGCGGCAGCGGAGTTCGCCTTGGTGAGCGTCCGCGATACTCGCATCCAGGAACTCATTGAAGCTCGTCGCATCGGCGCCAGAATTGTCCAAAAACTGCACCGTAATCTGGACGAGGTCGTCAACGGCGTCCAACTCGGAATCACCATAGTCAGCCTCACTCTGGGATGGATTGGCGAGCCGTTCGTCGCGCACATCCTCGAGCAGTCGCGGTTCATGAGAGAGGTCCCTCATGCGATGGTCTACGCTCACGGGATCGCGATCGTCATCGCGTTCAGCTTGATTACCTGCATGCACGTGATTCTCGGCGAATTGGTGCCGAAGTCTTTAGCTCTGCAACGTTCAGAACAGGTCGCGCTTGCAGTCGCGGCACCCATGGAAGTCTTCCTTACTCTTACGCGGCCAGTTCTGTTCGTGATGAGCCGGGCGGCTGGATCCGTTCTGCGCGCATTTGGATCGGGGAGGATTCGCCAGGGGCCGGTGCATTCGCCCGACGAGTTGAAACTGATCGTAACTGCCAGCCGTCAATTCGGACAGATTCCCCCTTTCCAGGAGGAGATGATTCATCAAGCCATTGAGCTGGATAACATCACAGTGCGGGAAGTGATGGTGCCGCGTCCTGATATTTTTTCGCTTCCCGGAGATCTGACTTTGGACGAGGCATTGAAGCGAGTGGTGGAGGAGCAACACTCGCGAATTCCGGTTTACGATCCTCAGAGTGGCCCCGAACATATTATTGGAGTGCTTTATTCGAAGGACTTGATGAGGTGGATCCGGCTTCGCATTACTGGAAATTCTCCGCAGCCAATCGCCAGCCGTATCGGCAACATGAAGATCAGTCAAATCATGCACGACGTTCTGGTAGTGCCGGAAACCAAGGTTCTGACCGAACTTCTCACCGAGTTCAGAGAGCGCAAGCGGCATCTCGCCGTAGTTGTCGATGAGTTTGGATCGACAGCGGGAGTAATAACCGTGGAAGATATCCTCGAACAGTTGGTAGGTGAGATCGAGGACGAGTTCGATGTGGTGCCGTCCGAGCAGGCAATGGTGGGCAGCGCGGATGAGTCTCTCATGTTGGAAGGTTCGACGAGTATTCGCGATCTGGAGTCGCAGTACGACCTATTGTTGCCTCGTGATCGCGGTTTCGAAACTTTGGCGGGCTTTGTGCTGGCGCAACTTCAGAAAATTCCGCGAACTGGAGAAGCTTTCGAATACGAGGACCACCGTTTCGTGATTGCCGAGATGGATGGCCACCGGATAGCCAAGGTGAAGATCGAGAAATTACAACCAATTGCCCTTGGGCAGGGCGCCCCGTGAACGCTGCCAAGAGGAGCGGGCGAACGACTAACGACGAACGACCAACGACCATCTGAATGCTCCGATATCTCTCCCTTCGTGTCCTCTACACGCTGCCCGTCATCTGGTTGGTCGTCTCGCTGGTCTTCCTGCTGATCCATTTGGTTCCTGGAGATCCGATTATTCAAATGCTGGGAGAAGGCGCTGCCGCGACGGACATACAAGCCGCACGGCATGCGTACGGTCTCGATGTGCCGCTGGGCCAGCAGTACTTTCACTATTGGAAAGGCGTGCTGCACGGGGATCTCGGGCCGTCGGTGCGGTTCAACCAGAGTGTCAGCAGCCTGATCGCACAGCGGTATCCCTATACGGTGCAACTGACAATTGCCGCTTTAGTAGTTGCGATCTTGCTCTCGATTCCCGCTGGCGTCCGGTCGGCACAAAGACGAAATCGCTGGGACGATCGCACACTCAGCGTGGTCAGCCTCTTTGGATTGTCGTTCCCGAACTTTGCGCTGGGTCCGATATTGATTTTGCTTTTCTCCATCAAGCTGGGATTGCTGCCGGTATCGGGTTCTGGAAGTTTTGCTCACCTGATCTTGCCGGCAATCACGATGGGCGGCGCGCTGGCGGCAATTCTGACGCGCATGGTTCGGACGTCGATGCTGGAAGAACTCGGTCAGGATTACATCCGTACGGCGCGGGCCAAGGGATTGCCGGAACGCGCTGTCGTTTATCGCCACGCATTGCGGAATGCAATGATCCCGGTGATTACGGTCCTAGGGTTGCAATTTGGCGCGTTGCTGGCCGGCGCAATCGTAACCGAGACTATTTTCTCCTGGCCCGGAATCGGGAGACTCACAATTCAAGCTATCAGCAATCGCGACTACTATTTGGTACAGGGATGCATTCTGGCGATTGGGTTGACGTATGTCGCCGTCAATTTTCTGACTGACTTTCTGTATTCAGTGGCGAATCCGAGGATTCGGCAGTGACGACATACCGGGAACGTGTATTTTCCAGTCTCAAGAGCGGTTAGCCATCCGACCTAGATTTCACTATGTCCACAGCCGCAATTTCATTCCGTCGCGTCGCACGCCACAATGTGCTGGCAGTAATCGGAATTGTGCTTGTTACAGTTTTCACTCTCTCCGCGATATTCGCGCCTTGGATCGCCCCTCAGAATCCCGCGCAAATCGATCTGCCCAACCGATTGGAAGCGCCCTCAGCTGCTCACTGGTGTGGTACCGACGAACTTGGCCGTGACATTTTTTCGCGGTTGATTTATGGATCGCGAATTTCGATGCTTGTGGGAAGTTGTGTCGTCGCTGCCTCGCTTGCGTTGGGACTGATTATCGGATCGGTCGCGGGATACTACGGCGGAGGCATTGATCGTTTCGTGAACGTCGTAATCATGAATGCATTTCTATCGTTACCTGGAATTCTGCTGGCGATTGCGTTTGTGGCTTTTCGCGGCCCCGGAATCTTCAATTTGATATTGGCACTGTCCCTTGGCGGTTGGGTGGGATATGCACGCTTGGTGCGGGCACAAGTACTTGCGGTGCGTGAGCGCGAATTTGTCGAAGCCGCGCGGGCACTCGGAGCCACTGACCTGCGGGTGATCGTTCGTCACATTCTGCCAAATATTATTCAGCCCATTGTCGTGCAGGCGGCAATCGGCATGGCTGGTGCCATCTTGGCGGAAGCCACGATGAGCTTTCTAGGCCTCGGCGTTCCCCCGCCTACGGCGAGTTGGGGCGCAATGTTGAATGACGGGCGAGCGCATTTATTCGATGCTCCGCATCTTGTAATCTTTCCCGCTCTTGCTGTAATGCTCGCGGTCCTGTCTTTCAATTTCATTGGAGACGCGCTGCGGGATGCGCTCGATCCCCGGTCTAGAATCGAAGCCGGTCTGTAACTATCTTTGGGTTAGTACGACTTCTCAAGTGCAATCTCTCAGTATTCTCGTCCAAGCGGGAAGACGCAGCGAGCTGCGTCTTTACTAGAATGTTGTGCTATCCAAATAAATGTCGCCTGCTGCGTAGAAGCTGCCCGGGCCTTAAGCCCCGGTAAGCTGTTGACCTGATTACATGCCTCCCAAGGGCGACTGAAACATCTCCCGTTCTCCGCAACATTCCTCCTGGACATGGGTTCGAAACGCAAGCAGCCAAGCAAACAAGGCTGACGTTAATCTACGGAGGAATTGAAAATTATGAAAAGGCATTTGGTCACCATATTTCTCGGAGCGACGTTGGCTGCGGTTGCGTTGCCGGCGTTTTCACAGACTACACTGGCAACAGATCCTGCGACCATTCAACAGCGCAAAGAAAACCAGCAGGATCGCATTGGTCAAGGGATTCAAAGCGGACAGCTCACTGCTGGCGAAACCTCAAATCTGGAAAAGAAAGAATCAAATCTTAATCAGGAAGAGCGCGATATGCGGAAGCTCGATGACGGACATTTGACTTCGTCCGATCGCGTGACTTTGAATCAGCAACAGAATCAACTTTCAAACAAGATTTACCAGGACAAGCATAATGCTGCCGCGCAAAATACAAACCCCACGAGTGAAGTAGGAAAGCGAGCCGAAAATCAGCAGGATCGCATTGCACAGGGCGTCAAGAGCGGCCAGTTGACGGCAGGCGAAACTGCCAAGCTCGAATCGAAAGACGCTGGTATTAATCGCGAGATTCGCAATGACCGGGCCGCCAACGGTGGGACGTTAACTGCCGCGGAAAAGGCGCAGGTAAATCATCAGCAAAATAAGGTTTCCCGCCAGATATATCGCGACAAACACAATGGACGTAAACAGTAATGCAGCAGTTTTCGATGGTTTGAAGGGGCGCGGCGTTTCGGCCGCGCCATCTTTACGTATTGCTAATTCTACAAACATTCCCGCGGAGGATTATTCGTGAAGACATTTGGCATTTCGTTACTTATGTTGCTCGGCCTAATGCTCGCTGCGTGTGGCGGTGGTTCAAGTGATAACAATTCAGGAAATATTAATGGAACTTGGACTGCAACTCTAACCGACCCCAATAACCCTAACAGTCCAGCTTTCGCCTTTGGGACGTCCTTTACCCAGATGAGCGGGAGCAATGTGAGTGTCACCAATTTCACGTTTACCACGGAAAATGATTCGTGTTTTGGGACCGCAAGCACAGAAACAGGATCATTCGGCCTGAGTGGAAATTTCAACGGCAACGTTACGGGCACATTTGCGATGACAGTTCAGTCGGCCAGTCCCAGCGGAAACACACTCAGTTTGAACGGATCGGTGACAAACAATCAGATAACCGGTACCTGGGTTTTGACCAGCCCGGGATGCACTGGATCAGGGACGTTCAGCATGAACAAAATGTAGCTGGTTGATCCGTGCGAGTTGACGGGTTCAATTAGTGCACTAGCTCAAGCGCTGGCTTTATCGGCGAAGGGCAGTCCGTTGTCTTCGTTTTCATTTTTGGCATCGAGTTCCAGTTGCTCTTGTCCGCTGAGCACTGTTACTTTGCCGCGATACGTCTTCAAATGTCTTTGCGCGGTTTCGAACGCGTCCTGGGCTTTATTGAGGTTCTTGCCGACGTTTTCGAATTGGTTCTGGAAGTGATCGAACGACTTTTGTGCCTTGGCGAGTTCCACGCGGCTCTTCTCGAATCGGCTGGCGACTTCGTACCATTTGTGGACTAACGCGATGGTCTGCAAAGTCATTAACAAAGTATTTGGAGACACAGGGAATACGTGTTGCTGGTTCAGCCAGTCGGCGAGCTCACGATTCCGGACCGCTTCCATATAAAGGGTCTCACTTGGCAGGTACATGAGAGCGATTTCGGTTGTCCCATATTCTGGCTGGATGTATGCCTTGATACGCCGGGCTTCCGCCTTCATCACGCGGACAAATTCGTGCCGCGCAAGTTCGATCTCTGCTTCCACATTGCTTTCAAAAAGCGCCAACACTTGTTCGCGAGGAAATTTGGCATCGATGGGTAAGCGCCGGTCGGGGAATTGGATCATGGCGTCAACACGTCCGCCGCCTTGGACCGTGCATTGCAGCTCGAACATGTGTGCGGGCAGGAAATCGGCCAGCAATCGTTCCAGGCTGGCTTCGCCGAAAGTTCCGCGCAGATGAGGTAGCTTCAGCAGATTATTGAGGTCGTTGATGGAGTGACCGAGTGCTCCTACTTCGCGCAATTGTTCTTCTGCGGCTTTCAAATGCTGCTGCACTTTTTCGAATTGAGCGAAGCCCTCTTTGATATTTTGATCAAGCTTTTGCTGAACCTGATCCGTGATGGCCAGCAGCTTTGCGTCCACGCGATCGCGGATTGAGTCCAGACTCTGCATCGTCTTTTGAGTCAGGTTGTCGAACTCGGATTTGAGCTGCGAGGTGGTCAACGCCAGGGAGTAAGTTAATTCGGTGCGGGCCTCGGTGAGTCTTCCTGCCTGCTCGTTTCTTCCGGCTTTCATTTGATCTTCAACTGCGTTGCGAATGGAGGAGAACCCGTCTCCGAGGCGATCGGCGACTTGCTGACGAAGGTCGCCCTTGGTCTGCTCGAGCCGCATAGCCATGTCGGCGGTGGACGCAGCAAATTGCTTCGATAAGATCTGGTGAAGCGACTCAGCCTGGCTGGCCAGATGCGTCAATGCCTCGGCTTGGCCCGTTGCGCGGGCAAAGCGCTGATACAGCAACACGGCAAGCACCAGAAGTACTAGGTTAGAAACGAGAAGAAAGCCGAGCAGTAATGTCTCCATTGTAATGATGCGTGACTGAATTCTAGAGCGTATCGTCCTATGAACAAAGTAACAAGTTGTATCTCCCGATTCTGGG
>Ga0307477_10000047_pt1 | contig 189677 bp, 157 predicted proteins | sample atmos_gasesECM2C_FD_203316 | JGI IMG/M metagenome (GOLD analysis project Ga0307477, IMG submission 203316) | Hardwood forest soil microbial communities from Morgan-Monroe State Forest, Indiana, United States - atmos_gasesECM2C_515 | ecosystem: Environmental > Terrestrial > Soil > Temperate...
CCCTTGGACTTGAACCCCTCGCCCATACGAGCCCGACGGAGGGGAGAGGAGGGAGGGGGCCTCGTGCCTCGCCTCGCCCCTCGTAGGGAGGGGGGAAGCGTCGCAGGCGCTGAGGACTAAGAGGGCTAGAATAGAACACCTGGGAGGGCTGGAGGGGTGAGACAAAGGAGTCAGAGCGCATGAACTTCAACAGCTGGACGATCCTGTCGACGGCCGTCATCCTGGCGTCCGTCGGCGTGCTCATCCTGCTCGAGCGGGTGCGGCCCTATGACCGCGGGGAGCGGTTCTTCCGCGAGGGGTTCTGGACCGACCTGCTGTTCTACACGATCCTGCAGAACCTGATCCTGGCGGTGGTGATCGGCAAGCTGATCCAGTGGCTCGACGGCACCACGCACCTGTCGCGGCTGCACCTCATCTCGGGCTGGCCGCTCTGGGTGCAGGTCGGCTTCTTCGTGGTCACCCACGACCTGTACATCTACTGGTTCCACCGCTGGCAGCACCACAACCTGTTCCTCTGGCGGCTGCACGAGGCCCATCATTCGACCAAGCACGTCGACTGGCTTGCCGGGACGCGGTCGCACATGTTCGAGATCCTGATCAATCAGACCATCGAGGCCGCGCCGATGGTGCTGCTCGGCGCCGCGCCGGTGGTGCCGGTGATCAAGGGGATGATCAGCGCGGTCTGGGGGATGTACATCCACTCCAACATCGACGTGCGGAGCGGGCCGCTGCAGCTGGTGATCAACGGGCCCGAGGCGCACCGCTGGCATCACGCCGTGGACCTCGAGCCGCCGGGGATGAACTTCAGCACCAAGCTGGCGGTCTGGGACCACCTGTTCGGCACCTTCTACCTGCCGCGCGAGCGCCGGCCGACCGGCTACGGCTTGACCTACGTCGACTTCCCGAAGAGCTGGCTGCGCCAGAACCTCTTCGCGTTCCGCAGCTTCCGGACCGAGGCGGCGGCGGCCGCGGCGACTCCGGCCGCGGCGCCCTCGGCGCCCGGGAAACCCCGGCGACCCCGGAGATAACCGCCGGCGACCATTCACTGCCCGCCCGTGACCGGGCGGGGAAGGGACACTCATGAAATACGCGGGGATCGGATGTCTGGTGCTGCTGGTGCTGGGGGTGCTGATCATCGGCGGCTCGGTGGTAGGCGGCTACAACTCGCTGGTGGCGCTCGACCAGGCGGCGCAGCAGGCGTGGGGGCAGGTGCAGAACGTCTACCAGCGGCGGGCCGACCTGGTGCCGAACCTGGTGGAGACGGTGAAGGGAGCCGCCAACTTCGAGAAGGACACCTTCACCCAGGTGACCGAGGCGCGCGCCAAGGTCGGGCAGGTGACGACCCAGGTGGCCGGCGGTCCGCCGAAGTCGCAGGCGCAGCTGGACCAGTTCCAGCAGGCGCAGGCCGGCCTGGGCAACGCCCTCTCGCGCCTGCTGGTGGTGGTCGAGAAGTACCCGGAGCTCAAGGCCACCCAGAACTTCCGTGACCTGCAGGCGCAGCTCGAGGGCACCGAGAACCGCATCTCCGTCGAGCGGATGCGCTACAACGAGGCGGAGCAGGCCTTCAACACCAAGCGCCAGAGCTTCCCGACGGTGCTGATCGCCGGCTTCTTCGGCACCCGCTTCGACGTCAAGCCCTACTTCAAGGCGCAGGAGGGCGCCGAGACCGCGCCGAAAGTGAAGTTCTAGTGGCCGGTCCCGGCGCGGCGCCCGTCCGCCGGCGGCAGTGGCGTTGGCAGTGGCCGCGGTCGCGTCCGGCGGCCGTCCTGATCGCCGCTGCCTGTGCGGTCCTGTGCGGGCTCGGCCCGATCGCTCTCGCCCCGATCGCTCTCGGGCAATCTCCGGCGTCTCCGGCGCCGCCGGTGCCGCCGGCGCCCGCCCACTGGGTCACCGACGAGGCCGGTTTCCTCTCGCCCGGGGTCGGCGCGGCGCTCGACGCCCGCCTGCGGGACTACCAGGCCCGCACCGGCCACCAGGTGGTGGTGTGGATCGGCGGGTCGACCGGCGGCGTGCCGATCGAGGACTTCACGGTGCGGGCCTTCGCCGCCTGGAAGGTCGGGCGTAAGGGTCTCGACGACGGCCTGGCGATCTTCCTGTTCGCGCTCGACCGCAAGGTCCGCTTCGAGGTCGGCTACGGTCTCGAGGGGCAGGTCCCGGACGCCATCGCCTCGCGCATCATCGGCGAGGTCATGGTGCCGCGGCTCAAGGCCGGCGACCACGACGGCGCCGTCACCCACGGGGTGGAGGCCACCCTGGCGGTCGTCGACGGCCAGCCGTGGAGCGCGATCGAGGCGCAGGCCGCGACCGGCACCGACCTCGGGGCGACGGCAGGCGCGGCGGGCGCGGCGCCGCCGCAGGAGCAGGAGCAGGCGGCGCGCGGCGCACGGCGGCAGCCGGTCCAGCACGGCCTGCTGTTCCTGATCTTCAAATGGATCCTGATCGCGGCGGTCATCCTCTTCCTCGTCACCCATCCCACCCTGGCACTCTGGCTGCTGATGAGCTTCTCGGGAGGAGGCGGCGGGGGCGGCGGGGGAGGTGGCGGCTTCTCGGGTGGTGGCGGGCGCTCGGGCGGCGGCGGCGCCTCGGGGTCGTGGTGAGGCGCGGGTGACCGGCGAGGAGGTCGAACCATGTTCCTGGCGCGTGCACGGCTGCTGAAGCGAATCGACGTCGAGCGGGTGCGCCAGGCGATCGCCGCCGCCGAGCACCAGACCTCGAGCCGGGTGCGGGTTTCCATGGCGCCGTTCTTCTGGGGCGACGTGCGGCGCGCCGCCGAGCGGGCCTTCACCCGCCTCGGCCGCCACGGCGTGCTGATCTTCGTCGTGCCGTCGCGGCGGAAGTTCGTCGTGCTGGGCGACGAGGACATCCACGCCCGCGTTGGGCAAGAGTTCTGGGACGACGTCGCCGCCGCGATGGCCGCCTGCTTCCGCGCCGGCGACTTCACCGGCGGCCTCCTCCACGGCATCGAGACCATCGGCCGCGAGCTCGCCCCGAGCCTGCCCTACGACGCGGCGGCGGACACCGGAGAGGGTCCGGACGAGATCGACGTCGGGTGAGGTTCCAGTGGCCAGCCGGCAGCTGGGAAGCCCTCGAGCCGCGTTGGCGGAGGACCCCTTCGACGACTGACGATCGGCTTTGCCGCCGATGCGGGTGAGTGCGCGGACCTTGGAGTAGGAGATCTCGCCGCGGCGCATGGCCGCCGATAGCAGCGGCAACGCGCCCAGCGCCCGCGCCGCCGCCGGGTGAGGGACCGGAGGAACCGGTCGCCAGCTTGGAAGAGCCGTCAAGGAGGACCGTCGGGTAGTTGCAGCGGTCCTCGCTGCTACACAATCTGAGGAGTGATAATGTGTAGCCCGAGGAGGGGTCGCACATGCCGACGAACCTGGCGATCGACGACAGGCTGCTTGAGGAAGCGCTCCGGCTTGGCAAGCACCGGACGAAGCGCGCAACGGTCAACGAGGCTCTGAAGGAGTACGTGGAGCGCCGTCGGCAGATGGCGGTTCTGGACCTGTTCGGCCAGATCGACTACGACCCTGCCTATGACTACAAGAAGCAGAGGAACCGCCCCTGAGCGTCCTGGTCGACACCAGCGTCTGGTCCCTGGCCCTGCGTCGGCGGCAGCTCGAAGTCGTTCATCCGGCAGCTCGCGAGCTCGTCCGGCTGGTCGAGGAGATGCAGGCCTGCCTCTTGGGAGCGATCCGGCAGGAGATCCTGTCGGGCCTTCGAGATCCGGCACAGTTCGAGAAGCTGCGCGCTCATTTGCGCGCCTTCCCGGATCTCGAAGTGACCACGCCAGATCATGAGCGAGCCGCGGAATTCTTCAATCTTTGCCGGGGTCGCGGGGTGCAAGGATCCAACACCGACTTCCTGATCTGTGCCGTGGCCGAGCGCCGCGGACTCTCCATCTTCTCGGCCGACGCTGACTTCGCGTCTTTCGCCATGCATCTCCCCATCGAGCTGCACGCCGTGCGGTCTTGAAGGCGGCGCGGGTGACCGGCGAGGAGGTCGAACCATGTTTCTGGCGCGTGCTCGGCAGCTGAAGAGAATAGACATCGAGCGCAGTGCGCCAAGCGATTGCCGCCGCCCAGCACCGGACCTCGGTCCCGTGCGAGCCTCCCTGGCGCCCGGTATACCGGAGCGCTTCTACTGTAAGTTCTGTGGCCCCGCGTGTGGCCTCCCGAGCCGCCAGATGGCGGTGAGCGTCCGTTAGTTACGAGATGGACGCAGTACCGACCAAAGGAGATGCACATGTATCGATTCCGCATCCTGGCACTCGTGGGCCTTCTGGGCCTGGCTACCATGCCGCTCCACGCCGATCAGAACTGCAGCACCAAGGGGGTGCTGAATCCGGGCGTGAACTTCTGCCTGCCTCTCTTCACCGCCGACACGACCTATTCCTGGTCGCTGAACTCGACGGGGTTCGTCCACTTCACGGTCACCCTCAACAACTCCTCGATCGTCGACGTCCGCACGGACTTCGACAGCGGGAACGCGGACGGTTCCGGCTCGGTGCTGGTGTGTGCGGAGCGTGAGCCCAATCACCAGACGCCCGCCACCAACGTGACGATCTGCGTCGGCCCATGATCCCTCCTGCTCGCTGATCTCGCGACCCTACCAGGGCCTGCGAGTCAGCTCGCGGCGCTCGCGGCGGGGGCCGGTGCCCTCGCCGCGAGCGGTGCGCCTCTCACCAAGGACCAGAAGCGCTAGCCGGACTTCTCGGCGATCAGCACGGCCCGGTCGCGGAGCTTCTCGGCGGCGGGGGAGAGGGGGGCGTTGGTGAGGATCTTGTTGATCCGGTCGATGGCCTTGGTGGCATCGCCGAAGCCCTGGTAGAGGACGACTTCGCCATAGAGGTTGTCGGCCAGGACGTTCAGCCGGTCGAGGACCGGCACGACGTACTCGCCGTCGGGATAGCGGCGCAGGTACTCGGCGCCGTTGGCGAGGTCGTCGTAGGCGTGGGACATGGTGGCCAGGCGCTCGCCGGCCAGCCGCTTCATCTCCGGGTCGCGGTCCTGGTAGGCGAGCTCCTGCAGGGCGGCGAGCTCCTTCAGGTTCGGGGTCAGGTTGCGCAGGCCGGTGCGGGCGCGCTGGCCGAAGCTGCTGTCGGGCGCCGCCTTCCAGGCGGTGAGGTACTGGCTGACGGCCTCGACCTCGCTGCCGGTGCGGCTGTAGGCGTCGCCGAGGGCGAGGGCCACCTTCGGCACCTCCGGGGAATCGGGGAAGTTGCTGACGAAAGCGACCAGGAAAGCGGTCTCGTAGACGCCGCCGTTCCAGACCTCCAGGGCGTGCGGGTAGAGGGCCTGGCGCTGCGCCTCGAGGTCGGAGATCTCGCCGTTCAGCGTCGGCGCCAGGGGCGGCATCGGCCCCATCGGGTCGAGCGCCTGGATCTCGGCGAGCTCCTTGCGGTAGGCGCGCACCACGGCGCCGTAGTCGTGCAGCTCGGGCGCGCAGGCGCCGGCCTCCATGCCGGGGATGCGCGCGATCTGCATGCCGCCGCCCTCGCCGTTGCCGCGCCCTGGTCCGCCGCGCCCGCCGCCCCGCTGGCGGCCGCCGGGGCTTCCCGGGCCCCCCTGGGCACCGGCGGCAGGCTGCTCGTCGGCGGCGCCGGGGCGGGGCGGACACTCGGCGAGCTTGGTGTCGCGGACATGGTGGAGGCGCGCCAGGCGGATCGAGTCGGCGGTCTTGCCCAGGGGCCAGGTGGCGAGCGCCATCTCGCTCGTCAGCTCGCTGACGCTCAGCGGTGGCTTCGGCGGCTCGAGCAGGATCTCGCCCCGGCCCGGGTTGCCAGGCTGCCGCTGCTGGCGCTTCTTCGGCGCGGTCAGCTCCTTGTACCGCTGGCGCTGGGCGTAGGCGACCAGCACCTGCTGGGTGCGCTGGCGGAAGAGGTCGGCGGCCATCGGCCGCTGGATGCTCCAGCTGCCCTTGCGCGCCTCGGCGGCGCGGGTCCGCTCCTCCGCGAAGGGATGGGTCTGCAGGTAGCCGTACTCGCGGATCTGCGGCGCCTGGGCTTGCATCCGCTTCCACAGCCGCTCGGCGCCTTCCGGGTTGTAGCCGGCATCGGCAGCCAGGCGCTGGCCGACGGCGTCGGCTTCGTCCTCCTGGTCGCGGTTGAAGCTGCGCAGCATCAGCTCGCTGAAGATCAGGCTCGCTGCCGCCGCGCCCTCGATACGGTTGCCGCCGCCCGGGTCGTAGCCGTAGCGCGGATCGTAGGGACCCTCGACGCCGGTCCGCGGCGGGTTCTTGGCGGAGCTGATGAGCACACCCGCCACCAGCAGGTTGCTCAGCACGCTCAGCAGCGTCGCGCGCCGCGACCGGTGGAGGTAGTGCTCCCGGATGACGTGCCCGATCTCGTGGCCGAGCACGCAGGCCAGCATGTCGTCGTCGGGTCCGATCACGTCGAGCATCCCGCGGGTGACCAGGATGCTCCCATTCGGCAGGGCCATCGAGTTCGGTTCCGGCGTGTTCAACAGCGAGAAGGTGAACGGGGCCTTGTAGAAGTCGGCGTGCTGCGCCAGCTCGTAGCCGATGCGGTTGATGCGGGACAGCGCGCCGGGATCGTCGTAGTCGCCGTACTCCCGCCTGGCCTCGGTGAGCTCCTGCATCACCTCGGTCATCATCTTCTCGTCGGAGATGGCGATCGGCGGCCCCGCGGTCGAGCTCGCCGGCGGCGGAGGTGTCGGGGCCTGGTAGGCCGGAAGCGTGGCAGGCGGCACGCCGGTGGCGGCTGCAGCGGCCGGCGCGGCTGGCAGGGGAGCGATCAGCAGGAGCAGGGCCAGGAGGGGAGCGATCGCGCGAGTCATCATGATGGTAGATAGTAGAGCTTTCGGTGTGGTTCGCCAAAGGACGGGAGAGTAGGTACACCAACCTCATCAAGAAAAACCGCGGCCGGCCTTGGAAAGTTCCCGCGCGGACGAGGGGCGAGGCGAGGCACGAGGCCCCCCCTGCCCCTTCCCTCCCTCTGGGCTCGTATGGGCGAGGGGTCCAAGTCTAAGGAGTGGTCGAGGACTGCGACCCCTCGCCCATACGAGCCCAGAGGGAGGGAAGGGGCAGGGGGGGCCTCGTGCCTCGCCTCGCCCCTCGGGACCCCTCGCGAGGAAATCGACTGGCTACCGGACGCTGAAGACCGGTCGCGGCCTTGCTGTGGTAGGGTTCGGGACCCATGAGCGACCTGACCATCGAGGTGGTGACCACCAGGTCATCGATGGAAGAGATCCGCCCCGCGATCGACGCCGGGCTCAAGGAGGCGTTCCCGGGGGGCATGCTCAAGTGGCGCTGGGAGGGCGACGTGCTCCACCTGTCAGGCCCCGGCGCCAAAGGCACCGTCGTGCTCGAGGGCGGCCGCCTCGTCGGCCGCGCCCACCTTGGGCCGCCGGCCAGCATGATGCGGCCGATCATCGAGCAGAAGATCCGCAGCGTGATGCTGAAGGTCGTGGCCTAGAGACCGCTCCGCGGGGCCGGTGCGGGCCGCCGCCGGTCGCCGCGTTCGACGCGGTGCGGCGCCGCGGCAGACGGCCCATCAGCAGTCTGCCGGTCCGGCCCATCCGGCCGGTCCGGCCAGGTCGACAACGCCGATGTCCGAGATCCAGAGCCTGCCCGGCGCCTTGCGGCGCCAGGCGGCGGCCGACCCCGAATCGCCTTTCCTCTTCTGGCCCGACGGCTGGAACTGGCGCTGGTGGTCGTGGCGCGAGACCGCGGAGCTGGCGGCGCGGTGGGCGGCGTCGCTGGCCGGCCTGCCTCCCGCGTGCAGCGTGGCCTTCGCGGACGCCGCCTATCCCGAGACGATCGCCCTCGATCTCGCCGTGCAATCGGCAGGGCTGACGCCGGTGCCCCTCGTCCTGGCCCGGGGTGGCGGCGGCGCGGAGGGCGAGGGGCGACATCGGCGAGAGGTGCAGGGCGCAGAGCCGGCATTCGCAGCGGCGGCGCCGCTGCTGCAAGCGGCGGAGCGGGCAGGCTGCCTGGCCTGGCTGGAGGTGGTCGGCGGGGAGGTACGGGTGACGCGGCTGGAAGCTCCGGTCGGAGGTGCGTCGCCGGCCGCCGCGGCTCCCGGCCCGGCAGCGGCGGCCACGGGCCCCGCCATCGCGCCGGAGGCCGCGCTGCCAGGCCCGGCAGCGGCACCCCCCACTGGATCGGCCGCGGTGCCGACCGGCGATCCCGGGGTGCTGGTGACCGGCGACGCCGGTCGTTGGCGCCGGCTGTCGCAGTCCGAGCTGCTGGCGGCGGCGGCTGAGGTCAGGAGAGCGATCGCCTTGCGGTCCGGCCGCCCCGCGGACTCGCAGAAGCGGGAGATCCTGGTCGCCGGCTGGCCGCTGCGGGAGTGGGCGGGCAGGCTGCTGGCCGCCTGGGCGGTGGCGGCCGGGGCGGCGCTGGTGCTGGAGGCCGATCCGGCATTGCGCCTGGGAGCGGTGCTCTGGGCGCGGCCGACGGTGTTCCATGGCACCGCGGAGGAGCTTGCCGCGCTGCGGCTGCGGGTGGAGACGGCGCGGCGGCCCCGCGGCCGGCGCCGGCGGCCGGTGCCGCCGCTCGGGCGGCTGCGCACCCTCTTCCAGCGCGAGCCGCCGGCAGCGGACGATGAAGCCTTCTGGCGCCAGCGCGGCGCCCAGCTGGTGCGGCTCCCAGGTCTCGGCGACGCCTCGCGCTGACGGCTCGACGGAGCCCCGGTTGGCCGCGTCGGCCGTCGCGCGCGTGGTATAAGAACGAGGCGCGAGAGGAGGAATCCATGGCCGTCGACGACGCCCAGCCCGCAGCGCCAGGCCCTTCGGTGCCACCGAACTTGCAGGCACCGCCGGAGGTGCCGGACTCGCCGGCGACGCCGGTGCCGCCGCCGCCGTTGCGTCCCGAGAATCGGGCGTCGGCGCTGGAGGAGATCCGGGAGCGGGCCGACACCGTCTGGACCCACGGTGCCGGCGGCGGCTCCCGCGCTCGGGCCAATGCCGCCAATTCCGGCGGCAACGGGCGCGCGGGCGTCGGCGGGCTCACCGTCTCCGGCCGCGAGGACCTGAAGGGCAGGCACGGCCGGGTGGCGGTCGTCGACGGCTGCCGCACGCCGTTCAGCAAGGCCGGCACGGTGTTCAAGGACATGGACGTGGTCGACCTGGCGAGTGCCGCCACGGCGGAGCTGATCGAGCGCACGGCGATCGATCCGGCGGCGGTCGACCTGTCGGTCTACGGCGTCGTGGTGCCGGCGCTGCATGCTCCGAACCTCGGCCGCGAGGTGGTGTTCCGGACCTCGCTGCCGATGAGCATCCCTGGCATGACCGTGAACCTCGCCTGCGCCTCCTCGACGCGGGCCATCACCTTCGCCGCCGAGGCCATGCTCGCGGGCGAGTGCGAGGTGGCGCTCGCCGGCGGCGCCGAGTCGCTGACCAACGTCCCCATCCAGTTCTCGCGCCGCGCCTCGCACGCCTTCCTCGAGCTGAGCAAGGCCCGCACCATGGGACAGCGGCTGTCGATCCTCGGGAAGCTGCGGCCGAGGGACCTGGCGCCGGTGGCGCCGGCGATCGCCGAGTACACGACCGGCATGACCATGGGCGACTCGGCCGAGAAGATGGCCAAGGAGAACGACGTCTCGCGCCGCTCCCAGGACGAGATCGCGCTGCTGTCGCACCGGCGCGCCGCCGCCGCCACCGCCGACGGGCGGCTCGCCGCGCAGATCGCGCCGGTCTTCCCGCCGCCGCGCTACGGCCAGGCGGTCACCCAGGACAACGGCATCCGCGCCGACAGCACGCTCGAGGCGCTCGCCAAGCTGAAGCCGGTCTTCGACCGCCGCTACGGCTCGCTCACCGCCGGCAACTCGAGCCCGCTCACCGACGGCGGCTCGGCGGTGCTGATGATGACCGAGGAGCGGGCGAAGGCGCTCGGCTACCAGCCGCTGGGCTACCTGCGCGCCTACGCCTACGCGGCGGTCGATCCGCGCGAGCAGCTGCTGCAGGGTCCGGCCTACGCCGCGCCGGCGGCCCTCGACGCCGCCGGCCTGAAGCTCTCCGACATCGACCTGGTCGAGATGCACGAGGCGTTCGCGGCGCAGATCATGTCGAACCTGAAGGCCTTCGCCTCGCCGCGGTTCGCGCGCGAGGAGCTGGGCCGCGGTGAGCCGATGGGGGAGATCGATCTCGACCGCCTGAACGTCACCGGCGGCTCGATCGCCATCGGCCACCCGTTCGGCGCCACCGGCGCGCGTGTCGTCATGCAGCTGCTCTACGAGCTGCGGCGCCGCGGCCAGAACCTCGGCCTGCTCACCATCTGCGCCGCCGGCGGGGTCGGCTTCGCGATGGTGGTCGAGCGCGAGTAGACCGCCAGGCGCCCCGCGGGGGCCGCAGCCCCGGCAGTCGTACGGGCCTTCCTTTTTCCCGATCCCCTGCATGAGAGGCGGCGGGGCCGAGCGAGCGCATGCGAGCGAGGTTCCCGACGCCCGCAAACCGAACCGTGGTTCAGCCGGGCGGCGGCGGCGCGGGTGGCGGGGCTGGCTTCGGAGTCGTCGGTGGCGGCGCGGCGGCCGGCGGCGCGGCGGCGGGGGGCGCGGCGATGGAGGCGGGGGTGAAGCGCGCGTCGTCGATCGGCGGGTTGATCTCGATCTTGGTGAAGGTGATCTTCTGCTTCTGGGCGCTGCCCTTGATCGACGACTCGATCTGGAAGGGGTATTTCACGCCGCCGGCGTCGCGGTAGTCGCTGAAATCGGATTCGAACACGACCGGCTTGCCGTTGATCAGCCGGCTGCCTTCCCAGTGGACGGGGAGATAGGACACGGCGTCGACGCCATAGTCGAAGACGTCGCCGCTGAGCAGCGTGACGCGGACCTTGTAGGCGTCATGGCCGCCCATCGTCTCCTTGCCGACCAGCTCGGCCTTGCCCTTGGTCGAGGTGTCGACGAGCGCGTTGTCGAAGTCCGCTTCATTGAAGATGTTGTGCAGGTCGTCGCCGGCCAGAGGCTCGGGGGCAGCCCCCTGCGGCTGCTTCTGCCAGCCGTGAGCGCCGTCGAAGGTGCGGACCAGCGATGCGCCCTGCAGCTCGAGCTCCATGCGGAAGCTGCGCGGGCGCTTGTGCTCGACGATGAACGGCCACTCGTTGCCGGCCCCGAGCGCCAGCATGCCGGTCTCGCGGCGGGTCGTGACGGCGTGCACCTTCTGATTGCCGCCGCGCGCGGCGAGCGATCGCGCGAGCACCTCCGCGAGAGTCGGCGCCGCCGGCGTCGACGGGGGCTTCGGCGCCGCCGGGAGCGCCGGGGGAAGCAGCGCCGCCGCGGCCGCGAGCAGCCAGCAGGCCGCGACGATCACATTTCTGGGCGGCGCGGCAGGCACGGGCACGGTGACGGTAACGGTGACGAACCTGGCGCGGGGGTCGTGACTGCTGCCTTGCATTCCACGGGTCTCCTCGTCTGCGGTGTCGATTCAGGGAAGCACGTCGCGCTCGGCCGAGCGGGTACCGGCTTGGCCGCGGCGATGGCGTTCAGCGGGCGGCGACGACGATGGCCGCGAGGCCGCTGGCCGCCAGCTCGGCGCGCAGGGTCTCGGCCTCCTCGCGGTCGCCGAAGCGGCCGACCTGCACCCGGCTCCAGGTGCCGTCGGAGAGGACCACCGCCGCAGGATAGCGGCCGGCGAGGTCCCGCTGCAGCGCCTCGGCGCGCTCGGCCTCGCCGAAAGCGCCGACCTGCACGGTGTAGGCGTCGATCGCGGGGTCGGCCGCGGCGGCCGGGGTTCCCGGGGACGCGGCATCCGGCGCGGCCGGAACGGCGGCGGCAGCGGCCAGCAGCATCGGCTGGGCCGGCGACGCGGGAGCCATGGGATCGAAGCGGCCGATGACGGCAAGCTCGACCCGGGCGGTGCCAGGGCCCACCATCCGCAGCTCGCGCGCCGCCGCGTAGGAGAGGTCGATGACGCGCCGGCGGCCGAACGGGCCGCGGTCGTTGATGCGCACGACGACCTGGCGGCCGTTCTCGACGTTGGTCACCTGGACCAGGGTGCCGAAGGGCAGGGTGGGATGGGCCGCCGTCAGCTGGCGCATGTCGTAGCGCTCGCCGTTGGCGGTGCGGCGGCCGTCGAACTTGGAGCCGTACCAGGATGCCATGCCGCGGGAGACGGGGCCGGCCGTGGAGGGCGTGGTGACCGGGTGGTGGTTCGCGGAGCAGGCCGCCGACACCAGCGCCGCCGAGGCCAGGAGGCCGGCGAGGACGACCTGGGCGCGGGCGGAGGGGAGCGGGCGCCCGCGGTGCCGCGGCGCCGGGGCCGGCCAGGAGGAGGAGGAGTCGTCGTCGTAGGGAAGGGGTACCGGCGGGGGCACCCGCGCGAGGTGCCGCGCACGTACAGCCGAGGGAGGATCGGAAGGGTGGTCTCGCTCCATCTCTTCGCGTGGGGTCACGGCGAGGACCCCGGCTGACTGTGAATCGACTGCTGGGGTTCATGATAACACAGAGGGGGCGGGGGCGCCGAGGATAGGGGGGGCCCGGGGGCGAGAGGCGCCGGTGCTGTTGTATGATTCGCCGCCGGCCGCCGGCCGGGTCGAGCAGGGCGGACACCAGCCTTCCTTCTGGCGGAAAAACATGACGATTCGAGTCGATTCTGAGATCGGACGGCTGCGGCGCGTCCTCGTGCATCGGCCGGGGCGCGAGATCGACTGGATGGTGCCGTCGATCATGGAGCGGCTGCTGTTCGACGACATCCTCGACGGCGACGAGGCGCGCGGCGAGCACGTGATGTTCTGCGAGGTGCTGCGGCGCGCCGGGGTCGAGGCTCTGGACGCCCAGGACCTGCTTGCCGAGGTGCTGGCCGGGGACGCGGTGAGGCGCGACCTGCTGCGCGAGCTCGAGCGCGACTACGCGGTGCAGCCGCCGGTGCTGCGCCAGCTCGAGGGGCTGCAGCCGGCGGCGCTGGCGGCGACGCTGATCGAGGGCATCCGGCTGCCGCCGAACGAGGCCGACGCGGGCCGGCGGCAGTTCTTCGCCCTGAACCCGGTGCCGAACTACTTCTTCCAGCGCGATCCGCAGGTGGTGCTGGGCAACCGCCTGGTGGTGTCGTCGATGGCCAACGACGCCCGCGAGCGCGAGCCGCTGCTGGCGCGGACGATCTTCGCGCACCATCCGGCGCTCGCCGAGGTGGCGGCGACCTTCGAGATCGAGGTGCCGCCGTCGGGGGCGCCGCAGCACGATCCGGGCTTCCCCTATCCGACGCTCGAGGGCGGCGACGTCTTGGTGGTCGACTCGGAGATCGTCATGGTCGGTCTCTCGGAGCGCACCAACCGCCGCGGCGTCGAGACGCTGGCGGAGTACCTGCGCCTCGAGGAGACCTCGTTCCGCCACATGGTGGTGGTCGAGCTGCCGCACAAGCGGTCGTTCATGCACCTCGACACCGTCTTCACGCTGATCGACCGCGGCCTCTGCCTGGCGCACCTGCCGGTGGTCGAGCCGGGCGGGCCGGAGTCGGCCCACGTCTACTCGGTGGATCTCTACGCGCGGGAGCTGACCTTCACCCTGCGCGCCGGGCTGCTGCGGACGCTCGCCGAGCTGGGGGTCGAGCTCTCGGTGGTGCCTTGCGGCGGCGCGGCGGAGGCCATCGACCAGCAGCGCGAGCAGTGGACCGACGGCGCCAATGCCTTTGCCCTGGCGCCGGGGGTGGTGCTGCTCTACCAGCGCAACCGCAAGACCATCGCGGAGCTGGCGCGCCGCGGCTTCCGCGTGCTGGCCGGCGAGGACGTGGCCGCCGGGCGCGAGGACCTGATGAGCGGGGGGCCTGCGGTGGTGACCCTGTGGAGCAACGAGCTGTCGCGGGCGCGGGGCGGCCCGCGGTGCATGACCATGCCGCTCGAGCGCGAGCGGGTGTGAGCGCCGGGGAGGCCGGCGAATAACGATGCGAATCTCTGCGACGGGACCCTGGGAGGGACGATGCCGATGGCGCGTCACCTGATCTCGATTCACGACCTCGCGGCGGCCGAGGTCGCCGGGCTGTTCCGGCTGGCTGCCGAGGTGAAGGCGCAGCCGCGCCGGTACGCCGCGGCGCTGGCCGGCAAGTGCCTGGGGATGATCTTCGAGAAGTCGTCGACGCGCACGCGAGTGAGCTTCGAGGCGGGGATGGCGCAGCTGGGGGGGCACGCCCTGTTCCTCTCCAGCCGCGACATCCAGCTCGGGCGCGGCGAGCCCATCAGCGACACCGCCAAGGTGCTGTCACGCTACATCGACGGCATCATGGCGCGCACTTTCGCGCACCAGACCGTCGTGGACCTGGCGCGGTTCGGCTCGGTGCCGGTGATCAACGGTCTGACCGACGACCTCCATCCCTGCCAGGCGCTGGCCGACTACTTCACGCTCGGCGAGGTGTTCGGCGAGCTGCGCGGGCGGAAGATCGCCTACGTCGGCGACGGCAACAACATGGCGCACTCGCTGCTGTTCGGCGCCGCCAAGGTGGGCATGGACATCGCCGTCGCCTCCCCCGCCGCCTACACGGTCAAGCCCCATTACGTCGAGCTGGCGCGGCAGGACGCGGCGGCCGCCGGGACGTCGATCGCGCTGACCACGGACCCGCGCGAGGCGGTCGCCGGCGCTGCCGCCGTCTACACCGACGTCTGGGCCTCGATGGGCCAGGAGGCGGAAGCGCAGCAGCGCCTGCAGGCGTTCCACGGCTTCCAGGTGGACGCCGCGCTGATGGCGGCGGCGCGGCAGGACGCGGTCTTCCTGCACTGCCTGCCCGCCCACCGCGGCGAGGAGGTGGCCGCCGAGGTCGCCGACGGCCCGCAGAGCCGCATCTTCGACGAGGCCGAGAACCGGCTCCACGTCCAGAAGGCGATCCTGCTCTGGTTGATGGGCGGGGTGGAGGTCTCCTAGAACGAAGCCGGGGCGAGGTCTGCCAGGAGCTGGCGCCAGGCCTTGCCGCGGTGGCTGAGGGCGTCTTTCTCGGGGCCGGCGAGCTCGCCGAAGGTGCGGTCGTGGCCTGCGGGCTGGAAGACGGGGTCCCAGCCGAAGCCCTGGTCGCCACGGGCGGGGAGGACCAGGGTGCCGGCGCTGCTGCCTTCGGCGATCAGGGTGCGGTCGGCGTCGCGGTAGTAGAGCGCGGCGCGGGCAACGGCGCGCGCGTCGCCGAGCGCCAGGGCGGCGCGGGCGATGGTGGCGGCGCCGGCGGCCTCGAGCATCCACTTAACCAGCGGTCCGGGGAAGCCGCCGAGCGCGGCGAGGTCGAGGCCCGCTTCCTCGACGACCAGCGGGCGCCGCAGGCGGCGCCAGGCCTCCTCGCCCTTGTGGCGCAGCACCGCCAGCAGGTCGAGCGATTGGATCTCGGGCAGGTCGATCTCGACGGCGGCGAGGGCGGTTCCGGCGAGGCGGCGGGCCTCGGCGAGCTTGCCGCGGTTGCAGGTGACCAGGACGTAGGGGAGCGGCGACGCGGTCACCGGCGGCTCGGCGGGTCGGGCGCGGCCTTGCTCGCGGCCGCGCGGCGGACGTCGGCGACGAGGGCGTCGACCTGGCGGCGCAGGTCGGCGAGCGTGCCGTCGTTGTCGATCACGCGGTCGGCGCCCTGGCGGCGGCGGGCGCCGGCCCCCTGGGCGGCGAGGCGGGCGCGGGCGGCTGCCTCGTCGAGGCCGCCGCGCGCGACGGCACGGCGCAGGCGCACCTCCGGATCGCCTTCCAGGGTGACGATGAGATCGAAGCCCGGGCCGTAGCCGGCCTCCACCAGGAGCGTGGCCTCGAGGACGACGATCGGCAGGGCCGCTGGGGCCGGGGGCCCCGGCTGCCCCGCCGGCCCCGGGCGCCGGTCGGCGGTCGCAGCCGCGGCGAGCTCCTCGAAGCGGCGGCGCACCAGCGGATGAATGGCCTGCTCGAGGTCGCGCCGCCCAGCCGGGTCGGAGAAGACGCGGGCGGCGAGGGCCGCGTGGTCGACGCCGGCCTCGGAGGTCAGGACACCGTCGCCGAACAACCGGCGCGCGGCCGCCGTGCCGGCGCCGCCCGGGTGGTAGAGCTCGGCCACCAGGCGATCGGCGTCGATCACCTGGAAGCCGGCGTCGCGCAGCCAGCCGGCGACCGTCGACTTGCCGCTCGCCAGCCCGCCGGTCAGCCCGACGCGGAAGGCGGCGGCGGCCGGATCGGCCGCGGCGCTCCCGGCGCTCCCGGCGCTCGCCGCGTTCACCGTGCCGGCACCGGTCTGGCGGCCGCGGCCTCCTGGCGCCGGCGCGCGGCGGCCAGGGTGTTCACCATCAGCATCGCCACGGTGAGCGGCCCGACGCCTCCCGGCACCGGCGTGATGGCGCCGGCGAGCGGCGCGACGCGGGTGAAGTCGACGTCTCCGACCAGGATCGAGCCCTTGGCCTCGAGCTGGCGCTGGCGATCGACGTCGCCGGGGAAGAGCCGCTCGACCTCGGCAGGGTCGGTCAGGCGGTTGATCCCGACGTCGATGACGACCGCTCCCGGCCGGACGTGATCCGGGCCGATCACCGCCGCGCGGCCGATGGCGGCGACCAGGATGTCCGCCTCGCGGGTGACGGCGGCGAGGTCGGCGGTGCGGCTGTGGCAGATGGTCACCGTGCAGTGCTCGCGCAGCAGCAGGGCGGCCATCGGCTTGCCGACCGTGGCGCTGCGCCCGACCACCACCGCGCGGCGGCCGACGAAGGGCACCTGGTGGCGGCGCAGCAGCTCGAGGATGCCGAAGGGGGTGGCCGGCACGAAGCCGGGCTCGTCGAGCCAGAGACGGCCGGCGTTGAGCGGATGGAAGCCGTCGACATCCTTGTCCGGCGAGACGCGGGCGATCACCCGCCGCTCGTCGATGCCGCGCGGCAGCGGCAGCTGCACCAGGATGCCGTCGACCTCGTCGTCGGCGTTCAGCTCGTCGACCAGGGCGATCAGCTCCGCCTCGGCGAGGGTCGCCGGGCGCCGCAGGGTGCGGCTGGCGATGCCCACCTCGGCGGAGGCCTTGATCTTGCTGCCGACGTAGACCTGCGAGGCGGGGTTGTCGCCCACCAGCACCGCCGCCAGGCCGGGCGCACGTTTGCCGGCCGCCGTCAGCTCGCGCACGCCGGCCGCCACTTCGGCGCGGATGGCGGCGGCGGCGGCCTTGCCGTCGAGGATGTTCACGGATCGGACCTTCCTTTCGCGATGGGTGAAGTGGGCGAGATGGGTGAAGGGGGTGAGAGGGGCGAGCCGGGCGAGATCGGTGAGCCGGGCGAGACGAGTGAGCTGAGCGAGGCGGGTGAGCTGGGCAAGACCGGCAAGGTGGACGACTCGGAGGGCGTGGAGGAGGCGGTCGAGACGGGTGCGCCCGGGATGGCGCCGGTGTAGAGGCAGACGATGCCGGCGGCAAGGTCCTGCCAGGCGAGGTCCGCGAAGCCGGCGCCGGCCATGCGGTCGAGGAAGCCGTGGCGCTGGGGGAAGCCGAGGACCGAGCTCGGCAGGTAGTCGTACGCCGAGCTGCTGTCGGAGAGGCGCCGGCCGATCCACGGCAGCACGCGGCGGAAGTAGAACAGGTAGAGGGCGCGCAGCGGCGCCGCCCGGGGCACCGCGAACTCGAGCACGGCCAGGCGGCCCCCCGGCGCCAGGGCCGCCGCCAGCTCGCGCAGCGCGAGATCGAGGTCGGCGACGTTGCGCAGGCCGAAGGCCACCGTCGCCGCCGCGAAGCGCCCCGGCGGGAAGGGCAGGGCGAGGGCGTCGGCGGCCAGCGGCCGCGGCGGCCACGGCGGAGCGCCGGCGCCTGGCGGCCGGCGGCGGTGCGGGCGGGCCTTGCGGCGGAACTTGGTCTGCGCGATGGCGAGCATCGGCAGGCAGAAGTCCGCGGCCGCCACCCGGGCGCCGCGCCGGCGCAGCGCGAGGGCCTGGTCGCCGGTGCCGGCGCAGAGATCCAGGACCAGCGCAGCCGGCGACCCCCCCGGTCCGGACGGTCCAGGCAGTCCGGGGAGCCCGGGCGCCAGCTCGAGCGCCGCCGCGGCGGCACGGCGCCGCCACCACAGATCGAGGCCGGCCGACAGCAGGTGGTTCAGCAGGTCATAGCGCCGCGCCACGGCCGCGAACATGTCGCGGATGGCGCGCCCCGACTTGTCGAGCCCGGGGCCGGCCGCGCCGGCCCCGCTGGTCGCCGGCGAGGCTGCCGGCGAGGCCGCCGGGGTGGATGCCGCGAGCGGCGAGTCGGATGGATGGGCGAACATCGCGCGTCAGTCTACCGAGAAAGCGTGCCGGGGCGCTCGCGGCCGAGAGCCGCCGCCGACCGGCCTGCCGGCCGCCGCCCGGTGTCCTCGTACTGGTGCCGTCAGCCTTGACAATCCAGGGTCCACCGCCTATCATTCGAGGTCCTTTGCGTCGCAGAGGCGGGGAAGGCTCGCCGTGACGCTGGCTGCGATAGTCCGCGACGCTGCCGATGGACTGCCGCTTGACTGCGATGCCGCCGTCGGACCCGCTGGACAGGCTGCGTAGGGGAATTGGGATGGAGACGTGATGAAGAGAACCTATAGCCCGAAGCTCGCCGAGATCGAGCACCACTGGCACGTGCTGGATGCCACGGGGGTGCCGCTGGGGCGGCTCTGCACGCTGGCGGCGCAGCTGCTCATCGGCAAGCACAAGCCGACCTATGCGCCGCACATCGACACCGGTGACTTCGTCATCGTGGTCAACGCCGAGAAGGCGGTCCTCACCGGCAAGAAGGAAGACGACAAGGTCTACTTCCGCCACTCCGGCTATCCCGGCGGCCTGAAGCGGGAGACGGCGGGGGAGCTGCGCAAGCGGCGTCCGACCCAGCTGGTCGAGCGCGCGGTGTGGGGGATGTTGCCGAAGAACAAGCTGGGTCGGCACCAGCTGCGCAAGCTGAAGGTATACGCCGGCGCGGAGCATCCGCACCAGGCGCAGCAGCCGAAGCCGATGAACGTACCAACCGTCGAAGGGCGCCGGGCCTAGCGGCCGGTCCCGCGCGGACTCCTGAGGAGATGGCGTGAACCAAGTGCAGAATTACGGAACCGGCCGGCGCAAGACCGCCGCGGCGCGCGTCTTCCTGCGCCCGGGCACCGGCTCGTTGCAGGTCAACGGGCGCCCGCTGGATGACTACTTCCCGAACGAAGTGTTGAAGATGGTCATCAAGCAGCCGCTGCTGCTGACCGAGACGGCCGAGAAGTTCGACATCGTCGCCACCGTGGAGGGCGGCGGCAGCGCGGGGCAGGCCGGGGCCATCCGCCACGGCATCTCGCGCGCGCTGATGGAGTACAACGCCGAGCTGCGCGACCGGTTGAAGTCGGCGGGCCTGGTGACCCGCGACCCGCGGAAGAAGGAGCGCAAGAAGTACGGCCAGAAGGGGGCCCGAGCGCGCTTCCAGTTCAGCAAGCGTTGATCGCTCTTCGAGCATGCCCGAGGCCGCGGCCTTGACGCGACGCCCTTGATGCCCTTGACGCCCATGACGCCATTGATTCGACCCGCGGCACTCTGTGCAGGCGCGAGCGCTGACGAAGGAGACCTGGCTTGGTAGAAGTCACCATGAAGGAGCTGTTGGAGGCCGGGGTTCACTTCGGCCACCAGACCCGGCGCTGGAACCCGAAGATGAAGCCTTACATCTTCGGCAAGCGGAACGGGATCTACATCATCGACCTGCAGAAGACCCTGAAGCTGTTCGAGCAGGTCGCGAACTTCGTGCGCGATCTCGCGGCGGCGGGCAAGCGCGTCCTGTTCGTCGGCACCAAGCGGCAGGCGCAGGAGGCGGTCGCCGAGGAGGCGAAGCGCTGCGGCGAGTTCTCGGTCACCAACCGCTGGCTGGGCGGCACGCTGACCAATTTCGTGACCCTGCGCACCTCGATCGAGCGCTTGAAGGACATCGAGGCGCGGCTGGGCGACGAGAACAGCCCGCTGACCAAGAAGGAGCGGCTGCGCCTCGAGCGCGAGCACGACCGGATGTCGAAGAACCTCGAGGGCATCCGCGACATGGACGAGCTGCCTGATGCGCTCTTCGTGGTCGACCCGAAGAAGGAATACATCGCCGTCGCCGAGGCCAACAAGCTCGGCATCCCGGTGATCGCGATGGTGGACACGAATTGCGACCCGGAGCTGATCGACTACATCATCCCGGGCAACGACGACGCCATCCGCGCCATCCGGCTCTTCGCGTCGCGCATCGCCGACGCCTACATCGAGGGTGCCGGCCAGCTCGAGGAGCACGCGATGGCGCGGCAGAAGGACGGCGGCGCCGGTGGACCGGGCGGCCGCGCGCCGGTGGCTGTCTTCGACAAGGACGCGGCGCCCTCTAGCGGCGCGGGCGGTGCGGGCGGTGCGGGCGGCGCGAGCGGCGCCAGCAGCGCGGCCCCGGCCTGACCGGCGACAGGCAACCATATCGGGCGCCGGTCGCCGACGGGCGGCGGGGCGCGTTGCGAAGAGGTCAGTCGAACCCGCGTCGATCTGACCTTTTCTTTTGTCTGCGTGGTACGAGCAAAGGAGAGAGCGAGCATGGAAGTCACGGCGCAAATGGTCAAGCAACTGCGTGAGCGCACCGGCGCTCCGATGATGGATTGCAAGTCGGCGCTCACCGAGGCCCAGGGCGACATGGAGCAGGCGGTGGACCGCCTGCGCAAGAAGGGCCTGGCGGCGGCGGCCAAGAAGGCCGGCCGCATCACGGCGGAGGGCGCCGTCGGCTCCTACATTCACGGCGGCGGCAAGATCGGCGTGCTGGTCGAGGTCAACTGCGAGACCGACTTCGTGGCCCGCACCGACCCCTTCCAGGAGCTGGTGCGCGACGTCGCCATGCACATCGCGGCGGCCGACCCGCGTTTCATCCATCGCGACGAGGTCACCCCCGAGGTGCTCGAGCGCGAGCGCGCCATCTTCCGCGAGCAGGCGGCCGCCTCGGGCAAGCCGCCGGCGGTGATCGAGCGCATCGTCACGGGCAAGCTCGAGAAGTACTACTCGGAGTTCGTGCTGCTCGAGCAGCCGTTCGTCAAGAACCCCGATCATTCGGTGGGCCAGATGATCGCCGAGCGCATCGGCCGCATCGGCGAGAACATCCAGGTGCGCCGCTTCGCCCGCTTCAAGCTCGGCGAGGGGATCGAGAAGCGCCAGGAAGACTTCGCCGGCGAAGTGGCCCGGGCGGGCAAGTGAGCCAGCCGGACGGGCGGCCGTGCTACGGCCGCATGCTGCTGAAGCTCTCCGGCGAGGCGCTGATGGGGCCGCAGCCGTTCGGCATCCACGAGCCGGTGGTGGCGGCGATCGCCGACCAGCTGGGCGAGATCCACGCCCTCGGGGTGGAGACCGCGGTGGTGGTCGGCGGCGGTAATATCATCCGCGGGCTGGCCGCCAGCCACCGCGGCATCGATCGGGTGACCGGCGACTACATGGGGATGCTGGCGACGGTGATCAACGCCCTGGCGCTGCAGGACGCGCTCGAGAAGCGCGAGGTGGCGACCCGCGTGCAGACGGCGATCGACATCCGCGAGGTGGCCGAGCCGTTCATCCGCCGCCGCGCGATCCGGCACCTCGAGAAGGGGCGGGTGGTGATCTTCGCCGCCGGCACCGGCAATCCCTTCTTCACGACGGACAGCGCCGCGGCGCTGCGCGCCAACGAGATCCGCGCCGAGATCCTGCTCAAGGCGACGAAGGTGGACGGCCTGTACTCGGCCGATCCGGAGGTCGACCATGACGCCGTGCTGCTGCGCGAGGTCACCTACCAGGAGGTGCTGGAGAAGGACCTGAAGGTCATGGACACGGCGGCGATCAGCCTGTGCCGCGACAACGGCATCCCCATCGCCATCTTCAACTTGATGACCCCCGGCAACATCCGCCGGGTGGTCTGCGGCGAGCAGGTCGGCTCCATCGTGCGGGCCTGACCGGCTGTCAGGAGGCGGTATGAAGGAGGTCAACCAAGAGGTCGAGCGGCACATGAAGCAAGCGTTGGAACATTTCCATAATGACCTCAAGCACCTGCGCACCGGCCGCGCCTCGTTGGCGCTGCTGGAAGGGGTGACGGTCGATTACTACGGCAGCCAGGTGCCGCTGAACCAGGTCGCCAACCTGTCGGTGGCGGACGCGACGCTGATCACCGCCCAGCCGTACGACCCCAGCCAGAGCGCCGCCATCGAACGGGCGATCATGAAGGCCGAGCTGGGCTTGAATCCGTCGAGCGACGGCAAGATCATCCGCATCCCGGTGCCGCAGCTCACCGAGGAGCGGCGCCGGGAGATCGTCAAGAAGGGGCACGACATGGCGGAGCACGCGCGCAACGCGGTGCGCCTGGCGCGGCGCGAGGGCAACGACAAGCTCAAGAAGATGGAGAAGGACAAGCTGATCAGCCAGGACGACGAGCGCCGCGGTTTCGACGAGATCCAGAAGCTCCACGACCGCTACATCCACGAGATCGCCACCGCCCTCGAGCACAAAGAGCAGCAGATCCTGGAGCACTGAGGCCGGGGAAGGCCTCCAGGAACGCGGTCCCGGCCATGGTCCTCTACGGCTACCATCCGGTCCGCGAGGCGCTGCGGCATCGGCCGCACCAGGTCGCCAGGGTCCTGGTCAGCGCCGCGCGGAAGGGTCGCCGCAGGGAGGAAATCGAAGACCTCTGCCGGCGCCACGGCGTAGAGGTCGTCGTGGTCACCGACAAGGCGCTGGCGGCGGTGGCCGGATCCGCCCACAACGGCATGGCCGCGGAGATGCGGCCGGAGGAGGCGGGCGGCGCGGCGGCTGCGATAGCTGGCGCGGCAGCCGCGCCGGCTGCGGCTCCGGAGCTAAGCCGTTCCCCCGATCCCGACCTGGTGGTCCTGCTCGAAGACGTCCAGGACCCGCGCAACCTGGGTGCCGTGCTGCGCGTCTGCGAGGGAGCCGGAGTCGGTCAGGTCCTGATCCGCGACCGCGGCTCGGCGCCGATCACCCCGGCAGTTGCCAAGACCGCCGCCGGTGCCAGCGAGTGGCTCCCGATCGAGCGCATCACCAACTCCGCTGCGACCATGGAAGCCCTGAAGAAGGGCGGTTTCTGGGCCTACGGCTCCGACCCCGGCGGCGAGCCCCCCTGGCGCCTCGACCTCACCGGCAAAGTGGTCCTCTGCTTCGGCGGCGAGGAGAAGGGCCTCAGGCACCGCACCCGCACCCTCTGTGACGCCACGATAGGGTTGCCGATGAGGGGGCGGCTCGCCTCCCTCAATATCGCCACCGCCGCGGCCGCCATCCTCTACGAGGCCCTGCGCCAGCGCTTGCAGGGCTCGGGGGGCAGGGGCTAGACTGAAAGGCCGTTTCAGCGCTTGGCGGGCACCGGGCTTGCTCGCCTGCAATGCGCTCCCGCTTCAGGCCGCCGGGTCGCACTCCGGCGCCCCCGCCTCCGCCGGCATAGCTCAGGGGTAGAGCTACGGTCTTGTAAACCGTAGGTCCCCGGTTCAAATCCGGGTGCCGGCTCCAATGGAATCAATGGCTTATGCAGATTGCGACTTGCCTTGGTCTGAGGATTTGGGCCATAATTGGGCCACTGACGAACGGACGTGTGGCTGTGGCCGGTATAGACGCCCCGGTCGAGCTCATCGCGGCTCCTGCGGCCGCCGCCCGGGCTGATCCGGCGCTGGGGTCGGTCCAGTGGGGTGGCTCGGCGTCGATTTGCGAAAGAGGGACCGACGCGCCATCGGCTACGATGCTCATGCCGGAGGGCCGACGTCGTTCTACACGGTCATCACCGACCGCGCCCGGAATCTAATTACTGCATTCCCGGGTCTTTAGGTTGCTCTACGGTCCATCATGGCTCCTGCCACCAGTGCCAGGGTTCAGGCTAGTCAGCGAGCTCGAGGATTGAATATATGGACGAGCTGAGCGTGGGCCTATCGTCATGGATCATCCAGGATGGTAACTACGGAGACTTCGAAGAGGGCGGGCAGTACACCTTCGCCCTCGAATTCGCCCTTGGCGCGATCGAATCGATCGCGTCCGCAGGCAGGTCACTCCGACACATAGCAGGAGCCGACTACCGCTTCACTGCTGAAGTAGTCTTCACGCAACCGGGGCTGGTAGTGATTGACGCCGGTGTCCTCTGCTATCGCGAAGACAAGTCGACGGAGGGCGGCCTGGTTACCGGTTCATTCATCGCCGGCGACCTCTCTCTCGGAATTGATCCGTTCTTCTGGCTCGAGACACACTCTAGAGCCCCAGGTGCTCCCAACTTGTCTTACCGCTGGCGGCTCCGTGCAATCCTTCTCGAGACGACGCCCTGGGTGCACACCGACAGCGGCTCTCGGCGAGCCCAGGTCCCGCGGACGTTCAAGGCGGTACCCAGAACTGACGCCTGGGCGCATGATGAAGGTCACGCGGAGTATGTTCTCGTCTGCGAGTTGCTTGGGCTAGCCAATAAGAATAGCTGAGCCTGGTTCCCGCCCACGATCGGCTCGACCTCGCGCGCGCGCCGGGCGGGCGCCGCTATGTCGGAGCTGTGTCGGTGCCCGAGGTGCTCCATCCCCCGACATAGCGCCGCGACATTCCGCCTCCCCCGCGGTGCCCGAGAGACGCTAGAAAAGGCCGCCGTTGCAGCGCCGCGACGCTCCGGTGGGTGAGGGATATGGCCGGAAGCGAATGGCACTGCCGTTGCTCTATCGACCTGTCAGCCGATTTGATGGATCAGGGATCGCAGACGAAAGGAAGGTCGATCATGAGCGCAGCTCTCACCGCCTCGACCCGAGAACAAGCCATAACAATTGGTAACAGACTAGAACAACCGGCTGCGTCACAAGCGCCTGTAATCATTGCTACTTAGAGTTGTGGAGTGTTGTGGCGTGTGCGGCTGGACTAGACTTGTAAACCGTAGGTCCCCGGTTCAAATCCGGGTGCCGGCTCCAATGGAATCAGTGGTTCCCGCGCCCTGTCAGGCCTGCACGGTGACGGCGCGCGGCTCCGAGGGGATGCCGTTGGCGACCACGACCAGGTCGGCGGCGCCCGTCTCGATGTCGGCGGGCACAGTGAACCAGGTCGACACCGGGGTGGCGCCGGTCGCCACGCCCATGCTGGCGATCTCGTTGCCATCCTTGTCCTTGACGGTGTGGTTGAAGGTGCGGCAATACCGGACCTTGCCACTGGCCTTGAAGCTGAGACGCACCAGCGGATAGTTCGTGGCCGACGAAACGTCGTCGCCGTAGGCCACTGCCTGCGACCGGCCGTTGAGCTGGGTGCCGATGAGCCGATAGGTGCCCTGCGGAGAGATGACCGGCGGGACGACGGTGATCGTCGGCGCCCACGCCTTGTCGGGCTGCCCATCGGGATCGTAGACATAGATCTCCGGAGTCCCTCCCGAGAACAGCACCTGGCCGGTGGGGAGCAGCATCATGCGGCCCTGGAAGGGCGCCCCCACCACGTTGCCGGGGGGCGGCGCCTTCGCGAAGGCACTGCCATCGTGCTCGAAGAAGTACGTCGGCGAGAGGTAGTCAGCCGCAATGCCATCTACCGGTCCGGCCGCGCAGAGAACCCTGCCGTTGGGGAGGAGGCAGGCAGGCGCGTCCTTGGCACCCAGCGTCTCTCCTTTGTCGCCCGGCGGGAAATCCGGCCCTGCCGCCCAGCTGCCTGGATCGGAGGGCGCCGGCGGTGCTGGCGGCGTATAGAGTGCCGTATGCGGGGTGGCGCCCAGGAAAAGCGCGCGGCCATCGGGTAAGAGCACGCCGGGGCCGATCTCGAGTGACGATGCCTCGACCAGGTCGACCGGCAAAACGCCGGCGCCGACCCAGGCGTCACTGTCCGGGAGGTATTTCTCCGCGTTCGGATGATTCGTGCACTCGGCAGTCAGCACCGAGCCGCCGGCCAGCAGCACCCACGATTCTTCGGAGCTGGAATCGTCCTTCAGTGCGGCGGCGGTCCAGCTGAGGCCGACGGGGTCCAGGATCGCGGTTTGCCGGTTCTGGATGCTCCCAAGCAGCACTCTGCCGTCGGCAAGGACGCAGCAAGGCGCGTCGCCGACCTCGGTCCAGCCGGCGGGGGATGCGATCTGGAGCCATCCGTCATGCAAGGGGTGGTAGATCTCCGCGTTGGGCGTGTCGCCGCCGGCGCTGCTGTACTCGCCGCCAGCCACGAAGACGCGGCCGTCGGCGAGCACCGCCGAGGCGTAGAAGAGCCTGGCGTCGTGCATCGGCGCCAGGCGCGACCAGGTGCCGTTGACGTAATCGCCGGTCGGGTCGGGGGTCAGTTTCCACCAACCTATGCCCGCGTACTCCTGGCACATCACCGTGCCGTCGGTGAGCAGCAGCATGGTGTCGGGGCGAAACGGCGGCTGATGTGCGAGGGCCTTCCAAGTACCCGCCATGGCATGGTCTCCCTTTTTTCCGAGCGGCGGCGGTCGGCCTTGCCGCCCTGCCTAGAGTGAGACGGACGCGGGGATGAGGTTTCCGCTAGTACACCCCGGACCAGGGGGCGCGTCGGCGGTTGATCGCCTAAGCGGGAGGCGCGCGCCTCCCCGCTGTGGTCGTCGCGGTCGTCATCGCGATCACCGTCGCCAGCGAGTGGCGCCGAAGCGTCGGGGGCGGCCATCGTAGGTGTGCCGTGCGCACGAATCGGCCGCTAGATGGCGACACTCGCTCACTTCAGCCCGGCGGCGAGCTTGGCGTAGTGGTCCGTCATGTTGGCGATCTCGGGCACCGGCACGGTCGCCAGGTCGGCCCACAGGCGGACCCGCTCCCTGTATCCGGCGTCTCGCTCGTCGAGAGGGTCGGTGGGGGATGTGGTCCACTCGGAGAGGAAGCGCCGGGCCGCTCGGAAGAGCTCCCGGCTCGCCTGCGGGTCGCGCAGGATTGCGGCAGCGAAGGGCAGGAACGGCAGGCCGGCGTGGGAGAGCTGGTGCTTCTTGTCGCGCTCGAGGCGGCCGAGAAGCGCGATGCGGTCGGCCTCGCTGAGGGCCTGCGCCTGCGCAGTGACGCTCGCGGCGAGCGTGGCGAGCGCCGCGTCGGCCGACAGCGGTGCCGGGATCGGTTGGGTGAAGTGGAACTGCCCGAAGGTGTCGGCGTAGGCGCCGGAACCTACCTTCCAGACCAGGCGTTCGCCGTGCGCCAGGACGGCCGCGTCGGGCCCGCTGGCGGTCAGGACGGAGAGCGGATCGATGTCGGCGAGCATGTCTGCTGCGATTGACGCCCAGCGGGCGTCGAACATGTGCAGCGCGCGCGGCAGGTACTCGGCCCAGTAGGGTAGTGCGATGAGCGGCAGGACGGTCGTCAGGACGAATCGCCAGCGCGGCGTACCGCCGAACATGAAGGCCATCGCCTCGGTCCACACGAGAAGGCCGACGAGGGCAACGATCGCGAAGGCGAACCAGTTCGGTCCTTGCTCCAGCCGCTTTGCGACCCAGCCGGCGGGCAGCGCATCATCCGGATGTAGGGGATCGACGGCGAGAGGCACGACCGGCGCGAGCTGCGTCCAGCCGGCGATCGCGTACGCGATCGGGCGGTCGAGGTCGAGCCGGAGCGCGGTGAGGGCGTCGGCCGGTGGCGGATCGCTCAGTGGCGGCCACTCCGGCTGGTGCGTAGCGAGCCATTCTCGCGCCGCCGGCCGCACGCGGATCTCTGGCGCGAGGAAGCCGCTCGCGTCGCGGGCGAAGGTGAAGGGCACGCCCGGCGACAGCTCGCGCACGCCGTGCAGCGTGTACATGTCGTTGAACTGCAGGCGCGGCCCGCAGAAGGCCCGGCGCGCCTGCGCCCCCCAGTCGCCCGAGTACTCGATGACGGCGCAGGGCGAAGCCTTCGTGAAGGCGCGCCAGTGTTGGCTGGTTCCCATCGCCGCCGGGTCCCAGTCGACCGCCAACCAGCTCTCGACGATCGTGCCGTTGACATGGCCGGTGAGCTTGCCGAGGCGCGAGGCCTCGACCAAGTGCTGCGGCCCCGCCTGCCAAGCGACAATCAGGAACATGCCGGCGGCCAGCAGGAGGAAGCCGCTGATCGTGCCGGTGAACGGCCCCAGGACGAGCCCAGTGACCTGCTTGGCGACGAAGCCGCGCCAGCGCCCGGGCTCGGCGTACGAGGTGCTGGCGCGGGCTCTGGGCATAGGTGTCCTCCGATACCATGGTACAATTGATACCGGGTTTCACGCGGTCTATTGTCAGAGATGCTATGCCGCGCATGGCAATCGCGGACTTGGGGTTCGCCCAGGCCCTCCTTACCGGTGAGAGGCGGCTGCTCGAGCTGGTCGCCACCGGCGAGCCCCTCCCGGTCGTCCTCGACGCGCTGTGCACGATCGCAGAAGCCACCGGGAGCGGTCTGCATTGCTCGATCCTGCTCGTTGATAGGCATGCGAGGTTCCATTTCGGCGCAGGCCGGACCCTGCCACCCGGTTTCGACCGGGCCGTCGAGGACGTACCCGTTGGGCAGGACGTCGGGCCGTGCGGAATTGCCGCATCGCTCAAAGTGCAGGTCGTCGTTGCCGATCTGGTCGTCGATCCCCGGTGGCAAGGGCTCGCTTGGCGCGAAGCTGTGATCGACTCCGGGCTGCGCAGCGCCTGGTCGACGCCGATCCTGTCGCGATCCGGAGCCGTTCTCGGTACCTTCGCCATATGGCACGAGCAGCCAGGAGCTCCTACCGCGCTCGATCAGACCATCATCGAGCAGTTCACGCACATCGCGAGCATCGCCATCGAGCGATCGCAGCGTGAAGCTGACCTGCAGCGCAGCGAGGCGGCGCTCGACGAGGTGCGGTCAGAGCTCGCGCGCGTCGCTCGGAAGACGACGTTCGGCGCGCTCACCGCCTCGATCGCTCACGAGGTGAACCAGCCGCTCGCCGGCATCGTCACCAATGCGAGCACGTCGTTGCGGATGCTCGCCGAGGATCCACCCGACGTCGAGGGCGCTCGCGAGACCGCGCGACGCACCATCCGCGACGCGAACCGTGCTTCGGAAGTCATCGCGCGCCTCCGTGCGCTCTTTGCCAAGGGCGCCGCCTCCCCCGGGCTGCTCGAGCTGAACGAAGCGACTCACGAGGTGATCGCGCTCTCGGCGCAAGAGCTGCAACGCGAGCGCATCACCATCCGCTGCGAGCTCGCTCCCGACCTGCCAGCCGTCCCGGGGGATCGCGTGCAGCTGCAGCAAGTCGTGTTGAACCTCCTCCTCAACGCGAAGGAAGCTCTCCTCGACGTCGTCGAACGCCCGCGCGAGATCACGATACGAACGCGACGCGACGCCGAGGGCGTGCTCTTGGCCGTGACGGATTCGGGGGTGGGTTTGGACGGACAGGATCCGGAGCGCCTGTTCGATGCGTTCTACACCACGAAGAGCCAGGGAATGGGGATCGGTCTGTCCGTCAGCCGGTCGATCATCGAGAGTCACCATGGCCGTCTGTGGGCCGCGCGCAACGAGGGCGGCCCGGGAGCGACGTTCGCATTCTTCCTGCCCATCGCGAGCCACTGATCTCCGTCGTCGACGACGACGAGTCCGTTCGCGAGTCGCTGCCGGACCTGCTGCGGCAGCTCGGATTCGCGGCGGAGGCGTTCGCCTCGGCGGAGGAGTTCCTGGATTCAGAGGCCTGCGGTTGCACGCGCTGCTTGATCCTCGACCTCGCGATGCCCGGCATGTCCGGGATCGAGCTGCAGCGCGAGCTCCGCGCCCGGCGGCGGTGGATCCCCATCGTCTTCATCACCGGGCATGCGGACGCGACGACGCGCCCCAGCCTGCTGCGCGAGGGCGCGATCGAGTGCCTCTCGAAGCCGTTCAGCGACACTGCGCTGCTCGCGGCGGTCGAGCTGGCATTGCGGGGGAAGGGGACATGAGCTCGCCCGGGGGGATGGTGTTCGTGCTCGACGACGACGTATCGGTGCGCGAATCGCTCGAGCTGCTGATCCGCACCGCGGGATGGGAGCCGCGGCTCTTCGCGACGGCGGCGGACTTTCTCGCCGAGCCGCCGCAGGCCGTGCCGAGCTGTCTCGTCCTCGACATGGCGCTGCCGGACCTCGGCGGCCTCGACGTACAGCAGCGCATCGCCGGACGCCAGGGCATGCCGGTGATCGTCATCACGGGCTGCGCCAGCGTGCCGATGACGGTCGAGGCGATGAAGGCGGGAGCCGTGGAGTTCCTGACCAAGCCATTCCCGGACACCCTGCTTCTCGACGCCATCGCGAGCGCCCTGCAAGAGAGTCGGCGGGTCCTCGAGCGAGACGCCGTGGACCAAGAGCTAAGGCGTTGCTACCGGTCGCTGACGCGGCGCGAGCGCGAGGTCATGGGCCTCGTCGTCTCGGGCCTCCTCAACAAGCAGGTCGGCGCTCAGCTCGGGAGGAGCGAGATCACGGTCAAGGCCCATCGCGGCCGGGTCATGCGGAAGATGGGCGCCAGGTCGCTTGCGGAGCTGGTGCGCATGGCGGATCGCCTGGGTCTCCCCTCGGCTCCTCGCGGCGATACCAAGGTATCGATCGATACCTTGGTGTGATGGACCGCGTGCTTCCGTCTCCTCTAGTCTCGCCACGAGCGAAAGGAGGACGTATGAAGCTGATGATGGTTGCCCTTCTCGCGGTCGGCTCCGTCGCCGCGGCGCCGCGACCCAAGCCGTCGATCGTTCTCGTCCACGGCGCGTTCGCGGACGCCAGCAGCTGGGCGAAGGTGATCCCCATCCTCGAGCGCGACGGCTACGAGGTGTTCGCTGTCCAGATCCCCCTGACGTCGCTGCCTGACGACGTCGCGACGGCGAAACGTGTCATCGATGCACAGAAGAGGCCTGTCGTGGTGGTCGGGCACTCTTACGGCGGCGTCGTCATCACCGGTGCTGCGGCCGGCAACTCCAACGTCAAGTCGCTCGTCTACGTCGCCGCATTTGCGCCGGATGCGGACGAGCCGATTACCGCCACCGCGTCCAAGTTCGCTGCACCGCCGGCGAATGCGGCCTTCGTTCCCGACGCGGCTGGCTTCCTCTACATCGACCGCACAAAGTTTCACGACGTGTTCTGTAACGACCTGACGACGCCCGAGGCGCGGATTCTTGCCGTCACCCAGAAGCCTGTCAGCGGTTCGGTGTTCGGCGCCACCGTGGCTGCGGCGGCGTGGAAGACGATTCCGAGCTGGTACATCGTGTCGACCCAGGACCGGGCAATCAATCCAGACCTCGAGCGTTTCTACGCCAAGCGCGCCAATGCCAAGACGACGGAGCTCATGTCCAGTCATGTGGCTTTCCTTTCGCGGCCGCGCGACGTGGTGAAGGTGATCGAGGAAGCCGCGCAATGAGCTGATCTCTCTTCCTGGGAGACCCGCGAACATGCCTGAAGCGCAGCCTAGAGTCAAGCGGTGTTCCTGGGTCAACGTCGACCATGAGCTGATGCGGGAGTACCACGATCGGGAATGGGGTGTGCCGACCCACGATGACTGCAGACACTTCGAATTCCTCATCCTCGAAGCCGCGCAGGCGGGGCTCAGTTGGTCGATCGTGCTCAACAAGCGCGAGGGCTACCGCCGCGCATTCAGCCAGTTCGATCCGAAGAAGGTAGCGCGATACTCCCAGGCGCGAATCGACGAGCTGACCGTCGATCCGGGGATCGTCCGGAACCGGGCGAAGATCACGGCCGCCGTGAGGAACGCTCAGGCCTTTCTGGCCGTGCAGAAGGAATTCGGAAGCTTCGATGCATATTGCTGGCAATTTGTCGACGGACGGCCACGGCAGAATCGCTGGACTTCTCTCCGCGAGATTCCTGCAACGACCCCCGAGTCGGACGCATTCAGCCGCGATCTCAAGCGCCGCGGGTTCAGCTTCGTCGGATCGACGGTGATCTACGGGCACATGCAGGCGGTCGGCATGGTCAACGATCACCTGATCGACTGTTTCCGATATCGAGACGTCCGCCGGCTGGGCAGCTGACCTCGGCGATCACCTCGAGCCTCGCGCCGGAAGCCTGACGTCGAGCTCAGGTTCCTCACCCTAGTCGGGTGGTGCAGGGCAGGGGCCAGCTCCAGCTCCGCGGGCGCCGCTCGCCGCACCGAGCCTTGCCACGAACACGTCTTCCCCGCCGGCATGTGCACGCACCGGCTTGCTGCCCCAAGAGGCGGTGCTCAACCCGATGAGGTAGACGTTCGCGCCGCCGTCGACGGCAACGCCGTACGCGAAGTCGTTCCCCTTGCCGCCCAGGAAGGTGTGCCAGAGTAGCGCCCCGGTGGTCGTCTCGAGCTCCGCGGCCAAGGCGTCGTCGAGCGCCGCATACCCGTGTCCTGGACTCCCCCACGAGGCGTCGCTCGAGCCCGCCAGGTAGAGGTTACCGAGTCGGTCCAGAGCGATGCCGATGCCGTCAATGCCGTCGTTTCCCTTGCCGCCCAGGAAGGTGTGCCAGGCGAGCGCCCCGGTTGTCGCGTCGAGCTTCGCTGCAAAGGCGTCAACTTTTCCGGTGAAGCCGCGCACCGGGTTGTCGCCCCACCCGGCGCCGCTCCAGCCCGTCACGTAGACATTGCCGCTGCCGTCCACCGCCACACCTCGACCATGGTCGTAGCTCGGCCCACCCAGGAAGGTGTTCCACCGCAGCTCCCCGGTCGCGGCGTTGAGCTTCGCGGCAAAGGCGTCTCTGCCCGCTGTATAGGGCCGCACGGGCGTGGCCCACGTGCCCTTGCTGGTTCCGGAAATGTAGAGGTTCCCGCTCCCGTCGACCGCGATGCCATGGCCCGTATCCTCGTCCTTGCCACCGAGGAAGGTGTTCCACACCAGGGCGCCGCTCTTCGCATCGAGCTTGGCGCCGAAGGCGTCGCGGTCTCCCGTGTGCGCCCGTACCGGGCGGCCCCACGTGTTGTCGCTCCGCCCTGTAACATAGACGCTCCCTCGAGCGTCCACCGCGATGCCGCGCCCGTCTGTTCCCTTGGTGGGGGGAAGCCTGAGCCCCAGCCGCTCGGCTGCGTGGCGCTCCTCCTCGGTTGGAGGCCTCGGGCCACCCAGGAACGTGTGCCACTCGAGCGTACCCTTCGCCCCATCGAGCTTGGCAACGAACGCGTCCAACCCTGGCGAGAAGGGCCGCACCGGACCGCTCCCCCAAGCCGCCCCGCTCGCTCCGGAGACGTAGACGCCTCCGCTGCGGTCCAGCGCGATGGCGTGGCCATAGTCATCGCCGTCGCCGCCCAGGAACGTGATCCAAACCAGGGTCCCATGCGCGTCGAGCTTGGCCACGAACGCGTCGAAGCCCCGGGTGTAGGCCCGCACGGGCTCACCCCATCCGCCGGCGCTCGTCCCCGTCAGGTAGACGCTGCCGCCGTCGTCGACGGCGATCCCTCCCGCCACGTCCGTTCCCGGCCCGCCGAGGAACGTCAGCCAGCTTCCGGCGCAGCCTCGACCCGTAGCCGCCATCGCTCCCGTAGGGGTGCAGCAGAGCAGCGCCACCGCCAGCGCGGAACAGCAGCGCAAGGGCCTCCTCTCCAGGCTCGCGTTCATGCTCACCTCCTCTTGATAGGGATGCGCAGACGACGGCCGCCATGGGACAGCTGGCAAGCCTCGAGGGCGGCACGGCCCGCAGCTTGTCGAGCACGCAGTGGCTGGCCCGCCAGGTGAACTTGGCCTTCGTGTAGTTGTCCGCTCGCAATGCATTGCCGTCGGCTCCTTCCTCCTGGTCAGCCGTGCACAGATCGTCCGAACCTCTGGTCGCGGGCACGGCTGGCTTTGTGGCCTGAGAACGGACGGGCGGTGTCCGTCTTTAGGGTGAGAGCATGGAGGTAACTCTATAGTCCACCTGCGAACCTGGCTCACGGCGTGGTCTATACTGCTGGTCTAAAGATCTGATCTCGGGCCTCATCGGCGGGCGGCTGCGTAAGCGGATGTCCGTCCTGAGGTCTGGCGAGGTGACATCATGGTGGAGCCATCCCCAAGCACCGGGTCGCCTGCCTTTTTCCCGCCGGACCCCGCCAAGGAATGCGACATCGTGATGAAGGGCGGGATCACCAGCGGAGTCGTCTACCCGCCGGCGGTGCTCGAGCTGCAGCAGACTTACCGCTTCCGCAGCATCGGCGGCACCAGCGCCGGAGCGATCGCTGCGGCGGTGACGGCGGCGGCGGAATTCGATCGCGAGGATGGTGGTTTCAAGCGGCTCGCCGAGGTCCGCGATCAGCTTGCTGCACCAGGCTTCCTGCTGCAGCTGTTCACGCCCCAGCCGGCAACCCGGCCGCTGATGAACACACTCCTCCAGCTGTTCGTGCCCAGTAAGGGCGGTCCCCTCCCGCTCGGTGGACCCTGGCCGACCGGGCGTAGCGGAAAGGTGAAGTCGGTCCTCGCGCGGCTCCAGCACCTGCTGGCCATCCTGCGGCAGGAACTGCAGGAGGAATCGCGCCGCGGAGGAAGGCTGGGGGTCCTCGGAGGCCTGCTCGCGGTCGTCTGCATTCTGCTCCCGGGTGCGCTCGTCACCGCAGTGTGGTGGAACCATCCCCGTGGCTGGCTCCTCCTCGGCGGCGCCGCGTTGGTTCCCCTGCTGCTCGGGGCGCTGCTTGGCGGGTTCCTTGGCCGGCTGCTGGCGCCATTGATCGCCCTCGGGAAAATTGTCTTGAGCCTCCCGGGCCGATGCTCGTTTGGCCTGTGCAGCGGCCTCGCCGAAGTGCAGAAGCCGGCCGCGCTAACCACCTGGCTGGCCGACAAGATCGACCGGCTGGCGGGGCTGTCCGAGAGCGCCGCTCCGCTGACCTTTGCACACCTGGAGGGCAAGCGAAGGAAGCGGGCGGAGAGCGCCGGCGAGACGCCGCCGAACGCCTCGATCACGCTTCGCATGGTAACCAGCGACCTCTCGCTTGGCCGGCCCTGGGTCTTTCCACGAGTGGGCGACTTCGCGGGCAACGAGCTGCTCTTCCGTGAGGAGGACATGCGCCGCCTCTTCCCGGCTCGCATCGTTGATTACCTGGTGTGCCACGCCTACCGGTCCACGAACCCAAAGCATCCCGACCGCTTCCTGCCGGAGGGCTTTCACTTCCTTCCTCCGGGCAATGAGCTGCCGGTTGTCGTCGCCGCACGCCTCTCGTTGTCGTTCCCGTTCCTGCTTGCTGCAGTGCCGCTCTATTCCATCCGGCTCTCCGGTTTCCTGGCTCGCGATGAGGCGAACAAGGCCGGCACCGACTTTCGCTACGACCCCGACACTCACTTTGCCAAGCATTGGCTTAGCGACGGGGGCATCTGTAGCAATTTCCCGATTCATTTCTTCGACGCCTGGGCGCCGGGGCGGCCGACGTTTGGCGTGAATCTGGCCGACGTGCAGGAGGGAGACAAGCTGCCTGGTGGCAAGATCAAGCCGGACGTCATTCCCATGTCGGAGGAAGTTCAGGCCGCGACAGCGCCTGAGTACAGCGACCCTACCGGAGAGGTATTCCTGCCGCGCCCGAATCAGACCAGCGCGGTGCAGCTGCCGTGGCGGCCGATCGGGGGTTTGTTCCAGTTTGCGATGGCGATCTTCGACACCAGCCAGGGCTATCACGACGCTCTGCAAGCGATGCTCCCCAGCTACCGTGAGCGCATCGTGCAGATCCGGCTCCAACCCTCCGAGGGCGGGCTCAACCTCACCATGCAGCCGGCGACCATCCAGGGGATGCAGGACAAAGGCAGGAAGGCGGGCGAGGCGCTGAGCGGAATGGATTTCCCGCAGCACCGCTGGACGCGCTTCCTCGTGCTCATGGCGCAGCTCGAGGAGAGGCTGCGCCAGTTCGGCGAGATCTACCCGGATATTGCCAAGGTGAAGGCGATGCTCGACCAACAGGCCACGAACAGCTGGTACAAGCACAAGCCCGGGAACTGGATTGCCGAGGCGGAGGCGCGCGTGGTGGCCCTGCTCACGTTGATCGACGCCTGGAAGACGACCGGACATGCGAACCTGTTCTCGGCCGACCCGCCGGTTCCACCGGCGGTCCTGCGCGTCACGCCGCCGGTGTGAGCGTACCGCGCGCGTTTGGAGACTGATGTTGACGGCGGCTCAAAGCGCTGATTCGGCGAGCTGCTAGAATCGTTGCGATCGCTGCCTTGCAAACTTGCGCCCGGGTGCCCTAACTCAGGAGGACCAAGTGTCATGAGCCCATTCCCTCCGCTCGCGTTCATCGTGCTCATGGCCTTCGTCGCCCTGGCCGTGGTGATGGCCAGGATCTCCACCTGCCTAAGGCCGGCACCGAAGGCGGAGCTCCACGGACTCGGGGACACCCAGCTGGGGATCGCCGTGGAGCTGGCGCGCGACCAGCCCGACTTCGATCAGATGGTGGGTCTGCCGGCCGCCGGTCCAGGTTCGACCTCCATCTCCACCCGGAGCTGGCTGCGCCGCCAGCAGTTCCTCGACTTCCTGTTCATCGCGCTTTACGTGGCGCTCTTCTGGCTCCTGGGCGGAGTGGAGAAGTCGGCGGGCTTCCCTGTCGCCTGGCTCCTCGGCACCGCGGCCCAGGCGGCGATCGTGTGCGCGGGGCTGTGTGACGTGCTGGAAGACGTCGCAATCCTTCGTGCTCTCGCCGGCAGCCCCAAGACCCTACCGATCCGTACCTTCGGCCTGCCGAAATGGGGATTGTTCTTCCTGGCCGCGCTCCTCCTCTCGGCGTGGTTCTTCCGCTTTTCCTTCCACCCTCTCGCCGCCGGTGCCGCCGGTGCCGCCGGCGCCCCGAGCCTGGATCGTGCCCTGGCCGGCCTGATCGGTCTGCTCCTCGCGGCCGGCGGCCTGCTCGGGCTGGCTGGCGTGCTCCGCGGCCGCGGTGCCCCAATCCACCAAGCCATGAGCTACGGTATGGTCCCGGCGATCGGGGTCCTGCTCATCCTCATGGTCCGCCTGCAGTGAGGCGCGGGAGGGATGGGTGGCCCCCCGCGTGCGACCCCGCGCACCCCTCGGGCTCGACGTCGAGGCCGGCCAGGGCGAGAGCCGCGAACGGCCGGATGAGGAGAAGCAGCATGCGCGAGCCGTGGCCAGCCGTCAGGGTGAGCGGTTACCTGGGATTGCTTGCGGCAGTGATGATGCTGGGCGCGAAGGAGTCATGGTCCGCTCCGCAAGCGGCGAGGATCGGCCCGCGGGCTGTCTTCGCTCCACGGCGCGAGCTTGCGACGAAGGTGATCGAGGAGATGCAGAGCTGCCCGGTCGCCGTGGATGCCGGGGCGCCCAAGATCGAGTGTGTCACCTCCATCTTGCGGCGGGCGGGGGCGACGCCCGAGGCGCTGGCCTTCACCGCCATGCTCGGCGGCGAGGGATATCTCGAGTCGTTTCGCCAGATGGGAAAGGTGGACCTGGCGACCGTCGCCTATCCGCTGAGAGCCAATGAGAACGAGGGATTCATGCTGGTCAACGGCTCGCCGCCGACGGTCCAGGTCGAGGACTTCGTCCACCTGAAGCACATCGACATCCGCAAGGACCCGCTCTATCCTGCGATTGCCAAGAAGTTCCCCAGGGTCGAGCTGTGGGGGCACGCCGACTTCAAGGCGGTGCAGGCGCTGCCGGGGGGAGGGCAGCGGTTCATCTTCAGTTTCGTTCTCCTGAATGGCTGCCATGCTTGCGAGGTTGCGGGCTACGCCCAGGTTGCCTTCGATTTCAACGCGGCCGGCAAGTTCCTGGGAACGAAGCTGCTGCGCCTGACCGAGAAGGGCTGATGCGGACTCCGCAGGCTGACCCTGGGTCGCGCGACGAATGACTAGTGGATGTAGCCGAGGGAGCGGAGGCGCTCGAGCTCTTCCTGGCTGAGGGCCTTGGCCGGCGCCTGGTCGGGCTTCAGGCTGACGGACTGGGCCCAGCGGTGCCAGGCCTCGAGGTCGCGGCCGAGATGGCGCACGATCTCCGGGTGGGCCGGCGCCAGGTCCCGCTGGTCGAGCGGGTCGCTGCGGTGGTTGTAGAGTTCGAACTCGGGCTGGCCGGGGTGGCGCCTGGTGTTGTGGATGAGCCTCCAACCGCGCGCGACGATGGCGAAGGACTCGGTGTCGCGCGGCGGCGGGCTGCCGCCGGAGAGGGCGGGCGTGGCGGCCTTCTCGGAGATCGCCGGCCGGTCGGTCCAGCCGGCGTCGCCGCTGTGCCCGGGGGCCGCCGCCGCCAGGACGAGCGGCACCAGGCTGCGGCCTTGCGCCTGAGCGGGCGGCTCGAGGCCGCTCATCTCGAGCAGCGTCGGCATCACGTCGATCGTCTGCACGGTGCGCTCGACCACGGCGCCCGCGGGCACCGCGCCGGGGCGCCAGAAGACGAGCGGCAGGTCGTCGAGCTCGCCGTAGACGCTCTGGCCGTGAAAGGTGCGGCCGTGGTCGAGGAACTCCTCGCCGTGGTCGGAGGTGAAGACCACCAGGGTCCGGCCGGCGAGGCCGAGGCCGCGCAGGCGCTCGAGGAGGCGGCCGATCTCCGCGTCCATGCCGCGGATGGAGCCGTCGTACCAGTCGCGGTCGTGGCGCACGTAGGCGTCGGCGTCGACCCGTGCCGCGAGCAGCTCGGCGCGCGTCGGCATGGGCGAGCCCATGTTGCGCAGCAGCGGGTCGGCGATGCGCGCGAGGACCGCCCGGTCGTCCTTCTTCTGCTGCTCATTGCGGGCCGCGTCGGCGAACAGCGTGTCGTAGGGCGGATACGGCCGGTAGGGGTCGTGCGGGTCCGCCACGTGGAGGAAGACGAAGAACGGCACGTCGCGGTGGGCCTCGAGCCACGGGAGCAGCCGGTCCACGTACTCGCGCGCCGTCTTGCTGGAATCGGGGTTGGCGAGCGAGCCGCCCTCGTGCACCTCCTCGAAGCCGCGGTGGAGGTTGGTGAACTTGCCGGTGAACGGCAGCGAGGAGAACGAGAGCGTGGCGTAGCCGGCGCGGCGGTAGACCTCGGCGAGCGTGGTCGCGCCCGCCGGCAGGAGGTCGAAGAAGTCGTGCACGGTGTGAGTGGTCGGATAGAGCGAGGTCAGCAGCGAGGGCGTCGCCACCTTGGTCCATGTGGCCTGTCCCACGCAGTCGCGGAAGAGGGTGCCCTGCGCCGCCATGCGATCGATGTTGGGGGTCGTCGGGCGCCGGCAGCCGTAGGCGCCCACGTGGTCGCGGCGCAGGGTGTCGGCCCAGACGAGGATCACCCCCTGCGGCGCGGCGGCCGGTCGCGCGGCGCGCGGCGCCGGGGGCGCGGCGCCGCGGCTCCTCACCGCGGGTCCGCCCCAGAAGGCGAGCAACCCGGGCCGCTCGCCGGCGGCCGAGAGCGACAGGCCGACCTCCTGGCCGGCGAAGGCGGCGAGGTCCACCGGCGCGTCCTCCCAGCGGTGCGGGCGGGTGACGGTGCGCTCGAGCACGGTCCGGCCCGCTCGCGCTCCGGGCGCGGCCACCGCGACGCGGAAGGTCACGGGCGCGTCCTCTACCGTGCCCACGGCGAGCTCGAGGCGCGGGCGCTCCGGGAGCGTGAGGCGTAGGCGGACGGTCTCCGGCGCGCGCGCCACGATGGTGTCGCGGTAGACCTCGCCGAGCCCCTGCCAGCCGGCGCCCGAGGGGACGCCGGCGAGGTGCTCGCGGCGCGAGACGAGGCGCACCGACTCGATCTCGAAGGTCGCCCCGGCGCGGTCGGTGGGCAGGAGGAAGAGGTGGCGCGTCCGCGAGGTCAGGACGTCCATCGCGGTCCTGAAGGTGTAGGTCCGCGGCTCGTCGCCGGGGACGATGGGGGTGGTGCCGTCGGGCGGGAGGTTGCGCGCGTAGTCGAGGACGCGGTCCGCGTCGGGCTTGTCGTTGGCCAGGAAGATGAGGGACAGGTTCGCTCCCGCCGACACCCGGAGGCGGATCTGGATCTCATGCAGGAGGTCGGGTTGCTCGAGGTCGGTGACGCGCTCGAAGTGCAGGATGGGGAGGGCGTCGGTCGTCCGGCCGGTGAGCTTGCCGTCGCGCACGCCGAGCCCCGAGATGCCGTGAAAGGCCTCCCAGCCGCGCGTGGCCGCGGCCCTGGCGGGTGCCGGCCGCGGCGCCGGTCCGTCGAAGCGCCACTCGGTGCGCGGCGGCGGCGCCGGGGACACCCGGTTCGCGACCGCTTCGGGCCGGTAGAGGTCGGCGAGACGGATCACGATCGGTGCGGCCGAGCGCCTGGCGGGGCAAGCCGCGAGGCAGGCGGCCAGGGCCAGCAGCGCGGCGCGGCGGGCGGCGGTTCCGGGGGCTTGGCGGGGCAAGGGATTCCCCTTTGCGGCGCGATTATAGCCAACGCCACGGCCACACCCTACCCTCATGGGCCGGAGGCTGCGGTCGCCCCCTAAACGCGGGCATGCGGGCTCGCGCCCGAGCGCTGGTCCCGCTAGCCCTTAGCCCTGCCGAGCTTTCGGTTGCAGGATGCGGATCTGGTTGCCGAACGGGTCGCGCAGGCCGCAGTCGATCCCGTAGCCGTGGTCGGTCGCCTCCTGCGTGAACTCGACGCCCTTGGCGCGGAGCCGCTCGTAGGTGCCGAAGCAGTCGTCGGTGCGGAGCACCATGACCACCCCGGTGGCGCCCTTCGTGACGAGATCCCGGACCTGCTCGGCGGTCTTCTCGTCCATCACCGGCGGGCCAGGGACGTCGAGCACGATCTCGGGGAGCGGCTCGCCGGCGACGCCGACGGTCAGCCAGCGGAAGCCGCCGCGGGTGTAATCGGCCTTGACCTCCAGTCCGAGCTTCCCGACGTAGAAGTCGAGCGCCTCCTGGTGATCGAGGACCCAGACGTGTGCATGGGTGATCGCGTTGAAGTTCTTCATGGCGCCGACTCTACCGTGCGGCTCGGCCGGCCGTCTTCTCCGAAACTGCTCGGTCGCTCCCATGCCATGGTGAAGCAGGTGGGGACCGCGCCCGCCACCGGCGCGCTGCTGCGGCGGTAGGCGCGCGGCGACTGGCCGACGATCTCGCGGAACGTGCGGCTGAACGTGCCGAGGCTGGTGAAGCCGACGTCGAGGCAGATGTCGGTGACGCTGCGGTCGCTCTCGCGCAGCAGGAACATCGAGCGCTCGACCCGGCGGCGCTGGAGGTAGCGGTGCGGCGTCTCGCCGAACGTCGCGCGGAAGGTCCGGATGAAATGCGCCGCGGAGACGCGGGCGATCCGGGCCAGCGCGGCGACGTCGAGCGGCTCGGCGTAGCCGCGGTCCATCGCGTCGCGCGCGCGGAGCAGCCGGCGGTTGCTCTCCTCGACGGCGCGGCTCACGGCAGGTGAGTCTATCAGCCCGTGCGGCACCCGCACTGGCGCCGCTTGACATGGACGGACATGCTACCGTAGGCTGTAGTAGCAGTGACTTGCGTGGTAGGAGAGCGAGATGAAGAAGAAGCAGCGTCTTTCCAAGGCCGAGGCACGGATCCTCGAGAGGTACTGGCAGCTCGGCACCGCCTCGGTGCGCGAGGTCCTCGACAGCTTGCCCGAGGAGGAGCAGGTGGCCTACACGACCGTGCAGACCCTGGTCTACCGGCTCGAGCAGAAGGGCGCCCTGCGCAAGGTCAAGAAGATCGGCAATGCCCAGATGTTCGCGCCGGCGATCGACCAGGGGGAGTACCGCAGCGGCCTCGTGAGCGATCTCCTGGACCTCTTTGGCGGCTCGCCCCGCCTGCTGGTCTCGAACCTCCTCGAGACCGGTGCGATCACCCTGAAGGATCTCAAGGCGCTGCAGACCGCGGCGTCCGGGAAGAGCCCGGGGGGAGGGAAGGCGCATGCCTGACCTGGCGCGGACCGTCTACTACCTCGGTGTCCACCTCCTCTACGCCTCGCTGGTCTGGCTCTGCGCCTGGCTCCTCACCTCCTCCCGGTTCGGCAGCGCCACCACGAAGTACTGGATCTGGGTCGCCACGGCGGTCAACTTCATCTTCCCGACGGGTGCGATCCTCGATCGCATCTGGTCCGAGCACCTGACCTGGGCCACGCCGCTGCAGGTGATCGGCGCGGCCGGCGTCGCCGCCGCCGGGCACCGCACCGCCGCCGCGGTCCTCGGTACGTTGTGGCTGGCGGGCGCCGGCGTCATGCTCGTCCGCCTCGTCCTGCGCATCCGGGCCGAGCGCCGCGACTCCCGCGCGGGAGCCGCGGCTCCCGTCGCCGCGTGGTTGGCGGGAGGGGTGCCGGTCAAGTATGCCGGCGGCACGCAGGCTCCCGCGGTCGGCGGTCTGCTCCGTCCGCACATCGCGCTGCCCCGGGGCATCGAGCGGCTCCTCAGCGGTCCCGAGCTCGATGCGGTGCTCATCCACGAGCTGACCCATGCCCGTCGGCGCGACAACCTGGTCCGCCTGGTCTACGAAGTGGGCCTCTGCGCGCTCTGGTTCCACCCGCTGGTGTGGGTCGGCGGGTCGCGTCTCGCGCTCTACCGCGAGCTCTCCTGCGACGAGTCGGTGATCCGGAGCAACCAGGGTGGCGACCTGATCTCGGCCCTCTCCAAGCTCGCCAATCCCCGGGAGGACCTGCTCCTCCAGGCTTCCGCCGCGTCGTTCCTGGGCCATCGCCTGGCCAGCCTGGTGGCCGCCCGGCCGCGCGCCGGCCGCGCCGCGAATGCGCTCCTGGCGGTGGTGTTCGGCGCGGCCGTCGCCGGCGGCGTGCTGGAGACGATCGCCCACACCGCCTGTTGCTTCCTGACGAAGAGGTGATTCCGCGAGCACGGTGACGGCAGGGTTGCGCGTCCGCCCGCTCGACGCCCGGCCCTGCGGCCGGCTCAGTTGACCGGCTTTCCCGCCTCGAGGTTCGCGATGAAGCTCTTGACCCCCTCCTGGTTGGCGGGGTCAGGGGCCTGCGGCAACGCCAGCTTGGCCTCCGCGATGGCCTGGTCCCGGTGACCCAGGGCCGCGTGACCGCGGGCCAGACCGAGGTGCACCGGCCAGACGTTCGGGTGGAGCTGGGCGTTGGCCGTGAAGACTTCCATCGCCTCGGCCGGGCGATGCATCGCGATCAGCTGACGGCCGATGAGATGGACGTCGGTCGGGCCGGCGTTCGGGTCATGGATCGCCTTGGCGAGCATGGCCTTGCCCTCGGTCGCCTTGCCGTTGGCCTCGAGCGCCAGCGCCAGGGTGAAGAGGGTCGTCGCGTTCCCCTGGCCGCCGAAGTTCGGGTCGGCGCCGCGCCGCGCCCAGAGCAGGGCGTCGTCGAGGTGAATCTTGTTGGCGAGGCAGAACTGGGCAGCCGTCGTCCAGCCGCGCCAATTGAAGCCGCCCGCCGAGCGCAGCTCCTGGCGCATCTTCTCGACCGTGAGCTCCTTGATGTTCTCGACCTTGATGGCGAAGGGCAGCTGCAGGTCCTCCCAGCGCAGCACCGCCGTGACGCTGTCGGGCTGCTGGTCGCGGAACTCGTAGGTGAGGTCCTCGTAATACTCGCTCCGTTGGGGCTTCGCCGTGACCCGCAGGGCATCTTCCTTCGCGTCGTAATAGAAGCTTCCCCAGGAGGTGTGGTTCTTCGAGAAGATGATCGTCCACTCGTCCGCTTCGGGGACGAAGAAGAGGCCGTAGGAGCCGGCCGGCAGGCGCCGGCCCTGGATCGTGACGTCGTGAGTCGTGGTGAAGACGGTGTTCTCGTTGGCGCCGGCGCGCCACGGGCACTGACTGCCGCAGCTGCCGAAGGGGAGGGTCGCCATCCCGTATTCGACGAGATTGCCCTTGCCCCAGATCTTGCCCCGCCGATCGACTCCGGCCGGACTGTGCACGTGCGGACTGCTGTAGTCGATGGTCACCCGGACGAAGCTGATGCCCTGGCTGACCAGGGCGTGCTGAGCGCCGCCGCGACTATGACCATCGAGGTCGCTGTCGGACGGGGGGATCGTGACGCCGCTGAACAGCTGGGCGGCCGCGGGGGCGGCGAGCAGCGCCGCCCCGGCGAGCGTCGCGAGCGCGGCGAGCGCGGCGAGGCTTCGGCAGGCTCTGACCATCATCTCCTCCGACGGTGCGGTCCGCCGGTGCCCGTCGTGCGGGCAGGCTAGGACCGAACCGAAATGGACCCACAGAGGGGGTCGTGCGCCCCTGGGACGCTGGAGGATTCTTGCCGCTCGGGGCGGCTCTCGCCAGATCCACTTCCGCGACGCCGCGTAGGACCAGTTCGCGCGCCCTGCGTGCAGACCTCGCCTACCGCCCGCCGTCGGGGCGGTAGGGGTCCGGCGCGAAGCCGGGCTCGAAGCCGCGCGCGCGCTCGCGGCGCTCGAGCGGATCGCTCCGCCGCACGCGCGGCAGCAGTCCGAGCTTCACCAGCGCCGGCCGGTATTCGTAGCGAATCTCCAGGCACGCCGCGGCGGAGCGCTCGGCGTCGAAGCGCACGCGCTCGACCTGGTGGTCGACCTCGCGCCCGATGCCGGTCGCGGCGTACTCGTCGGCCGGCGGAGCCTGGAACCCGCCTGGAAGCGCCTCGGCGCCGGCATCCGCCCGCCCGGGCTCGGCGGGCGCCGGCGTGGCGGCGGAGGGTGCCTCGCCGGGCATGCCGCCTTCGCCCCTGCCCTCGGGGATCGGCGCCCTGCCGCGCTCGCGGAAGTGCCTCGGCTGGTCGGTCTCGGGCAGGCGTTCGCGAAACACCACGGCTGCAATCACGCCCAGGTTCGCGGTCTTCCCGAGCCAGGCCCCGTACGAGCTCTTCTCGGTCGTGAAGTAGAAGCGGCGCGCCAGCGCCGAGCTCGTCTGCCAGCCGTCGAGAACGATCGACTCGTACGGCCCGAGGATCCACTTCGAGCCCGCCTGCGCCGTGGTCGTCTTGGCGTCGATCGAGTTCAGCCCGTCGACGGAGACCGCGATCCCCACGCGCCGGCCGGTGTTGTTGGTGAGCCGCAGCGAGTACTCGCGGCCGGCAAAGGCCTCGACGTAACGGCGCGCGTGGCCGTAGAGCTCGGCGAGCGGCCGTCCGTCGACCAGCACCTCGAGCGTGTAAGGCCCTGGCGCCACGGCCAGCGCGGGTACCGCGCTCACCAGCGGCAGCGCCAGCGGAACGAGCGCGAGAGCGGCTCGGAAGACTCGTGCGATGCGGGTGGCGACGGGTGCGTCCATGGGCGTCTCCTTGTGTCCTGCAGCCATAGACACCCTGGACCCGGGCAGAGTAAACCGCTGCCCGCCGCCATCCCCTGGGACCTGCTCGTTCTCGCGGCCGACGACCCTCCGCGGGTCGGCTCCGGCGTTGTCACGATTCTTTAGTTCGCGTATACCTCTATCTATAGATGAGAATATGAGATGATAAAGACATTAGGGTATGAGGGTATTCAGCGTAGCAGGGGCCATCGTCCTCCGACCGCGCCACCCGCGGGGCGGCCGGTAGAAAGGGGCTGACATGCCACTAGGGTTGACCGGAAAGTTCGACATCCTGCAGCGGTCGCCGCACGACCAGCTGGCGCCGCTCCCTCTCGAGGGTCAGGCCGGCGCTCCGACCCACCACTGGGTCCCCTCCCGGTACAACGTCCGCGCCACCGCCGACGACGGCCGCCTGGTGCTGTGGAACACCCTGAGCGGCAAGATCACCGCCTTCAAGGCCGAGGATCGCGAGGCGGTGCTCGAGCTGCTGCACCGGCAAGGCCTCGAGGCGCCGCAGGAGAGGGTCGTCGGCTACCTGGCGGAGCGGGGCTACCTGGTGCGCCGGGGCGTCGACGAGTACCGGCAGTTCCAGCAGCTGTTCGGGCGCGAGCACTACCGCACCGACGTGCTCGAGCTGATCCTCATGTCCTCGGAGGACTGCAACTTCCGCTGCACTTACTGCTACGAGGACTTCGCGCGCGGCACCATGGTCCCGGCGGTGCGCGAGGGCATCAAGAACCTGGTGCGCAAGCGCGTCGGCAAGCTCAACCGGCTGGGGATCAGCTGGTTCGGCGGCGAGCCCCTCTATGGCTGGGAGGCGGTGGAGGACCTGGCTCCGTTCTTCGTCGAGATCGCCGACGAGCACGAGGTGAGCCTTGGCGCGCACATGACGACCAACGGCTACCTGCTGACGCCGGACGTGGCCGACAAGCTCCTCGCGTGGCGCATCCGGCAGTTCCAGATCACTCTCGACGGCCTGGCCGAGCACCACGACCACTCCCGCGTCGGGCGCGACGGCAGCCCGACGTTCGCCAGGATCTTCGACAACCTGAAGGCCCTCGCCCGGCGCGACGACCGCTTCGGCGTGACCCTGCGAGTCAACTTCGACCAGGCGAACGCCGGCGGTCTCTCGCGGTTCGTCGACATCCTGGCGGCGGAGTTCAAGGACGACCCCCGCTACAACATCGCCCTGCACGCCGTCGGCAAGTGGGGTGGCCCCAACGACGCGCAGCTGGAGGTCTGCGGCGACCACGACGCGGCGCGCATCCAGCGCGACATCATGGCGCAGGCCCGGCGGCAGGGGCTGCACTTCGGCACTCTGCGGGACGCGGCGCGGATGGGCAGCCAGGTGTGCTACGCCGCCCGCCCCTACAACTTCCTCATCGGCGCCAGCGGCAAGGTGATGAAGTGCACGATCGTCCTCGACAAGCAGGACTACAACGTCGTCGGCCGGATCACCCCCGCCGGCGACCTGGAGCTCGACGACGACCGCATGGCGCTGTGGACCGAGCCGGCCTTCGAGCAGGACGGGCAGTGCCGCAAGTGCGTGGTGCTGCCGAGCTGCCAGGGGATCCACTGCCCCCTGATCCGCATCGAGCAGCACACCCAACCCTGTATCTCGACCCGCCGGAACCCCAAGGGCGAGCTGCTGGCGACCCTCGACGCGCCCGGCAGGCAGGCGCGCCCCGTGGATGCCGCGCAGGGCCACGCCGGGGACGGCGCACCGATTCCCGCGATGGGCCAAGCCCTCGCACACGCTCTCGCGTCGCAGTGAGAGCGTTTCATGAACGGAGCCTCACGGGCTCGAACCAGGAAGGAGTGATCAGCATGGCGGACAAGGACAAGAAGGCGCTGGACGTCGACAAGCTCGAGGTCGCCGAGCTCGAGGACGCGGACCTCGAAGAGGTCGCCGGTGGTGTCACCGACTCGGGCTGCGGTCCCAACTCGACCTGTCCCGTCAACGGCAGCTGCGGCCCGAAGCCCACCTGAGGTGCACGGCTGCTCCGCGGAGCCTGCGCCGGGTCCCGGCTCCGGCCAGGCACGGCGCAGGCTCCGCTCGGCGTAACGCCTCGGAACCGACGGTCCCGAGGGCTCACTTCCTTCAGCGATGCGAGGAGAGATCAGGATGATCTCGTACTTCCACGACCTGGGCGAAGCGATCGAGCGGGAGTGGCGCCGGCGCAACTACGACGAGGAGGTCTTTCCCCGGCTGGCAAGCGAGGCGCTCGAGCGGGACCCTCCGATCCGGTCGGTGGGCTCGGCGGAGGTCGTCGACTGGATCTTCGGCCCGGCGCAGGCATTCTGCCAGCCCGACCACCGCGAGCTCTTCGGCGAGCCGCCGGTGATGGTCTTCCAGGCGCCGAGGTTCTACATCGAGGCCTTGTTCTGGCTCTCCGGGACCACCTCCATCCACCAGCATTCCTTCTCCGGCGTCTTCGCCGTGCTCGCCGGCTCGAGCGTGCACAGCCATTGGCGCTTCGTGCCCGAGCGCACCATCAACTCCCGCATGCTCTGCGGCCGGCTGGAGCGCGTGGCGACCGAGATCCTGCACCCGGGCGGCATGCGGGCGATCCGCCCGGGAGACCGCCTGATCCATCAGCTCTTTCACCTCGAGCTGCCGTCGGTCACCATCGTCGTCCGCACCTACGGGGATCCGCGTCACCAGCCCCAGTACAGCTACCTGCCGCCGGGCCTGGCGATCGCCCCCGAGGAACACGACCCGCTGAGGGTCCGGCGCCTGATGTTCCTCGACGGCATGGCCCGGAGCTACCTCGACGGCCTGCAGCAGCACGCGCGCGGGTTGATCGAGGGCGGCGATCTCGAGACGCTGTTCCACATGTTCTCGCTGCTGACCCGCCGCAAGGTGGACCCGGGTCTCCTCGACGAGCTGTACGGTCTCGCCCGGCGGCGCCACGGCGACGTCGTGGACCTCTTCCAGGAGGTCTGCGAAGGGCAGCGGCGGACCCGCATCGTGACCCTGCTGCGGACGAAGGTCACCGATCCCGAAGCGCGTTTCCTCCTCGCCTTGTTGATGCTGATGCCCGACCGCGACGCCATCCTCGAGACGATCCGAATGCAGTTCCCGGGCGACGAGCCGCTGGCGGCGATCGAGCGATGGGTCGCCGGCATGTCGGGCAAGGAGACGATCGGCTTCGAGTTCGACGACGTCAACCGGCTGATCTTTCGCGGCCTGGTCGAGGGCCTGGACACCGAGGGTCTGCTGCGCCGCCTGCGCGACGAGTTCCAGGGCGACGCGGTCGACGCCCATCGCGAGCGGCTGCTCGAGCACGCGCGGCAGCTGGCGAAGTCGGACCTCTTCCATTCCCTGCTCACCAGGTCGCCGCTGCAAGTGGCAAGGGTTGCATGAGCCGTCCCTCCCCGGGAACCGAGACGGCGCTGGACTCCTCCTTGATCGAGGCGTTCAACGCCTACCGCGAGGGCCTTCGCCGGCGGCCCCGGGCTCGCCCGTACATGCCGCCCCGGGACTTCGACGCCCTCATGTTCCTGGGCACCATCGGCCGGGTGAAGCCGCAAGACCGGCTGTGGCTTCGCCGCCTCTACCTCGCCTGCGGCAGGGGCCTCGCGGCCGCCCGCCAGGGACGTCTCGACGAGTCGCACCTTCACTACCTCCAGGCCGCCGACCCTCTCGACCGGCTGCTTCACGGCACCCGCGCGGGATGGCTGGTGGGGGTCTCCACCTACCAGGCCGGCGTCGCCTACCTCGACCTGCGGCGCGGCTGCGCCGAGCGGGCGCGCGAGCGCCTCGAGCTGGTGATGGACGCCGATCTCGAGCTGGAGCGGGCCGGCCTGCCGGTGGTGCAGATGCATCGTATCCAGCAGGGGCACAACCTGGTGCGCATGGACCTGCGGCTCGGCCGGCGCGAGGCGGCGATCGGGCTCGCCGGCGCCCTGGTCGCCTACATGGAGCGGCTGGCCGATGGCCTGCCCTACCATCGCGGCTGGCAGCCGAGAGCGCTGCAGGCGGTGCCGCGCGGGCTGCTGCGAGCCATGATCCACCAGGTCGCCGGCGAGACGGCGGGCTTCATCGTCACCGGTGCCGCCCCGGACCTGGAATGGCGTGGCCTGCTCGCCACCGCCGGGCTCTGCCGGGAAGCCGAGGCCGCCGTCTTTCCGCAGGTGCAGTATGCCCTGCGGGCGCGACACGACCGGCTGCTGGACGATCGGGAGGGCTATCTGCGCAACCTCGGGCGCTTCTTCCGCCTCGGCATCCGGGACTGCCACCTGGTCTGGTATCCGGTCATGGTGGAGCTGGCGGCCTTCTGCGGCGAGCTGGACACCGCCCGCTCGCGGCAGGTGCAGAGCCTGATCGCGCGCGATGCGGCCAGGTGGAGGGGCCTTCCCTCCGCCCTCCGCGAGCGCCTCGACGGCGCGGCGCCGCGGCGCAGCGTCGCCTAGTGGCCCCGCTCACCGAGCGGGACACCAGGACCCTGCGCCGCGGCGCCGGAGGCGAGCCCGACATCTGGATCGCCTTCCATCTCCACTACCACGAGGACCCCGAGCGGGTCCTGCTCGACGTGGTGCGCCCGGCGGCCGCCGAGCTCCTCCGGCAGGGCGCCGTCGACAGCTTCTTCTTCATCCGCTACGTCGCGGGCGGTCCGCACGTGCGGCTGCGGCTGCGCGTGCGGCCGGGACGCGCCGCGAGCGTGGCGGCGGTGGTCGAGGACGCGGCAAGGCGTCTCTTCGCCTGCCGGCCATCCCGGCGCCGCCTCGACGAAGCCGCGCTGCGGCGGGCCCTGGGACCTGCCGCCGCCGGCGGGCCGTCGCCGCCGGACGCGCTCGTCCTCGAGCCGGACAACGCCTGCCTGCGCGCTCCCTTCGCGCCCGAGGTGCGGCGCTATGGCGGCGCGCGGTACCTGCCGGCGTCGCTGGGCCTCTTCGCTCTCTCGAGCGCCGTCGCCCTGGGGCACGCCGCGACCCTGCGCGCCGCGAGCCGCGGCCGGCGCCTGGCCGTCGCCCTCGAGGCCCTGCTGGGCCAGGCCCTGGGTTACGCCGCCGACGGCGAGGAGCTGCGCCGGCTCCTGCTCTACGGGCTGGACGCCTGGGGGAGCCTCTACCCGGCCGCGGTGCGGCAGGGGCTCGGCGGCGATCCGCGGCAGCGCGAGAGCCTGCGGGCGCTCTGGCCGCGGCAGCTGGAGCGCCGGCTCGCCCTCGATCCCGACGCGCCGCTGGCGGCGGCCGGCGAGCCGATCGCCCTCGCCAGCCTGCGCCTGTCACGCATGCTCGGCCGCCGCGACGTGCCGCGGCGGGCGCGGGTGGGCTGGAGCCAGCTGCACATGACGGCCAACCGCCTGGGGTTGACGGCCGCCGAGGAGGTCTATCTCGGCGCCCTCTGGTCCGCGGCGCTGGCCGAGTGCCGGCAAGGCTGGCCGGAGGGATGGCGCCGGCTCGAGCGGACCCTCGACGACGCGCACCGCCGGCGGTTGCCCGCCGGCTCCCTGGAGCCCGGCCTCCCGGCCGTGCTGGCGGCCGTCCTCGGGGTGGTCGCCGCGCCTTGAGATGCAGGCAGCCGTCGCGCGCGTGTCGCTCCGTCAGGGCGCCAGGGCAAGTCAGGGCGCCATGGCAAGTCAGGGCGCCAGGGCAAGTCAGCGCGCCAGGGCAAGCGACTCGAGCACGACCTCGAAAGTGCGGGGCCCGGTCTCCGGATCGAGCGGGAAATCCTGCGGCCGGGGCAGGGCTTCCACCAGGGTGATCGGCGCCGTGCCATGGTCGCAGGCGCCGGCGAGCAGGTCGGTGAAGGACGGCGAGCGGAAGTCGACGTATTGCGGCTTCCAGGTCTCGCCGACGGCCTCGCCGACGGCCTCGTCGGTCCGCTCCTTCTCGAGCAGGTAGACCTGGTCGGGCAGACCGAGCCGGCAGCGCCAGCGGTTCAGCCCGGCGAAGGCCGCGGCTCCCGGCTGGACCGTGGGCACCGCGGCCGCATCGATCGTCCAGCGCCGCCGCGCGACGACCAGGTTGTCGATCGTCCGGCGCCGGCCGCGGGTCCAGCCGTCACCCCGGGTCGCCGTGTCGGGCAAGGGCAGCGACGTCGCCGCATGGACGCCGAAGAGGTCGAGGAAGCGCAGCACCGTCGGCATGAAGGCGACGTCCAGCGGGCTCAGGAAGCACGGCACGATGCGCCGGCCGTCGGGCGCCAGCAGGCGCAGCGGCGGGCTGGCGCGGCGCTCGACCACGAGGTCGGCGAGCCGCAGGACCCTCGCCGGCGGCAGGTCGACGGTCTCTCCCGGCAGCAACAGGATCCGCCTGGTCTGCGGCCAGTGGACGTTGACCGTGTTGCCCTGGGTGAACAGCATGTCGACGAGCTCCACCGGCTCGCCGTCCTGCTCGCCGACCGAGCGTGCCGAGTAGTGATCGACGCAGCGCTCGCGGGAGGCCGGGTCGAGCAGCACGTTGAAGCGGCAGCTCATGCGCCCGGTGCCCTCGAAGGAGCCGTTGGCCACCCAGGTCTCGCCGCGGGCATCGCAAGGCTGGAGGTGGAGGCAGCAGCCGACGGGTGGGAGGAGCCACGCCGGCACGCCGCTCAGGAGCGACCGCAGGCCGTCGACCTCCAGGCGCTCCGCCTCGCCCTCGACGGTGACCGCGTCGGGCAGCCCGCGGCGCACCGCGGCGCGCAGCGCCTCGAGCCCGGCCACCGCCGGCAGGGCCTCGGGATCGAAGGGACCGGGCCGCCGCTCGTCCAGGTGGCGGCGGTAGGCGGTCCACAGGCCGCGGGTCTCGGCGAAGAGCTGGACGACGGGCACCCGGCGCCGACCGGCATGGCGGCTGCCGAGATGGTGCTCGAGCGCGAGCAGCGCGTCGTGGCGGGGCTCGAACAGGTACCCGAGCCGCCAGACGAGGTCGCCGGCGTCGAGGGCGCGGCGGAGGGGCCGCCGGTCGAGCCGGAGCAGGGAGGGCCGGCCCGCCGCGAGCGGCTCCAGGAACACGTCCTCGTAGGTGACGCGCCCCTCGCGGCGCGTCAGCGGGCGGTGGCCCCGCGGGTCCACGGCGGTGGCGATGGCGTCGTAGAGGGCGCGCACGCGGTCGTCCATGCGGCGCGCCGTGGCCGCCGGATCGTCGGCCGTGGCGAAGCTCTGCTCGAGCTCCACCAGCTCGCGCAGCGCCCCCACGATCTCCGACATCGCCTCCGACATCGCCTCCGGCATCGACCCCGCGGGCAGAGCGTCGAGGAACCGCAGCAGGCGACCCTCGAGGCTCGGCTCGTAGCCGGGCCAGGGAGGCCTGAGCTCGAGCACCCCGAGGTCCAGCAGCTGCTCGATCGCCTCCGCGAAGCGCTCGGGAGCCCGTGGATCGCCGCCGCCGAGGCGCTCGGCGGCGGCCTCGAGCAGCGCTCGGAACGGCAGGTCGGCGCCGTCCAGGGCCGCGAGGACGAAGGCCGCGAGATCGCCACCCAGGCGCGCGGTGACCTGCGCCGGCGCGACCTTCTCGAGGCGGGCGCCGGCACCGCCCGCCGCGGACCGCCGCAGCCGCGGAGGGCGCAGGAAGCGGATGTCGCCGCCAGGGAGACGCTCGAGGCTGGGGTTGAGACCCACCCGCAGGCGCTCGCGGACCCGCGGGTGGAGGACGAGGAGCCGGCAGCACTGATCGAGCAGGTAGCGCTTGATGCGCACCAGCGACCGCTCTCGCCGCGGTCCGGCGACGTAGCGAATGGCCGCCCCGCCGCCGTCGCCTTCGCAGAGATCGGCCAGGGCCAGCGGCGTCAGGGTGGAGTAGGGCGAGAGCTTGAGGGCGGCGCGGCTGAGGTAGCGCAGGAGGCTGATCTCCAGGCGGCGGGCTCGACGGCCGTGAAACGGCCGCGCGCCGTGGCGCGCGAGGCCCTCCAGCAGGGCGGGGCTGGCCAGGGCGAGGCCGCGCCGCAGCGAGGGCCTGGCGAGCGGCTCGAACAGGGCCTGCCGCTCGCGCTCGCGGACGCCGGCGTACGCCGAGCGGAAGGCGCGCTCGCGCTCGGCGAGGTCCTGCTCGAGCGCGGCGATGCGCTCGAGGACGTCGCCGATCCGCGCCAGCGCCGACGGCCACAGCGCGTGCCGGCCATGCCGCAGGATCGGGCGCTGGTTGTGGCAATCGCGCTTGAGCGCCAGGAGGAACCGGCGCTCTGCCGCATCGGCGACCGGCAGGCGCCGGAACAGCCGCTCCACCGCCTCGACGCGCAGCGCGTCGAGGCGGTGGCGCCGGCTCTCCATCTCCGCGAGCGAGGTCAGGAGGCTAGGGTCGCCGAAGGGCGCCAGCGCCAGCGCCGAGAGGCCGGCCAAGCGGACGACGACGGGGATGTCGGCGAGCTTCTCCAGATGGTTGCTCCCTCCTATGTTATGTAGCGAATCAGCTGAATTCCTGGACAAAGCCGATCGTTGACAGTGCCGCCGCCATCCGTTAGCCTGTCAATAAAGAAGCAAGAGGAGGCGCAGGATGAGCCAGAGCGAGCTGCAACGATTCCTGAGCGACCTGCGAAGCGTCGCGGGCATGGCCGACGAGGTCGCGCAGCACCGCGACCACATCGAGGAGCAGGTGCGCTGGGCGAACGAGCGCGGGTATCACTTCACCTTCGACGAGGTCGAAGCGCTCGTGGGCTCCGGCGAGCTCTCCGACGAGGAGCTCGAAGAGGCCGCCGGCGGATGGGACCCCAACAACCCGCCGCCGCCGCCGCCCGGCTCCTGAGCCGCGAGCCGGCGAGCCCGGCCTCGATCCCGGGCGCCACGCTCGGGAGCTGGCTCGAGGTGGCGCGGCCCCATCTCGCCGCGCCGCTGGCCGACGCCGGGGCGATCGCGCGCGCCGGGCGGGCCGCCTGGCGGCTTCCCGGAGACGGCATCGGCGCGCTCGAGATCCGGCTGGGGCCCGGCCGCCTCGACGTCGTGGATCTCGCCTTCCATGTCACCGCTGCGGCGCAGGCACGGGCCCTGGAGGCCTGCCTCTCGCCGCGGCGCCTCACCCGCTTCCTCGCCGCCTGGGCGCGCGGCGAGCATCCGGAGGCGTCTTCCCTGTGGGTGGAGCTCGACCTCGAGCGCGAGCCGGCGGCGCGGCCGATCCCCGGCGTCTGCGCCGCGCTCGCCGGGGGCACCGCTCCCGAGCGGCTGCTCGATCGCCTGCTGCCGGCGCTGCGCCGCCGGCCGCTGCCGCCGGGGCAGCGCGCTCGCGTCGCGCGCTGCCTCGCCGCCATCCCGGCCCCGGGAAGGGTCCTCTATGCCGGGAGCATGGAGTCGCGCGGCGGCGAAGCGGTGCGGCTCGTCGTCTCCGGTCTCGACGTGCCGGCCCTCTCCGGCTACCTGCGCCGGGTGGCGCCGGCGGCGGTCGCGCGGTCGGCGGCGGCGGCGGCGGCGAGGATCGCCGGGGTCGCCGGGGTCGCCGGGATGGCCGGTGCCGCCGGCGCCGCCGGCGCCCTGCGCACCCTGCTGTCGTTCGACGTCGGCGACGAGGTCGCCGGCCGCATCGGCTGGGAGTGCTCGTACCGCCGCCTGCCGGCGCGAGAGCCCGGCTGGGCCGAGCTGCTGGCGCGCTTCCGGGCGGCGGGCCTGGCGACCGCGGCGGAGGGTGCGGCGCTGCTCGACTGGCCGGGCTACGACTCGCTCTGGACCGCGGCGCCGCGGTGGCCGCTCGGCCGCGTGCCGGGCGGCACCTTCGCCGTCCGCTGCCTGAGCCACCTCAAGCTGGTCTGTGAACCGGACCGGCCGCCCGCGGCCAAGGCCTACCTCCTCTTCGGGCCGCTCCGCTCCCGAGCCCCCGCGGGCCACTGAGACGAGAGGCGCCGGCTAGAGCCGGACGGCCGCGGCCGCGGTGAGCGCCGGGGGTGTGGACAGGTCCACGCCGAGCTCGGCCGCCAGGCGGCGGGCGCGTTCGGCCAGGCGATCGAGGCGCAGCTCCGCGAGGGTGGCCGCGGCCGCTCGCAGCTCCGCCGCCGCCGTGGCGGCGTCGCCCGCGCGGCCGGCCCACGCCGCGAGGTCGAGCCGGGTGCGGGCCGCCTCCATCGCCGCGTCGAGGCCGCAGAAGACGCCCAGCGCGGTGCGCAGGTGCGCCGCCGCCGCCGGCAGGTCGCCCGCGGCGTCGGCGATCCGGCCGAGGGCCCGCAACGCCAGGCCCCTGCCATAGCCGAAGCCGGTGGCCTCGGCCACGCTCAGCGCGCGGCCGGCGCGCCGGCGGGCCTCGTCGGCGTGGCCCTCGGCGCTCTCGACCTCGGCAAGGAAGGTGCAGAGCCAGCCCTCGAGCTGCTCGAAGCCTGCCGCCTCGAGCGCCGCGACCGCCGTCTCGAGGGCCTCCCGTGCCGCTCCCAGGTCCCCTTGCTCGAGCTCGGCATAGCCGAGGAAACCCTGCGCGGCGGCGGTGTTGAGCGGATCCCGAGAGCGCTCGAGGCCGCGCCGGCAGGTGGCGATGCCGGCGTCGACCTCGCCCATCGACGCCTGGAAGTAGCCGACGCTCCACGACGTGTCGAGACGCGGGTCCTCGAGCTCCTCGCCGATCGCGTGCGCCTCGGCCATGGTCGCCAGCGCCTCGTCCCAGCGTCCCAGGGCATACTGGTTGAAGCCGATCGCCCACAGCGCCTGTCCTCGCCACCAGCGCTCGCCGGCGCGCGCCAGGAGCGCGACCGCCTCCCGTCCGCTGGCGATCGCGGCCGCGAACCGCCCCGACACGAAGCCGTCGCGCGCCAGCACGTAGAGCGCCTTGCCCTCGGTGGCCAGGTCGCCGGACTCTCGCGCCCGGGCACCCGCGCGCAGCGCCGCCTCCTCGGCCGACCGCCGGTCGCCCAGGTAGCTGTGGTAGAGAGCCAGCCAGAACTCGATGGTGCCGGCCAGCTCGGGGTCGTCGATCGCCGCCAGCCGCCCGTGATGGCGCGCCAGCAGGTCGAGCGCCTCGCGGAAGCGGGCAAGGGGCAGCAGCGAGGCGGCGAGCCGGCGCACGACCCGTAGCGCCTCCCGGTCGCGGCGCGCCGGCGGCAGCTGCTCGGCGTGCTCGAGCGCCGCGTAGAGCGCCTGGGCGGCCTCCGCGTGGGCATAGCCGGCCGCCGCCTGCGCCGCGACCAGGGTGAGGTAGGTCAGCGCCCTCTCGCTCTCCCCGGACTGCGAGAAGTGCCGCGCGAGGCCGGCATAGGCCTGCTCCAGGCGCCCCTCGAAGAGCGTCTCGAGCGCGCGGCCTGCCGCGCCGTGCAGCGCCTGCCGCCTCGCCGTCAGCAGGCTCTGGTAGACGACCTCCTGGGTGAGCCCGTGCTTGAACAGGCTGGCCGGCTCCCTGGCCGCGGGCAGCTCGTAGACGAACTCCCAGCGCTGCAAGTCGCGAAGCAGCGGCTCGATCGGCGAAGGCCCCTCCCAGAGCCGCTCGAGCAGGCGGTGCGGGAGCTCGCGGCCGATCACCGAGGCCGCCTGCAGCAGCCGCTTGTGCTCCTCGGGCAGGCGGTCGATGCGGGCCATCAGGACCCCCTGGATGGTGTCCGGCACCGCGGCTTCGGCCCAGCTGCCGCGTTCGAGCAGGGTACGGGTCAGCTCCTCGAGGAAGAAGGGATTGCCCTCCGCCTTGGCGAGGATCAGCCTGGACAGCTCGGCCGGCACGCTGGCGCGCGCCAGGGCGGAGTGGACGACCTGCTCACTCTCGCGGTCGCCCAGCCGCCGCATGGCGATCTGGGTGGCGTAGGACTTGTCCATCCACTGGGCGCGGTAGCCGGGGCGGTAGGTGAGGAGGAGAAGGACCGGCATGCCCGTCAAGCCCTCGACCAGGAAGGACAGGAACTCCTCCGACGTCGCGTCCGCCCAGTGCAGGTCCTCGATCTCGACGATGACGAGGCCGCCCCGCCCGGCGCCGCAGATCCACTGCCGCAGCGCCGCGAAGGTGCGGCTCTGCAGCGCGCGCGCGGTGGTGCCGCCCTCGGCGGTGCCCGGGTCTTCCGAGGGCCGGGGCGGAGCCGGGGCCGGGGCCGCCGGCTCGGCGGTGGCGGCCTGCTCGTCCTCGTCGCCCGCGCGGACGCCGAGGAGGCGCCAGAGATGGGCAGGCGCGGAGTCGCCGGCGCCGAAGACCTCGGCGAGGCCGGCGCGCGCCTTGCGCACGACCTCCGCGGGGTCGTCGCCGCTCTCGATCTGCCAGGCGCCCTGCAACAGGTGGACGAGCGGCAGGTAGGGCACGCCGCCGCCGAAGGAGACGCACCGCCCGGCCAGGCGGAACGCCGCGGTCGCCCAGGTGCGCTGCCGGAACTCGTGCAGCAGGCGAGACTTCCCCGACCCGGCCTCGCCCGCGATGCCGACCACTTGCCCGTCGCCGCGCGCCGCCTGCTCGAGCAGCTCGCCGAGCACGGCGAGCTCCCGCTCCCGGCCCACGAAAGGCGAGAGGCGCCCGGCGGACAGCACCGCGTCGTCGGGGCGCCGCGGTCCGAGACCGGCGACGCGGAAGGCGGCGATCGGTTCGCTCTTGCCCTTGACCGCCAGGGGCGGCAGCGCCTCGAGCCTGACGTCGCCCTGGATCAGCCGCGCCGTGGCCTCGCTCGCCAGGATGGCGCCCGGCGAGGCGAGCTGCTGCAGCCGCGCCGCGAGGTTGGTGGTGTCGCCGATCGCGGTGTAATCCATGCGCAGGCGGTCGCCGATGCCGCCGACGACGACCAGGCCGGTGTTGAGGCCCATGCGCACGGCGACCTCGATGCCGTGGCGCGCGGCCGGCTCGACGCCGTGATGGAGCAGCAGCCGCTGCACGCCGAGGGCGGCCAGGACCGCCCGGCGCGCATGGTCCTCGTGCGCCACGGGTGCGCCGAAGAGCGCCATGAAGCCGTCGCCCAGGAACTGGTTGACCGTCCCGCCGTAGCGGTGCACCTCCGACAGCGCCAGCTCGAAGAACTCGCTGAGCAGCCCGTGCATCACCTCGGGGCCCAGCCGGTCGGCGATCGCGGTCGAGCTCACCAGGTCGCAGAACAGCACCGTGACCTGCTTGCGCTCCCCTTCGACGGCGGTGCGGGTCTGCAACACCTGGTCGCGCAGGTGCGGCGGGGTGTAGCCGGCCGGGCTCGCGGCGGCGTGCGTCGGGAGCGCGGTGACCGCGGCGGGCGGCGGCGGCGGCGCCGCCGCGTCGCTGCCCGGGAGGGAAGCGCCGCACTCGCCGCAGAACTTGAAGCCGGGCATCGCCTGCGCGCCGCAGCTCGGACAGGCGGTCCCCAGGCGCGCCCCGCACTGCCCACAGAACTTCATCGCCTGCGGGTTGTCGAAGTGACAGTGAGGACAATCCATGGCCTGCTACCTGGAGCAGTGTACGTGCCGCTGCCAACGGCGACAAGCGAGCGGCGCTACAGGTAGTGTGTCCTAGTTTGAATTCGCCCCCGCCGCCCGCTTCTTGTACGGCCCCCGCTTCGCCGCGACCGGCGCCGGCAGGAGGGCCACCAGGTCAGCGATCGACCAGACCGTCTTGGTGACGCCGGCCGCCATGCAGGGCGTCACCCGCAGGGTCTGTTGGATGCGACAGAAGTTGTAGTGAGCCGTGAACAGGGCGACCGCTGCCGCGTGGTTGCGGAGCTTCTTGGAGGAGGCGTTGGTCAACCGGATGAACCGGCGGACGCTCATCCGGACGGTCAGGTTCGACCGCTCCACGTAGGACGTGGAGACGTGCTTGGGGTCGGGCTGGCCCGTAACCGCTGTCCGCTCGCAGTCGATGCAGACGGCCGGGCTGTAGCGCACCTCTGGACCTTCCGGTGCCGCGCCGTACATCTTGACCAGTTGGGCGTAGTCGATCGCGCCGCCGAAGGCTTCCTCGACGGCCGACAGGTACGTCTTGTGTCCGTCCGTGGTCAGCTGGACCCTGTTGACCAGACGGGAGGCGAGGTCCTGTAGCAGCTCCGTGGCGCTTCCCGCGTCTCTGGAGCCGATCAGGAAGGACGGGATCAGCTTCGTCTCGGCGTCGATGGCGGTGAAGGTCCAGACATCGCCCACCCCAAACTCCCCAAGCCGATCCTGGGGGACGTTCTTCGCCTTGGCGTAGACAAAGGACCATATCTCGTCTACTTGCAGGCGCTTACAGGTCAGCTCCCGTAGCGTCTCGTCCTGGTGGCGGGCGCAGGCTTCGCCCATCTCCACGCCGAGCTTCATCACGGTGTCCTTGGACACGTCGAACATGCGGGCGGTGGCCCGGACGCTGACTCCCTCGACCAGGGCGGAGATGATCGAGACTCGCTTCTCGGTGCTGAGCACGTTAGCCATACTAGATATTATACGTAAGCGCCTACGGAAATCAATAGATAGGCTCTGCTAAGATATCGGGAGGTTGCGGTAGCTTCCTGCCCCTTGATGAGGGCTTACTGAGTCCCGTGGGTCATAGGTGCTGTCGGGGCTCGTTGGCGTAATCCCCTGGCGGCTATTAACCCAAGAGTTAAGACTTGACCAATATTAACACAGGGGTTAAGATGCGGCTAGTCCGGTTAGGTCGCGCCGTCTGGGACGTGCTGGCGATTGCGGACGAGTTGGATCACAGCGTGTGGGATGAGCTCGAGGGCGCCGACCCTAGCGACGCTGCGGCGGAGAGGATGCGCGGCACCCTCGAAACGGAGGTGCCGCTGAACGGACCTCCCCGCATGAACAGGACTAGGTGCCGTGATCTTGGGGACGAGATTTTTGAGTTCAAGGAGCACGGATGGCGCGTGCTCTGGTTCTATGACGCTGGAAAGCCGGTCCAGCGCAGGCGAATCGTCTGCACTCACAGTACTCCTAAAGTGTCAAAGAAGGAATTCCAACCGGAGAAGGCAAAGGCGCGCCGCATCCGCAATGAATACGTGCTGGCCAAGGAGACAGGGAGTCTCATAGAGCCAGAGGAGATAGAGCGATGACCGTGGCAGATCGACCACTTTCCTACTGGGTCTCAATTGCGCGGATGGGGTTTGAGAACGATTTCAACCGACTCTTTGACGAGTTGGACATTCCGCGGGCGGAGCTTGCCAGGCGTGTCAATTCATCTCCAGCCTACGTTTCCAAACTCCTCAATGGAGCGGCGGGCAATTTTCAGTTGAGCACCATGGCGAAATGGGCGCGCGCCATCGGCGCCATTGTTCAGATTAGCCTGATAAAAGAGGGCAAGGAGGCAGTGCGAGTAGTCGATTACGAAACGGCCGGCGCGCTAGACGACCTGCAAGTCTCTCAAAGACAATCAGCGCCCATTACATCTGATTCAAATGTGGTTTACGGAGCCTTTGACTCTCCGGGTCAAAGGCAGGGACTGCGTATTGGGGGGGAGTCGCGCCGGTCTTCCATCGTGAGAGAAGACTACAAGGATGCGTCCGATGGCTGAGCACATCTGGACTGTCCTTTGCTCTTCAAGTAGTCTCGATGAGGAGACGCGTGTCGTCAGCTTGTTCAACGTCATTACATACCTAACCATTATTGAGCCGGTGGAAGTGTTGCGGCGGGCACTTGAAACGAGAGTGCTCATCCCGATCCAGATGGAGCTTTGGTCCTTATGGGTCCGATCAGATTATTCAAGGCCCGAAATAGCTATCGTAAGGTACAGGATAATTGCGCCCAACGGGGACGAGCTTTCTCAGATGCTGGTTGAGATCCCCTTAGAGGAATTCACAAGCGCTCACAGAAAGCTGCGCATACGCGGGTTCCCATTCAGAGGTCCGGGCGTGTACTGGTGGGTGGTAGAAACAAAAGGCGCAGGCGAGCCCGGGAAATGGGAAAGGGTGGCGCGGATTCCAGTCGAACTGGATCAGCAAGAATCTACTGCTTCTGCCACCTCGCCCGAGCCGCCTTCCGGGCCGACTCCCGTCGCTCCTCGGGGCTCATCTTCGCCGCCCGAGCCTTCCCGCCCTTCGCGCCGCCGAGCTTCCCGAGCGCCACGGCCGCGGGATTCTTCATAGCGTCGGGATCGGGCCGCGCAGCCGCCTCGCCGATCGCCTCCTGGAACACCTGATGGGCCAGCTGAAACGGATCGCGTGGCCTGCGTGGACGCTTAGGCATCCTCATAGCCTACCATCCCAGCGGGCGGCGTCGGCCGCGACCTCTTCCAGCCGTTTCGACGCCTCGTCCGCCATCTCTTCGAGCCACGCGGAGACGGACCTGCACCTGAGCCAGCGCGCCACCAGCGCCCACCGCCGGGCCTGCTCGCGCGTGGCCCGGACGGTGAAAAAGGCGACCTTCAGTCGAGGCATCCCCAGGGTCCTAGGCGCTTGCCGAAGTCCTCGGCCGAGCAGCCGAGAGTCTGGAGGATCTTGACCAGGGTGGTGAGGGTGGGCTGCCGGTGTCCGTGCTCGTAGCGGCTGAGCATCGACCTGGTGACGCCTGACCTGCTCGCCACTACCTTCATGGCGAAGTCGCGCTCAAGCCGAAGGCGCCGGAGGGGTACACTTCGGGCTGCTCGGCATGGAGGATTCGTCTCCTGTCGGGTCAGGTCTGGCGAGGTGTCTTCAGCACCTCGCCGGGCCGCTTGGCCGTATCGTAGGAGGGTGCATCCCCTCCCTTCGGAGGGACGCTACAGCAGATCAGGGCCGGCCGGACCTCGGCCGGGGGCTGGATTTCAAACTAGGACACTACCGGCGCCACAGGTAGTGTCCTGGCTAGATCCAAGGCGCTACAGAAGGATGAGCGCCACGCCGGCGGCCATCGCCGCGGCGGCGGCCGCCTTGCCCCAGGTCAGCGGCTCGCCGAAGACGAGACGCCCGAGCGCCACCGCCAGGAAGTTGCCCAGCCCCCGCTTCACCGTCTCGACGACGCTCACCAGCACGACGCGGATCGCGGCCAGCTGCAGCCCGAGCTCGAGAGTGCTGGCGATCAGGGCGATCAGCAGCGGCGCCCAGCCGCGGCGCGCCCCGCGCACCTCGCCCAGCTGACGCCCGGCGGCGAGGATGACGAACGTGCCCAGGGCGCCGCCGGCGGTGAGGAAGAGGCCGTGGAAGGGGGCGCTGGCGCGGCCGATGGCCAGCTTGTCGAGCGGGATGGTGAGCGACCAGAGGAAGGCGGTGCCGGCCATCAGCCAGCCACCGCGATGGCCGAGCAATGCCGCGAGGCGCCGCGGCGCTCCTGCCACACCCGAAGCGTCCGGCGCGCCTGGCCCGCCCGCACCCGCGCCTGGCCCGCCCGCTCCTGCACCTGGCCCGGCCGCCGCCGCTCCCGCCGCGTCCGGCGCGCCTGCCGCCGCCGCGGCGCCGCGCCCGCGGTCGGCGGTCAGGTGGAGGGTGAAGGCGCCGCCGACGACCAGCGCGATCCCCAGCCAGGCCAGGCCCGCCGGCCGCTCGCCCAGCACGACGAATCCCAGCAGGGCGGTGAAGGCCGGCGTCAACGAGAGCAGCGGCACGGTGAGCGACAGCGGTGCGATGCGCACGGACTGGATGAAGGCCAGGTTGGCGGCGATGTTGAGCAGCAGCGACGCGGTCGCCGGCACGAAGTACGCGGGCACGATCCGCACCCCGCCGCTCAGCGCCACCGCGGCGGCGAAGAGCGGGACCGACGCCGCCGTCAGCACGAAGACCATGGGCAGCGGCCGCAGGTGCCGCGAGGCGAGCTTGCGCGAGAGGTCGAACCCGGAGGCGGCGACGCTCGAGCCCACGATCAGCAGCAGCGGTTGGGCGCCGATCGTCACCTCAGGCTCCGAGCACCCGCTTGACCATGCGGTCGAAGCGGTCGCCGGCGATGGCGACGGTGTCCAGCAGGACCGGGTTGAGCTCGTCGGCGTCGTCGTCCTCGGCGGCCTCCGTGGGCACGGTGTCGGCGCCGTAGCCCAGGCCGCGATGCCGCTCGCGCACCGTGGTCGAGAGGTAGATCGCGAGGGCGCGATAGAAGCGGGCGGCGAAGCCCGTGTCGGCGGCGAGCTTGGCGGCCAGGCCGGCGCGCGGGATGGCGAAGACCGTCGAGTCCTCGACGCCCTTGACGGTCGCCGAAGGCGGGCGCGCGTCGAGGAAGGACATCTCGCCGACGATCTCGCCGGCATTGAGGCGCGCGATCTCGCGCTCCTCGCGGCCGGCGAGCCAGACCGACAGCTTGCCCGCCAGCAGGATGAAGACCGCGTCGATCGGCGCGCCCTGGCGGATGAGGATGCCGCCCGCCGGCAGGGCGCGCCGGCGCCCGTTGGCGAGCAGCCACTCGATGTCTTCGTCGGTCAGCTGGCCGAAGAGGAACAACACTTTGCGCATGGCGCCCCTCAGTCGATCTGCCGGGCGGCGAGACGGGCGAAGAGCCCGCCGCGCTCGAGCAGCTCGCGGTAAGTTCCCGAGTCGATCACCCGGCCGCCGTCCATCACGTAGATGCGGTCGGCGCCGGCGATCGTGCTCAGGCGGTGGGCGATGACGATCCGCGTCGCCTTCAGGCGGGCGAGGCTCTCGCTGACCTGCTGCTGGGTGCGGTTGTCGAGGGCGCTCGTCGCCTCGTCGAAGAGGATGATGCGCGGCCGGCGGACCACGGCGCGCGCGATCAGCAGCCGCTGCTTCTGGCCGCCCGAGAAGGTGCCGGCGCCCTCGCTGACCACCGTGTGCATGCCCATCGGCATGCTGCGGATGTCCTCCTCGAGGCCGGCCATCCGCGCCGCCTCCCAGGCCTCGTCCAGGGAGAGCTGCGAGCTGCCGACGATGTTCGAGAAGATGTCGCCGACCATCGGCCGGCCGGTCTGCAGGACGACCCCCAGCTGGCGGCGGACCGAGTGGATGGCGAGCGATGCGAGGTCCTGGCCGTCGAAGTAGATCGAGCCGGAGCTCGGGCGCTCGAAGCCCAGCAGCAGCCGGAGGCAGGTCGACTTGCCGGCCCCCGAGGGGCCGACCAGGGCGACGAACTCGCCGGGCGCGGCGTGGAACGACACCTCGTCGAGGATCAGCGGCCCGTCCTCCTGGTAGCGGAACGAGACGTGACTGAGCTCGATGGCGCCGGCCAGCTCCGCGGCCTCGGCCTTGCTGGCGTCGGTCTCGGGAGGAGTGGCCAGGATCGGCTGCAGCCGCTCGTAGATCGGCACCAGGGTGAGCACGCTCGACAGGATGGCGAGCCCGGCGAGCGCGGCGGCGAGGAACTGGCCGAAGGCCGTGTTGAAGGCGAGGAAGTCGCCGACCGGCAGGCTCTCCGCCGGCGCGGCCCCGCCGACCGCGGCGAACAGCGCCAGCGCGGTCACCAGGCCGTAGGTGGCGCCGAACGCGGCTTGCAGGTTGGCGGCGCGCTGGGCCTTGACCGTGCGGCGGCGCTGCTCGGCGAAGACCTCCGCCCAGCGCGCGAAGGCCCGCCCCTCGGCGCCGCCCAGGTGCAGCTTGTCGATGCCGCTGATCAGCCCGAAGAGCAGGCTCGCGAGGCGTCCCTGCAACTCGAGGACGTCGCGCTGGTGGCGCAGCTGGAGGTAGATCAAGGCCGCCGTCACCGCCATCAGCACGGCGATCAGGCCGGTCGCCACCAGCGCCAGGCGCCAGCTGTAGTAGAAGAGCAGGGCGAAGCTGAACAACGAGAAGACCAGGGCGAGGAACGAGGTGAGGACGTTGCCGGTCAGGAGGTCCCGGATGGCGTCGACGCCCAGCGAGCGCACCGCGAGGTCGCCCACCGTGAAGCGGCGGAAGAAGTCGACCGGCAGCGAGAGCAGCCGCGCCCAGACCGCGGCTTGCAGGCCGCCGTCGATGCGGCCGCCCAGGCGCAGCACGGCGATGCTGCGGGTGACCTGGAAGGCGCCGGCGGCGAGGGCGCCGGCGATCAGCGCCAGGGTCATCGCCAGCAGCCTGGGCCGATCGGCGCCGGGAATGACGTTGCCGAAGACCTGGCCGGTGACGACCGGCAGCAGCAGGGCGAGGAGACCGCCGCCGATTCCCATGGCGACGATGGCCGCCAGGTCGCGCCGCCGGCCGCGCAGGGCGAAGCGCAGGAGGTCGCGGATGCCGACGGCACGGTCGGGAAGCGGGGCGTAGAGCATGTAGGCGTCGCCGGCCAGGTGGTCGGCCAGCCGCGGCCCGACCGGCGTGCGCTGCCGCTCGGACGGGGCCGTGGGGTCCACCAGGTCGTAACGGTCCGGCGCCGTCGGCAGGAGAGCGACCGGCCGCCGCTCCGCGCCGTCGCCGTCCGTGGTCAGGAAGCCGATCAGCGGCCCGTTGTCGCGGCGCCACCAGTCGCCGCGCAGGATCACCCGCCGCCGCTCGATCCGCGAGGCGGTGCAGATCGCGGCCAGCGGGTCGCCGCGCCCGCCGGCCGCCGCCGGCGCGGGATCGCGGATGACGATCCCCTGCGCCTGCCCGACCAGACGGCACGCCGCCAGCAGCGGCGCCTCCTCGCCGGCGGCGGTCCGCGGCGGCCCGGCCGGGAGCAGCACCGAGGCCAGCTGGCCGTAGGCGCCCGCCAGCAGGCGGCGGTCGCGAGCGGTGCGCAGCGCCAGCCGCTCGCGCTCGGCCGCGTCGCCGCGCTCGAGCTCGCGTCCCAGGTGACGCAGGTAGAGGCCGTGGAAGCGGGCGAGCCCCTCCCACAGGTCGCCGCCGGCCAGCCGCGCCCGGGTCGACGAGACGGTGAGCCGCACGGGCTCCGCGGCGACCAGCCAGGCGGCCTCGGGGAGCGGCCAGGCAACGGCGGGTGCGTGGCCGGGTCCGTCGCCGGGTCCGCCGGCGGTCTCGCCGAACACCTCGGCCCGGCCGGCGCGGATCTCGATCCAGGCGGCCCGCCCGCGCGGCCGCGCCACCTGCCCGGACGCGAGCTCCACCTCGCTCGCGCCGCTCGCATGGCTCTCGTCGCTCGCATCGCTCGCGCCGCTCTGGTCGACCGCGCCCGTCTCGCGATGGCCCGGGACGGCCGCGGGCCGCAGCTCGACGAAGAGCTGGGGCGGCGCGGCGTGCGGCAGCCCGCTCGCCAGGAGGGTCAACCAGCCCTCGACCGCGTCGGCCAGGGCGCCCGCCGCGGCAGGATCGCGCGCCAGCCGGGCGAGCTCGTCGGCGCCGGCCGCCAGCAGGCGCGAGCCGGGCAGGCCGACGGCCAGGAGCTCGAGGCCGGCGGCACTCTCGCCGCCGCCGCCGCCGGGCGCGCACGGCGCGGTGCCGAAGAGCATCATGCCGGGCCGGGCGGTGCCGAGGTGCGAACGCGGCCGGCCGCCGGCGCCGGCGCCGGCACCGGCACCGGCGGCACCGGCCTCGGAAGCGGCGGAAGCGGCGGACGAGGCGACCTCGGAAGCGGTGGACGCGGCGGAGGCGGCGAAGACCTCCACCACCCCGGCGGCGACCAGCCAGGCGGCGCCCTCCGGCACCAGGCGCCGCGGCGCGTTGCCGGCGACGTCCACCGTCGGCGCCCCGAGCGCGGCCAGCGCCGCTCCGAGGTCCGCGGCCGGCGGGCTGCCGACGTCAGTCGGCGCTGATGAGCTGGGCATAGGTGCCGGCGACGGCTTTGAGCTGGTCGTGGGTGCCGCGCTGCACCACGCGGCCGCGCTCGAGGACGACGATCTCGTCGGCGTCGCGGATGGTGCTCAGGCGATGGGCGATGATCAGGCAGGTGCAACCGCGCCGGCGGAGGTTCGCGTCGATGAAGCGCTCGGTCTCCGGGTCGAGCGCGCTGGTCGCCTCGTCGAGCACCAGCAGGGTCGGGCGGCCGACGAGCGCGCGGGCGATCTCCAGCCGCTGCCGCTGACCGCCGCTCCAGTTGGCGCCGCCCTCGGCGACCGCGCTCTCGTAGCCTCCCGGCCGCGCCGCGACGTCCTCGTGGATGCAGGCGTCCTTGGCGGCGGCGACGACCTCGGGGAGAGGCACCGTCGCGTCCCACAGCGTCAGGTTGTCGTAGACCGTCCCCTCGAAGAGGAAGATGCTCTGGTCGACGCTGGCGAGCGAGTTGAGCAGCACGGCGTGGGGGATCGCCTCGCGCGGCCGGCCGTCGAAGAGGATCGCTCCGGCCCAGGGCTGGTAGAGGCCGGTGACCAGCTTGGCGAGCGTCGACTTGCCGCTCCCCGAGCCGCCGACCAGCGCGACGCGCGCCCCCGGCTCGAGCGCCAGGTCGATGTCGTCGAGCAGCGGCGGCTCGAGGCGGCTGTAGCCGAAGCTGACGCCGCGGAGGAGGAGACGCCCGGGGAGCTTGACCGGCTCGCCGGGAGGCGGCTCCGGCCCGCTGCCCGGGCCGGGTTGCGCGGTGGGATAGCGCATCACGTCGTCGAGCCGGTTCATGTCGCCGGCGACGGTCTGCAGCTTCCCCCCCAGGTTCACCAGCTGGGCGATCGGCGCGACGAAGCTCGCCATCAGCACCTGGAACGCCACCAGCCCGCCGAGGCTCAGGGCGCCGCTCATCACCCGCAGGCCGCCCACGCCCAGGATCAGCGCCGCGTTGAGCGCCGTCAACAGCGGCGGCACGGCGTCGAGCACCTGCGTGTAGCGCTCGAGGTCCTGCCGGGCGTTGACCACCTTCGCCTGGTAGCCCGACCAGCGGCCGAAGAGGTCCGGCTCGCCGCCGGTGGCCTTGAGCGTCTCGATGGTCTGCAGGCCGCCGATCGCCGTGCCCATCATCTTGCCCTGGTCCTGCAGCAGGCGCCGGTTGCCGTCGGTGCGCCGCCGCGCGACGAAGCGCAGGGCGGCGATGTTCAGCGAGACGACGGCGATGCCGATGAGCGTCAGCACCGGATCGTAGGCGAACATCAGCATGCCGAAGAAGACGATCGTCGCCGCGGCCAGGGCGTTGGTCGCCAGGTCGCGCGACAGCAGGCCGGCGACCCGGTCGTTGATGCCGATCCGCGAGCTGACGTCGCCGGCATAGCGCTGGCTGAAGAACTCGGCGGGAAGCCGCAGGACGTGCCAGAGGAAGCGGCTCGAGGCGCCCAGGGCCAGCTTGGTCTCGAGCCGCAGCAGGTAGACGCGCTGCAGCCAGGTCACGGTGCCGAGGACGAGCGCCGCGGCCGCCATCGCCGCGAGCAGCGGCCCCAGCCATTCGCGCTGGCCCTCGAGCAGCAAGCGGTCGACGAAGACCTTCGAGAAGGCCGGCGCCACCAGGCCGGGCACGGCCAGCGCGAGGCCGGTCGCCAGCGCGAACACCAGCGCCGAGCGCGCGCCGGCGAGCCGCCGGCCGAGGGCGGCGAGCAGCCGCGGCGCCTCGCCGCCCGGCCGGAAGTCGGGGCCGGGCTGGAAGGTCAGCACGACGCCGGTGAAGGACTGGTCGAGCTCCTCCTCGGAGACGGTGCGCGGACCCGAGGCGGGGTCGTTCAGGTGGACGCGGCCCTGGCGGAATCCCTCGAGCACCAGGAAGTGGTTGAAGTTCCAGTGCACGATCATCGGCGGCGCCATGCCGCGCAGATCGGCGGGCTCCTTCTTGTACCCCTTGGCGACGAGGCCGAAGGTGCGGGCTGCCTTCACCATGTTGCTCGCCTTGCTGCCGTCGCGCGAGACGCCGCAGGCGGTGCGCAGCACCTCGAGCGGCACCCAGCGGCCGTGATGGGCAAGGACGATGGCGAGCGCCGCGGCGCCGCACTCGACCGCCTCCATCTGCAGCACGGTGGGGGTGCGCACCGCCTTCCACCGCGACGCCCGCGGCGGCGGGCCGGGGCCTGGCCCGGGGCCTGGCCCGGGGCCTGGCTCGGGGCCTGACTCGGAGCCTGACTTGGAGCCATGCGTGCGCCGCGCGACGCCGGCCAGCAGCCTGGACAGCCATGGCGGCATCGTCAGATCCCGACTTTCTCGCGCAGGGCCGGGAACAGCATCGCGACCGGGCGGACGGTGCGCACCACGACGCTGCCGTCGGCGAGCGTGCCGCTGCTGATCTTGACCACCGGCCCGCTCGAGGAGGACCAGCGGTAGCCGGTCGGGGTCCGCCGGTCGCGGCTGAGGTCGACGTTCACCTGGATGGGCGGACCCTGCTGCATCAGCCGCGCCACCAGCGCCTCGTTGCCGAGGAGCCGCACCATGCCGCGCGCGGTCGACGGGAAAGCGGCCACCCAGGTCACCTTGCCGACCAGGTAGCCGTACTCCTCCTTCTTGACCGTCGAGGGCGAGATCCGCGCCGTCATGCCCGGCTGCACCTGCTTGCCGGCCGCGGCAGGGACGAAGAGCACCGCCATCAGCTCCTCGGACTGCACCTCGACGGAGAGGATCGGCGTGCCGGGGTTGACGACGTCGCCGCGGTCGACCATCAGCTCGAGCACCCGCCCGGTGTAGGGCGACACCACGGCGACGTCCTCGGAGAGCTTGGCGGTCGCCTCGCGGAGCTGGATCTCGAGGTCCTGGATGGCCGTGCGCCGCGTCTCGAGCTGCTGGTCCAGCTGCTGCTCGGAGGCGAGGCGCTTGAGCGCCAGGCCGTTGGCGTCGAGGCGCAGGCTGGCCAGCTGGTCGCGCGAGGTGTTGAGGCTCTGCCGCGTGGCGAGCAGCGCCTGCTTGGTGATCAGCCCGTCCTGCAGCAGCTTCTGCTCGGCCGCCACCCTCTCCTCGAGCAGGGCGACGCTCTGGGCCAGGGCCGCGATGCTGCCCTCGAGGTTGGCCCGCTGCTGGGCGAGGTCGCGGGCCTGCAGCCGCTTCTGCTCCTCCGTCGAGCGCAGCATCTCCTGGTACGCGGCCCGCTGATCGGCGAGCTTCATCCGGGTGTCCCTGATCTGGCGCAGCAGCGGCTCCTGCCGGATCCGCGCCACCACCTGCCCCTTGGCGATGGCGTCGCCGACCGCGACCGTCACCTCCGCGACCTGGCCGCTGCCGGCGGCGACCAGGTCGGAGACGCCGCCGCGGCGGATCAGGATGCCGGCGCCGGCGGCCTCGGTGGGGATGCTGCCGAAGACGCCCCAGCCGAGAGCCGCCGCGAGCAGGGCGGCGACGGCGGCCAGCGCCAGCCACCCCTGCGGGTCGGTGACCTGCAGCAGCTGGTCGAGCTGCTCGGGGGAGGAGAGCCGCTCGAGGGCGACCTTGCGGAAGATCACGGTGGCGGCTCCTCGGCGGTCGGCGGCGTCGTCAGGTTGTCGTAGCCCAGGCTGGCGAATTCGCCGGCGCTCGCCATCAGCGTGCCGGTCTCGAAGCGCAGCGCGAGGAGAGCCGAGGCCAGGGCGAGGTGGGCGGACACCTCGGTCTGGCGCGCCCCGGTCAGGCGGTCGCTCTGGGTGATGACGTCGATGAGCGTGGAGGTTCCGGCCCGCAGCTTCTTCTGCTCGTTCTCGACCGCCCGCTCGAAGAGGCGGACGGCTGCCGTGGCGCGGGCGAGCTGCGCGGCATCGCGGACGACCGCCTCGAGGGCGGCCGGCACGTTGGCCCCGATCTCCTTGACCAGCAGGTCGACGGCGAGGGCGGCCTGGCGGCGGGCCGCGAGCACCTGCTCGAGACCCCCGAGGGCGATGCGGTTGCGGGGGGGCCACGAGAGGGCGAGAGCCAGCGCCACGCCCGCTCCGGGCACGTTGCGATAGAGCGGCGAGAGGAAGCGCTCGACGCCGACCCCCTCGACCAGCCCGGTGTAGCTCGGGGTGAGCAGCAGGTCGAGCTGAGGTTGCAGCGAGTTGGCGGCCGCGCTCTCCTGGATCGCGGCCTCCTCGAGGCGAAGGCGCGCCGCCCGCAGGTCGGCGCGGCGGCTCAGGGCGGTGGCGAGGAAGGGGCGCGCATCGACGGGCGGCCGCAGGACGCCGGCGGCCAGGCCGGGGAAGGGATCGCCGGGCGGCGGCAGGCCCGCGATCTCCGCCGCCTCGAGACCGATCTGCCGCCCGAGCTCCTGGCGCGCCTGGAAGAGCGCCAGCTCGCCGCCGATGCGCGCGGCCTCCTTGGCGGCGACGTTGGCCTCGAGCTGCACCTGCTCGGCGGCCGGGGTGACGTCGGCCTCGATCAGCTTGCGCGTGGTCTCGAGCAGGTCGCGCGAGCCGGCCTCGCTGTCGCGCAGGACGTCGAGGTTGGCCTGCGCCCCGGCCAGGGTCCAGTACTGGGAGGCGACCGCCTGGACACGCTGCGTGGTGGTGAAGGACAGGTCGAGCCCGCTCGCCGTCACCTCGCGCTCGGCGGCGCGCTCGGCGGCGACGACGGTGGCGTCGCGGCCGCGGCCGCGCAGCAGCGGCTGGCGGAGCGCGACGGTGACCGTTCCCGTGTTCACGGTGCCCGGCGCGGACGTGGGGTCCTCGGAGCGGAGCAGCGAGATCGCCGGCTGGATCGACAGGCCGGTGCGGAAGAGCTCGGTGAGGCCGAGGTCGCTCTCGATCGTCTTGCGCTCGAAGCTTCCCTCGGGAGCCAGGGGCAGCCTGGCGTCGCTGCTCGAGACCTGGTGGCCGAGCACCGCGTCGAACTTCCCCGAGGCGGCGAGGAGAGCGCCGCGGGAGCCCGCGAGCCGCGCCTCCACGATGGCCAGGTTCGGATCGCGGTCGAGCGTCATCTTGACCACCTGCAGCACGCCGAGCGAGCCGGCCGGCGCGCCGGCCGGGAGCATCGGCGGTGGCTGCGGCGGCTGGGCGGTGGACCGGCGAGGCACGGCCGCGCAGAGAGCCCCGGCGAGGAGGACGAACAGGAGCCCCTGCGATCCGGAGGTCAGCGGCGGGCGGCGGCGTGAGGCGATGTGTCGAGAGGTTCGTCGGCGCCGTCGACCGCGCCAGTCGCTATGGCAGTGGCAGGGACGGTGACAGGGGCAGCAGCAGCGGCGCGCCCGGTCGGCGAGTGGAGCTTGGTCCAAGCGCAATGGAGCGACCTTCGCATGTTCAAATGTTCTTATTGGTATCCATCTAACTTATGCTATCACTATGATTTGGCAGATACAAGCGAGCCTGCTCGCGAGCCTCGGCGCCGGCGGCCGCGGCGCCCCCGGCGGCCCGGGTGACGCGGAGATCGCCGAGTTGCTGTCGTACGACGACAACGTCTTCGACCTCGCGGCGCTCGCGGCCGTGCCGCCGCCGGCGCTGCCGCTGCCGGACGAGCCCGGCGTCGCGTTCTGGGAGGCGCGGGTGGGCGAGGCGCGGCAGCGCGGCGCCGCGGCGGTGCTCCGCGAGCACCTGCCGCAGCTCCATTTCCCCATCGCGGAGGGGATGAGCGGCAGCGCCGCCTACCGCGCCGCCACCCGGCAAGGAGTGCCTGCCGCGAGCCTGCCCGAGGCGACCGGCCTCCAGCTCCGGCACCCGGAGCGGATCGAGATCGAGCTCCACGCCAGCGCCGCGGGCCGTATCCCGGTGGTCATCGTCCGCGAGCGGGAGGACTTCGTCGCCCTGGCGCGCGCGCTGGCCAAGCGCAATGAGCCGCTGCCGGTGCCCGACGCGCAGGGCGCGGTGGCGGTCTCCGGCTACACCAACTGGTCGCGGGTGCGAGCGCATCGCCTTCGCTGGGAGAGCGCCGAGGGGACGAGCCGCGAGACGGCGACCTGGGGCGAGGAGCTGGAGCGGCTGCGCGGGCGGCAGGAGCTGTACCAGGATCGCCTGATCCTGCTCTCCGACGGACCGTACAGCGGTGTCCACGCGGCGGCGATGGAGCTGCCGGCAAGCGCCTGGCGCGAGCTCTCCCTGGCCATCCGCCGCGATCACGAATGCGCCCATGTCTTCACCAAGCGGCTGCTTGGCTCGATGCGCAACCGCCTCCTCGACGAGCTGATCGCCGACTACGCCGGCATCGTCGCCGCCGCCGGACGCTTCCGCGCCGACTGGCTGCTGCGTTTCCTGGGGCTCGAGGACCTGCCGCGCATCCGCGCCGGCGGCAGGCTCGAGCTCTACCGGGGCACGCCGCCGCTCTCGGACGGGGCGTTCCGGCTGCTCGCGGCCGTCGCCGGCGCCGCGGCGGCGAACCTCGAACGCTTCGATGCCGCGGAGCCCGGCGCGCGGCCGCGGTCCCGCCTGGGCATGGCCCTGGTCCTGGCGGCGATCGCCAGCCACCGCGCCGTCGACCTGGCGGCGCCTGACGGCGCCGAGTCGCTGGCGCGCGCCTACCGGGCCCTGAAGGACCGCTACGGCGAAGGAGCGGCGGGGTAGAGACAGGTAGTGGGTCCGTTTCCCTCTGCGTCCCTTTGGGCGAGGGGCCAAAGTCATCCGTCCCAGCAGCCCCGGCCCCTCGCCCAAAGGGAGCAGAGGACCCACTACCAGGAGACTCGCCTGGGTGCGTCATGGCGCCTGGTATGCTGTGATCGATCCCATGACTGACGATCCCTTGACCCCCTTCGACTCGGCGATCTTCCGCACCAGGGTTCAGGACAAACGGAACCCAAGCAGCCACATGGAGACAGAGTGGGGATACGCGTTCTCTTGCAGCAGTCCTGGGCATTGCGGATTTGACTTCTTCTAGCAAGGGCTTGCCCATGGTCCTCAAACGGATATTCCTGGCACTGATACTCGCCGGCATCGCCTTACCGGCAGGTGCTGGCATACGAGGTCCTGGCAAGTACAACGGGATCATCCTCTTCGATCGTTGGGGTGGATGCTACCTCTACGGTGCCATTTACCTCATGTACATCTCTGATGGGAGCAAAGGGCTTCTCCGGCGATACTCCGCTCAGCCCCTCCAGCTCGACGCCAGAGAAGTCTTGCAACCCCACAACCCAGGCGACGGTATCATTCGCCGATTCAAAGTGCTTGGGCCGGCGGTTGAAACAAGCGACTCTCTCGCGATGCGGAAGCTGAGCCTACGTGTTAGACCAGACCTCGAAGGCGGCTCCGTCCGCTTCAAGCTGATGCTGTATAACTCCGGGCATGCACCACTGACACTGCACTCCGATGCCTTTGGACTCACTGTTCTTGCTCGGCGTAGCGGCGCCTGCAACCCTCAGCCATCGAACGGGCCATCCTTCGCCCTGATTACCCGTGCTGATTTCGAAGCTGGCCAAGACCAGCACTCTGGCGAGGTCTGCAGCCTTCGCTATAGCTGGCACCTCGAGCAACCGATGCCTGACACGATCACGCTGCCACCCGCCTCAACCTATGCCATCTCTCTCGCGTTCCTGCTCCCTAGAGGCGAGTACGAGCTCTTGGTCGGGTACGGTGGAGGAGTCCATCGGGCCCGCCCGAACATTAGCAATGCCGTGTTATTTGATATAGGCAGCGCTGGCGTGGCGCAAGTGGTGGCAGCGAGCCCTCATTCGTAGGGGCGTCGAAGAGAAACCTGGGCACGGTGGCTTTCGGGCCGTGCCCGGCCTGCGCAGCGCGATTCATCCGGTAGGCGATGACCACACCGATGGGGCCGCCAAGGAAGCCGAGGAGGAAGCCGGTGCCGGCGAGGTTGGTAGCGCCGAGGAGCGCGGCGCCGAAGACTCCTGACGAGAACCAGGCCGCGAAGAGCAGGTCGATCCTCGCCTGGAGCGTGGATCTCGAAGTCTAGCAGCAGCGAGGGGGTGGCCGTGGCCACCCCCTCTTGCCTTACCGTGGCGCGCGCCGGGAGCGCGGCGCCGTCACTGGCCGATGACGAAGAGGGTGCCGAAGTTCTCGGCGTACACCTTGCCGTCCGGGGCGATGGCGATCGGGGTGTAGGCGGCGCCGATCGCGAGGTTGAGGAAGAGGGTGTCGCGCAGGCCGCCGCCCTGGTTGATCTCGTAGAGGCCGCCGTCCTCGCTGTTGGCGAAGAGCACGCCGTTGGCGTCGACGGCGGGAGCGTTGACGCACCACTCGAACCCGTTCGGGTGGTCGGAGACGCAGGTGATCGAGCCGTCGGGGTTGCGGGTGCAGGAGTTGGTGTTGGTGTTCTGGTATCGCCACTCGACCGTCAGGCTGGGGCTGAGCTGGCTCAGGAAGTACTGCTCGGGATAGCCCGGGTTGGAAGCCGTGCGGTCCGTCGGGCACCACGCGTCGACGTTGCAGTAGGAGCCGACGCCGCCGTAGTGGTTTTCCTTGGTGAGCAGCGAGTAGGTCCCGTCGTGCTGGTAGATCGAGGGGGTGTCGTCCCAGCCGAATTGAAAGCCGCCCAGGTACTGGCCGCTGGCGCTGAAGTGCATCATGTGCCCCTGGGCGTAGTTGTAGCGGGTGTAGGCGCCGAAGAAGATGGTGCCGTCCGGAGCGACCACCGGCGCCGAGGTCTCGTCGTCGAGGAGCCTGCCCGCGCCCGGCCGGTTCTGCGCCGGATCGACGCCGACGGTGGCGCCCGCCCGGCAGCCGCCTTCCGTGGCGCTGGCGGGCAGCGACACGCCGCAGCCGTCGTTGAAGCGGTCCCGCATCGAGGTCTGCCACTTCGGGGTGAGGTCGGGGTTGACCGCCAGCATCCAGCCTTCGCGGCTCCACAGGTGCGCGACGCTCACCACGTAGATCGTGCCGTCCGGCCCGATGGCGGGGGTTTCATTCAGGGGCGGCCGCTGCGAGCCGCACTGGACCTTGTCGGGCACCGCGGTCGGGCTCGGGGGCCACGGCAGCTGGCCATTGGCGAAGATTCCGAGGCACTTGTCGTTGGCGGCCGGCAGACCCGGGGTGATCGAGGCCCAGGTGACGGCGGTGGCGGTGCCGTTGGCGGCGACCTTGACCAGCCAGGAGTTGATGCTCGAGGAGCTCCAGGAGTCGGTGCCGTGCGGCAGCTGGAGGGCGTCATAGTAGACGTTGCCGGCCGGGTCGGCAGTGATCGGGCCGCCCAGGAAGATCGTGGTGTCGACGCGCGAGCCGAAGGGGTTGATGTGGGCCGCCACCGAGCCGTCCGACTTGTTGAGCTTGTAGACGGTGCCGCCCGCCCCGGGAACGTAGATGTAGCTGCCGGAGAGGGCGGCGTGGAAGACCGGCTCCCAGCCGGGGCCCAGGGTGAGGGTGCCGTAGGGGGCCGGCTTCCAGTCGGACTGGAAGGCCCAGACCTGGTTCAGCGCGCTGCCGTTCCAGGTGAGACGCTCCTCGTTCCAGATCTGCGTCTCCCAGGTCTTGATGCTGGTGTAGGTCCCGCTCTTGAACTCCATGTAGACGTCGTTGCCGTCGAGCAGCGGCGTCTGGTAGTGGACGAGCAGGGTTCCGGCGGCGATCGGATCGTTCTGCTCCTGCTGGGCGTGGGGGTCATAGACCAGGGTGGCCAGGATGCGGTTGGCCGGCTGGCCGGCGACGGACACGGAGCCGTTGTGCACGGCGTTCTGTCCGAACTGGGGCCAGGTGGTCTGGGCTCCGGCCGCCAGCGCCGTGGCGAGGAGCCCGATGAAAAGGACGAACGTTTTGTTTCTCATGGATCGCTTCTCCTGTTTCGAGAAAAAGGTGGACGGAGCGCAGGATCCTCCCGCGGCCCTGCTCCTGGCGTAACTTTTCGAGTTACTTACGATTCACGGCGGCTGAGGTCCAGGCGAGGTGCCGCCGTGCATGATCGGCTTCGCCTCCTATTTGCTTCGTGCCGAAGCAAGTCCGCACCGGGACACTGTGGATCGGGCATCTTTACACCGCCGTCCCACGGACGCCGGGCCGTCAGCTGCTGGAATGGGCGTGGAGCCCTGGCCTGCTCACCGGGCGGCGCGGCCCGGCGGGGGTCTCACGGCACGGCCGGACCGGGCGGCGCGGGCGCCGGGTCGTAGGCGCGCAGGATCTCGCCCGCCTGCCCGGCGATGGTCACGGTGAGGTAGAGGTGCTTGCCGTCGTTGGAGACGACGTAGGACTCGGTGCGGCGGATGCCCTTGTCGGGCTTCACCTCCACGACCAGCGAGCCGTCCTGGTCCCAGCGGGCGCGCAGCTGCGCCGGGCCGGTGGCTCCCTGGTCGCGGACCTTGCTGCCGTCGGTCTTGAGCACCCGGGCGTGGCCGGCTTGATCGGTGATGGTGACCTGCCCCGCTTGCTGGACTATGGTCAGGCTGTCGAGGGACACGACGGCCTCCCGGCGCAGCTCGGCCTCGTGGCGCTCCCTGGCCGGCGACCAGTCGGTGATCCCCGGCGCGCTGTGCTCGCCGCCGCCGATCGGTCCCATGCTGCCGAGCCCCGGGCCACGGCGGTCATCCCTGCCGCCCCCGGCGCGGGGATCGCCTTCCTGCCCCGGCTGATCCTTGCTCAACCGCGCGGTCAGGTCCGCGTTGAGCGTCCAGGATCCCTGCAGGTGCGGCCGCTCGGGCTCGGCGCCTCTCGCCGGCAGCGCCGCCGCGAGCAGCACCGCGCCGCAGCATCCGGCGATGCCGGCGATACGGGCGATATGGGCGATACGGGCGATGCGGGCGGTGCGGGCGATGCCAGCCGAGCCGGCGATGCCGGGCCGTTCTCCCGGCCGACGGCCATGGGTTCGTCCTCGCATGCGAGAATCCTCCGTCAACGGTCGACGGGCAGGTCCGGCGGGCCCCGCGATCTCCGCGGATCCTACCAGAGCGGCTGCAGCGGCTGCCGCACCGGTTGCCGGCGCGCGAGACCTGGCGTATCATACTTACGTGTAACGCGACTGGCTGACTGGCTGACTGGCTGACTGGCTGACTGGCCGACTGGCGACGACGGCGGCGCGCCGGCGGCCGGGCACCAACGGGCCTGTCGCCCTCGAGAGGTACCAGCATGAGCTCAGCGCCAGCCGAGACCCCGGCAGCCGCCTCCGGCTCCGGCTCCGGCTCCGGCCCCGGCCCCGGCCCCGGCTCCGGCTCCGGACCCGGCTCCGGCCCTGGACCCGGGGTGTCGCCGCAGCCTGGACACCCGATCGCGGTGCCCCATTTCCGCAACCTGTGGCTCGGCGTCACGATCTCGGTGCTCGGCGACCAGTTCTACCTGGTGGCGCTGCCCTGGCTGGTGCTGCAGCTCACCGGCTCGGGACTGGCCCTGGGCACGATCCTGATGACCGCCGCGGTCCCGCGGGCGGCGCTGATGCTGGTGGGCGGCGCGGTGATCGACCGCTTCTCGGCGCGGCGGGTGGTGATGTTCACCGCCACGAGCCGCTGCCTGGTGGTCGGCGCGGTGGCGCTGCTGATCTGGCTGGGCGCCATCCAGCTCTGGCACCTCTACCTCTTGACGCTGGCGTTCGGCATCGCCGATGCGTTCTCCTTCCCCGCCGGGCCGGCGTTGATCCCGACGCTGGTCGAGCCGCGCCAGCTGGGGCCGGCGAACGCGATGCTGCAAGGCTCCACGGTCGTGGCGCAGATGGTCGGTCCGGCGCCGGCCGGGCTGATCATCCGGCGCTGGGGCACCGCCGTGGCGCTGTTCTTCGACGCGTTGAGCTTCCTCGCCGTGCTGGTGGCGATCGTCGGCCTGCCCGCGCCGCCGAAGGCGCCTCCCCCCGCGGCCGGCGCCCCGCCGCGTCCGAGCATGCTGCACGCCATCGCCGAGGGCGTGCGCACGGTATGGCACGACCCGCCGCTGCTGTCGCTGATGGGCCTCTTCGCGGCGATCAACCTCTGCGTCGCCGGTCCGGTCGGCGTCGGCCTGCCGGTGATGGCCAAGCTCCACTTCGGATCGGCGGCGGCCTTCGGGACCCTCCTGAGCTGCTTCGGCGGCGGCACGCTGACCGGGGTGGTGCTGGCCGGCATGCTGAAGCGGTCCCGCAGGCTCGGCCTGCAGATGCTCCTCATGGGCGCGCTCACCGGCCTCGAGCTGATCGCGATCGGGCTGGTGTCGAAGGCCGTGCCGATCGGGGCGTTGATGGCCTTGATGGGGCTCGGGGTCGGCCTGGTCAACGTGCAGTTCGGCGCCTGGATCCAGGCGCGGGTCGAGCGCGCGCTGATGGGCCGCGTGGCGAGCGTCCTGATGTTCTGCGCCGTGGGGCTGGTGCCGATCTCCTACGCCGCCGCCGGCGTCCTCGCGGTCTGGAGCCTGCCGGCGCTGTTCGTCGGCGCGGGCGTGCTGCTCACGGTCAGCTCCGCCCTGGCGGCGTCGAGCACGGCGGCGCGCGGAATTGACTGAGCGAGGAGTGGGCTATCGGGAGATCGCGCGATCGGGCGATCGGGCCGAGGGGTGTGCGATTCGAGGAGTCACGTTCTAAGGCAGATAGATCGCGTCCAGCGCCGCCGCGTGCTGGCGGAACATCAGGCCCACCAGGTGGGCGCCGGCGAAGGTGCCGTAGGCGGCCACCGCGGCGGCGAGCGCGCCGCCGAGCAGCGGGAAGCCGTGCAGCGCGAAGCCCAGCAGGCGGCTGGCGGCGAGGACGGCATAGGTGAGCAGCACGGTGCTCACGCCGTCCCTGCCGGTGGCGGCGAGCGCGCGGAGGTGCAGATCGAGCCGCACGAGAAGGTCGAGGTGCTGGTAGACCGCCAGCGACCCGAACATCGGCACCGCCAGCGGCAGACCCAGCATGAGCCCGACGGCCACCGTCCACCGGCAGCTCGCGGCGCCCTGGGCGTCGCTCAGCAGGTCCACGAGAGCGCAGCCGGAGAGGCGCAGCGCGACGGCGGCGGGGACGAGCGCCACGGCGATCGTGCCCACGAAGGTGAACAGCTCTCGCAACCGCTCTCCCGCATCGCCGATGTCCGGCCAGTCCGGCAGCTCGTCGTCGCCCTCCGCAGTGCGGCGGACGATGGCATAGAGCAGGCCGGGCATCAGCAGGGCGATGAGCAGCCGGAAAGCGAAGGTCAGCAGGCCGGCCAGGGGAAACACCGACAGCAGGACGAAGGCGATCATGAGCCCCAGGTAGGCCCAGAACACCATGCTCCCCTGGCCGCGCAGGGGATAGCGCAGCGCCTCCAGCCAGGTGGTGGGACGAGCGCGCGCCGCCGCCCGCTTCAGCTCCGGGACGGTGGCGGGCAAGCTCGCATCGAGCGGCAGCGCACGCTCCCGGCAGTGCCGGCAGAAGAGCAGCCGATGGCCCTGCTCGACACAAGCGGAGCAGAGCAGCCGGCCGCAGCCGTCACAGTGGAACGTGGCCGCGACCTCCGGGTGGGCGACACAATTCTGGCCGGGCATCGATGCTGTTTCAACTATATCCTGACCCGCCGATGAACATCCGCGGGCAATCGGTAGTGTCCTGGCTCTAGCGATCAGGACACTACCGACGATCGCGACGTGACGGCCGCGGCGTCGCGAAGTGATAGAATCGCGCACCGTCCATGTCAGCCATGCTTGCCGCGGTCTTCGATCCCGCCAGCTATGCCTGGAATATATTCGCTTTGCCGTTGCTGGTGACGGCGGCGGCGATGTTCCTGCTCGGCGTGATGGTGATGGTGCGCGAGCGGGGGTCGCGCGAGGCCTGGCAGTTCGCGTTCCTGGCGGCGACCATTTGCATATGGCTCTCTTGCTTTTCGCTCATGTACCTGGCGAAGGATGCGCGGGTGTCCCTGTCCTGGGCCAAGTCCGCCTATCTCGGGATCACCTTCATCCCGACAGCTCTTTACCATTTCACCGTGATCGTGACGCGCAGCCCGCGTTGGCGGCTGGCCTGGACGAGCTGGGCGGTGTCGGCGCTGTTCTTCGTCGTGACCGCGAGCAGCGGCGCGTTGCTGCGCGATCTCTATCATTATTGGTGGGGATTTTATCCGCATTTCCGCTGGCTGGGCGCGCCGTTCCTCGCGTTCTTCTTCGCCATGCTGGCGCTCAGCCTGCGCGAGCTGTGGCTCGACCATCGCCGGGCCGCTCCCGGCACGGCGCACAGCGTGCGCACCCGCCTGCTGCTGGCCGGGTTCGCGATCGCCTACCTGGGCTCTTGCGACTACGTGGCGGCGTACGGCCTGCCGTTGTACCCGTTCGGCTACCTGCCGGTCTTCGTGTTCATCATCGTCGTCGCCAAGACCATCCAGCACTACCACCTGGTGGATCTCACCCCGGCCTTCGCGGCCGAGCAGATCCTCGCCACCGTCGCCGACCCGGTGATCGTGTGCGACCGCGAGGGACGCATCCGCTTCGTCAACGAGGCGGCGGTGAGCGTCTTCGGCTACGCCGCCGGCGAGCTCGCCGGCGCACCGATCGAGCTGCTGGCGGCGCCGTCCGCGGGCATGGCGGACCGCTTGCGGGCCGCCGCGGCGGAGCCGGTGCGCGAGGAGGAGATGGTCTTCCGCACCCGCGCCGGCGAGCTGGTGGACGTCGGCCTCTCGCTGTCGCCGCTGCTGGACGAGCGCCGCACGGCGGTGGGCGCGGTGCTGATCGCGCGTGACGTCCGCGCCCGCAAGCGCGCCGAGGCCGCGCTGCGCGAGTCGGAGGAGCGCTACCGCACGCTGTTCGAGCGCAACCAGGCGGGCGTGTTCCGCACCTCGATCGCCGGCGTGATCCTCGATTGCAACGACTCCTTCGCGCGCATCCTCGGCTTCTCGAGGCGCGCCGACTGCATCGGCAAGAGCATGCTCCATCATTACAAGGACCTCTGGCAGCGGACGGCGCTGCTGCAGAAGATGCGCGCCCAGGGCGGCCTCGCCGACGAGGAGGTCGGCCTGGTGCGGATCGACGGCGCCCCGGCCTGGGTGCTGGCCAACGCCATGTTGCAGGCGCCGAGGGGCGACGGATCCGAGGTCCTGGAAGGGACCGTGATCGACATCACGCAGCGCAAGAACGCCGAGCGCCAGATCGTTCACCAGGCCTATCACGACGCCTTGACCGGCCTGCCGAACCGCATGCTGTTCTACGACCGGCTGACCCAGGCGCTCAGCCTGGCGCGGCGCGACGAGCGCGGCCTGGCGGTGCTCTTCCTCGACCTCGATCAGTTCAAGCTCGTCAACGACACGCTCGGTCACGGCGCCGGCGACCGCCTGCTGGTCGAGATCGCTCGTCGCCTGCAGAGCAGCCTGCGAGACAGCGACACCGTGGCGCGCGTCGGCGGCGACGAGTTCACGCTGCTGCTGCGCAACATCGACGACGGCGGCGACGCGGCGCGGGCGGCGCAGAAGGTGCTCGAAGCGATCGCCCGCCCGGCCGAGATCGACGGCCAGCGGCTCTACCTGACCACCAGCATCGGCATCAGCACCTACCCGGCGGACGGCGAGGAGGCGGAGGCGCTGCTGACCAATGCCGACATCGCCATGTACCGCGCCAAGGAGCTGGGGCGCAGCCGCTACCAGCTCTGCACGCCGGCGATGAACGCCAAGTCGGTGGCGCGGCTGACACTCGAGCGCGACCTGCGCCTGGCCGTCGAGCGCGGCGAGCTGGCCCTGCTGTACCAGCCGCAGGTCCGCATCGCGAGCGGGCGGACGGTGGGAGTCGAGGCGCTGCTGCGCTGGAACCACCCGGAGCGCGGGCTGGTGCGGCCCGCCGAGTTCATCGGCGTCGCCGAGGAGACGCGGCTGATCCTGCCGATCGGCGAGTGGGTGCTGCGCACCGCCTGCGAGCAGGCGCGGCGATGGCACCGGGACGGCTGCTCGGACCTCAGCGTCGCGGTCAACCTCTCGGCGCTGCAGTTCCAGCAGCGCGGCCTGGTGGCCGTCGTGCAGGCGATCCTGGACGACACCGGCGTGGATCCCGGCTGGCTGGTGCTCGAGATCACCGAGAGCGCCGCCATGCACGACGCCGAGCTGACGGTCGAGGTGCTGGCGATGCTGCGCGCCATGGGCCTGCGCATCGCCATCGACGATTTCGGCACCGGGCACGCCTCGCTGTCCTACCTGCGGCAGTTCCCGATCGATACCCTGAAGATCGATCGCGGCTTCGTCTCGGACCTCGAGACCAGCCGCGAAGGCTCGGCGATCGTCAACGCCATCATCGGCCTCGCCCACGGCCTCGATCTCGAGGTGGTCGCCGAGGGCGTCGAGACCGAGGGGCAGCTGCGCTTCCTGGCCGAACGCGGTTGCGAGGAGTACCAGGGCTTCCTGATCAGCCAGGCGCTGTCGGCGGTGGAGGTGCCGGAGTTCGTCGGGCGCCGGCCGCGCGGCATCGCCGCTGCCGGCGGTCTCGGCATCGGCGCCACGGGCGCCCCCCTGGGCCACTGAGTCGGGGGCGCCTCGCTGCCCGGCCGCAGTGCTCAGTCGTCGCCGGCGAGGGCGGCGCCGCGGGTGCGGATCACCTCGGAGTAGAAGCGGGCGCTGGCTTTCGGCGTGCGCTGCTGGGTCTCGTAGTCGACGTGCACGATGCCGAAGCGCTTGGCGTAGCCCAGGGTCCACTCGAAGTTGTCGAGCAGCGACCAGACGAAGTAGCCGCGCAGGTCTACGCCCTGCTCCAGGGCGGCGGCGGCGGCGCGCAGATGGCGGCGCAGGTAGTCGCGGCGCAACGGGTCGTCGACGCCGCCGTTCGCGGTCGGCGGGTCGTAGAAGGCGGCGCCGTTCTCGGTGACATAGATGGGCAGGGCGCCGTAGCGGCGCCGGCACCAGAGCAGGGCGTCCGCGAGCCCTTGCGGGTAGACCTCCCAGCCGGTCTCGGTGTAGGCGTGGCGGGGCTGGCGCACCGTGCTGGCGCGCACCGGCAGCACCCGCGAGTCGTGGCGGGTGACGCCGCGCGTGTAGTAGTTGATGCCCAGGAAGTCCAGCGGCTGGCGGATCTGCTCGAGGTCGGCGGCGGGCGGGTCGGGCCAGGCCTCGCCGAAGATGGCCTGAAGCTCGGCCGGGTAGCTGCCGAGCAGCACCGGGTCGAGCGCCAGGCGGTTCATGTAGCCCTCGGCCCGCGCCGCCGCGGCGAGGTCCTCGGGGCTGCCGGAGGCCGCTTCCTTCGGCTCGATGTTGACCACCAGGCCGATGGCGTGCCGGCCCGCGGCGCGGTAGGCCGCGACCGCCGCGGCGTGCGCCCGCAGCAGGTGGTGCAGGACGATCGGCGCCTCGAACAGGTTGCGATGTCCGGGCGCGAGCGCGCCGTGCAGGTAACCGCCGTCCATCACCACCCAGGGCTCGTTGATGGTCGCCCACAGCTCGACGCGGTCGTCGAGGGCGTCGAAGAGCACCCGGGCGTAGTCGGCGAACCAGTCGGCGCTGTCGCGGTTCAGCCAGCCCCCGCGGTCGTCCAGGGCAGCCGGCAGGTCCCAGTGATAGAGCGAGATCAGCGGCCGGATGCCGCTCGCCACCAGGAGGTCGACCAGGCGGCGGTAGAAGTCGAGACCGCGGGAGTTCACCTGGCCGCGCCCCTGCGGCAGGACGCGGCTCCAGGAGACGCTGAAGCGATAGGCGTTGAGCCCGAGGTCGCGCATCAGCTGGACGTCGTCGGCGCAGCGCCGGTAATGGTCGCAGGCAACGTCGCCGGTCTCGCCCGACGGCACGAGGCCGGGCGTGTGCGTGAAGCGGTGCCAGTTGCTGGGGCCGGCGCCGTCGGCGAGCGGCGAGCCCTCGATCTGGTAGGCGGAGGTCGCGGCGCCCCAGAGGAAGTCGTCGGGAAAGGCAGGGATTCGCGGCCGCGTCATCTCCGTCGCCTCGGGCTCATGCCTCCTGCCGTCACGCCGGCTCGTCGCGCGTCCGTTCACGGCGTATCCCGGCCGAAAAGGGCAGGGAAGGGCGATGGCAAAGCGCGGGCGCGAGCCGGTGATGTAACCGTTTACATTCGCGGATGGTAGCGAGGCGGCACCGTGCTGTCAAGGGGCAGGTCGATCGGGTAGTGGGTCCGTTTCCCGCGACCACCCTTCGGGCGAGGGGCCAAAGTCCATGAGCCCCAGGAGCCTGGGCCCCTCGCCCAAAGGGAGGTCGCGGGAGACGGATCCACTACCGTTCATCGCAACCCGCGTCCAGCGCCCCGAGGGCGAAGGCGTAGGCGCCAAGGGCCACGGCGTGGCTGGTGCCCAGGCGGGAGAGGCCGACGCCGGTGCGCTTGTGCGGATCGTAGACGACGCGGCGGGCGGATCCCGGGACGGCGATGGTCCGCGGGCGGGCGGCGAGGAAGGCGCGGCGCCCGGCCTCGTCCTCGAGGTTCCAGGCCGCCAGCTCCAGGCGCGGGACGTCGCCGCCGGCGAGGCTCTGCAGGCGGCCGTTCAGCTGGCCGACCAGCGCCGGCAGGAAGTGCGGCGCCGCGGCGGCAAGGCCGCCGCCGATCACCACCAGGCCGTCGATCAGGGTGAGGGCGTTGGCGATGGCGTCGCCGGCCACCTCGCCGAGGCGGCGGAAGGCCTCGCGCGCCGCCGCCGCGTCGCCCGGCGCCTGGCCGCGGGCGATGGCGTCGATCTCCCGCGGCTCGGGCGCCGCGCCGAGCGGCAGACCGGCCGCCTGGGCGTAGGTCCGGCGCACCGCGCGGATGCTGGCCCCCTCCTCGGCGAAGCAGGCGCCGTCGAGCTTGTGGCGCATCAGCCAGATCTCGCCCGCGGCGCTGTTGTCGCCGACGTGGAGCTCGCCGTCGCGCACGATGCCGCCGCCGAAGCCGGTGCCCAGGGTGACGCCGAGGAGATTGCGGAAGCGCTTCGGGCTGCCGGCCGCCGCCAGCGCCTGGTTGACCTCCGGCAGGAGGCCGGACAGCGCCTCGCCGTAGGTGAACAGGTCGCCGTCGTTGTTGATGAAGACCGGCACGCCGAAGCGCTCCGCGAGCATCGGCCCGAGCGGCACGCCGCCGCGGAAGGCGGGGAGGTTCGGCAGGTCCCCGATGATCCCCGCCGGGTAGTCGGCGGGTCCCGGGAAGGCGAAGGAGAGCGCCGCCGCGCCGCCGCCGGTCGCGCCCCAGACCCGCGAGAAGCCCTCGACGATCTGGCCCAGGCAGGCGCCGAGGTCGTCGCCGCGGGCGGGCAGGGTGATGGGGTCCGCGACCTCGCGGTTGCCGGCGATTGCCGAGAAGGTGAGATTGGTGCCGCCGGCGTCGAGCGTCAGGACGGTGCGCGGGTCCTGCGCGAAGCGGGAGACGGGATGCGCCACGGACGCCAATTCCTCAGCCCGGGCCCTGCCCGCGGGCCGGCGGCGAGGCCGGCGCCGACTGCTGCGTCGGACTGGCCGGCGCACGGCTCGGAGGTGCTGCGGCCGCGGCCTTCCCCCGGCCGCCGAGGGCCAGCAGCGCCAGGTAGACGAAGGCGGCGAGAGGCACCAGGAACGCCAGCCGCACGCCGGCGCGGTCGGCGACCAGGCCCATCAGCGGCGGCATCACCGCGCCGCCGACGATCGCCATGCACATCAAGCCGGAGAGCGCGCCGCTCCTCTCGGGCCGGCTCTCGACGGTGAGCGAGAAGACCAGCGGCCAGACGTTGGCGAAGCCGAGGCCGCAGCAGGCGATGCCGGCGAGCGCCAGCGGCCGCGAGCCGAGCAGGAGGAGCCCGAGCCCGGCGAGGCCCAGCAGCGCCGAGACCAGGAAGAAGCGCCGGGCGCCCATGAAGCTCAGCACTCCCGAGCCCAGGAGCCGCCCGGCGGCGAGCGCGATGAAGAACAGGCCGGGCCCGAGGCGGGTCGCGGACGAGCCGAGATCCATGCCGAAGCTGCCGGCGAGCAGGCTGGCGAGCCAGGAGTTGAGGCCGACCTCGGCGCCGACGTAGAGGAAGATGCCGAGCACGGCGCGCGCCACCGGCGGCTCCGCGAGCAGGGCGAAGCTGCTGCCGACGCTGGCCGGGACCGCGTCGCCGCGGCTCTCGGCGACGGGCAGGGCCGCCACCAGCAGGAGAGTGACCAGGGTCACCGCCGCGAAGACCGGAAAGACGCGGTACCAGGCGAAGCCCAGGGCGATCACCTGCGCCGTCAGGTAGGGACCGGAGATCGAGCCCAGGCTCTTGATGAACTGGGCGAAGGTGAGGTTGCGGGCGTAGCGCCCGGGGGCGCTGACGTCGCGCATGATCGGGTTGCCGGCCACCTGCAGCGCCGCCATGCCGACCCCGATCAGGAAGATGGCGCCGAGCAGCAGCCCGTAGCGCGCCACCGACAGGCTGGGGATCGCCTGGCCGGCCAGCACGACGGCGAGCGACAGCACCATCAGGAGCTTCTTGCCCCGGCGATCGGCCAGCACCCCCGCCGGCACCGAGAACAGCGCGAAGGCGATGAAGCCGCAGAACGGCAGCAGCCCCGCCTGGGCGCCCGTCAGGTGGAACTCCTTCTCCGCGAACCCCACCAGCGTCCCGACGGCGTCCACGAAGCCCATGACGAAGAAGCCGAGGAAGATGGGGAGCGTCCGGAATCTCAAGCGCGCCTCCGCGAGGCCGCCCGGCCGTCCAGCCATCCGGCGGCCGGCCGCAGGCCGCGCGCGATCATACCGGATCATGGGCCGGCGGCCCGTGACTCGGATAGCATGAGCCTCGCGGCCACGCCGCGGGCGGCCTCGCGCCCTGCGATGACGCGAGTGACGCGAGTGATGCGAGTGAAGCGAGTGAAGCGAAAGGAGATCTCATGGCTGACATCAAGCTGATCGTGATGTACCCGACGCCCGCCGACGTCGAGGCCTTCGAGAAGGTCTACCAGGAAGAGCACGTCCCGATGGCGGTCGAGAAGCTGGCCGGCAAGACGAAGTTCGTGGCCACCAAGGTCATGGCGTCGCCGCAGGGCAAGCCGGCGTTCTACCGCATCGCGGAGGTGCACTTCCCGAACCTGGGCGCCCTGCAAGCGTGCGCCGCGTCGGACGGCGGCAAGGCGACCCTCGCCCACGCCGCGAAGATCTCGAGCGGCGGGCCGCCGGTCGTGCTGATCGCGGAGGAGCAGACGTTCAGCTTCTGAACCTGGCGGCGCGGCGTGGCGGTCCTCGCGGCCCTTCGGGTCGACACGGCCGGCGCGCGAGACGTTCGATCGCCTCGCCCCCGCCTATGACCGGCGCCTCCTGGGGCCTCGGCGAATGGATCTCGGCTCAGGGCGCGGCCGGCGGCGCGGGGGCCTTGGCCTTCGTCAGCCGCCGCCAGCCCCCGGAAAGCGTGAGGCTCTGCCAGACCCAACGCAGCCAGCGCAGGAGCGCGATGGCGAGCCAGAGCGCCCAGGCGAGCATCGCGACCCGATAGCAGAGCATCGGCAGCGACAGGAACCACGCGCCGGGAAGCAGCGCGCCGGCACGATCGCTGAACCAGTTGAGCAGATTGCCCGTTGAAGCGTTGCCGGCGACCTGCATCTCGGGCGAACCGAGCAGCCCTGCCCGCACCGCGAAGCAGAGAATGCCGATCGCGAGGAATCCCCAGACCCAGAGCAGGACCTGGAGGAGGTCGAAGACCAGGCCACGACGGATGGACGCCGCCTTCGCGCGGCGCCAGCCGACCGCGAGAAGCCAGCCGGCGACGGCGGCGGCCGCCGCGAGTGGCACCTGCGAGAGGCCGACGCCGAGGAGGAGCCAGTCGCGCGCGCGGAGAGGCGAAAAGCCGAGCCGCGCGAGCGCGATGGCGAGCAGGAGCAAGAGCAGGAGCAGTGCCCAGAAGAGCACCGCCGGACCGAGCGGCGGACCACCGGTCAGGAGCACCCAGCGGCTGGCCGCCACCTGGACGACCGTCGCCGCGTTGACGCTCGGGTGACCGAGGTCGACCCGCCCGGTGCGGTACAGGAATGCGTTGCCGCGAGGCTCCCGCCAGGTGACCCGGACGTGCTGGGTCCCGGGCGCGATCGGCAGGCTCACGCGCCGTCCTTCCTGGCGCACCGGCATCGCGCCGCCCCCGAGCTCGACCGACTGCAGCGTCGCCCCGTCCGGGAGCGTCACGATCTCCTGAGTTCCGCGGCTGCTCCGGACGTCGATGTCGAGCGTCGCGCTGGTCGAGCGGGCGCCCGGCACGAGGATGAGCTGACTGCGATCGATGGTGACCGAGCTGCCGGGCACGCCGGCTGGGCGGTTCACCTGGAGGACCAGGCGCTCGCCGGGCCAGGGACGCCACTCCGGGGTGCCCTCGTGCGCCTCGTCCACCGCGACGATCGGCGGCACGCCCCGCGCGGTGACGTGCCAGAAGGGGGCGGCATCGAGCTGCCAGACCTCGGTCCAGGCAAGCGTGCGCGGCGCCTCGAGCGCGAGCGAAGAGGACATCGCGAGATCGGAGGCCCAGCCCAGCGCCGAGGCATCCGGGCCGAGGCTGACCTGCGCCTTGCCTTGCGTCACCCGCACCCCTGGGCTGGTGACCGACTCGCCCGGCAGGAGCGGCACGTCGACCACGGCCGGCGTGCCCGCCGGGCTTCGCCGCACGACGCGGGTCTCGACCGACCAGCGCAGCCCGAGGTGCAGCGTCCGTTCCACTTCGAGAAACGGCGGCAGGGCGTTGCCCGCGGGGGCGCTCGCCCCCGCCGCCGTCGCCCTCGCGTCGATGGGAGCAGTCGCCGTCCGGTGGAGCTGGATGCTGTCGTCGGGAACGCCGTCCTCGTGCACGCCGGTCGCCGTCCAGCCCGCACCGGCGAGGTCGACCCGGTGCGGCTTCAACGGCAGCGCCAGGACGACGCTGTCGCCCGCCGGCAGCGGACCCTCGAGCTGGATCTCGTGCCGACCGGGCTCGAGGCGCACCCACAGCCGGCCGTCGGCGCTCGCGAGCGGACCCGCCGGCGGCTTGCCGTCGACCAGGACGAGCGCCGGCAACCAGTGCTGCGCCCCGCCGGGAAGGGGCACCGCGACCGGCGCCGCCGCACCGACCTCGAGGCGCGCCCGCAAGACGCCCTGCCCGGTCTCGAGAGTGAGGCGCGACACGGCGGCACAGTCCGGGTGGCAGGCGGGCTTCGCGAGCAGGCGCTCCCGGAGCTCTTTCAGCACCTCGGCCGAGGGCGTCTCGGCGCGCGCGGCAGCGGCTGCGAGGAGGAGGCCCAGGCTCGCGACGGCGAGCATGACTGCCGCGCTCGCCGGCCGCCGTCCGAGGAGGCCGAGGAAGCGAGGGCCATCGCGCTCCGACCAGGGCAGCACGCGCAGCAGGAGCAAGCCGACGAGCGCGATCCGCAGGAAGCCGAGGAGACGGTTGAGCCAGGGCGGGACGAGGAACAGTCGCAGCCGCTGCGAGTGGTGGATCGGTCCGTCCCAGCGGAGCTCGACGTGGTTCCAGCGCCAGCGCGGCAGGCCGGGACCGGTCGCGACGAGGGCGTTCGGGTCGACCTCGTCGAGGAGACGGCCGGCGAGGTAGCCGTCCTTGGCGGGTGATGACCGCAGCCTGGAGTCGCTGTCGATCTTGAAGCTCTCGACCGGCGCCGAAGCCGTCGGGGGCGGTGGGGGTGCGCCCGGAACGCCTTGCTCGGCGACTTCCGCGGCCGGCTCGGTCACCTGCGTCGAGGGGTACTCGAGCACGGGAGCGATCGCCCGGCGGGCGACCTCGAGGAGGAACCCCAAGCTCGTGAGGACGAGGGCGACGGTCGCCGCCAGCGCCAGCAGGTGCACGAGGGCGCGCGTCCTCCCCGCCGGGAGCAACCGCAGCAGGACTCCCGCCGCCAGCACCGCGAGCCACTCCCAGGTCGGGGGATCGGGTTCCTGCCAGATCAGGACGAGCGCGGCGAGGGCGAGGATCCCCCAGCGATTGCCCCACAGCTGGCGCACCGCCAGCGCGATGATGAGAACGAGGAAGAGATCGAGGAGCGACCAGCGCGCGAGCCAGCTCTGCGGGGCCTCGTCGACGCCGGACGCGGCGAGGAGCCGCCAGCCGGGCGGCAGGTTGAGGTCGCCGTGCACCGTTTCGAAATCGCGGTCCCAGCCGACCGCGGGCAGCGCACGGAGACCTTCGTCCAACCGGCCCTCCGCTTCGAGATCGACCGCTCCCGGCCGCACCTCGACCCCCGCGTTGGGGCTGCCAGGCTGGCGAGTGACGACCTGGTCGCGGCCGCCGGTCACCACCCGCTCGAGCCGGGTCGGCGGCGCCATCTCCAGCCGGCGCTCGCCGTGGAGCGAGCCGGTGATGCGGTCCTGGAACGTGTACCCCTGGCCCGCGAAGTCGAGCCAGAGAGTTCGCTGCAGCCGCAGGCGGTCGGCGGCCGGAGGCTGATCGCCGCGCCGCCGCTCGCTCAGCCGCAGAGTGTCGCCGGGGCGAAGACGGTAAGCGGCGAGACCCTTCCAGTCCTCGGGAAGCCGGGTCTGCTGTGGATCGACCGCCGGCGCGCCGGACACGTCGACCAGCCGCAGGCGCTGCTGCGGCTTGAACACCCAGATCTCCTCGCTGGCCCAGAGGCCGCCGGCTCTGGCGGCCGGCCCCGCCGCCGTGAGCGGTCCCGCATGGCGCGCCGCGACGTCGATCGTCCAGTCGCCGGGCCGCACCTGGACGCGCAGCCGCCCATCGGGGTCGAGGCGAGCCGGCAGCGCGCTGTTGATCGCGAACGGCAGAAAGTCCGGGAGCAGGGGCGAGGCGAGCAACACCTCGCGGGCGTGGCCCGACACCGAGAGCTCGACGCGGGTGAGGAGCTGGGCCGGGATCTCGTCGCCGAGGCGCCGAACGACCCATACCTCGAGGCGATCCTCCTGGACCCGGGCGCTGCGGGCGCCGCGTAGGAACAGCCGCCCGTTCGCGGCGCGCTCCGGGAACAAGACCGGCGCCTGTTGCACGGTGAGCTGCACGATGCCCGTCGTGGCGGGGACCTGGAGCGCCTCGGGCAGGCTGTCCCAGCGGAAGCTGCCGGCGACCGTGTGGGCGCCCGGAGACAGCGGCACGACGGGTGCGCCCTTCTCGGCCAGCGCCGCGGCGGGCTTGCCGTCGACCAGGAGACCCTGCGGCCACCAGCGTTCCTCGCCGGGGAGCGGCGCGTTTCCCGCACGGTCGACACTCCAGCTCTGGGTGAAGCGGCCGCCGTGCTCGTCGAGCTCGAGCGCGAGCCGGCCGGGCCACAGGCAGTGGCGCTCGTCGAGGCCGCCGAGCGGCGGACAGAGCTCCTGCTCGTGGCCGGCCAGGACCCAGGGCACCCAGGTCCGCAGGCTCTCGGGGAGGTGCGTGGGGTCGATGGGCTCGGCCGCGAGCCTCCCGGCGAGCAGCAGGAGCACCGCCACGGCAGCTGCGCCAACGCGTCGTCTCACGGCCCACCTCCTCGCAAATCGCTGCAACCCGCTCGCGCAGCGCTGGACGGAACGCAACATCGCCGGGTGTCGCCGCCGCACGCCCTCCGCGAGAGAGCCGCGAGCGCGGGCTGCGCTGGCTCGAGCTCGGGCGGCCCCCTCACCATGTAATACGTCAGGGAAGGCCGCTTCGTGACGCGCCTGCGCGGCAGGGGCACCTGAACCGCCGGTTCGCCCGCGGGAACCTACCTGCTTGCTTACCTCGCATGAGCGAGAGGAAGAAAAGCATCTGCAGGAGGCATTGCGGAAATGGCAACGGCGACCGAGACGGCACCCACCCCCCGGAAAGCGCCACGGTGGCAACGCGTATCTCCTGAGTGGAAGAAGATCCGCCTCGTCGCGACCCTCCTCGCGGCGTCATGGCTGCTCGGCCAGCCGGGTCTTGCCGAGGAGAGCCCCAAGCCGGTCATGGGTGCCCGGACCCAGCCGGGCCCCTCCCGGCTGCCGCAGCCGGCGCCGGGGTCGCGCGGCGTGACCAAGGCCTCACTGGCCACGCCGGCGGATGCGGGGGCACCGACGGACACCTACAACGGGCCGATCCGTTTCCCCGCCGAGGTCACCGCCCCCTTCGACTTCGTGCCCATGCAAGGCAACATGGCTTACTACCGGGATTTCTTCACCGGCGGCGAAACCACGAGCCAGGGCATCGAGGGCGACTCGATCACCGCCCAGATCATCACCCCGTCCAATGTCACCTTCAGCGCCAGCACCTTCACCTTCCATTCCACGCTGACCGTCGACGGCCAGCCGCGGCAGAATTGCTGGCAATCCTCGGCGGCAAACGTCGCCCCGCTTTGCGACGCGAGCACCTTGACCGTGCAATGGTTCCTGACCACGCAATGCCAGGAGCGCGGCACCTACAACACCAAGTTCTTCCGCAACGGTGCCCAGTTCGCGTCCGACTCCTACCAGCTGCTGCCCACCATCCCGCCGCACAAGGTCCCCGGTGACAGCGCCGATCCGGCGACCAACGACACGGTGACCAGCCCCTTCTACAACCAGATCGGCTACGACGATCCGCAGACGAACCAGTACGGCAATCTCTGCACCTACAGCGTGAGCGATCCTCGCCCGCATACGGTGCTCCGTGTCTGCGACCCGCAGAACCATCCCGACGAGAAGATCGCCACGATCCGGCAGTTTGGCTGCGCGATGAGCTCCGCCGCCATGATGCTGGGCTACTTCGGCTTGTTCACCAGCCCCGCAACCCTGAACACGTACCTGACCGACCACGACGGCTACAACGACGCCGGCGGCGTGAACTGGGATGTCGTGACGGACTATGCCAATGTGAACAATCTGCCGCTCAGCCACGTGACGAGCACGTCGAGGACCGGGGACGCCGCCAGCAACTCGATCTGCAAGAACGGTCCGACGATCATCCCGGTCACTCACACCAGGACGGGCAGCCCGCGGATTCACCACCACTTCGTCCTGGCCTGGGGCAGGGACACCGCGGAGACCACCTACCTGCTGAAGGATCCCAACGGCGGCCTGGCCAGGCAGCTGAACGGCACGACTCCCCCCTCCGATTACAACAACAACTACGGCGGGACCCGGCAGTTCAACGGACCTGACGTGACCTTCGAGTTCCCGGGCGACCTGGTGATCACGCTGCACTCGCCCGCGGAGTTGCTGCTCACCAATTCGGCGGGACAGAGCACGGGTCTCGACCCGGCCGCCGGCACCAGCTTCAGCCAGATCCCGAATGCCGATTACGTGGACGACACCATCACGGACGTCACCGACTCGACCGACGATCCGGCGGAGGGAGAGTCCAAGAGCCTCGTACTGCAGCCTCCGGCGCCGGATACCTATACCCTCACCGTCACGGGGACGGACGCCGGCACCTACGAGCTGGAGTTTCGCGCGATCGACCCGACGCTGCAGAAGACCAAGGGCAGCGTCAAGGGCGTTCCCACCTATGCCGGGGCCGTCCACAAGTATGCGATCACCACCCCGATCACACCGGGGCAGCCGTTCCCGCTCGCCGGGAGCTTCAACGGCGGCGGGCAGAACAACTTCCTGACCTTCGCGAACCCGACTCGGCAGGCAAGCCTGGTGCCGGCGAGTCAGAACAACTTCCCGCTCATCATCTTCTATGGCGCGGCCGTCAACTCGGCCTCCTTCTCGGCATCGCTCGGCGGGCAGAGCTTGACCTCCTTGTTCCACCCTGCCGCCGGCGCCTTCGAGACCGTGAACATCCCGCTGCCCAGCGGTCTGAGCGCGCTGACCTTGCAGATCAGCGGGACGAGCGCGAGCGGTCAGACGGCCACCGACGCCGACACCCTGCAGTTCGACGTCGGGGGCTCCGCGCCCAGCGCGCCGACCGGGCTCACGGCGACGGCGATCACGGATACGCAGATCAACCTGGCCTGGACCGCCGGCACGGCCAGCGGGGTCACCTACAGCATCTTCCGGAGCACGACCAGCGGGTTCACGCCATCGGCCGGGACCCAGATCGTCGGCGGTTTGACCGGCACGACCTTCGCCGACGCGGCGCTCGCGGCGTCCACCACCTACTTCTACCTGGTCGAGGCAGTGGATCCATTCGCGTCGTCGGCGGCGTCGAATCAGGCGAGCGCCACGACCATGACGCCCGGCAGCTGCTCCGGCGTGGCCAGCAGCATCGCCGCCAACTTCAACGGCACCGCCATCGCGAGCGGCGACGCGATCTGGTTCAGCGCGGTGGCCAAGGTCTCGGGCCTGGGCCCGGCGCCGGTGACCATCTTCGTGCGCAAGTCCAGCATCAGCTTCACCGCCAACGGCAGCAGCTTCACCGTCACCGTGCCCGACGCGAACCTCACCTTCGATCCGGGCGTCACCGCGGCCACGACGACCTTCGATACGTCCTTGAACGTCTGGCGCACCGTCGTGCCCGCGAAGGGGCTCGCGGGGAACGTGTTCCTGGACGGTGCCGAGCTGATGCTGCCGAACGGGCTGCCGGGAGGCATCAAGAACGTGACCAGGACCGCGACCATCTCGAGCGACACGCCCGGTATCAGCCTGAACTGGCAATGGGCGGCGGCCGTTTATTCGTCGCTTGGCGTCAACTGCACGAACACCGGTCCCGACTTCAACGAGCTGGGAGTCAAACCCGTGGACGACAACAAGGCCAGCCAGTACCAGAGCTCGGACCACGCGGGCACGCCGGAGGACTACAAGTCCTTCGTGGTCGGCGGCGCCACGGGCGGCGGCGGGTCCAACTTCACCGGCAGCTACAGTGGCACGAAGTCGGTTGCGCCGATCGTCGTCGACAGCTGCGGCACCAATGCGAAGCCCCCGTCCTGCGGCGGCGGCGGGGCGGTCTGATCCCGGCAGCGGCGCCGGCGGGACCCGCAAGCCGCGCTGGCAGCGGGCGCGGCTGGCCAAGGGTCCGTCAGGCGCAGGCGATAGACCCCCCGCAGCGTCGCGGCATAGAGGATCTTGGCGGGGCTCAGGGGCATGATCAGAACGGGATGTCGTCCCGCCAGCGATCCAACGACGGCGGCCCGAAGTCACGCACCCGGTCGAACAGGACGATGGATCGCGCTGGGTCCAGGGATCGTAGGTCGAAGACAAAGTCGTCGTGCTGTCGTAGGAACCGGGAGGCGCCGCAGCCAGGGACCCGGCACTCGGGCTTCCCCTTCGGGCACGTCCCGAAATGGCAGAGGCGGCCCAGGTAGCGGTCGGTTCCAGGCTCCAGCAGGAAGACGTCCACTTGGTGGTGGGCCACCCCGATCTCGGTTTCCGCGAAGAGTAAGTTCACGGCAAGACCAAGCGCCTTGCGCAGGCTATCGAGCTGACTCGGGTCCCTCACCCAGACGGCGAGGTCTAGGTCCTTGCATTCGTGCCACAGCGCCACTCCCGCGCGGCGAAGCTTCCTGAAGCGTGGCACCTCTCGATGCAGGGGCTGCGCGACCGAGCCGATCAGCGCCACCCGCTCCACGCACGAAAGCCGGGCGAATGCGAACGCGACGTAGTCCGCGCCAGCGCGGAAGCCCTCCTGGCGCTGCAACAGCAGTCGATCTCTCTCCTCGATTTCTTCCTCCCAAGCGGCCTCGGCGGGGAGCCAGGCGTCGTCTTCACTGGAGCGCTGCTCGAGCTCATAGGTCTCGGCCTTCACCAGGGGGCGAGCGACCGCGGCGGGCGCGGGGTCCACAGGAGCGCCGTGGCGCTTGCGATACAGCTCGCGCACCCAATCCCGCACCGGCGCCTTCCAGCCTACTTGGGAGCTGGGGATGTTCTTCATCAGCTTCCGTGGGTTCAAGCCCAATGCCTTGGCCATCCGCACGTCCTCGGACGAAAGCCGGCAGAGCCTTTTCGCCGCGGCCCAGTCGTCATTGCGCGCGCTCATCAGCGCACACCACTCGCAACAGGCGTCCAGCCCGCGGCGGAGAGCCAGTCGAGATCGGCTTGGCACCCGCGGCGCGCCGCGTCTTCGCGCGCGAAGAGGGCTTTCGTCTTCTCCAGTACCAGCGTGTACGGCGAGCCCGAGCGGCGGGTCTCATGACGAACGGGGATCTCGTGGAGGTCGATCCGCTGGTGAACGTGCTGCCGGCCTGCTTTGGCGAGTGGCCACTCGAGCCGCTGCTGCCGGGGAGTGGAGAGGAACACTTCGAGCTTGCGACAGAGAGGGCAGTCGCAACCCACGGGTAGGGCGACCGACCAATCGTCGGGGGTGCGTGGAGGCGGCGCGAGACGAGCCGCCAGCACTTCTGCGCAATGGCGGGCGATGGTATCGAGGTCGAGCGCGCTACTCTCCTCGGAGCGCGCGTGCTTCATTGCGAGGCGAAGCACGCGGACCAGGCAGGGCACCAGCGCGTCGTGCTCGGCGTTGCAGAGGTGGGCGACCGCTCGTGCGATCGAGCGCCTGCTCGGCGCGGACTCGCCGCGCTCCGCATTTTCCGGCTCATCGCCCTCGACGACCGCGGCACCTCTCAACCAGCCGAGGATCGGCGGGGCCAGCTCCACGAGTGCCCGCTCGCGCTGGCTCGGCGGCAGCAGGCCAAGTCGGTCCTTGATCTCCGAGCGGAGCGCTCGCCAGCTCTGCTCGACGAGCAACTGCGTACCCGCCGAGCCCAGGGAGCCATGCTCCGCGGAGTGGACAGCCGCAGCCAGCGTACCCAGCGAGGCGAGCCAGGCGAGCGTCTCTCGCCGGCGGACGCTCATGCTTTGCGCCCTACCGGCCCATCCGTCGAGCAGCTGCCTCGTCCACTCCTCGCCGTAGTGGCCAACCAGCGCGGCGAATTCCTTCGCCAGCCGCGGCGTGAGCGCCTCGATCTGGAAGGGTTCGAGGAGAGCTGCCGCGAGTGCGGGGGCCTCAAGTCCAGCGGCCACCCGCAAGGCGTTTGGGAACAACCCGCCATCCTCGTCGTTGGTGGCGGCGTCCTCCCAGAAGGCCAGCAGAGACGCCGCCATCTCCCGGCTCTCGCGCAACTCGCCGGCTTGCAGTCGCTCGAGCAGAGTCACCAGCGCCCAGCCGGGGGCGGCCTCAGCGCGCACTGCAAAGCTCCGCTCGCGTGGCCACAGGACGAGCACGGCGCGGCGGTACCAACGGTCCATGGTATTGCCGTAGTTGCCCATGTAGCCTTCGTACTCGGCGGCCCAGGGCGTGAGCGCCGACGACGGCGTCGTGGCGCAGACCTCCTCCTCCGCGACCGTGGTGAGGATCGTCTCGGCCGCGCCGCCGTCTCGGTCAATCCAGCGTTCCAGGGTCACGCTCGAGTCGATGAGGTCCCCGACGACGTAGGAGTCCGGATCATCGATGGGTGGCTCTTCATCGGCGAGCCACTCATCCTCCTCGCCGCGTTGCCAGCTCCGCCGCCGGTGCCATCGCGGCTCCCAGCACTCCTCCTCGCACTCCCGCGTCTCGTGCACCTCCGCGAGCGCCAGGACGATCTCGCAGCCGGCGCGTTCCGCTGCCGCGCTGAGGGCCGCTGCCCGCGCCGCGTCGCCGCCCTTGAGCCGCCGCCAGCCGAGGCCGCGCTCCGTGTACTGGTGGTCGAGCAGGTACACCAGCCGACTCGGTGGCTCGCGCGGCGGCGCGTCCTTGGGCCGGTAGGGAAAGGGGGGCGGTGGTGTCGTGAAGTGCTCGCGCAACCGCGACGCTAGGGCATCAACCAAGGTCGGCGGCGCTGGTTGGGCGCCCTTAGCCTCGCCCTGGAGCATCAGGTCGTACGTCAACACGACTCTGTAGCCCGTCTTGACCGGGCGGATCTCGTGACGGCAGTCGGCGTAGAAGGCGATGAACGAGAGCGGCTGCTTGTTGGCCCGGTAGCTCACGACCTCGCCAACGTGCTCGACGACGATGGCACCTCCGGTGAACGTGGAGGGCAAGGTGACGACGAGAGTGCCAACCATGCCGTCGGCCCGTTCCGAGTCCTGGTGTTGCTTGAAGAACTGACCCGGCCCGTAAATCAGGAGGTTGTGCAGCTTTGCCGCCAGGCGCTGCCCGGGCGCGAGGCCGAGGTCGGCGCCCAGCGCGGCGAGCATCGGCTGGAGCGTCCGCCGCCAGCGCCGGCGGTCGAGCTTGACTTGGCTCGCCGGGATCTCGCCAGCGTCGCGCACGCGGCGGTCGAGCATGGTCTGATCGCGCCGCCCGTAGCGAGCCGGCTGCGCCTTGGCGAGCAGCAACCGTGCCTGCTCCCGCGGAATCGGGAAGGGCAGCGGCCCCACACCCCTAACCTCCAGAACGAGGTCGTCGGCCTGCGCTGTCCGCCGGAAGGCGAACGAGCCGGCGCCGACGCTGCCCAGCAGGCTGGCGATCTGCTCGCGGGCGGTCGAGCTCACTCTGGCGTTCCCAAGCCGAGGTGCATAGCGGTGGGGGTGATGCGGCGGCCCTTCGCCTCGACGGGCGATCGCCGCCATCACTGATCATACCGTGCACGCGAGCTGCCGCGAGCGAGCGGAACCTTGGGCCAGCGACTTCCTCGGAGGTTGGGCCGCAACTGTGCCAAGAGTGCAACTTGAAGAAAACGAGAGCGAGAGGACTTTCTAGCTAAACCATTGATTTTACTGGTGGAGGCGGGAGGATTCGAACCTCCGTAGGGCGTTGCCCGGCAGATTTACAGAGTGGGGCGGGGCAACACCCGGCAACACCTGGTAACCAGTAACAGCTGTCTTATCAGCGGCTTACGACATCCGAGCTTGCTGTGGAGAGCTGTGATCTGTGGCCGGTTGTTGCCGGCGAGTGTGCCGAAAGTGTGCCATATTTTAGCGTTGCCGCATGATAAGCGATCATGGTGGTGGCGGCGCGGAGTGGACCGAGATCCAGCCCTCGTCCGCAGGTGCGTTGGTGGGTGGTAGACGTGCCAGCGCTCCGCAAGACACGGCGCGGGCGGCAAAGGCGCAGATGACTGCATCCAGGGCGTCGGCGCTGGCGAGCATGGCCTTGCGGAAGCGGCTTGGAAGACCTAGCCGTTTCTCGAGCTCATGGATGAGCTGCCGACGCCTCTTCAAGTGGGCCGGTCCGTTGTACCGATCGTGAGGCAGGCCCCAGTGGCAGAGTTGCGCCGCGGGGAAGGCCTCGACAAGGAGGCCAGGTCGAGAGGCGTCTGCCCAGGGCCAGATCGGGCGGTTTGCGATGTGAAGGAGCGTCAGGCAGGCCGCCGTCATTGGCGCTCCGCCGCGGCATCCGCACCAAAGGGTGGATCGGGTCGGGACCTGCTGTTGCCTCCACTGTCGTTCGGTTGCACGCAGGGGGTGCGCTGGCTCGCAACGCTCCTGGCCTGCAACGGCGCGGACGAAGGTCTTGGCGTCGGGAAACGGGCGCCGCTGGCAGGAGCGGGCTCGGGACGCGAGCGCGGCAACCTCGGCGAGGAGGTCCAGGTGTGAGCGTGCTCCAAGGAACTCGTGAGGAATGGAAAAGGGGGCGTCGATCGCCGCTGCGCGAAAGCGGCCTGGTTGCAGAAGGCGAGCCAAGCGGTCAAACGGAATCGCATCGTTAGGTAGTTCCTGCACCCGTCGCAGATCTCGAAGTTCTAGGCCGGCGCGGAGCTCGACGACCTTTGCGATCCAGACGTTGCTCCGCGCAGTCCCGGGCCGCCACCTCAGGTGATCGCCGCTGAAGTCGATGCCTAGATAGAGGTGCTGGTTCACGGGGGTCTACTCGCTCTCATTAGCCGCGAATCTCCACCGTAAGGCCGGGAAGCGGATGGATGGAAACACCGGAAGCCGGGTTCGCATGGCTAGACCTCTTGCGTCCCAGCCTCTTCCGGACCGACCACAGGACATCCACGTCGTCCTGGCTCCTCTCAAACGCCCAGACCACCTGGGCCCATCCCGCCCAGGTTGCACGCTGGTCGAACTCGTGGTCACCCGCGAAGCGTGCGGCATGCCGGGCCAAGACGAAAAGGCAGGGCGGCCTTTTGCCAGCCACCGCAGATCGCAGGCCGAGTGCCGCACCGACATCGCAGGAACTGCGGCCCTTGACCCAGTCGTTGACCCGGGCCACCCATTCGTTGGCCGCGAGGAGGTTGAGCCTTCGGCTGTTCCGTTCCGCCAGGGACCTGCCGAACACATCATGCCACTTCAGCTGAAAAAGCCCCAGCGACCCGGTCTTAAGATCGAGAACCAGGGCATCGATATCGGTTAGCGTGCCCCCATCGGGGCGTCGTAGCAAGCGGCCGCTGTCGGGCACCTCGAACCGAGGTGGTGGGAAGAGGCTTCGCAGCTCCTGGCGAAAAGCTGCCTCCCTGCTGGCCACTCCCCGATCCCAGTCCCGCCGATACCGCCGCTTAAGCTCCCACACCAAGCCAGCACATGGATTTAGCAGGCCGCCGAACACTGGCAGAAGGACAAAATCACGACCGTAGTCGACGTAATATGGCAAAGGAATCTCATGGCTCCGTTCGCACGCCTCAGCGTTGGGTGCATCGAGCGTCATACAACTCATGATCTCGGCTATCTTGCCGGGATCTTCCCCAGCTTGCTTCAAAACGGCGAACACGTCGCTTCTCCGTGCGAACGCGGTAAGCAAGTTACGAAGCTCAAGTTCCGGCTGGGTCGCGAGAAGCCGAGTTGCAAACCCCAAATGGTGCAGCACCCGCCCCAGTGCTGCAACAGACGCGGCGTTCCAATCTTGAAACGATCGTCCACCTAGGGTGACCTCTCCAGGCAGGGCACCCGCTTCCGCGCAACCCGAAGCCTGAAGCGAGGCTAACCTACGGTAATATGCGATCAGCTCCGCATCTGAATCGTATTTGATGAACCAGTCATCGACATCGAGGTACTCGTCAATCCGATCGCGCATCAGCTGGCTCAAGCCGCTCGAAACCGGATGTCCTTGCGCTGATCGCCGGCGGACGAGACCCTGCAACCACTGCTCGGCTTTCAAGCTCGCGGCGTCCTCGCATGCCGAAGCGACCTCTATGACTAGGTGATCTTGCCGTACGAACGTTGACTGGGCCAGTCCATAGCGCTCGAGCGCCGCCACTCTCGCCAGCCCCGCAATTCGTCCGCAATTCTCAAGATGTTGGTCGGCCAGGCTGGATAGCGCACAGGTTGTTGGGCCCCAAGGAACGCCTCCTGGATCTCCTGCCAGCACCTGCAGGAATGGACGCAGGGCCGAGGCGGCGCCAAGGCGAATTCGGTCACGCCTCGCATCTCTCTCGATAAGTCTGGCGCGATTGGGCGCCAAGGTGAACGCGAACGCAACCTCATCCAAAGCCCGTACAAGCTCCAGAACAAAGGTGCGCTCGCGCCCTCGCCATGCCTCGGAGACGCTAGCCGAATAGGCCTGACTGATCTCGGCAAGCCTGAACTCGGCCCGGGTCTTCTCTTCGCTCAAACGGCGGGCGCTAGGCTCAAGCGGCACTGCGGGTCCCTTGGCTGGCGCTCCGCTCGTCCGGCGCATGCTTAAGCACGGTTAGGATGGCCTTTCCAAAGGCCTTTCCGACCTGCACCGGCACGGCGTTCCCGAGCTGCTTTATCGGGCCCTTCCAACCGACGTCGATGACAAAATCATCGGGCAGGCCCTGCAGGCGCGCCATCTCGCGGATCGTGAAGTAGCGCACTGCGCCGCGACGACCTACGATCACGTTCTCGCCGCCGGGAACCCCGTGATCTCCGGCTTTCAGCGCCTTCGCAGGCTCGTCCCAGGAGCTTCCGGTATGCCTCTCATAGACCCTCGCGCCAAGGTGGAGGACATGATTCGCGACTCGCTCAGAGCACGCCGTCGGCGTCGGGAGATCAGAAATGGCATCACGTACCGTCATCCAGGGCAGCTCGACCGGATCAATCGCGCGAGCTTTGAGAGCTTTTAGGATCGACCGGTCAGCCTCGGAGATGGCGGTACGGACTTGCCTCTTGAACCCGTGTCGGTACCAGTACGAATTGCTCACGCGCTGGGCCCAAAGAAGCGCATCGTGAGAATGCGTTGGGTTCGGAAAGGCGACCTCGTCGGCAACGTCCGATCGGAAGCCTATCACTATGGCACGGTGCCGCTTCTGCGGCGCGCCGTAGTCGGCAGCGTTGATGCCGTTAATCATGAGCCGATAGCTTGGTGGCGCTCCGCTCGCCGAGTGGCTCTGAAGAGTCCCTTGGTGCGCGAGCCAATCGCGCCCCCGTTCCTCGATCTCGGGCCACGTGAGTTGCAGACGTAGATACTCCAAGTAATCTGCGAAAGCAGGCCGCAAGAGGCCTCGAACGTTCTCGAATATGAAGGCGCGCGGGCGGAGCTCGCGTACTGCGCGAATAGCCTCGGGCCACATGTTCCTCGCGTCGCTCGGGCCCTTGTGCTTGCCACCAATGGAGAATGGCTGGCATGGCGGACCACCCGACACGAGGTCGATGTGGCAGCCTATCCGGCCGTACTCGATGCTCCGAACATCCTCGGGCGCGACGTTCCACTTGGAGAAGTGTTTAACACCTCTATTTCTGTTCAACGCTAGTGTGCCGCTTGCCTGTGGATCCTTCTCGACCACAAGCACGTGCTCGAAACCGGCCTCGGCAAGACCGAACGCGAGTCCGCCGCAGCCGGCAAAGAGCTCAACGCTACGCATCGAGGAATCTCCTTATGCGATCTCTGACGGAGGGAAGATCGGCCAACTCGCATTCCCATACGATCAGAGTCCGCCATCCCGCGAGTCGGAGTTCACGCAGCGTTCGGGCATCGCGGCGTCGGTTTCCCTCGAGCTTCGGCTTCCAGAATTCCAAGCGAGACTTCGGGAGTCGACCCAGCGCGCAGCGGTGACGGTGCCAAAAGCAGCCATGGACGAAGATTGCTAGGCGCCGACCGATAAAGGCCACGTCCGGGCGTCCTGGCACGGATCGTGGGTGCTTGCGGTAGCGATAACCCAGGAGGTGAATCAACCGCCGCACCGCCAATTCAGGACCGGTGTCCTTTGCGTGAATCAGGCTCATCCGGTTGCTACGCTGGGTGGGCGTGAGGGTATCCATCGGTTATCGCGGGGAGTTCTAGGGAGCGTGCGAACGGGGGGCGGCCACGGCCGGAGCGACCTTCTGGCGATCCGCCAGGTAGGTCCGGATCGCGCGAGCCGCCACCCAGGAGAGACTTCGCTCTGAGGTCGTGGCGAGTTCCTGGAGTGCCTCCAACTCCTCGAGTGACAGGGCTACGCTGATCCGCCTTGGCCTACCGCGCTTCATGTGCTGCATTATGCGGCAAGTTGCAGCACCTTGCAAGACGTTTCGGCCAGGGCGGGGGAAGGGCCTCCCTCCTAGGAAGGTTGCCTGTGTTAACGCCTTACTTACGCCAGCGTGAGGGTTGACTTCTAATTAACGTTGCGATATGATCCTCTATCTTGATTCAGCAACGGTAATTTACCAATGGAGGGTTATGGGTATGGACCGCTTCGATGTAGACGAGGGCATTCGGCAATATGAGGCGCATCTGCTAGATACGGCCAAGCGTTTCAATGGATACGCAACAGCAATGGGCCTTGGAGTCCGGCTGAGCACGGAGCGCCCACTCAGGGCTCTTAGAGACGGCATCGGCCTTGCCAAGGTCGCTCCGTTCTGGCAGCGGTTGGACGATACGGGAATCGTTCATGATAGCCAGCTCAAGACGGCGATCGAATGCGTGGTCGAGTTGCTCAAGGACGACAAGCGATGCGGCCATGTCGTGGGTGCCATGCAGTCGGGAAAGACGACCACCTCCCTGGCCCTCCAGTGGGCGGGTCCAATCCTGTACCTACTCACCGCTCACCGGGCGTATCCGTTCTACATCATTGGAAATCAACGCAATCACGAGGACCAAACGACTACCGAGCTGCAACGCTTCCTTGCGTACTATGGCGACGTAGACCTTGAGCTTGCTCCGGGAGTCACCGGTCCCGGCAACCTCGACCCACTCTTCAAGCGCTCTCCCAGCCTCTCTACCTACCGCGAGCGTGTGCTTCTCGGAGTCCTTGATGACTACAACCCCGTGCCGCAGTTGGCGGACATCGTCCATCGCCGCGTGGGTGGCGAGCAGAGCCTAAGGAAGATCGTGGCACTCTGCCGGCGAGCCACGGAGGAGGGGTACCGACCACTCATGATCATCGACGAGCCACAGTTCGGCGCAAGCGACCGAGTCGTCGATGGCATTAGCGGTCCCGAGCGCCGCGAGTGTGTGTTGGCCAGAATCTTTGGCAGCATTGAACAGGAGCTTGGCTCGACGCGCGACGCTCATTGGTTCGTAGGCCTTTCTGCGACCCCCTTCGAACTCAACGACCTTCAACGCTTCTGGGAGGTGCGTCAGTCACTGACGGAAGACTACTCCGGCTTCAACATCTTTAATGGCCTCCCGATCTCATCCGACGTGGAGATCATCCCACCGAAGACGCTGTCGCTCACGGAGTTTGCTGAAGTCGTCGACGTAGAGTTCCTCGCCAAAGTGTCGTTGGCGGCATACGACGGGTCGCCTCGAGCGTTCGCGCGCCATGCGCGGCGCGTCGGGTACGACGGAGATCAGAGGAAGTATAGAAGGGAGACGGAGAGCGCTCTGCGCGAGGCAATCTACCGTCTGCTGGAAGACTACCATGGCGATCCGGGCGGACCGGTTGGTCTGTGTATTCGAGCCTTCAACGATAACCGGAAGACGCAGGCGCTAGTCGACCGGCTCGCACTCGATCCGGAGCGCATCGAAATCGTTGATTACTACGGCAGTGACATGGCTGGCTTTTCGGTAAAGCGCGTGATCGCGGGACGCAGTCGTCCTGACCTTCCGTACCTAATCCTCGTAACCAACCGAGCGCGGATGGCCGACGCATTTCCAAAGCAGGTCCGCTTCTTCATGGATCTGGCGCAGAAGGCGAGCGACCTGAACGCGCTCCTCCAAGGTCTCTTGGGACGAGCCTGCGGCTATAGGAAGAAGTCCACCGTCGTGTTGTCCGACGCGAACGCGGGAATCGTGCGGGCGTATGTGGCGACCGATGGGGGTTATGTCCACAAGACGAGCCGACACAGCATTGCCGTAGGTGGCGGCTTCCGGAGGGGAGCGCCCACTGGCATGCTGAAGCTGCGTGTGGAGATGGACGACGAAAGGGTCAAACAGTTCTTTGCGCGAATTGATAACGAGATCGTGTCTGTGATCCCGCCCGGCGCGAAGATGAAGGTCGAGCGAGCGCGGCAAGGTCAGGTCCGGTTGATGCCGATTCTTCGGATCGCCGAAGAGCTGGAACTCTTCGATCACGTGGAGGATCCCGCGGTTCGCGCGGTGCTGTATCCCGAGCTCGTTTGCGGCTTCAAGGTCGTGCGCCGCGGTGAGAAGATCCGACATTCGCGAGATGGTACCGAACTGACATATGTGGCAGATGCAGAGGGTAACTGCCGATTCACGTTCCGCCACACGAGCAGGGCCGACGCGGCGCGAGGCGGCGCCGCGGGCCGAGCCAAAGGCGCGAAGGACCTCGGCCAGCACATCGAGCCCACGGTGTATGTCGAGAAGTACGACCCAAGCACCGGCGCTGTCATCCCTGACAAGCAGGCTAAGGGGGACTGGCGTGCGTTCATGGTGACTTTCCCGCTCCGTGAGACGGTTCGTGGCGTGCAGGTCGCTAAAGTCGCATATCCGATTCCTACTAGCCCGTATGAGCATTGGATGGACGAGACAGAGCGCGAGGCGCGGGACAGGGCAATGCAGGGGGGGACCGGAGCCGGGTGAGTAGGCTTGACTTCGACTTGGAGCTGGGCGGCTCGGCGAGCACGTCGCCGCGGAAGAGACGGGGGGGCTGACCTGCGTCGGAATCCGCCAAGCCAGAAGCGCGACAACGGCGAAGGTTCGTTCTGCAGTGCATTGGATTCAGCGTCTGGCGACAGCTGGTCCGGAGTGGAGCCGGCGGCTCGAGGGAGCTGGAGTAGCCGAGCTCATGACGGAGCCGCATCGAGCACCGCTCGCGATGCGGAGCCCGCCCGCGGTTAGTTGGACTGGGCCCGAATCGGTCCGGCTGCCTCGCCCGGCGCAGATCCGGCGTGAGTTGGTGCGGGGGCGAGAACGGCGCGCACCTCGTTCGGCCGGTAGATGTAGGTCTTGTGCCCGAGGAGGGCGGGTCGATGACGACGAGCCGGGCCTGGTAGCCGGCGACCAGCTGCTCGGTGCTGGCGACATCGGACCGGCCGGGATAGATCCAAGGGAAACTCGAAGGTGTCGCCGGCCTCGGTCCCACCCAACATGGCGGAGATCTCACGGTGCGGCGGGCTTGCGCCGTAGTGTAGCAGGGCGATCTGGCTCACGCGCGGCGGCAGGGCGCGCGATCAGGCGCCTGACGTCGCGGTGGCGCTCGATTCGGGAGGCCGGGGAGTCGACCGCGAGGTGTTCGAGCTGCCCGTCGGCGAGCTGGACGAGGCGCTCGGCCGTGCGGCGCCGCAGGTGGATCGGGCTGCAGCGCGACCTGGTGTCCGCACTGCTCTAACCGGTCGAGGGTGGAGAAGGGGCAGCTTCTGGAGCGGCAGGGTAGTGATCGAATTGCTATAATAAGTTGTAATTAGTCCCTAGAGATAACGAGCACCGGGAGGGGCTGCGATGGACACGAAAACCCCTACGAGTTCGGCAGCTTCGGCAGGAGCAGGTACGGCTGCGCAGGGCGCGGGGACATCAGGACACGCGGCGGGACTGCACAGGCGCGGTCTGTGGTTCGGTGCGGCGGCGGCCCTGCTGCTTTCGAGCACGCTGGTGGCGGTGCGGCAGGAGCCCCGCGCTGATGCCTACCGGCCGTTGACTGGGGTCGAGAGCTTCCTGCAGCCGGTCGAGCTCAATGCGAACAAGCGGCTGCCCCTGATCTGGGGGCACCTCGACGACGTGTTCGTGCTTCCCCGGAATGCGCGGCGAGGTCCCCAGGTCTGGGTGGTGGGCAATGGCGGTCTCATTCTCCACAGCGGCGATGTGGGCCGCACCTGGGAGAGGCTGCGGCTCGTCGCGGCGGCGGAGGCGTCCGGCGGGTCTGCGGCTGCCTCGGCGCAGGCGGCAGGCATCAACCCGCTCGACGTCGCCGGACTGCTGGCGGTGATGGGGGCTCAGCGAGAGGACGTGAGAGGGCCTATCCACCCGCAGCCTGCGAACCAGGGGGCCTCGGGCGTCACGGCTCAGGCGCCCGCGAACGCCGCGGCTTCTGGGAGTGGCGCGGCACCTCCCGCGGCGGGAGTGGCAGCAGGCAAGACGGGAACCGCGGCTAAGTCACGGCGTCAGGTGAGTGGCGCGACCGGGGGGAGTACTGCAAACGCGGCGCCGGGGTCGGTGCCCGCGACGCCGGCGCAGGGGGTAGGTCGTGCCGCGGGGAACCCTCCGCAGGCGCGTGGGCAGGAGGCCTTGGCGAGGTCGGACTTGCACAGCGTCTGGTTCGTGGACGAGACGACCGGATGGGTGGCGGGCGACCATGGCGCCCTGTTCGCCACCGTCGACGGCGGCAAGACCTGGAGGGGGCGGCAGCTCTCGATCGATGGCGTTCCGATCGATCAGCCACTGAGCCAGCTCCTTTTCGAGGACAGCTCCCACGGCTGGCTCACGGTGGGTAGCTTCTGGGCCGGCCTTGACAGTCACTCTTCTTGGTACCGCGCCGAGACCACAAACGGCGGGGCCGACTGGTCGCGACCGGCGCTCATCGATGTCCAGCACCTGTCGCAGGTGACGCAGGTCCTTCGGGGCCCGCCAGAGCGGTCCCTGTCCATGGAGTTCATGCCGGGAAACGGGCTCCAGTCACACAATAACCCGGCGGATAGGCCAGGGTTCAGCTTTCCGGTTCTTCGTCGGCCCGGGATGCCGAGCGATTTCGGGAGCGGGGCCGGGACGCGGAGCTATGTCCGGAACCGGGTCGACACGCTCGACTGGCTGCTGGCGCTCGACGCGAGCGCGCCCACCACGCTCTGGGCGGTGGGCATGAACGGAGGCGTGTATCGCAAGCGCGACGACGGGCAGGGCTGGCAACCAGCGCCGCCCCGCGACGCGGCCGGCCCCCTTCTCGGCCACGAGACGCTCACCTCCATCGCGTTCCTCGACCCGCAGCATGGCTGGATCACCGGCGCTTCGGGGACGCTGCTCGCCACCGAGGACGGCGGCGAGACCTGGTTCCGGCAGACCCGCAAGCTGCCGGGCAGCGAGGAGGCCTCGCGCGGTGCCTACTCGATGTGGCTGGCGCCCTGGTACTTCTTGAGCCTGCTGGGCGTCGCAGGGCTCCTGGTGCCGGCGCTCCGGGCGCCTGGACCCATCATCGCGCCAGCGCCCTCGGTGGCGGATCGGCTGATCTCCGACGGAGCCATCAATCGACCGGAGGCGGACGCCTTCGACTTCAACGCCGTGGCGCTCGGGTTGTCGCGCTTCCTGCGCAACTCGAGGACGCAGCCGCCGCTGACCATCGCGATCACCGGCCAGTGGGGGAGCGGCAAGAGTTCACTGATGAACCTGCTGCGGGCGGACCTGCAGCGGTACTACGGCTTCCGGCCGGTCTGGTTCAACGCCTGGCACCACCAGAAGGAGGAGCACCTGTTGGCCTCCCTGCTCGAGGCGATCCGGGCGCAGGCCGTGCCTCCCTGGTGGCGGCCGGAGGGGCCGCTGTTCCGCGCCAGGCTGCTGCGCATCCGGGCGGAACGGTCGTGGCTTCTGGTGGCTGTGTTGCTCATTGCTTTCACCACCCTGGTGGGTTACGTCTGGTCGGACTCGAGGCGCCTTGATGCGGTGGTGCGCACCGCGGACGCTCTGTTCGAGACGCCGAAGGAGCTGTTCACCGACCGCGCCGCATCGAAGGAAACCTCGGGGAACAGGCAGCTGCCGTTGACGGCTTTGCTCCTCGTAGCCGCGGGAAGCGTGATCGCGGCGGCGTTGCGCGGCGCGAAGGCTTTCGGGATCAAGCCGGCGAGCCTCCTGGCTCGATTGTCGCCCCGCGTCCGCGACCTGGAGAAGCTCACCGGGTTCCGGCAGCGCTTCGGCGTCGAGTTCAGCGAGGTGACCGCGGCGCTCACTCCGCGCACCATGTTGATCCTGATCGACGACCTGGACCGCTGCCGCCCGGAGATGATGCTTGAGGTCCTGGAGGCTGTGAACTTCCTGGTGACCTCGGGGGACTGCTTCGTGGTCCTGGGCATGGAGCGGAAGCGGGTGATGCGCTGCATCGGCCTGAGCTTCAAGGACGTGGCGAGCGAGCTGGTGGACGAGCCGGTAGGGGCGCGCACGGATCCGACACCAGAGGACCGTGCCCGGCAGGACCGGATGGATTTCGCGCAGAAGTACCTCGAGAAGTTGATCAACATCGAGGTGCCGGTGCCGGTGCCGACCGACGAGCAATCACGGAGCCTCATGGTCAAGGCGGGGGAGAGAGGGAAACCGGAAGCGACACAGGCCGAGCGCTGGGCGAGAAGGTGGAGCGCGGTGCGTCGTGTTCTGCCGGCCGCGGGGATTGTGGCCCTGATGATCGGCGGCTTCATCTATGGGGTGACGCGAGCGCCGGCACCCGGCTCCAAAGTTGCCTCTACGGCGAGCGCAAGCGAGCCTGCGGGCCAGCCTGCCGGCCAGCGAAACGGCGCTGGTCAGACAAAGCAGCCGCCACCGCCGAAGAACGTCCAGATCTTTGGACGGGCAACCGTGCGGCCACCGGTCGTGCCAAGCTCGCACTGGCGGCTCCTACCCTTCGTGCTGCTGGGAGTGGTGTTCGCAGGGCTGGGTGCCTGGCGGCTCTCGGTGGCGCCTGACGTCGTCATTCACGATTCGCGTGAGTTCGAGGAGGCTCTCGCCCGCTGGCACCCGCTGATTTCCTCGGGGCGCAACACGCCGCGGGCGATCAAGCGGTACCTGAACCGCGTGCGCTACCTTGCGATGCTCCAGCGCGAGCCGGAGCGGTACCGCAATGCCAGGGAGCGGTTCAGTGGCTGGCTGGTGAGGAGCGCGAGAATCAAGCGGTACCTGAACCGCCTGCGCTACCTTGCGATGCTGCAGCGCTTGCCGGAGCGGTACCGCAATACCTGGGAGCGATTCAGTGGCTGGCTGGTGAGGAGCGCGAGGAGCGCCGGCGATGGGTCGCCGCGTCCGAAGACGATCCCCGAGCAGGTGATCGTGGCGCTCAGCGCCATCGACCTGCGTCACCCGGAGTGGATCGACAACGGCTCCCCGCTGGCGTCCCAGGCATGCGAGGCCGGTGGCGATGAAAAAATCGCGTCGCTGCTTCCCGGCGAGCCGGATCTCGAGCGCTACCGCGATCGCTATCGCGAGCTGTCTCGAGGCATCCGCGTGGGCTCGGAGGAACGGGTGGCGGAGGCACGGTCGACGGTGGCGGGGCCGAGACCAGGGGCGTGAGGAAAGTGCCGACGCCGGGCGCGGTGTCGCTGCGCCAGTTCGGGAGCCTGTGCGACCGCTCCTCGAGGGGGCGGGGATCGCGTGCGAGATTGGGAGGTCCCAGCATTCCCTGCCACATTTTTGCCACATTTCGCGGCGACATCTGGCCAATCCTGGCAGCACCCCAGCACACCGGCCGTATGCGTAAGTCATTGAAGGCACAGTGCTCCAGAGTTGTGGGGTGTGCTAGACTGTTGCCTTGGCGAGGACTCAAAATCCTCCGCCGGCAACGGCGTGCGGGTACACGGAGTGCCTGACCTCAGCGGAGTTGACCGCGCTCGGGAGACCGTCGCAGCGGGACCGGGTGGCAGCTGGGTGGAGCGGCGCTGACCCTATTGCTTAACCGCGGTCCAACTTCCGTATTGCCCACCGCCGATCTGGTAACAAGTAGCTTGAACCCAATCACCGACCACAGTGGTGCCATCAGCGCTAACGACACCGCTAAAGGTGACGCCTGTCCCAGGACCAGGAGATGCTGGGCAACCGTTGAGACGATTGTCGAACTGAATACTACCGTTGGTTGAATCTAAGTACGAGAAGGGAGATGGAGCAGATGCGAACGGTTGCGTTACAGTCACCCCATCAGATCCGGTATACCCGGAAAGGCCCGCCGAGACGGTAAAGGCGACAGGGCCGGACAGCGGAAGTGCTGGATTGGTACCTGGGTCTGTGGTCGTATAGCCTCCCGCATAGGAACCAACAAAGGGGTCGCTAGACGTCACTCCACAGGTGGGTCCGCCGAAGAAGAAGTACGAGCCCCAGGCGCCGCCGCTCGCGGCGGGGGTCAGCTTGATGGTGAAGCACTTAGGAGAGGTTTGCATTGGCCTGAGATTCGCCGAGACGAAACGCTGGCGGGTGGTCAGATATTTGATGCGTCGCTGGAAGGCCGCCTTCTCCCACCCGGCGACCGCAAAGGCGCCGCTTCCCATCTGCGGCCACGACGTTGCGCCTACCACCTCGCCGCCATATTCGATCATCGTGGAACCGCGCGACATGGGTCCCCCTCTGAAGATCGATCCCGGGTAGTAGCCAAGCGCCTCGGTGGCACCGGCGCCGGTCAGGTAGAGCCACCAATTGCCCCCGGAGAGCACCCATTGCAGCTGGACCTCCAACTGTGTGCCGTCCGTGGCGCTGTAGCTGGCGAAGCGTCCGCCTAACATCCAGTCATTGGCGACCAGCATGAACGCCGGACATATCAGGTTGTAGCATCCGAGCGGACCATAATTGTCCGGGGTGAAGTAGATGAACAGGCGTGCATCGGGGCCGTAGTAGGGAGGAAGGACCTGCCATCCGGCCTCGACCGTCTGCGTGCTCGCCTTGCTGCCCGCGGCATACCAGACCTGCGAGAGAGAGAAGACCTGGCCGGCGGCCACATTGACAATCGGGTTCCAGAGATTGAGGCTCGAGCTGCCGCCGTGATTGTTGACAAACTGATAGGCGACGGCGTACTGATGAGTGTCCGCAGTTGTCAGCGGTGCCAAGCCTGCGTCCGAGTCCGCACCGTCGGGCGCCAAGGCTGTGTCCGAGTCGGCACCGCCGGCCGGGAACGGCAGCGAGCCGCCGCCGGGCTCTTTCTGGAAGAACTGCTGAAGGGTCTCGAAACGCGTCAGCTCCTCGAGCGTGATGCGTTGCATCGGAATCGTCCCTTTGTCGCACGCTACCTGGTTGCCGAACTCATCCTTCAGGCCGAGCTGGAGAGGCGACCGGAGCAGCGTACCGGAGACGGTCGTCTCCTCCTCGCCCGCAGGCCGCGGTGGGGGAGTGGGAGCCGTCAAGATCGGCTTGAGGCCGAGCAGTCGAGCGGACGGCTGCTGCTCGATCGGTATGCAATCTACGTAGTGAGAATCGAGCACGAAGCTGTGCGCCGGCGTGATTCCCTCGTACATGGTCAGGATGTGCCGCCGCATCTCCTCAAAGTCCGCGGCCGTTCTGACGCGGCTGGCAGGTGCCGCGAGGTAGGGCTGAGCGTCGGCTGTGGCGACCGTGGTTAGGAACTCCTGGAGGCCGAGGAAACTCGCGTGTCCCGGCGATTGCGCGTGGACGGCTGCTCCCCCGGCGCCCAGCGAGAGCACCAGGATGACGGATGCGTCGCGGAAAGATTTCACGGGACTCCTCTCGGGTGCAGTCGATCGAGGCCCCGCCACATTGACGTCCAGTAGGGAGCCGCTGCCTCGAGGTCTCGCGCTGCAATCCGCATTTGCGATTATACCAGAAAGAGCTCATCGCTGCGAGGCAAGCCTCACAGCTCATGGGTTACGTCTACCTTACCTTCCAGAAGATCGAGGAGCCGACGGCAGCGGCTCTGCTCGCGGAGCACCCGACGCGTCTGATGGGCGGCCCCAGACCCCCGTCAGGTGGGTTGGCGGTGCTGCTGTCGGACCGGCTCCGAGCGCCCCGCAACCCGAACAGTCATGTGAATTAATTATGTATTTCTCGGTTGCTTCCCCCTTCTGCGGGTGCAACAATGCAGTGGCCAAGGCAGCACCCAGGAGGATAATACCGAAGAAGAAGGTTAGCTGGTGAACGCGGGCCGGCCAGGTCAAGAATTTATCTTCCAGATCATAGTTACGCTTCGCCATCATCATAGGAATAGCGGAAATCGCCAATATACCCGAGCCAGCGGCCAGCCCCAGCAAGGCCCACGCAATCAGGATGATCCACTTAGCAGGAGCAGTGAATCCTGACTGCTCTTTCACCAGGCCTACCCCAAATACCAGCGCGCCAGTCGAGAGCGCCAGCGTTAGTTTGAGTAGTTCGCCTGCCTTCTCGAGACCCTCCTTCCTGGGATCTTTGTCGGAGTTGTTCGTCATCTTAGCACCAAGGGAAGTACCGACACTCAAGCCTCATGGCGAGCTCCACAATCGCCTCATCGATTTCCCGCGCATTTCGTTGCCGTGCGATCCCTTCCGCATTAGCAAGAAGGGTCGCGACTGCAGCTTGGATCTGTTGCGGTTGTACCGTTCCCGCGCTCAGCTCAGCCATTATGCGGGTACGATGCTCAATGGCAGGTTGAAGCACTGCGCTTCTCGCTGCTGGCGTCAAGACAAGCGAACTGCCTCCTTCAAAGGATTCAACCACCTCTCTGACGAGCTGCTCGACGTCCACTTCGTCACGTTCGGCTATTGAGCCGCCTCCCTCTCCAGAGCCCTTCTTGTAGCCTGCACCACCTGAGCCGCCGCTAGAACTGCTGCTCATCGGACCCACCTCCCTTCGCTAGCCGTGAGTGAAGCGTGGCATATGGCAACCCTTGCGGTCTCGTTAGAGTCGCGTGCGGCCTTGAGCCGGCGCGCGAACCTAACTTCACAAGGCTATTCAGTTGTCCTTCTGTGGTCAAATCCGACTATGTGTATACGTATATGCGACTCGCAATCAGAACCACCGACCCCGCGGTGCGGACGGCATTGGCGGCAACCAGCACTGGTCTGGAGCCCTGGTCGCTGGTGCCAGTGCTGGCACGCCTTGGCCCGCACCTCCCGGAGGAGGCGCGCAGGGTCTTCGCAGAGATGCTCCCCGGCGGCTTGAGCGGCGCGCGCCCGGCTGCTCGAGGAGGCCCGGAGCGCGGTGATGGCAGGGGCCTGGAGGCTGGGGTGCGCCTGCCGCGGCGCCGCGCCCGTGGCGGGTCTCGACGCCGCTCGTGCGTCTCGCGGAAATGATCGAAGATGCCACCAGGCCTCTTCGCGCCACGCCTGTCCAACTTCGATCTGGCGCTTGGCAGGATTGAGGGTTCGGCTCCGGAGGAGGGCCTCCCGCGAATCCTCGGCGACGAAGCAATCGAGGAGGAGGACGCCCTGCGGGGCCTCGGCCAGGGCGGCGTGTGGGGTCGGCCGACGACACCAGGGATTTTCCTTCCTTCCTTCCTTCTGGAAGCTGCGGGGGGCAGGGCGACCGGCTCCTGATTCGACTTTCCGGTCTGCCACATTTTTGCCACATTTGACCGCGATAATGTGGCACAGTCAGGAACAGTCGAGCACACAGAGCATATGCGTAAGTGGCTGGAAATGATGTGGTTGAGCGTGGTGGAGTGTGCTGGGCTTTGTCCTCGGTAAGGACTCAAAATCCTCCGGCGGCGACGGCGTGCGGGTTCGACTCCCGGACAAGGTTCGGAAGGTGTCGAAGTCGATCAGGCCGCGCTGGTCACCTCCTGGTCCAACGCTTTGAGCTGGTCCTCGACCACAGGCGCCAGGAACTTCGCGTTCATACGGCCCACCACGCCGGACGTGTGTTGCTCGGTAAGGTGAGCGTACCGCTTCACCATTGCAAGCGTCTTGTGTCCGAGCACTTCCGCGATCTCGGCTAGGGTCGCGCCGCTCATGGCGAGATAAGAGGCACAAGTATGCCGCAAGTCATGAAAACGGAAGTTCTCGACCCTTGCTTCGGCCAGCGATGCGAGCCATGCTCGTCGCGGAAAGTCCACTTTGCCACGGCGTCCGCAGAACACTCTGTCGCTGACGAGACGCCGCACAGGCGCCAGGTCTCGAAGCACTTGCATCGCCAGTCCCTGTAGAGAGAGCGATCGACGCTCCCCGTTCTTGGTGTGATGAAGAGTGGCCAGCCCGCGCTGTAGATCTAGGTCGCGCCACCGGAGCTGGAGGATCTCGCCCTGCCGTGCGCCGGTGCTTACGGCCACCACCACGAGAGGATACAGAGTCGGGTTGCGGGCGGCCCGGCAGGCCTTGAGGAGCCGGACACGTTCGTCATCGGACAGGAACCTCACCCGCCCTCTGGGCTCCTTCGGGGGTTTCACCCGCTCGGCGGGGTTCTCGGTAATCCATTCCCACTCCGTCCGGGCAACCGACAGAGCATGTTTCAAGACAGCGAGGTATCGGGTCTGGGTGGCAGGTGAGGCCGGCGTGCCGCTGAGGCCCCCGTCGCGGGCCAGCCTGAGCTTGCACTCCCCGATCTCGGCCGTCGTCAGATTGACCAGCAACCTGGGGCCGAGCTGTGCTCGCCACCACCCCAGCTTGCCGAGGCGCTGGCCCTGCTCTCGCCGGCTGTATGAAGGCACTTTCTCGGCCTCGTAGCGGTCGAGAAGCTCGGTTAGGGTCTTACGACGCGCAGCGCCACTCGGGAAGTGCCGGCCCGCGCGCAGCTCCCCCTGGACCCGCTCGGCCCATTTCACCGCATCGGTCCGCCGCTCGAAGCTGGCGTTCTGGGCAGGAGCCCCCTTCAGCCTGACCTGCACACGCCATGAATCGCCCCGTCGCTGGATGCTGGCCATGTGGTATCCCCTTTTCGGTGTGCCAACTCACTGTGCCAAAAGTGTGCCACACGACAGGGGTCGCTGTAAAGATGTGAGATTGAGTTTGTCTAAGCTGTTGATTCTAATGGTGGAGGCGGGAGGATTCGAACCTCCGTAGGGCGTTGCCCGGCAGATTTACAGTCTGCTGCCATTGTCCACTCGGCCACACCTCCGATGGGTCTTGCAAAGAGATCGCCTCGAGATCCGGCTGGCTGGGAGCCGCCTTCCCGGGGGCGCAGGCGAGTATACGCACAAGCAACCGCTGCCTCAAGGCTCGGGGCGCGGGGGACAGGCGGGCTCAGAGCAGCCCGGGCCCTCTGGGGGCGGTGGCGGCCGCAGGTTGTGAGTTCAGCAACCTTGCTGCGGTCTGTTGCTGTATCGATGCTATCCTCGCGGCGGGAGCGCCGGTCCGCCGGAGGAGGTTGCAGTGACGAAGCCCGTCTTCCTGATGCTTGCCACGGTGCTGGCGTGCGGCGGCGCGTTCGGTCTTGGCGCGGACGAGCCGCCGGCGCGGGTGGAGGTGGGCGAGAGCATCGACGTGCGCGTCGTCAACGTCGAGGCGGTGGTGACCGATCGTCGCGGCCACCTCGTGCGCGGCCTCGCGGCGGCCGACTTCCAGCTCCTGGTCGACGGCAGGGAGGTGCCGATCGACTATTTCACCGAGATCAGAGACGGCCAGGCGGCGGCGGCTGCCGCGGCGGCGGAGAAGGGCGCGGCGACACCCCCGGCGGCAGGGGCGCCGGCCGCCGCCTCGGCGACGGCTCCAACACCGCAGGTCTCGCCGGGTGCGACCGTCGGACGCAGCTACCTGGTCTTCATCGATGACGGCTTCGCGGTGGCCGCCAGGCGCAACGCGGCCCTGAAGCGCCTGCGGGAGGAGCTGCGGCGTCTGGGCCCCGGAGACCGGATGGCAGTGATCGTCTTCGACGGCGCCAAGCTCGAGGTGCTGAGCGGCTGGACCGGCGACCCGGCGGCGCTGTCGGCGGCATTGGTGCGCGCGGAGGCACAACGGCCGCGCGGCAATCAGCTGCTGGCTCAGCACCGGTCGATCCAGGCCGACGAGGCGACCGTCAAGAGCGGTGGTCTGGAGCCCGACGTGAAGGAGGCGATCCTCGCCGAGTTGGCGGGAAGAGTGAGCCCCGAGGCCGTGACCCAGCTCAACCGCTCGGCGGCGGCGGCCGCGGCGGCGTTGCGCGGCTTCGAGCAGCCCGCGGGCCGGCGCATCATGCTGCTGCTGTCGGCCGGCTGGTCGATCCCCGCCGGCCGCAACTTCTACGGTCCGCTGCTCGATGCGGCGAACCAGCTCGGCTACACGCTCTACCCGGTGGACGTGGCGACCGGCGAGATCGAGGCGGTCCAGCTGTTCGACGGCCTGGTACGGAGCACCGGCGGGCACGCCCTGAGCGGCGGCGGCTCGCCGGTGCTGAGCGACATCGCGGAGGAGACGGGATCCTATTACTGGCTGGGCTTCGCTCCCTCGTGGAGCGCGGACAACCGGCGGCATGCCATCGAGGTGCGGTTGCGGCAGCCGGGGCTCGACGTGCGGTCGCGGCAGTCGTTCTCGGACCTGTCGCGCCACGCGACCCTCGTCATGAAGGCCGAGAGCGTGCTGTTCTTCGGAGGGTCGAGCCTGGCGCCCGGCCCTGGCGAGCCGCGGCTGCGGGTCGAGGCCGGCCAGCCGCGGGCCAGTGGCCGCGGCGAGGTGGATTTCCCCGTCACGCTGCTCTTGCCGGTGAGCGCCCTCGCCATCACCGCGGAGGGCAGCGGCTTCGTCGCCGAGGTGCCGCTGCTCGTCGCCACGCTCGACAAGCAAGGCGGCCGCGCCGAGCTGCCGGGCAGCGTCCTGCATCTTCGCTTCGCAGCGCTGCCCGCTGCGCAGGCCGTGGCGCGATTCCGCACCTCGCTCAAGCTGCGGCGCATCGACCAGCGCCTGGTGTTCGCGGTGCCGGACGCGCAGAGCGGCGGCGTCCTCACCACCGACCTCGACGTCCACCCGCCGTCCTGATCCGGCGCTCGGGCCGGCGGCCGGACGGGCGGCGGTGGGCAGGCCCCCGCGGGGGCCGGGATCCCCGCTACTGGAAGTAGCCGTTCACGTCGAGAACGAATTGGACGGTGCCGAGCGTGCTGGCCAGCACGGCGATGCTGCCGGAGCCCTCGCCGCTCAGCCGCAGGATGGCGTTGTTCGCGATCGTCTGGCCGGCGGCGAAATTGATCATGCTGGTTCCGGCCGCCTGTTGATCGGCCGCCGTGACGGCCAGATAACCCGCGTGTGCCGGTTGGGTCACGGTGACGTTGACCGAGAGCGACTTGGCGGTGGCCGGGATGCCGCAGGCGCCGGCCAGCGCGAAGGTGCGGTCCTGTCCCGGCTGCAGGATGGGGCCGCCCGTCGGACCGGCGGCCCAGCGAGTATCGACCAGCCGGCAGGGCGGCACCGTGTAGTAGCGCGTATTCTGGGGCAGCCCGATCGAGCAATAGCCGCCGCTGGCGTTGACCCAGTCCTCTTGCAGCAGGAAGTTGCGCGGACCGAGCTGGACGTTGGCGATGGAGCCGTTGGCGGTGCCGTAGAGGTTGGAGCCGAAGTTGAAATTGCAGAGATCGCCGACCTCGTTGCCGCCGCTGTCGTACCAGGCGTCGCCATTGGGATCGGTGACCGCTTCGTCCAGCTCGTGCGTCATGATCGACGCCATGCCGTCGGCGCCTTCGTTGCCGTTCGGGTCGTTGCCGGGCGAGCCCTCGCAGCCAGACGGGCACGCCAGGGTGTTGCCCACGAAGGCATACTGGCTGGACACGCTGTTGAACGTCGCCGAGGAGTGCCAGCCGCAATAGGCGGTGCAGAAGCCGGTGGTCTCCGCGACGTCGGCCGAGGTGAGGACGAAGTAGACGCCGTTGGCGTCGAGCGGCAGGGAGCCGTTGCCGATCGCGGTCGCCACGATGGCGTAGATCGAGTTGTCGTCGAGCGCGGTGCCGAGCGAGTAGTTGTCGAACACCGCGCCGCCGAAGGTGACGGAATTGCTGACGAAGCGGTTCGAGCCGTCGTAATAGGTGGAGTTGATGCTGAAGTAGGGGCTGCCTCCCAGGCTCTTGGCCCAGTCCGCGAGGATCGTGGTCGCCGAGTTCGAGGCCCAGTTGCCGTACCAGATGAAGTAGACATGCGTGGTGCCGAGCATCACCGCGCCGCCATGGTAGGAGATGCCGTTGCCGGACGCGGTCGCGCCAGGGAGCCGGATCGCCGGCGCGTCCAGCCGGTAGGCCCCGCGTCCCTTGCCGTCAGGAACCCAGGCGCCGGCGGCGCCGTGGCCGCCCGGAGCCGGCGGCGCGCCCCACAAGGTGGGGGAGCCGGGGGAGGCGGGAAGGGCGGGAACGGCTGGCGAGACGAGGGGCGAGGCGGGAGTGGCGGACGACCCGGATGCGGTCGTCACGGTGGCCGCCCGTGCCGCGGCCGTGGGCGAGAACCCTATGGCAAGGCACCCGAGTCCGAGCGCCACGACGAGAACGTGCCTGTGCATCGTCGATCTCCTACGGCAGCGGTCTTCAGCGACCGCGGCCCCCGCACCGTCGCCCGGACGAGCGCGACCCGTTGATCCTCTACCCCATCGCGTGGGATTCAGGTGGGCGTTAGCGTACACTCATTTAGAGCCATAGGTCTATAGGTAGGCGCGCGGCCGGGCGGAGACAGGCCGCCGAGGCTGGCGCGGGGGAGCGGCGCCGCTCCGGCGGCCACCCAGGACGTCGAGAGGGGCGCCGAGAGGGCCGCGAGCGGCGTGGGTCATCATCGGGGAAACCAGCTGTTGTAAACTAGACAAGGTAGGTCTTGCCCCCAAGCGGGAGTAACTCAGGGGTAGAGTCACAGCCTTCCAAGCTGTTGGTCGCGGGTTCGAATCCCGTCTCCCGCTCCAATCGAATCAACGACTTAGCCATTTCAGTCGCTATTCACCTAGGCCTGCAGCCCCGAGCAAGAAATCGCAATCCCACCTGGCTGATCTCGTCTCCTCCGCCTGCGGCCTCGGCCCGCGGACCTACGGCCGGACCCGTGTGCTCGAGTCGCAATCCCACCTGACTGACCTGGTCTCCTCCGACTGCGCTGGGCTGGCTCAGACGGCGCCGTTCCTCGCCGAGGCCGGGACCGCTGAGCCCGAAGCCCAGATCCCAGGATGAGAGGTTGCACAGATCATGGTATACTGTAGTTTTGGTCTTGACCGACTACATTGAGGGAGCTGCGTATGGTGCCGGAGGTTTGGGTTTCGGTAGCCCGCCAGGGGCGGCCGGCAAGATCGCGGAAGGCGCGGGCGCGGACCCGTCGACCGAGTCTCCTGCTGTGGTTGCTGGCGGCGGCCAGCGCGCAGCCCGCCCTCGGACAGACTGCCTATCTGGTGACCGACCTCTCTCCGACAGCGACGAGCGAGGACGGTCTCACCGTCAGCCAGACCTTCCCGATCGGCAAGCAGACGCTGTTCACCGCCGATCCAACGCACTTTGTCCCCCTCGAAGAGCTCTGGGTCACCGATGGCACCGCGGCTGGCACGCAGCGCCTGCCGGTCGGCCATGACGATCCCAGCTCCACGGGCACCACTTTCCTTACCCAGCTCGCCGGCACCGCCATTCTCATCGAGGGCCGCGACCAGCTCTGGCGCTCCGACGGCACGAAGCGGGGGACCTACGAGCTGCCGCTCACCGGCGCCACCCTCACGCCTTTTGCGGATGTGTCCGTGACCTTCAAGGGCTCCCTCTACTTCCTGGCCGCGGCGCAAGCGGGAGCGCAGCTCTGGCGCTCCGATGGCACGGTGAGCGGAACGGCCGTCGTCGAGGGCTTCACGGCCACCGGTTTCCAAACTCTCGCGACTACCGGCGACAAGCTGTTCCTGGTGGGCTCGTTCGATCCGTCAGGCAACGGCCCCCTGCAGCTGTGGGCGAGCGATGGCACCCGCCAAGGTACGAACCCCCTTCCGGAGGTGACCGGCATCGTCCCCGGATGGTGGGCGGTGGTCGGTGAGCGCATCGTCGTCCTCACCCGCCTCGCGCAGAGCACGACCTTGGACCTCTGGAGCAGCGACGGCACAGGCCCCGGAACGCAACTGCTGACGCAGCTGGTTCATCCTCCCACCTTCGACGTCTACTCGGAACCCATCCTGCTCGGGGTGATCGGCAACCGGCTCTACTTCGACGCGGAGGACGTGACCTCGGGGACACAGGTCTGGTCCACCGACCTGACGCCCTCGGGAACCCGGCCGGTCACCACGTTCAAGACGTTCGTTCAGAACCTGCCTTTTTCATCGCAGATCGAGCGGTCGGGCTCCAACCTGGTGTTCATGGCGGCGGGCCAGCTGTGGACCGTCTCGCTGAGCGACCCGGCCTCTCTGGCGCCGCTCTGCCCCGACGGCTGCAGCACCGACGGCAGCCTCACCGCCGCCGGCCAGCGAGTCGTCTTCACCAGCTTCGATGACGCCGGCGACATCAACCTGTGGAGCACCGACGGGACCACGGCGGGGACGGTGATGGTGAAGCCGTCGCTCTGCAGCACCGCCAACGACCTCTGTCTGCACGGCAGCCATCCGCTGACCGCGCTCGACGGCGAGGTCTATTTCACGGTAGGCGAACCCATTGTGGGGAGCTTCCTGTGGCGGACCGACGGCACTGCCCGAGGCACCCGGCCGGCGATCGATCCGTCTCGGCTCTCCTGCGGCCCCTTGCTCGGCACGGTCCAGGGCAAGCTCCTCGTCAACGGCTTCGCCCGTTCCCCCGATACACCCGATCTCTGGGTCAGCGACGGCACCCCGGCCGGGACGCGGCAGCTCACCTTCGAGGGCGACCCCGACGGCTTCACCCCGAGCGGCCTGGTTGGCTCCGGCAAGTGGGTCTTCTTCCTCCCGCCCGGCGGAGAAACGCTCTTTTCCAGCGACGGCACTGCCGCGAACACGCAAGCGATCACGCACGATGCAACGGTGGAGAGCGCGCTGGTGCCAGCGTTCGAAGGCACCGTCTTCATGGCGGCCTCCGGCGCCAGCCAGGAGCTCTGGTACTCCGATGGGACCGTGGCGGGCACCCGGCCGATCACCGACCTCGAGCCCTTGCGGGTGGCGCCACCCATCGTCCCCGTTGGCGGCGAGGTCTACTTCGTGGTCCAGTCTTTCGAAGGCAATGCCGGCGCGATCTGGCGCACCGACGGCACCGCCGCGGGGACGAGCAAGGTCTTCGACCTGCCCGCGGAGATGACCAGCCTAAAGAGCTTGTCGATCGTCGGCGACGGCTTCTACCTCGTCGGCTTCGGCCCCATCGCCAGCACCGCCATTACGAACCTCTGGAGAAGCGACGGGACCACCGCCGGCACCCTCAAGCTGACGGATTTCGGGAACCCTGGCGGCCCGGTCTCGGTCGACCCGGCCATGGCCGCGCTCGGCGGGCTGGTCTACTTCACCGCCGACGCCGGCCGGAGCGGCCTCTACCAGACCGATGGGACGCCGGCAGGCACCGCCCTGGTCCAGTTCGGCGCACCGTCGCTCGGCCCTTTCAGCGATCTAACGGTCGCCGGCCCGGCGCTTTACTTCTTCGCCGTTACGCCGCAACAGAATTGCCTGGGCCTCTGGCGCCTCGACAGCGGCGGGCCGCTGCAGAGGCTCACGCCATTCTGCAACCCGAGCGTCAGCTTCAACCCAGCCATGGGCGCGAACAGCTTGACCCCTCTCGCCGGCGGCCTGGCCTTCTCCGCGGACGACGGCACGCACGGCTCCGAGCTGTGGTGGACCGACGGCACGGCCGCGGGAACGCGCCTGCTGCGCGACATCAACCCGGGGAGCGCGGCTTCCAATCCCAGCGGGCTGGTGCTGGCCGGAGGGCGGTTGTTCTTCGCCGCGGACGACGGCCTGCACGGCGTCGAGCTGTGGCAGAGCGACGGCACGGCCGCGGGCACTCGCATGGTCCAGGACATCGCACCGGGACCCGATTCCTCCAGCCCCTCGGAGATGACCGTGGCCGGCAACCTGCTGTTCTTCACCGCCGATGACGGCCTGACCGGCAACGAGCTCTGGGCGATGCCCTTGGCGGGCGCCTCCGGTTGCCAGCCCTCCGCCACGGCGCTCTGCCTGCTCGGCGGTCGCTTCCGCGTGGAGGTGCGGTGGGACACCTTCACCGGCATCCAAATCAACACCGGCGCTGGTCAGGCCGCTCCCCTCACCGACGACACCGGGGCCTTCTGGTTCTTCGATCCCGGCAGCATCGAGCTGATCGTCAAGGTGCTCGACGGGCGGGCCATCAACGCCAGCTTCTGGGTGTTCTATGGTGCCCTCTCCAACGTCCAGTACGCGATCACCGTCACCGACACCCAGACCGGCTTGACGCGCCGCTATCTGAACCCGAACGGCCAGCTGGCCAGCGTCGGCGACGTCTCGGCGTTCGGTCCGGACGGAGCGACCGCGATCCCCCAGCCGGCGGCCAGCGTCGGCGCGGCCTCACCGGCTCGGGAGATGCCGACGATCCAGACGGCACCCGCGCCGACCGCGGCGAGCACCAGCCCCTGCGTGCCGGGCCCGCGCCGGCTCTGCCTCGACGGCAACCGCTTCGCGATCGAAGCGAGCTGGACGGACTTCACCGGCCGGAGCGGGGTCGGCCGCTCGGTCGCCCTCAGTGCGGAGACCGGCTACTTCTGGTTCTTCAATCCGGCGAGCGTGGAGACGGTGATCAAGATCATCGACGGGCGGCCCGTGAACGGGAAGTTCTGGCTGTTCTATGGCGCCCTCTCGGACGTCGCCTACACCCTGACGGTCACCGACACCACGACGGGTACCATGAAGACCTACAGCAACCCGGCAGGCCGATTCGCGAGCGTCGCCGACACCTCGGCATTCTGAGCAGACCGCCCGCGGACTGCCGTGCCCGGTTGCGGGCGGGCTCCAAGCCTCGGAGAGGGAATGAAGCGCAGACCCATGAAGACGCTGATCCGAGTCGCCGGCTGGCTTTGCCTCGCCGCGCTGTTAGCCGCAGCCGCTCAGGAAGATTCCACGAGCCGGCGACCGAAGGTGGAGAGAATGGAATCGGCCTGGGTCATCATCCCGGGCTACTCGGTGGGGCCGATTCAGATCGGGATGTCCGACAAAGAGGTCCGCGCGGTCGTCGGCGGACCCGAGCGCACGAGCTTCGGAAGCTGGGAATACTTGAGCCAGGGCTTTGCGATCTTGTTCGATCGGAGCCACCAAGACGTCGACGCCATCCTCGGAGGCGACACCAGCACACCCGATGGCGCGTTGTCAAAGCTCTTCCTGGCAAAGACTCGTGACGGAATTGGCATGGGGTCGGAGCGTGCCGCCGTGCTCGGAGCGCTTGGAGAGCCACACAACCGACGTCTGGAAGGTGAGTGGGAAGTTCTAGAATTCCCCGGACTAGAAGTCACTCTCATTCGTGACCGAGTGCGCTGGCTTGCTGTCCGCCGCCTCGCTTCTAAGCCAAACGGAGGTCTCTAGGCCGGATACGTCTCACGAGCTCTCGCACGTGCCCGGGGGAGCCATGCCGCTGCCGTGCGACGGACGCGCCCTCGCGTGCTTGAGGGAGCTGATGGCAGAGGGAGGGGTAGGCCCGGCGAAGTCGGGATGCCCTCTCTTCCCCCGTCAAGGACCGGACTCGATCTCTTCCTGCAGCTGGGCGGCGCGAGCACGGAGAGCAGGAAGGTCAACTTGGACGATCGCCCAGACGACTTCATCGACTATGACATCGTAGCCATGGACGAGCAGGTTACGGAATGCAATGACTCTGACCTGATCCGGAATCCGTTGGGCGAGGTCAGGTGTCAGCCGCGACAGCTGGGCTACGGCCTCGCCGATGATCGTCAGCTGCCTCTCGACCGCCGAGCGGAGCAACCGGTCGGCCTTGTAATCTTCGATGGTTCTTCCGCGAGTGAAGTCTGCGACCGCGTCGGCGGCACGGCAGACGTCCCATAGGAGCGCGCGGGGGTCACGCAGCATACAAGAGGCGGCGGTTGCGCTCCAGGCTTGCCCTCACGTAGGGATTGCGAACTGCTTCGAGCATCACGAGGTCGACTGCTCGCCCCACTGTCCGTTCAAGCGCCTCGCGGAAGCCAAAGAACGCCCCAAGCGATGCCGGCAGGCGCCCGGGCTCGAATTCGACAAGGAAGTCCACATCGGAGCGGGTCGGGTCGAAGTCCAGCTCCCTCGCCGCAGAGCCCACCACCTCGAGCCTCTTGACACCATGCAACTTGCAGAGGCGCTCGAGCTCTGGAAGCTTGTCCTCTAGCAGGTTCAGCACTCTCGAGCTCCTCTTCGCGACCATCTCCGTTGCATTTGGCGCTGCGGCAGCCCTTGACCGCCAGCTGGCACCGAGCCTGGCGGGACTGGACAAGGTTACCATGGGGTACCCGGGCTGGCCGGGCAGAAGACCCCGCCCTCCGTGGCGTGTTCCGGCGCCACCGGGCTGCGTGCTAGGGTCCTGTCTCGGCGCTCGCGCGCGGAGAGAAGACCCAGCCGCCCCACGCCATGCTGCCATGAAGATCGAGCCTTTCAGCCTCGAGCGCTGGATGACGCGCCACGAGACCAGGGTGCGGTACGACCTGGCGGAGAGCGGTATCCATCCGCTCTGTGTCGGCGATCTCCTGGGATGGCTGCCGGCCGCGGAGCGCGGCGCCGCGCTCGCGGGCCTCCTCGACCTGCGTCTCGGTTACAGCGAGGCTTGCGGCACGCTGGCGCTGCGCACGCTGATCGCCGCGACCTATGACGGCTGCGAGCCCGACCAGGTGCTGGTCACGACCGGGGCGATCGAGGCGAACTTCCTGCTCTTCAACGTCCTGCTCTCGGCCGGCGATCACGTGATCGCGCCGCACCCGGCCTACCAGCAGCTCTACAGCGTGCCGCGGGCGCTCGGCTGCGAGGTCTCGCTCTGGGAGGTGGGTCCGTCGACGGGCTACCGCTACGACGTCGCCGCGCTGGAGCGGCTGATGCGGCCTTCGACGCGGCTCGTCGTGGTGAACACGCCCCACAATCCGACCGGCGCCATGCTCGCGCCGGAGGAGCTGCGGCGCGTCTATGCGCTGGCGGAGTCGGTCGGGGCGACGGTGCTCTGCGACGAGGCGTACCGCTGGCTGGCGATGCCGGGCGGAGACCCCTTCGCGCCGCCGATGTTCGAGCACGGGCCTCTCGGCGTCAGCGTCGGCACGCTCTCGAAGCCGTTCGGCCTGCCCGGTCTGCGCATCGGCTGGCTTGCCGGGTCGCGGCAGGTGGTCGACGCCTGCTGGGGCATGCGCGACTACCTGTCGCTCAGCCCCGGCAAGCTGAGCGATGCCCTCGCGCAGCTGGCCCTCCGTCAGCGCGAGCGCGTCCTCGAGCGCAACGCCGGCATCATTGCCGCCAATCTCGCGGCGACCGAGCGCTGGCTGGCGCGGCATTCGGACCTGCTCTCGTGGACACCCCCGCGGGGCGGCCTGGTGGCCCTCCTGCGCTACCGGCTCGACCTGCCGTCCGCGGAGCTGGCCGACCTGCTGGCGACGACCTACGGCGTCATGCTGGCACCGGGCTCCGCGTTCGGCTACGAGCACCACCTGCGCATCGGCCTGGGCCAGGAGCCTGGCGTCTTCGCGGCCGGCCTCGACGAGGCGAGCCGCTGCTTCGCGGATGCTCGCCTCACGACAGGGGTCCGCGGTCGATCGTCAGGGGCCGCCGGCTCAGCGGGCGTCGTGGAAGATCACGCCTAAGGTGTAGCGGGTGCCGGAGCGGATGCGGCTGACGCCGTGACGCATCTGGCCGCGGTAGAAGCCCCGCGCGCCGCGGACCGGGCGGTAGCGGGTGGTGAAGATGACCGCTTCGCCCTGGTCTGCCGCGACCGCTTCGCCGACGGACTGCGCCCGCGGGCGCTGCTCGACCAGCAGCAGCTCGCCGCCGGTGTAGTCGATGCCGGCCCGGCTCAGGAAGCAGACCATCTGGAACGGGAAGGCGAGGTCGCCGTAGAGGTCCTGGTGCAGGCAGTTGTACCCGCCCGCCTCGTAGTGCAGCAGCAGCGGCGTCGGCTTGGTCTGGCCGCGGCGCCGGCAGGCGGCCGCCAGCTCCGCGAGCGCCGCCGGGTAGCGCTCCGGCAGCCCGAGCGCTTCCATCCAGCGGTTGGCGACCGGCGCGAGGTGGGAGTAGGCGGCGGCGCGGAGCGCCTGGACCGCCTCGGGTAGCGGCTCGGCGAAGTACTGGTAGTCGCCGGCGCCGAAGCGGAAGCGCTCCATCTCGATGCGGCTGCGGAAGCGCTCCCGGCGCGGGTAGAGATCCACCAGCTCGGCGCACTGCCGGGCGGTCAGCAGGCGCGTCGTGCGGGCGTAACCGAACTGCCAGAGCGACTCCTCGAGCCGTGGCCACGGCAGCTTCTCGATGCGTGCTGCGATCGCGGTGTCCATGCGTTTGTCGCTGCCTCCTCGTGCCGGCCCGCCACGTCCCGATCGTCCCCGGCGCGGCATGCCGCGGCCCTGCGCCGCTGCCGGGAGCACCTGCCGCCGCCAGGGACCACACTACGCGAGGTGGGGCTGTCAAGACCATCCGCGGCTTGCGGTCGAACCGCAGGGCAGCTCGGCGAACGACCCCAGCCCGCTCCCGATGCGGTCAGGCAGGGGCCGTCGCCGGATGTGTCACTTGCAGATGTCGCCCTTGTAGGGCACGGGCAGGACGATGGGTGGCATGGTCGGATCGGGATTCGGAGCGACGTTGGTGGTGCTGGCGGCCATCAGCACGTGCTCGCCGGGTCCGCTCGCGTAATTGATGAAGACGAAGCTCGTCTTCAGGCTGGCTGGATCTCCGGGTATCTTCATCGTGACCCCGAGGAGCTCTCCCGTGCTGGACGTGTGCGGCGCGATGTCGACCGGCGTCGCATCGCCCGGGATGCAGGGATGGTGGATGGGGTTGTTGCTCTGCGACTGGGCGAAGATCTTGCTCGGATCGAAGTGGAAGGAATGGGCGTTGGTGTCGTTGTTGGAGATCGAATCGATGTGGTAGCGCATGAACATCCCATCGGGGATCTGCTTGCCTGCAGCGATGAAATCGGTGTTTCCCAACTGGGTGTAGTTGATGATCACGAGGTCGGTGATCAGGGGCGTGGGGCCGCATCCCGCGAGCTGGGTGATTGCCAGCAGGACTCCGGCCCCGGCGATTCTGCTCTTCATGGTCGAGCCTCCACGAATTTGCGGCTGCGTCGATGCACCGCGTGATCCTAGGCGCGCGGGCCAGGATTCCGTTACGTTCGTAGCCTCCGAAGAGTCGCGGTAGCTGCCGGCGTCGCCTCGACAGGCCTCGACCCTCGACCCTTGCAGGCGCGGGAGTCGTGTAGCATCCGGGCCGAGGTCCGCAGCAGAGGACCTGTGAGCAGTCCGGGCTCGACGCGGAAAGGAGACGAAGCATGAGGGGAATGGGCAGGAAGGGGATGGCGGCAAGCACGCCAACAGGGACGCGGACGGCGGGTCGACCGCGGTGGGGCTCGATCCTGGCGGCATCCCTCGCACTCTCGGTGCTCGGGGCGGCGGCCGCGGTCGCGGCCGGCCAGAGGGACGGGAACGCCGCGCGCGCCGCGGCGGCGGCGAAGCCGGCGGCCGCGCCGATGCCGGCGCCGGGGGCGACGGCGATCCTCGAGTCGGCGGACGATCCCAAGCTCTCGGGCACCGTGGCCTTCATCCAGCTGGCCGACGCAGTGCGGATCGAGATCAACGTCGCCGGTGCCGATCATCCGGGGCCGCACGGCATCCACCTGCATGAGAACGGCAAGTGCGAGCACGATCCGGCGGGCAAGCACTACACCTCGGCCGGCGGGCACTTCAATCCGACCGCGGCGCCGCATGCCTGCCGCGAGTCGACGACCCATCACGCGGGCGACTTCGGCAACATCGAGATCCAGCCGGACGGCACCGGCCACCTGGTGGTGGTCACGTCCATGCTGTCGCTGCGCGGCCCCACCTCGGTGATCGGCAAGGCGATCATCCTCCACACCGGCGCCGACGACTGCAAGACGCAGCCGACCGGCAACTCGGGTGGGCGGCTGGCCTGCGGGCTGGTCTTGGCCGAGGGCGGCATGGCTCATTGAAGTTCCGCACCGGGTGCCGAGGTCCCGGGTGCGGCGCAGGGGCGTGGCGACGACGGGGCGGGGCCGCGGAAGCGCGGTAGTGCGGTAGCGCGGGTGCGGCTGGCGTGGACCCGGACGGTATCTTGCTTGCATGAGGAGGGCCGTCCGCCACGATTGCCAAGAGCGTGAGAGGAGGCTGACGCCCGGCCGCCGGCTGGCGGCGGCCGGCGGCGCCGCGCTGCTGCTGCTCGGCTGGGGCTGCCGGGCGCAGGCTCCGGCGGCATCGGCGGCCCTGAATCAGCAGGTCCAGAATCTCCTTCGCACGGTGGTCGCGACGGCGCGGGTCCCGGCACCGATGCGGCGCCATGCGGAGCGCCGGCGAGCGTGGACGGCGCTCCAGCAGCTCTACCGGCAGCGGGGCTGGCAACCGGCATGGTGGGACGGCACGGAGATGCGGCCGGCTGCCGGCCGCCTCCTCGCGGCCCTCGATGCGCTGCCGGCGGAAGGGGTGGATCCAGGGATCTATTCCGGGCGGGAGCTGCGGCGCCTTCTCGACGCCCTGACCGCTCCTGGCGCGGTCCCCAGCGGCGGCGCTCCCGGCGCGGACCCCGGCGGCGGCGGCGGCGGCGGACCCGGCGTCACGGCACCGACGGAATCCCGGCGCGCGGCCGAGGTCGCCGATCTCGAGATCGCCCTGAGCTACACCTTTCTCGTGGTGGCCGCGCATCTGTCGAGCGGCCGCGTGCAGCCCGCCGAGAACGTGCGCGTGCATTGGCACACGGTGCCGCCGCGCGTGGACCTCGCCGCGGCGTGGCGGCGCGCACTCGGCGGCGGCGGCGAGGTGGGTGGCGATGGCAGCGCCGGTGGCGGCGGGACTGAGATCGGCAATGGCGACAGCGTGCCCGCCACGCTGGCAGGGCTGGCGCCGCGGGCGGCAGGTTACGCCAGGCTGCGCGAGGCCCTCGCCTTCTACCGCGGGCTCGCGGCGCACGGCGGCTGGCCGGCGATCCCTCCCGGGGGGCTCCTGCGCCTCGGCGACAGCAGCCCGCGCGTCGCGGCGCTGGCGGCGCGTCTGCGAGCGACCGGCGAGCTTCCCGCGGCGTCCGCGTCCGCCGCCGCGTCCGACCGTGCGGCCCCCGTGCGTTTCGACGCGGCGCTGGCCGCCGCCCTCTCGCGGTTCCAGGCGGCGCACGGGCTGCCGGCGAAGGGCGAGGTCGCCGACGAGGCGACCCTCGCCGCGCTCGACGTGCCGGTCGAGCGCCGAATCCGGCAGCTCGAGCTGAACATGGAGCGGTGGCGCTGGATGCCAGGCGGCCTCGGCAGTCGGTACATCCTGGTCAACCTGCCCGACTACCTGCTCACCGTGGTCGACGGCGGCCGGGTGGCGATGACCATGAAGGTCATCGTCGGCAAGGCGAGCCTCGAGACCCCGGTGTTCAGCGACCTGATGACCGAGATCGTGCTCAACCCGGCATGGCACATCCCGGACACGATCGCCGCGCACGAGATCGTTCCGGCGTTGCTCCGCGACCCCGGCTACCTGCGCCGCAAGGGCTACGAGCTGAGGCGGCGGGATGGCGGCGCCGCCGGGGTCGAGCCGGGGACGATCGGCGAGGACCAGGTCCGCAACCTGGGCACGCCGGGGTCACCCTACCGCCTGGTCCAGCCGCCGGGCCCGGAGAACGCCCTCGGCCACTACAAGTTCGTCATCAACGACGACTTCGACGTCTACCTTCACGACACGCCCCCCACCCAGCTCTTCGCCCGCTCCGAGCGCGACTTCAGCCACGGCTGCGTCCGCCTGGAGAAGCCCGCGGAGCTGGCGAGCTACCTGCTCGCGGGCGATCCGAAGTGGACCCCGGAGGCCGTCGCCGCCGCGGTCGCCGCGGGCGAGCGGGTCACCATCCCGCTTCGCCGTCCCCTGCCGGTGCACATCCTCTACCAGACCGCCTGGGTCGATGCCGCCGGCACCGTCCAGTTCCGCGACGACGTCTACGGCCACGACCGCTGGCTCGAGGGCGAGCTGGCGGCGCTGACGCCGCTCTGGGACGACCTCGCCGGGGTCCGCCGCCAGGTCGCCGGAGTCCTGGCGCGGGCGCTGCAAAGAGCGGCGCCGGCGGTCGCGCCGGCGGCCCCCGGCGACCGACGCTGACGCTGATCGCGCGCGCGAGATGGTCCCTCAGGCTTGCTTGCGGAAGGTGACCACGTAGTAGTTCGTGACGCTCGTCTTCTGTCCGAGCAGCGACAGGATGCAGCCGGGCTGCACGTGCACGCCGATGGTATCGATCCGCAAGAACTCCCATCCCTGTGCGGCCAGCTGGTTGACCACCCCCTCGAGGTAGGCGGCGGCGGCGTTGCCGTGCTGTTCTCGGTCGCTGATCGAGATATTGGGCGGAATCTGCACCATCTTGTAGATCATGCTCGTCATGCCTCCTGATTGATCTGTCGTGCTCGCTCCCTCCCCACGAGACACCGTGGAGTCCACTCAGGGTTAGTCGGCTCCGCGCCCGCCGGCAACCCTGGTCGATGCAGAAGAGCGCCTAAACAAAAAGCGCAGCGGCCGGGTCTGTGATGGCGATCGAGGATAGCGCTCGGCGCTCACCTCGACGGGGTCATGCCGCTGCCGCGGTCGCCCGCGCAGCCTCCTCGACCACGTTCGATCGCCATGGAGCAGGGACAATCGGATGGATACGACAAGACGCGCTCTCCTGATCGGCATCGATCAATACCAGTGCATGCCGCAGTTGACCGGCTGCGTGGCGGATGCCATCGGCATGCGCGACCTGTTGCAGCGCAACGAGGACGGCAGCCCCAACTATGACTGCCGCGCTCTGACCAGCGCCGAGGGGACACCCGTTACCAGGGAGCTCCTGCGCGCGCAATTCCACAGGCTCTTCGACGACTTCGATGGACACGTCCTATTTCATTTCTCGGGACATGGCAAGCCTTCCGGTGCCGGGGGCATCTTGGTCACCCAGGACGGCACGCCGGGAGACCCCGGCCTCCCCATGGACGAGCTGTTGACACTTGCCAACAGATCAAGAGCGAAGACCCTCTTGCTGATCATCGACTGCTGTTATGCCGGAAATGCAGGAGATCCGGCCATTCTCCAGGGGAACGGCAATGCCCAGAACCAAGCGCTCATCCGCGAGGGCGTGACGATCCTGGCAGCTTCGCGAGTGACGGAGAGCGCCCGCGAAGCCGCTGGTCATGGAGTCTTCACGAAACTCGTTCTCGGAGCATTGCAAGGAGGAGCCGCCGACGTGAGGGGCCGCGTCTCCGTGGCGTCGATCTACGCATATGTCGAGCAGGCTCTCGGCTCGTGGGAACAGCGTCCGATGTACAAGTCCTACGCGAATTACCTGCCTCCGGTTCGGCTTTGCAAGCCCTGCGTCTCGGACTCGCTGTTGCGCGAGCTGCCGAGCTTGTTCAAGAACGAGGGCGCTCAGTATCCCATGTCTCCTTCTTGCGAGCGTACGCATCCTTCGGCGAAGCCCGGCGACGTGGCCATCTTCGACAAGTTCAAGACGCTTCGCAACGCGAATCTCCTGACTACCCAGGAAGAGAAAGATCTCTACTTCATCGCCATGGATGCGGGCTGGGTCAAGCTGACGCCCCTGGGCCAGTTCTACCGCCAGCTGGCGGAGAAGGGCCTGATCTAGCAGTGGTGCTGGGCGTCACGGGACATCAGAGACTCGATGACGAGGGGGCTTGGTGGTGGGTTGCGGAGGAGATCGGCGCAGCGCTCTCCCGGTCGCCTTCTCCCTTGATCGGGCTGAGCTCGCTGGCGGTGGGCGCTGACCAGCTCTTCGCGGCACTGGTTCTCGCGCGCGGGGGCGAGCTGCGCGCGGTGCTGCCCTTCGCCGCCTACGCGGAGACGTTCTCGACGGGGAAGGATCTCGATGGCTATCGCGCGCTCCTAAGGCGCGCTGCCGCGGTGGAGGTTCTGGAGGCGCGCTCCGGCAGGCAGGAGTCGTATCTCGCCGCCGGCCAACGCGTCGTGGACTTATCCGACATGGTGATCGCGGTCTGGAACGGGGAGGAAGCAGCGGGCCTGGGAGGCACCGGGGACATCGTTCGGTATGCCCTGGAGGGACACAAGGAGCTGCTGCACGTCAACCCCGTTCGTAGAGAGGTCAGGCGCCTTGGTGCGACACATCGCAAGTCGTGATCAGTCGATGACAGGTGAACGGCCTGAGTTGGCTACACAACCGGGCCCGCATGGGGTCTAAGCCTGGGAGCAGGGCCGCAAGGACCGTCAGTCAGCCGGCAGCTGCCCGAGTCCGGGGAGGTGAGCCATGAAGGCGTGCTTCGTATTGATGCCTTTGATCAAGGAGCTGAGCGCCATCTACGACGACGCGATCTTCCCGGCCGTCCAGGATACGTTCGAAGGCCAGTGCCAATGCGGCAAGGCCGACGACGAACGGCGGCCAGGCATGGTCACCGAGAAGATCGTCCTGTCCATGCTGAACGCTGACTTCATCATCGCAGTGACCGCCGATCCGCGGGATGCGAATGCCATCAACCCGAACGTGATGTACGAGCTGGGGATCGCGCACAGCTTCAGGAAGCCGACGATCGTGATCTCTGATTGCACGGACGCCATGCCGTTCGACCTGCGGGCCGTAGAGACCATCCAGCTGGACTTCTCGCACTTCAGGAGCGCGGAGCAGCGCCCGGCGTTCCTGGCGGAGCTCCGCAGGACCCTGAAGGCGTCGCTGAGAACGCCGGAGGTCCTCAGTGACGCCAGGAGGCATATACCGCGGAACCCCATCACCACCCAGCTGAGCGGCACGCGGATCTTCGTCGAGGACCTCCCTTGGTTGCAGGGGTACAGCGACGTGCTGAAGCGGGAGCGCCAGGCCCAGACGATATGGGAGATCACCCGCGATCTCTTCTGGCCCAGCGAGACCCTGTTCTTCGCAAGCATCAAGTCGGCCATTAAAGGTGGCAGGAAGCATTACTTCATGGTTCCTGCGGGCGAAGGCATCCACCGGAAGGCGGAGGCCATCAAGAACCAGCTGCGGCGAGATGAGGTAGCCGAGGAGGACATCGAGAAGCTGCTCTACTTCGTCGAGATCGATCCGAAGTACTTCGTGCTGTGGCCGATCTCGATCGTCCTCTACGACGCGGACCTGGCCACCAGCAGGGGCGGCATCATCTGTGAGCCCATGACCGGCGAGGTCGGGCTCGATCCGATCGACGGCGATATCCGCCAGCTCTTCGACGAGCACGTGAAGGCGGGTGGTGACCTGGACACCTTCGCCGTCGACTTCGATTGGGTCGAGAGGCGGCGGGAGGCAACCTTCGACATTGCGCTGGACGGCAGGGTCGTGGATGCATTGGCGACGTCATTCGCGAAGCTCTGGAACGAGAAGATCGCCGAGGAGGCGAACAAGAAGACCAGCAAGCAGGAGCAGACCGCCTTGCTGAATACATGGCTGATAGGGGGGTGAGCGATGAGGTTCGAGCCGATCCCGGCGCGGTATTTTGCCGAGTTCCACAGCTCCTTCCGCGGTGACACGCCGGCGACCTTCATGGTCTGCGCCAAGTGCGGCGGAGCCTGCGAGTTCAACAAGATCGGCACCCTGATGCCCGGCGAGCGCGAGTACATGGCGGCCGAGGCGGGACTGTCGGTGACCGAGTTCTCCGCCAAGTACCTCGACGTCCTCAGGATGGAGGATGGGATGGAGCTGGATGTCCTGAGGCTGATCAACGGCTGTCCCTTCCTCGACCCGGGGACCTTCGAGTGCAACTGCCGCGAGTACAAGGTGGTGCTTTGCGAGATCTACCCCATCGGGTTCGCCGTTCGGGAGGGCCAGGTGCACTTTGCGATCGACGATTGGTGCCCGCTCGCCGACACCCTGCGGTTCAGGAAGCACTTCTCGGAGGTGGGGGTGTCCGCCGTGTCGAGGCTGCCGGTTCCCCTCGAGTGGTATCGGCACGTCGCGCGCTACGACGAGCTGTACTTCGACTACCAGGTCCTCGAGGCCCACAGGCGGGACCGTTCGCAGCCGCAGACGTTCACGCTGGACGAGCTGCTCGGCTTCCAGCGCGCAGGCTTGGAGAACGATCCGAGGGAGCGCTTCCATCCCTACCCTGCGGAAGTGGTCTCGGGCCACGCGCTCGGCGCCCCTGACACGGCCCCTCGCCGCGGCGCTCGGCTGCGTATTCATTCGGCCGACCTCGCCCGGTGAGAAGAACGCGGCGAGGGCTGGCCGGCCCCAGCCGCTGACGTCGCTGCCAAGGGCGGAGGCCCACACCTCCGCCGCAGCGCTACCCGCAGCCTTTGAGCCATGGCGTAATCGCGCGGTCACGGTATACTCGTAGGCGCTACCTTCACCTCACTGCCTGAAGCATCGAAACGAGGAGGAACGCAGTGGCACCCTTGCGCTCCCGGTGCTCGTTGTCCTTGCCTGCCGCGCTGGCGGCGCTGGCTTGCGGCGTGGCCTCGAGCTGTGCGGCGGGCAGTGGGCCGGAGCGGATCGTGGAACGACGCTCGACGCCGCGGGCTGAAGTGGCGGCGGGAGCGGTGAAGGCCTTGGCGGCTCCGGTTTCCGTCACGCGGGTCTTCCAGCTGGCCATGGGAGCGGGCGTGGAGCGCGAGCTCGCGGGTGGCATGGTCGACGCCTACGAGATCGACCTGACGCTGGGCCAGTATCTCTATGCCACTTTCGACCAGCGGGGCATCGACATCGTCGTGCACGTCTTCGGGCCCGGCCTGGAACCGCTCTTCGAGGTGGACCGACCTTACGACGACGTAGGCGCCGAGCAGGTATACCTGGTCGCCGAGACGAGTGGGCGCTATCGCCTGGAAGTGACGAGCTTCAAGCGCGACGCTCGCGGGCGTTACCTGGCGCGCGTCGAGGCCCTCCGGACGGCCAGGAGGGGCGACCGGCTTCGGGCGGCGGCGGAGAGGGCCCTCTCCGAGATTCGGGACTGGCCGCGGCGGGCTCCGGGCTTCTTGGAGGCGGTGGCCAAGCTCGAGAAGGCCCGCCGGCTCTTCGCGAAGCTCGGGGCGAGGAACCGGCAGGCCGAAGCATGCTACCAGCTGGGCAGGCGGTATCTCCTCCTACGACGTGACTATCGGAAGGCTCTGGAGCTGTTCCAGAGCGCCAATGCGCTGTACAGGAGCGTACGGGACCACAGGTTCATCGCCGTCACCTACAACGAGATCGGGCGGGCCCATGCCGAGATGGGAGAGTACGATCGTGCACTCCCGCCGTATCGTCGGGCCCTGGCCGAGTGGCGGCGGCAGCCCCTGGCCGACGGTCATGCCGTGACCCTCGAAAACCTCGGCGAGCTCGATGCTCTGCAAGGCAAGACCGCCGCGGCGCTGCGCCTGTATCGGGAGGCGTCCGAGCTGTGGCACCGGCGCGGCGAGCCCAGCGCGCGCGCCAAGGAGGCCAATGCCCTGACCCACCTCGCCTGGGTCTATCGGACGGTTGGGGCCTGGAGCCAGGCCCTGACCGTCCTCGGTCCGGCGCTCGAGCTCTGCCGCGGCCCAGGGGAGCAGTGGCAGCGGGCCAAGGTGTTCAAGGAGCTCGCCAAGGTCTATCTCAACGAGGACGAGCCGCGCCGCGCCCTGCCCTACCTCGAGCAGGCCTACCGGCTGGAGTCCGCCGGCGGCGATCCGGAAGCCCTCGCCGGCACGCTCGTGGACCTCGGGGTCAGCTACCGGCGGTTGCACGAGCACGGCCGATCCCTGCAGTTCTATGCGGATGCTCTCAGGATTTTCCAACAGACGGGAGACCGACAGACCGAGGCCATCACCTGGCTCAGCCTCGGGTCCGCCTACTTGCGCCTGCAGCAGCCCGTGCGGGCTGCCCAGCTTTTCGGCAAGGCGCTCCGCCTGGCTCACGACACCGGCCTCCGTGCCACCGAGGCCGCGGCCCTGCTCGGCGCCGGCCTCGCCGCACGCGACCGTGGCAACCTCGGCGAGGCCCTCGCGGACGGCGAAGCGGCGCTGGCGATGGTCGAGGTCCTGCGGGGCGCCGCCTCGCGCCCCGACCTGCGAGCCTCGTACATGGCGCTCAACGAGGATGGTTATGGATTCGTGGTCGAGGTTCTCATGCAGATGCACGCCGAGCAGCCGGCGCGCGGCTTCGACCTGCGCGCCTTGCAGTACAGCGAGCAGGCGCGCGCGCGCAATCTCCTCGACGACCTGGCGGCGCGCGGCGCTCGGACCGCGGGGAGCTCCGTCGCCCCTGCGCTGGCCGCCGAGCGGCGGCGCCTGGAACGACAGATCGCGGCCAAGGATCGCGAGCTGCATGAGCCAGTGGCACCGGGCCGCCCTGGGGCGAAGGCCGTCGCGCGGCAGATCGAGCAGCTCTTCGAGCAGCTGAGCGAGGTTGCGGAGCGGATCTCCAAGAGGGCCCCGCCCGTGGCGGCGCCGCTACGGCCCAGCGCGTTGCCACGGACTGTCGCCGAGATCGCGCGCGGGTTGCTCGACGACGAGACTCTGCTGCTCGAATACCACCTCGGCACCGCCAAGAGCCATCTCTGGGCGATCACTCCTGAAGCCGTGGCCAGCTTCGAGCTCCCGGGGCGCGAAGAGCTCGATCCCCTGGTGCGTTCGACCCATCAGTTGTTGGCGCGCAGCCGGCAACCGGAGAACCTGGATGCCGCCGCCAGGCGCGCGGCGGAGCTCAGCCGTGTCCTGCTCGGCCAGGTCGCGACTCGCCTGGGTGAGCGGCGACTGGTCATCATTGCCAATGGAGCGCTGCAGTACGTCCCGTTCGCGGCGCTGCCGGACCCCGGCCACGGGGGTGAACCGCTGATGTTGCGCCACGAGATCGTCTATGCGCCTTCGCTTGCCGTCCTTGCCGAGCTGCGTGCCGCCGAGCGCGCCCGCACGGCCGCGCCTGGCCTGGTGGCCATCGTCGCCGATCCCGTGTTCGGCGCCGACGACGAGCGTGCACGTGGCTTGCGGGTGCCGGCGGCGATGCTGGACCCGCAGCTGGCCAGCCTTCCGAGGCTAACGTACTCTCACACCGAGGCGGAGACGATTGCCTCGCTGGCCGGCCGGGCAGGTGTGCTCGAGGCCCTCGGTTTCGACGCCAATGCCGGCCTCGTGCTGAGCGGGCGCCTGCGGAATTACCGCATCCTGCACTTTGCCACCCATGGCACGTTGCGCACCGATCCGTCCGACCTGCCGGCGCTGGCGCTCTCCCAGGTCGACCGCGACGGGCGGCCGCGCGAAGGCTTCTTGCGCGCCTTCGAGATCGCGGACCTGGACCTGCCGGCCGATCTCGTCGTGCTCAGCGGCTGCGAGACCGCCCTGGGAAAGGAGCTGGCCGGCGAGGGGCTGATCGGACTGCCGCGGGCGTTCATGAGCGCCGGGGCGCGGCGAGTGCTGGTCAGCCTCTGGGATGTCGGCGATCGCTCGACCGCCGCGCTGATGCATCACTTCTATCACCATCTGCTGGCGAGGAAATTGGCGCCCGCTGCCGCTCTCCGCGCCGCGCAGCGTGCCATGTGGCAGGAAGCCCAGTGGCGTGCGCCTTGCTACTGGGGCGGGTTCGTGCTGCAGGGCGACTGGCGCTGAATCCCAACCTCTACCGACGGATCGCACCTAAACAAGTTCCAGCTCGCCGGTGTCTCAAACCTGCAGTCACCGGCGCAGGAAGCCGCACCCCAAGCTTGGCCCCCGTCCGGCGACCTTGGAGCGGTCACCTGCGAATCGTCATGCTGTCGATCAAGGAGGGGCTCATGTCCGAACAAGGCGAGCAGGAACCATCTCTACAGCATCGTGAAGACGGCAGGAGGGGCGACGACGAAAGCGAATCGGGCGGCACGACGCAAGAGGCGTTCAGCAAGGCGACCCGCGGCGCCGCGAAGGCAGGGGAGCCGGCCGACATTCCGGGCACGTCCAGCGGGGATCGCAGCGGCGACGGCAGCGACAGCGGCGGCAACACTCCCCCTGCCGGCGATCCGCCGTCTCGAGGCGGCGACTAGCGCCAGCGAGCCCGGGGGCCGGAGCGCTCGTTGCTCCGGCCCGTCAGCGACGCGGGTCGCCGCATTGCCCGGGAGCCATGAGGGAGGGGTATCGTGGCGCATCCGCAGGGACGACAGAGCCGGCCGATGGCGCTCTGTCCTTCGGTCTGCCTGCTCTGGCTCGCCGTCGGCTGGCTTGCCTGCGGCGGCCACTCCATTCGATCGGCGCGGTCCTTCGACGAGATCCAGCGGCTGGTGGCGGACAGGACCGAGAGCGAGGTGGAACAGCTGCTCGGGGCGCCCGACACCCGGGAGACGCGGTTGATCGACGACGAGGTGTGGGTCTGGTGGGATTACACGTTCCTCGAGGGCGAGCAATATGCCCCGGAGCTGCGCGGCCAGGCGGTGCATCTGGAGATCACGTTCCGGAGACCGGCAGGAGTCGAGGGGGGAGGCTTGCCGAAGGCCGCCTGGCGCGTGCTCGGACCCTTTGCAGTGAACTTCTCACGGCGGGCTTCCCATCGCTGACTGAGCGCGCCCGGCGGCCATGTCCGCATGGACACCGGTCGAGAAGGTCTTGCTGGGAAGAGCCGTGCGGGGGAGCGGGTCAGGGCTCGACGATCTGGAGCTGGAAGTCGCCGAGGGGCTCGGCCGACGGTTGCTCCGCGTCGAGGACCCGGAGCTGGTAGCGGCCAGGCGACAGCTGGCGCCGCGCCAGGACGAGCACGAGGGTCCGCGAATCGACGATCTTCACTGCCGGCGCCGGCAGGGCGCGACCCGCGGGGGCGCCGGCCGTGCCGGCGGCGACGCCGGCGAGCAGCTCGACGCGGAAGCGGAGGTCGGGCTGCGGCCTGACCAGGCGGAGGAGGAGGGTCGTGGACGCGGCCTCGGCGTGCGCGGTGGCAGGCGGCAGCGGCAGGGGCTCGGAGGTCCCGCGCTGGCTCTCTGGCGTGGACAGCTCGAGCGTCGCCGGCGGGAGCTCCGGCGACGACAGGTGCCGGGCGATGATCCAGAGGGGCACGGCGATGAGGGCGACTCCCGCGAACGTTGCCGCGACCGCGAGCCGTGGCCACGCTTGCCGCGGCGTGCCCGGGGCCGCCCCCCAGGCGGCGTGCCCGGTCTCGCGCCGCCTCCCCGCCTTCTCCGGCGGCCCCGGCAGCCGCTCGCGGATCGCTTGCCAGGCGGCGTCCGTCTCCCCCTCGGGGACCTCCCGGTTTCCGGCAGGCGCCTCCAGAAAGGCGGGCAGGTCGAGGAGCAGCCGCGCGCAGTGACGGCAGACCGCAAGGTGCTCTCGGACGTCCTCCGCGGCGGCGAGGGTCAGCTCGCCGGCGTGGTACGCGGTCAGCGTCTCGGGGCTCGGGTGGGCGTCCGGCCCTTGACGCCTCCGTGCTTCGCTCGCCAGCTCCCTGAGCGATTCGCGCAGGCGGTCGGATTCATCGTTCATAAGGTACCCTGACCCTCTTCGTCGTCCGGCGGACCCGAGAAGGCCACCTTCAAACGCTTCTGTGCTTGGTAGAGGTGAGCCTTCACCGTTTCGATCGAAATGCTCATCAAGGCGGCGATCTCGCGGTACTTGAGGTCCTGGTACAACCGCAGGTACACACAGCGGCGCATCTGGGGAGGGAGCTGATCGAGCTCGGCGCGGAGGCATGCGAGGCGTTCGCGGCGCAGGGTGTCGTCCAGGGGGTCAGGTGCGTTCGAGCGCAGAGCCGCCATGGCGTCCGATCGTCCGGCGGCCTCGGTCTGCACGAGGTCTTCGATCGATTCCTCGAAGGCATCGCGCTTGCCCGCGCCGCGGCGCCGGAGCTCGTTGCGATAGATATTGGCGGCGATCTCGAAGAGCCATGTGGCGAATCGGGGTGCGGAGAACAGGCGCCCGATACCGAGAAAGACCCTGATGAATGTCTGCTGGGTGAGCTCCGCGCACTCGTCGGAGGAGAACCCGCGCGCCGCGAAGAAGCTGAAGACCCGTCGCCGGAACAGGTGGTAGATCTCGCGGCAGCTGCTCTCGTAGTCGGTGCCGGCCTGGATCCGCTCGACCAGTGCGACGACTCGATCTGTTGCCGCCGAGGTCGAGGTCATACGCCTGCCGTGCACTTACGCCAAGATCACGGATGCGACTTGGCGCGGCCTCTTCTCGTTTGATCGAATCATGGCGCCAGGAGTGTAGCCCAGATAACGTCCTCTGCCGCCCGGGTCGACGATGAGGTCGTGGGTCAGTTTCCTCTGCCAGGGCCGTCCGGCTCGCCGGCGAGGCGCCTCGCCGCGGCGAGGTGGGGGGCGACTTCCGGGCCGAGGCTCGGCAGGAGGCGCACGGCGGCGGTGAAGGCGGCGACCGCCTGGCGCGCGGCGGCGGCTCGGGGCTGGGCGTCGCGCGATGCCTGGGCCCGCAGGAGGTGCAGCCGGCCCTCGACCTCGAGCAGGCCGGATTGGTCCTCGCCGGCCACCTCGCGGCCCCGGGCGACCTGGCGCAGGCCCTGGTCGATCTGCGGGTCGGGCGGCCGGCCGGCGGCGAGGCGGCCCTTGGCGGCGAGGAGGCTTGCCTGGCCGAAGAGCTCGTAGACTCCGAAGTCCTTGGCATTGGCCCTGGCGGCACGCTCGAAGTCGGCGAGCGCCGACGCCAGCGCGGCGTCCGGCGAGGCGTGCTGCTCGAGCGCCCAGCTGGCCAGGCGCAGCCGGGCTTCGCCGCGGATCTTCAGCGCCATGTAATCTTCAGGCTGCATGGCCAGCCCCTTGTCGACCAGGCGCACCGCCTCGCGCATGGCATCCGCGGGCGAGCGATGGTGGCTCACGTCGTATTCGCCGCCGTAGAGGTAGATGCGCCCCATCTCGGTGTAGGCAAAGAAGATGTTGGGGTTGAGCCGGAGACCGTCCTGGAAGGCGGCGATCGCCGAGCGGAGGTGCGGCCAGGGATCGCGCCCGTTCAGGTCGTCGAGGTGGCCCATCTCGCGATAGACCTGGCCGAGGTTGAAGTGCGGGTTGGCGTAGCTCGGCTGGATCTCGATCGCCCGTTGTAAAGCGGCTGCCGCGCTGACGAGGAGCGCCAGCGGGTCGGCACCCCGGCGCGGCTGGCTGCCGCGGAAGCTGAAGACCGCGCCGAGGCTGTTGTAGGCCTGCGCATAGTCCGGCTTGATCGCGATCGCCTGGCGATAGGCGGCGACCGCGCGCTCCTGCACCGCGGTCGCGTCCTTGCCGCGGGCCGTCAGGTACTCCCCCCAGTCGCCGTAGGTGCGTCCCAGGTAGTAGTACGTCGTGTACAGCCGCGGCTCGAGCGCGGCCGCTCTCCGCAGGGCCGCCGCCGAGCCGGCGAAGGACGCCGTCGCGTCCTCCCCGTGCTCGGACTCCTGCATCCCACGCTGGCCGAGGGCGCCGCCGAGGACCGCCAGGCTCTGCCAGTCGTTCGGCTCCAGGGCAAGCGCCTGCTCGAGGCTCGCGATGGCCGGTTTCAATGCCTGGCGCACGTCGCCGCCGTGCATGCGCAGGGCGCGCCCGCGCAGGCTGAAGACGCCGGCGAGCGCGCGGTAGGGCTCGGCCAGCCCGCCGCGCAGCCGGACCGCGGCGCGCGCCGCCGCCTCGGCCTCGCGCAGGCGGGGCTCGGGATCGGCGCCGTGGTCGAGCTCGAAGCCGGCCAGGAGAGCCAGCGCCTCGGCCTTCCGCACCAATGCCGGAGCGTTCCGCGGCTCGGAGCGCAGCGCGGCGTCACAGGCGCCGACGGCGTGATCGCCCAGCGCCTGGACGCCGACGCCCGGCCCGGAGATCGCCGTCTGCAGGCGCTCGCTCTCCGTCTCGCAGAGCCCGAGATAGTTGCGCGCGTCGCTGCCGCCGAGGCGCACGGCGCGCTCGAGCGCCGCCGCGGCATGCCCCATGGCCGCGCCCCGCTCGGTCTCGTCGTGCGCCCGGTCGGCGGTCGCGCGCCAGGACTGTCCCTCCAAGGCCAGGGCCTCGTACAGCCACGGCAGGCGGGCGATCGCCGCTGCCGTCTTCTGCCGCGTGACCGCGGAGTCGCCGGCCAGGAAGGCGAGGAGAGCCTCGAGATATTCGCTCGCCACCAGGTCGCCGGCGCGGCTCGAGCGCAGGTAGTCGAGCGCCGGGTCGCGCAGGCGCCGATTGGCGTCGTCGAGGGCCAGGCGGCGCTCGGCGTCGTCGCGCGCCAGGCGGGCGCGCGCCAGCGCCTCCTGGTAGGCATGGACCAGGCTGAGGCCCAGCGTGTAGGCCAGCTCCGGCGCGTGATAGCCGGCCTGCCAGGCCCGCTCGAGGTGGCGCCGCGCCAGCTCGTCGTCGCCGAGCGCCAGGTAGCCGCGGCCGATGGCGGCGTCGCCGGGCGCACGCAGCGCCGCCGGCAAGCCCTGCACCTCGCGCTCCAGCCGTTCGATCGCCGCGCGCACGGCGCCGCGCTCCGGGCTGGTGTCGTGGAGCGGCAGCTCGTGGGCGGCGCGCAAGGCCCATTCGAACCTCTCCTCCTCGCGGCCGAAGCGCTGCGCCAGGGCCGCGCGGCGCGCGGTCTGCAAGCGCTCGCGCACCGCCCAGCCGGTGGCGATCAGCACGGCGAGCAGCGCCGCGGCGGAGACGCCCACCAGCGCCCGGTTCTTGCGCGCCTTCTTGGCCAGGCGATAGAGCAGCGTCTGGCGCCGCGCCAGCACCGGCTCGCCGTCGAGGAAGCGGACGAGATCGTCGGCGAGGGCGCGAGCCGTCGGGTAGCGCCGGGCCGGCAGCTTCTCGAGGCACTTCATGACGATCGCTTCGAGGTCGGCGGCGACCTGCGGCGCGGCCTGCCGCAGCGGTGGCGGATCGTCGGCGAGGACGTGCGTCAGGGTCTCGATCGAACCCAGGTCGGGGAACGGCAGCTTGCCGGAGAGGAGGCGGTAGAGCGTCACCCCGAGGGCGTAGACGTCGGTGCGGCGGTCGAGCGCCTCGCCGCGCGCCTGCTCCGGCGCCATGTACGGCGGCGTTCCCGCGATGACGCTGGTCAGGGTCGCCCCCGGGGCGGCGAGCTCGCGCGCGATGCCGAAGTCGAGCACGTAGGGGTGCGCCGCGCCGTCCGCCTCCGCGACCACCAGCACGTTGCCCGGCTTGACGTCGCCATGGACGAGACCGAGGCGATGCGCTTCGTGCAGGCCCTCCGCCACGCGCTGCGCGACGCGCACCTTCTGCTCGAGGGACATCGCGGCGGCGACCTCGCCGAGCGGGCGGCCGGGGATGAACTGCATGACGATGTAGCGGATGCCCTGGGTCTCGCCGGTCTCGTAGACCTTGGCGACGTTCGGGTGCTCGACGCGGGCCTGCAGTCGCGCCTCGCGCGCCAGGCGCGCCGAGGCGGCGGCGTCGAAAGCGGCCAGCACCTTGATCGCCACGGTGCGGCGGAGCCGGTTGTCGTGGGCGCGGAACACCCTGCCCATGCCGCCCTCGCCGAGCAGCTCGTCGATGCGGTAGCGGCCGGTGGCGGCGATCGCCCTGGCGGCGGCATCGTCGGCGGCGGCGGCTGCTGCGGCGGCCGTGGCGGCCGTGGCATCGGGAGACGCGTCCCCGGCCTCGCGGGGCGCGGCCGCGGCGGCGGCGGCAGGCTCGGGCTCGGCCGCCCGCGGCACCACCGGCATGGCTTGCGTGGCGGGCAGCTGGCAGCCGTCGGCCGCCGGATCGGGACCCTCGAGGGCGTCGTTGGCCATCGCTCGGGTTCGGGGCTCCGCCGAGCGTATCAGCAACGCGGCCCGCGTGGCGGTGGTGGGTCCAGGCGGCGGGCGGCTCGAAAGCCGTCAGGACGCGCCGTTGCGCAGCAGCTGGGCGTAGAAGCGCACGATCTCGGCGAAGTTGGCGACGCCCAGGCGCTCGTCGGTGCCGTGAATGCGGGCGAGGTCGGCGGCGCCGAGGCGCATCGGCACGAAGCGGTAGGGGAGGACGCCGAGGATGGCGGCGTAGTGGCGGCTGTCGGTGGCGCCGGAGAGGAGGTTCGGCGCGACGACGACGCCCGGCGCTACCTCGCGCACGGTGCGCGCCAGGAGCTGGAAGCCGGGCGCCGCGGTGGGCGACTGGCCGGAGGGCTCGGTGGCAGTGGTCCCGTAGCGGCTCACCTGGACGCGGCGGTCGGCGACGGCGCGGCGCACGTGGGCCTCGACGGCGGCGATGCTGTCGCCCGGCAGGATGCGGAAGTTGACCACCGCCCGCGCCTCCGGCGGCAGGACGTTGTCCTTGACGCCGGCCTGGATGATGGTGACTGCGGCCGTCGTGCGGAGGGTGGCGTTGGAGGCCGGGGACGCCTCGAGGATGCGCACGGCGAGCGGCCGGAAGAGCCAGAGGTTGCCGAGGAAGGCGCGCGGCCCGAACGGCAGCTCGGGCGCGAGGAAGGCGTACGACTCCGCCGTCGCGCCGGCGATGCGCGCCGGCATCGGCTGGCTCTCGAGGCGCGCGAGGGCGGCGGCCAGGATGCCGATGGCGGTGTGCGGCGGCGGCATCGAGGAGTGGCCGCCGGGCGCGCGCACGGTGAGCTCGAGGCTGAGGTAGCCCTTCTCGGCGGTGCCGATCAACGCCGCCGGCGCCGTCAGGCCGGGGACCAGGCGCTCGCCGATCAGCCCGCCCTCGTCGAGCAGCAGCTCCGGTTTGACGCCGCGCCGGCGCAACAGCGCGGCGATGATCGCGGCGCCGCGGTGGCCGCCGACCTCTTCGTCATGACCGAAGGCCAGGAGCACGCCGCGGCGTGGGCGGTAGCCGCGCGCCAGCAGCAGGTCCACCGCCTCGAGCGCGCCGACCACTCCCATCTTGTCGTCGAGGGCGCCGCGGCCCCAGATCCAGCCGCCGGCGATGCGCCCGGAGAACGGCGGCACGGTCCAGCCGCGGCCGCCGGCGCTCTCGGGCGGCACCACGTCGAGATGCGACAGCAGCAGGACGGGCGGCAGCGCGGGGTCGGTGCCGCGCCAGGTGTAGAGCAGGCTGAAGCCGTTCACGATCTCGCGCGACAGTGCCGCGTGGACGCGCGGGAAGGCCTGGTCGAGGTAGGCGTCGAGGCCGGCCATCTGGGCAGGCTCCGCCGGCTGGCCGTCCGGCCGCGACACCGTGCGGAAGCGCAGGGCGGCGGCCAGGTGCTCGGCGGCGGCGGGCGCGTCGACCTGGAGATCGGTCACCGGGCGCGCCGCGACCTGGCGCGAGCGCAGCATCGACGCGCGCACCGTCACGATGACGGCGACGAACAGCAGAACGGCGGCGAGGCTGGACAGGACCTTCTTCATCCGAGAGCCCTCTTCGGTGGCGCGGTCGGCAGCACGGGGCGGCGAGGCAGCGGCGAGACTAGCATGCCTCGCCGCGGCGGCCGGGTGGGCGCGGGGAGGCAGCGGAGGTCGACATCACGGCGTCAACCGGTCGTGCACGCCGACGCTCGAATACGCGCTGACGTGATCGCTGTAACGAAGATCGATGCCGGCGCGCCAAGGAGAATGAAAGGAGATTCTCCATGGCTCAGCGTCGCTCGAGAGATTCCGATTCCCCCACCCTCCCGCTCCCTCCCCCGCGGTCCAAGTCCTCCCGCATCGGTCTCGACGAGTTCGTCGAGGCGGCGGCCGGCGCCGCCTTGCGTGCCGCCCAGGCCCAGGGGTTTGCCAGCACCCACCCGCAACCGGCTCCCTGGGCTCGCCGGCCCATCTGGGTCGGCATCATCATCGACCCGTGGGCGCTGAGCGGCGGGCCTGTGGAGGAGGGCGGGCCGCACCCGCCCACCGAGCGGTAGGCGCGGGCGCCGGCAACCGGCGATTCTGGATCGCGGCCGGTGGTCGTGGCCGCCGCGAGATCGGCGAGCCGCGAGCCGGCCGCGGCCAGTCTCCTCACCTCAGATCCGTCCGAGGCACCTATGTCCGACGACACTCCCATCGGTGTTCCCGCGGCCGCGGCGCGGTCCTTGCCGCTGTCGTGTCCCAGCGCGCGCCCCGACATGGAAGGCGCGGTGATCTTCGGGGTCGTGGGCGGCAGCGTCGAGGAGCCGCGCGTCGGCTACCTCGCGCGGCCGGTCGTGCCGACGCCGGAGATCCTCGCCCTGGCCGCTCCCGCCGACCCTGCCGCGGTCTTCCGCTTCGGCGGGCGTTGCGCCGAGAGCGGCTGCCGGCATTTCGCCGACGCCCGCTGCTCGCTGGGCGAGCGGCTGGTGCAGCTGCTGCCGGCCGTCGGCGATCGCCTCCCTCCGTGCACGCTGCGGCCCAGCTGCCGCTGGTGGCACGAGCAGGGCCCAGCCGCCTGCTACCGCTGCCCGCTGGTGGTCACCCAGGAGGCGATGCCGTCGCCCGCCCTGGCCCGAGCCGCCGAGCCCCCCGGCTCGCCGGAACGGATCGACTCCGCCGGCGCCGGGAGCGTCACGGCATCCGGCTAGTGTCCCTGGAGCCACTCGACCCAGCCCGGCGTGACGATGCCGGCGGGGGCCTCGATGAGGTAGGCGGGGAGGCGCGAGTGCTCGGCCTCGATGCGCAGGTCGCTGGCGCCGCGCGGATAGCAGAAGGCGCCGACGGCCTGGACGGCGACCGAGAAGACGACGGCCCAGCGGAAGAGGGCGAGCGGGAGCGCGGCGAGCGACTCGACCACCGGGGCGAGCATCCAGGTGGCCAGCGGCAGGAGGTCCGCGAGGTAGCGCGGCCCGTAGCACGTCCCTCCCCGCCAGTCGGACCGCGAGTAGACGACGAGCTGAGCGACGATGCCGGCGAGCAGGGCGGCGGTGAGCGCGCGATCGCGGTCTGCCAGGAGGCGGCGGATCGACGCGAGCCTGCCGGGCAGGGGGCCCGGAGGGCTCGCGCCCGGGGCGGCTGGCGTTCCCGCCAGCGCCCGCCGAAGGTAGACCGGCAGGAAGAGAAGGAACGGGGAGTAGAAGAAGAGCCCCTTGTCCGGGCTGAAGAGCATCTCGACCAGCCCGCGGGCCATGGGCTGCTCGAAGTAGCGGCGTCCCTTCATGACGAACAGCTGGTAGCCGCCGCCCACCAGGCCGAAGGTGTCCAGGTTGTAGGCGAGCACCAGCGCCAGGGGAACGGCGGCGCCGAGGAAGAACCAGGCCGCCCGCCGCCCGGCCCAGGCGGGGGCGAGCAGCGCGAAGGGCGCCACCAGCAGGGCGTCGATCGGCCGGCCGGTGATCGCCAGGCCGCAGGCGGCGCCGCCGAGCGCCAGCCGCGCCGCGCTCAGCGGCCCGGTGAGGGCGAGCAGCGCGGCGATCAGCAGCAGCTCCTCCGTGCCGTGCTGCCAGAGCGCCTGGCTGCCGATCATCCAGGTCTCGGTCCCCAGCGCGAAGGCGGCGGTCAGCCCGAGCGCCCGTGGCGGGCGCATGCGCCGGCGCAGCAGCAGGTACATGAGGCCGGCGGAGACGGCCGCGACGCAGGAGGCCGACAGCTTCTCCATGAAGGCGGCGGCGGCGGCGAGCCCCTCGCGCGGCCAGCCCTGGCGCGCGAGGAGGACCGCCGCCGGCACGTAGAGCGGCGTCACCAGCACCGGCGCGACGACCGGGAAGAGCGAGGCGTAGCCGCCGCCCCGCGCCGGCAGCGCCCAGTAGGCGTGCCGCGAGGTCCGCGCCACCTCGAGCACCGGGTCGAGCCGCAGCGTCCCGGCCTCGAGCAGGGCGAAGGGCACGAAACGCGTGGCGCGGGTGTCGCTCGAAGCGATGACCCTGCCGTTGAGGTTGTAGACGAGGAGCGCCGCCAGGGCCACCAGGGCGGCCGTGGTCCGGTCGCGCCGACGGTCGTCAGCCCGCGGAGCCGCCGGCGGCCTGGGCCGAGCCTCAGCTGTCACGGCTGGCGCCAGCTAGAGGTCGCTGCGGTCGCGGAGGGCTCATGGGCGGCGGTCAGGGACGATGCGAAAGCGGCGTCTTCCTTCGATCCGATAGGTCTCGAAGTCGTCATGGTCGATGGTGAAGATCGTGGCCAGTGACTCCCGCCTTGCCAGGTGGACCAGCGTCGCGTCGGCGAAGTCCATCGGCCGATCTCGATACCGCAGCATCAGAGCCTCGATCTCCGGGAGGTCTTCATCGGCGATCGACAGGACGCGCACCGCGCCGGAGCGAAGGAACTCCCAGACGACGGTCGCTTCCCTGCGATCGGCAAGCAGGTGAAAGAGCTCGGCGAGGACGGCCGCGGAGGTGGCGAGCGGCAGAGGCAGGGTCTCGAAGGCCTCGCGGCAAGCCAGGTGCCAGCGATCGCTCCGATCGAGCAGCGCCAGCATCGCGCCGGTGTCGACGAGACCCCGCGGGCTAGCGAGCATGGCGGCGGGCAAGCCGCGAGCGGATCTCGGCGCTGGCGTGGGCGGCTCGATCCGGGTTGCCTCCGTCGATCGCGCCGACGGATCGGCTGGCCGCCTGTCGCAGCCGACGCTGCTGCTCGTCGTCGTCTTCGCCATGGCTCTCGAGACCTGCGAGCCAGTCCCTGGCGATCCGGTCGAGAAGCTCGGCCAGGCTCTTCTGTTCGGCGCGGGCGGCTTCCTCCAGGTCGGTCTTGAGGCGCGGCGAGAGCCGCCAGCTGTAGACTTCGGTCTTGGCCATGCACTACATTGTAGTGCAACAGCGGCGCGAGCGCGACGAAGCAAGCGGCGGCGCGACGGCCAGGAGGGGAAGCGGCGCTCTCCCGCGAGCAGTCCAGGGGAGGGCCGGTCCCTGGCGAGCTCCCGCGGCGTCAGGCCGTGCGGCGGCGGGCGAGGCGCAGCAGCTCGTCGAACTCCTCGTGGAAGCCGGCGACGATGGCCTGTGGATCCGGCACCAGGCCGGCATCGGTGCCGACGCCCAGCCGGACGGAGCCGTCGTAGCTGAGGATCGAGACTCCCAGGCCGACGCGGCCGGACTGCGGCACCCAGAAGAAGATGTCGCGGATCGGCTTGCCGGCGAGATAGAGCGTGCGGTTCGGCCCGGGGACGTTGGTCATCACCAGCGTCGCCTTGGTGGCGAAGATCTTGACCACCAGGCGCTGCATCGCGAGCGGCACCCGGCCGATGGTGCGCAGGATGAGCAGGACCACCGCGGCCTCGGCCGAGCGCCGCAGCGCCGCGGAGCGCCGGCGCAGCTCGGCCAGGCGCGCCAGGGGGTCGGCGATGCCGAGCGGCAGCGACAGGAAGACCAGGCCGAAGTGATTGCCCAGCTGGGACATCCGGGCGAGCGGCCGCAGGTTGACCGGCATCGCGGCGCGGACGTCGAGGCGCGCCGGCGGCGCGGCGCGGCGGGTCACATAGCGGCGCAGGGCGCCGGTCGTGGCGGAGATCAGCACGTCGTTGACCGAGCCGCCCAGCGCGCGCCCGACCTCCTTGACCTCGGACAGCGCCAGCGGCTCGGACCAGGCGACCGCCTTCGGCACGCCGAGCGGGCCTTTGAAGGGGGTGCCGGGATCGGCGGAGCGGCCCACCAGGCGGCCGAAGGCGCCGACGCCGCCGATGCCGGTGAGCAGGTGCGAGCGCCGCAGCGCCTCGACCGGGGCGTGCAGCAGGCGCATCAGCTCCGGCGAGATCTCGTCGGCCAAGGCGCGGATCCTGGCGATGTCGTGCAGCGGATGGCAGAAGAGCTCGGTGAAGGGGTTGGTTCCCGGCTCCGCCTCCGCCTCCGCTTCCGATGACGCCGGCGTCTCCGGAGGTTCCGGAGGCATCGGGTCGTCGGGCGACGGCCGGACCGTGGGCGGGCCGGACGGCTGCAGGTCGGTCAGCGAGAGCAGCACCAGCATCAGCGCCACGCCGTCGCCGATCGCGTGGTGGATGCGCGACAGCAGTGCGCAGCCGCCGCGGTAAGGCTGCAGCAGGCGGAACTCCCACAGCGGGCGGTCGGCGGCGAGCGGGGTGCTCATCAGCTCGCCGACCACCGCCGCCAGCGCGCCGTCGTCCCCGGGCGCGGGCAGAGAGGCCGCCAGCACGTGGCGGTCGAGGTCGAAGGCGGGGTCGTCCTCCCAGCGCGGGTGATCGCCGCGCCCCGCCACCACCCGCTGGCGGAAGCGCCGGATGGGGAGGAGGCGGCGGCGCACGATCGCCTTGATCCGCTCGACGTCCACCGGCTGGTCGAGGACCAGCACGCCGTTGATCTGCATCAGGTTGGCCGGCTCGTCCATCCGCAGCCAGGCATGGTCCACCGGCGACACGGGCTCGAAGGCCGGCGCCGGCTGGCCGCGGGGCGCCGGCTCCGCCTCCGGCGGCGGAGCCGGAGAAGCGGGCGAAGCGGCGGCCGCGGGCGAAGCCGCGGGCGAAGCGAGTTTGCTCACGCTCGCTAGTGTACGGGAAAGCCGGGCAGCGGCTCATCCCGGGCGTTCCCGAAGCAGGCTCGCTTTTTACCTAATGCAGCACCGTCAAATTATGGAGGGCCTTGCTCGAAATCACAAAGGGAGGCGCCAAAATGGCTCTTGCACGATACCCGAATCCGCTAGCCTTGCTCGCTTGGAGGGTGCCCGGGACGACGATGGCGATCGTCGCGAGCGGGGTGCTGGCCCTGGCGCCGCTACCGGGCATGGCGTTGCCGGCCGCGCCGGCTGCGCCCGCCGGGTCGGCCATGCCAGCCGCACCGACGATGGCGGCCGCGCCGCCGTTGGTCGCCGCGCGGCCGGCATCATCGGCGCCCGCGGCGTCCCCGGCGCCGCCGGCGACCCCGGCGCCGCCGGCGTCCTCCTCGCCACCGGCGACCGGCGCGCCCCAGGAGCGCATCCGCTTCGAGGAGATCAGCGTGCGGGCGGGAGCCCACATCCCTCACCACGCGCGCGTCTTCGCGGCCCGCAACGGCGGCGTGCTCAGCCTGTTCCCGGGCGGCGGCGCGGCGGTGGCGGTCGGCGACTACGACAACGACGGCTACGACGACGTCTTCATCACCGAGTCGGGGACCGATCAGCCGAACCACCTGCTGCACAACAACGGTCCCGACCGGGACGGCCGCATCACCTTCACCGACGTGACGGCGGCGGCGGGAGTCGGCGGCGGCAACGATGCGCGCTCCGAGGTCACTGGCGCCCTCTGGTTCGACTACGACAACGACGGCCGCATCGATCTGCTGGTGATCCGTTTCGGCACGCCGATCCTCTACCACAACGAGGGCAACGGCAGGTTCCGCGACGTCACCGCCGCCTCCGGCCTCGACCGCAAGCCCGCGAACACCGTGGCGGTGATCGCCTTCGACTACGACAACGACGGCCACCTCGACCTGCTCTTCGGCAACTATCTGAAGGCGGTCGACCTGTTCGATCTCAAGGACCCGCACGTGCTGCCGAACTCGATCGAGCATGCCGACAACGGCGGCGGCGTGACCCTCTGGCGGAACCAGGGCAACGGCACGTTCGTCGACGTCACCGACAAGGCCGGGCTCGGCAGGCTCCCCGGCTGGATCCTCGCGCTCGGGCACGCCGACCTCGACAACGACGGCTGGCAGGACCTCTACCTGGCCGGCGACTTCGGCACCGACTACCTGTTCCTGAACAACCGCAACGGCACCTTCCGCGACGCCACCGCCGCGGCCATCGGCTACGACAGCAAGCACGGCATGAACGTCGACTTCGCCGATTACGATCACGACGGCTGGCTCGACATCTACGTCACCAACATCACCGACGACTTCATGCAGGAAGGCAACATGCTGTGGCACAACAACGGCATCGACGCGCGCGGCAGGCTCACCTTCACCGACGTGTCGCGCGAGACCGGCACCTACTCGACGCTGTGGGGCTGGGCCGCCAAGTTCGCCGACTTCGACAACGACGGCTGGGAGGACCTGGTGGCCGCCAACGGCATGCACACGGCGGGCGACCGCAACTACGTGCCGACCCTCGGCAAGGCGATCATGCGGCCGGGATTCGACTTCTCGGACCTCGAGGCCTGGCCCGACATCGGCGACATGACCTGGAGCGGCCACCAGAAGAAGAAGCTCTTCCGCAACGCCGGCAACGGCACCTTCCAGGAGATCGGCGCCCTGGCAGGAGTCGACAACGACCTCGACGGCCGCGGGCTCGGCGTCGCCGACTTCGACAACGACGGCCTGCTGGACTTCCTCCAGACCAACCGCGACCAGCCCTCGCTGCTCTACCACAACCGCACCGCCGGCGCCGGCAACTGGATCGAGCTGAAGCTCGCCGGCGTGAAGTCGAACCGCGACGCCATCGGCGCCCGCGTCACCCTGCGCGCCGGCGGCCAGCGCCTCATCCGCGAGGTCAACGGCGGCAACGGCTTCGAGAGCCAGAGCTCGACCCGGCTGCACTTCGGCCTGGGCACGGCCGCCCGCATCGACGAGCTCGAGATCCGCTGGCCGAGCGGCCTGGTCGAGAGGCTCCCGCCCGCCGCGGTGCCGGTCAACCGCATCTACCGCGTCGAGGAAGGCCGGGGCGTCGTCGGCCTGCTGCCGCAGCGCGCCGCGGGCGAGGGGGGCGGCAGGTAGACCAGGGACCGGCGGCCGGTGCGCCGTAGCCGGGTGCACTACACTAGGGCCTCTTTCTTCTTGGAGGTCCGAGCGTGATTCCAGCCCGCGTCGTCGCGTCTGCCGGTTGCCACCCTGCCAGCCGCAGCTTCTCTCGCCGCAGCTGCCGCCGCAGCTGCTTCACCTTCATCGTCCTGTTCGCCGGCCTGGTCGTCGCCGGGCTCCGGCCGGTCCTGGCCGCGGCTCCTGCTGAACCCCCGGCGGAGGGCGCGGTGCCGGTTGCCGGCGCCGCCGCCGGTGCCGGGCTCGACCCCGGCCTGCTGTCGACCCTGCGGTGGCGTTTGATCGGACCCTTCCGCGGTGGGCGGACGGTGGCGGCGGTGGGGGTGCCGGGGCAGCCGGACGTGTTCTACATGGGGGTCAACAACGGCGGCGTCTGGAAGACCGACGACGCGGGCAGGACCTGGCGGCCGCTGTTCGACGGCCAGCCGACGCAGTCGATCGGCGCGCTCGCGGTGGCGGCTTCCGACCCGCGGGTGATCTACGCCGGCAGCGGCGAGGGGCTGCAGCGCCCCGACCTGTCGGTGGGCGACGGGATCTACAAGTCGACGGACGGCGGCGAGACCTGGGAGCATCTCGGGCTGCGCGACGGCCAGCAGATCCCGGCGCTCCTGGTCGACCCGCACGATCCGAACCGGGTGTTCGCGGCGGTGCTCGGGCATCCCTACGGCCCGAACGCGGAGCGGGGGGTGTTCCGCTCGACGGACGGCGGCCACAGCTGGGAGAAGGTGCTGTACCGCGACGAGAACACCGGCGCGGTCGACCTGGCCTTCGACCCTGCCGATCCGCGCATCCTCTATGCCGCGTTGTGGGCCGCGCGCCAGGCGCCGTGGGAGATCGGCGCCTCGTTCCAGGTGCCGGGGAGCGGCCTCTACAAGTCGACCGACGGCGGCAGCAGCTGGCAGCCGCTGACCCGGGGGCTGCCCTCGGCCGCCGAGGGCCTGGGCCGGATCGGCATCGGCGTGGCGCCCAGCCGGCCGGGCCGGGTCTACCTGCAGGTGGACGCCGACGCCAGGCGCGGCGGGCTCTACCGCTCGGACGACGGCGGCGCCAGCTGGCAGAGGGTGAATGCCGAGGCGCGGATCTGGGGGCGCGGCGGCGACTTCGCCGAGGTCGAGGTGGACCCGAAGGACCCGGACAAGGTCTACGTGTGCAACACCTCGACCTATCGCTCGACCGACGGCGGCGTGAGCTTCACCGCCTTCAAGGGGGCGCCGGGCGGCGACGACTACCACCGCATCTGGATCGACCCGGACCGGCCGCAGGTGCTGCTGCTGGCCGGCGACCAGGGAGCGGCGGTCAGCCTCAACGGCGGCGTGACCTGGAGCTCCTGGTACAACCAGCCGACGGCGCAGTTCTACCACGTGATCACCGACGACCGCTTCCCGTACTGGGTGTACGGCGGCCAGCAGGAGAGCGGCTCGGCCGGGATCGTCAGCCGCGGCAACGACGGCGAGATCACCTTCCGCGACTGGCATCCGGTGGGCGCCGAGGAGTACGGGTACGTCGCCCCCGATCCCTTGCACCCGAACCTGATCTATGGCGGCAAGGTGCAGCGCTTCGACTGGGCGACCGGCCAGGTGCAGGACGTGTCGCCGGAGGCGGTGCGCTCGGGCGAGATCCGCTACGTGCGCACGCTGCCGCTGCTGTTCTCGCCGGTCGATCCGAGGATTCTCTACTTCGGCGCCAGCGTGCTCTTCAAGACCACCGACGGCGGCCGCAGCTGGCAGACGATCAGCCCCGACCTGACGCGCCGGAAGCCGGCCGTGCCGCCGGTGCTCGGACCGTTCGCCGGCGGCGATCCGCAGCACGGCGCTCACCGCGGCGTGATCTACACCGTCGCGCCGTCGTTCCAGGACGTCGACCAGCTGTGGGTCGGCACCGACGACGGGCTGATCCAGCTCACCCGCGACGGCGGCCGGCACTGGCAGGACGTGACGCCGCCGGCGTTGACGCCGTGGAGCAAGGTGTCGGTCATGGAGGCGTCGCATTTCGATCCCGCGGCGGCTTACGCGGCGGTGAACCGCTTCCGGCTCGACGACCTGCGCCCGCACGTCTACCGCACGCGCGACTACGGCAAGAGCTGGCAGGAGATCACCCGCGGCATCCCGGACGGCGAGGTGGTCAACGCGGTGCGCGGCGATCCGGTGCGGCGTGGGCTGCTCTTCGCCGCCACGGAGCGCGGGGTCTACGTCTCGCTGGACGACGGCGACAGCTGGCAGTCGCTGCGCCTCAACCTGCCGGCGACCTCGGTGCGCGACCTCGCGGTGCACGGCGCCGACCTGGTGGCGGGCACGCACGGGCGGTCGTTCTGGGTGCTCGACGACGTCTCGCCGCTGCGCCAGCTCGACGCCGGCATGACGGCGGCGACGGCGCCCCCGGCGCACCTGTTCCGGCCGGCGGCCGCCTGGCGCCTGCGGCGCGGCCTCTATACCGATACGCCGCTGCCGCCCGACGAGCCGGCGGGGACGAACCCGCCGGACGGAGCGGTGATCGACTACCTGCTGCGCGGCGCGGGCGAGGTCGTGCTCGTCGAGATCTTCGACGCCGCCGGGGGGCTGGTGCGGCGCTTCTCGAGCGCCGACGGGCCGCCGCCGGTGGATCCCCGGGAGCTGCCCATCCCGATGTACTGGGTGCGGCCGGCCGCGGCGCTGCCGGCGGGGCCGGGGATGCATCGCTTCGTCTGGGACCTGCGCTACCCGCCCCCGGATGCGCTCAACCATGAATATCCGATCTCCGCCGTCGTCCACGACACGCCGCCGGAGCCGCTCGGGCCGCTGGTGCTGCCGGGGACGTACCAGGTGAAGCTGACCGCCTTCGGGCAGAGCTTCACGCAGCCGCTCGAGGTGAGGATGGACCCGCGGGTGCGGACGCACCCGAACAGCCTGACCGGGCAGCTGAAGCTGGCGAGCGGCATCGTCGAGGCGATGGCACGAGACGCGGCGGCGCTGCGCCAGGTCAAGGGCCTGCGCGGCCGTCTCGCGGCGCTGCCCGCGAGCGCCAGGAAGGGGGCGCTCGGCAAGGCCGTGGCAGCCTTCGACGCCAAGGCCGCGGCGATCGCCGGCTCGGCGGGAGACGAGGAGGGGGCGGCGCCGGCGCCGTCGGCCAGGCGGCGAGGCGTGGCGGCCGCGGACCTGGCGCAGCTCAACGACGACCTGGGCCGCCTGCTGGTGCTGCTCGACGGCGCCGACGAGGCGCCCACCACCCAGCAGCAGGCCGGCTTCGCCGAGCTCGAGCGGCGCCTCGGCGTCGCGCTGGCGGCCTGGGACGAGCTGCGCCACCGGGGCCTCGAGCGGCTCAACGCCCGGCTGCAGAGCGCGGGGATGACGCCGGTGGGGGTGGAGTAGCGGTCAACCCATCCAGCCGAGCCAGGCCACGAGGATCTCTCCCAGGCGCCGTGCTGGACCTCGCTTGGAGATGGCGACGCAGCCGACCGCCGCCGCTGAGATGGCGTCGAGGCCGGTCGCCGCTGCCGAGGGTAGGCCGGGGTCCACTTCGGCGATTACCTCGCCGGTGGTCTCGGCGGCGGAGCGGATCGCCGTGGCGGCGCAAAGGTCCGGTGATCGGATCGCTGAGCCGTCGCTGCCGGCCGCTGCCGCTGCATCCGGCGCGGTCTCCGTCGATCTCTCGAGGTCTGGATCGTCGGGGCGGTACCAGCCGAGGAATCGGGCGTGAGGGTTCACTTCCGCGCTCCAGGTCAGCTCTTGCAGCGCCTGGCGCGGGACGTCGAGGCGCAACGGCCGGTAGCTCAGGATGCCCGTACGGCGCGAGTCGAGATCGTCCAGGAGCGGCATGCGCTCTTCCATCATCGGGAAGGCTCCCTGGAGAGCCCTGCAGGCCGTGCACTCGGCGGCCCAGTAGGCATGTCCGGCCGTCTTGCTGTAGCGCCAGCGGATCACCGTCAGCCGGCGGTCGCCGGTGGCACGCCAGGCCACCACCGCCGCCGAGAGCGTGGGAATGATCGGGTCCGGGATTCGGGCCAGCTCCAGGAGGGACTGGTAGTAGGTCCAATCGCAGCGCGACCAGTCGGCGACGTCGCGGTCCGGGAAGACGATCCCAGTCACGATGTCGAGCGGCAAGTGACAGCGCCAACAAAAGTCTTTCATGATCTCGACGCCGACCGTCTGCACGCCCTCCCAAGGGCCGTCGTAAGAGAGATGGCCGGACCAGAGGTCACGGATGACGCCGGACAGCGGTTCCGCTCCGACCCTGGTGGGCTCCGCAAGGTACTCTCCGGCACTGCCGTCGTCTCCGCCATCGCTGCCCGGGTGGCTGCCATCGTGACCGAGGGTGCGGCCATTGGTGCCATCGGCATGCGTGCCGCCGGCATCGGCACCGTCGTCGACAGCGTCGTCGACGTCGTCGGCCTCCGGGGAGAAGCAGGGCAGGCAGAGCAATCGCGGGTGGGGGAAGTCGAGGCGCTCTCGGACCCAGCCGTTCGGATCGCTCTCGTGCTCGTAGAGCAGCAGCAGTGTGCCGCCTCGGCCAAGGACGTGGTCGACGAGCGCCACCAGGTCACCCTCGACGGCCGCGGTCCTGGCGGCGAAGGGCGGGACGGCGATGACGACGAGGTACGGCCTGGGTCCGGTGTCGTGGGCGAGCCGGAACGCGTGGCGGGCCTGGACGCTGCCGCGGACCGGCAGCCAGTGGCGCGGCAGGCGCGGCCATCCGGCGGGCAGGGCGCGATCGACGGCCGCGTCGATGGCGGCCAGGAAGCGGCGATGCATCGGGGCCTCCTCGGCGGAACGGGGCTGGCTGGCGTGGCGAGCCCTTCATTGATTTAGACGGAAAATGGGTGGCGAAGCTGCGCAACTCGGTGCGCCGCGGCGCGTAAGGGGTGGCTGGCAAGCCGGTGTGCGCGGCCCGCCAGAGGTGACGGCGGCCAATCGGCCCTGGCATGGGAGGAGGCGGCGATGGTGAAGCGATGGAGTACGGCCTTCAAGGTCCTGATGGCCCCGGTGGTCCTCGTGTCGTTGCCTGTGCTGGCCTTGACGCAGGAGCCGCAGCCGCGGCCGTCGCCGCCGGCCGCGGCCTCGCCGGCCACGGCGCCACCGGCTCCGGCCACGGCGCCACCGCCGCAAGCTCAGCCGGTACCGGCGCCGCCCCCGGCTCCGGCCTCCGCGGAGAAGGAGAAGGAGAAGGGGAAGGAGGAGGACGCCGCCGCCACCGCCCCGGTGGACCTCGTCTGGGGGTTCAAGATCCCGCTGCGCGACGGGGTGAGGCTGAACGGCACGGTGGTCAAGGCCGCGGGGCAGCGTGAGCCGCTGCCGGTCATCTTCACGTTGACCCCTTACATCGCCGACAACTACCTGGACCGCGCGATGTACTTCGCGCGCCACGGCTACGTGTTCGTGCTGGTGGACGTGCGCGGCCGCGGCAACTCGGGCGGCAGCTTCGAGCCGTTCGCCAACGAGGGGCGCGACGGCCACGACGTGGTCGAGTTCCTGGCGGCGCAGCCGTGGTCGAACGGCAAGGTGACGATGTGGGGCGGTTCCTATGCCGGCTTCGACCAGTGGGCGACGCTCAAGGAGGCGCCGCCGCACCTCGCCACCATCGTGCCGGCGGCGTCGGCGCACGCCGGGGTCGACTTCCCCTTCTTCAACAACATCTTCTACCCCTACGACATGCAGTGGCTGACCTTCACCGGCGGCGTGACGCCGAACGCCCGGCTGTTCGGCGACGCCCCGTTCTGGACGCAGAAGTTCCTGGAGCTGTACCGGAGCCAGGCTCCCTTCAGCACACTCGACCGGGTCGTCGGCAACCCGAGCCCGGTGTTCCAGAAGTGGCTGGCGCACCCGACCGCGGATGCGTACTGGCTCGCAATGTCACCGTCTGCCGAGCAGTTCCGGCGGATGGAGGTGCCGATCCTGACGATCACCGGCGACTACGACGGCGACCAGCCGGGGGCGATGGCCTACTACAGGGATTTCATGCGCTACGCCAGCCCCGCCGCGCGACTGCGCCACTACCTCATCATCGGTCCCTGGGACCATCCCGGCACCCGCACCCCCGCCAAGCAGGTGGGCGGGCTCGAGTTCGGCGACGCCAGCATGCTCGACATGAACCGGCTGCACCGGGAGTGGTACGACTGGACGCTGAAGGGTGGCCCACGGCCGGAGTTCCTCAAGCAGCGCGTCGCCTACTACGTGGTCGGACCGGGAGCCGAAACCTGGAAGTACGCCGACGACCTGGACTCCATCGCCCGCGAGCGCCGGACCCTGTACCTGGGGTCGACGGGCGGGGAAGCGGCCGGCGCCTTTCACTCCGGGACGCTCGCGGCCGCGCCGCCGGCGGCGGGGGCGCCGGCCGATCATTGGGTCTACGATCCCCGCGACCTGCGCCCGGGCGTGCTCGAGGAGCACCCGAGCGAGCACAACCTCACCGACGAGAGCCAGGCGCTGAACCTCTTCGGCAGCGGCGTCGTCTATCACAGCGAGCCCTTCCCCGAGGCAACCGAGATCTCCGGGTACGTCAAGCTCAGCGTCTGGCTGTCGCTCGACGTCCCCGACACCGACCTGCAGGCCACCCTCTACGAGATCCTGCCCGACGGCAGGAGCGTGAACCTGACCGGCGACCTGATGCGCGCCCGCTACCGGCACTCGCTCGAGACCGAGGAGCTGGTCACCCCCGGCCGCGTCGAGCGCTACGACTTCACGCGTTTCACCTGGTTCTCGCGGCGGGTCTCGCAGGGCAGCCGCCTGCGGCTGGTCGTCAGCTCGCTCAACACCAGCCAGCTCGAGAAGAACTACAACAGCGGCAAGCCGGTGGCGGCCGAGTCGGGCGCCGACGCGCGAGTCGCCCACGTCACGCTCTATCACGACGCCGAGCGGCCCAGCGCGCTGGAGATCCCGATCGGACGGTAGCCACTTCTTGCTTCAGGCCGGCGACCCGGCCGAAACTTCCCCATCGATGCGCAGCACGATCTTGCCCATCGGGTGGCCGGCCTGGCTGGCGGCGTGGGCGTCGCGGACGTCGTCGAGCGCGTAGACGCGATCGATCGCCGGCCGTAGGCGGCCCTCCGCGATGAGGTCCGCCAGGGCCGCCAGGTCGTCGCCGCGCGGGCGGGTGCGGAGGACGGCGGCGCGGCGCGCGCCGTGCCGGTCGATCAGGCGGGAGAGAGCGGCACGGAGCTGGGCGATGAAGATCGCCGGACCGGGCCGGGTGGTGACGTAGATGCCGCCCGGCGCGAGGGCGGGCTCGCAGGCGTCGAAGTCGTAGGCGCCGGCGGCGTCGAAGATGGCCTCGTAGTCTTCCGGGCCGCCACCGGGATTGTCCAGGGCAATGAAGTCCTCCCGGGTGTAGTCGACGGCGCGCTCGGCCCCGAGGCGGCGGACGAAGTCCTGATGGCCGGGGCCGGCCACGGCGGTGACGCGGGCGTCGAAGGCGGCGGCGGCCAGCTGGACGGCGAGGTGGCCGACGCCGCCCGCCGCGCCGGTGATGGCGATGCGGTCGCCGTCCTGCAGGCCGGCGAGGTCGCGGAGGGCCTGCAAGGCGGTGAGCGCCGCCATGGGCACGGCCGCGGCCTCCTCCCAGCTCAGCGCCTCGGGCTTCCAGGCGGCGGCGGCCTGGCCGGTGACGGCGTACTCGGCGTAGCCGCCGCCGTGGCGGCTGTCGAGCATCGCGTAGACCGGGTCGCCGGGCTCGAAGTCGGCGACCTCGGGACCGACCGCCGCCACCTCGCCGGCGACGTCGAAGCCCAGCACCAGCGGGAACCTGGCAGGCAGCAGGAGCCGCAACCGTCCCTGGCGGATCTTCCAGTCGATCGGGTTGACGCCGGCCGCCCGCACCCGCACCAGCAGCTGCCCGGAGCTCGGCACGGGGCGCCGCACCTCCCGCAGCTCCAGCCGCTCGACGCCGCCGTAAGCGGTCAGCGCCACCGCTCGCATCGTGGGCATCGTGGGCATCGCGCCTCCCTTGTATCACCGTTGGTCCGAGGCTCCGCCCGTCCCGGCCGGTGTGGTAAGAATGCGACGGAGTAGGGGGATAGGCTAAAGGGGGAGGGCTCGTCCAATGGCGACATCGCCGCAAGGAAAACCGGTCATCACGTTCTGCCTCGACGTCGGCGGCACCGGCATCAAGGGGATCACGGTCGACGAGGGCGGGCGGCCCACGGCGGAGCGCGTGCGCCTGCCGACGCCGCGGCCGGCGGACCCCGCGGCGGTGCTGGCGACGGTGCGGGAGATCGCCGGGCAGCTGCCGCGCTTCGACCGCGTGGCGGCGGGATTCCCGGGCGTCGTGGTGGAGGGGACGGTCCACACCGCGCCGAACCTGGGATCGTCGTGGGCCGGCGTCCCGCTGGCGGCGGCGCTCGAAGACGCCACCAGCCGCCCGGCGCGCGTCGCCAACGACGCCGGCGTGCAGGGGCTGGCGGCGATCGAGGGCAAGGGGACGGAGCTGGTGATCACCCTCGGCACCGGCATGGGCTTCGCGCTGTACATCGACGGCCACTACGTGCCGAACATCGAGATGGCCCACCACGTCTTCCGCAAGCACCGGACCTACGAGGAGCGCGTCGGCGACCGGGCGCTGCAGAAGGTCGGGCGGCGGCGCTGGAACAAGCGCGTGCTCGACGCCATCCAGCACCTCGAGCCGGTGTTCAACTACCGGGTCCTCTATCTCGGCGGCGGCAACTCGAAGCTGATCCACTTCCCGCTGCCGCCGAACGTGCGCATCATCGAGAACATCTCCGGCCTGCTGGGCGGGATCTACCTCTGGCAGCCGCGCGGCGGGTCGCCCAGGTTGCGAGAGTCTGGTGCTTGACGCAATATGAATTTTTATGCAAATCTATGCGCATGTTGAACGGAGCCGGGCACGATGCCGACCGATCGTGAGCTGCGCGAGGCGCGGCAGCGCGCCATCCGCGCCCTGCTGGCGCGATCGCCGGTCGCCAACCAGGCGGAGCTGGTCGCCGAGCTGCGCCGGCAGGGGATCGCCGCCACGCAGTCGAGCGTCAGCCGCGATCTGCGCGACCTCGGCGTGGCGCGGGTCGGCGGCAGGTACGTCCAGGGGGCGGGGCCGGAGGAGCGCGACCCGCGGGTCGCGGAGGTGGCGCGGCTGCTGCGTTCGGTGCGGCCCGCCGGTCCCTACCTGACGGTGGTGCAGACGGCGGTCGGCGCGGCGCAGGGCGTGGCCCGCGCCCTCGATGCCGCCGGCTGGCCGGAGGTGGTCGGCTCGCTGGCCGGCGACGACACGGTGTTCCTCGCCACGGCGACGGAGCAGGACCAGGAACGCCTGATCCGCCATCTCGCGGTGTCCAGGCAGGAGGCCGAGTGATGAGCGAGCCGATCGTCCTGGCGTTCTCGGGCGGCCTGGACACTTCTTTCTGCGTGCCCTGGCTGGCCGAGACCCATGGCCGGCCGGTGGTCACGGTGACCGTGGACACCGGCGGCCTCGATGCGGCGTCGTCGGCGGCGCTGGCCGAGCGCTCGCGGCAGCTGGGCGCGGTCGAGCACCGGCTGGTCGACGGCCGCGAGGCCTTCTTCGAGCGGGTGCTGCGGTTCCTGATCATGGGCAACGTGCGGCGCGGCCAGGTGTACCCGCTCTGCGTCGGCGCCGAGCGCGGCATCCAGGCGCAGCTGGTGGCGGCGGCAGCGCGGCAGCTGGGCTCGCGCACGGTGGCGCATGGCTGCACCGCCGCCGGCAACGACCAGGTGCGCTTCGAGGTCGCCCTGCGCACGCTGGCGCCGGAGCTCGAGGTGCTGGCGCCGGTGCGCGACCAGCCGCGGCCGCGCGCCGCGCAGGTCGCCTACCTCGAGGCGCGCGGGCTGCCGGTGCCGTCGTTCGGCGCCGCCTACTCGGTCAACCGCGGCCTCTGGGGGGTGACGATCGGCGGCCGCGAGACGCTCGACAGCGTCGAGCCGATCCCCGATTCGGCGTGGGTGCTGACGCGCGGCGCCTTCGACGCGGCCGGAGCGCGCCCGGAGCGCCGCCTGCGCCTGGGCTTCGAGCGCGGCGTGCCGGTGACGGTCGACGGCGAGGCGCTGGCGCCGGTGGCGTTGATCGAGCGCCTCGAGCAGGCGGCGGCCGCTTACGGCATCGGCCGCGGCATCCACCTCGGCGAGACGATCCTCGGCATCAAGGGGCGGGTGGCGTTCGAGGCGCCGGCGGCCGAGGTGCTGCTGACCGCCCATCGCGAGCTCGAGAAGCTCACCCTGACCGGGCGGCAGCAGCGGGTCAAGGAGACGGTGGCCGCGGTCTATGGCGACCTGGTGCACGAGGGGCAGCACCTCGAGCCGGTCTGCCGCGACATCGAGGCGCTGCTGCTGTCGTCGCAGGCGCGGGTGACCGGCGAGGTGCGGCTGCTGCTGCGGACCGGGCAGCTCTTCGTCGAGGGCGTGTCGTCGCCGGCCTCGCTGCTCGCCGCCTCGCGCGGCGTCTACGGCGAGGCGGCGGGCGAGTGGAGCGCGGCCGACGCGCGCGGCTTCTCGCGGCTGGCCGCGCTGCCGTCGATGCTGTGGGCGCGGATGGCCGGGCCTGGCGCGGAGCCGGAGGAGCTGCCCGCGGCGACGGCGTCGCCCGCGCCGGGGGAGAAGGCGGCGGTATGAAGACCGTGCTGCTCGACAAGATCGCCTCGGTCACTCGCAACTGCCAGCTCAAGCGCGAGGTGCGGGTGAGCGAGCAGATCCCTTGCGAGGAGGGGGTGGTGGTGGCGGTGCGGGTGCGCGGCGACAAGACGACCTACAACCAGCTCGAGCTGCCGAGCGGGCGGATGGCCCAGGTCAAGCGCGGCGACGTCATCGCCGGCGCGCTCGGGCACCGCAGCGCGCTGTTCGGCTACTCGGGCCACCTGCCGCGGCGGCTGGCGCCCGGCGACACCATCAATCTGCTCAACCTCGGCGGCGTCCTCGGGATCTGCGACTCGGTGAATCCCGACCTCGGGCCGCCGTTCGAGTGCGAGGTGCTGGGGGCCGTGCTCCATTTCCCGTACCTGGGGGAGCGCATCGGCGTCGCGGCGCGCATCGGCGGCGCGGAGGGGATGAGCAACCCGGCGCTCGACCCGGCGGCGCCGCTCGCGACCGGGCAGCCGCCGGTGCCGGTGGTGGCGCTGGTGGGCTCCTGCATGAGCTCCGGCAAGACCGCCGCGGCCTGCGCGCTGGTGCGCCACTTCAGCCACGGCGGCTTGACGGTCGACGCCCTCAAGGCCACCGGCGTCTCGCTGCGCCGCGACCTGCTGGCGATGGAGGACGCGGGCGCGCGCAGCACCGCGCTGTTCACCGACCTGGGGGTGGTGGCGACGACGCCGGCGAACGCGCCCGGAGTGACGCGCACGCTGATCACGCGCCTCGCCGCGGGGCGGCCGGACGTGATCGTGGCCGAGCTCGGCGACGGCTTGCTCGGCGCCTACGGGGTGGCGGCGATCCTCGCCGACCGCGAGATCCGCGCCGCCTTCTCGGCGGTGGTGCTGGCGGCCAACGACCCGGTCGCGGCGTGGGGCGGGGTGCGGCTGCTGGCCGACGAATTCGGCATCCGGCCGGCGGCGGTGACCGGTCCGGCGACCGACAACCTGGCGGGCACGCGCGTCATCGAGGAGTCGCTGCGGGTGCCGGCCGCCAATGCCCGCACCGACGGCGAACGGCTGGCGGCGCTGGTGCTGGCGGCGCTGGGCATGCCGGGGGCCCTTCATGCGGATGCTGCGGGTGCCGCGAATGCCGCGGATGCCGGGGAGACCGCGGAGGGCGCCGCGGACACCTCGGACGCTGCGGGCGCGGCAGCCGCGAGCCCGCCCGCGGCGGCGGTGCGGCGTTGAGCGGCGTGGAGCCGGACGCCGCCGCGGCGCGGAACGGTGCTTCCGGGCCGGTGCCGGTGCTGGTGGTGGGCGGCAGCGGCTACGTGGCGGGCGAGGCGCTACGGCTGCTGGCCGGGCATCCGCGGCTGCTGGTGGCCGGCGTCGTCTCGGAGAGCCAGGCGGGACAACCGGTCGCGGCGGCGTTCCCGCACCTGGCCAGCGCCTATCCGGACGTGCGCTTCCATGCGGTCGAGGAGCTGCCGCGGCTGATCGACCTGGCCGCCGAGGTGGCCGCGGAGGGCGCGGCGCTGTGCGCGGCGCCGCACGGCGCGGCGGCGAAGCTCGTCGACCTGCTGCTGGCGTCGGCCGAGCGGGCCGGCGCGCGGCTGCGCGTGGTCGACCTGTCGGCCGACTTCCGCTTCGCCGCCGCGGCCGACTACGAGAACGTCTATGGCCATGCCCACGGGGCTCCGGACCGGCTGGCGGGGTTCCGCTGCGCGCTGCCCGAGCATGCCGACCTGGCATTCGGCACGGCCGCCGCCACCGCCGCCGATGCCCCGCCGCCGCTCGCGGCGCCTTGGCACATCGCCCATCCCGGGTGCTTCCCGACGGCGGTGCTGCTCGCGGCGGTGCCGCTGCTGCGGCTGGGCTGGATCGAGCCGAGCCTGCAGGTGGTGGCGGTGACCGGCTCGACCGGCGCCGGCCGCACGCCGTCGCCCACGACCCATCACCCGGCGCGCCGGAGCAACCTCTTCGCCTACAGTCCGCTGGCCCACCGCCATGAGCCGGAGATGCGAGGGCTGGCGGCGGCGGCGGTGGGAGCGCCGGTGGCGATCCATTTCGTGCCGCAGGCCGGACCGTTCGCGCGCGGCATCTATGCGACCGTGCAGGCGCGCCTGCTGCGGCCGGCGCGGGCAGGGCACGACGCAGACCAGGCCGCCGCCGTGCGAGCCGATCTCGAGCGCTTCTACGCCGCGGCGCCGTTCGTCGACGTGCTCGCCGAGCCGCCGCGGCTGCAGGACGTCGTGGGGAGCAACCGCTGCCACCTCGGCGTCGCCGTGGCCGGCGACCGCCTGGTGGCGTTCTCCGCCATCGACAACCTGACCAAGGGCGCCGCCGGCGGCGGCATCCAATGGCTCAACCGCCTGCTCGGCTTCCCGGAGACCGCCGGCCTCACGCAGCCCGGGATCGGGTGGCTCTGAAGGCGCGGGACGAGCTGTGAACAAGGTCCGCGCATCGACGGCGCGGCCAAACGACAGGAGATCTGGTTGCCCATGGTGACGACGGTTCCGGCGACGACGCCGATCCCCGACCTCGCGGCGGCGCGCGACGAGGCGCGCTTCCTGCTGCCGGCCTACGTGCAGACGGCGATCGAGCCGGTCTCCGGGCGCGGCGTCATGCTGCGCACGCGCGACGGCCGCGAGCTGTTGGACTTCTACGGCGGCCACGCGGTCGCCTTGCTGGGCTACGCCCATCCGCGGCTGGTCGCGGCGCTCGCCCGCCAGGCGGAGGAGCTGTTCTTCCAGAGCAACGTCGTGCCGCTCGCGGTGCGGGCCCGCGCCGCCCGGCGGCTGGTGGAGTTCGGCCCCGCCGGGCTGAGCCATGCCTTCCTGGTGAACAGCGGCGCCGAGGCGAACGAGAACGCCCTGCGCCTGGCGCTGCGCCGGACCGGCCGCGGCCACGTGGTGGCGTTGACCGGGGCGTTCCACGGCCGCACCGCGGCGGCGGCGGCGGTGACCCACGGCGCCGGCAACGCGGCGCCGAGCTGGTACGGGTTCCCGCGCGCCCCCTTCGACGTCACCTTCGTGCCCCGCGGCGACCTCGGGGCGCTGGCGGCGGCGCTCGCGGGGACGCCGACCGCCGCGCTCATCCTCGAGCCGGTGCAGGGCATGGCGGGCGCGGTGGCGCTGGGCGGCGACTACCTGGCGGCGGCGCGCGAGCTGACCCGCCATGCCGGCGCGCTGCTGATCTTCGACGAGGTGCAGTGCGGCATGGGCCGCACCGGCCAGCCGTTCGCCGCCCAGACCTGGGGCGTGACGCCGGATCTCCTCACCACCGCCAAGGGGCTGGCGGGAGGCTTCCCGGCGGGCGCGGTGCTGGCGACTCCCGAGATCGCGGCGGGGGTGCGCCGCGGCGACCTCGGCAGCACGTTCGGCGGCGGGCCGATGGCCTGCGCGCTGATCGAGGAGGTCATCGCCACGATCGTCGACGAAGGTCTGCTGGAGCGGGTGCGGGCGCTGTCGCGGCGCATCCGCGAGACCTGCCAGGTGGGCCCGGTGGAGGCGATCCAGGGCGAGGGCTACCTGCTCGGCCTGCGCACCAGCCGGCCGGCGATCGAGATCCAGGGCGAGCTCCTGGAGCGCGGCATCCTGGCCGGCACGAGCGCCGATCCGCGGGTGGTGCGGCTGCTGCCGCCGCTGGTGCTCGAGCCCGAGCACGTCGCGGCGCTGGCGGCGGCGCTGCAGGAGATCCGGCCGTGAAGCGGCTGCTGTCGCTCGCCGAGCTGCGGCCCGCCGCGGTGGCCGAGCTGGTGGCGTCGGCGCGGCGCCTCGAGCAGCGGCCGCAGCCGCGGGCGCTCGCCGGCAAGGTGCTCGGGCTGCTGTTCTTCAACCCGTCGCTGCGCACTCTCGCCTCCTTCCAGGCCGGGATGTCCCGGCTCGGCGGCAGCTCCTTCGTGATCTCGCCCGGCCAGGGCAGCTGGGCGCTCGAGACCCGTCCGGGGGTGGTGATGGACGGCGCCGCCGCCGAGCACGTGCGCGAGGCGATCCCGGTGCTGGCCGGCTACGCCGACGCGCTCGGCATCCGTGCCTTCGCCGGCGGCCAGGACCTGGCGGCCGACCTCGCCGATGCCGCGTTCCAGGCCATGGCGGCGGTCTGCCCGGTGCCGCTGATCAATCTCGAATCGGCGATCGACCACCCCTGCCAGGCGCTGGGCGATTGGAAGACGCTCGACGAGCTGGGCGTGCCGGCCTCCGGCGGCCGCTTCGTGCTCAGCTGGGCCTGGCACCCGAAGGCGCTGCCGCTCGCCGTGCCGGCCGCGGTGGCGCACATGGCCGCCATGCGGGGCATGCAGCTGACCGTGCTGCGTCCGGAGGGCTTCGAGCTGCCGCCGGAGGTGATGGAGCGGGCACGGCTGGCGGCCGCCCTGGCCGGCGGCACGGTGCGCGAGACCGCCGACCGGCAGGAAGCGCTGGCCGGCGCCCAGGTCCTCTATGCCAAGTCCTGGGGCTCGCCGCGCCGCTACGGCGACCCGGCCGCCGAAGCCGAGCTGCGCGCCGGCCTCCGGGACTGGTGTGTCGACGAGACCTGGTTCGCCGCCGCCGACCCGGCCTGCCGCTTCATGCACTGCCTGCCGGTGCGGCGCGGCGTCGTGGTGCGCGACGAGGTGCTCGACGGGCCGCGCAGCGTCGTGGTGCGCCAGGCCCACAACCGCATGTGGGCGCAGATGGCGGTGCTCCACCGGCTGCTCGCGGTCCGCGGCGCCGAGGGAGCCGGCGACGGCGACGACGGCGCCACCGGCTACGCGGGCGAGAGCTTCTACGACGACTACGACGGCGACAGCGGCGACATCGGCGCCCCGGCCGGCGCCGGCACCGCCGGAGTCGCCGGCGAGGACCGCGGCCTTGCTGCAATAGGCGCGATGGGCGCGATGGCCACGATGGGCGGGATGGCCACGATGGGCGCGATGGCCACGATGCCGGCGACGCCGGCGCGGCTCGCGGCGCCGCCGCGGGAGCCGGAGGGTCGCGCATGAAGGACGTCGGGCAGCAGAGCGCCGCGGTGGCGGCCCTGCGGCAGGCGGTGCCGTACATCCGCCTGTTCAAGGGCAAGACCTTCGTGGTCAAGGTCGGCGGCGTGGCGCTCGGGAGCGACCCCGGGGGCCGCCCGTCCCCCGCCGAGGCCGCGCCGCCTGCGATGGTGGCGGTCCTCGAGCAGGTCCACGTCCTCCACCAGGTCGGTATCCGCGTCGTGCTGGTGCATGGCGGCGGACCGCAGTCGACGGCGCTGTCCCGCGCCCTGGGCGCCGAGCCGCGCTTCGTCGCCGGCCGCCGGATCACCGACGACGCGGCGCTCGAGGTCGCCACCCTGGTGCTGAACGGCGCCGTCAACACCCGGCTGCTGGCGGCCTGCCGCGCCGTCGGTCTGCCCGCCGTCGGCCTCTCCGGAGTGGCGGCCGGGCTGGTCCTCGCACGCCGCCGCGGGCCGGTGACGGTGACGGCGGCGGGCAGCGGCGGCGCGGGCGCCTCCGACGGTGGCATGGTGGTCGACTACGGCCACGTCGGCGACATCGAGGGCGTCGATCCGGCGGTGCTCGAGACGCTGCTCGCGGCGGGCATGGTGCCGGTGGTGAGCCCGCTCTCGGCCGACGAGCGCGGCGCGCTGCTCAACGTCAACGCCGACACCGCCGCGGCCGCCCTGGCGGTGGCGCTGCGGGCCGAGAAGCTGCTGCTGCTGACCGGCGCGCCCGGCATCCTCGAGCGCCCCGGCGACCCGAGCTCGCTGGTCTCGCTCACCGACCTCGCGGGCCTGGCCCGTCTGCGCGAGCGCGGCTGTCTCGAGGACGGCATGCTGCCCAAGGCGAGCAGCATCGAGGCGGCGCTGCGCGGCGGCGTGCGGCGGGTGCACATCGTCGGCGCCGCCGTGACCGACGGCCTGCTCGCCGAGGTCTTCACCAATGAAGGCGCCGGGACGCTGGTCGTCGCGGACGCGGCGGCAGCGGCGCCGGGGAGCGAGCCATGATGCTGCCGGAGCGCGAGGTCCTGGCGCTGCACCAGGCCATCACGGCCATCCGCTCGGTGTCGGGCGAGGAGGGCGAGCTCGCGGGCTTCCTCGAGCAGTGGTGGCGGCGGCGCGGGGTCGTGCCGCTGCGGCTCGGCAACAGCTTGCTGCTGCTGTCGCCGCAGCCGGCGGCGGCGTCGCCGCTGCCGGTGCTGCTGCTCGACACCCATGTCGACACGGTGCCGCCGGCCCCGGGCTGGACCCGCGACCCCTGGGACTCGCGGCCTGCCGGCGGCAAGGTCCATGGTCTCGGCGCCAACGACGCCAAGGCGGCGGTGGCCGGGATGGTCGCCGCGTTCGCCGCTTTTGCCGAGGTGGAGCTGCCGTTCACCCTGGCGCTGGCCCTGGTCGAGGGCGAGGAGACCCGCGGCACCGGCACCGTGGCCGTGCTGGAGGAGCTGGCGCGCCAGGGCCGGCGGCCGGTGGCGGCGGTGATCGGCGAGCCGACCGGGCTCGACCTGGCGGTGGCGCAGAAGGGCCTGCTGGTGCTCGAGCTGGTGGCGCGCGGCGAGGCCTGCCACGCCGCCCACGCGCAGGCGCTCGGCGCCGCCAACGCCGCGCGCCGCCTGGCCCGCGACCTGGTGGCCCTCGAGGCGGTGGACCTGGGGCCACCGCACGAGCGCCTGGGGCCGGTGACCGTCGAGCCCACGCAGCTGCGGGCCGGCACGGCGCGCAACGTCATCCCGGGCGAGGCCACCGCGGTGCTCGACGTGCGCACCACTCCGGCGTTGGCGCCGGCGGAGGTGGTGCAACGCATCCGCCGCGCGGTCAGCGGCGAGGTGCGCGTGCTGTCGGACCGGCTGGTGCCGTGCGAGACGCCGGCCGGCGCGGCGGTGGTCGAGGCCGCCCGGCGGGTGCGTCCCGAGGCGCGGCTGTACGGCTCGGCCACGCTCTCCGACATGGTCTTCATGGCAGGAATCCCGGCGGTCAAGTGCGGCCCCGGCAGCAGCGAGCGCTCGCACACCGCCGACGAGTTCGTCTGGGAGAGCGAGGTGATCGCCGGCGCGCGCTTCTACTCCCGCCTGGTCGGCAGCTTCGCCGAGCTGCAGGCGGCAGGGCAGTCGGCGGACGATTCAGGCACCGCCGGCGCGATGCCGGCGGCGGCGGCGATCCGGCGATGAGCCGGCTGTGGGAGAAGCCGGGCGGCGCGCCGCTCGACGAGCGGGTGCTGCGCTACACCGCCGGCGAGGACCACCGCCTCGACGCCCGCCTGGTGCCGTACGACGTGCGGGCTTCGATCGCCCATGCCGAGATGCTCGGCGAGACCGGCCTGCTGGCGGCCGCCGACGTCGCGGCGATCCGCGACGGGCTGGCCGCGCTCGCCGCCGCCCATGCCGCCGGCGACTGGCAGATCGAGCTCGGCGACGAGGACGTCCACACCGCGCTCGAGCGCCGCCTCACCGCGGCGATCGGCGAAGCGGGGGCGCGCCTCCATCTCGGCCGCTCGCGCAACGACCAGGTGCTGGCGGCGCTGCGCCTCTACCTGCGCGACGAGGTGACCGCGCTCGCGCAGGGCGCGCGCGCCGCCGCCGCCGCGCTCGACGAGCTGGCGGCGCGCGAGGCGGCGACGCCGCTCACCGGCTACACCCACCACCAGCCCGCGATGCCCAGCTCGGTGCCGCTCTGGGCCGGGGGCTTCGCCGCCGAGCTGCGCGACGACGCGCTCGGCCTCGGCGCCTGCCTGCGGCGCATCGACCAGAACCCGCTCGGCTCGGCGGCCGGCTACGGGGTGCCGCTGCTGCCCATCGACCGCGAGTCCACCCGCCGCCGCCTCGGCTTCGCCTCCGTGCACGAGCCGGTGACGGCGGTGCAGCTGTCGCGCGGCAAGGCCGAGGCGCAGGTGCTGTTCGAGATCGCCCTGACCCTGCAGGACCTCGGACGGCTCGCGGCGGACCTGGTGCTGTGGAGCAGCAGCGAGCTCGGCTTCGTCTCCCTGCCCGAGGCGATGACCACCGGCTCCTCGATCATGCCGCAGAAGCGCAACCCCGACGTCTTCGAGCTGGTGCGCGGCCGCTCCGCCACGGCCCAGGCTTGCCTGCTCGAGGCGCTGGCGATCACCGCCAAGCTCCCCTCGGGCTACCATCGCGATCTGCAGCTGCTCAAGGCGCCGCTCTTCCGCGGCCTCGACCTGGCGCGCGACACGCTGGAGATCATGGCCGCCGCCCTCGCCGGCGTGCGCTTCCGCGCCGACCGCATCCACCTGGCGCCCGAGCTCCGCGCCACCGAGGAGGCCTACCGGCTGGTGCTCGAGCAGGGCCTGCCGTTCCGCGAGGCCTACCGCCGGGTGGCGGCGCGCTACCGGGAGTGACGAGCGGCATGGAGCGGCGAGGCGGCTGCGGGGAGGCAAGGAGCGGCGAGGCGGGAGCGAGAAAACGCCGGCCGCGGCGCGCGTGGTTCCCGGCGAGCGGGGTTGCCCACGGCGACGCGGCCGGCGGGAGGCGGCCTGCGGTGGGGCGGGGCTACGACACGGCCCCGATCTCGACAACGGCGTCCGTCTTGTCGGCCGGCGCCTTGGAGCCGTTCACGCCCTGCCGCGATTCCTCGACCCGGATCGGGCAGTCGGCGGTGGCGCGGAAGGCGGTGGCCCACAGCACCTTCGTGCCCACCGCGCAGGTCAGCTCCTGATCCCCGTCCTGGAGCCGGATCGTCCTGGTGGCCGGGTCATAGCTCAGGCCGGGCACCGCCACGCGCTCGGATTGGACCAGCTCCTCCACGTCGGTACGCTCGACGTAATCGACGACGACCCAGGCGCGATGGCTGGCGGCATCGGCGGCGAACGAGGTGCGGACCACCGACGCGGTGGGCGGCAGGTCGCGGTTGATCGTCAACGTCTTGGCATGAGCGGTCAGGGCGGCGGCCAGCGATAGCAGCAACGCAAGGCTGAAAGAGCGGGCGAGTCTCATGGTCGGTTTCCTTTCCAGCGCTCCGAGCGGGGAACGCTCCCCGGCCCGGCGCGTTCGGCAGCGAGGATCGTTCCCCGCTGGCGATGAGACTCGCGGCGCCGCATGGTTATTCCGCTGGGCGATTCCCGGTAGTGGGTCAGTTTCCCGCGGAGTCCCTTTGGGCGAGGGGCCCAAGTCCTCCGCCCCCGCAGTCTCGGCCCCTCGCCCAAAGGGACTCCGAGGGAAATTGACCCACTACCCGATCGCCGGCAAGAGCTCCGCTCGAAGCTGGTGAAGCGCTGGAGGTGCGGCTGAGGGCGGCCGCGGGTAGACTGCGGCCGGCCGGCGGCACCGGCCGAGGAGGGAGCGGAGTTGCGGATCGTGGTGGCGTTGGGCGGCAACGCGTTGCTGCGGCGGGGCGAGGCGCTGACGGCGGAGAACCAGCGGCGCAACGTGCGGGTCGCGGCGGAGGCGCTGGCGCCGCTGGGGCGCGAGCACCAGCTGATCATCTCGCATGGCAACGGGCCGCAGGTGGGGCTGCTGGCGCTGCAGGGCGCCTCCTACGACCGGCTGGCGGAGTACCCTCTCGACGTGCTGGGGGCCCAGACCGAGGGCATGATCGGTTACCTGATCGAGCAGGAGCTGGGCAACCTGCTGCCTTTCGAGCAGCCCTTCGCCACGGTGCTGTCGATGGTCGAGGTGGACCCCGACGACCCGGCGTTCCAGCAGCCCTCGAAGCCCATCGGCCCGCTGTATGACGAGGAGGAGGCGCGGCGGCTGGCGCAGGAGAAAGGCTGGACGATGGCGCGCGACGGCGACAAGTTCCGGCGGGCGGTGGCGTCGCCGATGCCGCGGCGGATCTTCCAGATCCGGCCGGTCAAGTGGCTGCTCGAGCATGGCTGCATCGTGATCTGCGCCGGCGGCGGCGGCATCCCGACCATGTACGGGCCCGACAAGAAGCTGCACGGCGCCGAGGCGGTGGTCGACAAGGACCGCGCCAGCGCCCTGCTGGCGCGAGAGCTGGATGCCGATCTCCTCGTCATGGCGACCGACGCCGACGCGGTCTATCTCGACTGGGGGAAGCCCGGCCAGCGGGCGATCCGGCGGGCGGCGCCGGCGGCGCTCGCCGCGTACCCGTTCGCCGCCGGCTCGATGGGACCGAAGGTCGAGGCCGCGGTCGATTTTGCCAGCCGCACCGGCCGCACCGCCGCCATCGGCACCCTGAGCGCCCTGGTGGCGATCGTCCGCGGCGAGGCCGGGACGCAGGTGAGCGCGGCGGCCGAGGGCATCGAGCTCTATCCGCCGTGAGCGGCCGGCCGGGTGTCGGTAAGGAAATTGACCCACTACCCGGGTTTCGGCGCTGCTAGAGTCCCCGCCGATGGAGGAGATGACGCAGCCCGAGATCGCCGAGCGTGGGGCGGTGCGCGGCACGGTGGCGGCCGGCGGCAAGCGGCTGGAGTACGAGTGGCTCGGGCCGGGTCCGGCGGCGGCCCCGACGCTGGTCTTCCTCCACGACGGCCAGGGGTGCGTCGACACCTGGCGAGACTTCCCCGCGGCGCTGGCGGCGGCGACAGGATGCGGCGCGCTGGTCTACAGCCGGGCCGGGTACGGCGGCTCGGAAGGATTGCCCGGGCCCTGGCCGGTGAGCTTCATGCACGACGAGGCGCTGGCCGCGCTGCCGCAGGTCGTCGCGGCGCTCGGCGTGCGCGACGGCTTCCTGGTAGGGCACAGCGACGGCGCCTCGATCTCCCTGATCTACGCTGCGACCTCCGGCGTCGCCGGCGCGGGCGCCGCGGGCGGCTGGTTGCGCGGCATGGCGCTCGAGGCGCCGCACGTCTTCGTCGAGCCGGTCTGCCTGGAAAGCATCGCCAAGCTGCCGGCGCTCTACCGCCAGCCCGATCTCTGGCGGCGCATGGTTCGCCATCACGGCGCCAACGCCCAGGGCTGCTCGGAGAGCTGGGTGGAGGTCTGGCTGCGGCCGGAGTTCCGGCCGTGGAGCATCGCGGACCTGCTGCCACGGGTCAGCTGCCCGGTGCTGGCGATCCAGGGCGACCAGGATCCCTACGGCACGCTGGACCAGCTGCGAGCAGTGGCGGCGGGATGCGCCGGAGCGACCGAGACCCTGGTGCTGCCAAGCTGCGGTCACACCCCTCACCGCCAGCAGCGCGAGGCGACGCTGGCGGCGATGAGCAGCTTCCTGCGCCGGCTGCTGTGACGAGGGCGGAGGCGTAGCGCCAGGCCTACAATTCCGCGGCGAACGAGAGGGGGCTGGCCTGGCTCGGGCGAGCCAAGGGCGACCGGGTCTCGTGACGGTTCAGTACAGGCAGGCGTCGAGGATGCTCAGCACTTCGTTCAGGACGGTCACGGAGAGCTGCTGGATCAACCTGGCCCGCCGCGCTCGGAAGTCGATCGCCTTGACCTGCTCGACCATGACGAAGCCGGTGACCTTGCCTCCTCCGGGCAGTGCGACATGGAAGGGAATGTCTCGCTCGCGGCTGGTGATCGGGCAGACGATCGCCAGGCCGGTGCGCTGGTTGAACAGATCGTTGCTGATCACCAGTGCCGGGCGTCGCCCCTTCTGCTCGTGTCCTGACTGGGGATCGAAGGTCAAGGCGATCAGATCGCCCTTCGCCGGGACATAGGCGGCCATTTCACTTACCAGTTACCAGGCTTCGCGGCCCAGGGGAGCGCCCCAGCCTTCTTCGGACGGCTCGTAGCCCTCGGGCATTCGCGCGACGAGGTCCTCGAGCCGGTGCCTGCCACGGACTCGGTCCGAAGGTGTGACGACGATCCGGCCTTCCCGGACGACCACCTCCACCTCGTCGCCGACGGCGATGTTGGCCTCCCTCAGGACCTGCAGGGGAAAGCGAAGTCCCTGACTGTTGCCCCACTTCTGGACTTTGGTCAGCATGATGAGTCCTCTCTCCGGTCTCCTGGTCGCTCGATCTCTCTCGCGAGATCCTCGAGGACCTGATGCGGTCAGTATATACATGGCTAGCCGGACGGACAAGCTCGTCTGCTGGGGTCTCGCGTCGGGGCGCGCGGTGATGGCGCGACTTCGGCTACGATGCCGCTGCACGACGAGACAGCGGCCATGGGACCCGATCCAAGCTCCAGCGCCGGCGCCGCCGCGGCGGAGGTTTCCCCGGAGGCCGCCGGCGCCGCCTCGCCCGCGCCGGTGGTCCACGACACCGCGGTGGTCGGCGGCGGTCCGGCCGGGCTCACCGCGGGGCTGCATCTTGCCTGGCACGGCCGGAAGGTGGTCGTCATCGACCGCACGACGGGGCCGCTCTACTTCACCCTCGAGCTGCTGCACAACGTGCCCGGGATGCCGGCGGCATCGGGCGCCGAGATCCAGAAGCGGCTGCGCGCCCAGGCCCGGGAACTGGGGGCCGAGCTGGTGCGCGGCGACGTCGTGCGGGCCGCGGGCGCCGACGGGGACTTCCGGCTGGCCGGCGCGGGCGGCGAGCAGTGGCGGGCGCGGACGCTGCTGCTGGCGACCGGGGTGGCGCGCTACCATCCGACGGTCGACGGCGACTTCACGCCGTGCCTGGCATACGCGGGCAAGGGGACGATGTTCTACTGTCCCGACTGCGAGGCGCCGGAGGTGACCGGCAAGGACACCCTGGTCATCGCCGTCGGCACCGCCGCGGCCGGGGCGGCGCTGGCGCTCGGCCTCACTCCCTACACGCGGCGCCTGCGGCTGCTGCTGACCGGCGACACGGCCCTCGGCGACGAGCGGGCGGCCCAGCTCGCGGCGGCCGGCATCCCGGTGCTGACCGGCGCCATCCACCGCCTGCTCGGCGGCAAGCGCGATCTCCACGGCCTCGAGCTGGCGAGCGGCGAGGTGCTCGAGGCGGAGGCCTTCTTCGTCTCCAGCCCCTCGCCGGGCCGCACCGACCTGGCGCGGCAGCTCGGGGTGGAGATGAGCGCCGGCGGCGACCACGCGGTGCCGCGCTCGCAGCGCGGCGACACCAACGTCCCCGGCGTCTGGATCGCCGGCGACCTGCGGCCGACCACGCAGCAGGTGGCCATCGCCATGGGCACCGGCAGCATCGCGGCGGTGATGATCGACCAGCACCTGCGGCGGCAGCAGGTGCGAGCCGTGCTGGCGGCCGACCCTGCGACGGCGAGCCGTACGGGTGGGGCAGGCCAGCACGCGCCAAGCGGGCGCTTAGGAGCAGAGTGAAGATGATGGAGCAGACATGAGCGACGACCGGTACCCGCTTCCTTATTCATTTCAGCCGTCCGAGCAGTTTACTGACGAATTCAACGCGGCGGCGTTGTTCAGCGCGAACCTGGCGAAGATGCATCACCAACAGAGCTCCTCGCTGACCATCAGGGTCTGGTCGTTCGCACTTACCGGTTTCTTCCTTGGCTCCAACTTCCTGTCCAGCAAGAGGCTAGCGGTGGCCGTTGCTTCGCTGGTGATCGCCGAGACGATCCTCTTCCTTATCTTGATTCGTGAGATAGACTGGCAGCGCATGTTCTGGCGATATCGTGATCGCGCCCGCGCCTGCGAGGCATACCTGCTCGGCACGATTGATCGAGACACTTGCAGGCGAGAGTATATGGAGGCTAGGGATCGCACGCGAGCTGAGCTCGCACGGCTTGCGTTCGATCCGATGCGGCTGTTGACCAACTCCACCGACTTCATAGAGGTATACCTGATGATAGGTCTCGTGTGTGTCTTCGCGGCGAACCTGATCTGGACTGCCTAGTGAGTATCGCCCGATGGAGGATGCCATAGTGAGCGAGGGTATGGTAAACGCTGTCGTCTTCGATCTCTACGGCACTCTGGTCGACATCGCAACTGATGAACAGAGCCCGGAGTTCTGGGAGCAGTTTTCGCGCGACCTGAGGCGCCAGGGCATCGATGCTGAAGCGACTTCGCTGCGCTTGCTATATACGCGGCTATGCGAAGAGGCGGTCGAGCGAGTGGGCGGTGAGGGGTTCATCCTTGAAGGCGTCTTCGAGCGCCTCCTCGGCGCCCTCGTACGGAAGCCCACAGAGTATGGCGTCACACAGCTGGCTGAGCGCTTCCGTTCTCTGTCCATCAAGTCGCTTACGATTCGCCCATATTCCAAGCCCTTGTTGGCGACGCTGATTCAGTCGAGATGTAAGACTGCACTGGCTTCGAATACGGAGGCAATCTTCACACGCTTCGATCTGCGACAATGTGGGCTTGACAGCTACTTTGACGCAATTGTCTTATCCTCGGATGTTGGCATGAGGAAACCTGATCCGCGGCTCTTCCATCTGGTCTTGAGCCGGCTCGAGGTAAGCGAGGATCGTGCAGTCTTCATCGGCGACACATTCGAAGATGACATCCTTGGTGCCCAGCAAGCGGGACTGCGCTCGCTGTTCGTCAATCCGCGAGGCGCTACTTTCGGCTCGCGGCAGCTGCTCGCATCGCCGCGGGTAATTGGCGTTCTACCGAGCCTTGCTTCCATCGAGCAAGGTCTCCAGGACCTTGGCTGGAGGCAGCCGAACCACTCGGAAGTGGTAGCCGTCTCGAACCGGGAGTAGTTCTGTTCTCGGCGTCACCGGTGGACGGGGTCGATCCAGCGCACCTCCTCGGGCTTCTCGGCCGGCTCGATGTCGAGGTTCACCACGACTGCCTCGTTGTCGCTCCGCACCAGGACGCATTCCAGCGGCTCGTCGGGAGAGGCATTGATCTCCTGGTGCGGGACGTACGGCGGCACGAAGATGAAATCGCCGGGCCCCGCCTCGGCGACGTATTCGAGCCGTTCGCCCCAGCGCATCCGGGCGCGGCCCTTCAGCACGTAGATGACGCTCTCGAGCGCGCCATGATGATGCGCGCCGGTCTTGGCGTTGGGGAAGATCTTGACGGTCCCCGCCCAGATCTTCTGCGCACCGGCGCGGGCGAAGTCGATCGCCGCGGCGCGGTTCATCCCGGGCGTTTGCGGCGTGTTGGGGTCGAGCGAGTCGCCCGGGATGACCTTCACCCCGTGCTCCTTCCAGTCGATCGCGCCTTCAGCCTCGTGAACGTGGTCGTGGCTCATGGTCGCCTCCGTCCGGATTCTATCGCGGGCCAGCGCGGTCGCCCTGCAAGATGGGGCGCCGCGCCGGTGAAAGCGGCTTCAGCTCTCGCGGTAGTCGAGCAGCAGGGCGCCGACCAGGATCAGGCAGATCGGCCAGATCCAGGAGATGGCGCGGCGGGGGCCGTCGGGGAGGCGGAGCTCGAGCCAGCGCGACCAGCCGGCGGCGACGCCGAGGATGGCGATCGAGGCGTGGCTGAGCTCGACCAGCAGCTCGTTCTTCGGGTTGTTCAGGGAGTGGCTGTGGGTGAGCAGGAGGGCGCCGCCGAGGAAGCAGACGAAGGGGAAGACGAGGGCGGTGGCCGGCGAGGCGGCGCTGCCGGTCTGCACGCGGCGCTCGAAGAGGGCGAAGGCGACGATGAGCAGCACCGCGAGGCGATGCTGCAACGCCTCGGCGACCAGGAAGCCGCGCCAGAAGGGCACTGGACCGAGCGGCCAGTACTCGGCGTCGGCGAGCAGGAAGAGGAAGACGGCGAGCGCCAGGAAGGCCAGCGGCCAGTTGCGCGCCCAGCGCCAGCCGGCGCGGGCGGCGACGGCGAGGAGGCCGGCGAGCAGCACCACCAGTCCCGAGACGTTGTGATTGAACTCCGAGAGCGCGAGCTCGCCCGCGGTGCGGGGCTCGGCGAGCTGGCCCGGGACGTACGAGAGGTAGGAGCCTAAGTCGCGCCCGCCCGGGCTGGCGGCGGCTCTTAGCAGCGCCGGCGACAGGCGCTCGCTGGCCGCCGGCGGCACCAGGCGCGGCGGGCGCGGCGCCATGCGGGCCTCGATCTCGGTCAGCGAGACGAGGTCGCGGGCGGCGAGGTCGACGGCCGGCGGCTGGGAGGTGAGGGAGGCGGCGGCCAGGATGACGGTGAAGCCGATGCCCACCTCGGCCTCGGCGAAGCGCCGCAGGCCGGCCAGCCCCGAGGTGTCGCCCGCCTCGGCGCGGCGGACGACGTAGTAGTTGAGGGCGCCGAGGCCGAGCAGCAGCGCGAGCAGGACCGCCTTGGCGCTGACCATGGCGCCGTAGGCGGTGCCCAGGATGGCGGCGGGGCTGCCGACGTAGATCGCCGCCAGGCCGATGCCGGCGGCGAGCAGCACGGCGACGCTGCCCTGGGCGAGGCGCGAGAAGCGGGAGGCCACGGTGCGCGCCGCGGCGGTGTCCGGCGCCCGGCCGAGGGCGAGCAGGAGATAGGGCAGACCGCCGATCCAGCAGGCGATCGCCGCCAGGTGCAGGGAGGTGAGCGTCACCAGCAACGCCCGGCCTTCGAGGCGTGCCGCGGCGTGGCTGGTCGCCACGGCGGCGGCGAGAAGGCCGAGCGAGAGAAGCAGGGCGGCGGCGAGCGCCGAACGCCCGCCGGCGCCGCGGTCCGGGCGTGCCGTCCAGGAGGCCAGCGCGGCGACGGCCAGGGCCAGCGCGGTGGCGATCGCGCCGGCGACGAAGAAGTTGGCGCCGGCGACCGCCGCGAGGCTGAGGTCGGCAGTGCCCATCAGGATCGCGGTGTCCGCGGCCAGGTAGCCGGCCTGCGCCAGGGCGAGCGCGAGCGCGCTGGCGACCAGCAGCCGGCGGCAGGCGCGCACGGCAGCGGCGCCCGCATCGGCGCGGGCGATGAAGAGGTCGAACACCAGGCCGCCGATGACCATCGACTGCAGCGCGAGGGTCAGGCCGCGCAGCACGACGGAGAGGAAGCCGAAGACGTCGAGCAGCTGGATCATCGCGGGGAATCGACGAGGGTTGGAGGGAGGCGGCGGGCGCGGAGGGCGCCGCGGCCGCCGGGTCACTTCACCCGGAAGGGGACCTCGCCGCGGGTGATGTGGCCGTCGGCGGCGAGCACCTGCCAGCGCAGCCGGTAGGCGCCGGGCGCGAGGCCCGCGGCCGTCGCGGTCAACAGCGCCGGCCCGGGCTGCTTGCCGAGGGTCAGCGTGCGCTCCTGCTTGTCCGGCTGCACCAGGGTGACATGGGAGCGCGCGCCGTCGATGCGCGAGTTGAAGCGCAGGCGGATCTCGAGGTCCGGTCCGCTGACCGTCGAGCCGGCCGCCGGGCTGGCCTCGACCAGGATGGCATGCGCGAGCGCCGCGGGCGCGGCGGCGAGCAACAGCGCCAGGCCGAGCGCCCAGGGCGCCGCTCCGTGGAATCGACGGGTAAGCATCTGGTCCCTCCTTCGCGGCCGCCCCGCGGCAGCGGAGGCAATCCTACCGTGGATCGTCCGCCGGGAGGGGCTGCCGCGCCGTGCCGCGGTGGGCCGCGACGACCAACCCTTCACCGATCGCGTACGGGCGCGCCGGGCCGAGGGCATGGGCCTCGCCGGTCGCCACGTCGATGCGCAGCAAGCGCGCGCCGTCGCTGAACAGCGGCGCGCTCCCGGCTGCCGTGACTGACCAGGGCGGCAGCAGCCGCAGGCGATCGGACCCGAGGGAGCGGGTGCCGCCCTGGGTCAGATCGAGGACCTTCCAGGAAGTCCGAGGTCCGAGGCCCCGGTCGCGCAGGATCTCCCAGGCAAGCAGGCGGTGGGCGTCGGTCTGGACGATCCAGCTGTAGGTGTCTTCCTCCGGGATCCAGCGACGGCGGCGAGGTCGTGGGTGGCGATCAACACCGTGGTGCCGCGGTCGGCGAGCTCGCCGATCAGCTCCTCGAAGAAGGCGCGGCGGGCCACGGCGTCGAGGCCGAGCGTGGGATCGTCGAGGATGAGCAGGCGCGGCCGGGCGGCGAGGGCGAGGGCGAGCGCGACGTGCCCCTGCTGTCCTTTCGACAGGCGCCCGAACGCCAGGTCGGTCGGGACTCCGAAGCGCCGCAGGCGCCCCTCGAAGGCGCCGCCGTCCCAGTGCGGGTAGAGCGGCCGGCAGAAGCGGGCGAGCTGGCGAGCGGTGGCGCCGGGCGGCGCGTCCGGCTGCTCCGGCACCACTCCCACCTGCGCCATGAGGGAGGCGCGATGGCGCCAGGCGTCGCGCCCGAAGAGCAGGGCGCGGCCGGCCGCGGGCCGCTGCTGGCCGAGCAGGCAGCGCACCAGTGACGACTTGCCGGCGCCGTTGCGGCCCAGCAACGCATAGACGCTGCCCTCGGAGAGACTGAGCGACACGGCGTCGACCGCGGTGCGGCGGCCATAGCGCACGGTGATCGCCTCGGCGGCGAGCGGCGGCACCGCGGCGCGGGCGCCGTCGGCGGCGGCGGCGGCGTCGGTCAGGGCGAGGTCCGCGGCGAGGGCGCCGGCGGCCGCGTCCGAGCGGACCGCTGCCGTGAAGCCGGGGACGGCGCCGGCGGCGAGGGTCGAGGCGGGGGCGGAAGTCATGCTCATACAGGATCTCCGGGTGGCGCTGCCGGCCTCTCTGCCGCCCCTCTGCCCGCGGCGAAGTCGCGCCAGGCCGATTCCAGGGCGGCAGCCGCTTGCTGGGCGGTCGCGCCGAGCGTCGCGGCGAGGCTGGCGTAGCGCAGGGCCTCGGCATGCAGGCGATCGTGGAGCTGCGCGGCGCTGAGGGCAGGCGGCGCGCTGGCGACGTAGGTGCCGTCACCGCGCCGCACGGCCAGGACGCCGGCGTCGGTGAGGCGCTGGTAGGCCTTGGCGACCGTCGCCGGGTTGACCGCCAGGCCGCGGGCCAGCTCGCGGACGGAGGGCATCGAGGTGGATGGACGCAGGGCGCCGCTGGCGACCAGGTGGCGGACGTTCTCCTCGATCTGGCGCCAGATCGGGCGGGGATCGGACGGATCGATGGGAAAGGCGGCTTTCATGGCTGCGGATCGCGGTGAGACGGTGTGTCGATGGCTCCGTTGCCCAGCGCCGGCGGCGTGATCGACGCCGTTCGTGTGCATCGGTGTACTATTACTGCAGTACAGTATGCGTCGGAGGTTCGAGGTTGTCAAGCGCCACCACCGCTATGCTGATGCCGTCAGCCAGGGGCGGCTGCGGCGGGCGGTCGAGCCGGCGGACGGAGGGAGGAGGAGCCGATGGACTTCGAGGTGCACCGCGACGACGCCAGGCACCGGTACTACGCCGAGATCGACGGCCACGAGGCGCGGATCCTGTTCGCGCCGGCCGGCGACCGGACGCTCGACTTCCAGCATACCCAGGTGGCGCCGGAGCTGCGCGGCCACGGCGTCGCGGACACGCTGGTGAGGCACGCGCTCGACGACGTGCGGGCGCGGGGCGAGCGGATCATCGCCACCTGTCCGTTCGTCAAGTCCTTCCTCGACCGGCACCCGGAGTACCGGTCGCTGCTGGCGACGACCGGCCAGCAGAGCTAGGCAGCTGGCGGGCGGAGGCTCAGGCGCTCAAGATCCCGGTCAGGGCGCGCTGGAAGTTGCCGCCCAGGATGCCGGTGACGTCGGCCGGGGAGTAGCCGCGCCGCAGCAGGCCCTCGGCGATCTCGAAGACCCGGTACTCGTGGCGCAGGCCGCGCACGCCGTAGCCGGAGCGGACGCGGCGGGTGCGCGGATCGATGGCGTCGACGTCGGTGTCGCTGCCCAGGCCGACGTGCTCGACGCCGACCAGGCGCGCGGCGTGGTCGAAATGGTCGAGGATGCCGTCGAGGGTCGCCGGGCGCCTGCCCGAGACCATCATCGGCAGCACCGAGATGCCGATCACGCCGCCCTTCGCCGCCATGGCGCGGATCACCGCGTCGGACTTGCAGCGCGGATGGTGGACGAGGGCGCGGCAGTTGGAATGGGTGATCAGGACCGGCCGCGTGGAGGCCTCGAGGGCGTCGAGGCTGGTGCGCTCGCAGCAGTGCGAGATGTCGATCGCCATGCCGGCGCGGTTCATCGCCGAGACGATGGTGGCGCCGAACTGCGAGAGGCCGCCCTCGTCGGGGTCGGCGCAGCCGCTGCCGATGCGGTTGCGCTCGTTGTAGGTGAGCTGCGACACCCGCTGCCCGAGGCCGTGGAACACCGCCACGTCGTCCGGGGTCCGGAAGTGGTTCGCGTTCTGGAAGCCGAGCAGCAGGCCGATGCGATCCTCGGACTTCACCCGCTCGAGCTCGGCGGCGCCGTCGATCCGCAGCAGGGCTTCGGGATGACCGTCGATCAGCCGGTTCCAGCCGGCCATCCAGCGCAGCGCGGCGGCGTGGGCATCCGCTTCGCTGGGGTCGACCGCCGGATGGAAGACGCCGATGCCGGAGGCGCGCAGGCGCGCCAGCTCCGCCTTGCCGAAGCTCGCCGGCTGGCTCTCCCACGCGTAGAGCCGCGGCCAGTCGAGCGTCAGCAAGCTCAACATGTCGATGACCGTCGTGCGCTGGACGATCTCGGCCGCGCGGTCGGAGATGGCGATCTGGCCGGCGACCTGGAAACCGCGGAGACGGCGCGCGCCGTCGGCCGGCTCGCCGAGCAGACGCCGGAGACCGCTGCCGAGCAGCGGCGAGACGAGGGCCTGCGCACCGGCGAGCAGACCCGCTCTGAGGACTTCACGACGGTTCAACTTCGTAACTCCCAGATGGTGCAGGGAGTATAGGGCAGCGCGGGCGCGTTGGCTAGTGCCCGTTGGTTCCTTCTGGGGGGCGAGGCGACGGGGGGTTGCCGCCGGTGATGGCACCAGTCTAGTAAGATCGCAGTGCGCGGTGGGCGGGTGGGACCTCCCGGGTCCGCCGTCCGCGGCCGTTCACGATTCTGCGTTCACGGTTCAGGAGGAAGGATGATGAATCTGCCACGTTGGGCGGTCCGGCTCGCCGCGGCGTGCCTGGCCCTCGCGATCGCGGCTCCGGCGGCCGGCGCCACGACGAAGTGCACGATGAAGTTCACCCTGAAGGAGTGGTCGGTGTTCTACAAGCGGGCCGACGGCCAGGGGACGATCACCTGCGACAACGGCCAGACGGCCCCCGTCCGGATCACGGCGCGGGGCGGCGGCTTGACCGCCGGCAAGGGCGAGATCCGGGACGGCAAGGGCACGTTCTCCGAGGTCTCCGAGATGAGCGAGCTGTTCGGCACCTACGTCGCGGCCGAAGCGAGCGCCGGCGCGGTCAAGAACGCCGCCGCCTCGGTGGTGACCAAGGGCGAGATCACCCTGGGGCTGGAGGGCAAGGGCACCGGCTGGGAGCTCGGGGTCTCGTTCGGCAAGTTCATCATCACGCGGAAGTAGGACCCGGCGCCCCGGCGGGCCGGCCGGCTGCCGGCGGAGCAGCGCTACTAGGCGGCGACGTGGAAGAAGGCGTGCAGCAGCGCCAGGACCTCCTCCAGGTTCTGGCGCCGGTACTCGCGCCGGTAGCCTTCCTGGAGCAGCAGCTGGGCGCGGCGCCGCTCCTCCTCGGGCAGGTCGGCGATGCTGCGCCCGGCTAGGAAGGCGGCGAGCTGCCGCTCGGCGGCGGCGCCTCGCCCCGACCACCACACCTGCAGCAGGTCGCCCAGGTAGAAGGCATACACCGGGATGCGCCGGCGCTCGCCGCGCCAGAGGAAGGCGTCCATGACCTCGGGATTGGCGTCGCGGGCGAACACGCCCAGCTCCCAGCCGGGCAGCTCCTCGGCCAGCCGCGCCCAGGTCGGCAGGGTGTGGTAGACGTCGGGGCACCAATCCTCCCCGATCGCCAGCACTCGCAACGGCGGCAGCTGGCGCAGCCATGCCAGGTCGGATGGCTGGTAACCGGGTTGGCGATAGGCCTCGTCGAAAGCGTCGCGGTTGCAGCTGGCCGTGGCCAGGTAGCGGGCGTACGACAGTCGCCGCGACCAGACGTCCCTGGGCAGTGGATTCATTCCCGGCAGCGACCTGGCTCCGCGCCACCAGCCCGACCGCCCGATCGCATGATTCATGACCCTTCCTACGGAAGGAGCGTGGCCGGCGTCCAGGGGCGCTCGCCCCACTACCCGCCGTTACCAGCGGTAGGCCAGGCCGCCGCCGATCTGATAGTTGTCGCGGAAGTGGGTGGCGCTCCCGAACTGGTCGGGGAAGCGGCTGCTCAGAATGCGGCCGACGCCGCTGATCGCCAGGCCGGTCGAGCCGAGCGGCAGGTCCAGGCCGAGGGCGGCGCCGAAGGCGAACGTCGTCTGGTTCGGGCGGAAGCTGCCGGTCATCTCGTCCGCGCCGACGAGCGGCCCGATGTAGACGTCGACGCGCTGGACGCGGTAGAAGTGGCCGTAGAGGCCGAGCATGAAGAAGCGCTGCTGGATCTTGCCCTGGTTCTGGAAGGACGGACCGATCGGGAGGCGGGTCACCTCGTCGGCCTCGATGCGGGTCTGCGAGGCGGCGAAGTCCAGGCCCACCCAGGGGGTGAAGAGGTACTCGGCGTCGATCCCGCCGCCAGGCTTGCCGTGGAAGCTCACGGTGCTGAAGGTGTCGACGCCTTGCGCCGACTCCGAGCTCGAGAAGCTGTCCCAGAGATAGTAGGCGCGCACCGCCACGCGGGGCCCCTGGTCCGGCGCCCGCCCCGCTCCCTGCGCCTGCGCCGTCCGTGGCGCCAGGGCAATGCAAGCGGCGAGCGCCAGGGCGGCGCACAGCCAGGTACGTAGCTCGGATCTCTCGTTCATCGCGCGTTCCTTTCACGAGGTCGCCGCGACGACCGCCCGGCGGCCATGCGGCGAGGGACGCGGGCGTTGCCGTTGGGGCCGTGTGCACGCATTCTACACAACGTCCGCGACATCCGCGATCGTGGCATCCTCTGGTCAGGCGGTCAGAGCGCGCCGAGGACGGCCAGGGCTAGCCAGGCGGCCAGCGTGGCGAGCTTCTCGTCCTTACGCCAGGGAGGTCCGAGCGTGCGGCCCAGCTCCGCCAGGTGACGCTCGAGGTCGCCGGGGGCGACGCCGAGCCGGGCCGTGTAGCGGTCGAGCAGCTCACGCTCCTTGATGGGCAGGACGAGAGCGCCTTGGGCGGCGGCGGCCTTGGCCAGGGCGTCTCGGAACAGCTCGCCCTCCGCGGTATGGACGAGTGCATGCGAGGCGAGCACGGCGGCAAGCGATGGCAGCGGCCGGGCCGAGCTCTGGAGGATGCCGCAGGCGATCCTGCCGGCGCCCTGCCGCCGCAGCTCGCCGGCGGCCGCCGCGAGGGCGCCGCGGGCCATGCGGGTGGCGCCGTCCAGGGCGTGGCCGACCAGGTCCTGGGCCGCGCCGAGAGGCAAGCCGCGAGCGGCGTGAAAGGGTTGATTGCCGCCAGGGCTGTCGCGGTCGACCAGCTCGATCCGCCGCCGCGCGAGCACCGCGGGGGTGGCGAGAGGTCCGGACACGGCGACCAGCGCTGCCCACCCCGAGTGGACGCGGAGGCCGAGGGCGGCGTCCGTGGGCACGCGATAGAGGATAGCAGAGGCGATCGGAGCCAGCGCGCCGCCCGCGTCCGGTAGTGGGTCAGATCTTTCGCGAGGGTCCATCCCCCTCTGAGCCCGTATGGGCGAGGGGTCGTAGTCCTCCGGCGCCGCCCAATAGCCTTGGACCCCTCGCCCATACGGGCTCAGAGGGGGATGGACCCTCGCGAGCCTGACCCACTACCCGCGTCCGGCGTATGGCAAGATCGGCCGCGATGAACGCCCGCCGCCCGCAGGCCGCCGATTGCGCAGCGCCGGCGGCAGGCGGGCGGCGGGAAGTGGCTGGCTGGCTGGCCGCCTACCTCGCCGTCCTGGCATCGGCCATGGCTGCCGGCTATCGGATGTGGGTGCCGTGGCCCTACGTCAACCTGCTTCCCCGCGAGCTGCTGCTGGAGCGCCTGGCCGAGTCGCTGTGGAACCTCCACTCCCAGCCGCCGCTGCTGAACCTCGTTCTCGGCGGCGCGCTCGCTCTCGAGGCGGCCGGCGGCGCCGCGATCGAGACCTGGCTCTTCGTGCTGCAGGCTCTCCTCGGCGGGGTGGTGGTGGCGGCCACCGCGGCCCTGCTGCTCCGGCTCCGGCTGCGCCGCTGGCTGCGCGCCGCGGTGATGGCGCTGCTGTTGCTCGATCCGGCGTTCTACTACTTCGTCACCCTGTTCTTCACCCCCATCTACGAGCTGCTCTTCCTGAGCCTCGCCGCGGTCGCCGTGCATCGGTTCGCCTGCCGGCCCGGCGCCGGGGCCTTCGCCGGCCTCTGCGTGCCGGTGGTGGCCCTGGTGTATGGCCGCGCCCTCTTCCATCCCGTGTGGGCGGGCGCCGTGCTCGCCGCCGTGGCGGCAGGCGGCGGCCACGCCGCCACCACCGCGGTGCGGCGCCGCATCGCGGTGGTGCTGGCGCTCGCTGCCGTCGCGCTCGCCGCCTGGCCGCTCAAGAACGCGCTGCGGTTCGGCGTCTGGGGCTTCTCGAGCTGGCAGGGCTACAACCTGTCGCGCGGGTTCGCGATCGCGCCGCCGCCGGCGTGGGCCCTCTTCTCCTGGGAACGGTTGCCGGGGGCCGGCGCCGCGCGCGCCGGAGCTCTCGCCCTGGTTCCCGAACGCTTCCGGGGCATCCCGGCGCTGACGATGACCGCGAAGGCCGACGGCTCGCCGAACTGGAACCATTACGCGATGATCGCGACGTCCGCGGAGCTCGGCCGCCAAGCCTTGGAGATCATCGTCCACCAGCCCGGGAAGGTGGCGGTCAAGGCGCTCGACAACTATCTACGTAAGTTCTGCCGGTCGCCGGTCGAGGTGGGAGAGGGCGCCTTGCGCAGGGCGCTGTTCGCGGCCTGCTTCCCCCTGCTCTGCGCCGCCGCGGCCTGGCGGATCTTCCAGCTGCGCACCGCCGACCGGCCCGCGGCGATCACCCTCGCCTTCCTGCTCACGACGGTGCTGTGGGTGCTGGCAATGGCTCTCTTCGTCGACGGCGACGAGGCCTGGCGCCTGCGCTTCTCGACGCAGCTCGCCCTCTGGATCGGCGCCGCCGCGGCGCTCGACGGCTGGCTGCCCGGACGGTCCGCCTAGCGGCGGACGGGGAGAGGTTGGGGGGTCGGCTCGCCGGCGTGGCCGGGGCGGGCGGGGAGCGCGGTGCAGGGGCCGTAGGCGGCCATGCGGTCGTTGGCGGCGAGGAGCGGCAGGCTGGCGGCGGCGAGGGCGGCGCGATCGGCGCCGTCGTCCGCCCAGGTGACGAAGACCAGCGGGTGGTCGCAGGCCGCCAGGGCGCCGCGCCACCAATCGGTCGGGCGGAGGGGAGTGTCACGCGGGTCGGCGGCGATCCACTTCTGGAAGTAGGCGATGACGTAGTTGCTGGTCAGCTCGCGGCCACGCGGACTGGCGACCAGCACGGTGCGGCGCAGGTAGAACGGGAGGGACGGCGGGTAGGCGTGGACCGCCACCACCTCGGCGCCTGGCGAGAGGTGCGGAGCGATCGCGGCGGCGGCGGCGCGCGAGGAGCGGTGGCTGCCGATCTCGGCGAGCAGCGGCAGCAGCACCGCCGGCAGCGCCGCCATCGGCAGGACCAGGCCGGCGAGCAGCGGGGCGGCGGCCGCGGTGCCGGCCGGAGACCGCCGCCGCCGTCCCTGCCGGACGCCAAGGAACACCAGCGCGGCGCCCAGCGAGAATGCGACTGCCAGGCCGATCAGGGTGGGCGGCAGCAGGCTGACGTGCGCCAGCCTGGGCTGGATGGAATGGATGCGCGGCAGCACCGCGGGGCCCGCGGCGCAGAGCGCGGCGAGGGCCAGCCAGGTCCAGCCCGCGGCCCGCGCCCCGGGCACGATGCCGGCGAACGCGGGTGCGCCGGGGGCGGGCAGGGTGGCGTCCACCCAGACCTTGGCGGCCATGATGGCGACCGCCGGCATCAGCGGCAAGATGTACTGCGGGCGCTTGGAGTGGGAGAGGGAGAAGAGCACCAGGGGCAGGGCGATCCAAAGGGCGAGGTAGAGCCGCGGCGGGCCGAACCGTTCGAGCAGCCGGCCGCCGCCGCGCGGAGCCCAGCTGCGCCGCCAGCCGGCGAGGGCGAGCACCGACCACGGCAGGGCCCCGGCCAGCAGGCAGGGGATGAAGAACCAGATCGGCCCCTCGCGATTCATCTCCGGGGTGGTCACCCGCTGCCAGGTCTCGGTGAAGAGGGCGTAGTGCAAGAACTCCGGGACCCGGTGCGACACCGCCCAGACCCAGGGGCCGACGCAGAGCGCCAGCAGCGCTTGACCGAGAGGGTGCCAGACCGCGCGGGAGGAGCGCCGGAAGGCGGCGAAGGGAGCGGCGGCGAGCAACGGCACGGCCAGCGCCACCGGCCCCTTGGTCAGCACGCCGAGCCCCATCGCGACCCAGGCCAGCGCCGTCCAGCCCAGCCAGGCGGCTGGAACCTCTTCGTGCACGGGCCGGGCCGAGGCGGCGGATCCCCTCCCTGCCTCCGTTGGGGCGAGGGTCTCACCTGAACGGGCGGAGGACTGCTGGGGCCTCGCCCCAACGGCGGCAGGGAGGAGATCCGCCGCCTCGGCCCTCCTGCCTGTCAAGAGCGCGCCGGCGGGCGCGGGGCGGCGTCTAGCGGCGCGCGCTTCGATCGCCAGGTAGAAGGCACAGAGGGCCACGACCATGAAGAAGGTCAGGGCGCTGTCGAAGATCACGGTGCGTGCGAAGGCGATCGGCAGCGGCGCCGCGAGCGCGGCGATGCCGGCGATCCAGCGCGCTCGGCGGCCGAGCAGGCGGCCGGCGAACCAGGCGGTGAGCGCGGCGGTGGCGAGGGCGAAGACCAGCGCCGGGAGGCGGGCCGCCGCCTCGCCGGCGCCGAGCAGGCGCTGGGAGAGGGCATCGGCGGCGAAGAACAGGACAGGCTTGTCGAGGTAGGGCAGGCCGTCGAGCCGCGGCAGCACGAAGTCGCCGCCCGCCATCATCTCGCGGGCCACCTCGGCGTTCCGCCCCTCGTCGGGGTCGAGCAGGGGATAGCCGCCGAGACCCCAGGAGACGGCCGCCACCAGCGCGACGATCGAGGCCAGTGCCGCCAGCACCGCCGGCGATCGCCAGGGCACCGCTCGGCGCAGGGAGTCGTGGCCGCGCGTCATGGCGTGCGGACACTACCTTGCCTCCCATCGCTTGCCAAGCTGGCTTCGCCGCTGCGCCTCGAGGTCGCCAGATAAGAAAACGGAGGGCCGGGGCGGCGGACCTCCCCTCTGAGCCCGTATGGGCGAGGGGTCGCACTTCTCCGCCGCC